>ENA-UOOA01000008-UOOA01000008.1-human-gut-metagenome-genome-assembly--contig:-P61old-NODE-8-length-418803-cov-29.690336_pt1 | contig 418803 bp, 392 predicted proteins | sample MGYA00242467_ERZ724014 | MGnify/ENA metagenome assembly ERZ724014
CTTAGCTATAATACCAAAGTGCAAGGCAAAAGTCAACACTTTTTTTCAAGTTTTTCATTTTTTTAACAGCGGCGGGATCGAAACAATCAAGCGTCCGCGCCTTGCTGTCGGCTGCGCTGCGGTTAAGCAACGTGTGATATTATAGCGCGCCGATCAGCAAATGTCAATACCCAATTTCAACTTTTTTACCGGGTTGCAATTCCGTGCACAATTTGCTATAATGGCTAAACGATATATATAATGTATAAGGAGGGATCTGCAATGCCCATTCGTATTGATAACGAATTGCCGGCGAAGCAAAGCTTGGAAATCGAGAATATCTTTGTCATGAGCAACAAGCGCGCGGACACGCAAGACATCCGCCCCCTGCATATCATTATATTAAATTTGATGCCCACCAAGATCGACACGGAGACCCAGCTGCTGCGTCTGCTGAGCAACACGCCGCTGCAAGTGAATGTGGACTTTCTGCAGGTGAGCAGTCATACTGCCAAGCACACCTCTAAAAGTCACATGGACAAGTTCTACTACACCTTTGATCAGATAAAGGACAGAAAATACGACGGTATGATCATCACCGGTGCGCCGGTGGAGCAAATGCCCTTTGAGGAAGTGGACTACTGGGACGAGCTTTGCCGGATCATGGATTGGACAAAAACCAATGTATATAGCACCTTCCATATTTGCTGGGGCGCTCAAGCGGGGCTGTACTACCACTACGGTATTCCAAAGCACCCGCTCAGTAAAAAAATGTTCGGCGTATTTCCCCACCGCAGTTTAGATGTGACCCATCCACTGATGCGGGGACTGGACGATGTGTTTTACATTCCCCACTCCCGGCATACGGAAATTCTGCGGCAGGACATTGCCCAGGTAAAGGACTTGCAGATCCTGGCATACAGTGATATTGCCGGTGTCTGCCTACTGTCCGATATGGAGTGCCGCAACTTCTTCTCTACCGGGCACAGTGAATACGACCGAGATACACTGGCCAAAGAATATTTTCGTGACAAGAGCAAAGGACTGGACATTGACAGGCCCTACAACTACTTTCCCCACGATGATGAGAACCTGGTGCCCTTAGTCAGCTGGAAAAGTACAGCCAGCCTGATTTTTTCTAACTGGCTCAACTATTTCGTTTACCAACGCACGCCCTACGACATCAGCACACTATAACATAAGTAACAAAGACCGCTGTGGAAAACACAGCGGTCTTTTTCTATGACTAATATTATCTTTAGAATAGAAAACGCATAGAAAAACAGCCCACCTGAAAAAGGTGGGCTGTATGTAATTACTTAAACAGGTAATTGGTGTTGTTAAAGGTCAGCGGCTGGTACTCGCCATTATGTGCATAGTACACAGCAGACAACTTAACAGCCACAGCAAAAGTCTTGCCGGAGCAGCTAAACACATAGCAATCTGCGCCGTTAACAGTAACTACCTTATTGTTGTAAGAGATAGAACTGCTGGACGGATCCGCACTATAACCAACCTCCTGCCAGTTATCGTGAATGGTCTGCTTGAGCAGCAGCTTCGCATCCGCAATGCTGTAATCCGGTGTGGTTGTAATCTTATGCGGGTTGGAATACGCATCGTAAGTTTGAGCCACTTTTGTTCCCTCTTCCGCAGCCGTCGTTTCCTGGGCGGGATTGTAAACAAACGCGCCAAAACGAACGATAAAGTAGATCAGGAACCAAATGAGCAGGATCAGGATCACAATCAGGACGATCTTGCCGCCCTTGTTCTCCGGTTTCGCCGCCATCTCGTCCTGAGACGGTGTGGGGATCGGAACGAAAGGTTTACCCTTCTTAGCGCACTTCTTTTCCAGCTTAGCATTCTTCTTGTCGATCTTCTTGACCAACTTAGCGTATGCCTTCTGGCCGGCCTTCTCTGCTTTGATCTCTCCCTTAGTCTGGAAAGCATCGATGGTCGGAATGGCAATGGCGGTAAATGCTTTGCCGCCTGCGGCCGCTTTCTTTTCCCCTTTTTCGTTTTTCTTCGTAGTTTCTTTTACGAATTTCTCATAAGCCTTTGCATGCTTCTTTTCCGCTTTGGCGTTTGCCTTAGCAAGTGCCTTTTCAGCCTTTGCTTCTCTCTTGGCCGCCTTCGCTTCTTTCTTAGCAAGCTTCTTTTCTTTACTCAAGGCAGTACCCTCCTTATAAGTATAGTAGTAGTATATCATCTTGCTGCTCAAATTTCAACAAAAAAATGCAAGCAAATGCGAGATTTTTATGAACAAACTGTAAACATTAGTACGCCGGAAGCATACAGTACACAAGATTTGGTAGTCGCCTGATCCAAAGTGTTCGTTCCTGACACATAGAAAAGCAAAGAAGAAAGAAGCGAATCTTAAATCGAAGATTCGCTTCTGCTTGCTATTTCTTAGTTGTCACACTCTTCGCCTTACTCCACCCGGAGTAGAGCTTTACATTCTTGCCATTGATCTTTACAGTCTTATAGGTGCGCACACGCACATAATACTTCTTCTTGGCAGACAGTTTGCTCATACTCTTGGAAGTGGTCTTGTTTTTGCTTACCGTCACGGTCTTATTGCCCTTTTTGAAGTTAGAAGATGTGCTGTACTGCACTTCATAGCCTGTGGTTTGGGTGGCCTGTTTTTTCCAGGTGACCTTAAAGCCTTTCTTGGCAGCAGTGACCTTGGACACACTTGTACCTTTCGGGTTGATATTATAGGTTAGGCTTTTTGTACCGCTGTAATTGCCCTTGAGGGTCACTTTTACGGTATAACGACCGACATTTTTACAGCCGCTGCTGTACGACACAGTATAATCCGTGCCGTTCTTTAAGGTCTTACCCTTACTGTCTTTCACGGTCACGCTGGGGCGCTGCACCTTGCCGTTGTAAGTGTAGGCGGTTTTATTTAGCTTGATATTAGACGCCTTAGGAATCACCGTTTTACCGGTGACGGCGCCACAAACAGTGCACTTTTTATAACTTTGACCATCCTTGACGGTGGTGGCTTTGGTCAACTGAGATTTATACTGATGACCTTTAGGCTTAATATTCTCCACAGTGTAGCTATCGCCACACTGGGAACAAGTGTATCTGATAGCACCATAGGCAACACAAGTGGGTTGCGCAATTACCTCTGTTGTATAAGCATGACCCAAAGCAGGTGTTATATTCCTGCGAACTTCATCCCCACAAGCAGAACAAACATATGAGGTATAGCCCTTGGTCGTACAAGTGGCCTGCTTCTCGGCTCTTGCAACATACTTATGGCCCATTGCTGGCTTTTCATACTTATGTTCCTCTGCTCCACAAACATTACAAACATAGGATGTATAACCTTCGGTAGTACAAGTCGGTTGTTTCACTGATGGTTCTCTGTAAATGTGATCCACACCAACATCTGCACAGCTATTAATTTCCCTAAAAGCAATGCCACAATTCATCGCATACTGCTGTGCCGTTGAATTTTTAAATCCATATATAATTGCGCCGTTTATCATCGGGTGATCGAATTCACAGGTTCTACTGAGCATTTTTAATTCTTTTAGTTTACACCCATCAAATGCCCCATAACCTATGTTGGCTACACTACTGGGAATAGTGATGCTATTCAACCTGCCACATCCACTAAATACAAAATAGCCTATACTTGTTAAACTGCTCGGAATAGCAATAGTTACGTTAGTCAACCTACTACATCCACTAAATACAAAATAGTCTATACTGGTTACACCGCTTGGGATCGTGATGCTGGTTAAACTTTTACAATCACTAAATGCACACCCATCTATACTGACTACACTAGGCGGAATGGCAATGTCAATCAAGCTTTCACAACCGTTAAACGCGCTGACCCCTATGCTGGTTACACTATTCGGAATCGTGATACTGGTTAATTTGCTACAACCATAAAATGTACTGTCCTCGATCCTAGTTACGCCATTTGGAATGTCAATACTGGTTAAACTGTCACAACTACCAAATGCAAATTCGCCTATATAGATTACGCTGTTTGGAATGTTAATATTAGTTATACTACACCCTTCAAATGCTCCATAACCTATACTGGTTACACTGTTTGGAATAGTAATACTGGTTAATTTGTTACAACCACTAAATACGAGTTCACCTATATAGGTTACGCCTATGGGTATGGTAATGCTCGTCAGCAAACAATCCTTAAATGCTCCATTACCTATCTCGGTTACACCTTTCGGTATGGTTATATTAGTTAAGCTGTCACATCCTTCGAAAGCATCATCTCCAATACGGGTTACACCTGTTGGTATCGTAAAAGTTGCAACTCTTCTTCCCGCTGGATATTGAACAAGTTCCGTTTTGCTTTTGTTATAAAGAACACCATCAAATGATTTGTAATTAAGATTCCATTGATCGACAGAAATTGCCGATAATTGATTGCAATAGCCAAACGCGCCAACACCTATGTTGGTTACACTACTTGGAATAGTAATACTTCTTAATGCGAGGCACTGATTAAATGCGTTATCTCCTATACTAGTTACACTATTTGGGATAGTGATTTTGGTCAAACTGGTGCAAAAATCAAATGCATTATCTCCTATACTGGTTACACTGGATGGGATGGTGACACTAGTCAACTCAGTACAATTATTAAATACACTTGTACGAATACTAGTTACACTGCTTGGAATCGTGATACTGGTTAAACTTTCACACTCGGAGAACGCTTGATTTCCTATACTGGTTACACTATCGGGGATAGTGATACTGGTTAAGAAGCTACAGAAGCGAAACGCCCCATCGCCAATGCCTGTAATACCTGATTGGATAGTGACAGAATTGATATCCATATGGATATCCTTATCACTAAACTTACTGGTAATCGTTCCGCTGCCGCTGATTGTCATTGCGCCGGTGGCTGTGTCCAGAACATAAGTTGCGCTCTCGCCACAAGAACCGGTTTTCGTTGTTGCAGCATATGCGGAGAACCCGGTGCTTACAGACAAGCTACACAGAATGGACAGTGCCAACAAAAGACTAAGTACTCTTTTCATTTTCATACCTCCAATAGAATATTTGCACTTTTATTGTACGCAAAGTCGTGGCAAAAATCTATACGCTATCGGTGTACATCTCACAACATTTTTACTCCATACAAAAAAAGACACAGTCGGGTTTATCTCCAACTGTGTCAAAATTGTAGTTCTATCTTCGTCTTGCTCACAATAGACCATACCGCTATATATGATCCGGATAGCGGTGCGCGGTAATGGTGCCGTCCTTCACTTCCAACCGGCAAATGCGGGCGTTGCGGCGGTCGCCTTCAAAACCGTCGTCCTCCACATTACGGGCGTGGTACACCGCGTACCATACGCCATCCTTCTTGATCACGCTGTGATGACCGGTGCCCTCCTCCCAATCGTTGGCGCGAATCACCGGAGCATAGGTATGGTCATCCGGCACCTTTTCAAACTTGATTTTGGTCAGGTCCGTTTCGTCCGTCTTGGCTCGGGCATATCCTATATAATAGGTAGGCTGTAAGTAGCAGTTGCCGCTGTACATTACATACTGCCAGTCCCCCTCCCGAAAGTAGCAGGCACCCTCAATGGTGTGCCAGTGCTGGCCCGTCTTGTACCGATCCCGACGGAAGATCTCCTCGTCCAGGGTGGGCACCACCACCGGCACCGGGTGTCCTGCCGGGGTGTACGGATCCAGCATCTTATCCACCACAATATAAGTGCCGATCCGGTCACCCTCAAACGTATTGGTAGAATAGAACAAATACAGACCGCTCTCGTTCTGCACAATCTGGGAGTCAATGGAAAAGGGATGCAGAATCTGCTTCTCCTGCCCAAAGGGACCCAGGGGATTATCCGCCTGACTGACAAACAGCGCCTCCCGATGACCGCCCTGATCCGGCGTATCGCCAAAGAACTCATAAGAACAATACATATAATATGTACCATCCAGTTCAATAACGCTGGGTGCCCAGAAGCTATGCTCCCCGGGCACGGTAAACACCCTACCGTGAAATTGCCAACCGGTGAGCAGATCATCCGAGCTGTAAGCGTAAATGCCATCATCGCCGGTGGTATAAATGTAATATCGACCGCCGCTTTCCAGAATAAACGGATCTGCCTGGCCGATATAATTCTCTTTTTTTGTTTCTAACAGCTGCATAAGTGCGCTCCTTCTTCAAAAATCAGCACCATTATACACGCTGGCGCGGCCTTTGCCTACCGGTATGGACCAAATTCTTAAAATTCAGTACAGTGCACAAAAAAGTGCCAAAGAATTTGTGCAATAGGGCAGGAATCAGGCGGAATTTTGACGTAGAATTGCAAATTGTCAACTTATTTTATGATTTTGGTTGACATTTACGCAAAATCAAGGCATAATAGTACAAAATTCAATGTGAGGTAAAAAGTATGTCAGAAACAACCGCAGCTGCCGAAAGCAGCAAGAAGAAGAAAAAACTCCGCACGGTAGACATTGCCTATATCGGTCTGTTTGCCGCACTGATCGCTGTGTGTGCCCAGATCGCCGTGCCCATGACCGTGTCCTTTACCATGCAGACCTTTGCCGTTTGCCTGTGCGCCGGACTGCTGGGATGGAAGCGCTCCACCGTATCCGTGATCGTGTACATTCTGCTGGGTATGGTAGGACTGCCCATCTTTACCGGATTCAAAAGCGGCGTGGCAGCCATTACCGGTCCCACCGGCGGCTACATTGTCGGCTTTGTCCTGACCGCACTGATCACCGGCGCTTTGGTGCAAAAGTTCGGTCACAAGTTTTGGCAATTGATCCTGTTTATGGTGATCGGCCTGACTGTGTGCTACGCCTTTGGCACCGTGTGGTTCATCATTGCTTACAAAGCCACATTAAAAGCGGCGCTGGCCACCTGCGTGGTGCCATTCCTGCTGCCGGAGTGTGGCAAGATCCTGCTGGCAGCCCTACTTACCAATCGGCTGATCCGCTTTGTAAAATAAACCTTAAACAACACAAAGAAACGCAAGGTGCGAAATACACCTTGCGTTTTTTTATTATCTTATACTGCATAAAGCATTTGCAACAGGCGCTTTCCCGTCGCAGTGGTGAACAGCTTTTCTCTGCCGGCTTGCACGGCTTCTTCGGAAAGCCCCTCCTCATACGCATTCACCAAAAAGTCCGCCTCAATTAAAATGCGCAAAGTCAATCGATCCACACCGGTGTAGGTATGGTGTCTGGCCACCAGATCACAAACTTCTTCCACAAAATCCTTTGGCCAGTCTGCAAGCAGTTGGCGCACCACCGGCGGGCCCTCCAGCTCTTGGTATTTACCGGCAGAGGAACCGTAATGCAGCTGAGCATTGTGAATACCAATATCATGAAGTGCAGCGGCTGTCAGCAATACGCGCCGCTGCCCGTCGTGCAAATGCTCCCCATCGGCGATCATTTCGGCAAAAGCATACACCTTGATCAAATGCTGTATCCGCTTGGGATCTCCGGCATCATATTGCAGGGCACGGCGCAACGCTTCTCTCGGATCGTTCAAAGGGCTCATTTCTCTGCCTTTACCGCATCATACTGCTCCAGCACCTCTTTGTCCGGCGCAGGGGTGCACAGGGACACCACCACATTCACCAGCAGACCAAACAGGAACGCAGGCAGCAGCTCGTAAATTTTCAAAACCGGTGCCAAGTCGGCAATGCAATACTTCCACAGGAACACCATTACCGCGCCGGCGATCATACCGGCCACAGCGCCGTAGCGGTTAGAGCGCCGCCAAAACAGCGCCAGCAGCATAACCGGACCAAAGGACGCGCCAAAGCCCGCCCAAGCAAAGCTGACGATCTTAAACACAGAAGCATTAGAATCCCAAGCCATAAAGATGCCTACCACGGCAATACCCAGCAGGGTCACCCGAGCCACGATCATCTTAGCCTTGACAGACAAATTCAGGTTGAACAGGCTGCCCAAAATATTCTCGCTGACACCGGAGGAGGCAGCCAGCAGCTGGCTGTCCGCCGTGGACATGGTGCTGGCCAAAATACCTGCCAGGATCACACCGGCCAGCAGTGCAGCAACTACCCCGTGCTGGGACAGCAGATTGGCAATCTGCACAATAATGGTTTCCTTGTCTGCCAGCGCACCCATAGCGCCGTTCTTGACCATAGCGGAGCCAACTACGCCGATCACCACGGCAATGAACATAGAGATCACGACCCAAATGGTGGCAATGCGGCGAGAGGTCTTTAATTTGCGATCATCTTCAATGGCCATAAACCGCAGCAGAATGTGGGGCATACCAAAGTAGCCCAGCCCCCAGGCGGCGGTAGACAAAATTTTCAACAAGTTGTATGTGGCGGATTTGCCGCTTTCCGGGTCATAGGTAGCTGTCATGGACAGATAGCCGCTCATGCTCTGCGCATTCTCCACCACGGCGCCCACGCCGCCGGCCTTAGACACGCCAAACACCAGCACCACCACCAGCGCAATGCTCATCACAACGCTCTGCACTAAGTCAGTGGTAGACGCGGCAGTAAACCCGCCGGTAGCGGTATAGCCCACGATCACAATGGCGGAAATGATCATTGCCACATGATAGTCCATACCGAACAGCGTGCCAAACAGCTTGCCGCAAGCGGCAAAGCCGGAGGCTGTGTACGGCACAAAGAATACAATAATTAAAATGGCTGCCATAGCGGTAAGAATATGTTTTTTCTCTCCAAATCGGCGAGAGAAAAAGTCCGGCACGGTAATGGCGCCAATGCGGGCGGAATACCGGCGCAGACGGCGTGCCACCACCAGCCAGTTGATGTAAGTGCCCACGCCAAGGCCAATGGCTGTCCATCCCGGATCCGCAATACCGGTCAGATAAGCAACGCCCGGCAGGCCCATCAGCAGCCAGCTGGACATATCCGACGCCTCGGCACTCATGGCAGTAACCACCGGCCCCAACCGACGGCCGCCCAAATAGAAATCGTCCACTGTATTGTTGCGCTTGGAGCACACAATACCAATAGCCAGCATAGCGATCAGGTACACGGCTATAGAGATCAGAATACAAACTTGTGCACTGGTCATAAACAGTACCTCCAACAAAATTTGGCGCTTTGCAGCACTACCGTTGCAAAGCAATACAATTTATAGTACCATTTTTTGGCGCCGATGTAAAGAATAAGTTGCGTTTTTTCCTTTGATTAGTGCCTATAGCCGGCAGGGATAAAAGAATTGACAAGCCGCAGACAGGTTGCTACAATAAAATTGTATAAAGCTTATATTCCACAAGGAGACGGAAAAATGAAGCAATCGGCAATGCCGCCCCGCACCGGGCGTATAATAGAACTGGATATTGCCAAAGGGTTGGGCATTCTCTCGGTGATCCTGTACAACACCTTACCCGCCTCGCCTTTGCATACAGCGCTGGGCGGCTATATGATGCCCCTGTTCTTTGTGGTGTCCGGGCTGGTCATGCAAAGGGATGCATGCAGCTTTTCTCTCCGTCGTTTTTGGGAGAAGAACGCCCGGCTGCTGTTTTATTACATTTTATTCAGCGCCATTTATCTGCTGTGTAGCGCAGTGACCTGTATTGCAGGCCACGGCAGCTACAAGGCGCTGGCACTGGACGGCATTGCCGCTTTGGTCGGGTGCGGATTTAATGCACTTTGGTTTTTCAGCGCCCTGTTTTTGGGCAAACTGCTTTGCAGTCTGCTCACCGGCAGCCCGCTGCCCCGCTGGGCACAAGGGTTATTCCTGGCCGGGCTGTATTTGCTGGCAGCCGGTATAGGCAGAGCCGTGGACTTTACCGCCCTGACCGGCGTGGGCCGGGTGCTGGGCATGGTAGGGCTGACCGTTCTTCGCCCCATGGAGGCGGCCTTTTATCTATTTATCGGCACCCTGCTGCAAGGTGCGTTTCGTTCTTTGCAAAAGCAATGTACCAAGCCGGCGATGGTTGCCGCCTGCGGCATTGGCGGCACTGTGCTGACCGTCGGCTGTGGCTTGCTGGCGCAAGCAGCGCCACAGGATATGTACGATTTGACTGCCTCTCGCCCGCTGCTGAGTTTGGCGGCGGCTGCACTGGGCTGCACCGGAATCCTCGGTATCAGCCTGGCGCTGGGCAAGGTGCCTATGCTGAACAAAGGTCTCGCCTTTTTGGGCGTACACGCTCTGTACCTGATGGCCATTCACAACCAGCCCAATTTATATGGCTGGCTCAACAAGCTATCTGTCAAGCTGTGCGCCGGGTTGCCCGGCTGGTATATGCAGGGCATGTTCTTTCTCCTGCTCACCGTGGCGGCGCTGATAATCGCCATGGGACTGGAGCCGCGACTGGATCCGGCAGTGCGCGCCTTGGCTCGCCGCTGCACCGGACAGAGAAAAGAGCAGACAAACCCGGAGCGCTCTTGACTTTTCGGTCCCGATTTGCTATGATACCAAGGTAACAGCAAGGACGAGAAACAGTACTCCCCCACCCTGTGCAGAGAGAACAGGCGGTCGGTGCAAGCCTGGGCAGGCGGCGGAGGAACCCATCTTTGAGCTGTGCGCCGAACGCAAAGGCTATTAAGGCGTACCGGGAGCTCCCGTTACAGAGCGCGCAGAGTGCAGGCTCAGCCTGAATTTAGGTGGTAACACGGATCAATGATTCGCCCTAAACCGATCGTCACAGATCGGCTTAGGGCTTTATTTTTTGGAGGTTTTTTGTATGAAACTGGAACACTTAGTTGGCGATCGCTTTAAGGAGCGCCCGGCAGACTGCCAGGTAGACAGCCACGCCCTGATGGTGCGCGGCGGCTACATCAAGTATGTGGCAAATGGCATTTACTCCTCTTACCCGCCCTTAAAGCGGGTGCTGAAGAAGCTGGAGCAAATCATGCGGGAAGAGATGGACGCCCTGGACGGTCAGGAAGTGCAGTTCCCGGTGGTGATGCCCGCCTCTCTGTGGGCAGAGTCCGGCCGGTATGAGAGTATCGGCAAGGAGTTGCTGCGCTTTACGGACCGCAACGGTGCCGATATGGTGCTGGGTATGACCCACGAGGAGGCTGCGGTGCAACTGGTGCGAGAATACGCCGGCACCTACACCAAGTACCCCTTTATGATCTATCAAATTCAGACCAAGTTCCGGGACGAGGCGCGCCCCAGAGCCGGGCTGATCCGTGTGCGTGAGTTCACTATGAAGGACGCTTACTCCTTCCACACCAGCCAGGAGGACCTGGACGATTATTACGAAAAGTGCCACAAGGCTTACGAGCGCATTTTTGCCCGCGCCGGTGTGCCGGAAGTGATCTCCGTTGCTTCAGACTCCGGTATGATGGGCGGCAGCGTATCCCACGAATTTATGCTGCTGACCCCCATTGGTGAGGACTCTATCGTGCTGTGTGACGACTGCGGATATAAGGCCAACATGGAGGCTGCCGAGTCTATCCTGGAGCCGATAGAAAACGCCCCCTCCCAGCCGCTGACTAAGGTGCACACCCCGGGTATGCACACCATTGAGGAGGTGTGCACCTATCTGCACGCCGACCCGAAGGACAGTGCCAAGGCCGTGGTGTACCAGACCAATAATGAAGACAAATATGTGGTACTGTTCCTGCGAGGCGACCTGGAAGTGAACGAGACCAAGCTCACCAACTTTTTGGGTGAGGAAATTCACCCGGCGGTAATTACCGAAGAATGCGGTCTGCACGCCGGCTTTATCGGTCCTGCCAACCTAAGCGGCGACTTTACCGTGCTATACGACCGCTCTCTGGAAGGGCGCAACAACCTGTGTGCCGGTGCCAACGAGACGGATTACCACTATACCGGCGTGGACATGCAGCGGGATGTGCCCGGCGCGGAGTACCACGATTTTGCCAAGGTGGTTGAGGGCGGTATCTGCCCCTGCTGCGGCAAAAAGAGCATTCATATTTCCCGTGGTATTGAGGTGGGCAACATCTTCCAGCTGGGCAAGAAGTACACCGAGCCTATGGGTATGACCTATACGGATCGGGACGGCAAGAGCCGTGTGCCGATCATGGGCTGCTACGGCATTGGCGTTGGCCGACTGGCCGCCGCTGTGTGCGAGGCGCACCACGACGACTACGGTCCCATTTGGCCCAAGGCCATTGCCCCCTGGCAGGTGCACCTGTGCGCTGTGCGTGCAGACAATGAAGAAGTGCGTGCCTTTGCCGATACACTGTACAACACCTTGCAGGAGAAGGGCGTAGAAGTGATCTACGATGACCGTTCTGTCAGCGCCGGCGTTATGTTCTCCGACGCAGATCTGCTGGGCGTACCCCTGCGGGTGATCGTCAGCCCCCGGAACCTGAAAAACGGCGTGGTGGAGCTGACCGCCCGGGACAAGAGTTTCTCTGAGACCGCACCCACCGCAGAAGCGGCAGACGCCATTTTGGCCAAGCTGGCAGAATGAGCGTAACGAACCGGCCGATACGCATTTTGTTCGTCTGCCACGGCAATATTTGCCGCTCGCCTATGGCGGAATTCATCTTTAAGGATATGGTGCGGCAGGTGGGACTGGCAGATCAATTTGAGATTGCGTCCGCTGCCACCAGCCGAGAAGAGATATGGCACGGCAAAGGCAATCCGGTGTACCCGCCTGCCAAGGCAGAGCTGGCTGCCCACGGCTTGTCCTGTGACGGCAAGCGTGCCCGACAGCTGACTGTCGCCGATTATGACTACTACGATCTGCTGCTGGCCATGGATGACAGCAATGTGCGTAATCTGCACCGTATGCTGGGCGGCGACCCGCAGCATAAGATCAAAAAGCTGCTGGACTATGCCCACGGCGGCGATGTGGCCGACCCTTGGTACAGCCGGGATTTCGCCCGCGCCTACCAGGATATCGCCACCGGCTGCCGCGCCCTGCTCACTGCCCTTACAACCAAATAAAAAAGCGCCCCGGCACAAAGGCAATGCGACTTTGTACCGGGGTATTTTTATCGGCTTATTTGTCAAACGACGGATTGGTCATATAGTAATTTTTGCTGTTCAGCTTGTCGGTGGCTACCCGCAGCCCCTCACCGAAGCGCTGATAATGGACGATCTCCCGCTCCCGCAGGAACTTGATTGGCTGGATAATATCCGGATCGTCTACCAGGCGCAGAATGTTGTCATAGGTGACCCGCGCCTTTTGCTCCGCCGCCAGATCCTCGTTCAGGTCGGCAATGGTGTCGCCCTTTACGCCGATACTCGCTGCGTTCCAAGGGGAGCCACTGGCAGAGGTTGGATACACACCGGCGGTGTGATCCACAAAGTAGGCGGCAAATCCGGGATTTTCTTCAATCTGCTTTTCCGTCAAGTTGCGGGTCAGTTGGTGCACCATGGCGCCGATCATTTCCAGGTGTCCCAGCTCCTCCACACCAATGTCCGTAAGCAGACCCTTCAACTCCGGATACGGCATAGAATACCGCTGGGACAAATAGCGCAGACTGGCACCCAGTTCCCCATCCGGGCCTCTTTATTGCGTTTAGATATAATTAGGTATAGAAAAAGGCCGAACAGTCTTGTGAACTGCCCGGCCTTTTCTCACATGAGCATTGTCGATATTGGAATTATGCGGATAATGTCACCATTTTTGGCTTTAATGCCAACAGAAAGTTGTTTGTAACGCAATCCATCATCCACTAAAACAGCTTCGATGATCACATAGTCCGCAGTTTCAACCAAATCCTTGGTATCTTCCACAATCATTTTTCATTCCTCCTTTATTTTTCGTTATACTACAAGGAGATAATAATTGTCAATACCCTTCACTAAAATTAAGTAAAAAAAGCAGAAAGCCCACCGTTATCCGGTGGGCTTTCTGCTTCACTTAATGAATTTATGATTGTCTGCGCATTCCCAGATACACAGCCAGCCGGATGGGCAGCGCGCCCATAAGTTGCCGGTGGACAGCAGCTTGACCTCCTGCACGGTAATGGTGGTGCCGGCTCGGAACATAGCGTCTGAGTTCTTCTTGCTGCTGGTGGCATGGCGCTGGCCGTCTGCCGTCAGGTCTTTAACCTTTTTGCGGCCGGTGGCAGCACCTGCGCCTTTGTAAATCCCACGCACTGCGGTGGTAATGTATGTACCCGGCTTAACCGTCGGTGCCTTGGGCGCCGCCTTTTTGTAGTTGACATCGCTTTCCGCATACACCGTCTTGCCGCCTTTGGCGTTCGTGAACAGCCAAATGCCACTAATATCAGACGCAAGGGCGCCAGGCTGTACATACACTTCCCTGGCGTTCTTGACCTTAGTGTACTTCCGCCGATTGGCAGTCATGGTAAACTTGCCATCATACCAGTACGGATCCAGTACGATCAGGTTACCGCTCTTGTCCAGTCCGCCGATATAGATATAATGCCCGGCGTTGGAGAACAGCTGTTTGCCGCCACCACTGACGCACACTATAGCCTTGCCGCCTGTTTTCAGGTGGTTCTTCAAATCAGCAACGGTCTTTGCCCGCTTGCTCACAATGGAGAAATGCCTCTCGATGAACGCTGCCACTTTATCCATGTTGGTGCCATCTGCGGACCGTGCGCCCATCAGTAAGCATTTTTGCGCCCAGTTGGCTGTGTTTAAGCTGGTAAAGCCGAAATTGTGTAAGACCATAAGGCTTGCGCATACCCCGCAGCCACTGGTGTAAATACAGCCGCTGGTGCCGTACTTATAGGGGTGGGTCTTACTGGGGTAACGAATAGATTTACATTTATCGGTGGTCTGTCTGCAATAGTACAGCTTACTCATGGCTGACCGCCTCGCTCTCTGCTGTCTCCGTGCGCTCCAGCGCAAGGGTTTCGTCTGCCTTTAGTGCAGCCTTGGTAAAGCTGTTATTCTTCCACCAGGCGGCAAGGGAAGCCACCACGGCTACCACCGTTGACACAGCGGTGTACACTTCATCATCGCTGAACGGAAGCGGGTTCTTGCCAAAGGCGTTCAAGAGTACATTCAGCAGAGATACCGCCAATACGACGGTTCTCGCAATGGTTCCTGCGGTTACTTTCATTTTTTAGTCCTCCTTTTGTTGTGGCTCCTCCGGGAGCGCAATTATTTCGTTGTAAAATCTGGTCATCATTCCATTGCCGCCCAGGGCGTGATAGGCATCGTAGACCTTGACCATGGCTTCCTTGGCATACAGCGGGCAATATCTCCGCTCGGTATGCTTGTCGTGTTGTCGAATGATCTCGGCGCGCAGCATTGACTGCAAGCCGTTTTCAATCGCTGCGTACCGTGCGCTGTTTACTTCATCTATTGCCTTTTTGCTTTTCTTCCGAGCGATCAATGAAGCGATAACGGCAGACACGGCACTGCCGACAACCGTTGACACGGCAGCAGTCAGGGCGGCTGTGACGAATGCACTATACATCGGTCTCACCCCCTTGCAAGGCATTGATCTCTGCCCGGTACGCCGCCCGCTGCCGGCGGATCGGTGCGTACTCCTCCTCGGACAAAGCTCCGTCTGTGTACTTCAAGCAGAGATAATCCGTATCGGCAAGTTCCGCCTTAAGATATGCAATGCGGCTTTCTGTTTCAATGCTCATAATGCTCATTTTGCCACCCCCAATACTTCAACTTGCGTGCCTGCGCCAATTGTTCGTCCATTGGTTGGGAAACCTAACGACTTAATCGCACCATGAGCCTCCACATCCTTGAATATGTTGAAGTTAACCTTGTTGCTAAGCCATATACAGCCTTTTTTCATGACATCAGCTGGGTTGAAGCCACTTGACTTATCTGATTTGTTTTGCATTACACGCACCATGTCAGCGGTCAATTCAACCTCTGCAACAACGAAGCTTCCCTTATCTTTTGCAACATCGAAACGAAACGCATTGGGTATGTAAGTCTCAGATGTGTACGAATTCAAATATACAGTTTGGTCTCCGGCACTACTATTGGTAGTAGTTCCAACGCTAACCATGCGCAACTTAATTTTTCTGCACGGCTTAGACAAAATCCAGTTTTGCTTGTCCGTTGTATCGGCGTCAAATGTCTTGGAAAACACGGGTTCCCAGGTCTCAACACCAGATGCACCGGGTTCACCGGGATCCCCCTTATCTCCCTTGTCGCCTTTGGCACCATCATTACCATTCACGCCATCTTTGCCTGCGGCGCCTGTATCGCCCTTGGGGCCTACGACCTCACCCAGAAGTACAGTCGTACCGTCTGTGTAAGTGATCTGCAACTCTCCGTCTTCTGTGATTTGTGCATCGGTGATACCAATGCCATCCGCACCGGCAGGTCCTTGTGCGCCGGTGTCGCCCTTTACGCCCTTTGCACCACGCGGTCCCTTAACATTACCCAAGTTATCCTCTTCGCCGTCAGAATACTCCAGTTGCAGCTCTCCGTTGTCATTCACCCACGCGGTATTGATACCACGACCGTCCGTACCATTTTTACCTGGAGCACCATCCGCGCCTGGCGCTCCGTCTTTGCCGTCCGTGCCAGGAATGCCCTGCGGCCCGGCTGCTCCATCTTGCACAGTGAAAGTCCTCGTGCTGTTATCACCGAATGTGACCGTATAGGTGTGTACACCGTTAGCTGCACTCTCTGTGATACCTGCGACCTGGCTCTTCATTGTATCTGCCAGGGCCTTGGTCAGAGCGGACAGTTCATCACTCTGTGATAGGGCTCTATCACTGTAAATAGGCGCGCTGGACACCACTTGCAACTGCGGAGAATACAGTACCGCACCATCTGCATCCTGTACACGGATATTGGCAGTATGTGTGTTGGCACACTCAGTAGCCGTCAGTTCGTGAATGATACGCCCGCCTTCCAGCCGACACTCACCTAACACTGGACTATTATTGATCATCGAGTAATAAGCAGCTGTTACCTCGCCGGATTGCATATCGAGCGGAACGCCGCCCACATTCAGTGAAATGCACAGCTCTCTTGACGCCTGGTCTCCGCCGGTCACATATACCGTTTCCTGCAAACCGGGTCTGCACACATCAAGAGATATATACATCTGTACTTTGTTCATGTTCTCACCTCTCATTGAGTATAGCAAAAGGGGGGCGACTTTCGTCACCCCCCCGATTGCGGGTTATTTGCTTTTCAGCCAGGCGTTAGTACGCTTATAGATCTCGTCTGCCGTGTACAGTCCGGTGTTGTACATCTTCTGTCGAATATTTCGGCGGGTGGTTTCATCGCCCTTAATGTACTTATCCTTGTACGCAGCGGTAATGCGGCTCTTAATATAAGCACCGTCTTTGCCCGCTTTTCCGGCTTTCTCAAGCTGTGAGATAATGCTTTTCACTTTGCCGGAACTGGTATCCATAGCCTTGACCACATCGGAGCTGCTGTACGGTATGCCGGTCTTGTTGGTATGGCCCTTAGCCATCGTTGCCACTTCATCCATCGTGAAGTAGTCATCCGAAGCAATGGCCCGCACATTCGCCTCGTATGTATCAAACGCGCCAACCTTATAGGCTTCCGCAGCACGCAGCAGCCGTTCATCCGACTTGGCGAACTCTCGGCGTATGGCCTTGTCCACCATATCCTCGGCCTTGTCCTTGGTATAGCCGTTCTTGACAGCCGTGTCTATCAGGTCTTGGCGCATACGCTTGGTGCCAGAGTTGTCATTCTTACTGATCGCCAACGCCACATCGCTGTAATCATAGCGCGACTTCAATTTGCCCTTAGGCTCATTGCTGGTGTCTACATGATCGCTCACATACTTCTCCAGCGCCTTGGCATCAAAGCCGGCGGCTACCACTTGGTCGAACTTTTCCTTGTACTCCGCCTTATACTCTTCTGTGCCGTCGTCATTCTCCTTGGCCGTGACCAATGCCTTGGCGGCGGACTCAATACCATCTACTGCCTTAACAGCGATCTCGTCACTAAAGCCCAGTTTGATAATATCTTGCAGCCGAGCATCAAAGCCGTCATAGTCACCCTCTAAATGAGCCTGCGCAGCCTTGCCGGCATTCTGGTCATTGGCCTTGACCGCAGCCACCAGCATACGGTTAAAGGTCTCATCGTCTCCGGCCTCTCTCTGCATACGATCAATGGTCTCCTGATCGCCGGTAGATACAGCCTTATAGAGCTTTGCGGACTTATCTGTATCCGGGAACATCTCAATGCCGAACTTCTCCAGCAGATCATCAATGAGCAGCTGACCCTTCATCTCGTCATTAAACACTTCCTTGGTGCCGGTTGCGCCTGTGTGCATATCCAAGGTGGCCTTGTGGATCACATTGAATACAGATTGCACATCCCGGGCCACATTCTTGTATGGCAGACCGACAAAGGCGGACAAGGCGCCGGCCAAGCGGTTGATCTTTTGGCCAGTGCTGATGGTATCACTATCCATAGCCTGTACAGCGTCATACAAATCCGCAAACAGGTTCATATCTGCCCGGCTCACATCGTAGCCCTGAAAAATAGAGACTACATCTTTCAGCATCGGAATTTGCCCTGCCGGGTCCAAGTTGCTCCACATATTCGGCAGCAGCTGACCGAGGTACACTTCCAGGTAAGTCTTGTCGTCATCATCGTCTCGTGCTGCGGTAACGATAGACTGAAGAATAGCGTTGAGCGCCGCAGCTACCACAAGCGATCCAACAACCCTTGTGCCATAGGACTTGGGGGCATTTCCGTTTTTCACCTGGTACACAGCGTCCACCAGCATGTTCAGAGAAGTGGTAGGCTCAGCCATGAAGGCCGTTGCCATCTTCATAGCGTTATCAGACGAACGCATCATACCCGATCGGGAAAATACAGAGTCATACACTTGGGTGCGGTCTACCGCTTCAGAGAACCGTTCCCCGGCCTTCTGGTATGCAGCCTCACCGGTCAGGTGAAAATCTGTTTTGGCCTCGTGTACGCAGGCATTCCAGATATGCGCCCATGTCAGTTCGTCCGCCTTTTCCGGCAGCGCAGACAGCACGCTGTCCCGGTAGTCGCTATCCGTAAACAGCGCTCCCAGCTTTTGGCCAAATCCACGCGGCTTGTCTTCGTTGATCCAGTCCGTGGCCGTCTTGCCCATGCCGGTGTCAAAGTAGCCCATCTCCTTGACAATAGCCACCGGGGCGTACTTTTTCAGCTGCGCATAATCCCGCTTGCTAACAGTCGTGGCCACAAAATGCTTAGCCGGAATAACTGCCATCGCTCTGGCGATCGCAGATGGCTGCTGGATAGCCACAGAAGCAGACGCAAACACGGCACCCTTCTTGAACAGACTGATACCCTTGTTCACATACCGTGAGCCATTGTCCGGTCGCACACCGCCGTTCAGGTCTCGGATGAATTGCTCAATATACCGTTTGGACTCCGTGTCCATATAGCCACGCACCGCCTGCGACACCGTACCGTTTTCGCCCACCTGGGTGTGGTAGTTGTACACCCGCTGGAAGTCCTCCAGCGGCAGCGTGAACGCATGGTACAACGCCATATCATTTACATGATTGGCCCACACATCGTCAAAAGACGAAATGACCAGGGCATTGTTGGCGTGTACATTCAGTTGATTGGTAAAGCCGCTGTTCTTGATCTTGGCGTCACCATTGGCCTTGTCCTGAATATACTGCACATAATCACCGGCGGAACGCATAGGGATATAGTCGCTGTCCGTAAACAGGTCCATATCGTACATCACCCGAGATACCTCGTTGCCCTTAGCGCCCATCGTATCAGCCAAATAGCGCTGCATATCCTGGGCGTAGGCTTTCTGCTCCTTGGTGAGCATATCCGTGGCCTTGGCAATATCTTCTACGGTCAGCGGGTGCGCCGTGTTGTCCGTCAGCTCCACAATGCGCTTGCCCCGCTTGGAGCGGGTAGATACCTTGTCAAACACCATACCGCCCTGGGTCAAGTGCTGCATTGCCGGTTCGCGCCGACTGAGCGCATACAGATAGAGCAGCTGTTGCAAATTGAATTTCAGCTTTTCGCCGTACTGGGTCTCCAAGGTAAAGGTCCTTCTTTGGTTCCAGTTGTAGGCATGGTACTTCTCTTTCATGCGCTGAGAATACTGCCGCGCATCGTAGCAATCTCTGGCCCAGGTGTCCTGACCGATGCGCAAATTATGAAAATATTTACGCAGCGTAGGCGAGCCCTGCATTGCAAAGAAATACTCCGGTTTTAGGGTGTTGTAGCCAAAGCCTTTCATAAACTCGATACGCTCATTGGTCTTCTTACCATTGGGATCCTTTTTGCTGCCCTTCAGTTCATGAATGATCTGCTGGCCCTGGCTCTCCACCGTAGCAGTTTTCTCTGCCTTGAATAGGCGGTTGCTGTTGGTAACAGCCTTCTTGACCGACCGGATCAGCTGATAGGTTTGTTCCAGCTCATCAGCGGTCATGTCGTTAATGGACTTGTCGCCAATGCTCTCCTTTAGCTGTAGGATTTGTCCCTTAAACAGATTGTTGTAGTCCTCCACCAGAGTGGCATACTCGGTCTTTTGGCTATCATTGCCTTCTATTTTGTCGAAGCCGTCCCGCACCTTATTCAGGTAGCCGTCCAGCCTCTCCCCGGCCTTGCCGTCCAGAACCACAGCCCGACCCAGTTCTTTCACGCTGTCCAGAAGTCCATTGGGCACCCGGCGCTCTTTGCCGCCGTTTGCCGCCAGGCTCAACAAGTCCAGTATCTGCTTCTTGATTTTGTTCTTCTGCACCGTCTTGCGCCGCTTTTCCACATCGCGGTGCCGCCGTTCTGCGTATAGCTGCCGCTGGGCTTTCAGCTGATCGGCGTACTGGGTGCGCATATCTGCTTTGTCCTGCCGACTCTTGGATTGTACCGCCTTCAGCTTCTCTTCATACCGCTGGCGGTAATCATCCTTAACGGACTGGAGCCGCTTGCGGTATTTGTTCTGCATCGCAGTAAAGCGATCGTTCTGTCGCTGGGCATAGGTCTTGTACTCCGGAGTGTCCATGTACAAATCGAAAATATCATAGGCCACGGTAGTGGCAGCATCGTCCATGTCCATACCGTCATAGGAATAATAAGAGTCTTTCAGCTCCTCCACGATCTCCAGCAGTCTCTCCGGCATGTTCTGGCTGTTCTCCTCAGCACCAAAAGTGCCCGGGTATAGTTCAGCCAGCTCCTGCCAAGCGCTATCCAAAGGCTGTCCATTCTTGGCCAGATTGACCGCACCAAACAGTCGTTTGCGGTAGTTGCCATACCGATCATGGTGGTAAGCCGTCTCCGCCTTTTGCTCATCGGACAGCGTGATTGCCATACCCCGCAGCGTGTCCAAAACCTCCTGGGCGTATTCGTCACGCACCGTGTGTTCCGGGGTGCTATCCAGCAGCTCATGAGCAATTTCTTTTGCCTGGTCCATGACAGACGAAAAGGTCACATCATCGTTGTTGCCAATGTAGTCAAACAGCCCTTTCAGCTGCACCATCAGGCGGGGTGTATCCATTTTGCTGCCGGTGGACTTCTTCAGCTGCCGGGCTACACGCTGCACCTGGGTTTGGGAAGTATGGTGCCCGGTCTCCAGCTCTTGACTGTCAAACACCTGGCGCAGGGTAATGTTCATCTCGTCCAACCGCTTGTCATCCCGCAGCAGAGAGGTACGCCCGGTGTCGTCAATGCTCTTGGACTTGCGACTGTCAGTGTTTAGTCCTTTTTGCAGCTGATCATTACGCACATTTTCAGGAGTTCTTCCTCCGTCACTGTTCCTTTTTCTTTCCACCGATTCGCTATCGAATTTATCATAGTTATTAGCGCCTCTTTGCTTCCGCCCAAATAGGTCACTATTGTCCCGATTGCCGTCTCCGAGGCTTCCAATGAGATCAGCAGCTCGATAAGAAATTTTGCCACTTCTGTTCTTGACTGACTTTCTAAGTTCATTGTACTCTCTCCTTGTAGTTGCGGTTTGTGGTTTGTACACTAAAATATCCCTTGTGGGCGTATCCAGCATTTTGTAAGCATAAAATCCGCTGCCAATGGTAATGCAGCGCACCTCATTCATGTGACGGTCTGCGTCCCAAGTCATAACCTCACGCTTTAAGTCCGCATATCCCTTTTTGCCGGTGGTGTTAATCACATCATATCCGGCCTCGTCAAATTCGTCAACCTCTATTTGCTTTGAGTACCGAATATCCGGACTGTCGGTAGGATTACCATTGGTAACCTCTTTGATCTGATTGGGGTAGAACGGAATTGCAACCGTGTGCTGATCGCCGCCGTTTTTGCCGCCCTGATCTACAATGCCGTCATAGCCGCTGTCCTTCAAGAAGTCCGTGACTACATCCGGGACCGTGGTCCAAGCATGGGTTGTGCCGTTGTCCAAATCGTCCTGCAACCGCTCCAGCCAATCCTCAATAGGAATGCCGTTCTTATCCCACATATCCGCCTGGGCATTGTCTGTGTCGTACCGGCTCATGTCCGCATCGTCCACATACGACTGCAAATCATCAATAAAGGACTGATCCAGCTTGCCGGTGTTGTACGGATTGGTAATATTCAGATAAGCCTGATACACCTTTTCTTCCCGGTAGTTCGGGTCGTTGTACTGGGCCTGATCAATACCCACCGCTTTTAGCACATCCAAGAAACGGCTTTCTTCGTTCCAAAGATTTCCATCACCAAGCCACATATCTACCAGTACGGACAGCGCATTGCCCTTGGCACGGTGCAGTTCGTAGTCGCTGAAGCTACCAATGCCTATTTGATTGCCGGGCTTCAAGACAATGTTATCGTTGTCGTCCAATGTGACCTGCTTGATCTTCTCGGTCATCGCTTTCTTTTCAGCTGCGGTCAAGGTGTTCCAGTATTCCGTAACCGGCTTGCCGTTTACCTGAAACTGGGTCTCGTAGCTGTCATAATCGCTATCATAGGCGAGAGAAGTATCTGCTTTATCCCTGCTGTAATTTGTGGCAATATCCGGATCGTCCGTAAAATACGCCATCGGCCCGGAGGTTGCCCGCTTGGGGTCAAACACATAACCTACCCGGTCCGCTCTGGAAGTACCGTGGTAGAACGGTTTGATCTTACCGTCCTCGTCTCGCAGCTCCGGCGCCACATTCTTATACCGCCGCTGCTGCGCCTCCGTCAGTTCGTTGCCCTGACTGTCCACTTCCAAGGAATGTCGGGTGTTGTTTTTGCCGTTCTGTGCATTTTTTTGCCCATTCTGCATAGAATGAGTATTGACATCAGGTCCATTTTGTGTTACCTTGTTGTCAGACGCAATCCCTTGCTTAAAAGGCTTCCTGCTATTTGCATAGCCTTGAGGGGTTGCGTTTTTTATTTTCACATCTGCCTTCCGCATATCCACGATATCATAGAACACCATCGCGTTCTGTGTGGTTATGCCAATAATCACATCAGCGGTATATCCGTTTTCACCAACCTTAAGGAGCACATCAGAATGTGCAAACTGCTTGAAGCTATCATTTCGGCTGTGCTTCAAGTCTTCAATCTTTTTGTTTTTGCCGGATTTCAGGATCTCATCCAAATTCTGTGCGGATAGCAGTTTATCTTTGTAGGCTGTCTTTTCCTTTGCTTTAAGGTACTGAGAGTATTTTGAATTCAAAAACTCATTTTTGCTAATGGCATTTACTTTGACTACGCCACCCCACAAATCTACACCTGATTTATATTCAGACAAAATATTTTTGATTTTTGTCGCCCACCGCGACTTGGGCACGCCAGCCAGTACATCATTATCAATAACGACACACGGTTCGCCGTCTTCTGTAATTTCAATAGAATGGCGAATTTCGGACTGACTATTTTCTGCTTCACCGCCATGCTTACCTTCTAACATTCTTTGGCGGTTGTCAATGGCATTGTCCAGTGCGTTAAAGAAGTCGTCCAGCACCGGAACCTGCTGCGCCGCCTTTTGACCGGCTCGTGCAGTGGTATTCAGTGTGCCCTGTCCCTCAATCACGCTGCGCACAGCGTCCAGCAGCTTTGTAAAGAAGTCCTTGATCTTTTCGATAACGGACTTCTTTTCTTTTTGGGTCAGGTCAGTATCTTCCGCCAGCCACTTGGCGAACTTATCGCCGCCCTCCTGCGTGCTGGCTTCACCACTGATGAAGTCAAAGATCATCTCGCTGACGGCATCTTCAATAGAATACTGCTTGCCGTTCTCGCTGTACCCATCTACATACTTCTGCAGCAGGTCAATCTTGTCATCGTGCGCATAATCGCCGGTTGCCAGCATATACTCCACGATGGGCCGGCAGGCGTCCATCATTTCCGCCGTGTTGTAGGCATGAGTGTACTCGCCCAGCTCGTGCATAAGCGTGGCGTAGATATGCCCGCTGTCCGGGTTCAGCACCACCTTGCCGTTGGCAGGATCAATATAGCCGTTATCGTTGCTTTCCAGGCTGCCGTCCAGCACAATATCCAGCTTGGTCTTGGCCGCCACACGATCCAGGACTTCCTTTTCCTGCGTGGTAACCGTAGCTTCTCCGGTCAGTGTTACAACGCCGCCCTGGTTCTTATTTGCTTTGGTAACAGCGGTCTTGGTGGTGCCGATCTCCTTAGACTGCTCCTGACCGCTCAGGAACAACTCATTGGCAGCACCACGGTCCATAATCCCCATTTCAATCGGTGCAGACAGTGTATTGGCTGCCTGGTTAAATGTAATCTTGCCTGACGCACCGGCGTTGTAAAAGCTCTCCGCCGCGTGCAGATAGGAATAAGGGTTGACCTTGCTGTCGTAATTTTTCACCAGTGCATAAGCGCCCAGGGAGCCAAACTTGGCAGCGCTCTTGTAAACCGCCTTGGTGTTGGGGTTGTTGAACTGCAAATAATCCGTAGTGGTCTTTGTGCCGTCTTGCAGCTCAACCACGGTATGGCCGTCCTGCACCTTAAGAACGCCTTTCACCTGGCTCTCCGGCACAGGCTCTGCCCGCTGCCAGTCCACCGGCGTGGCAGCTTCAGTGACCAGCGCATTATAACTCGCGTCCGCAGAGCCGTGCTCAGTCTCTCTCTGTTCGGCAGGTTCTTGTTCTAAGCGTTCCTGCTCCAACTGGGCAATTTTAGCCTCAGTGATACCACCATAGGTGTCCTTGAACTCATTATACCCTTTTGCTTTTGGGTTTACAAGCAGTTCATTCATATATGCAGCAGAAGAACCGCCACGCAGCATTTCATAGGCCATACTGCGGGTAGTGGATTGTGCCCAGTCGGTGCTATTGTCCTGCAGCTCGGCGTACAAGGCCTTTGTGGTCTTGTCCCCTTTAATCTTCCCTTCGCCGTCAAAATAGCTGCTCACAAAGCGACTGGCGGCCTTGTCCACATTCTTAACGCCGCTGTCTTGCAGCCGTTGGCGCACAGCGTCCTCCAGCACGGTCTTTTGAGCCTGCGTAGTCGCAGCATCACCGCTGGTCTGCATTTCCATAGCCAGCTTGCCCAGCTGCCGCTTGGATATAGTTTTGCCGCTATCCTCTGCATCAGCCAGCTCGGCGGCAATGCGATACAGCTTAGAATTCTTATCTGCTGTCAGCCCGGCGTCAATCAACTCTCCAGCATTCCCGCTGCGGCGCAAATTCTTGCCATAAATATCCTGCTGCAAATGCCGTTCTCCGGACATGATTGCTTCGTTTGCGCCGCTCATCGCCATACCGGACAGGCCACCGGCTAAGAAAGCCGATAAATCTTCTTGCCCCGCCATAGACACGACTTTGGCAAGCGCTTGGGAATCGTTCAACCCCTGGGCACGGCATTCATCAAAAGCAGCCATCATTTCGCTTTGGTTACCGTTTGCCAGTGTATCGACAATACGATCAAGAATATTACTGGCTACCTCTTCTGAACCCTCTGCTGCAAAACTCTTTGCAAGGCGGGCAAACACATTGCCACCGGCACCGAGGATCGCACCTAAGCCGAGTTTTTCTGAGATATATTCAACCGCGCCATACAGTGCACCTACGCCCAGCGCACGATCGTCAGAAAAGCCCTGATCTTTCATATCTGTAACTGTCTGCGTTGCCATTTGTGAAGCCATAATCAAGGAAGATGCGTTCGCGGCAATCTTTTTAGCGCTATTTAGCACCTTACTTGAACTGCCCTTGACTGGGAGTTTAATTCCAAGTCCCTGACCTACAGCCATAGAAGCTACAGAGTCTGCCATGGACATACCGGTATCATAAATCCATGTGCCGATATTTCCCTGACTTGTATTCTTATCTTTCCAAAAATCCTGCTTTGCAATGGCTTCACCGGTTGTCTTTCGTGTATCAGAAGACATCTTGCCGGCAAGGTTAGCCAGGTCGTATGTATCGCCTACGCTGCCACCAACGGCTTTGGCGGCAGCGTCCACAATATATCCGGGTGCATTCATCAAATTTTCACCGACTGTCGCAGCATTTGCAAGAATTGCTCCTGTTACGCCGTCTTGAGCCATTTTTCTCTGAGACAGAACGGTGGCGTCCGTTGCTTTTCGTTCAAGGTCTTTATTGATGGCTGAAAGATACTCGTGCGCTGCTTCAGCACCATCTGTGTTGTACAGATAATTGAACACCCCGCGCTGCTCGTCTGTCATCTGATTGTATTTGGTATCGTCCATCGCCTTGTTCATGCGGTTGCCCCAAAAGGCGATACCGCTCGCGCCAACCGGTGCCACGGCACTTCCAACGGACTCTGACAGTCCATTAACAGCACGATACACGCTGTCCTGATTGGACTTGTCGATCTGCTTTGACTTGTCAGCAAAATCTTTTTGATTAGGAATATCCGAATATTTGTCGACGATTTTTTGTCGCCGCTCGTACTCCTCCATCTCCTGTATCTTCTTATCATATTCATCCAGCGCAGCCATGTGCCGATTGGCTTCTTCCTGCATTTTTGCGGCGCGCTCGCTATCCGTCCGCTCCAATGCGATACCAATTAGCTTGTCTATGGTGTTGCGTGTTTGACCACCATACTGCCGTGCATAGGATCTGCGCTCATCCTGCAAGCGTTCAAGATCGCTCCGATCATCGGCCGCACGGATAATTTGGCGCCGCTGTGCAAGGCTCTCCTCCGGCGTCTGCTGATGATATTCAGGCACTTCATTACGCCTATAGCTATTGCGGGCCAATACATCAGCGATCTCCTCTTCCGGGTCGTCATACTCATATCTTTTCTTTTTCGGATCGTAAAATCTGGAATTTTTTCTTGTGTCCTCAGCAACGCGCTCAGCTGCACCAGAATGCTGTACCACTTTGGCAAAATTTTTGCTTTTTCTAATATCCATAGTTTTTCCTCGCCATTCAAAACAGTTTTGTACCCAAACTAAAGTTCGGCTTCCCGGGATTGGGCGGTATGCTCACATTGCGTTTCTTCACATGCAGATTACCGTTTTTATCCTCTTTAATCTCAACCGCCTTGCTATCAATAAGGTAGTCGAATTTTGCCTCGCTGATTGGGCCATACCCCAAAGCGAGTATCTCACTTTTTGGTACGCCATGATATTCCGGCTTCACCTTATTTTTTCTCTTACCGCCAGTGTCAAAACCAGTACCGTAGCCACCGCGTCCACTGGATCTGGAAGAGCGAGAAGAGCGTGCAGCCTTGGCAGCCTTTGCGGCCTTGGCGGCTTCCTCCTGCTGCCTTTTCCACTGCAGTACATCCAGCTGGTAATCCTGATCAGCCTTCCACTTGGAGAGCGCTCTGTCCGCCTTGCTCTCACCCAAGTTGCCCTCGTATTTAGCCATATCGCTAAGGAAGGACAGGTTATCGCTGTATGCCTGGCTATCTACCGCACCGGTCTTTTCCACCGCTGCGTCCCACAGAGAGCGTGCGTTCTGTAAAGCTTCCACCTTGTCCTGGTACTTTTGGTAATCAAACGCGCCGGCCTCGTTGGCTCGCTGCCCACCGGCGGCTTTATTGTCCATTTCCCCGGAGCGGATTTGGTTTGCCGTAGACAGTTTGGACAGCAAGTCCTCATTCTGACCGGCCAATCCGTTCATATAGCTCTGCTGGGCAGCAGGCACGGTGTAATCCGTGTCATAGCCACCAGCCATATTCTCTTCTGCGTTAGTCTGCGTGTCCGCTGCTGCCAACTTAGAAAGCGCCGCATAGTCTCTGGCATAATCGCCGAACACATCAGCGTTGCCGAAATTGGAAGACTGGGCACGGCGATTGAGAATATCATCCACCGCACCCTCTACCATCTTAGCGAATGTACCGTTACGGTAAGGGCCAATTGCGCTGAGTTTCTTGTCATAGTCGTTCCTGTTTTTCTGCGCATTTTTGGTTGCCGCAGACTGTTTCACCTTGCCAAGCGCTTTTCTGGTCTTAGAACTGTAACTCATCCAATTCCTCCTTACTTCTTGTTAAGAATTTTACGCTGCAGTTTGTTGTTCCGATCGGCAATAGCCCTTTCCTGTTTGCGTGCCTGCTGGCTCTCGTTCAGGTTGCCGTAATACTGCTGTTGACCGGAGGCAAAGCTGCGATCATCGTTCCATTTCGTGTAACCGTTGGAAAGGGAAGTATTGAACCGATTCGTGTTGTAATCCATCTTGTTATAGGCGTTGCCCACAGCGTCCTGATACCGTCCATACTGCTGCTGATTCACACTATCAAGAAGGTCATAGGCGTTCTGCTTACCTTGCTGCTGTTGGTCATACTTTTGATATGCCAGGGATAAAAGCTGCGACTGTATATTAGACAGATTGTTTAACTGTGCCTGGTTAGCAGCATTACCCGCCGTAGTCGCCGCAGAGGAGGCATAGCCACCTGTTGCTGACGCCATCTGGCCCATAGTGTCCAGCATATCATTACGGCCCTGCGCCTGGTACTGTGCCTTATAGGCCTGGTATGCAGCGTCATTGTCTGCGTCATAAGAAAATTTTGACTTTAGGATGCCACCCAACATATTTTGCAGCCGGGCGGTATAGTCCGTCAGGCCATTTGCCTTGGCATATCCGCCATATCCGCCGTTTAACAGAGAATTGTAGCCCTTTACGCTGGCATCCATGTTCTTCTTTTCCTTGGACTTCATCAGTGCTTTATAGTCCTTGGAATTGGTCCATCCGCCGCTATACTTATTGACTGTTTTTGTCCAGCTGCTTAGGTTCTTTTGCGCAGCCGTCTGTTTGGGCTTGCTTTTCTTCGGTTTGCTCTTTGCCATTTATCTGATCCCCCATATATACGATATTGTTCGTGCTGTGATCGTCACGCTGCCGCTTTTCACATTGGCAGAATAGCAGTTGTCGATCGTTACCTTATTTCCTGCATAGTCGCCGTCCACGGACCACACAGTAAAGCTGTTTGTTGCGCTAATGTTCGTATGCGATCCGCGAACGGCAGTGCAGCTACGGTCTCCGTCTAGAATAGGGCACAGGGCGTGCATCCAGCTATTGCTAAAGCGGATAAGCAGAAAGCGGTAGTTGTCCACGCTGTCATTCAGAGTGATCGTATCGCCAGCCTTTGCGGTACTCCCGCTGAACAGTAGAGCGGATGACCGACCGTCCCGGATCATCTCGTCCACCTGCTCCGTTTTCAGGCCTTTTGTACTCCGCTGATCACCGTCTCCGCCATTGGTTAATGACGCCAAAAAAGTCCGCGTCAGATTCTGTTCGTCCATGTTGTTCAGCGCATAATTCAACTTATCTGCCATCTGATTCAGGTACAGATACAGACGCTGTATCCGCTGACTATCCGTTACGCCGTCAGACGGCTTGCCAATGTTAAAAGTCATAAGTCACTCCCTAAAGTCATTGTGTTTGCAATACTGATCACCCGAACATCTCCGCAGCCTTCCAGCCGCAGCGCATAGTGATCACAGGCTTGCGGAACGATATTCAGCACTTCCGTCTTAGGTGTACCATTACCGGTCAAAACACCCATTTGGATCCACTGCCCGCTGCTGTCGTACTGGATAAACGCTTTGAGCACAGCGCCCAGTGCGATCTTAGCCCGCAGGTTAATACGGCTGACGATCTTCTTATCCGGGTACGAAAAGTCTATGGCACCGGTCTCTGCGTACCATTCCACCTTGTCTTCCGTTTTGTACAGTTCCAGTCCGGACAAAGCGGTCTCGTTGTGTCGGCCAAGTTCATGGAAAATACAGTTCGGGTCCATTGCATAGACCGACCCGGTGTAATCCGTGATAAAGTGCAGATACCGCATTCCGTTCAGACGCACCCACAGGCTGGTATTCAGGTCATAGACAAAGGTCTCGTAGCCGCCGTCCGTCTCGTTCTTCATAGAGATATAATACTTTCCAAGGGAACTTCCGGCGTTGGCTTCTGTGTATCGTGTGTTACCCAGGGCAGCGGAAATGTTGGTCACCGTGCTGCCATCAAATACACACACGCCGTCCAGCGACTTATAGAATACTGCTCCATTCAGCACCGCCAGTGAGCCGGAGCAGTCATTTTCAACGCCGCGATCTTCAATGGCAATGCGTTGGTATGCCGCCGGATAGCCGCCGTAAATGCCATAAATCTTATTTTGTTTGAAGAAGTACGGCATATCGTTTAAGGACACTGCGCCGGTAAACGGCTCATCATCACCCAGGGACAATGCGTAGGAGTCAGATGCCGTATTCTCAAAGCAATACCAGTTGGTCGGATCGCCCAGCTTGCTGGCGTAGATTTGGTTAATATGCTTACCTGCGGAATCTTTTCCGTACTTGCAGCCCCACACGCGGTTTTGTGCTACAGTGACAAAGTCAAATTCCGGAAGCACTTTTTCTATTCTGTTTGGACAGTGATATGTGGAATCAATAACACGCCGCAAGCCCTTAACAACCAGCCGGCTGCCGTCATCGGAAACAGAATGCACATTCGCCCATTCGGTAACGAACACACTCTTGCCTGCAGACACCGAGAACTTGACCGTATCACCTGCCTTAACGGAAGCAAGTATATCGTCTTTGATATCTGTCGTGTCCACAAGCACATAGGTCACCGGAACTGCGATCCAATCGTCTGCTGTGGAAGAATATGCCTTGAACACAGGTGCATCATCGTTAGTGGTATCTACCCAGTATGCGTAGAACCGAGTATTAGAAAACAGCACATTATCGACTGCCACCCAAGCACCATCTTCATTTTTGTATAGCGTACCCTGACTAAACTTTTTAAGTCCGCTACCTGTTGTACCGGTGGTATCCAGCCAATAGTCATTGCCTTTTGTGCCAGGGTCTTTATCCTGCCGCTTCCACGCGCTGGCAGCCGCAAGCGTTTTGAACTCGCCATTTCCTCGCACGGACATTAGGTCACCGCTTGACCCCACAACATAAGTACCTACAGCAGCACCGGCAGGTTTTGCAGCACTATATATCAACCGCGTGTACGGAGCACCGTCCGCACTGCACATATCGCAGCCGAAATAAGTGTCAGTCGTCTTGTCGAAGGCCAGCGGCAGCACACCCTTGTCCGGTTCTTCCGTGTCAAAATACAATCCGTATGGGAAGATTAGGATTTTCGTTCCGAAGTTTAACAACTGCAATTTGCCGTCCACGGCTTGCAATTCAGACAGCTTTTCTCTGAAGCTATAATGACCTCCGCCATAGTACAAAACATCATTGAACGCTGCTGTGATCTGCTGATTTTTGATTAGGCAGCCAACATTCTTACCGGAAGCCGCCACATCAATGAATGTAAATGCTCGTGGATCACGTGCATTAAGCCAATCTACATCGTTCTGTGTATGGTTTAGGCTTTCCTGCTCTAACGCATCAATAATTTCTTTATCAGAAGCGTTCTGCTGTGTTTCGTCCTTGTAAATGGGTCTTTGTGCTTCCAATTCATGTTCCCTATAGATCGTATCGACCACTAAGACTTTATCCGTTTCGGTTTCCATCTTCACATTCTTGCCAAGCGCAAAAAAAACGCCATTATCAAAAGTGTGTTCGTCTGATCCAATATGAATACACACATCACCATACAGGGCAGCTTCAAATCCAACATACGAAACTGCATCATCGAAACCATGCGGATCCGAACCATCTGGTCCTAATCTTACCGAAATTTTTTCTTTCAATGCCGCCTTAAAACGAATAAAGTAGCGAATGGTCATAACCCTCCAAACTACAATTTTCGGTTCCAAAGAGCTTCCTATTTCGTCCCCTGCTTTGCCATATTTGTGGACCTGAAACGCACTATTCACAATCGACATCCGATTGTACACACGCTCATCACCATCTAATGTATAAATTTCACCTACAACCTCGCCATCAAACTCCGGATACTTGTACCGGTTCATCGGTGCGCGGTTGGACAGCATAGGGTAGTCGTCCAAGGTGATATTCTCGGTATTAAAGAACTCGCCAGCCTGCTGCACAACTCGGTGATTATAGCCCAGGAATGTGGAGATCATCTCTCGGTTGTTGCTCACATTGCTAAGCACTGGTCTTTGCATACTCGCACCTCCTAAAAGCGCAGCGGCACATTCTTGGCCGCGTGCGTGCGATTGTACTGGTTGCGGAATGAGGCCAGCATTGTATTGAATACAGAATTTACCGCGCTGTATCGGTTGAAGTCACCGGTGTACAGCAGCATTTGGGACTGCAAGTAGTGTATATAAAGTTCGTCATAGGGAGACGGCACAAGCAGTTCCTGGGTATTCGGCGTTTTCTCCGTGTACCCGGCAAAGGCAGGTGCGCCCTCTCTGGCGTCCATAATTTCCAATTTGATTTGTTTATCCAGTCTATTCAGCCAGGCGATTTTTTCGTTCATCGAAAAGGTCGTGTTGGGGCACAGCTTGTCCGCCTGGTTGACTGCTTCCGCAATCGTCATATTGTTGTTCCCTCCTCATAGTAAAAAGGGCAGACGGAATATTCCGTCCGCCCTTTGTCGGTTACACACCGGCTGCCTGTGCAGCCAGCTTTTGAATGAGCTTGGCATTCTGCATTTCCATGTCGATACGCTGATTGACGATAATTGCAATCGGCTCCGGCACCTCAACAGGAATTCCTCTTTCAATGAGAAAATCCCCAACGCCGCCTACGGAAGCGAACATGTGGGTTTCCCCATTAAGCATATCCATAGGAATTGTAACGGTTACCTTTTTCCACTTGGATGCAGTAGTCTCTTGTTTGTCTGCCATGATTAACTCTCCTTAAACAGTCGTAATGTTTGCTTCCACTGCTGGATCAGCACTCATATAGCTGCAGCTCTCGAATCTGATAATGGCGTAATCGTTCAGAAGGGTACAGCAATGTGTTGCCTTCCAACCGGTAGAACTACGCTGATTCAGCGGATCATCGCCATAGCCCAAAGGCTTAACGATATAATCCAAGCCCAAGCCTTCCAGTTCAGTAACGCCATAGGCATTGGCACCCAGGAACAGCGTACCATATACGGCCAGCTTAGAACCGGTAGTCTGCTTGTACACGGCAGCGTTAGAAGTCTCAATGAAGCGGCACTTGCCGATCTTACCGATCTCGCCCTCAAAGAGTGCTGTGGTATCTGCGTACTTGTGCATCTCTTCCCACTCGTTAGACAACATGATGTCCGTAGCAACATCCGGATGGATAATGCAAACATAATAGCCGTCAATGGTGGTGATATCCCGGCGCTTCAGTCGGTTCACCATCTTCTTTACATCGGCAACAGTCAGCTTGTCGTCCGCAGTCAGACTTTCTCGCGTGGTCTTGCCGCCAGCAAAGCACACGCTGCCGCAATTCTGCAGTACATTGCGGGTGACCACATCAATAGTGTTACCAGCCTGGTTACCCTGCTCCTTACAGTCCTCCACGATCACATTATCAAACGCGGTGGTCTGCAGCATATCGGTGTGTTTGATGTAGTCGCCGTACTGGCTTACATTGCCCTTGATAGAAGTAACGGTACGCTTAGTGCCTGTAGGCGTTACACCTTCCACCAGCGGCTGCGTTGCCGGGGGCAGCTGGGAGAACTTACGCCACTCAATGGTTTTGCCAGAGCCCTTAGGAATATTGCGTTTTTGACCGAACTGCGTATGTACCATCTTAGGTGTTGCGTTCTCCAGCAGCTCCTTGACATAGTATTCCTTGATCTCAGCAGAAAGGCCGGTGTCAGTCGTTGCAGCCATATTAGCAGTGCCATCGAACAGCTGCAGGTTCATTTTCTTATTCATGTTTCCTCCGTTTCTGACAGAGGATCGGTTTTTACTTGCCGCTAAGGAATCGTTTGATATCCTCCGGCGTTTTCAATTCCCCTGTCGCAATTTTCTTGTTGATGAGTTGGTGCTGCTCTCTTGTCAAGGCAGCAATGTTGACAGAAGTCTTGACCGCAGGAGCGGTAGAAGATGCGTTCTCTTTCGGCACATGACCGCGTGAGCGGATCGTGTCCGCAGCGGCTTTCGCTGTACTCTGAGCGGCAAACTGCATTGCGCCACCGGTGAGCTCGGTAAGGTGGCGTGCTTCAAAGGCAGTCTTTAGCGTGATGCCAGGGCATTTTAACAGAGAGACAAACTCAGGATCTGCCAGTTCTGCATCCAAGTCAAATGCGTCCCCATACAAGGACTTGACCGCCTCGCTCTCGTCCAGCCACTGCTGGTACTGCTGTGCTGCTGCGTCCTGCCGTTCGCGTTCCTGCATTTCCTGGCGGAATGCAGCGTTTTCACGCTCCAGCTTGTGCATCTGCTTCAGTGACTCGATTGGCACACCCTTCTCAACTGACTCCTGCTCGTAAAAGCTGTTGTCGTCTTCCAGGGCCTGCATGAGTGCCTCCGGGTCCGTAGCGTCTGCGCCGTACTTTTCACCCAGCATATCAAGCAGGGGCAACACCCTGTCATACTGTGCCTGTGCGGCTTCATCAGCACGGAACCGCTTTTGCATTGCAGCGTTGATGTGCTTTTGATACGCATTTTTGTACTTGTCCTTAATTAGAGCCTTAAACTCTTTGTCAAGGTCTTCCGCTGTGCTCTCATGAGCACCATCCTGCGTGGCGGGCGCAGTATTGTCTGCCGTATTGTTCTGCGTGGCGGGCGCACTGCCGGTGCCGTCTGCTGCACCGCCCTCGCCATCGAAAAGCTGCAGCAACATGGGCATCAATTTGTCTGTTCTCATAGGAACTCCTTTCTGTCCGTATCAGGTGGACGAACCCTTTACTCGCATAATAACAAAAGAGGGGGCGATCATGTCACCCCCCCTTTCAGCTTATTTGGATATGCCCCGGATAGCTATCGGCCAGTATTTCCATCCCGCACCGAAAAAAGGTAAACGCTGCCGGCACCGTACTCTCATTTGCCATCGGTGCGCAACGAATACACACATTTCCCGGAGAAATCTTGATCTGTGGTTCACACAGTAGAGCACCAGCTACATACGCCCTACGCACGACTTCCGCCAGCGTGCAGGTAAGGGCAGAAATAGCAGCGCATACCAGGTCATGATCCTGTTCGTTGCGTGGCGCATCGGCGTGGCCTTTCAGTTCTACGGAGCAAGCACCAATATGTACCGTAGTCATTATTCCGGACTCGTGCTTGTGGCTACTCTCTTGCGTGCCTGCGTTGCAAGAGAGTTGTCCTGGTATTTGTCTGTGTTACCTAAGCTGTCGCTGGCGGTCGGCGTTGTGTCCACCGACTGCGTGTCTGTCACCGCCGCACCGCTCATTGCACCCGGTGTCATATCCTGACCGCTCATCAGATCTTGACCAGTCAACTGCTTGATGATCTCATTACTGGTGTTCAGTGCTTGTGTCATTTGCTGAATCGTTTGCCACATCGTACCGTTTTCCTGGACCCGCTGCACTATGCGGTCTTTGTGGTTAATATCCATCATATCCAGAAGTGCCAGTGCCTGATCTGCGTTCTGCGGGTTCAACACGCCCAGGTTGTACATCTGCACTGCCAGCTCATTTTGAGCCAGTTTACTGTAAGGGCTGGCCTTGCTGGCCGATACATCTACATCGAAGTTGGGCATTTGGTAATACTCATCGTCCGGAAACAGCGTTTCAATACGCCGCTCCTGCATATTCTGATTGGAGAAGGTCTCAAACGATACAGATCCATCCGCGCCGGTAATACGGAACACACGAGGCATATCGTAGAACTGCCGAATACGCTCGATCACCATCAAGATGATCTCCTTGTATGCCCGGTATGTGCCCTTGATTTGCCAGCGTGAAGTCTTGCTCCCGGCTTCCTGCATAGCGCTGATTGCACTGGCTGCCGTTACCCCGCTGCTTGTACCGCCGCTGGACACATCACGGTTGCCGCTGGTCTCCTTCATCTCGTCAATCTTGTGCATGAGCACATTATAGGCGTTGCCGTCTATGCCATTGATCACGATTGGCGCATAGGTGTCCTGGCCCACATTGTTACCCACCTTAATGAAATGCTTGGAAGTATCCGCGAAGTCGTCTTCGTTGATCTCGCCATCGTCACGCACCAAATAGCGCGGCACAGAGCTCCAGATCGCGTTTTCCAACATCGCCTGGGACAGTTTGTCAATATATTCCTGCGGCTCCTTACAGAGGTCCACATAGCCATATCCGGCAGGACTTCCGGCCACACGGAACAGCGGGTCAAACACAAAGGGATATTTGCCGTCAATATACAGTCCGGTATCCTTCCGTTCTGGGTCATTCTCAGTTGCATACAGCACTACACCGTTGCAGAACTTCACATAGTGCACCACATTCTTGCCGTCCACATTCACCTTGTAGTACCAGTCTACCACCTGACTGCGATTGCTCTTGTCCACCGTATCATCAAACTGGTACTCTGTTTGTATCACACTGTGCATAGAGGATAATCGGTCCTTCAGCTGCGGATACTGAGACACCAGTACATCGTTATTTGCAGAAGTGATATGAAACAGATTGGCCGAGTCTTGGATATTCTCAATCCCAGGCTCCCAAGCAAAATTCAGGATATCGCACTTTTTAACGCTCACATCGCCAAGGCCATTCAGCTTGTCCTGATCCCACACCACAGCGTATATGCCTGTACCGTTCAGGACCTTGGAGTGCACTGCCTGGTCAAACTCCTGTTCAAAGCCATTCTCATCCAGCACCACCGGCACCACGGCAGACAACTGCTTGGCCGTCTCCTTGTCGCCTTCTTCCTGCGGCAGAATATTTGGCTCAGGGAAATTGTCCATATAGTCAGCGACCTTGTTATCCACGCAGGAATGCAGCCATGCAGACGCCGGCTTAATGCGCTTGTCACCCTCTTTGCCGTGATCTGACTTGAAGTTGCCCCAATGTCGCAGCTTCCACCAGTTTTGGTTGGCCACCACTCGGGCATCTACGGACGCCTTACCAGCCATGTACTTATTCAGCAGCTCCATAGCCCGCTGCACATCTTCTTCTGTAATGGTGTGCAGTTCTTCCTCTTCCGGCTCTTCGGCTGACATTTCGTCCACCAGCTGCTGCGCCTGTTTGATCGGGTCATCAGACCGTTCATCAGCAGCGGGCGCTACGGCATCTTCCGGCTTCTTTTGCGGTTCCGTCTGCCCCTGGGCGTGCTGCATAAATTCTTCCTTACTCGGCTTTTTCTTTTGCTTAGCCATAATCAATATCCTTTCTTCATTTGGTCAAGAGGGTCGTCTGCCAGCGCTCTGGCCGGTATCTTCCGCCTGGGCGGTATCTTCTGCAGCATTGAAAAATAACGGAACTCATCCATTGCGTGATCCTCAAGTTCCGTATTCAAGTCCTCCACCTTGTGTTCGTCATACATCATCATAGGGATGGTCCGGATGAAGTCCTTACAATTCTTGAACACATACATCATCGGGTACCCACGATCATCAAACATCAGCCTGTAATGGCACTGCATCCACCCGGCTATGCGGGTGTTATCGCCGCGCTCAAAGTACACGCCGTGTCTGTTTGCCGTCTCCGCAATGGAATACCCATCATCCTTGGCGAAGATAGCAGGGTCTGCTACGCCGGTAATATGTCGGCCCGCCAGCAGCGGGTCATGCGTTTCTATCTCTCTGATCTTCTGGAACACGATATCCGCCGGTAGTTTCAGTCCATCGTTTGGTGCAGTGCAGCCATACCATTCCTTAATGCGGTACACCACACCATCATATCCCTGAGCCCACCAACCGCAAGAAAATGGCTTGCTGTACCCCCAGTCGAACGAGCGATACACCTTCCAGTCGGCAGGAATATCAAACGGATCTATCACATGGGTCCACCTACGGTCTGTATAGTGGTCCGGGTTATTCCGCCATTCCTCAAAGAACTGGCCAGAGAACACATTCCAGTCACCATACCGCCATGCTTGGCGCACCTTGGCAGGCAGTGCGTCCAGCTGCTGAAGGTACTTTGGGCTGTTTTCAAGCAATATCTGATTGTCCGTCACCAGGGACTGTATGAACGAATAATCCTCCGGGTTCTCGTTCTCATCGTACACACGATCAATGAACAGTCGCTTGACCCACTGGTGACCAACGCCACCAGGGTTGCAGGTAAGGTACATTCTTTTGGGATGGCTATTTGTACCACGCACACAGGCCCACAAAGTCTTGAACATATCCTCCGTGAACTGCGTGGCCTCGTCCAGGTACATGATATCGCACTCCGTACCTTGGAAGCGGCCCAGGTCCTTCTCTCGCTCCAAATAGCGAAACAATATGCGACTGCCATTAGGAAATGTGATCGTCTTCTTACTGTCGTTGTACACGGCCAGACGCCGGTGCCTATCCGGATGATAGCATTGCAACGCCCTGGTCAGTGGCACAATATGATTTTCCGTCAGCTCAGGATAAGTCTTGCGCACAATAATTTGCGTAATACCCGGGCAGGCGTAGCTCATCACCTTAGCCTTGCAGTCGACTACCCAGCTTTTGCCACCACCTCTGGCACCACCAAAGGCAACAACATTGTGAGTGTCTGTCAGGAACTCCACCTGCTTAGGCTGTGGCGTGCCCAGGTCCAACACTTCACTTGGCATACTTCGTCACCTCGTCTGACAACACCACCTGCACCTCCGGTGCGCCGGCTGCCACATCGTCACGCACATTCAGAAGATCCTTCACATCCTTCAAGCTGGAAGAAATCTGTTTTGCGCCGGCACGGTCCACAGCCACACCTGGCACACGCACCACCTTGTACTCGCCGTCTTGATGCTCCACGGAGCACATTTCATTCAGCTCCTTTATGGCTTGATCCAACTTATCCATAAGATCGTCCGCAAGGCGGTGCAGCCGCTCAACGCGCTTTACTTCCTGCTCCACAGACATGTCCATATATTTTTGTTCCACTTTGGCCCGGTAGTCGTTCCTCTGTTCCGTCCACTTCTCGTTAGCTGCCCTCTTACGCAGCGTGGACTGTGAACAGCTGTACTCGTCTGCCAGGGTCCGCAGGCTCTTACTGCCGGAGACATATTCTCGCCTCACCCTATTCCAGTCCACTTGATCACCTCACTATGATTTAAGCATAACAAAAAGAGGGTGACTTTCGTCACCCCCCCGATGATACCATTGCTATGCGTCATCGTGCAGCTGTGCCAGCGGACAGCCTTTCCAGCAGTAAGAGGTGCAGAATGACCGCATGTGTTCATCTTTTTTGACCTTAGACCGGAATACCACACGCAGCCCGGAACTATCATACACAGCCGGTGCACAGTTGATCTGTACCGTCTCCTGGCTATCATAGTAAGGACAGATAACCTTGGCATCTCCGTAGCTCTTTTGCTTTGACTTTGACATCATTGGTTGCCTCCTTAGCGGCCCGTACTCCCGAACCCGCCATTTCCGCGTTCGGTGTCCGCCAGTTTGTCCACTAGCACCAGATCCGGAGTGTCGATATTGACCACCACCAGCTGGCTGATCTTGTCCCCACGGCGCACGGCGTAATTCATACCGCTGTGGTTGTACAGCTTGACGGCAACGCTGCCGGTGTATCCCACATCAATCACGCCCTCGCTGGTAATGCCGTGCTTTACATTCAGTCCGCTTTTTGATTTGAGAAAGCCTGCTGTGCGTGCTGGCAACTCAATATGTACTCCGGTGTCAATGGTCACCGCTCCGCGTGCAGGAATTACAATGTCCATTGGTGACAGCAGGTCAAGCCCTGCGTCCGTGTTGTGTGCTCTTACAGGCATTAACGCCTGCTTGTCCAATTGAATGTTCATTCGTCGTCCTCCTCTTTGTCGTCCTCCTCATAGATAATTTCCAATCCATAGGCCACCGCTGCGGCGTGTTCAATCTGACAACCCCTTGCCTGTTCCCAGCCACGGCAGAAGTAAGCAGCGTGACACTTGCTCATATTCTCCAGCGACTTTGCAAGGAAGCACAGCGGGATATTGACCACACCTCTTTCTTTCATTGCCTTATCGCTGTACCACTCATCAGTAAACAGCGTGTTCACGACCTCATATCCTCTTTCCTTCAATGCCTGGATTGCTTTCTCTCTGGTAGCGATAATCTCCGCCTCGCTCTTTCCAGCCATCGGCTGGCTCAACATTGCTTCCTTCATTTTGTTTCTCCTTTCAATTCATTTATCGGTCTGCACGCTCATACACTTCTTCTGCAAATCCGTCCAACTCGCAACAATCGTCAATTTCAACTTCTCCAAGATAAACATCACTTTGGTCAAACATACAGAAGTGAAAAATTCGACCGCTATTATCTTCAAGAGATTTCATAAAATCACAATTAACGCAATCGTGTCGTTTTTTCATTATTCGACTCCCTTAAATATTTTTCAACGCAATGCATATTAAAAAATATCTCATCGATAGATAATACAAATGTTGACCACTCACCTTCAAGTTCAACATCAAATACTCCATTTTCATTTATACCAAAACTTATTACCCTTGCTTTTTTAGGTATTCTATTATAATCAAAATCAAATGTTACATAATATACTTCATCCCCAACCTTACAAGGCAATTCAATATACTTTGCTTTGTCATTTCTGAATGGACAGTTTTTCCATTTACTGCCAATCAGTCTTTTTGTATGGAATGCACCATACATTTTGCACACATCAAAATGTGGACAATCTTTACAATTCATTCTTCCACCTCGCTATTAAGCCATTCCCCTATAATTGGAAGACAGTCTACACATTCCTCATCATTGAAGCAATATGCAACTATCGAGTTAATGAGTTTTGCAAGTTCCTCAACGCTCATATTTTTTATTCGCTCGTAATTTGTCATTCCTACACCTCCAACAATTCGGGATTGTCGTATATGTTGCCGATAATTTCACAATCGACCATTGTTTCGCTTTCGTACAAATCGCTCATTTCAACGGTTTGTCGATTTGTGAAATATATTCCGTCCCACGCTGAAATTCCAACTTCGCCACAATTCAAAAACACATTGTCGTGGTACCCCTCATAGTCTGCTTCGGCGTCATCGTATGTTACAATATCGCCCTCGAATATCTTTTTGCCGTTCTTGTCGGTCAAGCCTGTGTATTGACCTACAGTATTGATGTATACTAATTCCATTTCATCATCTTTAAATTCGAAGCAATGGTAAATAGCACATAAATCTGTATCAAGTACACCTAAACTGCCATATATAAATTTTCCGTGTAAATCTCCTAATGGCTTTCCTCTGAACAATATCTCTCTCATTCTTCCACCTCGCCTTCAAGCCATAGTTTTCTGTTTCTTACGCACATTGTTACTCTGCTTTCCAAATCTTTCTCAAAATAACCACATTTATCAATATCTTTTTTAGCACATGGATAACAAAGATTACCTGACAGTGTATCTTCAAGCCATTCTGCCATTTCATCAATGCTCATATTTTTAATTCGCTCAAAATTTGTCATTCTTTTTTCTCCTTTACACATTCAAACACCCACGCAGGTAATAAAATGCTATAATCTTTTAATGCTTGGAATCTCATATCTTTGACAGATGAAAAAAACATTTTTTCGAGCAACAATCTAACTGCTTCTTTGACTGATTCTTTTTTCATCATTCCGTTCGCATAATAATTATCAGGACCGCAGTTAACGTATTCCTCAAGAAAGTTTTGTATTTTTCTGTTATATGGCGTGTCTGTCATTCTTTGCTATCCTCCGTTCTCGGCGGGTCGGGAAGCTCTCGCCAATGAGTTACATGTGGGGTGAAGAATGGTAAGTCCTCCCACTCCATTCCTCTGCAAGACAGCACGAAGCAACCGAAGTTCAAATCGTAAACGAGCACTTCTCTGCCCGTGTCCGGCATCCTGTCCTTTACGCTGATCCAGCCGTCCGGACGGTTAAAACTTGTCATTCCTGTGCACATTGTGCTTTCTCCTTTCAATCACTTTAGATATTCTGGCGTTTCGAATCGGACTTGCCGTGGGTCGTCTCCTACCCACCACATCATCACATCTTCTGGACTGTTCCAACTATCACGATTGTCAAGTCCAGCTTTGTCTCTCGCTTCAAGCATTCTCTTGAATGTACGCAAATAGTTGTCACGGTACTTTGGGTATCCGATGAGATCTTTTTTTCATTCCATTTCCGCCCTGCATTGGACAACCAATGCAACCAATCCTTTTGTTTCCGCATTGATATAGCGGATTCGACTTACAGCCATAATGCCCCAAGAACGCCCATACATCATCGTCTGTCCAATCAATAATGGGGTTAACCATCGTTGATGTCGTTCTATAGCAGTGTTCAACCAACCTGCGGCTTTCGTCGTTGTCCGTGTTTAGGACAATCCCTCCCTTTGGAGTCTCTTCATACTCCGCTTGCAGATCCTCAGCCAGAGCCATTGTAGATTTCGGCTTGCCAATTATCTTGACAACGCCACCGTTTTGCTTTCTCGCCAAAGACTCCGCCCAGCGTACACCTGTTATTTTTATCTGGCCTTTTCCGCCTCTCTCTTTGAGTTCTGAACAACAGTAGCGAGAAATTCTTGTTGGTGGATATTTTTTATTCTCGATCAATCTCCACATTGACAGCTTCGGACGATCAATAATTACATCATGAATGGATTTTACATATTGGACAGTCTCCGGAGCGTCAACGGTGGTCAAGTTGTGATGAATTTCGTGTTTCACCCCTGCCAAGGCGGCGAGGATGCGAATGCAGTCGCTATCTTTTCCTCCGCTGTAACAAAGGCAGTAAGGTTTCTCGCTGGTCTCAAACGCGCGAAGCCTCTCAATCGCTATCCTTTCTTTTTGTCTGTCCATTCTTTCTCTCTCCCTTTGCCGCAGATATAGTTCTTGTCGTGTATGGCCTTGCCGTCCGGTGCCAAGCGTTCCCGGCATTCGTATTCGCCGTAACCAAGATTGCGGCCATACCGGCAGCGGCTGCATGGCACATACAGCGCACACTGTTCTATCATCTTGCCCTCCAGGGTGTCAGCTCCACCGTCACACAGCTCTCCAGGTCGTACTCCTTAATCACATGCAGCTCCACCACCTGCTTGTCATCCGGGTAGGCCAGGCCGTTCAGTGCATCCAGCACGATCTTGGCGATGTTGTCCGTGTCCGGCTTTTTGGTTGGCAATACCATGCCAGCCATCATCTCCACCTTGCGCCTTTTGCTGGTGCTCTTGGGAATGCCAAACGCTGCAACGATCGTTGCGCTGATCGGCTCATCAACAGCAAAGGCCATCCGGTCACCGTATGCCTGCCGGTAGCAGAACCGCACCTCATCCTCGTAGTCCTTGGTCTTCCTGGGCGTATATGTAGCAATATGGTCACCCCGGCGTACAGCCCGGTGCCGTCCCTTTCCCTGGGGCTCTCCCGGTATCGTCAACCATACCATCATCTTGCCGTCACCAGCCTTTCATAGATCTGCTGGGCCATTGCTGCCGTGGCCAGCTCTTCATCGCCGTGAGCGTTCAGCCGCTTGGCATACCGCAGCAGCGGCTCCGGGTTACTTTCATCCACCAGCATATACCCAAAGTCACCGGTGACGATGGGCACGCCCTGTTCCTGCATAGCCTTGCGCTCTGATCTCAGGTCCCGCTCGCTAATGCGCGTCCGCCGCGCCAGCTCTTTGCCACGCACCGGCATGCCGGGCGGGATCAGTGCGTCATAGATCAACGCCTGCCGTGGTGTCAGTTTGTTCAGTTCCATATCCATAGGCTCCTCCTAAAACTTGATGTCTGTGTTGTTCATGGTATCCCGCTTGATCTGCTCCAGGTCGTAGGACGGTGGGCTTTGCAGTGCCCCGCTGTTCTTCCTGTCCTCTGTTCCCCATTTCTGCAATACAGAGAAGTGGTCGTAATAGGTCTTGTGGGTGTTGTGAATGTGGAAGGACAAGTTCTTGATTAGCCGCTGCCAGTCAAGTGGGAATTGCTGTTTCAGCTTGGCAAACTCCTCATCGGTTAATCGAACATTCTTAAACTCGCCATATAATTTTGCGGGCGTGCACGCGTTCGCGCGCTCTCTCCCTTCTCCTGTATTTCTTCTACATTCTTCTACATTCTTGTTTGTGTGTTTCTGCGGCGTTTCAGTGTCGCTTCTGTGTCGTTCCTGTGTCGTTTCTGTGTCGTTTTTTGCATTTGCGTATGCTTGATATTTGGCGTAGTGAAGCACTCTAAGCCGTGTCTTTTTACTGTCGCTTTTTACTGACAACATTCCGTCAGCTTGAAGTGTATCCAAGTAACGCTTAACTTTCGTGTTACTCCACTTCCACCGATCGCACAAAAAGCGAATGGAGGTGACCAGCTCGCCACTGTCCACATCCATCAGCTTGCCATCAATCATCATCTTTGCAGGTGAGCGATTGCACAGCAGCAGAAGGTCCATCCAGGCATGGAATTTGTCGTAGGGCTCCGCAGAATATAGCCAGTGCTCCGTAATCTTTCGGTGCACCTTGATCCATCCTTGCATAGGCTCTCCTTAAAACGGCAGGTCGTCATCATCATCAATCGGCTCAAACTCTGCGTCCGGTGCGGGTGCTGCAGTCTGCGCGCCACTCTCTGCCTTTGAGCCGCAGAAGGATGCCTGGTTGGCAACGACCTGTACGCTCTTTCTCTTGTTTCCGTCCTTATCGGTGAAGTTATCCGTCTGGATAGAGCCCTCCACAGCGATCATGGAGCCTTTATGGAAATACTTAGATACGAATTCCGCAGTTTGCCGCCAGGCGGTGCAGTCGATAAAGTCCGTCTTGCGTTCCTCGCCTGCCTTCTGATAGCTGCGGTCCACAGCCACCTGAAACCGCACCACGGAGACGCCGCTGGGCGTGGCTCTCAGCTCCGGTTCGTAGGTCAGTCGACCCATAATTACAACACTGTTAATCATAGATAATTCCTCCCAAAAATAGATATAAAGTCCTTGTCCGGGTAGGCAGCCTGGAATGCCTGCTGCCCCACCCGGTGTAAATAATCCATCGTCTGCTTGCAATGGTGTGCGCCTGTCGGCGGCTCGTTGTGGCAATTATGGCACAGGAGCACCGTTAAGCCGTATTTCTCGCTTTTCCGTCTGTTATATGCCCCGAATACATGGTGTCGCTCCAGGGCCCGCACAGAGCCGCACAGGTAGCACTGCCGCTGCTCTTCCGGCTGAATAATGCTCTTCTTCACTGTTTCCGTTCCTCCCAAGCAGACATCAGCTGCGCCAGCTCCGCCGGCGTCATAGTCTCAATGCCAAGTGCTTTGCAGTCCTGCACCACAGCGTCTATGAGCCGGGCCATGCGCTTCGTTCCGTAGCAACTTGTGCCATAATAGAACCGCACCAGCGAGGTGCGCGGGTAAATACCATCGTCCACTTTCTCCGCTGTCCAGCCCAGGCCGTTCCTCCCCCATGATTTCGTCATGGCATTCACGGCACTGTCCGGCAGTTGGTAGTCCACAGACTTGCCATACTGCCGCACATAGCCCTGGTATATCTCGTCCTTGGTGATATGCGGGTCATTCTTGGCCAACTCCGCTTGCAGCTTGCCGATCAATGCCCACATGTAGGCGTTGGCATCCAGGCTCCGGCGTTTCGGCTTTGGCTTAATCTCCAGTACATAGTCCTTTTGCTCTGCCAGGGAGCCTATGAACGCCCCCACCTTGGCCATAGTGGGCACCAACTCTTCCTTTTTGAATTCGATTTTCATCTTATAGGCCCAGCTTCATGAAGATCTTATCAGCTTGTTGCCGGGTCAGATCTTCAATACGGCTCACCTTGTAATAGGCCAAGGCCTTTTTGACCCGCTCATTCTCTGCATTTTCTTTCAGTATTGCCACCTGGTCCGGGCTGATTTTCTCCGCTGCCTGCTGCCGTGCCTGTTCTTTCTTCGCGTCCTGGGGCTGCACCTGCTGATACTTTGTCCGATCAGCTGCCCAGTACACATCTGCACCGAACCCTAACATCTTGCAGCACACAGACAGAGCGTCCGTATAAGCCATCTTGTAGCACTCATCGGAGGTGTACAGGCCTTTACTCTCCTTAGCTACCAACGAGGAACCGCCAATACCCGGAATAGGGGCGCTCCATTCATCGTTGTACTTCACATAGAGCAGCAGCTGCACATACACAGTCACCACGCCGTCCGCACCCAGATCTTGCCATGTGCGGCTGACTTCCACCTTCCAACCGATACCACAAGGGCCAAACTGCTCCGTCAGTGCCTTGATACGCCACATTGGGTTAATATCAGTCATGCCCTTTAAGCGGCCTGCGCTAATGTTCTTCTTGGCGCTGTCCGGAACCTTGCGCACCGCCTCATATATCTTCATGTTCTCCATTCCATTCACCTCACTTGATCACGCAGCCGGGGGTCTCAATCAGCGCCGCACCGGCTACCGTCTCCCCCGCCAACAGAGCATTGCGGATAGACTGCTTGTCCATCTTGGGCGGCTGGGGCTGCATGTATTCTGCCGGCACCGCTGCCAGATTGAACACATCCACCGACTTGCTCGAGGTACTGGTCAATACGAATCGTCCGGCCTGCACCTTATCCTGCTGGGTGGCAGCCAGGTACGCCGCCAGGGTCTTCTTCATCCGCTTAATGGCGTTGTCCGCCCGCTTCTGTTTTTCGGCAAAGAAGTCCTTTTCTCGCTTGTAGTCCTCCACATCCGCCGTCAGCTGCCGGATCACCATACCGTAGTCCTCCAGCTTCTCCGGCACCATCATGCTGTCCAGTGTGTCCTGGACCGTCTGTTCATCAATCTCTCCGGCTTCCAGCAGCTCCATCAGCTGGGCTGCCTGGCCGGTCAGTTCATACAGTGTCGCCATATCGTTCTCCTTTATCAATATTCAGTACAATGCGGGCCTCAGCCCGCTCCTCCGGTTCGCAGTCTTGGGGGCAAAAGCCGTAGTCATTCACGAACTTGTCCATCTCTGCGCTGGTCATCAGATCACCCCCAGGTCGTAGCAGCTGCGAAGCCAGTTTTCGCTGCGCCGCACAATGGTCGCTTCCTTGTTGCTCTCGTCCAGCAGCTGCTCCAACTTCTCGCAAGCACATTCCCAGCAGTAGCTACCGCTGGGCTCATCGTTGCCCGCACCGATGGAGAACCCATAACCCTCAATGGTTATATCGCAGCTGTCACAGGCGATCACGCCCGCCTCCTTGTCATACATCGGCATTCTCCTCCTGCTCGTCCTCGTCATACTCCAGCGGACGGATAACGCCATACGCCTTAGGCAGCGTCAGCAGAGCCTCGCTCACAGGTACAGACACAGCCTCCAGCACATCGTATGTACAGCCCTGCACGGCCACTCTGTAACCGGACCGTATTTCGCTGAACCCGGGGGCCAGGCACACCTTGCCGTTGGTCATGATCACCAAATCCATATATTCATTACTCATTGTCATTGTCCTTTCCCAGTTTTAAGGCGCGTAAATACGCCACATCAAAATCTGTCAGCGGCGCCAGCAGCACCACTCTATCCTTATCATCTTCAACCACCAGCTGCTTGTCCTGTCGTGTCTCGTCCTCGTCCTTAGGCAGTACGAACACCGCCAGGGCGATCAATGCGCAGCCGGTGCCACTGATTGCCACGGACACACACCAGTACGGATTATCCGCCACCATACAGCAGCCAAACAGCACCAACAGGAAGCCGGTGACCACCAGGACTATTCCTGCCTTTTCTCTTTTCGTCATACCGTCCTCCTAACTCAGCAGCCGGGCAAGGGTCACCTTGCTCATGTACTTACTTCTTCCAACACGGCAAAAGTGTTCCTGCCAGTCAGCACCCACTTTGCCACGGTCTAAGCCGGTAAAGCGGGACACCTCGCTGACATTCAGCATTTCCCGCCCGGGGAACGCCGCGTCAATTCGTTCCAGATTGTCCCGGAACCCTTCTTTTTCTCTCATATCTTCGCCAACTCCTTTACCTCATCCGGGTGCTGGGCGTAGTAGTCGCTCATGCTCTCTGTGAGCCGGTGCGCCATCGCCGCCAGCATGCGGCTGTGTTCTTCTTCCGTCAAGTCCTCCAAGGGCTTAACCTTGCCATCCACCATAACCATGATCACGGTGGTCAATTCTTTCTTCATTTCGTTCACCTCAATTAAAGTTACGCAAGGCCGGATTGTCCGTATGCCTTGACTTTTTCTCTCTCAACGCCTATACTATAGGTGTTGATAATTGTGTTTACTCATTATATTAAGCTTATCAACTCCTTTGACCGACTGTGCCCGCAGTCGGTCCTTTTATTTGCCAGCCCTTAAATCAGCAGCAGACCGCCCGCTGCGATAAGTGTGATGTTGGGTGGGGCGGGCGTGCGTGAAATCAAAAAAGTAAAGAAAAAAGAAAGAAAGAGAAATGAAAAAATATATCCCCGCTGCCTGCTGCTTATCTAAAGGCTGGCCAATAGTAACTTGTCAGGTTACTAATTGAGCAAAAAAAACAGGTCTCGGGTCCTTGATGTGAAGACGATCGACCATAATGTCAATCTCAGAAGAGCCGAAGTCACCGGTTTTTACCCTCGTGGAAAATGTCCGCTCTGAAATACCGATCTCATTTGCCATCGACTTAAATGTGTATCCGTTCTTGACCAATTCTGCTTTGAATAGCGCCCTGTTCAGCATGTTATCACCTCCGTAACTTATCAGGTTACTCTCATTGTACCACCGTGAATGTAACTTGTCAAGTTATTTCTTGCAATTTTCTTGAAAAATATTTCTTGACAGGTTACTCTGCGCGTTGTATAATTTAGAAAAAGGAGGTGCCATAAATGACTATTGGTCAAAGAATAAAAGAAATGCGGCTGGACAAAAATCTAACGCAAGACGAATTGGCAGCTCGCATTCACACTACAAAACAAACAATACATAAATACGAAAACGGTATTATTACTAATATTCCATCCAGCAAGATTGAAGCAATCGCCAATGCGCTGAATACAACTCCCGATTATTTAATGGGTTGGGAAACAAAATTTAGTGCCCCGGAGGTGACAGAAGATACTGTGATATTCCCGGTAATTGGTGAGATTGCCGCCGGGTATGACTACCCTGCGTATGAGGACTGGAGCGGTGATACGGTAGAGATACCTAAGTCTTATCTGCATGGCCGCAGCCGGGATGACTTCTTTGTGCTCTCTGTTAAAGGTGACAGTATGTACCCCCAGTATATGGACGGCGACAAGGTGCTGATCCTGAAGCAGAGCACCATGAACCGCTCCGGTGAGATCGGCGCCATCATCTATGACGGCGATATGGCTACATTGAAGAAGATAGAATATGTGGACGGTGAAGACTGGGTGAAGCTTATTCCTATCAACCCGGAGTACACCCCTAAGACCATCCGAAACGAGGACCTGGAGCAATGCCATGTTCTTGGCATTCCCCGCCTGCTGGTCCGCGAGATCGAACAGTAAGCATAAAGAACACCAAAGGAAAAAAGAATGTACAGTATTCGATATCTGCTGGTTAATGAGCTAATGCCAGACGACTACTATGAGCGTGGAGAAAGCAGTACACCTTTTAAGGAATTGTCAAAAGAAAGATACAAAGAGTTTTCTCCACACCTAAGTGTGCCCTGGATCTGCAAACCACACCGGCTGTATCATTTTTACACTGGTGATGATTTTGGCGGATTCGCAATCAGAAATACACAAACAAATGAAATACGCAGTTTTATGGTCGCATTTCCGTATGTAGAAATTCCGTTTACTGTGAACGAAAACGAAAAAGTGTATCCACTGGAAACGGATACATACAGCCTAAAAGGTCCAGATTTTGTTGGCAAATTTTCTATCATTGGGTCAAATGAAATTAAGTTTTCCTTACTAGAAATTATGGCGATTGCCACTTCAATGACCGTAGCCTCAATCGCAAAAGAAAAGAACGGCTCAATATTTCTCCTTATATCATCAATTGTTCTTTGCTTCGTTCCAGCAAAATTATACGATGTGCGAATCAAACTGGACAAAGAATATTACCAAAAAAGAAAAGCCTTTTTCTCTGGCATAAAGGCGGAGAAAATCAAAGAACGAAAAGAAAAGTTTGAAAAAGAAGAAGAGAAGGAAGAATAAAATATGGAAATTGAAACGCTGTTGTCGAATTTATGCGGAACTATACTGCTGTACTTTGTTCCGTATGTAGTCGTTCGCTTGATCCACCGCCGATCATTTTCTCTTAAAGCCGCAAAGATTATGACCATTGTATGGGCGATTGTCTCGGCAGCCATAGTTGTGGCCATTAAATTTGCAACTGGTGCTACCAGTCCCACTGGTACTCGCGGACTAAATGTGGCAGCCATATTCATTTGGCACGGATTTGGATATTATGTACTTCTCACAGAAAGCAAGCGGGAAAAAGCGAACCATAATAGCGCGCCAACAGCAGAGCCCCAAACGCTCATAAACGGCAAGCCATGGCGTGATCATGAGACTAAAGCGGAAACTCACGATCGCGCACCCGAAAGCTCAGTCGCTGCCGATCCATACAATGTAGACGATGTGGAAGTGAATATAGTAAATGTTCCGGGTGCCAAGCAGCGTCAGCAGTTGGACAGGCAAACGAAAGCAGTTATCAGCCTGGCCGTAGTTGCCTTTATCATTGCGGCAATTGCTGCGGGCTTTGCCATATATAAAAATGCAGAGTGCCGCCAACTGAGATCGGAAAGGAATGCAGTTCAAAGATCATTGAACGCTGTCAATACACAGTATGACGATTTGAAAGAAAAATACGATTCGGAAATCAAAGACCGTGAGTTCATGTTTTCTAGTAACAATCAGAATGTGCTTGAACTGGCATTCTATAAGCGATACATCGTTTGCACTAACGACGAAAAGTATTATCATCAATACTCCTGTAAGAATTTTACAGAAACCAAATCGTTCCGTGTGTTCACCAAAGACGACGCAAAAAGACTTGGCTACAAGCCATGCCCCAAGTGCTTCAAGAATTAAGCGGCAAGGTATAGCCCTATGGACAAACTCTACAAACAAATTGCAAAAATCGGCCGGCAGAACGGCGCGGCCAAGGTGGTGCTTTACGGCACAGAGGACCGGGCGCAAATGACATAAAGCGAAGGCCTATCTGAGTTGCCGCTCAGATAGGCCTTCGCTTAAAAAGTAAGTTCGGTCAAACCGCCTATACTTTCCTCGTACATTATAAGTATAACGATCGAGGCTTCCTTTTGCAAGCGGATCCGGAATTTGCCCGAAAAAAATCTTGCTTGAGGAGGTGTTGCGCCTATGAGTAGTTCTCGTAACTCATCTGTAGAGTACATCTACACTGCGTTCATTACGCTCAAGAATGGCAAGCAGGGCATTCTTGAGCTACAATCTATGGGAGTGGTACAATGAAATATGCAGCGGCATATATCCGCGTAAGTGACGACCGGCAAGACGAATACAGCCCGGACAGCCAACTTAAGCTCATTCGTGAGTACGCCGGCAGAAACGGCTACTGCGTGCCGGATGAATATGTATTCTATGACGATGGTATCTCCGGGCGAAGCGTTAAAAAGCGCAAGGCATTCAATGATATGATCGCCTTTGCAAAAAGCAAGGAGCACCCATTCCAGGCAATTCTTGTATGGAAATTCAGCCGATTTGCTCGGAACCAGGAAGAAAGCATCGTATATAAATCCATGCTGCGGCGCATCGGCGTTTCAGTGATCTCCATATCCGAGACCATAGACGACTCACCCTTTGCCCCGCTGATCGAGCGCATTATAGAATTCATGGACGAGTATTACAGCACCCGCCTGTCCCAGGAAGTGACCCGGGGCATGACGGAAAAGGCAAGCCGTGGCGAAGCCATGAGCGCCGGTGCCTTTGGCTATGACCTTCAAAACAAGGTGTTCACACCCAACGAGGACGCACCCACCGTGCGGTACATCTTTAATGCTTTTCTGTCCGGCAAAGGCTACCGCAAAATTGCTATGGAGCTGAACGCCATGGGCGTAAAAACCTACCGAGGCAACCCGCCGGACAACCGCTTTGTAGAGTATGTCCTTATGAACCCGGTGTATGCAGGTAAAATCCGCTGGAGCACAGACGGCAGAGCATCCAGAGACCGGTACAAGGGCGATAACAGCAAGGTTATGTATGTGGACGGCAAGCACCAGCCGATCATAGATCAAGACACATTCGATCAAGTACAGGAGAAGATCATGGAACAGAAAAGACGCTATGGCAAATGGCAGCGCAAGGAGCAGCCTGTCACATTCATGCTGAAAGGCCTTTTACGCTGCGACACCTGCGGTGCCACGCTGACCTATATTGCCGCCAGGGATCCAGCTGTGCAATGCCACAACTACGCCCGAGGCAAGTGCAAGGTATCCCACTACCTATCCATACGAAAGGCCAACGCTGCGGTGATTGCTGCCATAGAAAAGTCCCTGGAGACCCTGGAATTCAATGTGCTGCCAAAGGAGCAGCTGCAAAATGAAGTGGTAGACTACTCGCTGCTCATTCGCAAGGAAGAAGAAAAGATCAAGCGGGCCAGTGATGCCTACGATGCCGGGTATGACACACTGGAGGAATACGGCCGCAAAAAGCGAGCATTTCAAAACAAGATTGAAGCGCTCAAAGCCGAGCAGACCAAGGTCGAGAAGTCACAGAGCGGCGAAATTCCGCCCCAGTTCGTCCAGCAAGCCAGTTTTGTGCTGGATTTGATAAAGTCTCCGGATACAGCGGAAAGCGTCAAGAACGAAGCCCTGCGTTCCATTGTAGACCACATCACATTCAAAAAACCGGACAACACACTGGAGATATTCTACTATATTTGATGGATTTTTAGCCACATTTTCCGCCACGAATTGAAAAATAAGTGCGATTTTTGGCTTAACACCGTCATTTACTGTCCATATTTTGACTCTATATCTAAATACAATACAGTCCGCCGTACTGACTGATGATAATGGACGCAGCGCGGGGATCCGGGTTCTTAATATTGATGGGGTATTGCAATTTTTTTATATAACTAAACATACCATCTCTCCTTTTCTCTGCATACTATGCAGAGACGCCCGTTTGGGTGCGCATAGAAAGCGAGCTGTCAAAGGGAATTCCGTCCTTTTTGTGCAAATCGGTTGCCACGCAGGGCAAAATGTGATAAAATAAAGGCTCCAAAAAATCCCGCTGTTCGGGCAGAAAGCGAAGGTAGAATCATGGATGTATTTGAGGGAATCACAGCGCTGGCAGATTACGGCGTACGCACCGGTCTGATTGAAGAGGCGGATCGCGCCTGGGCTGTCAATGCGTTGCTGGCGGCGCTGGAGTTGGACGCATACGAGGAACGCACCGTCACCGGCCAACCGGCACTGACGGAAATTTTAGACTCTCTGCTAAACTATGCTTGCGCAAACGGGCTGTGCCAGGACTCTGTGGTGTACCGGGATCTGTTTGACACCAAGCTGATGGGTCTGCTGACCCCGCGACCCTCTGCGGTGATCCGCCGATTTTGGGATCTGTACGCAGAGAGCCCCAAGGCAGCCACAGATGATTACTATGCCTTTAGCAAGACCACCAATTACATTCGTGCGGACCGACTGGCCAAGGACGCTAAGTGGATCACTCCCACCCCTTACGGCGATATGGATATAACCATCAATCTATCCAAGCCGGAGAAGGACCCCAAGGCCATTGCGGCTGCCCTGCAAATGAAGCAAAGCACTTACCCCAAGTGCCAGCTGTGCAAGGAGAACGAGGGCTACGCCGGGCGGGTCAATCACCCGGCACGGCAAAACCACCGGATCATTCCCCTGGAAATGGGCGGCGGCCCCTGGTTCTTGCAATATTCGCCCTACGGCTACTATAACGAGCACTGTATTGTGTTTAACGGCCGGCATACGCCGATGAAAATCGATCGCAGCGCGTTCCAAAAGCTGTTTGATTTTGTAGAGAAGTTTCCCCACTATTTTGTAGGCTCCAATGCAGACCTTCCCATCGTGGGCGGCTCCATTCTCACCCACGAGCACTTCCAAGGCGGGCACTATACCTTTGCTATGACAAAGGCACCGATAGAGACCCCCTATGCCTTTGCCGGATATAAAGATATTGAGGCCGGAATCGTCAAGTGGCCCATGTCCGTACTGCGCCTGCGTGGGGATGAACCGGCGCGCATTTGCGACCTGGCAGACAAAGTGCTGCAAGCCTGGCGCGGCTATACGGACCCGGATGCCTTTATCTATGCCGAGACCGATGGCACACCCCACAACACCATTACCCCCATCGCCCGGTTCCGGAACGGTAAATATGAACTGGACCTGGTGCTGCGCAACAACATTACCACCCCGGCGTGCCCGGACGGTCTGTACCACCCCCACCCGGAATACCACCATATTAAGAAAGAGAATATCGGCCTGATTGAGGTTATGGGTTTGGCAGTACTGCCCGCCCGGTTAAAGACAGAGCTGGAGCTGTTGCGTGACGCACTGCTCCATGGCACAGACATTGCCGCCGACGAACGCATTGCCAAACACAAGGACTGGGCAATGGAGATCGCCGCCAAGAACGCCTTAACCGCCGAGAATTGCATGGACATTCTGCAACAGGAAGTGGGCAAAGTCTTTGCTGCCATTTTGGAGCAGTGCGGCGTGTTTGACCGTAATGAAGCCGGTAAAGCCCAGTTTCTGCGCTTCCTAAGCAGCATAGAAACAGCATAAAACAAATAGACGCAAAGAAGCCGCACAGAAATATCTGTGCGGCTTTGTTCTGTGCATTGATAATCAGACTTTGATCTGCACGGCTTTGCGGTACACCGCCAGGGCAATACCGGCGGTGAATAACTCGGTGATCCAAAAGGCATGCCACACACCGGCGGCGCCCAGCACTCGACTCAGCAGGAATGCCAACGGGACGATGATAACCAAATACCGACAAAGAGAAATCACTAAGGACGGCGTGCCCTTGCCCAGTCCCTCCAGCGCACCGGAAGCAGTCACCGATACGGCGGACACAATGAACCCGCCGCTGATGATTCGCAGCGCTGTTTTACCGGCAGCAACAGTAGCTGCATTCTCGGTAAAAAGACCGACCAGTTGACCGGGAATCACCAGGCACAGCACGGTGCCCACCACCATAATAGCAGCAGTCATCACTAATACAGTGCGGAAGATCTGCTCGACCCGCCCATATTCCTTGGCGCCGTAATTGAACCCAATCACCGGGCGCATGCCCTGCACAATGCCGTTGGCCGGCAGGTACAGAAACGTTTGCAGTTTGTAATATGCGCCTAAAATCAGCACATAGGTTTGAGAGAATGTGGCCAAGATGGCGTTCAGTGCAGAGATCAACACCGAAGGCAAAGCCAAATTCAGTACCGCCGGAATACCGATGGCATACAAGCGACCCACCAGGTGCCGGGACGGCCGCAGGTGCTGCAAGCGGATCTTGACGGAAATGGGGCGCAGGTAATAGAACAGCAGGTAGATCACCAGAGTAAGCACCTGACCCAGTCCGGTAGCCAGCGCTGCGCCGTCAATGCCCATTTTGGGGAACGGCCCCAGACCGAAGATCAACAGCGGATCCAAAATAATATTGGCCAGGCAGCCCAGGCCCAGACCCACCATGGTCACCTTCATACGACCGACTGCCTGAAAAATCTTTTCAAATGCCAAGTCTGCGTTGATAATAATGGAAAAACCAAACACAATACGACCGTAGCGCACTCCCAGATTGATCACCGCCTGGTCCTTGGTAAACGCATGCAAAAACAGCGGAATGATGGCAATACACACGCCGGTGAGCAACACCCCGTGCACCAGCGCCCACAGCATACCCTGCGTGGCTGCCTGGTCCGCGCGCTTCTGCTTTCCGGCGCCCAAATACAAAGCAATCACGGCGCTGATCCCCACGCCAAAGCCGATGGCAATGGCGTTGACCAGATTTTGCAAGGGATACACCAGGGACAACGCCGTCATAGCGTTCTCGCTGATGCGGGCCACAAAGTAGCTGTCTACAATATTATATAGGGCGTTCACCAGCATGGAGAGCACCATGGGCAGTGCCATAGAGGTGATCAGCGGCAACACTGCCTTTTTGCGCATAAACTGTTCGTCCATCTGTTTTCCTTTCTGCTTGCAGGTATAAAAAAGCCACGCACTCCAAAGAGTGTGTGGCGAAAAGATGAGCAACTCCGGAAAAATCCACAACCGAATTTTCGTCCCGTATTGTAGCATAGCCGCCGCCTGCTGTCAAGCGGCAGCAAAAAAACGAAAAAAATTTACCGAACCCCCTTGACTTGGAGTAAGCTCAAAGTGCTATGATAAAGAAAACCAAAACGAGGAGATTTTATCTATGAAATACGCAACAGAAGAAGCCTTTGTCGGTGCCAACGCATTTGGCAAAGGCGCCGCCAACACGGCTTATGCCCAATACTTTGTAGGCAATTCTTATCTGAATCCCCTTACCGATCCCCAGGTCACGGCGCTGCATTTGTCCAATGTGACCTTTGAGCCGGGGTGTCGCAACAACTGGCACATTCACCACGCCACAAAAGGCGGCGGTCAGTTGCTGATCTGCACCGCCGGTGAGGGCTGGTACCAGGAATGGGGAAAGGCCCCGGTAGCGCTGCACGAGGGCATGGTCATCACTATTCCGCCGGAGGTGAAGCACTGGCACGGCGCTAAGGGCGACAGTTGGTTCTCCCACATTGCTATGGAAGTGCCCGGTGAGAATGCCTCTAACGAATGGTGCGAGCCGGTGAGCGACACAGATTATAATGCACTGGAGGAAGAAAAATGAGTTTGCAAAGCACAGACCCGGAATACACCCAGCGACTGGGCGCATTTTTTGAAGAAGTAAAAAACGAACCGTACAGCATGCTGGAGCCCACCACCCGCTGGCTGGCGATTCTGGCCACCCTCACCGGCAACGGCAGTGTAGACGCCTACAAAGAGGCACTGTCCCAAGCGCTGCAAGAGGGGCTTGACCCGGTGGCAGTCAAAGAGATGGTGTACCAGGCCACCGATTACCTGGGCTATGGCCGTGCGCTGCCGTTTCTGCACGCCACCAACGACGCGCTGACCGCCGCCGGCATTGCCCTACCACTACCCGGCCAGGCAACCACCACCATGAATGATCGGCTGGAGAAAGGCATTGCCGCCCAAGTCAAAATCTTTGGCGAACACATGAATGAGGCTTGGAAAGCCGGCACCATCAACCGCTATTTGGCCGCCAACTGCTTTGGCGATTACTACACCCGCAACGGGCTGGATCTGGCCCAGCGGGAGATGATCACCTTCTGCTTTCTCTCTGCCCAAGGGGGCTGCGAGTCCCAGTTGATCGCCCACGCCAAGGGCAATATGAACATGGGCAACGACGCAGCGTTCCTGACCAAAGTGGTGCTCCAGTGTCTGCCCTACATCGGCTATCCTCGCAGCCTAAACGCCATGGGCTGCATTGCGAAAGCCGCCAAACAATAACCAAAAAGCAAGAACACCCCTGCACAGCAACAAGCCGTGCGGGGGTGTTCTGTATCTGAATGCAGTTATAGGATGGTGGCGTGGCTGCCGCCGGTGGGAGCCTTGGTGACCAGAATCTGCCGGTCGATGGCCGCGCGCAGGTCCGCCACATGGGAGATGATTCCCACCAACCGGTCGCTGCGAGCCAGATCCGTCAGGGCGTGCAGCGCCTGGTGGAGGGACTCCTCGTCCAGAGAGCCGAAGCCCTCGTCCACAAACATCGCGTCCAGCCGCACGCCGCCGGCGGCGCTCTGTACTCGATCCGACAGCCCCAGCGCCAGCGACAAAGAGGCCTTAAAGGACTCGCCGCCGGACAAACTCTTTACACTGCGGGTGGTGCCGTTATAATGGTCGATCACATCCAGATCCAGTCCGGACTGGTTGCGATTGTTCTCTGCCGTTTGGCGGCGCACCAGCTCGTACTGTCCGCCGGACATAACCATAAAGCGGGTGTTTGCACAGGCCAGCACCGCGTCCAAGTCCTGCATTTGCACATAGGTCTCCAAGGTGACCTTTTCTTTACCGGTCAAGTTGCCGGTGGCAGTATCTGCCAAGGCTTTTATCCAGCCGTAGCGGTGCTCCGCCGCCTCCAGTTCGGCCGCCGTGTGCCGCATTTGATCCAGCACCGTTTGATTGGTCTGGAGCCGCACAGCCAGTGTCTTGCCTTGATCGGTCAGCGTATGCAGCCGGGTCTGCAACTGCGCCAGCTGGGCGCGCAATGCTGCCGGGTCCGCTGCCGGGCAAGTCTCCAACTGCTGCCGGGTCTGTTGCAAAGTGGCTGCCAAGGCCGCCGCCTGCATGTCCAGCTCTGCCACGGCAGCTTGCGCCTTTTGGTGTGCCTGCTCTAAGGCGTTTCGTTTTTCCGTTATGCGGTGCTGTTCCTCTTCCGCAGCCGACTGGGTAGCAAAAGGCAATTCTGCCGCCAGTTCGCTGCACCGACTTTGCTGCTGCTTGACCTCTTGTTGCAGCTGCTGCACCTGCAATTGCAATTCCGTCTGCTGCCGGGCACGCGCTGTGGTGCGCGCAGTGACTTGCGGCAAAGCCTGCTCCACCTGCGCCGCTTCTTCTGCGGCTGCCTGGGCGGCCTGCTTATTCGCTTCCGCCCCGGTACAAGCCGTCTGTGCCTGTGACAGCGCTTCTGCCAGAACCGATTGCGGCTCCTCCGGCAAATCGCCAAGTAGCGCTTGCCACCCGGCAATAAACGCCCGCTGCTGTTCTCGGTACTGTCCCTTTGCGCCACCGGCGAACTGGCTGGCAGTCGTGGCCTTTGCCATAGCGGATCGGGCCGCCTGCTGGGTTGCCTCCAACTGGGACTGTGTAGGCGCCTGCGTGGGCAAAACCGCTGGATGAGGGTGTTCCGTGGCGCCGCACACCGGGCAAGGAGCACCCGGCTGTAAATCTGCCGCCAACACGCCGGCTTGGCTGTCCAGAAAAGTCCGGTTCAGGCGCTGATAATCCTGCTCCAAACGCTGGGCGCGCGCTGCCGCAGCCTGGTAATCTGCAGCAGCACGGCGATAAGTATTCTCCATAGTTTGCAGTGCAGCCCGCTGCTGTTCTAAAGCAGTCAACGCCTCTACCTTTTGCCGGGCCTGTGTACAGGCAGCCTTGGCCTGCTCCAATGCAGCGGCCGCCCCTTGCAGTTCCTGCCGCCGCTGTTCCAAGCGGATTTGTTCTGCGCGGGCTTTTTCCGCAGCGTCACCGGCCGCCGTGTATGCCGCTGTTTGCTGCGCTGCCTGCTGCCGCACCTCTGCCAAGATCTGCTGCGCTTTGGTCAGCCGGTCGTACTTTGGCAGCTGGGCTTGTAGCAAAGCCAGGCGGGCAGTAAGCTGTTTCGTCTCCTCTGCCTGTGCGGCGCACTGTTTCAATCTATCCGCTGCCGCCGCTTGCTTTGGTGTCAATTCCGCCTGCTGCCGGGTCAGCTCTTGCAGCTGTTGTTCCAGTTTCAAACGGCGCTCCGCAGCTGTCAATGCTGCCCGGTCGGCTTGCATTTTCTCTTGTATTTCTGCCGTTTGGCGGGTGTTCTCCGCAGCGGCAGTCGTGTCTAACTGAATCAGCTGTTCCAACACCTCTCGGCTTTCAGAAAAGGGCAGCTGACCTTGTTGCAGCGCCCGGGCTTTGGCAAAAAGCATAGAGTCCTCCGGGCAGCGCACGCCCTCGCCGTACTGGCGCAATTTTTCCTGCCCGGCGTCATAGGCGCGCTTCACCTCCAAAGCAGACTGTCGCAGCTTCTCCTGCAAGCAGGCATACCGCCCGGTATCAAACAGCTTTTGGAAGATGCGGCTGCGATCCTCTGTCTTGGCAAGCAGTAAACGCAAAAAATCCCCTTGCGCCAGCATGGCAATCTGACAAAACTGATCGTGATCCAGTCCAAGCAAGGCGGTGATTTCGTCATCCACATCCGTTGGTTTGGTAATCACCCGACCGTCCGGGCAGGTCAGCTCCGCCATAGCGTGCTGGGTAGTCATACCCTCACCTCGGGCCTTGGGCCGCCGGTATTCCGGGCTGCGGCGCACAGTGTATACCGCCCGGTCGTATGCAAAAGTCAACTCTGCAAAGGTGGGAGTCTCCGGCGCTGCGTACTTGGAGCGCAAGGTGGATGGTTCCCGGCTTTTGCCACTGGCCTTACCATACAACGCAAAAATAATGCCGTCAAAAATAGTGGTCTTGCCGGCACCGGTATCGCCGGTAATCAAATACACGCCGCCGGTACCCAGCTTGGAAAAATCCAGCACCTGTTCCCGAGCGTAAGGGCCAAAGGCGGACAAAGTAAGTTTTAGCGGTCTCATACTTTCTCCTCCCACACACTTTCCATCTGGCTGCGCAAAAAGGCAGCCTGCTCTTCTGTCAGATCCGTACCGTTTTGGCGGCGGTAAAATTCTGCAAACACATCAAACGGCGACTGCTTTTCTGTCGCCGCACCGTCATGCACCTGCCCCAGGGCACGGGTGCGGGCGTTGTCGTAGTCCAGCAGCATTAAGTAAGGATAAATACTGCGCAGGCGACCCATGGCGTCCGGCACATCCTGTTCGTCTGTCAGCGTAATATGTAGATAATTCTGCTGAAAATCTCCGTTGGTATAATAGTCCCGGGCAGTCAGTTCCATATAGCTACCCCGCAGCTGCGTTAAATCTCGGCGGGGGAACAGCGGCACCGTGCGCACTTGCAGTTCCCCTTTTGCCCCCAGTTCCACCACGGTCACGCTTTTTTGGTGCCCTGCCTCCGAAAAGGAATACTTCAGTGGGGAGCCGCAGTACCGCAGCCGCGGGCTGCCCATATTCTGGGGGCGGTGGATATGCCCCAGCGCCACATAGTCAAAGGGGTCAAACACGCTGCCGTCCACATTGTCCGTACCGCCTACGGACAGTTCCTCTGAGTCCGAGGTGGCAGCGCCGGTAACGAACTGGTGCGTCAGCAGCACATTGCGCCGGGAAGTATCCACCTGCATAGCGCCGACAGCGGCGGACAGTGCGTCCGTATAGCTGTCAATCTCCGCCTCAGGAAAATAGCGGCGCACATGAGCGGGCTTCACAAAGGGGAGCATATAAATGCCCACTTCGCCCCATTTATCCGTCAGCACAAAGGGCTGCACCCCACCGTCATAAACCGGCGAAAAGTGTACCCCGCTGCCATCCATAAGCCGACTGCCAAAGGCCAGCCGCTCCGGGGAGTCGTGGTTGCCGCTGATGGCAAACACCGGCACCTTTAGCTGCGCCAAATGATAAAAGAAATCGTCGCACAATGCCACAGCCTCCGCCGACGGCACCGCCTTGTCATAGATATCTCCACAGATCAGCACACCGTCCGGCTGCTCTGCGGCAATGCAGTCAATGATCTGCTGCAGAATATACGCCTGATCCTCCAGCATAGAAAAACCGTGCACCCGCTTGCCCAGGTGCAGATCGGATAAATGCAAAAACTTCATATCATTTCTCCTTCATCTGTGCCGCGCACATTAAGTTCACTTTATCATAAACGCAAGGGCATTGCAAGCCGCCGTCCATTTTTTCGCCCAGGCGCAATTTTTTCCATAGAGAATTGATTTTGCAGAGGTAGTCCTATATAATGAGAATGAACAGATATAAGGGGGAATCAATATGCAAACCATTACCCGCACCACACCCTGCGGTGCACTGCAAGGGCTGGAGCTGGAGGACCACCTGGAGTACCGGGGCATTCGCTACGCCACCGCCGCCCGTTGGGAATATCCCCGGCCAGTAGAGCACTGGGAGGGCGTTTACGACGCCACCCAATTCGGTGCCTGCTGCTACCAGCACCGGGGCTTTGACGAGGATACCAAGGTCAATCCTTTTTACAGTAAAGAATTTCGGGTAGGCTGCCATTTCACTTACAGCGAGGACTGCCAGTACCTGAACATTTGGGCGCCTAAGGACGCCAAGGACTGCCCGGTGCTCATTTACATTCATGGGGGCAGCTTTACCGGCGGCTCCACCGACGAACGCCACATCAGCGGCACCGCTTACGCCAAAAAAGGCGTGATCTTTGTAGCCATGAATTACCGGCTGGGACCCTATGGCTTTTGCGCCCACCCGCAGCTGAAAGAGGCGGACAGCACCTGCGGCAACTACGGGCTATACGACCAGCTGGAGGCGATCCGCTGGGTACGCCGCAACATTGCCGCCCTGGGCGGCGACCCCCACCGCGTAACGCTGCTGGGCCAGAGCGCCGGGGCGATGAGCGTAGATATTCTCATCTCCTCTCCCCTGTGCCGGGACTGGTACCGAGGCGCCATTATGATGAGCGGACCGGGACTGCAACGGGCAGCCGCACGCCCCCAATCCATTGAAAAGGTGGGTCAGTTCTGGGACCAAATCTGCCAAAACGCCGGGGCAGCGGATATGAACGCCCTGCGCCAAACAGACGCCCGCACCCTGTATTACGCCTGGCTGGACGCCTGTAAAAGCGACAAGCTCAGTATGCTCTACACCTTCCCTGTGTTTGATGGCAAGCTGCTGACCAAAGCCACATTCAATATGCGCACCATACCCAAAATGCCAAAGATCCTGGGCATGACCAACGCGGACATGATTCCGGTCCTTGTGTCCGGTCTGATCCGCCGCTGGGCTCATGACGACAAGGGCAGCCCCTGCTACGCCTATTGTTTTGACCGGGATCTGCCCGGCGACAACTACGGCGCCTGGCACACGGCAGACCTGCTTTATGCCTTTGGCACACTGCAAAACAACTGGCGACCCTTTACCGATACGGACAGGGAGATCTCGCGCCAAATGGTGGCGGCCTTTGCCAACTTTGTCAAGTGCGGCAATCCCAACTGCAACGCCCTGCCCCGCTGGAAAGCAGGCACCGCCAAGGTCATGCGCTTTGGTGACCCCAGCCGCATGGCGCCCTTCCCGGACGGCCGTCTCATTAAAGAAACACTTCATAACAAAGGACCGGTATAAATGAAATTTGACCACAACTTTACCCAAACCACCGCCACGCCCACCGGGCGCACTTACGCCGCCGACGGCTGGCAGGCGCAGTTGGACTTTCTCTCCGGCAGCTGCCTGCGTGTGGCGCTCTATCGTAACGCAGACGACCTGCTGCCCACTTTTAATATTGACCCGGACAATGCGTCCATCGGCCCCCAGGGCAGAGCGCGACTGAGTACCGTGGGTTTTCAGCCGACAGCGCCCACAGTCACGGAGAACGATAGCGGCACCGCCTTTGCCTTGCCTTGCGGGGTGACGGCAGAGCTGGATTTCCACAATCTGCTGCTCACCTACAAGATCGGCGATCGGGTGCTCTTTGCGGATCGAGGGCCGCTGGCCTATAATTTGGACAAAGAGTTTGGCACCGGCGCCACCCACTACATCACCCGGGAGCGGGATGAGCGGATCTACGGCCTGGGCGATAAGGGCGGCAGCGTGAACAAAGCCGGGCGACGCTTTCGCATAGACACAGCGGACAGCATGGGCTTTGATGCCGCCATGACCGACCCGCTCTACAAGCACACGCCCTTTTACATCTGCCAAAACAGCGTGGGCTGCTACGGCATTTTCTATGACACCACGGCCCCCGGTGAGATGGATCTGGGCCGGGAGATCAACAACTACTACCCGCCGTTTAAGTATTATCGCTCCGCCGAGGACTGCCTGGTGTACTATGTATTCTTTGGCAGCAAGTTAGAGATCTTGCAGCAGTTTTGCCGCACAGTGGGCCGCCAGCCGCTGCCCCCCAAGTGGAGCTTTGACTACTGCGCCAGCACCATGGCTTATACGGACGCCCCCAAGTCAGAAGAAAAGATGGACGCGTTCCTTGCCAAAGTGCAGGCGCTGGATCTGAATTGCAGCGGATTTTATCTGTCCTCCGGCTACACCGCCATCGGCAACCAGCGCTGCGTGTTCCATTGGAACAGAGAGAAGTTCCCGGACCCGGCACGGTTTATCGGCAAATTCAACGCCGCCGGAGTGCACCTGATTCCCAACATCAAGCCGGCGTTCCTAACCAGCCACCCGATGTACGATGACCTGGCGGCCAAGGGTCTGTTTGTCAAGAATGCAGACGGCAGCCCCTATGTTACCCAGTTTTGGGACGGCCTGGGCAGTTACCTGGACTTTACGAACCCGGAGGCCTTTGCTTTTTGGCACGATCAGGTGACGGAAAAACTGCTGCAAAACGGCATGGACGCCACTTGGAACGACAATAACGAATTTGACATTCAGGACCCTACCGCCGTGGCTGTGGGCTTTGGCGGCAAGGCGGCCCCGGCTGCTCACATTCGCCCGGCGCTCACCTACTTAATGGTGCTCAGTTCCTATCAGGCTCAAATGAAAATGCGCCCGGCAGAACGGCCGTTCCTTTCTACCCGCAGTGCCGGAATCGGTCTGCGACGGTTGGCCCAGACCTGGAGCGGTGACAACTATACATCCTTCCACGATCTGCGCTACTGTCACTATGTAGGCATGACCCTGAGCCTGTCCGGCTTTTACTTTTACGGCCACGACCTGGGCGGTTTTTCCGGGGAAATGCCTTCCAAGGAGCTGCTGCTGCGTTGGATCCAGCACGGTGTATTTGAGCCCCGCTTTACCATTCATTCCTGGAACGCGGACGGCTCCGCCACCATGCCCTGGAGCTATCCGGAGGTGATGGACAGTGTGCATGCCTTGTTTGACCAGCGTAAGGCTCTGCTGCCCTACTATTACAGCACTGCCTACCGCAGCGTGCAGGAGGAGCTGCCCTTGCAGGCGCCCCTGTGTCTTTATTATGACGACCGGCAAATCCATCCGGACGATCCTGCCTTTTTGCTGGGGCGCGACCTGCTGGCAGCCTGCGTGCTGGATCAAGGCATAGAGGATATAGAAGTCTACTTGCCGTCCGGCGAAATCTGGTACAAGGACGACCGGTGTTACACCGGCGGGCAGACAGTGGCACTGCACATTCCCGCTACCGGCACCGTGCCCTATTTTGTGCGTGGCGGCTGCGTATTCCCTCTGGACATTGGACCTACCGGGTTCCAAAAGCCCAGTCAGGTGCAGTTCACCGTCTATCCCATTGCCGACGGCACCTTCCAAAGCCGCTACTTTGATGATGACGGCCACACCTATGCCTACCGGGACGGCCACTGCGTGGACGCGGTTTTTACCGTTGCTTGTGCTGCCGATACCGTTACCGTGCAGGTAGAAAATCGGGGCGACACCCCCTTTGCACCGAACATTCGCCTAACCCCGGCAGACCACCGGCAGCTGATTATCAAGTAAATCCAAACACAAAGCAGTCGATAAAAATCGGCTGCTTTTTTTACGAAAATCAAAAAAAGTTCAAAAAAGTCTTGACTTAGAGTCAACTCAAAGGTATATACTACTCTTGAAACGAGGTGAGCCTATGACCATTAAAGAAGTCAGCCAAAAGTACAACATTTCCCAAGACACCCTGCGCTACTACGAGCGGGTGGGTATGATTCCCCAGGTGCACCGCACAGGCGGCGGCATTCGGAATTATCAAGAGGACGATCTTGGCTGGGTAGAACTGGCCATTTGTATGCGCAGTGCCGGTCTGCCGATAGAGGTGATGATCGAGTATGTGCGGCTCTATATGCAGGGCGACAGCACCATTCCCGCCCGGCTGCAACTGCTGCTGGACCAAAAAGTCGCACTGGAAGCCCAAATGGCAGACACGCAGCGTATGCTGGACAAATTGGAGTACAAGATCTCTCGCTACCGGGTGGCGGTAAAAACCGGCAAGCTCACCTGGGATTAACAAAAGGAGAAAACGCAAAATGTATTTGGAAAAGATCAACGGCCCTGCCGATGTAAAAGCCTTAAACAGCCCAGAGCGCACCGTCCTGGCGGCAGAAATGCGCACCGCGCTGATTCAAAAACTCAGCCACCACGGCGGCCACTGCGGTCCTAATCTGGGACTGGTGGAGGCCACCATTGCCCTGCACACGGTGTTTGACTCTCCCAAGGACCGGTTTGTCTTTGATGTGTCCCACCAGACCTATCCCCACAAGATGCTTACCGGGCGCAACTACGGCTTCTTAGACCCGGACCGGTATGATGATATTACCGGGTACAGCGCGCCCCAGGAGAGCGCCCACGACCCCTTTACGCTGGGCCACACCTCCACCTCCGTCAGCCTGGCCTGCGGCTTGGCAAAGGCCCGGGACGCCAAGGGCGAGCACCACAATGTGGTGGCCATTATCGGCGACGGCTCTCTGTCCGGCGGCGAGGCACTGGAGGGGCTGGACCTGGCCGGCGAGATGGACAGCAATCTGATCATCGTGGTGAACGACAACGGTATGTCCATTGCAGAGAACCACGGCGGCATTTATAGAAATTTGGAGCTGCTGCGCCAAACCGGCGGCAAGGCAGAGTGCAACCTGTTCCGCGCTATGGGGCTTGATTATGTATTCCAGCCGGAGGGCAATCACACAGACGCACTGATTGAGACCTTTCAGCAGGTCAAGGACTGCGACCACCCGGTAGTGGTGCACATTGTCACCGAGAAAGGCAAGGGCTACGCCCCGGCAGAGACCCACAAGGAGAACTGGCACTGGTGTATGCCCTTCGACCCTAAAACCGGCGAGAGCACAGTGCACTTTGAGGGCGAGGACTACGGCGATCTGACCGCCCGGTATCTGCTGGAGGAAATGCAAAAGGACCCCAAAGTGGTGGCCATCACCTCCGGCACCCCCACCGTATTCGGCTTTACCGAGGATCTGCGTAAGCAGGCAGGCAAACAATTCATGGATGTGGGCATTGCCGAGGAGACCGCCGTAGCGCTGGCCAGCGGACTGGCAGCCGGCGGTGCCAAGCCGGTGTATGGCGTGTACAGTTCCTTTTTGCAGCGCACCTACGACCAGCTGAGCCAGGACCTGTGCATCAACAACAACCCGGCCACCCTGCTGGTGTTTGCCGCCTCTGTGTACGGTATGAACGATGTGACCCACCTGGGCATCTTTGACATTCCCATGATCTCCAACATTCCCAACCTGGTGTACCTGGCCCCCACCACCAAGGAGGAGTATTTTGCCATGCTGCACTGGAGCATGACCCAACGGGAGCACCCGGTAGCCATTCGCGTACCAGCCTGCGGCGTACTCTCCGACGGCAAGGCAGTCACCAAGGACTTTGGCAAGCTGAACACCTATGAAGTGACCCAGGCGGGCAGCGATGTGGCCTTTATCGGCCTGGGCAGCTTTTATCCCCTGGCACAGCAAGCGGCTGCGGAATATGAAAAGCGCACCGGCGTGCGCCCCACGGTGATCAACCCCTACTATATCACCGGGCTGGACAAGAAACTGCTGGCCCAGCTGGGCAAGACCCATAAAACCGTAGTCACCCTGGAGGACGGCGTGCTGGACGGCGGCTTTGGCCAAAAAATCGCAGCCTACTACGGCGGAACAGACACCAAGGTGCTGTGCTATGGCCTGCAAAAAGAATTCCTGGATCGCTACGATGTGCAGTCGGTGCTGGAAGAAAACCGCCTGACCGCCGCACAAATTAGCGACGATCTGCAAAACCTGTAAGGAGAACGAAAATGGCAAAAACACTGGTAGTCTATTATTCCCAATCCCGGGGCAATACCAAGAAGATCGCCCGGGAGATCGCGTCCACCCTGGGCGCAGACCTGGCGGTCATTGACACGGTGCAGCCCTACAACTGCTCTTATGACCAGTTGGTGTACGGTCTGTCCAAGACAGAGACGCAAAACAAGGTCTGCCCGCCCATCAAGCCCCTGGACAAGGACCCGGCAGACTATGACCGCATTGTGCTGGGCACCCCCACCTGGTGGTACACCATGGCCCCGGCTGTGCGCACTTTCTTAACTGAAACAGATCTGACCGGCAAAGAGTTGGTCCTGTTTGCCACCCACGGCGGCTGGCCCGGCCATGCGCTGGCGGACATGAAAGCCTGCGCCAAGGGCGCAAAAGTCATAGCCCAAACGGATGTGCAGTTCGACTCCACCGGCGGCGACCGCCAGGAGACCCCAATGCCCGCCGTCACCGCCTGGGCAGAAAAGCTGAAATAACCAGCCATACCAAAACGACCCGCCGACTTCTGCCGGCGGGTTTTATTTTATGGTGGATATTTGGCTGCGGGTTTGCTATAATAGAGATAAGATCAAAGAAAGGAAGTGCAACGATGCCTTATATTAAGAATGTACCTCATGAGGCGATTTTCAGTCTTGCAGATCAAATCCAGGTGCAGCCCGGCCAAGTGGTCAGCAAAACCCTGGCGCAGAATGACGCCGTCAGCGTGACTCTGTTTGCCTTTGCAGCCGGTGAGGAGATCGGCACCCATGATTCCACCGGCGACGCTATGGTTACCGTGCTGGAGGGCGTGGGCCAATTCACCGTAGACGGTGTGCCCTACCTGGTAAAACCCGGCGAGACGCTGGTGATGCCCGCCAAAAAGCCCCATTCGGTGTACGCCCCGGAGAATTTCAAGTGGCAGCTGACCGTCATCTTCCCCCACAACAACTAAACAGCGCAAAAAAGGACCGACGGTTGCGTACCATCGGTCCTTTTTTATAAACATTATATGTGATCGCCCATATTGGACAGCTCTGTGAAATCCTCTATGTACCATTCTCCGTCCTCTCCGGGCGAAAACCGCCAACCGAAATCCGTTACGGTTTGGTGGATATATCCGTCATAATACACAGCTTTTAAAATCAGGCAATCGCCGGAGGGGCAATAATCATCGCCAATAAAAATCAAACGCTGTAAAACCAACTTGTGGCTAAACCCGGAGAATTGCGCCTTTGCTAAAGCAGCGCACGCATCAATATCTGCTCTTGTATAGCGCGCAGAAGTACCGTAATCGATCTGTACATTTGTCACATCCGCCCGTTGATTTTTCATCTGGCATCCGGTAAAAATCAACGCCAGCAAAATCACACACGCCAGCGCCCGAGAAGCCGTATAAACACGATTTTTCACATCGTTCACCTCTTTCAGCCTCAATATAGCACGCCAAAGCGCTTCTTGTCAAGGCAGCCGGTCAACCGCAATATGTATCTTCCGTGTCAGCTAAGCGGCGTAACTGCCCGCCATCAAAATAATAGATATCCTCTTTCTTAAACCCATAAGTGCCGTTGATCAGCGCAATGTGCGGTTCAAAAGTGAAAAGACGCACCCGGCTCAATTTTTTGTGATTGCCGGCTTGAATATAAATACGGTGATTTTTGTTTTTCACAATAGAGTGACCCAAATTGCCGTTAAAATCCAAATTATGATACCCTTGTGCACGAATGTAATCGTTCATATACGCATAAAGCTGCTCAAAGGTCGTACTTGTATCTACAAAGCGTCTCAATTCCGCGTGCAACTGATTCTCAAAGCGTAGGCCATTGCGGATTTCCGCTTCTCTAATATCATCTAATTGCCGAACCACCTGCCCATTTTGTACAACAAATGTCCGGGCGAAATCGCCCCAGATCCGCCGCCGTTGCGGTGACAGATCAATGGTGAGTACATCATTAGACTGAATACAGGTATGCGCCGGCACATACTCCCGACCGGACACAGAAAGCAACGTATCCGGGTGATGAAAAACCAAAGCACCTACATCGTAATACCAAAACGATTGCGCACCGTTTGCCAACATATAGGTTTCGCACAAGGTCTTGATCTGATCCACAGTCTGACCCACCTGTATATAGCTTTGAATAAATTGCATGGTATCCGCAGCAAGCTGCTGCATAGCGGCATATTTTTGAAGTGTAGAACGAAGCATCATCATACCTCTCATAAGTATACAAAAACAGCCCGACAAGGAACCTTGCCGGGCTGCATTTTTGATTTATTTCTTCTGAGGGCCGTTGTAGCCATTCTTTTCCTGAAAAGCAGCGATCTTGTCGATCACGCCAAGGATCACATCAAAGCCGTCGCCTACGGTCTCCATCTCAAACCGCTCCGGCATATCCCGCCAGGTGTGGTAATAATAGGTGAGCATGGGGTTCTGGGCCGCAAAGGTCACGGACTTAATACCCGCGCGGGTCATAGGTGTAGAGTCGCAGCCGCCAACGGGATTGTGGATACAACCGTTTGTTTTGCTCTCGATACCCAGCTCGTTAAAGGTGTCCTTAAACATCTTTTCCATATCCGTATCAAAGCGCACGCCCTGCCAGTCGTCCTTGATCACCACTTCAAAATACTCTTTATCTGCCACAGAGTCAATGTTAATGTTCCAGGCGTTCTGGGACAGATCGTCAAAGCGGTGCTCCTGGGCAAAGTGCATGGAGCCGCGTAGACCCGCCTCCTCAGAGCCGATATTAGCGTCTACAATGCGGCAGTTCTTAGGCATCTTTTCCGGGTGCTCCTTGAAATACTTGATCACCGCATAGCTTAGGCCGATGCCGGTGGCGTTATCCATAGCGCCGCGAGAAGCGTTGCGGGGATTGGGATCGCCCCACATCACCACAAACAGAGAACCAATGGCGGTGACGATGGGCACGAAGTTCATAATGAACATAAAGGTGTTCCAGCCCTGAGAGGCCAGCATGGTCTGTGCCCACTGGGCGCCGGCGTAATCGCAAATGTTCACGACAGCCATAAACACAGAAAACAGCGCAATAAAGAAAAAGCAAACCGCGCCGAAGCCTACCTTGCCATATGTAGCGATCAGGCCCATAATCGGCTTGGTCTTGGCATACTTATATGCGTGCTCACTGTGGCGCCAGCACCAGGACGTATCCGTATGACCGGACAGGATAATGGTATAGTCATACTTGCCGTCCTCCGGCTCCAGCACGCCAAGGGTATTGCGGCTGATCTCCTGGGGGAAGAACATATCAAACCAGGTCTTGTAGAAAAAGCAGCTCATCACCAGCCAAAAGATCGTAATGAGACCCAGCGCAGCCAGGGCGTACCACAGCTTATTAAAGCCGCTGGCCAGGGCGATAATGGCGCCGATGCTCAGGATCACGCCGGACCAGCCGGCATAGGACAGACCGCCGATACCGGAACGGGGTGAAACGGCGAACTCCTCCGTCTTCGGCTCAATGCCGATGTCGCGCAGCTTGTCGCCCATATACTGATGGAATTTGATTTCACCGTCGGAACCGGGCAAGCGGGAGCCGATCTTGTGTGCGGCGTGTTCCACAATGTCCATAGCTTCGCGGGCATAGGATTTGGATTCTTCTCTCATGTTCAGGCCTCCTGTTCAGATTTTGAAAAAAGATAATTATATTTTAAGATAACTCTGACAAAAATGCAAGCAGAAATTCATGATCTTGCATAAATATTCGCCAAATTCAGGAAATTGTAGCGTAGCACAGCGTTAAAGCAGTACAGCTAAGAAAAAAGCGGCAGCATTTGCTACCGCTTCGAACTGTGGAAAAGTCGTGCCGAGCCTGATTCTTTTAGCAGAACATGTCAGGGCTGCGGTTCTCTCTCTCAAATATAGGACTGGAAAACGCTCTATCCCCTGCCAAAATGCAATAGCAACGCCAAGAGCAAAGCAGCCAACGCCCACAGGGTCACGCACAGTGCCACCGTCCACACCCGGCACCGACGGAATGTGCGCACACGATTCCCCGGGCGCACCGCTGCCGCCAGTACCGTTTGGATATGCGTATCCCCCAGGGTATGGGGCACCGGCGGAAAATGTACCACCCGGTCCACCGCAGCCAGCAGCCGATTGACCCCACGGCTGCTGTAAGGGGTGGCCACCACCACCGGGCACCCCAGCCCGGCAGACAACGCTGCCGGGTCAATGATAACACCGCGCCGCCGGGCGGCACCCCTATCCGTGATGTACACCACCAACCGATGACTGCGCTGCCAAAGGGCAGGCAACGCCGCCAGTGCCCGCTGCAGATCCAGCGCCGGGGTCACCAGCACCGTACAGTCCGCCCCGCGCAGCGCCGGACTTTGCAGAGCGCACAGAGGCAGCAGCCGCAAATCATAAGTAATATGCCGGTACGAATAACACCAGGCACCCCCCTGCCGCCGCCCCAAAAGCTCCTGCAGCAAATGCTCCTTACCCCCATTGTTGCCGCCCACCAATACCACGGTACACTCGCCCATACTACCCCTTCTTTGCCGTTATTTCTTACCCATTCTATGCAGGAGTTGATCAAATGTGACGGCAAGCGTACTTTTGTTCAATTTAGGCCGTTCTCGACGGCTGGGTATTGATTTTGGCGTAGGGGCTGTGGTACAATGAAATTGCAAAATTATGCTCCGCTTTGCGGCGGGGAGGATAAGAGAGGTAAAATCTATGGCAGAAAAGCTAAAGTATTTTGTAAACGGTCAGTTCCGTGAGTCCAAGACGGATAAATGGTACGACCTGCACAATCCGTCCACCGGCGAAATCACCGGCCAGGCGCCCTGCTGCACCAACGATGAGGTGCTGGAGGCCATTGCGGCCGCCAAAGCTGCCTATCCGGGCTGGAGCGCCACCCCGGCCATTAAGCGGGCACAGATTCTATATAGAGTGCGGGAACTGATCCTGGAGCGCATGGATGAACTGACCATGAGTGTTGCCAAGGAAAACGGCAAAGTTTGGGCAGAATCCGAGGGAGATGTGCTCAAGGCAAAAGAAGGCACGGAGCTGGCCACCCAGGTACCGTCCCTGATGATGGGTGAGTCCATTATGGACGCCTCCCGCGGGTATGATACCGTGAAATACAGAGAGCCGCTGGGCGTGTTTGCCGGCATTGTGCCTGTAAACTTCCCGGCCATGATCCCCTTTGGCTGGATGGCACCCACCTGTATTGCCGCCGGCAACACCCTGGTACTGAAAGCCGCTTCCTTGACCCCCAAGACCGCCATGCTCTTTGCCCAGCTGTACAAGGACGCAGGCGTGCCGGACGGTGTCATCAATGTGGTCACCTGCTCTCGCAATGAGATCAACACCATTCTGGAGCACCCGGATGTTAAGGGCATTACCTTTGTTGGCTCCACCCCGGTGGGTCTGAAAATCTATGAAAAAGCCGCTGCCAACGGCAAGCGCTGCCAGGCCCTGTGCCAGGCCAAGAACCATGCCCTGGTGATGGAGGACTGTGCCTTAGAGCGTACGGTAGCCGGCGTGATCAACTCTGCATTCGGCTGTGCCGGTCAGCGCTGCATGGCGCTGTCCTGCTGCGTGGTACAGGACAGCATTGCAGACGCCTTTGTAGCGGAGCTGAAAAAGCAGGCGGAGAAAGTGAACTGCGGCCCCGCCTGGGACAAGAGCTCCCGCCTGGGTCCCATCACTTATGAAAAGCATTATAAAGAGGTACTGGCCGATATTGACAAGGGCGTAGCCGAGGGCGCCACCCTGGTGTTGGACGGCCGTAACACCGTTGTGGAGGGCTACGAGAACGGTTACTTTGTAGGCCCCACCATCTTTGACCATGTAACGGCAGATATGACCATCGGCGACGAAGAGGTCTTTGGTCCGGTGCTATGCATCAAACGGTGCAAGGACTTTGAGGAGGGCTTGGCCATTATGAACGCCAATCCCTATGCCAACGGCTCCGTGATCTACACCCAGAGCGGCTATTATGCCCGGGAGTTTGCCCGCCGTACCGACGGCGGCCAGGTCGGCATCAACGTGGGTATTCCGGTACCGGTAGGCTTTATCCCCTTCAGCGGGCACAAAAAGTCCTTCTTCGGCGACCTGCATTGCCTGGGTAAGGACGCTTATCGCTTCTACACAGAGAGTAAGGCGGTCACCACCCACTGGTTCGATGAGGAGGAGAAAAAGGCAACGGAAGTCTCCACCTGGGACGGCACCATCTAAGCCGGATAAACAGCAAGAGCACACCGATTATGGTGTGCTCTTTTCTTATACTTTCTTTTATCCGTTCTCTTTGTCCGTGCCAAACAGGCCCTGACTTTCGCCGTATGTATCGGTGAGCCGAGCAACGGAGCCGTCGGCTATATATTATACTACAAAACAGCCAAAACCTCAATACTTTTTCTTTCTCTCTCGGTGGTGTATAATATGGGTACAGAGGTATGCCTCTGAATTCCCAAAGGGGTGATAGTATGATCAACATTACGGCAAGAGGATTTGACCTAAAGCAAGGCACTAAAGACGGTATTGACAAAGAACTGCAGCGTATTGAAAAAATGCTGCCTGACAACGCCTCCTTTGATGTGACCTTAGCCAAGGTAAAGGACGGCTACAAGTGCGACATTACAGTCAAGTACATTGGCTCTTTTATCCGCGGCGAGGCACGGGCAGACAAGATTGAGCCGGTCATTGATATGGCAGTAGACGACCTGAAGCGAAAGCTGCGCAAGCTAAAGACCTACCTGGTAGATAAGAAGCGTAAGGGCGGCATTGACCAGATCGCCTCCATGCTGGAGCCCATAGAAGAAGTGACCATGGACGACTTTGAGAGCTATGACAGCTCCGCTGCGGATATTCAGCGCAAAAAGAACATTCATTTGCAAATGATGACCGACGATGAGGCCATCGTGCAAATGGAAATGCTGGGACACAGCTTCTTTGTTTATCTGGCGCCGAACGGCCAAACCTGCGTGATCTACAAACGAGGCAAAGGCTACGGTCAGTTAATTTGTAGCTGACCGGCGCACACCGAAAAACGCATTTTTATTCAATTTTGCCGTGAGTGAAAACTCACGGCAATCTTTTTTGTGCAAAGTGGAAAAATAGATACGCGTACATTGACTAATACCTATGATATTGGTATAATTTATACAAAAATAAACGGAAGCAACGCTTCTGAAGAGAGGGATTTTGTATGACTTATACAGAAAAAGTGCTGGCAGATCTGAAAGCAAAGAACCCGGATCAGCCGGAATTTATCCAGGCCGCCACAGAGGTTTTAGACGCATTGGCGCCGGTGGTCAACAACGATCCGAAATACCAAAAAACCAGCTTGTTGGAGCGGTTGGTTGAGCCGGAACGGCAGATTATGTTCCGTATTCCGTGGGTGGACGATCATGGCCAGGTGCATGTAAACCGCGGCTACCGCGTGCAGTTTAACTCTGCCATCGGCCCCTACAAAGGCGGTCTGCGCCTGCACCCCAGCGTAAACCTGTCTATCATCAAGTTTTTGGGCTTTGAGCAGATCTTCAAAAACAGCCTGACCGGCCTGCCCATCGGCGGCGCCAAGGGCGGCTCTGACTTTGACCCCAAGGGCAAGAGCGATATGGAAGTGATGCGCTTCTGCCAGGCATTTATGAATGAGCTGTATAAATATGTAGGTGCAGATGAGGACGTACCCGCCGGCGACATCGGCACCGGTGCCCGCGAGGTAGGTTACTTATACGGTCAGTACAAGAAACTGACGAACCGCTCCGAGGGCGTGCTCACCGGTAAGGGTCTGAGCTTCGGCGGCTCCCTTGCCCGTACAGAGGCTACCGGCTACGGCCTGGTGTATATTACCGAGGAAATGCTCAAGGACCACAATAAGGATCTTAAAGGTGCTCGTGTGGCCGTGTCCGGCTCCGGTAATGTGGCCATTTACGCTATGGAGAAGGCGCGGCAGTTAGGTGCAAAAGTTATCTGCTGCTCCGATTCTACCGGCTACGTGATTGACGAAAACGGCATTGATGTAGAGGCTGTAAAGCAGATTAAGGAAGTGGACAGAAAGCGCATTTCTGTGTATGCTGAGAGCCACCCCACCGCCACTTATGCAGAGGGCTCTGTGTGGGACGCCGTGACCTGCGATGTGGCACTCCCCTGCGCCACCCAGAATGAGATCCACGCCGCACAGGCGCAGCGCCTGGTAGACACCGGCTGCTACGCAGTGTGTGAGGGCGCCAATATGCCCACGGACGCAGCGGCTACAGAGGTGTTCCTGCAAAATCACATTCTGTTCCTGCCCGGCAAAGCTTCCAACGCCGGCGGCGTAGCCACCTCCGCACTGGAGATGGGTCAGAACTCCATTCGCTCCAGCTGGACTTTTGATGAGGTAGACGCCAAGCTGCAAGGCATTATGGTCAACATCTACCACAACATGAAAGAGGCTTGTGAAAAGTACAATGCCCGCGACAACTTCGTTGTTGGTGCCAACATCGCCGGCTTTATGAAAGTGGCCGATGCCATGATGGCGCAAGGCGTGGTTTGATCCAACAAAATCTATATAAAAAAGCGCAACCTTTATGGGTTGCGCTTTTATATTTTGCCTGTGTGCGCCGCTATGGATCTTTTCAGCATAAAAAGCCCTCCGAAAAATATGGAGGCGCTCCAAACAGAGTGCCTCCCATATTCTTTGCTATTTCTTTTTACAGTGCAGCGATGAGCGCTTCCATTTGGCCCATTTTGCGCTCCATATCCGCCACCAGGGCAAACTGGTTGCGGGCGCGCACCAGGTTATGCTCCGGATAAGCGGTCTTAAAGTAGGTGTCGCCGTTCAGGTAATCGGTCAAAAAGCGCATACCGCACTCAAAGGTCATCAACTTGGCAGAAAAGGCCAACTGGTCGATCTCCGTTTGGGTCAGGCTCTCCCCCGCCTGGGACAAAAATCCCTTGGCATAGGCGCCGAAATACTCCAGATCCAAACTCACCTTGGACAGGTCCGCCTCGTCCTCGGCAGCGGTGTTGGCGCCAAAGCGAATAGAGTCGCCAAAATCATAATGAGCAAGACCCGGCATGACCGTGTCCAGGTCGATCACACAAATGGCCTCGCCGGCGGTAGCGTCAAACAGCACATTATTCAGCTTGGTATCATTATGGGTCACCCGCAGGGGCAACTGCCCGGCAGCCGCCAGGTCACTAAGCCGATGGGTGTCCGCCTTGCGGTCCTTTACGAACTGAATTTCCGCCTGCACAGCGGCGGCACGACCGGCCTTATCGGCTTTTACCGCCGGGAGAAACTCGTTCTCATACCGCCACAAGGTGTTGTGGAAATTCGGAATCGTCTCATACAAAGTCTCAGCCGGAAAATCCGCCAGCAGGTGCTGGAAGCGGCCGAATGCCTCGCCGCTCTTTTGGAACAGAGCTGCGCTCTCCACCGCGTCATAGCTGATAGAGTCCTTTACAAACACATAGGCGCGGAAGTAGTCCCCATCCGGTGCAGTGTAATACTGGGCGCCATCCTTGGTCTTGATAAAGTGCAGGGTCTCCCGGTCCGGGTCGCCGCCGGCAGCCCGAATCTTCTCCTGCAAAAAGGAAGTGACTGCAAACACATTCTGCATCAGCCGGTCAATGTCACGAAATACATTGTGATTGACCTTCTGCAGCACATAGCGCTGCTGACCGCCCTCCGGCAGATCGGTGGTAATGATATAGGTTGTATTGATATGGCCGTTGCCAAAGGCCCGGCAATCCGCCGTCTTGCCCTGAAAATCAAAGCGGTCGATCACCTGCTGAATACTCTCCATACAAGGGTCCTCCCTTATTCTTGCGCATACGCTCAAAATGTCCTTTTATTTTACACTATTATGCCATCTTTTTCAATACCTAAAACAAAGACCGTACCAACTATGCCTGTCGATACGGTCTTACTTTGTATAAATTTTGACTTACTCTCGGCGCAGCGCCTCAATAGGCGACAGCTTAGCAGCCTTGCGGGCCGGGTAAATGCCGAAAAACAGCCCAACACCGCTGGAGAATGCCAGTGCCAGCAGGATCACCCACCAAGTGATCTTGGGGGTAATATTGATAACGGCACAGGCCGCATACGCGCCTGCAATACCCAATACCAGACCAATGATACCGCCGATCAAACACAAAATCACCGATTCGGTTAGAAACTGCAAGGTGATCACCTTGGTCTTGGCGCCCAAGGACTTTCGTATGCCGATCTCCCGCGTTCGCTCGGTTACGGACACCAGCATAATGTTCATCACGCCGATACCGCCAACGATTAGGGAAATCGCACCTACACAGGCAATAAACGCGGTCAGCACCTGCATAACAATATCTACGATCTGAATATAAGTGGCCATATTCTGGGCAATATACATATTCTTGGCAAAATTGCCGTGAGCCGCTTTCAAGTAGTTGACGGTGGCGTTACCTACAGCGTCATTGTCTGCACCGTCCTGGGCGATCACGAAAATGGAGCTCAGGTTGGAGTTGGCGCCGGTGATCTGGGTCAGCGTCGTGCATGGCATAAACAATGCGATCACAGGAGAGTCCTCGTTCTGCTGAAACATAGTTGACAGAGAGGAACTGCCGCCGGCGGACTGGGCAATCTGGTCAATATTGGCCACACCCGCTATCTTGACCTTCATGGACTTACCGCTGGAGGACACAGTCACATACTCGCCGGTCACATCTTCATACCCAAATACACTTTGAGCACTGTTAATACCGATCACGGCAATCGGTGAATTGGCGCTGTACTCCTCATCGGTAAAGAACCGACCGTAGGTGCAGCCTTCAGTCAAGGCGTACTGAATATCACTGTTTACGCCAACCAGCATGGCGGTAGCTTCCTTGGCCTGGGAGTCAATGGTGGCCTTACCAAAGCCCATCAGCATAGGCGAGCAGCGATCTACGCCGTTTACACGGCTTTTAATATTCTCTACATCCTTCAAGGTAATGTAGTCGTTGTCCGTAGCCTGGGTGGTATCCACCGAGACCATCACGGCGTTGGAGCCCATATCCTCGATTAAAGAGACAATATAGTCCCGGGCACCGGTACCGGCTCCCACAATCATGATCACAGAGCTGATACCGATAATGATACCCAACATCGTCAGGAGCGAGCGCATCCAGTTCGCCTTGATGGCTTTGACAGCGATTTTAAAGCTTTCTGAAATGTTCACAAAAAGTGCTCCTTATTTCGTTGTACTCAGTTTGTCAACCACCTTAACCTTAAAGGAGTCTTCCTTATAGGTAGTGGATGGTGCGGCAACGATCTTGTCCCCGGCTTTCAGGCCGTTGGTCACCTGGTATGCGCTGTCCGACATGGCGCCGGTGGTAATGGCGGTCTTGGTGACCGTCTTTTCCTTCTCGTTGTAGAGGTACACATAGGTGCCGGTCTTATCCAGCACAATCGAGCCGGTGGGCACAGTTACAACGCCCAGGTACTCACCGGTGCTAATCACCACATTGGCTTCAAAACCGATGATAATGTTCTCGTCCGGGTGTTTCACTTCTACCGTACACTCCACACCTGCGCCGGAGCTGGTTAGGCTGGACAGACCGCTGATACCGGCCATGGAGCCTACATTGTCCAAGATGGAGCCGGTAGATCCGCCGGTGGCGGTAGGCGCCTTGGCAGTTACCTCGCCCTCATACTTACCGTAAGCGGTGGTAATGGTGCAGGGCATACCCACCTTCACCCGATGGTTATCGTACTCACTCAGGCTGATGGTCACAACCATGGTGTTCATATTCTCCAGCACAATGCCGTCATTGACCAGGGAGGTCTGCTCCCCGGCTACCAAATCGCAGGTGGTGATGGTACCGTCAAAAGAAGCGGTCCAACCGGCCTGCAAATCCTTGTTTGCGTCCTGCAAAGCGGTCAGGGCACTCTCTGCACCCTCCATTACGCTCTTTTGTGCGCTGACAGCAGTGTCAGAAGCCTCTACCGCATACATTTTGGACTGCGCATACAGGGCAGCCAATTGCAGCTGCTTAGTGGTCAACTGTATATCCGTCGTACTGGTCAGGTCTTTTGCAACGCTCTTCCAATCAATTTCCTTTACAGCCTGGGCAATACTCTTTGCCAGCACATCACCCATCACTTTCAGATTGTCCTCGTTAATCAATCCGTCGCTGATGGCGTCACGAATGGCCTTTTCCACCGCGTTGGCGATGGCATTGGAATCGGTAATATTTCTATCCAACGCCTTACTGATCGCGTCCGCTGTGGTCTTCATGATCTGCATCATGGTGTCCACATCATTGGTCATATCGCGAATATTATCGGCAATCTCGGCCAAAGTATCGGACAGATCCGTGAGCGCACCGGTGGAGCTGGTCTTCTCAAACTGCGCAATATACTGCACATTACCACGCACCTGAACAGTCACCTGCTTGGAGGACTTCAATTTCGTGCCGTTGGCATCGTACCAACCGGAGAAGCTATAATCCTTGACAGGAACAGCCTTAATCACCACATCTGCACCCTCGTCGTACTTACCTGCACTGGTAGAACCGGCGGTATTATTACCCACCTGCACAGTACCGTAACTCTCCTGGCCGGCCAGCACCGTGGCCTTTACCGTATAAGTAGCGGCCTTAGCGGTGGTTTCTTTGGTGGTAGTCACCCGTGTTGTGGGAACTGTGGTCGGCAGCGTGGTGCGGTGCTTTTTCGTTGAGGTCTTCTTCTTTGAGGTAGTGGTGTTGGCACGCTTTTGCAACTTGGCAATCTGCTTTTCCAGCGTGTTGATCTGCTTATTGACCGCTGCCAAATTCGACTTAGCGGCAGTCTGATTGCTGCGAGCGGTGTTGTACGCCTTCTTTGCGTCCGTATAAGTCCCCTGCAATTTGGAGATCTGGGCGTCCACATTAGAGGTATCAAAGGTAGCCAGTTTGTCGCCCTCTTTGACCTTGTCGCCCTTTTGGACAAACACTTCTTTTACAGTCGCCACAGTGCCGACCTTGTATGTACGGCTGGCGCCTGCGGTCACATCGCCGGTAGCGCTGACCGTCTCGTAAATATCGCCGGTAGAGATGGTGTGCAGGGTCACCTGCTCGCCGCCGTTGACCTTGCGCACAATAAAGATACTGGTCACGATAATGGCGATCACCAACACAATGGCGATGGGAACGATAATTCGTTTTTTGCTCTTTTTAACAGTTGCCATAATTTCGCCTCTTCGATTAAAAATTATACAAAGTGTGTAACGTGTCTATTATATCACAGCCTGTATAATTGTCAATAACAATTTGTAAAATTCATAGCCTATTCACATTTGCCGGCAGCCAATGCGCGGGCTCCAATGTCTTTTCTGTAATGCACACCGTCAAAGTGCACTTCCCGTGCAGCGGCATAGGCGGTATCCAGCGCCACCTGCAAATTGTCACCCAAGGCGGTAATGCCCAGCACCCGCCCGCCGGCAGTCACCAGCTTGCCTTCCTTTTGCGCTGTACCGGCATGGTACACGGTAACTCCCGCTCGCTGCCCATCGGTCAGACCGGTGATCTCCAGCCCCTTGGGATAAGACTTGGGATAACCGCCGCTGGCCAAAATTACACAGGCGCAGGCTTTATCACTCCACCGAATGTCCAGCTGCGCCAGCGTACCGGCGTTAATGGCGTCAAAAATATCCATAATATCCGTTTCCAGCCGTGGCAGCACCACCTGGGTCTCCGGATCGCCGAAACGGCAGTTGTATTCAATCACCTTGGGACCCTTGGGAGTTAGCATCAAACCAAAGTAGAGGCAGCCTTGGAAGGTGCGCCCTTCGGCATTCATAGCCGCAATGGTGGGCAGGAAGATGGTGTCCATACATTGCTGTGCCACCGCTTCCGTATAGTACGGGTTGGGGGACACGGTGCCCATACCGCCGGTATTCAGCCCCTTGTCGCCGTCCAGTGCTCGCTTGTGATCCATGGAGGACACCATGGGCCGCACGCACTTGCCATCGGTAAAGGCCAGCACAGACACTTCCGGCCCGGTAAGGAACTCTTCCACCACAATATGATTGCCGGAGGCACCGAATACCTTGTCCTCCATAATTTCCTTAACACCGGCTACCGCTTCTTCCAAAGTTTCCGGAATCAGCACGCCCTTGCCCAAAGCCAGACCGTCTGCCTTAATGACTGTGGGGAATTCGTTTTTCTCCGTAATATATTCAATGGCCGCCCGGGGATCGTCAAATACCCGATACTCGGCGGTGGGAATATGGTACTTTTGCATCAGATCCTTGGAGAACACCTTGGAGCCTTCAATGATAGCCGCGTTGGCTCGAGGGCCAAAAGTGGCAAAGCCCGCCGCGTTCAGGGCATCTACCATACCGGCCACCAGCGGATCGTCCGGGGCCACGACCACCAGGTCTGCCTGAATCTCCTTTGCCAGCGCCACGACGCCGTCTATATCCATCGCCGCCACATTGTGGCACACTGCATCATAGGCAATGCCCCCATTGCCCGGGCAGCAATGCACACTGTCCACTCTGGGTGACTCTTTGATCTTGCGCACCAATGCGTGCTCGCGGCCACCGCCGCCTACCACCAAAACCGTCATATTCTTTGACCTCCAAAAAAGACTTTTAGGAGAACTGCCGTTTTGCCGCCAATTCTCCTGTATTTTCTGTATTTTATTTGTTTTTATTGATAATCCGACTTTCTGCCTTACCGCTCTCCAAATCAATAAAACGGGTAAAGAGGGAAACTTTGTTGTCCTCGTTCAGGCTGTCCCAAATCATTTGCGTAAAGCTGTCCAGGTCGCCGTCCATCTCCACCGGCACCGGCTCGCCCTCAAAGGACGGGATCGGATCGCCGTCGCCTTTATAGGTGTGGATCAAATGGCCCAGACCGGGCACCGCTGCATACTCAAAGAAGAAACGCAGGCAGGAGTCACCCCGACCCATATTGGACTTTAAGATGGACAGGTTGTAGTCGCCGTTTGGCTTAACCACGCCGCTGATTCTGGGGGTGTAGTTGGGCGCGTCCGGCTCAAACTCCCGGGTAAGCAGCGCGTGGCGATAGCACTTGCCCTTTGCCATAAAGTCATAGATGGTATCCGTCTGGTCACCGTTGGTGACAATGGTCTTGCCGTCCAAGCACAGCACCGGGTTGTAAATGATCAAAGACGGATCCTCCATCTTGCTCTCATCAAAAGCCTTGGTGCGAATGCCGCCACGGTCGTTCTCCTCAAACACACGGTTGCGGGAATTGACGCTGCGCCCCATAATAAAATAGGCGATCATTGCCGTTTTCCCGTCCTTGCTGCGACCCAACACGATCCCACGGCCGGGATAGCTGTTGCCGGACAGCAGGGTTGAAAGCTGTTGTATCTCCATAATGTACCTCAATCTAAAATACGGGTCTTGTTGCCCGTAATCTGAATTTTATCTTGGCAAAAGAGTGCCACCGCCTGAGGCAGCAGCTGCCATTCGCACTGCTCCATCACCCGCCGCTGCAAAACCTCCGGGGTATCCCCCTCTAGCACCGGCACCGCCTTTTGGGCGATGATGGGGCCGGCGTCGCAGTCGGCAGTCACAAAGTGCACCGTAGCGCCGGTCAGCTTGACTCCGCTTTGCAGCACCGCCTCATGCACATGGAGCCCATAATAGCCCTTGCCGCAAAAAGATGGAATCAACGCCGGGTGAATGTTCATCATTTTGCCGGGGAAAGCGTCTACCACCTGTTCATCGAGAATGGTCAGGAACCCGGCATACACCACCAGATCCGCCTGCTCCGCCAGCAGCAGGTCCCGCATGGCAGCAGAATAAGCATGTACATCCGGGTACGCCTTGCGCTCCAGAACCTTACCGGGAATACCGTGAGCCGCAGCTCGCTCCAGCGCATACACGCCGGGCTTGGAAGCGATCACGCAGGTAATTTGCCCACCGGGGATCTCTCCCCTGTCTTGGGCGTCCAGCAAAGCCTGCAAATTGGTGCCCCCACCGGAAACTAACACCACAATGCGCTTCATACCAGCTCCACGCCTTTCTCGCCGGACTTGATCTGGCCGATGATTGCAGCCTGCTCCCCTGCCTGTTGCAGGATCCGCACGGCCTCGTCCGCCTTCGTGGCGTCTACGGCAATCACCAAGCCGGTGCCCATATTAAAGGTATTATACATATCCCGCTCCGGAATGTTGCCTTCTTTGGCGATCAGGTCAAAAATAGGCTTCTTAAAGCACTTGTCTTTCTCAATCACAGCGGTGAAGCCATCTTGCAGCATACGGGGCACATTCTCATAGAAACCGCCGCCGGTAATGTGGCTGATGGCGTGCACCCGCACGCTGTCCATCAGTGCCAGCAGGGGCTTTACATAAATGCGGGTGGGTGTCAGCAACTCCTCGCCCAGGCTCTTGCCCAGCTCCGGCACCTGCACATGCAACCGCTGGGAAGAAATGTTAAACACCTTGCGCACCAAAGAGAAACCATTAGAATGTACGCCGGAGGAGGCCACGCCGATAAGCGCGTCTCCGGCTTGCAGCTCCTCACCGCTGACCAACTTACTCTTTTCGCCAACGCCAACGGAGAACCCGGCCAGGTCATACTCGTCCTCCGGATAAAAGCCGGGCATCTCCGCAGTCTCGCCGCCAACCAAAGCGCAGCCGGCCTGCACACAGCCCTCAGCCACACCGGCCACGATCTGCTCAATCTTCTCCGGGAAGTTTTTGCCGCAGGCAATATAATCCAGGAAGAACAGGGGCTTGGCACCGGAGCAAGCCACATCGTTAACGCACATAGCCACACAGTCGATACCTACGGTGTCGTGCTTATCCATTAAAAAGGCGATCTTCAGCTTGGTGCCTACACCGTCTGTACCGCTGACCAGCACCGGCTCTTTATAGTCGTTCACCGGCAGTTGAAACATACCGCCAAAGCCGCCGATCCCACCCAGCACGCCGGGCACGGTGGTGCGCTTTACATGGGCCTTGATCCGCTCCACGGACTCATAACCGGCTGTCACATCTACACCGGCTGCCGCATAGCTTGCACTAAAACTCTTTTCCATACTCAGATCTCCTCCAGTTTCTTTTGCAGGTCTGTATCTTTTTGGCGCACGGCAGCGGCCATATCCGCCCGCATTTGCACCAGTTTGTCCATTAAGTCATCATTGCCCACAGCCAAAATTTCCGCTGCCAGCAGCGCTGCGTTCTTAGCTGCATTAACCCCGACGGTAGCCACCGGAATACCCGGGGGCATCATCACCGTAGCCAGCATGGCGTCCATACCGTCCAGCACCTTGGCGCTGCACGGAATGCCAATCACCGGCAGAGTAGTGGAAGCGGCCAGCACACCGCCCAGGTGCGCCGCCATACCGGCGGCTGCCAGGATCACGCCAAAGCCGTTCTCCCGGGCATTCTCTGCAAAGGCCATAGCCTCCTTGGGGGTGCGGTGGGCGCTCATTACATGCACCTCGGTCTCAATGCTCAGCTCCCGCAGCTGCTTAATGGCCGGTGCCACCACCGGCAGATCGCTGTCCGAACCCATAATGACTGCAACTTTTTTCATAAAACTGTCCTCCGTTTGCGGTGACGCACCGGGTGCGGCACCGGGTATGGCAAGTATTTTTTCGTTTATATTACGGCTATTATACGCTATATGCGGTGCTTTTTCAATAGAAAAATACAAAAACCAACCCGTGATTCCACAGGTTGGTTTTCTCTGTTAATCGTAAATGCTTTCGTCCAGCTTGCCGGCACCGATAAAACCGGCAGCGCCGTCCATATCCGCAGCGGTAATTCGCCCGTCTCCGTTAAAATCCAGCAACCGCTCATACGCGCCATCGCCCCGGTCAATATCGGCTGCGTACTGCTGTAAAGTCACCAGATCTCGGGCGTTCACATACCCATCGCCGGTCAAATCATAGGTCATCACCGGCACATCGCCCAAGTCTACGCTCTGTGTAGTGACCGTTACCTGCACCTGGCGGCATAAGTAAAAATCCGCCCCCACGGTCAAGGTATAAGTACCCGGCGCCACGGCAATGGAAAATGTGCCGTCCTCGCCGGTTTGCACGCTCTCATCGCCCAACTCTATCGTCGTGCCCACCAACAGATAATTGTGGGGGTGACTGCCGTCCGTGCTCTCCATTGCCACCGCACGCCCGGTAACGGTGTAGCGAAGCGCCGGTTGATAATTCGCATCATAGCTGCTGCCGCAGCGCCGGCAGGTGTAGCGGGTGTAGCCCTCCTCCGTTGTCGTCGGCGGGATCACAACGGAGGTATAATCGTGCCCCAACGCCGGGGTGCTGACGGTGTCGGACAAATGCGCTCTGCACCGGGTGCAATAATCATAAGTATAACCCGGCAGGGTGCATGTGGGCTGCACGCGGTGGGTGGCAGGCGCCGTATGCCCCAGCTTGGCAATCGGGGTGGTATAGCTGTCACCGCAAGTGCAGGTGTAAAGGATTTGGCCGTCTGCCACGCAAGTGGGTTCTGTGCGTTGGGCGGTGTACACATGGGTGTGTACATGCACCGGCACAGCAGCCGTTTGGTCCCCCCAAGTCAGAGTGGCGGTGTACGTACCCTCTGTCCAGTGATGGGCGACCTGATCGTCCGTCAAAGAAAAGACATGGCCGTTATAGTTTTCCTCTGTCAGCGGCAGGGTAACCCGGTCGCCGGTATCATAAGTGATGGTAATTTGCAACCGATCGGTAAAGGCGTTCAGGTCAAAGTAAGCATAGGCCTGCCCATCGCTGTCCGTGCGCGCCGTGCTATCCACACCGGTGACCAGCACCTGATCTGCCGGGAATGCGGCAGAAAAACCGATCACTTTACCTGGATACAGATACGCCGTGTATGCCCCCAGGCTGTGGTTATTGGTCACTTGAAAATAATAGGTCTCCCCTGCCTGCAAAGTACAGGTGAGATCAAAATTCAGATCATAAAGGGAACGGTCGTCGCTGCCTTGCCCCAGGTCCGCCTTGCTGCTGTCGCATAGGCGCACCACCGTGTCCACACTGCCCATGGAGTAAAAATGGTAAGTACCGGTAGCAGTAGGGGTATAGCGATACCAATCTGTACCGCTGTAGGATTGGAATGTGTTGCCAAAGGTGGTGCCTTGGGTCAGCTCCAGCGCCGGATCAAAGGTAATCTGTGCCGCTGCGTCCGCATAATACTGGGCTGTGGTGCCGGTCAGTCCCCGCAGGGTAAAGGCAGTCATGGGGCGGCCGTCCTCATCCTGGTACCCAACCGCGTACTGACCAAAGCCGGTGCCCACCGGGAACTGCGCAGCGGTCAGCGCCTTGCAGTCAATAAAGGCACAGGCGCCCAGCTGCAAACTGCCGGCCATATTGTCAAACTGAATATCCGTCAGCCCGGAACAAGCGGCAAAGGCATAGCTGCCAATATCTGTGACCCCGGCAGGAATTCGTATCGACTGCAAGGCTGCGACATGGAAAAAGGTGTTACTGCCAATCGTTCTCAAGCTCTCCGGCAACTGCACATCCGTAACAGCCGTCAACTGACGAAGCAGATTGTCTCCCAGCCCGGTAATGCCCTCCTCCACTTGCACCGTGCGGATTTGGCTGCGGTGGGCGGCAAATGGCGGCAGACTCTCCGGGGTGTAATCCGGCGTAGCACCGGTGCCGGTGAGGGTCAAGGTGCCGGTGCTCTCCTCAAACACATAATCCACCTGACTATCACCTAAAGTCCCCTGCTCCCCGGCAAAGGCAAAAAAAGATGGCACCCCAACAAATACAGTTGCCAGCAGGAAACAAAAGATCACACTGTACTTTTTCATCAGGATACCACCTCACATATTCTGTTGTCATTATACCATAAGCCTGCCGCCGGTGCAACCGTCAGTCCGCCAGCACTTTACGCAGCAGCTTGCGCACCTTTTGCAACCGGGTACGCACCGCAGAGCCGGAAATGCCCAGTGCCAGACCGATCTCTTTACTATCGTAGCCCTGGCGCCGCATAGCGAGCAAAATCTGATCCTCTCGCCCCAGCATACCCAGCACCTGCGCCCACTCTACCATGGTGATGGGATCCGCCCGATCCGGCAGGTCAAAGTCCTCCGGTATTGCCACGCACACCGCCCGGGCAGCAATGGCCCGGTAGTGGTCGGCGCACACGCTGCGGGCAATGGACAGCAGCAGGCTTTTGTCCGACTTGGGGAACGCAGCCGCCGCCAGCAGCCACTGCCAATACTGCATAAAGGTCTGCTGGGTCAGCTCCTCGGCCAAATCAGCAGGCACACGGCCGCGAATCCAACGCAGCACCGCAGCATAAGATCCAGCATAAACAGCATTAAAGTGCTCATACTTTGTACTTTTTTCGGAATGCTTCATACGCTTCTTCGTCCATGACCATATTGCCTACTATGCTGTTGGCCTGCACCGTGCCCAGCAGCGGCTTGGGACATACGGCAACCGCACCTACGATAAACAGCAGGTGCTTATCCGTGATCATCTCCGGGGTTACATCCGGCGCAAAAAACAGGCTGCTGCCCACCACGATTACCGCGCCGTCCTCCAACCGTGACAGCAAATCCGCACCTGCCCGCAGCTCTGCGGAGAATTGGTGCAAATGGTCCAGATCCCGATCCAATTCCCGGAACATACCGTTCAGGTTCTCAATCACCAGGCCGGCGCCCTGCTCAGCAATGCCTATACCGCTCAGAAAGACCCGGGTGTGCTTCTCCCCGGCTGCCCGTCGAAAGATGGTCATACCGTTACAAAGGCAAATGGCGCCCTCCGGCAGCGTAGACCCCAGCACATTCAGCCCGTTATACTGGGCCACTTTGTCCATAGGCGCAAACACCTCCTGGGCAATGGCCCCCTTGGTTATATCCGCATAGGCCTCTGCGAAGGCCGGCGAAGGATTCTCCGGCAGCAAGATGGTGCTTACCGCTTGAATAGAGCTGATCTTGCGCAGCGCCTGGGGCGTATAGTTGCGCAGATCTAATACGGACACGGCCTCAATTTTCTTTTTACCGAACATCGTACATTTCCTTTCTGCTGGTCAAAGCGTTTCCCATTGTGTGTACACTCTATAAGACGGCTGCCGGGGGCAAACTGTCTGCACACTTTGGTCATTTTTTTAATAAACGCCACGACCATGAAAAAAGGCGTATGTACCGGGGTACATACGCCTATAACCGTCATAATGACCTGCGCTTATACAAGCTCGATGATGCACATCTCAGCTGCGTCGCCGCGACGGGGGCCAGTCTTTACAATGCGGGTGTAACCGCCGTTTCTGTCCTCGTACTTGGGCGCGATCTCATCAAACAACTTCTTTACAACATCTTCCTTGGTAACATAGGAAAGCACCTGTCTTTTGGAAGCCAAAGTGTTCTTCTTGCCGAGAGTGATCATCTTCTCAGCCATAGCGCGAACTTCTTTCGCTCTGGTAACGGTAGTTTCAATCTTGCCGTTTTCTAAAAGAAAAGTAACCATACCTCTGAGCATTGCTTTTCTGTGGTCAGTAGGTCTGCCCAATTTTCTGGAACCTGGCATTGAAATTCCCTCCTTTAATCCTCATCGTGACTCAGGCTGAAGCCCAGGGATTGCAGCTTGGCAACCACCTCGTCCAGGGACTTGCGGCCCAGGTTTCTAACCTTCATCATATCTTCTTCGGATTTGCTGATCAAATCCTCTACTGTGTTAATGCCTGCTCGCTTGAGACAGTTGAAAGAGCGCACGGACAGATCCAGTTCCTCAATGGTCATCTCCAGAACCTTCTCCTTACCGTCGTCGTCCTTTTCCACCATAATATCCTGGTTGCCGATCTCCTCAGAGAGATCCACAAACAGCATCAAGTGGTCGTTGAGAATCTTAGCAGCCAAAGAAGCGGCCTCGTCAGCCGGAATGGTGCCGTCCGTCTCAACATCAAGAATCAGTTTATCAAGGTCTGTCTGCTGACCTACACGGGTGTTCTCTACGGTGTAATTCACCTTGAGCACCGGGGTGTAGATAGAGTCGATTGCAATGGTGCCGATGGGCAAATCCATCAGCTGCTTGTTGCGGTCACAGGGCACATAGCCGCGGCCGCTGTCTGCCGTCAGCTCCATAGATACGCTGGCGCCGGCGTCCAGATAAGCAATGTGCAGCTCGGGATTCAGGATCTCTACATCTGCGTCATGAATAATATCGCCCGCAGTGATCTCGCCTTCTCCGCTGGCCTCAATGTGCAGCATCTTCGGCTGCTCATCGTGAATCTTCAGGATAACGTTCTTGAGATTCAAAACGATCTCCGTCACATCTTCCTTTACATGCGGAATGGTAGAAAACTCGTGCAGCACACCATCAATCTTCACGGAAGTGATGGCATAGCCGGGCAGAGAGGAGAGCAGTACTCTCCGCATACCGTTGCCCAGAGTTGCGCCAAAACCTCTTTCCAGAGGTTCCACCACAAACTTACCTACGCTTCTGCTTCCCTGAGTAGATAAATCTACAATCTCGATTTTCGGCTGATCAATTTCAATCATTTAAAAGCCTCCTATTTTGATTTTAACAGCTAAATAACAGAATGATCAACTATTATCTAGAATAGAACTCAACGATCAAGTGCTCTTCAACAGGATAATCAATGTCTTCACGGGTGGGCAGAGCCACAACCTTAGCGGTCAGCTTCTCTGCGTCAACCTCCAGCCACTTGGGAGCGTTGCCATAAACGCCCTCTTCCTTCACGAGCTTAAATCTGCCGTTCTCCTTGCTCTTATCCACCACAGCGATCACATCGCCGGCCTTCACAAGGTAGGAGGGAATGTTGACCTTTTTGCCGTTCACGGTGAAGTGACCGTGAGAAACAGCCTGGCGAGCCTCACGACGGGTCTTGCAAAAACCGGTGCGGAAAGCCACATTGTCCAAACGAGTCTCTACCATGGTCAGCAGCACGGCACCGGTCTGGCCGGGAGCCTTAGCTGCCTTCTCATAGTAAGAATGGAACTGCTTCTCCAGAATGCCGTAGATGAACTTCACTTTCTGCTTTTCCTGCAGCTGCATAGCATACTCGCTCTTCTTGCGGCGATTCTTGGTATAAGAATTTCTGAATGTATCCTTATTTGTATAGCCCATAACAGCCGGAGAAATGCCGAGTGCTTTGCAGCGCTTTGCGATGGGCTCTGAATTCTTTGCCATATCTTCTACACCTCCGTTAGATTATACACGACGTCTCTTAGGCGGACGGCAGCCGTTGTGCGGAATGGGGGTAACATCCTTAATCAGGGTTACATCCAGACCGGCGGTCTGAAGTGCGCGGATGGCAGCTTCACGGCCGGAACCGGGGCCTTTAACGAAAACTTCCACCGTCTTCATACCATGCTCCATAGCAGCCTTAGCAGCAACCTCGGCAGCAGTCTGTGCAGCAAAGGGAGTAGACTTCTTGGAACCACGGAAACCCATTTCGCCGGCAGACGCCCAAGAAACGGCATTGCCCTGCATGTCCGTGATGGTTACGATGGTGTTGTTGAAGGTTGACTGAATATGGGCAGCACCACGTTCAATATTCTTCTTCTCGCGGCGTTTGCGAGAGCCAGTGGTCTTTTTTGTAGCCATACTACGAATATCCTCCTACGCTTATTTCTTCTTGTTTGCTATGGTCTTCTTGGGACCTTTGCGGGTGCGGGCGTTGTTCTTGGAGGTCTGTCCTCTTACAGGCAGGCCCTGACGATGGCGCATACCGCGATAGCAGTTAATTTCAATGAGTCTCTTAATGTCAAATGCTCTGTCTCTGCGCAGATCACCTTCAACATTCAGGTTCTTCTCAATGTAATCACGAATTTTGGAAACCTGATCCTCGGTAAGATCTCTGCAACGAGTATCGGGATCAATTCCGGTTACCTCTACGATCTGAGTAGCAGTGGTACGGCCGATACCATAGATGTAAGTAAGGCCGATCTCAACTCTCTTGTCGTTGGGCAAGTCAACACCAGAAATACGTGCCATATTGTTTTACCTCCGAATTATTGCTCAGGATTAGCCCTGACGCTGTTTGTGCTTTGGATTTTCACAGATAACCATGACTTTACCATTGCGCTTAATCACTTTGCATTTGTCGCAAATTTTCTTTACAGAAGGTCTGACTTTCATTTGAATATCCTCCTTTATTTACTTTGAGCGCCAAATAATACGACCCTTGTTCAGGTCATAGGGTGACATCTCAATCGTTACCTTATCACCGGGAAGAATACGAATGTTGTTCATCCGCAGCTTACCGCTGATATGGGCTAAAATGATGTGGTCATTTTGGAGTGCTACCTTAAAGGTCGTGTTGGGCAGCGCCTCAACCACAGTACCTTCCACTTCAATCATATCTGACTTTGACATCGTTTACCTCTCTTATGGATAGGATCTTGAATTGATGTTCGCTCTTATCTGGAATCACATTACGGCGTAATCGCCTGCAATTGATTAACGCCTCAGACTTTGGTCAAAATGACCGGACCGTTAGAGGTAATGGCAATGGTGTGCTCAAAGTGCGCAGCCAGCTTGCCGTCTGCCGTCTTGACCGTCCAACCGTCTGAAAGCTGTTTTACCTTATAGGTCCCCAGATTTATCATTGGTTCAATTGCCAATGTCATTCCGGGTAATAGTCTGATACCGCGTCCTGCGTGACCGAAGTTTGGTACGCTGGGGTCTTCATGAAGTTTGGTGCCCACGCCGTGACCCACAAAGTCACGAACAACACCGTATCCGCGCGCCTCGCAATATTCTTGTACTGCGTGGCCGATATCGCCGATCCTGTTGCCGGGTATCGCCTGCTCAATGCCTTTATACAGGCTCTCACGGGTGGTATCCATCAGCCGCTTTGCCTCGGGCGAGCAAGACCCGACTGCAAATGTGGCAGCATTATCGCCGTTATAACCGTTTTTGGCCGCACCCAGGTCGATGCTGACAATGTCACCCTCTTGGAGGATGCGGTCCTTTTTCGGTATACCGTGGATCACTTCATCATTTATGGATATACATGCAGTAGCGGGATAGCCCCCATAGTGCAGGAAATTGGGCTTAGCGCCCCGTTTGATAATCAGATCGTAAGCGATCTTATCAATTTCCTTTGTAGAGATGCCCGGCTTAACAGCCTCACCTGCTACCATCAATGCTTCAGCGGAGATCTGGCAAGCCTCTTTCATCAGCTCCAGTTCTCTGCTGCTTTTCAGCACGACCATGTTAATCCTCCAGTGCTGCAAAAACGAGTGCCGTGGTGTCTGCCACCTCTTCCTGGCCCTCTATGACTGCCAGCTTACCCAGCTTGTCGTAAAAGTCCTTCAGCGGCTCGGTCATCTTGTGGTATTCCACAAGGCGAGCCTGCACCGTCTCCGGCGCATCGTCCTTGCGTTGAATCAGTGCACCGCCGCAAGCGTCACAAACACCGTCCACCTTGGGCTTTTTATAAAGCACGTGGTAGGAATTTGCACACTTTGAACATACACGGCGGCCGGACATTCTGGCGGTAATTTTCTCGTCAGGGACTTCTATATCAATGACCTTATCAATAGCCACGCCCATGTCCTCAAGCGCCTGGGCTTGAGGAATGGTACGAGGAAAGCCGTCCAGAATAAATCCGTTTTCGCAATCTTTTTGTTCCAGTCTGTCCTTGATGATCCCGATAACCACATCGTCCGGAACCAACTGGCCTGCGTCCATATAGGACTTGGCCTTCAGGCCCATCTCGGTGCCCTCTTTCAGAGCGGCACGGATGATGTTACCGGTGGAGATGGCAGGAATACCATACTTTTCAACAATCTTTTCCGCCTGGGTGCCTTTGCCGGCACCGGGCGCGCCAAGAAGGATCAAATTCATCTTGCGTTCTCCTTATAATCAGTCAAGGAAGCCTTTATAGTGGCGCATCATCAACTGGCTTTCCAGCTGACGCACCGTCTCCAGAGCTACACCGCACATAATGATGATGGATGTACCGCCCAGGGTGATGCTCATGCCGCCGTCGTCACCGCCGGTCTCCAGGGGCGGAATCGCCGCCTTACAAATCAAGGAGTACACGATGGGGAACAGGGCAACTACGCAAAGCATCAAAGAACCGATCAAGGTCAGACGGGACAGAACCCGCATGATGTAATCGGAAGTGGGCTTGCCGGGACGAATGCCGGGGATTGCGCCGTTGTTCTTACGAAGATTATTTGCCATTTCAATCGGGTTGTACTGAATGGTGCTGTAGAAATAGGCAAAGAAGATGATCAGCAGGAAGTACATACCCGCATACCACCAAGAGTCACTCTGGAAGGCGTTAAAGAACTTCTCCCAGCCGGTGCCCTGGTACTTGTCAGCAGAAATGAACATCTGCACCGTACCGGGCAGGGACAAAATAGAAGATGCAAAGATGATGGGCAGCACGCCGCTCATATTGATCTTAATGGGCATGTGGGTGGACTGACCGCCGTACATTTTGCGGCCCACAACGCGCTTGGCGTACTGAATGGGCAGGCGACGCTCTGAGTTATCCATAAATACGATGTAAGCGATCATCAAAAGGAAGATCACGCACACCACGGGAACCAGAACTTTGTACACGGTACGGCCAGTGTCCAGGTACTGGAACAGCTGCTTGATCAGGGTGGGGAAACGAGACACGATGCCGGCAAAAAGGATAATGGAAATACCGTTACCGATACCGGAAATGGTGATCTGCTCGCCCAGCCACATAATCACGGCTGTGCCGGCGGTGAGCACTGCAATAATGACCACTGCCTGGAACACGGCGTCAAAGCCGGTGAATGCTGCGCCGCTGGCATCCTTCATCAGATAGCCATTGGCACGCAGGAAGAAGAAGTATGCCAGGGACTGCAACAGACCCAGACCAACCGTAACGAAACGGGTGATCGTGCCGATCTTCTTTCTGCCTTCTTCGCCCTCCTTCTGCAGCCGCTCCAGTGCAGGAATGGCCACAGCAAGAAGCTGCATAATAATGGAGGCATTGATGTACGGTGTGATGGACATAGCGAAAATTGTTCCGTATGTGAATGCACTACCGGTCATCAAGCTCAGGTAGGTTAAAATGGTGTTGCCCTTACCTACATTGATCTCATCAACAATGTTCAGGAAAGGAACAGGAATGACAGAGCCAATTCGGAAAACAAGGATAACAAATGCTGTAAACAAAAGCTTTTTGCGGATGTCCGCAACTTTCCAAGCGTTTACGAAGGTCTTGATCATTTACAGCACCTCCACCTTGCCACCTGCTGCCTCAATCTTAGATTTGGCGCTCTCACTGATGGCGGTGACCTGAACGGTCAGAGCCTTAGTAATCTCGCCCTTGCCCAGAACCTTTACACCATCCAGGGTCTTCTTCAAAAGACCGGAGGCCACCAGGCTCTCAGCGTTCACGGTTGCGCCGTCCTCAAATCTGTCGTTCAGATCAGACACATTGACAATGGCGTACTCCGTTGCAAAAATGTTGTTGAAACCTCTTTTGGGCACGCGGCGCTGAAGGGGCATCTGACCACCTTCAAAGCCGGGCCGTCTGCTGTAACCGGAACGGGCCTTCTGACCCTTCTGGCCTTTACCGGCGGTTTTACCCTGGCCGGAAGCAGTACCGCGACCGATACGCTTAACACTCTTTTTGGAGCCTTCAGCAGGAGAAAGTTCATGTAATTTCATCTTGCTACCTCCCCTTATTCTTCAACAACGGTGATCAGGTGTGCGATCTTCTTGATCTTGCCCTGAGTTGCGTCGTTGTTCGGCTGAACGGTTTCGTTGCCGATCTTCCGCAGGCCAAGAGAGTGGGCGGTGGCGATCTGGTCCTGCTTACTGCCGATCAGGCTTTTTGTAAGTTTGATTCTAATATCTGCCATAATGCGCCCCTCCTTATCCTACGATTTCTTTCACTGACTTACCGCGAACAGCAGCAACTTCCTCTGCCGTGCGCAGTCTGCTCAAGCCGTCAATGGTGGCGCGAACCACATTGTACGGGTTGTTTGAGCGAACGGCCTTGGTACGAATATCGCCGATACCAACGGTCTCAACAACCGCACGAACCGGGCCGCCGGCGATCACGCCGGTACCTTTGGGAGCGGGCATAAGCAGCACTTCGCCAGCACCGAACTTACCGGTGATCTCATGGGGAATGGTAGTACCCCGCAGAGATACTTTGATCAAATTCTTCTTTGCGTCCTCGATCCCCTTACGGATAGCGTCCGGAACCTCACCGGACTTACCGATACCGAAACCGACCAGACCGTTCTTATCACCAACAACCACCAGTGCGGAGAACTTAAAAATTCGACCGCCCTTTACGGTTTTAGAAACACGGTTGATGGTAACCACTCTTTCTTCAAGTTCCATTGAAGATGCGTCAATCTTTGTAGCCAAAAGTATTTACCTCCTTCGTTAGAACTTCAGTCCGCCCTCACGAGCGCCGTCTGCAACCGCAGCCACACGACCGTGATACACGTAACCGCCACGGTCAAATACGCACTCGGTGATGCCCTTTGCGGTGGCTCTTTCTGCTAATGTCTTACCAACAGCCTTAGCTGCTTCTACATTTCCGCCGTACTGTGCAAAGTCCTTCTCAGTCGTGGATGCACTTGCCAGCGTTACACCGGCAACATCATCAATGAGCTGAACGTAAATATTGCTGAGGGAGCGATATACGTTGAGTCTGGGACGAGCAGCAGTGCCGCTGATTTTGCCACGAACACGAATGTGGCGCTTTTGTCTTGCCTTATTGGCGTCTTGTCTTGAAACCATTGTAATTCACTCCTTCCCTTATTTCTTACCTGCTTTGCCTTCCTTGCGGCGAATATGCTCATAGTCATACTTGATACCCTTGCCCTTGTAGGGTTCCGGGGGTCTCTTCTCGCGAACCTGGGCAGCAAACTGACCTACGGCCTGCTTGTCTGCGCCGCTGATGACAATGGCGTTGGCACTGGGGCACTCAATGGTAATGCCTTCCGGTGCGTCCATGATCACCTGGTGAGAAAAGCCAAGGTTCATTGTGAGCTTGTTGTTCTGTACCTGTACTCTGTAACCAACACCGTTGACTTCCAGATTCTTCTTGAAGCCCTCGGTCACGCCCAGAACCATGTTGTGAATGAGGGTGCGGGTCAAGCCGTGAAGAGACTTGTTCTCCTTCTCATCGTTGGGTCTTTTTACAATAACTTCGTTGCCTTCTACTGCGACTGCCATGTTCGGATGAACATTCCGGGTAAGTTCCCCTTTGGGGCCCTTTACGGTAACAGTCGTTCCGTCAACCTTTACGTCAACGCCGGCAGGAATTTCAATAGGCTTTAAGCCAATTCGTGACATACGACTGCACCTCCTTACCAAATAAATGCCAGAACTTCGCCGCCCACATTCTCTTTGCGAGCTTCTTTGTCTGTCATTACGCCTTTAGATGTAGAAACGATGGCTACGCCCAGGCCCTTCATAACCTTGGGCATATCCTCAACGCTTGAATACTTACGAAGACCGGGCTTAGACACGCGGCGCAGACCGGTGATGACGCGGCTCTTGCCCTCGCCATACTTCAGGGTCACGCGGATAACGCCCTGCTTGCCGTCTTCAATTACTTTGTAGCCTTTGATATAACCTTCATCTACCAGAATCTGAGCAATTGACTTCTTCATGTTAGATGCGGGAATATCTACAGTATCGTGCTTTGCGGAATTCGCATTGCGAATTCTGGTCAGCATATCAGCGATAGGGTCTGTAATATGCATTGATATTTCCTCCTTATTCGATCTTCAATTCTCAGATTACCAAGATGCCTTGCGCACACCGGGGATCTCGCCCTTGTGAGCCAGCTCTCTGAAGCAGATACGGCACACGCCATACTTACGCAGGTATGCGTGAGGTCTACCGCAGATCTTACATCTGTTATGCTGTCTGGTGGAATACTTGGCAGGACGAACTGCCTTGACTTTCATAGATGTTTTTGCCACGATAATCCCTCCTTACTCTGCAAACGGTGCGCCCATCAGCTTGAGCAGCTCCCGTGCTTCTTCATCTGTGTTTGCGGTGGTTACCATAATGATATCCATACCGCGCACCTTGTCGATCTTGTCATATTCGATCTCGGGGAAAATCAACTGCTCTTTGATACCCATGGCGTAGTTACCACGGCCGTCAAAGGAGTTTGCATTGATCCCTCTGAAGTCACGCACTCTGGGGAGAGCCAGATTAAAGAATCTGTCCAGGAATTCATACATTCTCTCGCCACGCAGGGTGACCTTTACGCCGATGGGCATGCCCTCACGCAGCTTGAAGTTTGCAACAGACTTCTTTGCGCGGCACACCACGGGGCGCTGACCGGTGATCTGGGACAGGTCGGAGATGATTGCATCTACAACCTTAGAGTTTTCGCGGGCTTCGCCGCAACCAACATTGATAACAATCTTGTCAAGCTTCGGGATTTGCATAACAGATTTGTAGCCGAATTTCTTCATCAATGCCGGAGCAACTTCGCTCTTATAGGTTTCTTTTAACCTTGCAGCCATTGTTATGTTCCTCCCTTACTTAAAATTCGTTGCCGCATTTTTTGCAAATGCGTGCGCCGCCCTTTTTGTGGCCGACGCGGGTCGCCTCGTTACATTTGGGGCACACCAGCTGTACCTTGGAAGCGTACAGCGCGGACTCAACATCAATCAGGCCGCCGGCCTCGCCCATCTTGCGGGGCTTTACATGCTTGGTAACCACATTGACCTTCTTGACGATGACTTTACCCTCAGCAGGGCTAACAGCAACAACTTCGCCGCGCACGCTCTTGGATTTACCGGACAGCACCTGAACGGTATCGCCGGATTTTACAAACATCTTACTCATTCTCTCGCACCTCCATTAAAGCACTTCCGGAGCAAGGGACAAAATCTTCATGTAATCCTTATCACGAAGCTCTCTTGCTACGGGTCCAAAAATACGGGTGCCACGAGGCGTTTTATCCTCTTTGATAATTACGGCAGCATTTTCATCAAAACGAATGTACTGGCCGTCGTCACGACGTACACCTTTGGTTGTACGAACGATGACTGCTTTAACAACTTCGCCCTTTTTCACCACGCCGCCGGGTGCTGCTTTCTTGACGGAAGCAACGATCACGTCGCCGATGTTGGCGTATCTTCTGCCGGAGCCGCCCAGCACGCGAATGCAAAGGATCTCTTTAGCACCGGTGTTGTCTGCGACCTTCAGCCGACTTTCCTGTTGTATCACAGCATTTTCCTCCTTCGTACTGCAAAATAACACTTTGCTCATCTTGCAGTTATTATTTTAGTTCCGACTGCAAAGGCAGTCTGTATGAAAAACCAAGTAATCCGTTTGAATTATTTAGCCTTTTCAATGATCTCAACCACACGCCATCTCTTGTCTTTGCTGTAGGGACGGGTCTCCATAATCATAACCTTGTCGCCTACGCCGCACTCATTCTTCTCGTCGTGTGCTTTGTACTTCACGGTACGGTTTACGATCTTGCCATACAGCGGGTGAGCCACTCTGTCCTGAATGCTAACCACAACTGTCTTATCCATCTTATCGCTGGAAACAAGACCAACTCTTGTCTTTCTGAGGTTTCTTTCCATGATCAGTTACCTCCTTCTTAAGAGTTAGCGCTTTCGAGTTCGATTGCGCGCTCCACAGTCTTAATGCGTGCAATGTCCTTCTTGACCGCTTTAATTCTCATAGGGTTGTCGAGCTGATTGATGGCCTGCTGGAAATGCAGGTTGAAGAGTTCATCCTTGAGCTCTGCCAACTTCTTTGCGCGCTGATCGGCGCTCAAAGCACGGATTTCTGCTGCTTTCATTCCTGCTCGCCTCCCTCTTTCTTAACGAACTTGCATTTTACGGGGAGCTTGTTGGCAGCAAGACGCATAGCCTCGCGCGCCACAGACTCCTCAACGCCGCCCAGCTCAAACATAACGCGACCGGGCTTTACCACGGCTACCCAGTAATCCACGTTACCTTTACCTTTACCCATTCGGGTATCGGCAGGACGAGCGGTAATGGGCTTGTCGGGGAAAATCTTGATCCATACCTGACCGCCACGCTTGGTGTAACGGGTCATAGCGATACGGGCAGCCTCAATCTGTGCCGCAGTGATCCATGCAGGCTCAGTGGTCATCAGACCGTACTCACCGTAGGTAACTTTATTGCCGCGGGCAGCCACACCGGTCATACGACCTCTGTGCTGCTTGCGGTGCTTAACACGCTTAGGTAACAGCATTATCGATTTCCTCCTTCCCGACGATTTCTTCTCTTATTACGAGACTCGTGAAGAACCTCGCCCTGGTAGATCCAAACCTTTACGCCGATACGGCCGTAAGTGGTCTTAGCCTCAACCAAACCGTAGTCAATGTCTGCACGGATGGTCTGCAGCGGGATCGTACCCTCTTTGTATGTCTCGGTACGCGCGATCTCGGCGCCGCCTACACGGCCGCTGACCTGGATCTTGATACCGCGAGCGCCCAAACGCATGGTGTTGCGGATAGCGCCCTTTACTGCACGACGGAAAGATACACGCCGCTCCAGCTGACCGGCCACATTCTGAGCAACCAAGGTTGCATTCAGATCGGGCTGCTTGATCTCAACGATGTTGATGTACACTTCGTTCAGTTCTTTGCCCAGTTTCTTGGCGCACAGTGCTCTGAGCTTTTCGATCTCAGCGCCCTGCTTGCCGATCACCATACCGGGCTTTGCGCAGTGGATGTTAATGCGCACACGCTTGGCGTCACGCTCAATCTCCACCTTAGGAACACCCGCGCCGGAAAGGGTCTCCAGCAGATACTTACGCAGCTTGTAGTCCTCTACAAGGGTATCGCCGAACTCGCCCTTCTTTGCGTACCAGCGGGAGTCCCAGTTTTTAATGACACCGATTCTGAGACCGGTAGGATTACATTTCTGTCCCATTTGACTCTTCCTCCTCGCTTAGTCTTCCATTTCCTTAACGGTAATGGTGATGTGAGATGTTCTCTTGTTGATTCTGTAAGCTCTGCCCTGGGCTCTGGCCTGAATTCTCTTCAGAGTGGGGCCGGCGCCTACATTGCAGTCGCTCACATACAGACGGGAAACATCCATATTGTTGTTGTTCTCTGCATTTGCCATTGCGGACTTGAGCACCTTCATCACAGGCTCACAAGCGGCTTTGGGGGTGTATTGCAGAATAGCCATGGCCTTGTCGGCAGGCTGCTTTCTGATTAAATCAAGTACGATCTGAACCTTTCTGGGAGAGATACGGACGTACGTTGCTTTTGCTGTAGCTTCCATAATAAATCTCCTTTCCGATTACTTAGATGACTTGGAGCCTGCGTGGCCTCTAAATGTTCTGGTGGGCGCGAACTCACCCAGCTTATGGCCGACCATGTCCTCGGTCACATAGACCGGTACATGCTTTCTTCCGTCGTGAACAGCAAAGGTATGACCTACGAATTCAGGGAAGATTGTGGAACTTCTGGACCAGGTTTTGATAACCTGCTTGTCGCCCTTAGCGTTCAGGGCTTCAACCTTTTTGAACAGGCTTTCTTCAACATAAAAGCCCTTCTTGGCACTTCTACTCATTTAATCTTCTCCTTTCTTCTTATTTACCGTTGCGACGGCGAACGATCATCTTGTCAGACTTTTTCTTCTTGCTGCGGGTCTTATAACCCAGAGCAGGCTTGCCCCAAGGGGTGCAAGGACCGGGACGGCCGATGGGGGACTTACCCTCACCACCACCGTGCGGGTGGTCGTTGGGGTTCATTACAGAACCACGAACAGTGGGACGGAAGCCCATATTGCGCTTACGACCGGCCTTACCGATCTTCACATTTGCATGATCGGCATTGCCAACCACGCCAATGGTAGCCATGCAGTTGCAGGGCACGTTGCGCAGCTCGCCGGAGGGCAGACGCAGCAGTGCGTACGGACCTTCCAGAGCCATCAGCTGTGCGCCGTTACCGGCAGAGCGAGCCAGCTGTGCGCCGTTACCGGGATACAGCTCCACATTGTGCACCATGGTACCAACGGGAATGTTCTGCAGCGGCAGAGCGTTACCGGCCACGATGTCTACATCCGTACCGGCTACCACGGTGTCGCCTACCTTCAGGCCTTCGGGAGCGGTGATGTAGCTCTTCACGCCGTCCTCATACTGGATGAGAGCGATGTGCGCGCTTCTGTTAGGATCATACTCAATGCTCTTGACCTCAGCGGGAACATCGAACTTGTTGCGCTTGAAGTCGATCACACGGTATTTTTTTCTGTTACCGCCGCCACGATGACGAACGGTGATTCTGCCGTAGGAGTTGCGGCCGGACTTTTTGTTCAGCGGCTGAAGCAGAGAACGCTCCGGAGCAACCTTGGACAGAGAAGAGTAATCGGTAACCGACATATTCCGTCTGGACGGCGTAGTCGGCTTATAAGTTTTGATTGCCATTCTTATTTCTCCTTTCCGGATAACTTTGCGAAAGGATGGCTCCTTTCATACCTCATCACCCGAAATCATGGTTGTCTTAGTGTTTGTATATATAATGTATAAGAGATTACATCATATCGTTGAAGAACTCAATTTCCTTGGAGTCCTCGGTGAGGGTAACCACAGCCTTCTTCCAAGAGGGGGTGTAACCCACATTGGCGCCCTGGCGGCGCTTCTGACCTCTTACATTCAGGGTGTTTACTTTCTTCACCTTGGTGCCGGGGAACAGTTCCTCAACAGCCTTCTTGATCTCAATCTTGCCAGCGTCTTTGGCAACTTTGAAGGTATATTTCTTCATCATGATGCCGGTCATGGACTCTTCCGTAATGATCGGCTTAATGATAATGTCCTGTGCAGCTTTCATTATGCATATACCTCCTCGATCTTCTTGGCGGCGTCCTTCAGAACAACGAAGCTGTCGCAGTTGAGGATGTCATACACGCAAAGGGTGTTGACGGTCACAACCTTAACGCCGGCGATGTTCCGTGCGCTCTTATAAATCTTCTCGTCCTTATCTGCGGTGACGATCAGGGTCTTCTTGGCAGCCTTCAGCTTGGTGAGCATCTCGACCACAGCTTTGGTCTTAATGTCTTCCAGCTCCACCTTGTTAACTACCATCATCTCCTCAGCAGCAACCTTGCTGGACAGCGCGGACTTCATAGCCAGTCTGCGCACCTTCTTGTTGATGCTGATGCCGTATGTTCTGGGCTTCGGGCCGAGAGCAATACCGCCGTGGGTCCACTGCGGGCTTCTGGTAGAACCCTGACGGGCACGACCGGTGCCTTTCTGTCTCCAGGGCTTTGCACCGCCGCCGCTGACCTCAGAACGAGTGAGAGTTGACTGTGTGCCCTGACGCTGGTTAGCCAGATAGCTGACCACTGCAAGATGCATTGCGGATTCGTTCGGCTCAATGGCGAAAACGGAATCTGCAAGTTCCAATTTAGAAGTTTTCTTACCTTCCTGGTTATAAACCTGAACCTGTGCCATTTTAATCTCTCCTTTCGTTAAGCTTTCACTGCGTCAGCGATGACAACAATGCCGCCCTTGGGGCCGGGAACGGCGCCCTTGATGGCGATGAGGTTATTCTCGGCATCCACCTTAACAACCTCGAGGTTTTGAACGGTTACGGTCTCGTGACCCAGGTGACCTGCCATCTTCTTGCCCTTAAATACGCGAGAAGGGCTGGAGCAGGCACCCAAAGAACCGGCGTGACGGGCGTTGGGGCCGGTACCGTGGCTCATTCTCAGACGAGAGAAGTTCCAGCGCTTAATGGCGCCTGCGGTGCCCTTACCCTTGCTGGTGCCCTTCACATCGATCTTTTCGCCGGGAGCGAAAATATCGGCCTTCAGGATGTCACCTACATTCATTGCGGAAATGTCGTCCAGACGAAATTCCTTCAGTGTCTTCTTGGGAGCCACATCGGCTTTGTCAAAATGACCCTTCATCGGTTTGTTGACGCGTGTGATCTTCACATCGCCAAAACCCACCTGAATGGCCTCATAGCCGTCGTTCTCCATTGTCTTCTTCTGGGTAATCGTGCAAGGACCGGCCTCCACAACGGTTACAGGGATTGCATGGCCCTGTGCGTCGAAGACCTGGGTCATGCCGATTTTCTTACCGATAAGACCTTTCTTCATGTTTATTCCTCCTTTGGTTATTGGTTGGGTCTCCCCAACATGACCTCGACCGGGTTGCGATCTGTTTTCAGTTCAATTAGAGCTTAATCTCGATCTCAACGCCTGCCGGGAGCTCAAGACTTGTCAGCGCTTCCACCGTTTTGTTGGAAGGTCTGAGAATGTCGATGAGTCTCTTGTGTGTTCTCTGCTCAAACTGCTCACGGCTGTCCTTGTACTTGTGTACAGCACGCAGGATGGTAACAACTTCCTTCTCGGTGGGAAGCGGGATGGGACCGCTCACCTGAGCGCCGGTGCGCTTTGCGGTGTCTACGATCTTTTCCGCAGCCTGGTCCACCAAGTTGTGGTCATAGCCCTTCAGTCTGATGCGGATCTTAACTTTACTTGCTGCCATGTGAAATTCCTCCATGAATTTTGATGGTGCGAGCAACCATTGTTTGACTACCCACCCGTGTGTTTCAACCCTTACCGTAAATAAAGCCGAATGAAGGCAGTTCATTCGGGCACGGTTACACGGTGCACAGCGCGTTCGCAAGTCACGCTCTGCAGGGACCCCTTACGGTCCGCGTCGTACAATGATTCGTTTCGCCCGGTTTGAAATCGGACATACTCCGCCGAAATTACCGCTCTGGGTAGGAGCGCAACCTCCGGCATCAACGCATATCTGGTTGTGTGTTGCGGTGTCTATATATTATATATATAATACGCCCAATCACACGCAGGCAATATTATATTATATAGAGCCCCTGCTGTCAAGCCTTTTTTTGAAGTTCTTTGGAATTTTTTTCATTGTGCAAAATGCTAGAAAATCCGGCTCCATTTTTGTAAAAATCACCAAAGCAGAACCACCGGTTTTTTGGTGTCTCTCCCCTGTCGAACCACAAGATATAGTTGCCGTTCTCCATATTTAGTAGGAAACGCCCCGCGCCGTGGAAAAATTCCGTCGCGTCGCTTTGACCAAATTTTTGAAAAATTTAATTTTTGGCAGCAAAAGTTATACGACATTGTACCAATAAAATAAACGCAGCGCCCAAGCCAATCGGCCTGAACGCTGTGCAAATCGCTATATTATAGTATGTTTATATATAAGGGCTACTTGAGCTTGGCAATGGTCACGCCGTTCTCGCCCTCGCCGTACACCCCCAGCCGGTACTCTGCCACATTGGGGTGGTGGCGCAGTTCTTCCTGTACGGCGGCACGCAGCGCACCGGTACCTTTGCCGTGGATAATGCGCACCTCGGATATGTTATTGAGCACGCACTTATCAATAAACAGACCCAGGTTGCCCAGGGCTTCCTCTACCGTTTGGCCTCGCAGATCCAGCTCGGTTTTTACATCCGCGTCTGCCCGAGAGGTGGTGCGCCGCAGGGTGCGCTGGCCGGTGATCGGCGCTTTCTTCTTAGGCGGCAGCAGGCGCAGATCCGTGGGTTTGACCCGCGTTTTCAGCATACCGGAGGAAACCAAGATCTTACTGCCCAGTTCCAGCACGTCGCCCTCACCAATGCCCTTGATGAGCACATGGTCCCCTACCTGCAAGGTGCGGGGTAACTTATAATCCGCATCCCAATCGGTGTTCAGCCGGTTGGGGTTCACAATATCGTCCAACTCGCCCAAGCGATTTTTGATCTCTCGCCTGGTCTTGCGGGCCAATTCCGTGGCGTTGGTGGCAGTCTGCTCTTTCTTCAACTGCTCCAGCTGGAGCAGGAAGTCCGAAGATGTGCGTTTGGCAGCATCTACCAGCCGCTGTGCCTCTCGCTTAGCCTTGTCCAGTTCTCGATCCCGCAGGGTGTCGATCTTGGACTTTTCTTCTCTGGCCTTGGCAGCCAGCCGCTCCGCCTCTTGCCGTTCCTTGGACGCCGCTGCCCGCTCCTCGTCCAGTGCCTTTCGAGCGCTCTCCAAGTTCTCCAGCACAGACTCAAACTGCCGGTTCTCCGAGCCGACAATTTCCTTAGCTGTCCGCACTACCGCCGGATCCATGCCCAAGTGCTCCGTAATGGCAAAGGCGTTGGACCGACCGGGCACGCCGATCAGCAGCCGATAGGTAGGCCGCAGGGTCTCCACATCAAACTCGCAGCAGCCGTTGCTGACCCCGGGCGTATCCAGCGCATAGGCTTTCAGCTCCGCATAATGGGTGGTGGCGGCAATGTGCGCTCCCTTTTGGCGCAGATATTCAATGACAGACACTGCCAGCGCCGCGCCCTCGATGGGATCCGTACCGGCGCCCAACTCGTCGATCAGCACCAAAGAGTCTTTGTCCGCCTTTCCCATAATATCAATAATATTCACCATGTGAGAGGAGAAAGTGGACAGGTTTTGGGCAATGCTCTGTTCATCTCCGATATCCACCAAGATTTGACGGTACAGCGCCAGTTTGCTGCCGTCTGATACCGGGATCAACAACCCACAGCCCACCATCGCCGTCAGCAGGCCCAGGGTCTTTAAGGTCACCGTCTTACCGCCGGTATTGGGGCCGGTGATCACCAGCGTATCATAGTCCGTGCCCAGGGTAATATGCACCGGCACCACCCGCTCTTTATCAATCAGCGGATGGCGGGCATTTTTCAAATCCGTTACACCCTCGGTGTTCAGCTGGGGACGAGCGGCTTTCATTTGGTACGCCAAGTGCGCCTTGGCAAAGATCAGGTTCAGCCGCACAGCACTGTCATAACTGTGGCGCACGCTCTCTGCAAAAGTGCCTGCCTCTGCAGACAGCTCAAAGAGAATGCGCTGCACCTCTTCCCGCTCCCGGCCCTCTAACACCTTAATGTCATTATTGGCGTCCACCACCGCCGCCGGCTCGATAAACACCGTAGCGCCGCTGGAGGAGGTGTCATGCACCAGACCGGGCACCTCGCCCCGGTGCTCCGCCTTTACCGGCACCACAAAGCGCCCGCCACGCTGGGTGACGATGGGCTCTTGCAAGAATTTTTGGTAATGGGTGGAGTGGATCATACCGTCCAGCCGTTGCCGAATGGCCGCCGCCTTGGCCTTAATCTTCCGACGAATGTCGTAAAGTTCTTCCGAGGCCTTGTCCGCCATTTCCTCCGGACTGACAATGCAGGTAAAGATCCGGTTCTCCAAATATTTGTTCACCGTAATGCCGTCAAAAAAGAAATTCAGGGACGAGCTTGTGCCCGCCAAATGGCCGTGCCAGTCATCCAGAATGCGCAGCGCCCGCAGGGTGTCGCCCACCTGCAGCAACTCCGTCATATTCAGGCACCCACCGGCTGCCGCCCGCTGCAACGGACCGTTTACATTATGCAGCCCGCCAAAAGACGGCGCGCCGAACCGGGCCAGCATAGAAAAAGCGTCCTCCGTCTGATCCAGCAGGAGAGCAATCTCCCCCGGGTCTGCCGCAGGGCGCAGCGCCAATGCCGCCTCTTTGGCGTCGTCACAGGTGGTCTGTTCCGCCAAAAGGGCAAGCACCTTATCCAGTTCCAAGGTTTGCAAATTCTTATCCATATCTCTATCCATTATGATGCTATGTAGTCGCGTCCCCGGCTTGCAGGGACTTGTAGAATTCCAGTGTGGTAAAGCGCCGGTCCAATCGCCGCAAGGTGTACTGCTCCGTCACCCGGCCCAGCAGTGCCATTTGCTCCGGCGACAGAGCAAAGCCAAAAATACGCCCCGGCTCCGTCAGGCAAATGTAGCGCACAGCGGTCATCACCGTCTTGGGTACCGCCACGGCGCCTGCCTTGGGGCAATTCTCACAGTAAATGCAGCCCCCGTCCACATCAAAGTACATCACCGGTGTTTCGTAAGTCCCGCAGTTGGCGCAAGCCAAAATATTGGGCATATAACCGGAGATGGACAGGGCGCGCAATTCAAACACCGCCTTGATCTGCACCAGCGGCTTGGTACCCTTGCACAACAGGTGCAGGGTGTTCAGCAGCAGGCGCAACAATTCCGGCGCCGGTTGTTCCTCCGCCGCCAATTCGTAGCTAAGCTGGGCAAAATATTGGGCAGCTGCCAGCCGATCAATATCCTGCCGCAAGCCAAAAAACACCTCAATGGGTGCCGCACTGTCTACCGTATAAGCGTCGCGCCCACGGTACAGGGCAAACTCGCCATAGCAAAAAAGGGAGGTGGCAGCGGCACGCCGATTCTTCAGCTGCTTGCCGCCTCGCACAAACGCACGCACCAGCCCGTGATCCGCCGTCAGCAAAGTCACCAGGCGATCATTCTCCCCGGTGGTCTGCTCCCGTATCACTAACCCTTTGGTGGTACTGTTCATGCCCCTCTTGTCGTTCCTCTTCCTTGTACTTCAAATAATCGGCCACACGGCCGGTTTGTATAAACTGTTGCCAGCTGTTCTCTGCCATCGACATAGGATCACCGTTTTTATTGTATCCTATGCGTGCAACGCCATTTGTGCCAAATTCATCCAAGGACAAAATCCAACACCGCAGCGGCAAAAAATCAATTTATTCGTTATCCAAACCAAAGTTGTGGATCAGGCCCTCACGGTTGCGCCAGTCCTCTTTCACCTTAACCCAGGTGTGCAGATTGACCTTGATCCCGAAAAATCGCTCCATATCCTGCCGAGCAAATGTGGCGATCTTTTTAAGCATAGCGCCGCCCTTGCCGATGACCATACCCTTATGGCTCTCCCGCTCGCAGTAAATGGTAGCGTCCACATCCAAGCAGCTGCCGTCCGGGCGTTCTTTCATCTTCTCAATGGCAACGGCAATACCGTGGGGAATCTCTTTATCCATTAGGCGCAGGATCTTCTCCCGAATCATTTCCGCCGCCAGCACCCGCTCCGGCTGATCCGTCAAGGTATCGTCCGGAAAAAAATGGGGCGACGGCAGCGCCAGGCGTTCCATCTCCGTCAGCAGATCCTGCATACCCTCGCCGGTCTGGGCACTGCAAGGCACCACAGCCGTAAAGTCATACAGCCCTGCCAACTGGCCGATGCGGGGAGCCAGTTCCGTCTTGTCCCGCAACATGTCAATTTTGTTAATGGCCAGGATCACCGGCAAGCGCTGCTTTTTGCACATTGCCAGCAGTTCCTGCTCCTTGTCGTTGAGCTCGCCCTTAGGCTCCACCACAAACAGGCAGGCATCCACGCCGCCTACCGTGTCGCCTACTGCCTGGTTCATATGCTCGCCCAGCTTGTTGTGGGCATGGTGAAAACCGGGGGTGTCCGTAAACACCAGCTGCACCTCGTCCCGCGTCAGCACACCCATGATCTTGGTACGGGTGGTCTGTGGCTTAGAAGACACAATGGCGATCTTGCTGCCGGTAAGTCGGTTCAAAATAGAAGATTTGCCCACATTGGGCTTGCCGATAATGGCGATAAATGCAGATCGGGTCATGACTCGTCTCCCATGTAATAGCTACTGTCCCGCTTCCAGCCGATTTGGGTCAGCACGGTTTCTTCCTTTTCGCGCATACGCACTTCTTCCAGTCCGCCCTGCTCATGGTCGTAGCCCAGCAGGTGCAGCATGGAATGGACGGTCAAAAAGCCGATCTCCCGCTGCAAGGGGTGATTATACAGTTCTGCCTGCTCCATGGCTTTCTCCATAGAGATCACAATATCCCCCAGCAGCTTGGCGCCGGTGTCGTGGTTAATGTCATACACACCGTTCTCCCCCAGAGGGAAGCTAAGTACGTCCGTCTCTCTGTCGATGTTTCGATACGCTTTGTTCAGCTCACGGATCTGTTCGTTATCCACAAAGCGCACGCTCACCTCTGCACTGCCCTCGAAATGCTCCAGTTCCAGCACGGCGTGGCAACAACGGCGGATCAGCAACCGAATACCGGTAGGCACCTTCACTGCCTTTTGATCGTTTGAAATGACCACTTTTACAGATTCCATTACTTGTTTTTCTCCTCATATTTTTCATACGCCCGAATAATGTCCTGCACCAACCGGTGGCGCACCACATCCTTCTGGCTGAATTTATGAATTTCAATATCATCTACATGCTTTAGAATGTCCATCACCTTCACAAGCCCGGAGCGCTTGCCCTCCGGCAGGTCAATCTGGGTAATGTCGCCGGTGACCACCATTTTGGAGTTGAACCCCAAGCGGGTCAAAAACATTTTCATCTGCTCCGGCGTGGTGTTTTGGGCCTCATCCAGGATAATAAAACTGTCGTCCAAGGTACGCCCACGCATATAGGCCAGCGGTGCCACCTCGATAGCGCCTCGCTCCTGGTAGCGCTGAAAACTCTCAGCCCCCAGCATATCAAACAGCGCGTCATATAACGGGCGCAGATACGGGTCTACCTTGCTTTGCAGATCGCCGGGCAGGAAGCCCAACTTCTCTCCCGCTTCCACCGCCGGGCGGGTCAAAATGATCCGGTTCACCTCTTTGGCACGAAAGGCGGTAACCGCCATTGCCACAGCCAGGTAAGTCTTGCCGGTACCGGCCGGGCCAACGCCAAAGGTGATGGTGTTTTTGGCGATGGACTCGCAGTACCGCTTTTGACCCACGGTCTTTGGCTTCACCGGGCGACCCTTAGCCGTCACGCACACCGAGTCCGTGGTCATGGAGGAGAGCACATCCTCGTTGCCCTCGCCCACCAGCGAGATCACATAGCGCACATTCTGCTCCGTCAGTTGCTCGCCTTTGTTAATTAGGGTCAGCAGTCCGTTCAGCGCCCGGGCAGCGGCGGCCACATTCTCTGCGTCCCCCACCACCTTCAGGTCTGCACCGCGGCAGGTGATGGTCACGCCGTACTCCCGCTCCAATAGCTTTATGTTTTCATCGAAGCTGCCAAACAGGTTCGCTGCCTGTTCCATCGCTTCAAAGGTGATTACCTGTTCTGTCATACTTTAACTTCTGCCTTTATCCGTTCAATTCTGCGCTCCTCTACCCCGCAAACGGTAAAGTGCACATTCTCATAATCCACCGTTACCGGCTGGGTCTCCTTGCCGGTGGGAAGATAGCCCAGGCGGCTGATCAAAAAGCCTGCAAGCGTGTCATAATCCCCCTCCGGCAAAGGCACGCCCAGCGCCTTTTCCGCGTCATCCATATCTACCGAGCCATCAAAGGTGAAGGTGTGCTCCCCGGTTTGGATTACATCCGCCTCTTCCTCGTCGTACTCGTCCATAATATTGCCCACAATGCTCTCCAGAATATCCTCCATGGTCACCAGCCCGGCAGTGCCGCCGTACTCATCCACCACAATGGCCATCTGGATACGCTTGTCCGTCATAGTGGCGAACAGCTTGCCGCAGGGAATACTCTCCGGTACAAACAGCGGCTCCCGCACATAGTCCGTCAGCCGGGTGCCCGCCGGCACAGGCTTACCCACAAAGGGCAGCAGGTCTTTTACATAGAGAATACCCTGCACATTATCCAGATCCTCGCGGAATACCGGGATCCGGGAGCACCCTGCCTCCAATGCAAAGGCAGCGGCATAACCGATGGTGGCCGTCTCCTCCACTGCCTCGATCTCTGTGCGATGGGTCATAATATCCTCCGCACAAAGTCGGTCAAAATCAAAGATATTGTGGATCATCTCCCGCTGAGATGCTTCCAGTTCTCCTTTGGCCTGGTCCTCGTCCACCAGCTGGCGAATTTCCTCTTTCGTTGTGCTCTCGCGCTTAAATAATCGGTCAATCAGGCTGTTCCCGCCCATAATGGCCCCTGCCTCCTGTGCAATACAAATTTTTCCGTTTATTTATTATATACACTTTATTTTAGATTGTCAAATATGTTAAAATATAAAGCAGAAAGGCAGGTAGCTATGATAGACGATTTGCTGACGGAAGAGAATGTTTGGGACCGACTGCGCCGGGAGGGCAAGCCCCTGGTGCTCTATGGCATGGGCGACGGGGCGGAGAAAATCAATGCCGTGTTAGAAAGCAAGGGAATGCACATCACTGCGGTCTTTGCCAGTGATGATTTTGTGCGAGGCCAGTCTTTTTTGGGCCACACGGTGCAGCGCTACCGGGAGGTGTGCGCGCAATTTACGGACTTTAATGTGGTACTGGGCTTTGCCAGCCAGCGCCCGGAGGTACTGGAAAACATCGCCCGGATCCATCAGGAGCACCCGGTGTATGCACCGGATATTCCGGTGGCCGGCGTAGGGCTGTTTACCCGGGAATACGCCGCTGCCCACCGGGCGGAAATAGAGACTGTTTACGCCAAATTGGCCGATGAGGAGAGCCGCCGGGTGTATCATTCCGTATTGCGTTACAAAATCAGCGGTAAAGTTGATTACCTTTACAATTCGTTTGCGAATATGGACGAGATTTTTACCGAAATTTTGCAAGTGAACCAACAGGAGATTTTGGTGGATATGGGCGCTTATAACGGCGACACAATTCGCCAGTTTTTGCAGTATTCGTGCGGAAAATACAAATCCATTTACGCCTTGGAGCCGGATGGCAAAAACTTCAAAAAGCTGTGCCGCTCCACCGAGGGTATGCAAGGCGTTCACCTTTACAATAAAAGTGCCTGGAACCGGCAGACCACTTTACATTTTAATGCCTGCGCCGGGCGCAATTCCCACCTGTCGCCCACCGGTACGGCGGTGGAAGCCACGGATCTGGACAGCCTGCTACAAGGCGCGCCGGTGACCCTGCTGAAAATGGACATTGAGGGCAGTGAAAGCAAGGCGCTGACCGGCGCCGCCCACACCATTGTCACCTGGCGGCCCAAACTATATGTATGCGCCTACCATCGAAACGAAGATTTGTTCTCCCTGCCGCTGCAAATTCTAAACCTTTGCCCGGACTACAAGCTGTACTTCCGCCACAGTCCGTACATTCCGGCGTGGGAAAGCAATTTTTACTGTATTCCGACCCATTTGGACGACAACGACCATTAACGCCCCGCTGCATTGACAAGGTCCTTTACAAATTATATAATAGATTTTACGGCTTATGAAATGAAGCGTCCTCTTTGGAGGGCAGTTAGGAATGTCTATGCTGACCATCGCAATACCGCAGTTCGTAGAGAATCTGCGCAAAAACATACAAGGGGTAGAAACCACTGAAGAACTGCTGATCCGCACGCTGATCGCTGTGGGAAGCGTTGTGGTGCTTCTTCTGTTACGAAATATCATTTCCGGGGGAATACTCACCGTCATTGGCAAGACCTTTTGCCGCCGCAAACCCCGGGTGCAATCGCTGATTAAAGACGGACTGAAAAAGCCCCTGGCCTTTTTCTTGGTACTGGCCGGCATTGCCCTGGGTCTGCAAATCATCGCCCCCTCCGGAGAGCTACATAAGATCGGCCTGTTTCTCATTAAGGCCGGCGGCATTGTGTGCGCCTGCTGGGGCGGCGTACGCCTACTGAACGGCGAGCTGGACAATTATACCTTTGACACGGCAGCCGGCGAGGACAAAACCCGGCTGACCGCCTTTCGCTTTATCTCCAATGTAGCCAAGATCGTGATCATCTGCATCGGCGCACTGCTGGTGCTGGAACTGCTGGGCTACTCCGCCACACGCATTTTTGCCGCTTTAGGCATCGGCGGCGTGGCTGTGGCCTTTGCCTGCAAAGATGCGGTGGAGAACCTGATCTCCGGCTTTATCATTGTATTTAACAAGCCGTTCCGCGTGGGGGACTTTATCGCCGTTGGAGAATTAAGCGGTACGGTGGAGGACATTGCCGTGCGCTCCACCACCCTGCGAGCGCTGGATGGCAGCCGTTATGTGCTGCCCAATACAGCCCTGACCAATCAGAGCATTATCAACTATGCGGATATGGAAAAGCGACTGATCGACCAAACTTTCACCTTGCATTATAAACACAGCCGCACGGACTTAGAGCGGTTTGAGCAGGATCTGCGAGCACTGTTGCAGGCCGATCCGGCAGTGGTACAGGACGATATTCGAACAGATTTTGTGAATTACGGCGCCCACGGCATGGATGTGCAGGTGTACTATTATGTGATCGCCCCCACCGTAGTGGAACTGGGGCAAATCAAAAATCGTTTGAACCTGCAAATCAAAGAACTTCTCGATAAAGAGGGCTTTGAACTGGCATACAATTCTGCCACTGTTTACTTGGAGCAAGAGACGGAGGGCAAGGATCAATGATGTTTGTTGTTTACGGCGTAATTATCTTTCTCGCTTCCGGCATCGGCGCCTTTTTAGGCGGTGGCTCCGGGGTGATTATTAAACCGCTGCTGACCCTGCTGGTAGACGACACCACCGAGGTCATCAACTTTATCTCCTCCGTGTCCGTTTTTGCCATGAGTTGCAGTTCCACCGTGAAGCACCTGCGTGCCAAGACTAAGGTGGACTTTAAGACGGTGCTGCTGATCTCTGCCGGGTCTATTTTAGGCGGCTTTGCAGGCAAGCACATTTTTGATCTGTTTAACCGACTGCTCAGCGACAACCTGGCTATGGCTTACCAGGCTGTACTGTTGGCCTGTCTGCTGACAGTGGCTCTATGGTACGTGAACAAGGGCAAAAAGAGTTTTCACTTAAAGAACCCGATCACCATTCTTCTGGGTGGCGTCGTGCTGGGCATTCTGTCCAGCTTCCTGGGCATTGGCGGCGGGCCCATCAATATTATGTTCTTCCTGCTGTTCTTCTCTATGAGCATGAAGGAAGCCACTGTGTACAGCGTGGCCGTCATCTTCTTTAGCCAGCTGTCCAAGCTGGTGACCTATGTAGCCACCGCCACGGTGCCCAAGTTCGACTACCGCATTCTGCTGGTTGCGGCTCCGGCAGCTGTGATCGCCGGTATCATTGGCGCAGCACTGAATAAAAAGGCCAACAACAAGATCGTCACCCGGGTATTTTCCGCGGTGCTGGGCGTATTTATCTGCCTGAATATCTATAATGCAATCACCGGCTTTATGGCCGGATAAATAAAAAGACAATACGCTGCGCCCACGGGTGCAGTTCAGGAACAGGAGTTGAACATGGCAAAGCGTAAGAACATCATCTTCTACTTCAGCGATCAGCAGCGGTGGGATACCGTTAATGAAACGGTGACCCCTAACCTGATGCAGCTGGCCAAAGAGGGCACCCTCTTTGAGAACAACTTTACCTGCCAGCCGGTGTGCGGCCCGGCCCGTGCCTGCCTGCAAACCGGTGTGTATGCTACCCAGTGCGGCTGCTACTGGAACGGCATTCCCCTGCCGGAAAGCATTACCCCGCTGGCCCATTACTTTAACGAAGCCGGGTATGACACTGCTTATGTGGGCAAGTGGCACTTGGCCTCTGACCGGCTGCCGGGGATCGGCACCCACTGCGAGGCCACGCCGGTACCGAAAGAGAAACAGGGCGAGTACCGCTACTGGCGGGCAGCGGATGTGCTGGAATTCACCAGCCACGGCTACGACGGCTACATCTTTGACGGCGACGGCAACAAGCTGGACTTTACCGGCTACCGGGCTGACTGTATCAACGACTTTGCCCTGGAATACCTGGAGAGCGGACGGGAGGCAGACAAACCCTTCTTCCTATTTATCAGCCAGCTGGAGCCCCACCACCAAAACGACCACCATCATTACGAGGGCTATAAAGAGACCGTCAATCAATACAAGGACTATCCTCTGCCCCCGGACCTCACCTTCCTAAAGGGCGACTATAAAGAGATGTACCCGGACTATATCTCCGCCATCAATCGGTTGGACTATAATGTGGGCCGCCTGGTGCAAAAGCTCAAGGATCTGGGCATTTATGACGACACGGTTATCATCTATTCCTCAGACCACGGCAGCCACTTTAAGACCCGCAATTTGGAGTACAAGCGCTCCTGCCACGACAGCGCCACCCACACCCCGCTGATCATCAAAGGCGGCGGCTTTGACGGCGGCAAGGCAGAGAACCGGCTCACCTCCCTCATCGATCTGCCCCCCACTTTCCTGAGTCTGGCGGGCATTCCCATACCACCCAGTTACATGGGCAAGGATCTGTGCCAAATGCAGCAGACGACACAGCCGCTTCACGACTGTGTGTTTATGCAGATCAGCGAAAGCCAGTGCGGCCGCGCCATTCGTACGGACCGGTTCAAATACGCGGTGCGCACCTTAGCGCCTACCGGCTATCTGAAGTACAATGCCGGTGTATACTTTGAGGATTATCTTTATGACTTGGAGAAGGATCCCATTGAGCGCTGCAACCTGATCCGTGATCCCCGTTACAGCCATGTACGCCAGGAAATGAAATACCTGCTGCTGCGTGAAATGAAAAATGCCGGAGAAGCCGCACCTGTGATTCTCCCCGCCCTGAAAGTGAGGAAAAAATAATGAACGAACCCCAAAAGAAATACCTAACCACCAGGGAGCGGATATGCTTTACCGTGGGTGCCTTCGGCCGCTCCGGTATTTACACGCTGATGTCCATGTTTACCTTGGTATTCTTCCAAAACGGCGCCGGGCTGTCCCTGTCCCAGGGTACCACAATCATCTTGATCGGCCGTATCTTTGACGCTCTCAATGACCCGGTGATGGGCATGATCGTAGATCGCACCAAGTCCAAGTGGGGCAAAATGCGGCCCTATCTGCTGTTTGCACCGGTGCCCATTGCCATTTGCACCATATTGCTGTTTACTGCGCCCTTTAAGGAGGGTTCCACCGCCGCTTTTGTGTGGGCGCTGGTCACCTACATTCTGTGGGGCGTGGCCTTTACCGTGCAGGACGTGCCTTTCTGGGGTCTGTCCTCTGTGATTACCCCGCTGGAAAGTGAGCGTACTTCCTTTATTTCCACCGCCCGCCTGGGCTCCACCTTCGGCGGCATTCTGCCGGCGCTGCTGGTGCCCATTCTGTACCAGAGCAACATGGGCTATAACAAAGGTTTCTTTGTCGGCGCCCTGATCTTTGCCCTGCTGGGCTGCGGGCTGTCCATTCTCATCTTCTTTGTATCCAAAGAGCGCGTGCCCAAGATGGATCACACCCCCTCCTTCAAGGAGACTTTTGTGGTGCTGGGCAAGAACAAGTTGCTGCTGATCGTTATTGCCGCTTCCGTTCTGGGCTCCACTATGGTTACCGCCAACCAATGCGCGGACTATATCGGCAATTACATTATTATTCAGAATTATACAGACTTCCGCCAGATCTTTATGGACTTCCTGCCCGGCGCACAAAGCACCCTGGTACCCAATGTGGACGCTGCGGCAGCCTATGACTTCTGGATCCCTCGCGGCACCATTGTGACCACCTTGACCGTAGCCATCGGCGTGGGCATGGTGCCTGCCATGGCCATCTTCCCCCTGCTGCGCAAGAAGTTCAGCTTGAAGCAGATCTACATTGGCTCCGCCCTGTTTGGCTTTGCCGTGCACGGCCTTTGCTATGTGATTTTGGCACAAGATGTAACCAAGATCAACATCTTTATCCTGTGGATTTTCCTGTTCCTGATGGGTCTGCCCCTGGGCATTTACAATGTGATTACCTACGCGCTGATTGCCGACTCCATCGACTATTTGGAGTGGAAGACCGGCGAGCGCCAGGAGGGCGTGTGCTTTGCATTCCAAACCTTCCTGTCTAAGGTAAACGCCGCGATTGCCACCTTCGTGTTCGGTCAGCTGCTGGCGCAAACGGACTTTAAGGCCGTAGACAAATCCCTGGTGGATAACGCCGGGCGTCAAATCTTCTTTGAGCAGTCTGGCAGCACCCAAAAAATGCTGCTGGCGCTGGTGACCATTGTACCGGCTGTGGGCTTTATCCTGACCATCATTCCCATGTTCTTTAACAAGTACACCGGCAAGGTGAAGGCCCAGGCCCAGGCTGAGCTGGAGGCTAAGCGCGAAAAGCTGATGGAAAGCGAAGAAGCCTAAATACCCTGAAAATCATAAAAAGCGCTTCCTGCGGGAAGCGCTTTTTATTATCCATTTCTTTGTATTTCCTTTTTAGCAGCAGCGCGTACTGTCCTTGTCCTTTAGCGCGGCCTGAGAGCAGCTGTATTCACGCTTTTTGTCTTTTACGCGTACGATATCAGCGATCGGTAAAAAGCGCACAGAGGGACCGCTGTGCCGTTCTTGCGCAGTTTTGAGAACTTCTTTCCTAAAGGGCAAGGCATAGAACGCACAAAAAAGCACCGCCGCAGCGGTGCTTTTGTTTTTATTGGTTGATCTTATTCAGCGCTGTCGTCGCCCTTAGCGGCGCGCTTAGCCACCAACTCACTCAGGATACGGCTATGCTCTTTATCGGACATTGCATACTTAATGGTGGGCAATGCGGAGAGAACCATACCGATGGCAGGCGGAATGGAGATCAGGAAGAACATGGTGGCGGCGTACTTACCGGCGCCGGAACCACCGTCATAGCTCAAGAAATCTGCGCCGCTCTTCAGGGCTTCATTCAGCTTCAAAATATTGGCGTCACTATAACCTACAAAGTGGTACACCGCAGCAGACAGGATAGAGGCGATACCACCGGACAGCTTGGTGATAAAGGACTGGCCGGAGAAGAATACACCGTCGGTACGCACGCCGTTATGATACTCCTCGTAGTCCACGCAGTCGGCGATCATCACGGACTGGAGCACATTGATACCACCCATGGCAGCGCCTGCAAAGAAGAAGCACAGCCCGGTAAGAACCACCCATACCATAGAGGTCTTTACATCGCCGTGGGCGATCTTAAAGAACACATACAGCAGAGCAAAAGGCACAGCGCCTGCAACGGAATAGAAGTTATAAACGCTCTTTTTCTCGTGCTTGCGGATCAGCGCCGGAGTAATGCCCATAGCGATAAACTGACCCAGGAACACGGCAGCGGCGATCACAGCCAGGCGCACCAAAATGTTCCAGTCAATACCCACCATAGCACCGGTATCGTCTGTTTTCAACACATTCATAAAGTCGCCGTTGGCGTAATAATAGGTAATCAGCGTCATGGCAATGAGCATGAGCAGCTGAATGGGACTTCTGAGAATACCGGAGATCAAAATCTGGCGGAACGGCTTGTTCTGGAACATAATTTTGAAGTTCTCGGTAAAGGTATATTTTTTCTCTGCCTGCTCCACCCGCTCTCTGGTGCCGATACCGGCAAACTCAAAGAGAACAGTGGCGATCACGGTCATAATAATCACGGTCAGGATAAAGCCGTACTGAGAAGCCTTGGCCTGAGAATAGCCTTTGCCCTCAAAAATACCGCCTACAACCTGGGCGATCTGCACCACCAGCACGCCAACGCCGCCGATACCGGCAACGATACGGGCCAAGCCCAGCAGCTTGCTGCGGTCGTCCTCGTCCTCCGTCATCAGGGAAGTAATGCCCCACAGCGGAATATCACACACAGTAAAGCACATACCCCAAGCGATGTAAGAAACAGCAGCCCAAGCCACGATCAACACCTTTTGGGTGTTTGAAGTAGCAGTGGCATAGTTGCCGTTGAGGAATGCCAAAACGGTGACCACGCCGATAATAGCAGGGAAAATAATCAGATACGGACGGCATTTGCCCCACTTGGTACGGGTGCGGTCCACAATGGTGCCCATCATCGGGTCATTGATGGCGTCCCACACACGAGCCAGGGCAAAAATCCAGCCCAAAGCCATTGCCGGCAGGCAAATTACATTTTGGAAATAGAAATACAGACCTGTGGCTACAATGTTGTAGATCAGGTTTTGACCCAGCATACCAGTGAGGTACATATTACGCTCTTTTTTGGTATAGGTCCTTGTTTGGTTTGACACTTTATCGAGTCCCCCTATATTTTTTCTTCTATTTTACCAGTATGTGTGGCAAATAGCAAGTATTATTTGTGCAAAAACGACAGTGTACGCCAAAATGTAAGACATTTGTCCACTTTGCAATTTCACTTACAGCCGCAGGGACAAAGATACGGTGTTATGGCCGTAATCGTAACTCTCTGTAAAGCCGTATTTGCGATACATTTTGTATCCGGCGGAGTCTCGACTGACCCCGCAGCAGGAAAGGTAGTCTACGCCCAGCTCCCGCAAATGACGGCACAGGGTGTCCATTAGCCGTGTACCCCACCCCTGCCGCTGATAGGGCGGCAATATATCCAGGTGGAAGTGCACCGGCCGGTTCTTGATTTTGCCCAGGCACCACAAATAGCCCAGCAAGCCCGCCGCCTGATCCGGCGCTGTGCGCAACACCCGGCGCAGATAAGTGGTGCGGTAGCGATGCACAAAGCCCCGGTAGTCCGCAGCGCAGAGAATGTACCCCACCGCCCGATCACTTTCGTCCGCCAGCACAAAAATATGATCCGGCTCGTAAGCAGTAAAATAGTCGTTATAAATCAGCGTTACCGCCTCTAAGGTGCGCCCGGTTCTTTGAAACGGCTTAGCCGCCGTCTCCCGGCAAATTTGGCGCAGCCGGTCCCGGTCCGCCGGGCGATAGGGTCGAATGGTCATAATGCCTCCGAATATAGCAAAAGCCCGAGAGCCGCGCAGCCCTCAGGCTTTATTGGTTTCATCAGTTATCTGCGGTTTCTTCTGTCTGGGCATTACGGCGCTGCACCAGCGCTTCCAAAATGGTGCGGTGCTCCTCGTCTGTCATACCGTAGTGGCGCAGCGGAATGATGGACAAAAACAGACCGATAGCCGGCGGGATAGAACACAGGAAGAACATCATCCCCGCATACTGGGGAAACTGATCCTTAAAGGACGCACCGGCACGCAGAGCCTCGTTGCAGGCGCTTACATTGTCGCCGCTAAAGCCCACGATGGAGTAGCCGACGCCCTGAATAATGGAGCTGATCCCGGCGGACAGCTTGGTAATAAAAGACTGGCCGGAGAAGAACACACCGTCCGGGCGATAGCCCTTGTGGTACTCCTCATAGTCCACCGCGTCGGCGATCATCACGGACTGGAGCACACTCAAAGCGCCTATGCCGCCGCCTGCCAGGGCAAAGACCACAAACAGGATTGCCACCCACAGCGGCTGATCCAGATCCCGGGGCGCCAGCAGGTACACCGGGTAGATCAGTGCAAAGGGAATGGCGCCCATAATGGTAGAGCCGATGAGCATACGCGTTTTATCGTGTTTCTCCGCCAGCTTGGGCACCAGCGCCATGGCGATAAACTGGCCGCCAAAAATAGCGCCGCCGAAGATAATCATATACAGCATATAATCGCCAAAGTAGTTGCCGTAGTAATAAGACATCAGGGTCATGGCAACAGACAGCAAAATCTGAATGGGCGAGCGCAGCACACCGCTAATCAGCTGGTTGCGGAAGGGCTTGTTGCCCCACATGATCTTAAAGTTCTCCTTAAACCCGAACTTTTGCTCCGCAGAGGGCACACGCTCCCGCACAAAAACACCGGTCATCTGGAACATACCACAGCCGATTATCGTTAAGATCACTGCCACGATGATAAAGCCCATTTGCTGGCCCTTCAGCACAGAACCGGCAGCGGACTCCAGCTTTTTCCCCAGCGCCTGAGACAGCGGATTGATGGTCAGCAGCACCACGCCGCCGCCCAGGCCCGCTGCCATACGGGCAAAGGAGAGAATGGACGCCCGGTCCTTCTCCACCTCTGTCATACAGGAGGTCACACCCCACAAAGGAATATCCCCTACCGTGTAGCACATACCCCACAGGATATAAGACACGGCAGCCCAGCCCACGATCAGGGCATTCTTGCCCGGAGTGTTGGCAGAGCTATACATACCGTTACAGAAGGTCAGTATGGTGATCACCATAATAACGGCCGGTGAAAACAGCAAATATGGTCGGCACTTGCCCCACTTGGTGTTGGTGCGGTCCACAAAGGTGCCCATCATCGGGTCGTTAATGGCGTCCCACACCCGCGCCACGGCCATAAAGATACTGATGGCCATTGCCGGAATAAAGATCACCGACTGGAAGTAGAAATACAGCCCGGTGCCGATGATGTTGTAGATCATATTCTGACCCATCATACCCACCAGGTACATATTCCGTTCCTTAGCCGTATATGTACGCACTTGACTGGACATAGAAATCCCCCTTTACCTTTCTATATTACCAGTTTTATCATCGCATAGCAAGCATTATTTGTCAATTTTGCACAAAAGCGACAAAAGGGGACAACCGTCGTTTTAGATGTAATAATACCAGTAGCTGCCGCTGCACAGGGCGTAAGACTTGCCGGTGGCTTTTTCCTTGAGCACATACTGGGCAATATAACGATAGCCACAGTCGCTGTCTCCCGGCTTTTTGGGTACCGTACAGGTGATCTCTATGGAATAATTTTGATAATCCGCCACAATCACCGGTTTTGCCGAGGGTTCGGCATTTTCTTCCCGTGGCTCTGTTTTTGGCCGGTGGTTGGTGGGGGTCATTTTGCCCTTGTAGTCCAAATGATAGCACGAATCCGTACCGCCGTTGTTGGTCAGCAGGTACGCCGCGCTGTCCGACCAATCATAGAAGTAGGCACGATCCGTCTCCAGACCGGATTGCAGCACCTTGTCCTCTGCGGCTGTGCAGGCGTGCAGCTCACCTTTGCCGCTTTCGTCTGCGCTCATACCGTCCTGGTTCCGCGTGTTGCACAGGTAGAACAGCGTGTACCCGCAAGGGGCCAACGCCACCCCGTCACTGGTATTGGGCGTGGCGTAAATGCATGCTGGCCAATCCTTGTTTATATCGTAAGCATACAGACAAAAGCCCCACTGGGTTTTGTCCGTGTCAGTATAAGTATAGCAGGTAAAATACAGGGTGTTGCCTATGCGGCACAGCTGCGCAATATCGCTCACCCCGTCCAGCACCGTGCGGGTCCTGCCGGTCAGCAGGTCATAGGCCATCAGCTTTTGGGGCGTGCCAAAGGTGTTCCGCTCATCGGTATCCTCCGTGGCATAATAGAATGTATCCGCCGTCAGGTAAATATTGCTTTGGGGCTGGAGTTGGTTCTCCGTCTGCTGCTGCAGTGGCTCGTCAAACCGAGCGCCTGCCGGTTGGGCAGTATTTGCCTTGCTGCAAGCGCACAGTGCCAATATCGATACCACACAAAGTAAAAGGGCTAAAATCCGTTTCACACAATCATCCTTTCTGCCCGGGGGCAACTCCAGTATAGGCGGCAGAGCGCCCATTTGGCAAGGCACGGTGCGTGGAAATGACTCCACCCCCGGTGGAAAAACGCAAAAAAAAGGCGCCCCGGCACGTGCATACAAGCCGGAGAGCCTTTCATTTTTCGTTTTAGTCCTTCACGGTATAACCTTGGTCCTCAATGGCCTTTTTTAGCACAGCGTCATCCACATCGCCGTTTAAGGTCACCGTGGCAGTACCGTCCGTGTGGCTGGCAACAGCGCTGTCCACCTGGGGCAAAGCCTCCAGCGCTTTCTTTACCGTCATCTCACAATGGGGGCACATCATACCCTCCACTTTCATTACTTTTGTCATTGCAGAATTCTCCTTTTCCATAGGCAGTGCTGCCAGCACCACCGGGTGTTTGATTTTCTTATCCCGCTTGGGGGAATATAGCTTAAAGAGGTTCAGTCGCAGGGCGTTGGCCACCACGCAGAAGCTGGACAGGCTCATAGCCGCCGCGCCGAACATAGGGTTCAGGGTCCAGCCGAAAATGGGGATCCACACCCCTGCCGCCAAAGGAATACCGATCACATTATAGAAGAACGCCCAAAACAGGTTCTCGTGAATATTGGTCAGCGTGGCACGGCTTAGGCGAATGGCGGCGGTCACATCGCTCAGGCGGCTGTGCATCAGCACCACATCCGCCGCATCAATGGCCACATCCGTACCGGCGCCGATGGCCATACCGATATTGGCTCGGGTCAGGGCCGGCGCGTCGTTAATACCATCGCCCACCATAATGACCTTGCCCTGTTTCATCAGGTCGCGCACCACCTGTTCCTTGCCCTGGGGCAGCACGCCGGCAATCACCCGATCCACTCCCGCCTGCCGACCGATAGCCGCAGCGGTGCGAGGATTGTCGCCGGTGAGCATCACTACACGAATGCCCATCTTTTGCAGTGCCGCGATCGCTTCCGGGCTGTCCGGCTTAATCACATCAGCCACGGCGATCATACCCAGCAGGGCGCCATCATAGGCAAAGAACAAGGGCGTTTTGCCCTGCTCCGCCAGCGCTGCCGCTTGCTGTTCTATATTTTTCGGCACCGACACCCGACTACGCATATAGCTGAGACTGCCGCCCAGCAGCAGTTTGCCGTTCAGCGTTGCCTGCAATCCATTGCCCGGCAGCGCCTCAAAATCCGTGACCGGTTCCGGCGTGATTTGCCTTTCTGCGCCGTATGCGGTCACCGCTTTTGCCAGCGGGTGCTCACTCTTTTGTTCCAGCGCACAGGCCAGCGCTGCCAGGCGGCTTTTTTCCACCCCGAGGGCAGGTACCAAGTCCGTCACCGTAGGCGTGCCCTCGGTAATGGTACCGGTTTTGTCCAGCACCACGATCTGCGCCTTGCCGGTCTCCTCCAAAGACACAGCGGTCTTAAAGAGAATGCCGTTTTTGGCACCCAGCCCGTTGCCCACCATAATGGCTACCGGCGTAGCCAATCCCAATGCGCAAGGACAGCTGATCACCAGCACGGAGATTCCCCGGGCCAGCGCATAGCCAAAGCTCTGACCGGTAAGCAGCCACACCACGGTGGTCACCAGGGCGATAGCCATCACCACCGGCACAAACACGCCGGACACCCGATCGGCGATCTTGGCAATGGGCGCCTTGGTGGCGGCAGCGTCGCTGACCATTTGAATGATTTGGGACAGAGTGGTGTCCTCCCCTACCCGGGTGGCACGGCATCGTAAGTAGCCGGAGGTGTTCACCGTAGCGGCAGACACCGGATCGCCCACAGTCTTGTCCACCGGCACGCTCTCACCGGTAAGGGCGCTTTCGTCCAGCGCACTGCTGCCCTCCAGAATGACGCCGTCTACCGGCACATGCTCCCCCGGCCGCACAGCAAACTCCATACCGCACATCACCTGCTCAATAGGTACTGTACGCTCTTTCCCGTTTTCCAGCAGCACCGCCGTCTTGGGGGTCAGCTGCATCAAGCGCTTCAACGCATCTGTGGTCTTGCCTTTGGAGCGAGCCTCCAGGGTTTTGCCCACGGTAATCAGCGTTAAAATCATAGCGGCGGACTCAAAGTAAAACTCGTGCATATAGTGCATCACGCCGTCTGCATCGCCCGCCACCTGGGCGCCGGTCATAGCAAACAGCGCGTAAGTGCTGTACCCAAAGGCCGCAGCCGCGCCCAACGCCACCAGGGTGTCCATATTGGGCGCCCGGTGCCACAGGCTCTTAAAGCCGCTGACAAAAAAGCGGCCGTTGATGATCATAATAATAATGGTCAGCAGCATTTGGAGCAGCCCCATGGCCATGTGGTTGCCCTCTAAGGCCGACGGTAGCGGCCAGTTCCACATCATATGTCCCATGGAGAAGTACATTAAAATCAGCAAAAACACCACGGAACTGATCAGCCGCCGCAACAGCTTTGGCGTCTCTGTATCTTTCAGCGGGTCTGCCGCCGGCTGCGGGGCAGCGCCGCCCTTTTGTTTTAACCCGGCGCCGTAACCGGCCTTTTCCACAGCGGCGATGATCTGTTCCGGGGCGGCCGTACCGGTAACACCCATTGAATTGGTCAGCAGACTGACGGAGCAGCTTTCCACCCCGGGCACGGCGCGCACCGCTTTTTCCACCCGGGCACTGCACGCAGCGCAGCTCATCCCCGTCACATTGTATTGTTCCAAACTCTCACCTCCCGGCGCCAATATGCGCCGCTATCTCATCAATTTTTGCAAAGTGGCCAGCAAATCGTCCAGCGTTTCATCCTTGCCGGCCTTAATATCCTCCGCAACACAGGTGCGAATATGCGTGGACAGCAGTTCTCGGTTAAAGGCATTCAGCGCCGCACCGGCCGCTGCGGACTGGGCCAAAATATCCGTGCAGTAGGCGTCTTTCTCAATCATACCCTTGATCCCGCGAATTTGGCCTTCAATGCGGTTCAGTCGATGGATCAGCCGCCGGTACTCCTCCGGGTCTCGCACTTTCTTCTTCGCACAGCAAGCACAAACCGGCTGCATTTCGTCTTTATCTGCCACAACAGCACATCCTTTCTATACCCCCATGGGGTATTTTTACTATATACCCCCTATGGGTATTTGTCAACCCTCTTTGAACAAAAAAATACCGCCCTGTATCAACAAGGCGGTCTGCGTTTAGATCACATAGGAGTAATCGTCATTTTTGTGCTCCTGCTCCAGCAGGTCTTGCAGGGTAATGCTGTCCAGGTAGGTATTGATGGCTTTATACAGCCCGGCCCACACCGGCAGCGTAGCGCAGGAAGCGGCGCGGGGGCAGGTGTTCGGCTCCTCCTCCAGGCAGGCCACCGGCGCCAAGCCGCCCTCTGTCAAACGAAGAATATCGCCAACCGTATACTGGTCCGGGGTCTTGGCCAGACGATAGCCCCCCTGGTAGCCCCGGTTGGTCTTTAAGAAATCCGGGCGGTTAAGCACCGCCACGATCTGCTCCAAATACTTCTTGGATATATCCTGACGGGCGGCGATCTCCTTCAGCGACACAAAGCCCTGTTCCCTGTGCTCGGCCAAATCTAACATCATACGCAGTGCATAGCGTCCTTTGGTAGAGATTTTCATACCGTCACATCCTTTCTTTAACCTATAATACCATATATTTAGTAGGTTTTCAATACCCGAGATAAAAAAGAAAAAAGCACCCGACAAATGCCGGGCGCGAAACAGATTTATTGCAATTTGGAAATTTCGTCCACAAAGGCGCTGGCGCTGTCAAACTCCTTGTAAACAGAAGCAAAGCGCACATAAGCTACCTCGTCGATTTCCCGCAGCTTTTCCATAATCAGCTCGCCGATGCGCACGCTGGTGACCTCACGATCCAAGGCACTTTGCAGAGTGGTCTCGATCTCAGAAATCGCAGTCTCCAGTGCCTCTACGGTCACCGGTCGCTTTTCGCAGGCGCGGAGCATACCTTTCAGAATTTTGTTGCGGTCAAAGACCTCACGGCTTTTGTCCTTCTTCACCACAATAATGGGCACATCCTCAATGATCTCATAAGTGGTAAAGCGCTTGCCGCACTGCATACACTCCCGACGACGGCGAATGCGCTCATTCTCGTCGGTAGGACGCGAGTCAATCACTTTGCTCTCTGCATAACCGCAAAACGGACACTTCATAGTTATCCCCCCTGTTGAAAGATACGGCTCTTGCCATAAAATTCTGTACAATCCGTACTATACCATAATTGGCCAAAAAAAGCAAGTTTTTTGCCTTTACACCTTTTTAGCAGGGACGGTGCCGTCTGCCTTACGATTATAGAAGAACATCCACAGCGCCATACCGCAGATTACCGCGTAGCCCACAAAGGACAGCACATCCGGCACATCGCCAAACACCAAATAGCCCACAACGGCCGCAAAAATCACCTGGGCGTAGTCATACACGCTGATCTCTCGGCTGGGAGCATGGGTATAGGCGGCGGTAATGGAGAATTGCCCACCGGCGGCGCAAGCGCCCGCCAGTAGTAAGGTCGCCCATTGCTGCCAGGTCATATAATGATAGTTAAACAGCAAAAACGGCAACATCGTCGCACTGGAAAAAGCAGAGAAGAAAAAGACAATCAACCGTCCGTTCTCGCCCCGCAGCCCTAAGTACCGCACGCAGGTGTACGCCCCGCCGGCAGCCATACCGCCTAAGAAGCCGCAAACACTGGCAAATAAATTTGCATTGGCAAAAGTGGGTTTAATAATGCAAAGTGCCCCTAAGAATGCCACCACAATAGCAATCGCCTGCTTGGGCCGCACTTTTTCTTTAATGAAGATCGCAGAGAACACCAGGGCAAAAAAGGGACTCATTTTATTGAGCATAGACGCGTCGCTAAGGTCCAGTCGATCAATGGCATAGAAGTTACCCACCATACCGGCCACGCCCCCAACGGAACGAATAAGCAGGTACTTGATGTTCCCCGGTTTGGGGCGAAAGCTGTCTTTCTTGTGCACCATCATCACAAAGGCGAAGATCATCGCCACAAAATTGCGAAAAAAGACCTTTTGCATGGTGGGCAGATCGCCGGACAGGCGCACAAAGGTATTCATACCCGTAAAGCACAGCCCGGACAACAAAATGCAAAAAATGCCCATGGTCTTGTTGCTGGTTTTAGCCAAAGCACCCACCTCCTACTTGATGGTATCCAGGTAAGCCTTGGCCCGCTGCAGCTCTGCCGCCACCCGGTAGCCGCGGGAGTAGATCTCAATCATATAATGCACCCGATCACCCAAAGTGCGGTACAGCCGCTGAAAGTCAAAGTTTCCCTGCCCCGGGGGCTGGCAGTCCTTCTCCGGGGAATGATCGCTGATGTGCACATGAACGATCTCCTTTTGGAAGGTATCCAGAAAACCAAAGGGATCCTCCCCGGCACGCACCGCCTGCTTAATGTCCAGCACCATATGGAAGTCGTCCCCCAGCGCGCGGCGCATTCGGTCGCAGAAGGCAATGTGCTGGCTCTTAAAGCGGTTCACATTCTCCTGGCACACGGTCACGCCCTCGGCGCGGCCGATCTCCACCAGCTGCAAAAAGCGCGCAAAATACCGTTCCTCCGGAATGGGAATCTTTGGCTGGGCAACCGCCCCGTGGATCACCACAAATTGGGCGCCCAATAGCGCTGCCGCATGGCAGGTTTCTTTATAAATATCAATGGTATCTTCAAATCGGCGCGGGTAATCGCCAAAAATGCAACTGCTTTCCATAAAACTGGAAAAGGGGTGCACAGACACCACCTGTGTGCCGCCATCCCCAGCAATGGCTGCCAGTTGGCGCACAAAGGCCGGGCGCAACTCCTGCCGAGCGTTAAAGAACACCTCCGCAAAAGGGAAGCCCAGTTCCGTCACCTGCTGCAAAGCCCGCTCCGTCTCCAAAGGATAAAAGCAAGCGGTAGAAGCTCCGGCCTGCATCAGCCCACCAGCTTCTCAATGGCAGCCAGTCGGGTGCAAATGCACAGCAGCTCCGCTGCCAAGGCCATCTCCTCATTGGGCGGGAAAGAAGGTGCAATGCGAATGTTGCTGTCCTGTGGGTCAATGCCATAGGGATAAGTGGCGCCCACGCTGGTGAGGGTCACGCCGCCGGCCTTGCACAGCTCGCCCACGCGCTTGGCGGTGCCGGGCAGCACATCCAGGCTGATAAAGTAACCGCCCTTGGGGGAGAACCAGTCAGCAATCCCCAGGCCGTTCAGCTCCTTGTTCAGGCGATCCAGTACAATATCAAACTTAGGCTTCAAAATTGCCGCATGTTTCTTCATGTGGGCACGCACGCCGTCCGCATTCTTGAAGAATTCCACATGGCGGTGCTGGTTCATCTTGTCATAGCTGATGGTCTGCACCGTCAGGCGCTGACGGATCAGATCCAAATTTTTCTTGCTGGCCACCAGGCAGGACACGCCTGCGCCGGGGAAAGTGATCTTAGAGGTAGAGGCCACCTCAATAACCATATCCTCATTGCCGTATTCCGGCAGCACATCAAAAATATTCAGCAGCTTATCGCCGTCCTCGTCCAGATCATGCACGCAATAGGCGTTGTCCCACACAATGCGGAAGTCCTCTGCCGCCGGGCGAAGTGCCGCAATACGGCGCACCACTGCATCGGAGAAAGTGATGCCGGTGGGGTTGGAATACTTGGGCACGCAGAACATACCCTTCACGCTGGGGTCCTTTACCAATTCTTCAATGGTGTCCATATCCGGTCCGTCGGCGTTCATCGGCACATTCACCATTTGCAGCCCAAAATACTGGCACACGGTAAAGTGGCGATCATAGCCGGGCACCGGGCACAGGATCTTCACTTCCTTTTCCTGGCTCCAGGGTTTACCGCCGATGCCATGGGTGTAGCACTGGCAGATAAAATCAAACATCAAAGTCAGACTCTCGTTGGGGCCGATGATCACATTCTCGGCCGGCACCTCCAGCAGCTCGGCAAACAGCTGCTTACAGCTGGCAATACCGTCCAAAATGCCGTAGTTGCGCACATCCACGCCGCCGGACACATAGTCCTTCACATCATTCATACCCACGGACAGATCCAACTGCTCTTTGCAGGGCTTACCTCTGCTCATATCCAGTTGCAGTCCCTTGGCCTGAAATGCCTTGTACCGAGCCAGCAGGCTCTCCTGCTCCCGGAGCAATTCGTCTTTTGTCATTTCCTGATATGTTCTTGCCATACGAAAATACCTCGCAATCTAAAATTTCCGTTCATTATTTTACCACAAACGACTGCGCCTTGCAATTCTAAAGCCAACAAAAAAAGAGCGCCGCAGCACTCTTTTCTTATACGCATTGCCTATTTTTCGTTTGGATTTGCCGGTGCGTCCGCACTCTTTTTCTTTTTGGTGAATACCAAGAGCTTGGAGAACACATAGTTGAGGATCACCACCAGCACGGAGCAAACGATCTTGGCTACAAAGCCCTTGACCCCAAACAGATCCTGATCCAGCCCGATCTTAAACAGCAGCAAGGGGCCGAACCACTCGATCACGCCGGTCGCCAGTCGAGAGACCACAAAGGACACAAACTCCCGCGCCGCCACCTTGGGTACCCAGCTTTTGCTCTCAAACACCCACAGCTTGTTGGTGATAAAGGCAAAGATCACCGCAGCAATCCAGGCAATCACATTGCTTACCGTCATCTTCACATCGTCGCTGCCGGGGGCATGCACCAGCACCGCCTTCATCAGCAGACTGTACACCACCCAGTTCACACCTGTGGTGGCCACGCCGAAGATGAGATACATAATGATTTCTTTGTACTTGATAAATAATTCTTTAATCTTCTTCATAGGCACATTATACGCTATCCGATTCTATTTTGCAAGTTCAAAAAACCATTTTGTCTCCTCCAAAAACAAATAAGTGGGCACACCGGCAATGCTGCAGGTGTAGCGCAGTCCGGCGCCCCCGGAACGCAGAGACGCCGCCGGGCGAATATCCAGTACACGGTCCACATCCAGCCATCGCTCCTCCCACTCCATCTTTACCGGGCGAATATCGCCCTCCTCATTATACAGCGCCAGCACGCGCACATAGTTTTTCATCCTGCCTGTTCCTTTCCGGTTAAAAATCCAACGGGGTGTATGGTATGGTCATCGTGGGGATTAAAACGGGACAGCCCGGTATCCCCCAGCAAACTGGCCCGCTGAATACAGTAGTTGCCAAAGCGGCGTTTCAAATCATCCACCGTGCGCTCCAGCTTGGCTGCCCGCTCCCGCTGCTCCTGGGTATGGGCCAAATCAAACTGCACACAGGGTTCCAGCTCAAAGTCCGTCACCGACAATCCAATGCTGCGCAAGGGTGCGCCCCAGTGATAATTGGCTCGGAACAGCGCCATAGCCGCCTGCAAAATCTCCGTGCTCACATCGGTGGCGGCGGCCAGCTTGTGTCGCCGGGTAAAGGTTTGCAAATTCTTATCCCGCAAGGAGATGCACACCGTGCGCCCTTGCAGTCCCTGTTCCCGCATACGGCGGGCCACGCTCTCTGCCAGCACGGTAAAGACCACCTTTACATCCGTATCATCCACCAGATCCCGGGGCGTGGTGGTGGAATTGCCCACACTCTTGACCGCCGCCTTGGCATCCATGTGCTGCACCGGCGAAGTGTCCTCCCCCCGGGCAAAGGCACGGAGCATCAGCCCGTTCTTGCCCAGCAGACCTTGCAAAAAATCCGACCGAGCCGCTGCCAACTCGCCGATGGTATAAACGCCGTAAGCGTTCAGCTTGCGGGTGGTGGCCGGGCCGACGCACAAAAGATCACTGCACGGCAGAGGCCACACCACCCGGTGGTAGTTTTCCCGGCTGATAACCGTCACCGCGTCCGGCTTTTTATAATCTGAGCCCAATTTGGCAAAGATCTTGTTAAAGCTGACCCCCACGCTGACGGTAATGCCCAGCTCCGCCTTTACCCGACGGCGAATTTCCTGGGCGATCTGTTCTCCGGTGCGGTCATCGCCGGTCACATCCAGCCAGTTCTCGTCCAGCCCGAAAGGCTCAATATAGTCGCTGTAATCCTCATAGATCCGCCGTGCCATCTTGGAAAAGCGCATATACAGCGGGAAGTTCGGCGGCACCACCACCAACTGCGGGCACTTTTGCCGCGCTTGCCACAGTGGCTCCCCTGCCACCAAGCCGTAGCGGGAGGCAATCTCGTTTTTCGTCAGGATAATTCCGTGGCGGCTCTCCGTGCTGCCGCCCACCGCCACCGGCTTGTCTCGCAGCTCCGGGCGGTGCAGGCACTCCACCGAGGCATAAAACTTGTTGCAATCCACATGCAAAACGGTGCGCTCCATTCCCTACGGCTCCTTTCCTATTATCGAACATTTGTTCTACAACATAGCATACACCGATTTTGACTGTTTGTCAAGAGCAGAGGCGGCAAAAAATGCAGGCAGATTTTGCCTTGACGGTAGGTGCTTTTTCTTATATACTAATGGGTAGAATTGAGGTGCAACTATGCCGTTTTACGATATTGCCGGGCTGGTGGTGGAGATCAAGCACCCCACCGGCAGAACAGAAAAGCAAGCCCGTCCCTACCTGTGCAAGGACCAAGAGGGGCAGACGGCGGACATGACCATTGATGTGACGGAGCAGCGGGTAACGGACGCTATGGCCGAGCACCCGGAGATGAACCGGGACGACTGGTACTATATGCTCACCGGATCGGATTTTTACACCCAGCTGCTGAAGTTCCGAGGCATTTTGCTCCACTCCAGCTGCGTGGTGGTGGACGGCGCGGCCTACGCTTTTTCCGCAGACAGCGGCACCGGCAAATCCACCCACACCGCCCTGTGGCTCAAGCACTTTGGCAACCGGGCCTATATGCTCAATGACGACAAACCGGCCATTCGCCTGGTAGGCGACCGGGTGTATGCCTGCGGCACCCCCTGGAGCGGCAAATATGATTACTCCACCCCGGGCATGGTTCCCCTGGCAGGCATTTGCTTTCTCGAGCGGGCGGAGGAGAATTTTATCCACCCGGCAGACACCAAAAAGGCCGTGTTCAACATTTTCTCCCAAACAGTGCGCAAGCTGGGGCCTAACGCTATGGAGCGGCTGTTTGATATGCTGGAAACCATATTTGCCAAGGTGCCCCTGTACGAACTGGGCTGCAACATCAGCGATGACGCGGTGCGCACCTCTTACAACGCCATGAAGCCGAAAAGTCAAAGCGAAAAGTAAACACAAACGAAAAAAGAAAGGCAGTTACCCAAAAATGGGTAACTGTCTTTTGTTATCTATGGCGTTATTCCGCTGTGTCCTGCGGCAGGGCGTTCTTCGGCTGCGGCAAATACACCCGAGCCTTAAACAAATCGCCATCAATGAGCAGCTCTAACTTCCCTTGTTGGGCGCTGCACAGCTCCTGGGCAATGCTTAGGCCCAGACCGTTGCCCTCCTTGGTGCGGGAAGCGTCGCCCCGCACAAACCGCTGGGTCAGCTCCTGGGGCGAGATATTCAGCGGCTCGGCAGAAATATTTTTAATTTCAAACACGCCGAAATCCCCTTGCTTATACACTCGCACATACACCCGGGAGTCTGCGGCAGAATACTTCTTGGCATTTTGCAGCAGATTTTCCAGCACCCGGTAGGTTTTAGAGCCGTCGGCAAACGCCTGTACTCGGGGCAAATCCGGATCCAGCACCAGTTGCAGCCGGTTCTCCTCAAATTCCTTTTGGTACTCCCCGATCGCCTGGGCGGTCAGTTCGCCCAGATCCAGCACCATAGGGTGCAGGGTGATGTTGCCGGAGGATAGCTTGGACGCCTCAATCAGATCCTCCACAAGCCGTGCCAGCTTGGTGCTTTTTTCCGTCAGCACAGCCATATATTCTTTGGCCTTTTCGTCCGACTGGGGGCACTTGGACAGCAGGTCCGTATAAGTAATAATGGAGGTAATCGGGGTCTTTAAGTCGTGGGACACATTGGTAATCAGCTCCGTTTTCAGCCGTTCATCCCGCACTGCCTGATCCACGGCATTGTGCAGTTCCTGATTGGTATAACGCAGGCTGCCGGCCATGGCGGCCAGTGCCGGGTGGAGATGTGCCGCCTCCACATCCGTGCGGTTGGCTGCGGCCTCAATCACCCGATCCAGCTGGAACAAGAAGCGCAGCGCATAGCCCACGCAAAAACCGTTAAAGCCCAGGCCTACCAAGCCGCTGATCACACCGACCACCGGCGCCTCTCCATTCAGAAACGATGCAAACAGCAGCACCAATATAATATTGATCAGCAGATAGCCTACGGCGCAAAAGACCATATTGCGCTTAAAGTGCCGCGGGGTATAGGCCAGTCCCCGGATCACACGCCGATTGAACCGATGCAGTTTGCACAGCAGGCGCCAAATCCCTAAGCAAATATAATACAGCAGCGTGCCCTTATACAAGTGTTTCTTAGACTTGCAAAGGCGCACAAAAGACAGGGTCAACTCTGCATACAGTCCCCAGGCCACCGCGCCCAAAGCGCCGCAGGCCGCTAAGAACAGTCCGCCGTAATACAGGGTGCTGAGTTGATAGCCATAATAATTGGACAGGTCATTAAACAAATTACCGAACAGCACCACACCCAGCCCAGCAATTGCTGCGGCGATGATCGCCGTGTGCAGCTCCAAGGGAATATAATCCATCCACAGCAGGCGCACACCGTCCGTACCGGCACGGCGCCCGCAACCCAGACAGGCCAGCACCAAAAAGGCAAGGGCCAGCACCGCCAGGCAAACAGCCGCCACGGTCATCGCCACGGTATTCATATTTTGCATACGGGTGCACAAGGCATTCAATTCCACAAAGTCCGGAAGCATATCGTTGCCGCCGGCCACAGTGGGGTCTATGCCCACATAAATGCTCATATCCCCGTCCATTAGGTACTGTGCAGCGTCCGATCTGGCATTGCCGGCACCGTAATCCGTGCCTCGCAGGTTCTCCCCCGCTTTGGTCTTGGAATAGTACACCGGCGCGTTTTTCAGCATAGCCGGCGTTTGACCCTCTGCCAACTGGCTGACCACCTGACCGGTGATATTGTCCTTGGCATAGAATTGCAGGCATTGCAGCTCTTGCAAATTTTGGCGCATATCCTGCTGCTCGTCGGCAGCCGTTTGATATGGCTTCACCACCGCTTTGTCATAGAGCTTTTTGATGTGGGTCTCTGCCGATTTGACTGTATCACCTAAGGTCAGGTCATCATCATACATATCCGCCGATACCGTTTTGCCATCCACCGTAAAATCGACCGTGTAATAGTCGGTCAAATCTTCCGGATCATCCTGCATGTCGCTATCATTGTAATACTCCACGCCGTCGGAACTGCGCAGCCAATTTGCCAGCTGCAAATAGGGCAGATAATCCTCCCCTGCCCGGGTGCCGTTGACAATCTGTTGCAGATCCCGAATCAGCCCCGGTGCGTCCCGATCCTCTGCCACCACTTTCTTGATGGTCTTGGCGGGCACTTTATAGTTGGGTATATCCTTGCCGATATTTGTAATATTCTGATTTTTCAGCCCGGCATAGAACACCAGCGTTTTGCGAATGGCCGTGGCCTGGTCCTTCTTATATTGCTCCAGTGCGGCCGCCACGCTGTCCGCCTTGGCTTTCTTCAGAGCAGCCGCCTTTTGTTGCAGCTGCTTTTGCCCCGCCAGGAGTGCGATCTCATTGACAATCACATCCAGCTCCGCTTTGAAAATCGTAGTCTGTACCAGACTTCCCTTTTTCGCTACGGACGGATCTGTAAATGCATCTTCATTATACAGGCCGCTGACCCGCATCACGGCGCTCAGCAGTGCCACCGAGCTAAAGGCCAGCACCATAGAGAGCACCACGCACAGCGCCTTAAACCCTCTGCTTTCTCTAACACTTTTCCACTTTGTATCCAAGTCCATACACCACCTTTAAGTATTTGGGCTCCTTGGGGTTGATCTCAATCTTTTCACGAATGTTGCGAATGTGCACCGTCACGGTCTTTTCCGTGCCGTATGCCGGTTCGTTCCACACCGCTTCATAGATTTGGGCGCTGGAGAGCACACGACCTATATTGTGCATCAGATATTCCAATATCTTATACTCCCGGGCAGTCAGCCGTACCGGATCGCCGTCTACCGTCACTTCCTTGGTATCCGTATCCAGCACCAGTCCGCCGGTGACCAGCTGGCTCTCCCGCACCTCCAGGCTGCCAAGACGCACATAGCGGCGAATTTGGCTCTTGACCCGAGCGGTCAACTCCAGCGGGTTGAAGGGCTTGGTCACATAATCATCGGCGCCAAAGCCCAGACCGGCGATCTTGTCCGTGTCCTCGCTTTTGGCCGACAGCAAAATAATGGGGAAGTTGTACTTCTCCCGCAGCTTTAATGTGGTTTTCAGTCCGTCCAGCCGAGGCATCATAATGTCCAGCACCATACAGTGGATCTCCTCTCCCTGTACTTGCTCCAGCGCCTCCAGCCCGTCCCGGGCACACAGCACCCGATAGCCCTCCTGGCTAAGATAAATGCGCAGAGACTCTAAGATCGCCGCGTCATCATCGCACACCAATACCGTAAACATTGCTCTCATCTCCCTCAAGTGATACAAAGTCTTGCTCCATTGTACCACAAAAATCCCCAACGGAAAACCCGTTGTACACATTTAACCACACATTCTTAAAAGCAACGCAAAGGAAATCTAAAGAACCGGTAAAGTTTGGTTGGCAAAACAAAAAGCTGCCGCAGCATAAGCACTGCGACAGTCTTTGTATCTTTATTGCTTAGAAACAGCTTGAACGGAGGGATCGTAAGGGTCGCCGGTATGGGGCTGTTCTTTCTTATACCGGTCGTTGGGCACAGGGTTTTTGTTTTGCCCCGCCGTAGGGCCTTTGCGCTTTTCCACATCGCCGCCCTCTTTCAGGTGCTTGATGTAGGTGGTGTAGTCATCGTTCCACCCGGCGTAGGCTGCATTTTGGCGCTTATCCTCCAACTGCACATGGTTCTTAATGTACTGCCCCACATAGAGCGATACTTTTTTGGCGCCGTAGCAGTTCAGGTGGTTGCCGGCGTCCCGGCTGTCCGTTTTCCAGCTAAAGCCGATCTCCTTGCGTTTCAGATCCAAATCCAGGAACGGAATGCCGTTTTTCTTGGCATAATCATTCACCGCATTGTGGCGGGCATAGGTCCAGGTGGTTTGGGACGGCACCTGCACCAAAATCAGCTGGGCGCCGTTCTTTTTGCACAGCGCATTCAGCTCGTCCAGCTTGCGCACAAACAGCGGATTGATCTGGTCTCGCTTTTTGGTCTTTTTGATATATTCCTTGCCCCGATACGGCACCTTGGCACCGGACACAAACTGCCCCTTGGAGGCAAAGCGGGCAGAGTAGGACTTGCGCTTAACCGCCGTCTTGGGGTCAAACTGCTTCCAACGATCGTGGTACTCCAGCACGCTGAACTGGTTGAGTATCTGCTTACGCGCATCCCGGGCAATCACTTGAGCGGAGTTGGAGTTGGTATACAGCTGATCCGTTTCCAGGATCACCACCTTGGGCTTTTGGGTTTTCAGGCACTCCTCCACCGCGCGAACAGACTCGCCGATCAGCTGCTTACCGGTACCGCTGATATAAGAGGTAAAGCCGTAGTTTTTCCACATTTCCATAGGCGAAAAGCCGCTGTAAGCGTCACTATTGCCTACAATAAACACATCCAGCGTGTCCTTCTCCAGCGACAGATAGCCGCTGGCGTTGGGGTTCACGAACCCGGCTGCGTCATCATTGTTCTTCGGCTCCAATAGGAAGGAAATACCGTAGAGCAAAAGCAGCAAAATCAAAATAAAGGACACCAGGCGGGTGCAATTTTTCAATATCAACTTGGTCTTTGCAGTCATCATGCACCCTCCTTAGAATTGACCGTAAATAGGCGCTACCGTTTCATAGCCGGTACCGTAGGCACCAAAGACGATCACGCCCAAAATCAGCGCCAAGAACACCGCATACCGCAGCACTACCGGACGGCGAGCCAGCTCCGTGCGAATGGTGTGGCCCTTCTCTTGCAGCACCTCTACAATGCCTACCACCAGCACGCCGATACCCATAATCAGGAAATCCTGCCAATCGTTACCCAGGGACAGCACCGTGCCGTTGGTTAAGCAAGCGCCATCAAAATCCGTAAAGATACGCGCCAGGCTCTGGCCCCACTGGGAAATGGTGTGGCAGCGGAACAGCATCATGCCCACATTGACGATCAGGAAAGTACGCACCATCTGGAACAGGGCAAAGCCCTTACTCTCCGGCGCAATATGCAATGCGTGCAGCAGCTTGTCCGACACCGGGCGCAGGTACATACCGATCATCATTAAGATGTAATAATACAGCCCGTAGAGTACATACTTCCAACTGGCGCCGTGCCAAATGCCGTTAAAGAACCACACACAAAACAGCGCAAAGGTCATGGGCACCAGGTTGGCAAAATAATCGTTTAATTTCTTTCTGGTATGCTTACTTAAATTCATCAGCCCCTTGGACAGGGACACGGAGAAGAACACATACTCCTTGATCCACGCGCCCAGGGTAATGTGCCACCGCTGCCAAAATTCGTTGATGGTTTTGGAGAAAATAGGGCGACGGAAGTTCTCTTGCATCTCCACCCCAAACAGCTGGCCGGTGGCGCACACAATATCCATACAGCCGGAGAATTCGCAGTAGATCTGCACAGTATAAAGCAGGGTGCCCAGCAGCACCATAGACCCGGCCTGGTCGCCGTTGTCAAACACACCGGTAACAAACAGGTTGGCTCGGTCGGCAATGACCATTTTCTTAAACATACCCCAAAAGATGCGCATCACCGCTTGGGCGTCTCGCTCAAAGTCAAAGCTGTGGCCCTCCACCAACCGGGGCATCATGATCTCATACTTGCCGATAGGGCCCTCCGTCATTTGGGGGAAGAAGCTGAGAAACAGCGCCAGTTTGAAGAAGTTACGCTCCGGCTTGTACTTACCTCTGTACACATCTACCACATAGCTGACCGCACACAGGGTATAGTAAGAAATACCCAGGGGCAGCAGAATTTGCACCGGCTGATAGGCGCTCTGGCTGCCAAACAGCCCGGCAATGCCGTAGGCGCTCTCTCCCAGGAAATTTACATATTTTAAGGCTATTAACAACCCAAAGACGCCCAGTACCGCCACGGTGACCACCGCGCGCTTCTTGGCGTCATATTTTTTGCGAATTTGTTTCTTTTCCTCTTTGTCGGCAGCTGCCTTGCGCCGGGCTTTGCCCTGATCATTCAGGTGGCCCAGCAGCAGCCCGCCGCCGTATACGATCAGGATGGCCGCCACCAGCCACAGCGTACGCAGCCCCGCTGCCATCACATAGTAAACGGCGCTGGCGCCCAGCAACACGCACCATTTGGCCCGCTTGGGCACAATGGTATAAATCAGCAGGCTGATCCCTACAAAGAGAAAGTAAGTAACAGATGTAAATGACATAACTTGCTTACCTTATGTATAATTTTTATTCGTCCTGCAATTTTTCAATCATCTGCCACATCGCCTGGGCGGACTGAAAGTTCTCCGGCACGATCATCAGCGGCGTGATTTCCACATCAAACTCATCGCTCAGCTTCGCCACCAGCGCCATGATCGCCAGAGAATCAAACACCTTGTCATCAATCAAGTGCTGCTCAGACTTAAAGTCTACGCCGGGTTTCATTTCTTCCAAGATTTCAAGCAATTCTTCCATTTTTAGTTCTCCTTTTTCATTATATATAAATTTTTGAATGGACTTTAGTCAGCCTTGTTAAAGTATGCGGCAGCCAACGCCTTTCGGTCGGTCTTTCCGTTTTGGTTGTAGGGAATGGTCTTGGCCTGAATGACCTTGGCCGGCAGCATATAGGCGGGCAACGCTGCCTGCAATGCCTGCCGCACGGTCTCCTGCTCCGCCTTCGCACCTACATAGATCAAAATCAGTTGATCCGCCGCCTGGTCGTACAAACACACGGACACATCCACCCCCGGTTGGGCCGTGGCAGCCGCCTCAATCTCGCCCAGTTCGATCCGGTAGCCCATGTGCTTAATTTGGAAATCCCGGCGGGAGAGATAGATCAGCTCGCCCCGTTCATTCCACCGCACCAGATCACCGGTTTTATACACCCGCTCCGGATAGTGACTTTGCAGCGGATTTTGCACAAAGGCAGCCGCCGTCTTGTCCGGGTCGTTATAGTAGCCCATAGCCAGGAACGAACCTCTGGCGTACAGTTCGCCCTCCTCGCCGATTCCGGCCAGCCGCCCGTCCTCGGTAACCACAAAGCTGTCGCAATTGTCACAGGCAATGCCGATGGGCACGCTCTCCGTGTCTTTGATCTCCCGATCCACAATGTAGTAGGTGCAAATATCCGTGGTTTCCGTCGGGCCAAACAGGTTGGCAAACAGGGCGTTCGGATACTTGCTGCGCCAGTAATTCAGCTGCTTGGCAGGCATGACCTCACCGGCAAACAGCACCTTTTCAATATGCTCCGCCATCATAAAGTCCAGCACCTTTAAGTTGGCCACAATGGACAGGGCGGAGGGCACCCAATAAATGGTGTTTACCTGCCGCTCATTCAGGTAGCGGATCAGCAGAGCCGGGAAGGAGAAATACGACTTGGGAATCACATGTAACTGCGCTCCGGTGCGAATCGTAGCGTAAATATCCGTCACCGACATACTGAAATAAAAGGGCGTTTGGTTGCCGAAAATCGTCTTTTCGCTGATGCCAAAGGTATCGGCCGCCCAAGCGGAATACGCCAGCACGCTGCGATGGTTCACCACCACGCCTTTGGGGTTGCCGGTGGAGCCGGAGGTGAAAATGGCATAGGCCGGATCCGTGTCGATCATACGGCGGCGCACCGTTTGCAAAAGCTCCGGCTGTGCCTGACCGGCCGCCAGCGCTTCTGCGCTATACACCTTGCCGTCATAATCCAGTCCGGCCGGGTCATCCTTGTGGGCCTCGTCACAGATCAGTGCCGTAGGCTGCAAGGTGCGCAAAATCTTATTCACCCGCTCGGCGGGCATTTCCGGATCCAGCACCACATAGAAGTTGCCGCTGTACAGCACCCCCATCAGGGTCACCAAACAGGGTGCGCCCCGCTCCATCAGCACCGCCACCGGGCAATTCCGGTCTCCATTCGCGGCCAGCGCACTGCCCACGGATTCGGCAATGTTCACCACCGTTTGGTAGTCATAGCTGCACTGCTGATCTGCAAAGGCGGTCTGCCTTGGCAAACGCGCCGCAGTGCGTTCCAGTAATTCAAGTACATTTTTCATTTTGTTCACCTACTTAACAAATCGTCTTGCCATTATTCAATCATAAAAACCTAAAAAGAAACGCAACAAAATCTAAAGATATGCGAAAGATTCGCCGTTCTCACCGTATTATGGTGCGTAGTACAGTTCATTGATACAATAATACACGGATAGACCCGGAAAGTCAATCTATTTTTATAAAATGACAATATTGTCACAAAAGGTCAAAGTTCGTCACAAAAAGTATCACAATTCGTGATAATTACAAATGTCGTTCAGCGGATTTTGTACAATAGCTATACTGAGTACCAAGGAGGGAATTTGCCGTGCGGCTAAAGGATTTACGAGAGGACCGGGACGAAACGCAGCGGCAAATGGCAGCCTTGCTGAATGTGGGCCAAAGCACCTATTCCATGTATGAAAACGGCCAGCGGGAGATCCCCCTGGCAGCCCTTTGCAAACTGGCAGACCACTATGATGTGACCCTGGATTACCTGGTGGGCCGCAGCGACGCACCGGGTAAGTAATCGTCTTTACAAATGCCACATTTTCTTGTATAATATACAGTAGAACACAAAAGCGTGTTCTCCGCAAATGCGGAGGCACGCCTTTTTTGCTTTCAGGGTCAGGAGGGATATGAATGGAAATCAGCAGGGATGGGCACCGAGCCCGTATGCGTGCCGCTTATCTGCAAGGCGGCGGCGACGCTATGCCGGACCACCAGTTGCTGGAATTGCTGCTGTCCATCAGCATTCCCCGCAAAGATGTAAAGCCCATTGCCTATGCGCTCATTAACCGCTTCGGCTCGCTGGAGCAGGTGTTTGCCGCCGGCGCAGCAGATCTGCAACAAGTGCCGGGCGTCGGCGAACAGACCGCCGTACAGATTCTGCTGGTACGGGATCTGAACCGACGGATCCGTCAGAATCAAAACAAACCGGTCAAGCACTTGACAGATGCCACCCAGTCCTGCGCCTACTTTGCCAATCTGTTACGGGACAAAACCACCGAGCAGGTGTACTTGGTCACCCTGGACGGCAGTGCCAAAATCCTGCAAACCCACGCCGTAGGCAGCGGCAGCGTCAACCTGGCCGCTGTGGATCAGCGCACTTTGATGGAACATATTCTGCGAGACAACGCCAGCGCTGTTATGCTGGCACACAACCATCCCGGCGGCAAGGCCCAACCCTCTGCGCAGGATCTAGAATTCACCATTCGTCTGCTTTCCATTCTGCGTTCCATTCATGTGCAACTGCTGGATCATATTATCGTCAGTCCTACCGACACCTACTCCATGCGCAGCGACCCGGAGTACAGCAGCTTCTTCACCGTCAAATAACGCAATGTACAAAAGGAACCGCAGTTTAGTACTGTAAAACATCTTTTGGGGCAAAAAGAAAGCCGAGCAGTTTCACACTGCTCGGCTTCTTTGCTAGATCAGAACGGTTGAAATAGGGACAATACGAATAATGTCGCCGTTTTCGTCTTTGATGCCGACGGAAAGCTGTCTGTAACGCAATCCGTCATCCACTAAAATGGCTTCGATCACTACACAATCCGCAGTTTCGGCTAAATCCCGCGTCTCTTCTACTACCATTTTCACTCCTCCTCCTAGCTATTATGCTACAAAAGAGTAATATTTGTCAATACAGACCACTAACTTTTTTGAAAAAATGCAATTTTCAGCCAAAATCCGTCATCATACAACGGAGCAACAATATTTTATACTCTAACAAACAGAAAAGCCCGGTTTTCAAGCAATCATCCGGGCAACGGAAATGAACGCTTTGCAAGAACCAAAATGCAGTCGGCCGCTCTTTTCACCATAGCGGCAATCACAGAGACCGGCGCCGATGCTGCCCGCTGCCCCCTCTGCGCAGGCATAGCCTATAAACGGGCATAAAAAGAGCAGGGCTGCAATCTGCAGCTCTGCTTTCTGTGGATTATTGATCTTGATCTTGCTCTGCACGGAGCGCCTTGTACTTTTTCAGTATTTCACCATACCGGCGTTTAACTAAAGAAAGCCCTGAATTCGCGCAATCACGCGCCATTCGGGGCTTTTTGGCGGAGAGCAAGGGATTCGAACCCTCGAACACCCGTTTAGATGTTACACGATTTCCAATCGTGCTCCTTCGGCCAGCTCGGACAACTCTCCATATACAGCGGGCGCTGGGTGCGTCCGCTTGTTCACTTTTAATCCAAGACCTGGTAGTAAGAGGAGAACTGATTCAGCTTTTCCTCAAACTTATCCTTGGACTGCTGCTTCGGGGTGGGGATGGGATAATGGCCGGTGAAACAACCGTCGCAAAAACCAAATCCGGACTCCTTCGCAAGTTCGTGAGTAGATTTTACACTAAGATACCCCAAGCTGTCAACCCCTAATTGGCAAGAAATTTCAGAAATTTCGTGAAATTTGCATGCAATCAGGTTTTCTTCGCTATCAATGTCCGTTCCAAAGAAGCAAGGATGCCGAAACGGAGGGGCAGAAACCCGCATATGTACCTCGGTGGCGCCGGCCTCTCGCAGCAGGCTGACAATCCGAGCGCTGGTGGTGCCGCGAACGATAGAGTCGTCGATCATCACCACCCGCTTGCCCTTGATATTCTCTCGCAGTACATTCAGCTTGATCTTCACCGCGTCCTCACGCTGACCTTGGGTAGGCTGAATAAAGCTGCGGCCGATGTAGCGGTTCTTGATAAATCCAATGCCGTAAGGGATGCCGCTCTCCTGGGCATAGCCCAAGGCGGCGTCCAGGCCGCTGTCCGGCACGCCAATGACAATATCCGCGTCTACCGGGTGCTCCTTCGCCAGGTACGCACCGGCCCGCATTCTGGCATGCTGCACAGACACGCCCTCAATCACACTGTCCGGCCGAGCAAAATAGATGTACTCAAACACACAAATATGGCGTGGTCCGCCGCAATGGGTGGTAATGGAGCGCACGCCTTCCTTGCTGATCACAACGATCTCGCCGGGAGCAATATCCCGCACAAAGTGAGCGCCGATGGAATCCAGCGCACAACTCTCCGACGCCACCACATAAGCATCGTCCGCAGTCTTACCCAGACAAAGAGGCCGAAAGCCATTGGGGTCGCGAAACGCAATGAGTTTGGTGGCAGTCATCACCACGCAAGAGAATGCCCCTTGCAGCCGGGGCATGATTTTTTCGATGGCCTCTTCCGTGCTCTTACTGTGCAGGCGCTCCTCTACAATAGAATAGGCAATGGACTCGGTGTCCGATGTGCCGTGAAAAATGGCGCCTTTCAGCTCAAACTGGCGGCGCAACTCCGGGGCGTTTACCAAATTGCCGTTATGTGCCACCGCCAAATTACCCTTAATATGGCGAATGACCAGGGGCTGAATATTGTTGGCATTTTTGCCGCCGGTGGTGGAGTAGCGCACATGACCGATGGCCATATTACCTGTACCCAGGGCAGCCAGCTGCTCCTTGCTGAACACATCCGGCACCAGTCCGTCGCCCCGATGGTGGCGAAACACGCCGTCGTCATTCACGGCAATGCCGCAACTCTCCTGTCCTCTGTGCTGCAAGGCAAACAGAGCCAGATACGCCGTCTGGGCCACCGTGGTGGTCTGATTTTCAAATACGCCGAAAACACCGCATTCCTCGTGCAAACTATCGAACATCGCTCTCTCCTATCCCGTGTGGTTGTCGCTCTTTTCTCTATTATAATACCATTAGTTGGGCGTGTAAAGGTTTGCGTAAGGTCTGGAGGTGGCGGGAGCCAACTTTTTGAACGGTTTTTTCATGATCTCGTCCATGGAAACGCCAAAATACTTGCAGTATTTCTTCAAATACCCCTCCAATTCCTGCCGGTCCGCGTCCGTTAAGGCCGTCACTTTAATGTTCGGGCTGATGTTCTCCTTGGGGAAGCTGCCCCGCACAAAGATCTTGCCTCCGTGCATACCGGAGGCGCAGTGGGTGCCAAACAGCTTTTCGCCTCGCTTCATACCCAGTCCCAGCAGCACAATGGTACCTCCGGCCATATACTCGCCCAAGAAGGAACCGGCATTGCGACCGATCACCAGCACCGGCTTCATCTGTTCAAACTCCTTCATATGGATCCCGCCGCGGCAGGCCACATTGGTCTCTACAAAGATCTGGCCGTCCCGCATACCATAGCCCATAGCGTCGCCGGCGTGGCCGTGAATGACGATCTCGCCGCCGTTCATCGTGTTGCCCACTGCGTCCTGGCAGTTGCCAAACACCTCCACCTTGCCACCATTTAAGTAGCAAGCCATATCATTGCCCGGGGTGCCGTGCACCTGAATGGTTTTGCCTGCGTCCAGGGCGCAGCCGATATAGCGCTGACCGTTCACCGCCGTGATCGTTACCTTTTTCTTGGTGCGCAGCTCCTGCTTAATTTTGTCGTTCAGCTCTGCATACTTGCACAGTCCTGCCTCAATACTCACAGCTGCACGCCTCCTCTCAACTTGGTGATCCGGGTCTCCTTGGGGAACCAGAACAGATTGGGACGATCCATCAAATCCCCTTGCAAACCCTCCAACGGCACACCGCCGGAGATCAAAGATGTATAGATTCCGGCGTTCTCGCTGGCGTTGATGAGCACATAGCCCACCAGCTTGCCGTCCCGGAACACCAGGCGCTTGTAGCTATCGTCTGCGGCAGCCACACGGTCCGTATAGCCATCGCCCTTCGCGTTGATCAGCCCACAGGTGCAAATGCGCAGACCGTAAAAATCAATAGCATTCACCGCATAGGTACCGCCGACGGTCAGATCGCCGCCGGCCATTTGGCTGCCTGCGGCACGCCCTTGCGCCACTGCATTGGGCCACAGAGCCAAGATTTTTTTACTGCCGTCCAACATGTCCACAGACACGGCGCAATCCCCGGCGGCGTAAATATCCGGGTCCGAGGTCTGCATGGTAGCCGGATCGGTGATGATCCCCCGCTCCACTGTCAGGCCCGCCGCCTCAGCCAGTGCCGTAGCCGGGCGCACGCCCACTGCCACCACCAGCAGATCGCAGGGCAGTTCCTTGCCGTTTTGCAGCACCACCCGCTGCACCGTCTTACCGCTGCACTTGGCCCGGGTCACCGTTTGACCCAGGTGGAAGCGCAGACCGTGGTGCTCTAAATGGCGGCGCACCAGCTTGGCGCTCTTTTCATCTAAAATAGAGGGCAATACCCGACCGGACAGTTCCACCACATCTACGCTTTTGCAAATTTTGCTCAAGCCTTCGGCGGCCTTCATACCGATCAGCCCGGCACCGATCACCACGGCGCGGGTGTTTGCACTTGCCAGATCGTGCACAGTCTGGGCATCTGCCGCGGTCAAAAAGCCGCACACATTGCGCTTGCCGCTTACATTCTGCATCGGCGGCACAAAGGGCACGGAGCCGGTGCACAGGCACAGCTTATCATAGCTATACACCTTGCGCCCGCACTTAACGGCCTTTTTCGCCCGATCAATGGCGGTCACCTCTACGTCGGTGACGATCTCTATTTTTTGCTCTTTATAGTAAGCCGGGGTGCGCAAGCGCATTTGACCCCGCCGCACCAGGCCTTTTAAGTAATAACTGATAGATGGACGAGAGTACGGCAGATCCGTCTCTCGAGTCAGCAGGGTAACCGCGCCTGCAGGGTCCGTCTTGCGAATTTGCTCCGCCGCAGCCAGTCCGGCGGCAGAGGCACCGATGATCACATACTTCACTTGGCAGCACCTCCCGCTTCTACCCAAACCAAGGCTCGATTGGGGCAACCCTTGACGCACGCCGGTTCTTCCCCGCCGCACAGGTCGCACTTGTAGGCAATATTGCCGGGCTGAATACACCCAATGGGGCACACCGCCAGGCAGGTCATACAGCCGATGCACTTGTCCGGGTCTACGGACACAATGCCGGTCTTTTTGTCTTTGTGCATAGCGCCGGTAATGCATGCCTTCACACAGGCCGGGTCATCGCAATGACGGCAGTTCACCGCCACGGAGGCTACACGGTCGCCGTACACCTTTACCCGGCTGATAGGCGCCGGATTCTCATATTTATTGGCTGTCAGCACATCGCCGGAGGCTGAATGTGCCGTTTTGCAATAGACTTCACACAGGTGGCAGTTGACGCAAAGTTCCTCTCGTGCAAATACTTTTTTCATCTCACTGTCCTCCTTATTCCCCGGCGTGCTTAATGCCCAAAATTTGCAGTTCCCGATCAGTCAGACCAATACCACGGAGCATCAGTCTGTTGCCGCGCAGGGAGTCTACAGAGTTGATGCCCATGCCGCCCATGATCTCTTTCATCTCATGGTTCCAGGCGGAGAGCAGGTTTTCCACCCGCTGATGAGCGATCTCCGGATTCAGTCGCCGGGTCAGATCCGGACGCTGGGTGGCAATGCCCCAGTTGCACTTACCGGTGTTGCAGGTTTGGCACATATGGCAGCCCATAGCAATCAGCGGCGCAGAGGCGATATACACCGCATCCGCACCCAGAGCAATCGCCTTGATCACATCAGAGGAACAGCGGAAAGAACCGGCAGCCACCAAAGACACGGTGGAACGAATGCCCTCGTCCCGCAGCCGCTGGTCCGCAGCTGCCAGCGCCAGCTCAATGGGAATACCCACATTGTCGCGTATGCGGGTGGGCGCTGCGCCGGTGCCGCCGCGAAAGCCGTCAATCACCACAATATCTGCACCGGCACGAGCCACGCCGGAGGCGATGGCCGCAATGTTATGTACAGCTGCAATCTTAACGGAAATGGGCTTTTTGTTATCTGTGGCCTGCTTCAGCGACCAGATCAGCTGGCGCAGGTCCTCAATGGAATAAATATCATGATGCGGAGCAGGTGAAATGGCGTCCGATCCCACCGGGATCATACGCGCATTGCTGACTTCCACATTTACCTTTTCACCGGGCAGATGGCCGCCGATTCCCGGCTTGGCCCCCTGGCCGATCTTAATTTCTACAAACTTGGAGTTATTCAAATAATCCTTATGCACACCGAAGCGGCCGGAGGCCACCTGTACCACAGCACAGTCGCCGTAAGACGCCAGGTCCGGGTGCAAACCGCCCTCACCGGTATTAAACAGCGTGCCCATATTCTTGGCAGCCATGGCCAGAGATTTTTGGGCATTCAGGCTGATGGAGCCAAAGCTCATGGCAGAGAACATAATGGGCGTCTCCAACATCACCTGCGGCGGCATTTTGGTCACGGACTTGCCCTTGCGCTCCACTTGCAGCCGATCCGGTTTACGACCCAAAATGGTACGGATTTCCATAGGCTCCCGCAAAGGGTCAATCGAGGGGTTGGTCACCTGGGAGGCATTGAGCAAAATTTTGTCCCAATAAATGGGATACGGCTGCGGGTTGCCCATAGCGGACAGCAGCACGCCGCCGGTATTTGCCTGGCGGCAGATCTCTTGCTGATAGCGTGGGGTCCAGTTGGCATTGTCCCGATAGTCGCACACATATTTTTCGATCCGAAGGGCGCCGGTGGGGCACAGATCCACGCACCGATGGCAGGCCACGCAATCCTGAGAATGGGACACCACGGTTTTGCCGTCCGGTCCAAAGCTGTGGCACTCGTTGGAGCACTGACGCACACAGCAGCCGCAATCAATACAAAGTTCCCGGTCCCGCACAATGGTGAACCGGCGGGGAATATAATTAATCATCGTCTTCCTCCTTTGCCAGTTCCAGTGGGATAAACACCGGCTCCGCACCGCTGACGGACCACACTTTTTCCGGGTGAGGGCAGATCACACGAATGGCGGACTCCTCTGAAGCGAAATACGCCCGATTGCCCTTGGTTGCCGCAGTCAGGGATCGCAATTTCAGCCGGTCGTTGATGGCCAGCAGCCCCTTGTTAGAGCCAAGGATCACAGAGAACGGCCCGTTCACCAAAGCGCCATTATAGATGGAGCGCAGGTTGGTAAAATATTCTTTCCGCTCCGGGTCCATACGGTCAATCTCGTCCCACTCCGGGGCCGTAAGCACATCGGCTGCCACATCAATGGGCAGCTGATGGTGACGGATCAGATGGTCAAACAGATAAGTAATCACTTCCGTATCCGTCTGCATGGTACACACATAGCCAAACTGCTCAATATACCGACGGTTGGCGTCATAGGACGAAATCTCGCCGTTATGCACCACAGACCAGTCCAGCAGATTAAAGGGGTGTGCCCCGCCCCACCAGCCGGGGGTGTTGGTAGGAAAGCGACCATGTGCTGTCCACAAATAGGCATCATACTGATCCAGCATGTAGAACTCACCCACATCCTCCGGATAGCCCACAGCCTTAAAGCAGCCCATATTCTTGCCGCTGGAAAAAATAAAAGCGCCGTCGATCTCGTTGTTCACATGGATCACACACTGGGCGGTATATTCGTCCTCGTCCAGACGGGCCTCTTTCATCCGCACCTTATTGGGCTTGGCAAAATACCGCCAAATGTCCGGTCCATTCTCTATGGACGCGATCTTCTTGGTGGGAATGCGCTCGGAAACATCCACATTAAAATGCTTGAACAAAAACTCCTCGCAAGCGCCTCGTGCCTGTACCGACTGGTAAAACACATGGAAGGCAATATCCGTCTTGTGATCGGGATAAATGCCATAGGCGGCAAAACCGCCGCCCAAGCCGTTGGAACGGTCGTGCATCAAGGCAATGGACTGGATAATCTCCGACCCATTGATCGGCTCACCTTTGCGGTCAATAATGGCGGCAATGGCGCAGCCGGAGGGAATGCGCACTTCGCCCTCTCGCAGCATATTCATCACTCCTGTATCTGTATTTCTTCAAAAAAACCTATACTTTATTGTACAACACTGTCGATTAACCGTCAATGCGTCCACTATAAAAATCTACAACACAAAATCAGCATAATTATAGTGAATTTCACAAAGAATTACACTCTATTCTGTGAATTACCGCTCACTTTTGGTTCTTTTGTACAAAAAAGCGGCTTTGCCAGCGTATAATGGCAAAGCCGCGATAGGTAGGGACGATCAGTCGTCCGTGCCCTGGAGAGCGTCATAGCCCCGTGCGCCGGTGCGCACCTTTACTGCATCCTCCACATCATAAACAAAAATCTTACCATCACCGATATTACCGGTATATAGCGCCTCTCTGGCAGCGGCGATCACCGTTTCCACCGGCACGGCGGAGATCACCATTTCCAACTTCATCTTGGGGTTCAGGTTCAGCTCCTCGATCTCCACACCGCGGTACTTGCGCACATGACCCTTCTGGGTACCGCAGCCCATTACATTGGTCACGGTCATACCGGTAACACCCACCGCATTCATGGCGTCCTTCACCCGTTCCAGCTTGGCCGGGTTAAAGAGCATCACCACTTCGCTGAGCTTCGCGTCCGGTTTGGTGGTATAAGTCTCTACCGGAACAGCCTTTTCTACCGGTGCAGCCGGCAAGCCGCTTTCCGTTACCGGCACGGCAGCAAAGCCGCCGACGGGCATAAAGTCCGCATAGGCGGAGGGCAGGTTGTGCTCGGTGGCGTCCAGCCCCTTGATCTCTTCTTCCGCGCTAACCCGCAGGCCCACGGTCTTGTTCAGAATAAAGAAAGTGATGGTCAGGGTCACTGCCGCCCAACCGGCCACAGCCGCAAACCCGATTAACTGGGTACCCAGCAGGTGCAGCCCGCCGCCGTAGAACAGACCCGTATGGGTCAGGCCGGACACTGCATAGCCCGGCGCTTTGTCCGTGGCAAACAGGCCTACGGCCAGCGTGCCCCAAATACCGTTGGACATGTGCACAGCCACAGCGCCTACCGGGTCGTCAATATGCAATTTCTTATCCAGCAACTCCACAACCAGCACTACCAGAATACCGGCCACAGCGCCGATGATCCCGGAGCCCAAAGCGTCCGTTACATCACAGGAGGCAGTCACAGCCACCAGCCCGGCCAAAGAGCCGTTCAGGGACATGGACACATCCGGCTTGCCGTCCTTGATCCAAGTAAAGAGCATGGTGGTGCAAGTGGCCACAGCCGGCGACACGGTGGTGGTCACCAGGATAGACGCCAAAGTGGGCACATCGGTAGCCGCCGCGCCGTTAAAGCCGTACCAGGCAAACCACAGGATAAACACGCCCAGCACGCCCAGAGTCAGGGAGTGACCGGGAATGGCTTTGGGTGTCTTTTTGCCGGTTTTTTCGTCCGTATGGTACTTACCGATCCGGGGACCGAGAAAGATGGCGCCGATCAGTGCCGCAATACCGCCCACCATGTGAATGGCGCAGGATCCGGCGTAATCGTGGAAGCCCAGCTTTTGCAGCCAGCCGTTGCCGTCCACATTCCAGACCCAGCCCGCCTCGATGGGATACACCACAGCGGAGATCACTGCTGAGTAAATGCAGTAGGCAGAAAACTTGGTACGCTCTGCCATAGCGCCGGACACAATGGTGGCCGCCGTGGCACAGAACACCAGGTTAAATACAAAGTTGGACCAATTGAAATCATTATAGTGGGTGAAAATGCCCAGGTTGGGCAGACCGATCACCCCGGCGATATAGTCCTGACCGCACATCAGCCCGTAGCCCAACAGAATGAACATCACCGTGCCGATACAAAAGTCCATCAGGTTTTTCATAATAATATTGCCGGCGTTCTTGGCTCTGGTAAAGCCGGTCTCTACCATAGCAAAGCCGCACTGCATAAAGAAAACCAGCACTGCGCCAATCAAAAACCACACGCCGAACAGCTCGCTGTTCACCGTTTCCATGATTGTTTCAAGCCCCATAAAATCCTCCTTTTCATCAAAAAAAGCTTAAAAATGGAAATAAAAAAAGAGCGCTCGAAAACAGACGTTCGAGCACTCCATTGTGCTAAAGAATGCCGACACCGCGCCAATGGCCCGGCGCCGGCAAATGACCGACCCTGTCAAAAGACAGTGCCGACCGTAAGAGAGGGCAAAATCAATACAGTACCATGTACTTGTCGATCTCCCACTGAGAGACCTTGGTGCGGTACTCGTCCCATTCATTCTCCTTGCCTTCAATATAGTTATTGAACACATGGTCACCCAGGGTTTCCTTAATAAACGGATCTGCCTTAGCGGCTTCAATAGCCTCTTTCAGGCTGCCGGGCAGGCAATCAATGCCGGCGGCTTTCAGCTCCTCGTCGGACAGACCAAACACATTGTAGTCAATGGGAGAAGCGGGGGTCATCTTTTTCTTAATTCCGTCCAGACCGGCAGCCAGGCACAAAGCCATCTCCAAATAGGGGTTGCAGGTGGGATCCGGGCAGCGCAGTTCTACGCGAGTGCCCTTGCCGCGAGCGGCAGGAATACGCACCAGGCAGGAGCGGTTGGAAGCGGACCATACCAGGTAAGACGGTGCCTCATAGCCGGGTACCAAACGCTTGTAAGAGTTCACGGTGGGGTTGGAGAACGCTGCAATGCCGCGAATATGGGCCATAATACCTGCGATGAAATTATAAGCGGTCTCGGACAGGCCCATCTCGCCGTTGGGGTCATCAAAAGCGTTCTTGCCGTCCTTCAAATAATACAGGCTCATGTTGGTGTGCATACCGGAACCGTTGATGCCATAAATGGGCTTGGGCATAAAGGTGGCGTGCAGACCATGCTTGGCAGCGTAAGTCTTAACCACATGCTTAAAAGTCATTACACGGTCGGCACTGAGCATTACATCACCAAACTGGAAGTCGATCTCGTGCTGCCCCTCGGCCACCTCGTGGTGGGAAGCCTCAATGGTGTAGCCCATATCCTCCAGAGCCAGGCAAATATCCCGACGGCAGTTCTCGCCGTGATCGATGGGGTTCAGGTCAAAGTAACCGCCCTCGTCGCCGGTCTCCAGGGTGGGGTTGCCGTTCTCGTCCAGCTTAAACAGGAAGAACTCGCACTCCGGGCCAACATTAAAGCCAAAGCCCATCTCGGCAGCCTCGTCCATCACCTTTTGCAGCACATTGCGGGGGTCGCCCATGAAGGGGGTCTCATTATCGGATTTATATACGGAGCAGATCAGTCGAGCGGTCTGCGCATTCTGGTGCTTTCTCCAGGGGAAGATGGTCCAAGTGTCGTAATCCGGGTGCAGATACATATCGGACTCATCAATGCGAACAAAGCCGTCGATGGAAGAACCGTCAAACATACAGTCATTGTCCAGTGCCTTCTCCAGCTGGGACAGGGTGATGGCCACATTCTTCATAATGCCGAACATATCCGTAAACTGCAAGCGGATAAACTCTACATTATTTTCCTGTGCGCTTTTGATGATGTCTTCCTTTGTGTATTTACTCATAGCAAATACTCCTCTCTTAAGAAATGATAGATAGCACAGAATTTTCTTACTGCCAAAGGCAATAAAAAATGAGGGCGCTCCGCTATCAACGGAACGCCCTCGTTCTGAATACAATGCCATTATAATCACATTGTCCTGGGTTTGTCAACGGTTTTTGACAACTTTGGCAAATCTTGTAATTGGCGGCAGGAATTGTGCACGCCTTTTGTACAATATGCACAGGATAGACAGACTGTTTGCTATATGTCCAAGAATTCGGCGGGAATCACTTTTTTCGACAGATCGGTAAAATACTTCACCGTGGCACCCTTCTGCGCCTGGGTGGCGGCCAGCTCGTCGGTATAATCACTGAGCTTATAGACGGAAAACAAAAAACCGTTACCGCCCCGGCTGTAATGGCACACCACCGGCGCCAATTTAGCAGAGGAGATGTTGATCTTTCCATTCTCCTTTTCAATCGTCACCTCCGCCATACCGCCGCACAGTTGGGGCAGATTGATCTGGTGGCTGATAAAATTACCCAGGGAGTAGTAGACCAGCATTTTTTTGCCGCTCTTTTCGTTGGTCACCCACGCCACCGGCTGGAGCACATGCGGGTGGCTGCCGATGACAATATCTACACCCAGGTCAGAAAACAGCTTCGTATATTCCTTTTGGTAATCGGACACCTTGTGGCTGTTCTCCGTGCCCCAGTGCGGAAAGACCATCACCACATCCGCATGCTTGCGCGCCTCGGTAATGTCCTTTCGGATCTTGTCCTTGTCCATCAAATTCACCAGCCAGGGCTTGTCCTTGGGCAAGTCAATGCCATTGGTGCCGTAGGTGTAATTCAGCAGAGCAAAGGTAATATTGTTCTTCTCATAATAAGTAATCTTGTCATAATCCGCCTGAGAGGCGTTGGTGCCCAGGTGCACCGCCTCTTTATGCTTGCCGAAGTATTTCAGCTCTTTCTCCACCCCGGCACTGCCCATATCCATAGTATGATTGGTGGCGCAGGTAAAAATATCAAACCCGGCGGCAATGGCGGCGTCGCCAATTTCCCAGGGTGAATTAAAGCAGGGATAGCCGGAATAGTCAAAGCTGCTGCCGCCCAGCACCGTCTCCTGATTGATAACGGCAATATCCGCCGGTTCAATGTACTGCTTAATATCCTGATAAAAGGCGTCGTAATTCCGGCTGCCGTCCTTTTGCTCTCCGGCAGCGATTAGGGTATTGTGGATCAGGTTGTCTCCTACTGCCACCAAGCGCACCCGGGTCTTGCCCTGGGTCTCTTCCGTGTGATCCTCCGTTTGGTTAACCACAGACACCTTGGTGGGCGCCGTAGGCTTCTTCTCATCTGCCCTGCGGGTAATGGTGCCGCTGATGGCAAAGGCAACAATTACGGCCAGTGCCACCAAAACAGGAATCAACACCTGCCACAGTTTTTTCTTCTTTTCCATATCGTCACATCCCAACTGCCAATGGGCTTTTCTTACAGTTTCCGCGTTCTGCTGTGATTATACCATACTCCTTACTTTTAGGCAAGAAAAAGCCGCTCTCCGAAAAACGGAAAGCGGTCTTTCATTTTTGCTAAAGCAGCGATTACTCGGCAGCAGCCTCTGCGGCAACTTCCTCGCCGTCCTTCTTCTTTTCTTTCAAAAGGACAAACTTTTCCATGGGGAAGAGCACCACCATCTGCACAAAGCCGGCAGCCAGACCGGCAATCGTTCTGGCAAGGGGCTGAATCCAAGCCCAGTTGATCTTGGCGATAATGCCAACCAACCAGCCCTGGAACCAGGTGGAGAACAGGATCAGCGCGATCATCAAAACGATATAGAACGCAAAGCTGTACCAAGGCGCATCAGACTTAAAGGTGGTCTTTTTGTTCTGATAGAAGCCATAGATGTTTGCAATCAGGTTGGACAGGAAGAACGGAAGCAGATAGCCCCAGGTTACCACACCGCCAACAACAGAACCGTTCTGAATGGTGCCGTCGATCACATACTTGCCTACCTGCTCGATACCCTCTTTGGTGGAGGCGTCAAAAATCACATTGGGATCAAAGATACCCTGCAGGAAAACGGGCAGCGTAGCGGTCACGCCGTCAAAAATTAACGGGAGCACATTGGCCAGCACCAGCTGGATGATCGTTACCAATCCGGATACCACCAGGAACTTTACAAGCTGCCAAAGGGTCTTCATAAAAGAGCCCTTTTCCTCAGCGGCGTTGTCGATACCGCCAAGGCTAATTTTCTTCTTTTTGTCATCTGCCATAATTATTTTACCCCTTTCTCATGGACTGTACAAAAATAACGGGTTCATTATACTATTTTTTGGCTAAGATTGCAACCTTTATTTTACAGAATTAAAAAACGAAAGGCAGCGCGCCAATACAGCCGGTGGTGGCAGCGTGCACAATGGCAACCACAGCCCATACCACCAAAGCGATCAGTCCAACGAGGATCGCCAGCACCAAAATCACCAGCAGCACCAGGATCGCCAGCACCAGCGGGCCCTTTTTGCTGGGGCGCACCGGGTCGTCAAAGGCGGGCTTTTCTGCCTTTTTCGGCGCCGGGTTCTCATCATCGTACAAAGGATACAGGGGCAGCGTGGCGTTGGCGTCGCAGGGACCCGGATTCCACAGCAGCGGCTCTACCAGACCGCGCACGGAGGTGGCGCCCTTCAGCACCTTGCCGATGGAGAAGTGAATGGTGTTCAGGAACGCGTCAATCACATTCAGCAACCCACAGCAGATCTTGTACTCCCGCGTATCCGGACCGTAAGGCGAGTCACCGCAATACAGGTTCTGCACCAGCTCCAGAATAAAATCCACCACCCGATGATCGGCAATGTCCGCAATATCTTTCTTGGACAGGCCGTTTTCTTTCTTGCACAGGCGCCAGGCTTTCTTAAAGGTCAGCTTGTTCAGCCACTTGGCAATGGGCTTAATCAGCCAGCCCAGCTTTTTGACTTTTTCGCCGGGAACGGAAAAAGCGTCTGTCATCTCTGCCAAATGGTCAATATCCGTGGCCGCAGCGTCCAGCAGCTCGGAGATCATACCGAAGAAAAACGTGCGCATATACTGGTCAAAAGGCTTGCCGCCGGTGTCCAGCCCCGGCACATCGGTAATGGTCACCGTCTCCACATCCACTTTGGCGTGGGCCGGGTCCAGCGTAATGTTGCGCATGGTGGGCGGGCAGCCGATCATAGCACCGCAGGCAATGTCATAAAAAGTGTTGCCCTTTTTGGTCTCTACCACGCTGATGTCGTGAATATGGGTGTGACCGGTGAGCATACATTGCAGTCCGTTGTCGGCAAAAATCTCCCGGGTGGTCTCATGATTGCGCTGCATATCCCCCTTGCCGATAATGGCATAAAAAGGACTGGGGGCGATCATGGGGTGATGGGTCATAGCGATCACAAACTGATCATTTTTGCGAGCGTCCTCCAGCTGATCCAGGATCCAGGCCATACAGTCGTCGCTGTACCCGGAGCCGCTCTCCCCCTCCGGCTTATAGTTGGTATCGTCATTCAGAGCAAACAGCCGATAGCCGGGGGCCAGCTGCACCACATAGCTCATGCTGTCCGGGTGGGTGGCAATGGCCTCATTGGGGCCGAACTCATAGTACATCTGCCACAGATCGTGGCGCTCCTCCACCGCCGGCACCTGAATCTTTTTGTCGCCGTCATAGCCGTCGGCCACGCCGCCGTCCCGATAATCGTGAGTAGCAGTGATCACATACACCCGCTTGCCTCGCTTTTTCAGGTCCCGGAGCATTTCAATAAACTCGGCGTGAGAAGCCAGCTCTCCGTCTCGGGTGGTATCGCCGGCCAGCACCACAATATCCGTGGAAGTGTCCGCACACAGCAAATCAAACCCGGCTTTGATCACCAGGTCGCTGTCCTTAATGACCTTTTGGCTCTTGGCCTCGGCTTTTTCGTAAGCCTTGCCCTCGGTGCCCCCCTTGCGGGAGTAGTAATGCGGATCGGTGATAAATTGAATTTTCAGCGGCGCATTGTCTGCGCCATACAACTTCGCTGCCATTGCGTTCTCCTTTATTTAATCTCTGCCTTCAGTACGCCGCTGCGCACCGTGCCCGGCAGGGTAATCTCCATACAGCCGTCACTGCGCAGAGCGTAATCCAGTTCTTGCCCATCCAAGGTCAGCCGATAGCTGTGCGCATCCGACAGGGTGAGCACAAAGGCATACTGCCCATTGTCGCCGGTGTAACGGAAGTGGACCTCCGCAGAGGTGTCCGTAAGCTTCTGACTGTCCGTCCACACATCCAGTCCGCAAGTAAAGGTGCCCGGACGATAGTAGCAGTCCGCCCACACATTGATAGGTGCGGACAGGCCGCCGAAATTGTGGAACCAACCGCCGCGGCGGGTTTGAATACCAAAGCACTCATAGGTGTTGTAAGAGAAGTCCGTCTCTTCCTTCCACATATCCAGCGCCCGGCGGGCAATCTCAAAGGCAAATTCCGTCTCGCCCAGGTCAAACATGGTCTTCCACATAAAGAACTGGTGGCTCATCCACACATTGCCGTTCCAGTAGCCGTCGTCAAAATAGTAGGAGGCGGTCATATCCACCGCGCTGATGCCGGCAGCGGACCACATTTCGTCCGGGTTCTTAATATGCGCCAGCAGACGCTCCCGCCGTTCCTCCGGGGCAGCCCCGGCAAACAGCGGATACACACCGTCCATGCCCTTGTCGTAGTTCTCCCCGGCGTCGGTGGTGAAAATGCCTTGATGGTTTTTGTCATCGTCATAGACGGAGTAGGCGTAATAGCCGCTCTTTTCGTCCCAGCTGTAACGGTTCAGAGCGTCGCTCATCCGCTGAATGTCTGCGTCATAAGCGGCAATGTCCTCTTCCTTGCCCATGGCGGCAGCCACCATCTTCATGATCTTGGCGGCCCGAATGGTGTGGGAAGTAGACAGGCAGGGGCACATATATTGCTTCTTATCCTGGGCGATCATGGCCACCTGGGCGGGATAATCGTCCATACCGCTGCAAGAATACCAGTAGTCGTAAGTGGTGGTCAGGCCGTTGCCGAACTTGCCGCAGGTGGAGCCGGGGGTCTTGCCGCTGATATAGTCATAATACCGCTTCATCTGCGGATACAGAGCGAACAGGGGCGCCTTGTCCTCCGTGCGGTGCAGCAGTTCCAAATACTGCACAAACTGGGTAGGCACCAGGGAGCCGTGGAGCAGAAACGCAAAGTCCGTATTCTCCGGCTGGGACAAATAAGTCTCTAAAATGTAGCGGCATTTCTCCGGGCTGAACTCCAGCACACCGGTGCCGATCACGCCACTGTCCCAGGTATAAAAGCTGTCCCAGCGCTTGCCGGGGGTGTAATGTACCACATTCTCGCCGTGCTTATACACCGGATATACCAAGTTGGTCAGGAGTGTTGCCCGCAAGATCTCGGTAGACAGACTGTACTTCTGTCCCTCCCGATTGAACTGTACCGGAGTGGCCAGCGCCTTGGCGGCGGTGTACAGCTGCTCGTATTCTTCGGTGGTGCGGGGTTTCACCTTGCCCTTGGACAGCACCGCATACTCTATATGCTCTGCGTGGGGGTCAATAAAGATGGAGGGCATCACCGCATTGTAGTAGTAGCCCTCGTCACTTTTTTTGCGGCGGAAAGAGCGAGAAAAGGTCTCCCTTAGGTCGTCATAAGTGGGGTCGCCGTTAGACAGTCGGTTAATCAGCGCGTCCTCCAGGCTGCCACTGTCCAGTTCCCGTCGGCGGGTCTTGGGATTGTGGGTCAAGATGGAATAGCAGCCTTCCGCGTCCTTGTAAGTTAGGGTAATGCGGGTGGCGCCGTGCACCTTTTCTTCTTCAATTTGAGGCTTGGTGTCGCGCAGCACCGTGCGGGCGCTGACTTCCTGTTCCGTGCCCGGCCGGCACAGCACCAGCACATCCAGCTCCACACCGGCGCCGCCCCGGCTTTCCAGGGTCAGGGTGTCTGCGCCGTCATAAGGCAGCGCAGCAAAGGTCAGGCTGTCACTCTCCGGCAGTTCTGCCGCTACGCCGTTGACGGTAAAGGTAGCAGCACCCGGGGTCACTGTGCGATAGCGCAACAGCAAGGTGGCACCCGTCGGTCGGAGAGACGGCAGTGTGTATACCACTTTGTCCCCGGCAGTGCAGCCAAAAGGCTCCAGCCCCAGGAAATCCACATGGTAATTCTCGCACCGGTCACCCAGACCGTGGGCGTGGTAAAAGTTGCCGTCGGCAAACTCGCCCTTGTGCATACCGTCCGGGTTCTCATTATCCCAGGGGCGGGGCTTTGCATAGGTGTACTGCGTATAAGCGTTGGCATCCACCAATACGGCATCCCCAGGCAGCTGCAAGGCACAGTGCTCCGGCGCCGGGAACTCCAGTGCGCCGAAAATATTCAGAATACAGTTTTGCGACAGGTCCGTATCGTTCACAAAGCGGCAGCGCATCAGGTAGGACTCCGCATCCAGCCGGGTGTAAGACACATCGGCATAAATTTGGTCCTTCCACATCAGCTCATAGCGATAGGAATAAAAGCGAAAGTCCTCGTCACAGCTCCACAAATGGTAGCCGGACGGCACAGTCACATTGGGCACCGGGGTAGAGGAATTCCACAGGGTGGGGTGCACTACAAAATCATAGCGGGCACCTTCTGCCGCCCGATCGTCCACAATGCGGGACAGTCCCATATACTTCTTGGAATACGGTCCCCAAAGGGGCATACGGATTTGAGATTTTTTCATACGCAGTTCTCCGTTTTTTTGATTTTTTTGCAAGGATATTATCATCTTTTTGCCCGCTTTTGTCAATAGTGAACACCTTGACAAACCAGATATAATACAGTAATATATATCTGTTAAAAATAAATCATGTTTTTGCAGAGTAACGGAGACAAGTCTATGAACATTGACGAAAATGTACAAAAGGTCATCAAGCTGCTGCTGCGCAAGTGGAAGCTGCTGATCCTGTTTATGCTCATCGGAGCGCTTTTAGCCGGGGTTTATACCGCCAAATTCACCACCTTGACCTACACCTCCAGCGTGGAGTTCCTGGCTGCAGCGGTGGATCCGGCCCACGAAATCAGCGACAGCACCGGCGAGGTGGCCCGCACCAGCCAGACCAGCAAAATGAACTACGCTATGAAGATGATCGATACCTATATCGAGATCTTCAAGACCAACAAGTTCTGCAGCAAAGTGGCAGGCGAGATGAACAAAAAATACTACACCAACCTGTCTCCGGCGGATATTAAGCAATCTTTTACCATTGAGACGGTGGAGAACACAGCCATGTTTAAGCTGATCGTCACCTCCACAGACCCCACCCTATCCTACAACATCGCTCACCAAATGGAGGAGAGCGTGCCGGAGCAAATGGAGGAAACCAACAACGGCCTGGTTCAGACTACCGTGGAGGACAAGGCCATTAAGCCCAACACCGCCGAGGGCCGGGGATACTTAAAGAACTGCCTGCTGGGTGCCGTAGCGGGACTGCTGATAGCTGCCGCATACGTGATCTTGCGGGATCTGTTAGATGTGCGCATCAAGAGCGCCGAAGAGCTGAGCCAGCGCTACGATGTGCCGGTACTGGGCTCTATTCCCGCCTTTACAACCGGCAAGCGCAGTGCTGCCGGCAAGAAAAACACAAAGAAAGAGGCGAAATAAGATGGCTAAAAAAGCGAACAATCCCTTTGCCCGCACCCTGATCTCCAATGCCAACATGGATCCGGCGCAGAAGTTCCGGATTGAGGAGGCTTACAAGAGCATTCGTACCAACATTATGCTCTCCATCCTGAAAAAGGGATGCAAAACCATTGTGGTATCCTCCGGCTCCCCTGCCGAGGGCAAAACGACGACCACCATCAACCTGGCCATCTCCATTGCCCAGGCAGACCAGCGGGTGCTGCTGATTGATTGCGATCTGCGCAAACCCAAGATGCACCACTACTTTGGCGTGTCCAATGCACCGGGACTGACCAACTACATCAGCGACTCGGTAAAAAACAACGGTCCTAAGACGGACCTGTACAGCATTATCCACAGAACAGAATTTCCCAACCTATCGCTGCTGTGCGCCGGTTCCATTCCGCCCAATCCGGCAGAACTGCTGGGCAGCGAGCCCATGGCTGAGTTTTTACAACAGATCAGCCGGGACTATGACTATGTGATCATTGATACCCCGCCGCTGAATGTGGTGTCTGACGCCCTGCCCATTATTCGGGAGTCCGATGGCGTAGTGATCGTGGTGCGTGCCAACAGTTCCACCCACCCGGAAGTGCAAAAGGTGATGGAATCCCTGGAGTTCATTGACGCCAAGGTGCTTGGCTTTATTTACAATTTTGCAGAAGATAAGCGCTCTCGATACTCCCGCTACAAGTACGGCTATGACTATGGGTATGGCTACGGTTACGGGTATGACGCCGGCGCAGAATAATCGGACAAGGTGATGCTATGGTAATCCCCGGCTTGATTGAAATGCACTGCCACATTCTCCCCGGCGTGGATGACGGCTCCAAAGATACGGAGACCAGCGTAAAGATGCTCCGCCGCCTGGCGCTGCAAGGGGCAGAGACCGTGGTGCTTACCCCCCATTATTACTCGGATTCTATTTCTTTGGCGGACTTTACCGTCCGACGGAACGCGGCTTTTGCCAACTTGCAGGCTGCTCTGCCTCCGGACGCGCCCCGGCTGCTGCTGGGTGCAGAGGTGTATGTAAGCCGCTATCTGATGAATAATGCAGATCTGACCCCCATCTGTATCACAGGCACGCGGTGCGCCCTGCTGGAGCATAACTTCAGCGACAACTTCGGCACGGAGACCCTGGATCGGATCACGGCGCTGACCTGCGACCACGGCATACGGCCTATTTTGGCGCACATTGAGCGATACAAAGCGCTGATGGACCACCCCGGTTTAATTGACGAATTGCGAGATATGGGCTGCGCCACCCAAGTAAACATCAGCGCCTTTGCAAACGCCTCCTTTGGGGCGCGGCGCAAACTGCTGAAGTATCTGGACAGCGGGCGCATTGACCTGATCGGCTCCGACTGTCACAACCTGGGCACCCGCCCGCCGGATTATGCAGACGGCGCCGCCGTGATCGTCAAAAAATTTGGTGACAGCGCCCTGCAAGCCTTAATCCAAAATGCCCACACCCTGCTGGGCTGCTGAAAGCGCATAAAAAAGCACGACTTCTTTAACAGAAGCCGTGCTTTTTCTTATGTTCATTTTACTTTGACGTTTGCTCCAGGCTGCGTAGCAGGGCAATTTCCTCTTGGTAGCCGGACAAGTCATTAGGGGTCTCTAAGAACATGGGCAGTCCCCGCAGCGCCGGGTGGTTGACGATGCGGCGGAAGGTCTCTATACCCAAAAAGCCTTTACCGATCTGCTCGTGTCGGTCTTTATGGGAACCGCAAGGATTCTTAGAGTCGTTCAGGTGCAGTGCCCGCAATCTGTCCAGGCCGATCACCCGGTCAAACTGGGTCAGCACCCCGTCCAGATCCTCTGCCAAAGGGTACCCGCCATCGCTCACATGACAGGTATCCAGACACACGCCGATCTTGTCTTGCAGCTGCACACCGTCTATAATGCGGCGCAACTCCTCAAAGGTGCCGCCCACCTCGCTGCCCTTACCGGCCATCGTCTCCAACAGTACAGTGGTATGCTGCTCCGGGGTCAGCAGGTCGTTCAGCGCCCGGGTGATATAGGCAATCCCGTTATCCGTCCCCTGCCCCACATGGGAGCCGGGGTGAAAGTTATACAGCGTACCGGGTAGCGCCTCCAGCCGCTGCAGATCATCGGCAAACACCTCTCTTGCAAAAGTGCGGGTGCGTTCCTTATCGCTACACATATTCATGGTATAGGGTGCATGGGCCAGCACTGTGCCAAAATCCGCAGCCTGTGCCCCCTGCAAAAAGGCAGCCACATCCGCCGGATCCTGAGCCTTTACGGCACCGCCCCGGGGATTTCGGGTAAAGAACTGAAAAGTATTGGCACCAATGGACTGTGCCTCTCGCAGCATGTGGACATAGCCCTTGCTTGCACTTAAATGTGCGCCTAAAATCAACATCTCTTATCCTCGCAGCAGGGTCAAACGAGCAATGTGCTGCTCCGCCTGACCGGACATAATATACCCCAGCAGATCCGCCACGCAGCCCTTGTTGCAGTGGCAGGCTTCAAACTGGCAGATCTCATGAATGGCCTTAGGTGCCTGACCGGCACAGGCCGGCAATCCCACGGTCTTGAGCATATCCCAGTCGTTATAATAATCGCCGATGGCCGCCACATGGTTCCGGTCAATGCCCAGCATATCTGCCAGCACCATAATGGCCGTACCCTTGTGGGTGCCCTTTTGCAGCATCTCCATACTCCATGGAGAGGAGGCCATAAAGTTCATACCTGCCGTGTCGCTGCGGTCAATTACATAGCGCAGCCGGTTCATGGTAATGGGGTTGGACCAAAAGATCACCTTCATCCACCCCTCCTTGGGTACCTTATCAATGGAGGTCACCTCGTAGTGCGCCTTATCAATATCCATGGTGCCCTGGGACAGAACGCCGTTTTTGACGATATACACATAATCGTCAAAATAAATTCCCACATCCACGCTCTTAAAGCTGTCACTGAACTTATTGATGATGTAGCGCACAAACTCGTGCCCCTCCTGCTGAATGGTGCTGCGCCAAATCATCTTCTCCTGCTGAAAGTCATATATACCCGCGCCGTTGAGTACCACCGCCGGTTGATTGGGGGTAATACGATCGTAATTGCGCTTCAAGCTGGAGGTCAGCCGTCCGGAAGCCAGGGTAAAGTTGCCCCCCGCCTCTGTAAACGCCTGAATGGCGTCATAATTACGCCGAGGCAGCTTGCGTGCTTTGTTATTCAATGTGCCGTCAATATCTGACACCACCAGCCAATTGCTAAAATCCTTTTGACTCATACGCTTACCTTTTCTTTTCCCTGCAAGTGTGTAAAAATGATGTGAAATACGGGGGCAGCGGTGCTTCAAACCGCATTTCCGCCCCGGTTCTGGGATGTATAAAGCCAATCTCCCCAGCATGCAGGCACTGCCCGCCCAGGGAGGTGATCACACGCCGCGGTCCGTACACCGGATCTCCGGCCAGCGGGTGACCGATATAGGCCATGTGCACCCGAATTTGGTGGGTGCGTCCGGTCTCCAATACACAGCGAATATGCGTAAAGTCTCCAAATCGCTCCAACACACGATAATGGGTGGTGGCCGGCTTGCTGTTCTGTTGGGTCACCGCCATTTTTTTGCGATCCTTGGGACTGCGACCGATAGGTTGGCACACCGTACCACTGTCTGCGGTCACATTGCCGTACACCACCGCTTGGTACGCCCGGTGAAAACTGTGTTCCTGAATCTGGCGTGCCAAATCCACATGGGCAAAGTCGTTCTTGGCTACCATGAGCAGACCGCTGGTATCCTTGTCAATCCGATGAACGATCCCCGGTCGGATCACGCCGCCCACACCGCTAAGGGAGTCACCGCAGTAATACAGCAACGCGTTCACCAGCGTGCCGGTATAATTCCCCGGTGCCGGATGCACCACCATACCCTTGGGCTTATTCACCACCAGCAGGTCGCCGTCCTCATAGACCACATCTAAGGGGATATGCTCCGGCAGCACCTCCATGGGCTTTGGCTCCGGCAGGCGCAGTTCCACCCGGGTGCCCGGGCGCAGCTTGTCTTTTTTATTCCCCGGGGCACCGTCCAGCAGTACGCCGCCCTCTTCAATCACACGCGCCGCCGCCGACCGAGTCAAATCCGGACACACGGTGCTTAAAAACTTGTCCAGTCGCTCCCCTGCCGCCGTTTCGTCCACGGTAAAGGCACGCACCGGCTGCCGCTCATTTTCCGTCATGGGTCGTTCCCTTCTTGCCGTCACCGGAGCGGAACAGATCCACTGCCAGCCACAGCACAAAGCTAATGCCGCCGCAGGTCACAGCGCAGTCCGCAATATTAAACACGGCAAACTGCATAAAAGTCGGCTCAATAAAGTCAATCACATAGCCGTACAGCACCCGGTCGATCAGATTGCCCAGACCGCCGGCCACCAGCACCCCCAGGCTCCAGTAGCCCCACAGGGAGCGGCATTTGTTGCGAAACATATAAAAAAGCACACCGGCACACACCAGAGCAGTCAGCGCCACAAACACCCACCGAGCACCGCTGAACAGGCTAAAGGCCATCCCGGTATTGCGGGCATAGCGCAACTGCACCGCACCGGGCAGCAAAGTAACAATCTTGCCCCCCATCAGCGCACTTTCCGCCAGTCGCTTGGTCACCTGGTCGAAAGCCACGATCAGCAGGATCATAATGGAGGCCCAAATGTGTTTTTTTCTATGCTTCATAAACCCTCCGTATATAAAAAGGCGGGGGCAGAGCAGTCGCATCTGCCCCCGTATGGGTCGTTCTTTATTTGTCCATCTCTGCCAGTGCAGCCGCACAATGGGCGCACAGGGTGGGATGCTCTGCGTTTTGACCTACGGTCTCATCGTACTTCCAGCAACGCTCGCACTTTTCGCCGTCTGCCTTAGATACGGACACGCTCAGCCCCTCTACCTCGCCGGTAAAGTCGCCCTCACCGTCGGACAGTGCCACAGCGGAGGTAATGAAGATCTCCGGCAGCTGGCTCTCTACGCTCTGCAAGAAATCGCGCAGCTCGCCCGCAGCGTACAGGGTCACTTTGGCCTCCAAGGACTTACCGATGGTCTTGTCCTTACGAGCCAGCTCCAGTGCCTTCTGCACATCTTCACGAATCCGATGGATCCGATCCCACTTGGCCATAAAGTCCGCGTCCGCAGCAATGTACTCCGGCTGGGGAATATCGTTAAACAGCGGAGACCGGGGATCTCTGCCCGCTGCATGGGGCATTGCCTTCCAGATCTCGTCACAGGTAAAGGCCAAAATGGGGGTCAGCACCAAGGTCAGTGCGTCCAGCACCTTATACAATACGGTCTGGGCGGCACGGCGGGTAGCGCTGTTCGGCGCAGAAGTGTACAGCCGATCCTTGAGCACATCAAAGTAGAAGTTGCTCATATCCACCACGCAGAAGTTGTGCAGCGCGTGGGCGGCGGTGTGGTACTCGTACACCTCGTACCCGCCGCGAGCGGTAGCCAGCACCTGATCCAGCTTCATCAGCGCGTATTTATCCAACTCTTCCAACTGATCGTTGGGCACCATATCCTTGTCCGGGTCAAAGTCATACAGGTTGCCCAGGCAATAACGAGCGGTGTTGCGGATCTTTCTGTAATTATCCGACAGCTGCTTCAAAATCTCCTTACTGATACGCACATCGGCGTGGTAATCGGAAGAAGCCACCCACAAACGCAAAATATCCGCGCCGTACTGGTTGATAATGTCCGCCGGGTCAATACCGTTGCCCAGGGACTTACTCATCTTCTTGCCCTCACCGTCTACGGTCCAGCCGTGGGTGATGATCTGCTTAAAGGGCGCAGGCTGCCCGGCGGCTACGCTGGTGAGCAAAGAGGACTGGAACCAACCTCTGTACTGGTCGGCGCCCTCCAGGTACACATCTGCCGGCCACTTCAAATAAGGACGCTGTTTAAGCACCGCTGCATGGCTGGAGCCGGAGTCGAACCACACATCCATAATGTCGCTTTCTTTTTCAAAGCCCTTTTGTGCACCGCAGTGGGGGCACTTATAATCCTCCGGCAGGAAATATTCCGCCTCGTGGGCGAACCAGGCGTCAGAGCCTTCCTGACCAAAGATCTTAGATACCCGCAGCATCAGATCTTTATCCACGATCTCCTTGCCGCAGTCTTTACAATAAAATACGGGAATGGGCACACCCCACTTACGCTGACGGGAGATGCACCAATCGGCGCGTTCCTGGATCATGGACTGCATACGGTCCTTGCCCCAGGCCGGATACCACTGCACATCCTCGGTGGCAGCCACAGCAGCCTCCTTAAAATCATCTACCGAGCAGAACCACTGGGAGGTGGCGCGGAAAATGATGGGCTTATGGCAACGCCAGCAATGGGGATACTGGTGGACGATCTTTTTCAGCGCAAACAAAGCGCCGATTTTTTCCAAATGCTCCGCAATGGGCTTGTTGGCCTCATCGGTGGTCAGCCCGGCGAACTGTCCGGCTTCCTCCGTCAGTCTGCCCTCGGCATCCACCGGTACAACGGTGGGGATCTCCGGGTACTTTTGGCACACGATAAAGTCATCCACACCGTGACCCGGTGCCGTGTGTACGCAACCGGTACCGCTCTCCAGCGTTACATGGTCGCCCACGATCACCAAAGAGGTGCGGTCAATAAACGGGTGCTGGGTTTTCATATACTCCAGCTCGCTGCCCTGGATCACACCCACGGTCTCATAGTCTGTGGTGCCCCGGTCCGCCATAGCGGCATCTACCAGGTCGGTAGCCATCACATAAAACTCGTCGCCGCTCTTGACCAGAGAATACTCAAAGTTGGGGCCTACGCAGATGGCCACGTTGGCCGGCAAGGTCCAGGTGGTGGTGGTCCAAATCACGAAATAGGTCTTGCTCAGGTCCGCACCCAGTGCAGTGAGTTTGCCCATATCGTCCGTTACATTGAACTTTACATAAATAGAATGGCAGGGATCCTCGCCGTACTCAATCTCCGCCTCGGCAAGGGCGGTCTTGCAGTCCGGGCACCAATACACAGGCTTTAAGCCCTTGTAGATGTGGCCCTGAGAAGCCATGGTAGCAAATACCTTAATCTGCTCTTCCTCAAAGTCCTTGGTCAGGGTGATGTACGGGTGGTCCCACTCGCCGATCACGCCCAGGCGCTTAAAGGACTCCCGCTGAATATCCACATAGCTCAGCGCGGTCTCTCGGCAAATTTTGCGCAATTCCAGATCGGAAATGTCGCTGCCGGCGCCGATGCCCGCCTGCTTTCTGGCTTTCAGCTCTGTGGGCAAGCCATGGGTATCCCAGCCGGGCACATAGGGAGACTGGAACCCGGTCATATTCTTGTAGCGCACAATAAAGTCTTTTAAGGTCTTGTTCATGGCGTGGCCGATATGAATATCACCGTTGGCGTACGGAGGTCCGTCGTGGAGCACAAACAAAGGCTTGCCCTCGTTGTGTTGCATCAGCTGACGGTACTGGTCGTTTTCTTCCCATGCTTTCAGGAATTCCGGCTCCCGCTGGGGCAAAGCTGCCCGCATGGGAAAGTCGGTCTTGGGTAAATTCAGTGTTTGGTTATAATCCATGCTTCTTGTTACTCCTACTGTGTATGTAAATTATTTTTTCTTCTTAAAGAAACCGCGCAGTTTGGAAGAGCCCTCTTCCTCCTCATACTCGTCCTCGTCCGGAGCGGTCAGGGAAATGGTCTCGCTGGTGCGCTCGTCGCCGCTCTTTACATGAAAATAATCCTCAAAGGGCATAGCGGCCTGGTCGTCAAACAAGGTCTTTTCCTCCTGCTGCGGGGGCACCTGCTCCAGCTCCGGTTCTTCGTCGATCTCGCTGATGGTGGGGGCGTTCTCGTCCAGCGGAGTGATTTCGTCCTCGGTAAAGGCGTTCAGCGCACTGCTGACCTCCTCCGGGCTGGCTGCGGGCGCCTGCTTCTCCTCGATCTCGTCAATGATCTGATCCACCTGGTCATCGTCTGTGTCGCCCTTGGCATTCTCTGCCGCCGGCGCCTGTGCCGCAGCTTCCTCTGTCGGTGCGTCGACCGTCTGGCTTTGCAGTTTGTTGATCTCGTCAATATTGGAGATGATCTGGTTCATCTCGCTCTCCACAGAGTCAATGTGCGCCTGATCCTCGTCCACCTGGGGCTTCGGATCCACCATATCGCCCAGGCGATCCATCTGGCTCTCATACAGGGACAGCAAGCTGTCCTTAAAGCTCTTAGACTCGCTGCGCAGCTTTTCAATCAGCTGCTCGTGATAGGCTTTTTCGCTCTTCGCCTTGCTCATCAGCTCCTCAGACAGCTGCTTGGCCTGGTTGAGCATTTCCTGAGCCACAACCTTGGCGCCGTCAATGGCGTCATTGGCCTTGGCCTCCGCCTCGGTAATAATGGACTCGGCAGCGTCCTGCTTCTCCTTGGTAAAGTTGGCGGCATAGGTGCGGGCCTCGGCCACCATCTTGTCCGCTTTTTCTTTGGCGTCCGTCACCGTCTGCTGCGCGGTGGCTGCGCTGGCGCTCAGCTTCTCCTCCGCCTTTTCCTTGGCGTCCTTGGCAATGCGATCCGCCATCTTTTGAGCGGTGATCAGTGCGGTCTTGATAGAGTCCTCTTCACTTCTGTACTCCTCAATCTTGCCGGCAAGTATTTCCATTTTGCGGTAAAGCTCTTTGTTCTCATCGTACACAGCCTGGTAAGACTCGACGATCTGGGCCAACAGGGCATTGACCTCTTCCTTATCATATCCGCCGCTTTGCACGGTAGACAGATTTTTCTCTCGAATTTGGCTGGGTGTAATCATATTCTCTCTCCTTCTCTCCTCACATAAACATGCCGTTGTTCTCAAGCTCATCGATCAGATCGCCCATTACATCTACATTGTAAGGCGTAATGATATAGGTGCTGTTGGCTACCCGCTTGATCTGGCCGTTGTTGGCATACGCCACGCCGCTGAGGAAATCCAGCAGTCTGCGTGCAATATCTCGGTTGGTGCTCTCCAAATTCAACACCACCGTACGCTTGGCATTCAAATTGTCGCCGATGGAGGCAGCCTCTTCAAACCGCTCCGGCTTCACCAGCACCACCTGCAACTGGGTGGTGGTGTGGATATTGACCACCTTATCGTCCCGACCTCTGCTGCGCGGGCGTTCCTGGCGCTCCGGCTTAGGCGCCCGCTCGTGCCGGGGGCGCTCCTGTCGCTCTGCCCGCTCCGGGGCAGCCAGACCGTAGTCCCGGTTGTCGTCGTCATAGTAATCGTCAAAATCATCATCATTCTCGGTAATGATCTCTTTGAACTTATCCAGTAAACCCATATTCGCCTCTCCTTAACGGTATTGTCTGGCGCCGAAGATGGCAGAGCCGATACGCACCAGCGTGGAACCCTCGGCAATGGCGGCCTCAAAATCGCCGCTCATACCCATAGACAGAATATCCATGTCTATATTATGGTGTTTTTTGTCTTTAATGTCAATGAAAGATTGATGCATTGTCTCAAAATATTTGCGCACCTGTGTCTCCGTCTCACAAATGGGGGGAATACACATCAAACCCTTGATCTGCAAACCGGGCAACTGGGCCGCTTCTTCCAGCAACTCCGGCAATGCCTCGATCATAATGCCGCTTTTGCTTTCCTCCCGGCCGATGTTCACCTCCACCAGCACCCGGGTGGTCACGCCGTGCTTAACGGACTGCTTGGAAATCTCCTGGGCCAGTTTCATAGAATCCACCGACTGGATCATATCCACCTGACCCACAATATACTTAACCTTATTGGTCTGGAGTCGACCGATCAGGTGCTTTTCCACCCCATCCAAGTGCAACTCGTCCCGCTTGCCCAGGTATTCCTGCACCCGATTCTCGCCGATCAAATCGGCGCCCAGATCCAGCGCCCGGTTAATGTACACCGGCTCCACGGTCTTGGTCACTGCCATCAGGCGAACCTCTCGGGGATCGCGGCCGCTTTTGACGGCGCCCTCCTGCACCCGATCTAAGACCCGCTTCCAGTTCTCCTCAACGGCTTGCAGCCGTGCCGGATCAGGTATAAACTTTTCCATTATAAAGATCCTTCCCTTCTGTGATGATCTCGTCATAAAGGCGAATACCGTCTTTATTCTGGGCGTCATACGCCAGTATTACATAATCCTTGCCGGAATACAGCACCGTGGCAGGACGGAATTTCACCTGTCCGGCCACCAGCACATACACGCCCTTTTTACCGTCGCTCACATGCACGGCGGCAGCGGGGGCCTTGATCCCGGTATAGGAAGCTGTGCGAATTTCTATATCCTCCGCCCGATAGGCGGCAATATCCGAGTCCATATTCTCACACTGGAGCACCAGAACCGTTTGCGTGGCGCCGGGCTTGGTGTCCGCGCCGCTGACCACGGTGCAGGAAAGTACCCGGTCGCTATCCTTAATAGCCACATCCAGTCGAGTGCCGTTTTGCACCTTTTGCAGATCCGCCACATCCGCCTTGCACACAAAGTACCAAGCATAGCTGGTGATCACCTTGCCTAAGGCGCCGGTGTCGCCCTTGGCACTCTCGGCAGTCTTTAAGGCTTTATCCAGATCGGCAGCGGTAATCTCCGTCACCTGATCATAATCAAAAACGCTCTCGCACCCATCCGTGTAGCCGGAGAAAACGCCGCTTACCGCCGTAGTCACGGAGCCAATGGGCTCTGCAGTGCCCAGATCGTCCATTTGACTTTGCAAATCCTTTTTCAGCGCCGCAAAGTCAATGCTGGTGCCGATCATCATCTGGCGGCGGGTAAAGGTGTCGTTCATCTCCTGCGCCGCGGTACTTGCCCCGGTCAGATCCGATTGGGCCAGTGCCCGTATGTAATCATTTACATTCTGCACCGCCTCATTGTCCACGGCGGTAATATCCGTGGCAGTGGCGGTACTCTTATTTTCCATATCCCGGTAGTGCTGCAACTTCTCCTTTAAGGCGGTGCGCTGGCTGTACGCCTTAGCGTCCGCCTCAGACTGAAAGCGCAGAGCCACCTTGCCGTCCTTGGCAATCTTCTCGCCGTCGGCAACGCATTGCACCGTCACGCCGCCGGGGCCGCTAACCGCGTGCTCCTCTCGCACCGCCAGTGCCGTGGTCTCAATGGTACGGTACACGGTGGTCTCCTTGGCGGTGTAGGTTTGCAGCCGCACATGGGTAGCAGTATAGCACTCATACACCACCACAGACAAAATCAGCAGTGCCACAATGCCGATGGCCCAGTTCTCCTTGGCGGTGCGACTGAGCTTTTTACGGCTTTTATGCTCTTTTTCCTTTGTCTTTGCCATAAAGAAAATCCTCTGCCTGCGCCGTCGCTACGGCGATCAGGCGCTCTGTATCCATGGTATCCGGCTCCAGCACCACGGTGCCCTGCCGGCGCTTAAACCAAGTGATCTGGCGCTTGGCGTAGCGGCGTGTCTCCTGCTTGAGCCGTTCTACCGCCGTCTCCAGCGGCTCGCTGCCCTCCAAATATGGCAGCAGCTCCTTGTGCCCAATGGCCTGCCGTGCCGTAGGACCGCAAGCGGCGTAGGCCTGCCGTGCTTCCTCCACCAATCCGGCGGCCAGCATGGCATCCACCCGGGCATTGATCCGATCATACAGCACCTGCCGATCCCGGTAGCGGAGCACAAAATACAGTGCCTCATAAGGGCTGTCCTCCCGGCGGGAGGCTGCATTCTGTGCAGTCTTGGTAATACCGGCATAGTACAGCTCCAGTGCTCGCACCACCCGGTTTTTGTTATTCGGATGTATTTCTGCCGCAGCCGTGGGATCCACCTGCTGCAAGGTACGGTACAATTCTGTGCCGTCCTTTGCCAGCAGCTCCCGGCGCAGGTCCGGGTTCGTCTGCACATGGGCAAACTGAATGTGGTCAATAAAGCTGTCAATAAACAGCCCGGTGCCGCCAACCAAAATGGGCACCTTACCCCGGGCGGCAATATCCGCCACCGTCTCCGCTGCCAGGTTGCAATACTGAGCCACGCTAAAAGGCGTGTCCGGGGGCAGAATCTCTGCCAAATGGTGCACCGCTGCCTGCCGCTCCGCTGCCGTAGGCGCCGCGGTGGCAATGGGCATTCCGGTATAGATCTGCATAGAGTCGGCACACACAATCTCGCCGTCCAGCCGCCGAGCCAGGGCAATGCCCAAACCGGTTTTGCCGGAGGCGGTGGGACCGGCCACCACAAGTACCTTTGTCTTCATACTCACGCCCTGCCGAACTGTCTTTCGATCTCGTACCGGCTAACCTTGATCATCACCGGCCGCCCATGGGGGCAGTAGCGAATATCCGGCATGGACAGCAGCTTCTCAACAAACAGGCGCTGCTCCGCCGGGCTGGTCACATCACCGGCCTTGACTGCTGCGCGGCAAGCGGTAGAATGGAAGATCCAGTCCAGCTTTTCCGGCTCAATGTCCGTTTTGTGCTCCAGCAGCTTCTCTGCGATCTCGCAGATCAAATCGGCAATATTCGCCCCGTCCAGCATTGCGGGCACCGATCGCACCAACACCGCATCCGTGCCAAAGATCTCCACCTCAAAGCCGCCTTTTTGCAGCAGATCCAGATGTTCCTCCACGGCGGACAGTTCCGCTTTGTTCAAGCGCACGGTCACCGGCGCCAGCAGCAACTGGCTGTGGATCTCCGCGCTCCGGCGCAGGGCTTCAAAATTCATCCGCTCGTGGGCGGCGTGCTTGTCAATATAATATAAATTATTTTCTATCTCTACAAGTATATAGGTCTTAAAGGCTTCGCCCACTACACGGAAGGCCGGAGCCTTCCGGTCCTCGTCCACCACCTGCACTGTGGGGGCAGGTGCTGTCTCCGCCGAAGGCGGTGCAGACGCTGCCGACTCTGCGCGCTCATGCGTAGGTACTGCCGGGGGCGCTTGGGCGGGCACTTCCTGCTCGCTCTGTACCACCGGCGCAGCCTGGGGTTTCAAGGCGTTTATTTCGGTCACTTTTACAGGTGCCGGCTCTTGCGCCGTCGGCGCTGCGCTTTGCTCTGCCGCCCGCTGCACCGGGATCTGCCCCTGGGGCGCGGTACGGTACGGCACACCTGCCTGCGCCGTCTGCCAAAAGTCCGTGCGGGGCGCTGTTTGCAGCACCGTTTGCACGCTCTCTTCCTTTTTGCGGAAGAAGTCGATCTTTGCGCTGCGACTGCCTGCCGGCGGGTACGCGCGTCCCACCTCGTCCGCTGCGGGGGTGCCGCCAAAGGTTGCTTCCTTTACACTGTCGCCGGTCTCAATCGCGGTCTTGACCCCATAATACACCAGGTCAAACACCGGCTTTTCGTTGGCAAAGCGCACCTCGATCTTGGCCGGGTGCACATTCACATCCACCAGCGCCGTGTTGACGGTTATATTCAGCACGCAGGCGGGAAAGCGCCCCACCATAATGCTGTTTTTATACGCCTGCTCCAGCGCCGCCAAGGCGGTCTTAGACTTCACCAGGCGACCGTTTATGAAAAAATACTGCATGGCCCGGCTTTTGCGGGAGGCATGGGGGCTGGACACATAGCCCTCCAGCTCCATTCCGTTATAGCTGTAATGCACCGGGATCAGCGACTGGGTCAGTTCCCGGCCAAACACGGAGTACACCGTGCTCTTTAAGTCCTTGTTGCCGGGAGTCACCAGGGTCTGCTTGCCGTCCCGGATCAGGCGAAAGGCGATCTCCGGGTGGCTCAGCGCCACCGCGTCCAGCACACCGGCTACTGCGTTGCCCTCGGTCACATCTTTCTTTAAGAATTTCATGCGCGCAGGCGTGTTAAAGAACAGATCCCGCACCACCACTGTGGTGCCCACCGGGCAACCGGCGTCGTCGCAGCTTTCTTCCTGGCCGCCGGCGATCACATAGCGGGTGCCCACCTGCTCCTCTGCTGTGCGGGTAAGCAGTTCCACCTGCGCCACTGCGCCGATGGAAGCCATGGCCTCGCCCCGAAAGCCCAGGGTGCCGATGGCGTTCAAGTCCTCCTCGGTTGCGATCTTGGAGGTGGCGTGGCTGATAAACACCTTGGGCACATCCGCCCTTGCGATACCACAGCCGTCGTCCGTAATGCGCATATAGGTAGAGCCGCCGTGCTGGATCTCCACCGTTATGCGGGTGGCGCCGGCGTCAATGGAATTCTCCACCATTTCTTTAATTGCAGAGGCGGGGCGTTCCACCACCTCGCCGGCTGCAATCAGCTGGTACACGGACTTGGGTAAAATATGAATTTGCGGCATGGAACCACCGCCCTTTCTATAATGAATTCCGTTTTTAGCTAAGCTCCTGGGCCTTTTTGCGCAGGTTATCCAGGGTCTGCATAGCCTCAATCGGAGTCAAAGTGTTAATGTCTACGGTCTTTAAAATTTCCAAAATCTCGTTGGTGCCGTTGGCGGTGAAATTGTACTGAATTTCCTCCTCCGGCTCCTCCTCTATGGCTTCCTCCGCCTTAAACTCAATGGGCACGCTGTTCTGCTCCAGCTCCTTGAGGATCACTTTGGCGCGGCGCACCACCTTGTCCGGCACACCGGCCAGCTTGGCCACTTCAATACCAAAGCTCTGATCCGCGCCGCCCCGCACGATCCGCCGCAGGAAAGTAATATCGTCTCCCCGCTTCTTCACCGCTACGGAGTAGTTGCGCACGCCGTCTACCAGCCCCTCCATGGCGGTCAGCTCATGGTAATGGGTGGCAAACAGCGTCTTGGCGCCCAGGGTCTTGCGCTTGCACACATATTCCAGCACCGCCCGGGCAATGCTCATACCGTCAAAGGTGGAGGTGCCTCGGCCGATCTCGTCTAAGATAATCAGGCTGTTTTGGGTGGCGTCTTTCAAAATGGTGGCCACCTCGTTCATCTCCACCATAAAGGTGGACTGGCCGGTAGCCAGGTCGTCAGACGCGCCCACTCGAGTAAAAATGGCGTCTACCACGCCAATGTGCGCCTGCCGCGCCGGTACAAAGGAACCGATCTGCGCCAACAAGGTAATCAGCGCGATCTGGCGCATATAGGTGGACTTACCTGCCATATTGGGGCCGGTGATAATGTGGCACCGATCGTCCTGCAAGTCCAGGTATGTATCGTTGGGAACAAAGGGTCCGCTGTCCAGCAGTGCCTCCACCACCGGGTGGCGGCCGTCCTTGATCTCGATCACGCCATCCCCTTCTACCTGGGGACAGGTGTAGTTATGCTCTGCCGCCACATGGGCCAGGGAACACAGCACATCCAGCCGGGCCAGCGCCTTGGCGGTCACTTGCAGCCGCTGGATCTGACCGGCGATCTCCTCTCGCAGAGCACAGAACAGCTGGTACTCCAGCGCCACCTCTCGATCCTTGGCGCCTAAAATCTTGCCCTCCAGCTCTTTCAGCTCCTGGGTTATGTAGCGCTCGCAGTTGGCTAAGGTCTGCTTGCGGATGTAGGTCTCCGGCACCTGGTCCCGGTATGCGTTGGACACCTCAATATAGTAACCGAATACCCGGTTGTAGCCCACTTTCAGCTTGGGGATACCGGTTTCTTCCCGCTGCTGCGCTTCAATGGAGGCAATCACGCCGGTGCCGTCGGTCATAATGGCCTTTAGGCTGTCAATCTCTTCGTTATAGCCTGCTTTGATAAAACCGCCTTCGCGGATAGAAAAGGGCGGCTCCTCCACAATTGCCCGGCGAATCTCCTCTGCCACATCGGTGAGCAGGTCAATATCGCTTTCAATTTCCCGCAGCATGGCGGTGTTGCAGTCTGCCAAAGCAGTCTTAATCTCCGGCAGGGTGGAAATGGTGCTCTCCAGTGCCCGCAATTCCTTGGCATTGGCCGTGCCGTACACAATGCGGGTCATCAGCCGCTCAATGTCGTTAACACCCACCAGCGCCTGGCGTACCGTGTCTCGCAGCATCGGGCGGTCAAACAATTCGCCCACCGCATTTTGGCGACGGAGGATTTGGCTGACGCTCAGCAGCGGCCGCTCCACCCAGGCACGAATCATCCGCTTGCCCATGGCAGTCTTGGTCTTATCAATCACCCACAGCAGCGAATGCTTCTTGTCGCCGGTCATCATGGAGCGGGTCAGCTCCAAGTTGCGCCGGGCGCTGATGTCCAGGTGCATAAACCGCTCGCTGTCGTAGAACTCCACTTCCGACGGCGTCTCGATCTCGTCTTTCTTCTGCGTATTCTTCAAATAAGCGATCACCGCGCCCAGGGCACACACCGTCTCGCGGCTGTGACCCAGGTCCAGTGCGGCGATCTCATCCTTCTTCAAGGTCTCTATAATTTCCTGAGAGCAGGCGTCAAAATCAAACAGCGCCGCCTCCGGGTACTCGGCGGACGCCTCCAGCCGAGCCGTAACGAACTGCACCACATGCTCATAATCGGCAGCGGTGCCGCCAAAGATCACCTCTTTGGGAGAATAGGTGGACAGCTGATTGATCACCTTGCTCTCCACATCCTCGCCGGTAGCCAGGGTCACATGAAACTCGCCGGTTGACACATCCGCAAAGCAAAGCCCGGCGCCGTTCTCGCTGCCAAATACACTGCACAGGTAGTTGTTGACGCCGTCCTCCAGCATATTGCCCTCGATTACCGTACCGGGGGTGATGATTCTTATAACCTCTCTTTTAACGATGCCCTTGGCCAGCGCCGGATCCTCCATCTGCTCACAGATGGCCACCTTGTAGCCTCGGCTCACCAGCTTGGCGATATAGCTGTCTGCGCTGTGAAAGGGCACGCCGCACATAGGTGCCCGCTCCGCCTGGCCGCAGTCCCGACCGGTGAGCACCAGATCCAGCTCCTTGCTGGCGATCTTGGCATCATCAAAAAACATTTCATAAAAATCGCCCAGACGGAAGAACAAAATCACATCCGCATAGTCCTTTTTGATCTGAAAATACTGATCCATCATAGGGCTGATCTTTGCCTTTGCCATATTCCACTCGTCCTCCTCTCTGCAAAAAATGCTGCGAGCGACCACGCCGCCCGCAGCCGGTTTACACCTTAGTGGCAGCCGCCGCAGGTGCAGCAATCGTGGGTGCAGCCACCCTCCTGCTGCTGGGGCAGCTCACAGGTCTCCGGGTCCTGACCGTCAAAGAACAGGCCCATCATACCGCTGATGTACTGTGCCATCTCCTCCATGGCGGAAGCAGCGGCAGAATACTTCTGCATATTTTCGCTTTCCATAATCTCACCATAGAGCTTCTGATAATCGGCCTGCAGGCTCTCAATGCGATCCTTGTCTGCATCGTTTGCCTTCTCGGCCTCCTGCTGATACTTCAGGGAGATCAGCTGCAGCTCCTGCATCTGCTGCTGCAGCTTCTCGTCGCCGTCATTGGCCTTAGCTGCGGCCTGGAGGGCTGCAAAGCGCTCGTCCTTTTGAATTTCTTTGCCCAGTTCTCTGAGTGCGGATTCCAAACTCATAAATTTAATTCCTTTCCAGTTCTCCCCGCAACACATAGGTGAGCGGTTCTATAACTTTTACATTTTGGAAGGAGCCGATCAGGCTGTCGTCCCCTTCAAATTCTATAATCAGGTTCCCGTCCGTGCGGGCGGCAACATAATTATCACCTAACTTGCCTTTGCCGCTGACAAAGCACTTAAAAGTCTCGCCCCGGTGCAGCTGCATTTGCTCTGCGGAGATCTGCTCTTGCAGAGCCAGCAGCTCCGCCATCCAGCGGGCTTTTTCCTTATGGGACACCGGGTCGTCCATCTTGGCCGCCGGGGTGCCCTGTCTGGGCGAGTAGATGAAAGTAAAGAGTGAGGTGGCCCCCACCTCTTTGACCAACGATAAAGTATCTTGAAACTCCTCATAAGTCTCGCCCGGGAAGCCTACGATCACATCGCTGGTGATGGAAAGGGCGCTGCCCATCTTGGCCTTTGCGTAGTGCACCAGCTCTAAATACTGCCGGGCGGTGTAGCCCCGGTTCATGGCTTTCAGCACCCGGTCATTGCCGCACTGGAAGGGCAGGTGCAGGTGCTTGGCTACCTTTGGACATTCGGCCATGGTGTCCAGCAGTTCTTTGGTACAGTCCTTGGGGTGGCTGGTCATAAAGCGAATGCGAAAATCGCCGGGCAGGTCATTGATCTGCCGTAGCAGTTGGGAAAAGGTGACTCGTGGGGTCAGATCTTTGCCGTAGCTGTTCACATTCTGCCCCAGGAGCGTGATCTCTTTATACCCGTCGGCGATCAGCTGCTTGGCCTCCGCCAGCACATCGCACGCCTGTCGAGAGCGCTCCCGCCCCCGCACATACGGCACGATGCAGTAAGTGCAAAAGTTGTTGCAGCCGTACATAATGGGCAGCCACGCCCGCCGCTGATCGTCCCGCACTACCGGCACACCCTCGGCAATCACGCCGTCCATATCCGGCAGTTCAAACACCCGCTTTTTGCGAGTTAAGGTGCGCAGCAGCAACTCCGGCAGCCGGTGCACCACATGGGTACCGAACACCAGGTCCACAAAAGGAAAGGACTGCTTGATGCGGTCGGCAATGTGCTGTTGCTGCATCATACAGCCGCACAGGGCGATCACCGTGTCCGGGTGCTCCGCCTTATAGGACTTGAGCGCCCCCACATTGCCAAACACCCGATCCTCTGCGTGCTCCCGCACGGCGCAGGTGTTAAAGAGAATAAACTGTGCTTTGTGCCGATCGTCGGTAAACGCGTAGCCCATATCCGCCAGCATACCCTTAATATGTTCGCTGTCCGCCACATTCTGTTGGCAGCCGTAGGTGATCACACAGGCCAGGGGCTTGTCCGTATAGCGGCTTTGCAGCACCGCCTGCACCTTGGCAGCGTTTTCTCTTTGGGCGTCCAGTTCTTCTTTGCTGATGGTCTTGGTATTAATCAAGGGTACTTCCTCCGACATTGGCTTACAAAAGCCCATTTCAGGCTCCTGCACATTATAGCATTATAACAAATTCCGCGCCACGGTTCAATATATATAATATATAATATTTATTAAAAATAAGTGAATTTTTGTTCACCTTGCACCCTGCCATTGCTTTTGACGGCAAAAAGTGGTAAAATCCATACTTGCGTGCCGTGGATCGGCACGGAAAGAAGCAATTTGACGAGGTGATCTTATGCTGCACCAGCGCGGCGCCGGTGTGCTTATGCACATCAGCTCCCTGCCCTCCCCTTATGGGATCGGCGTGTTTGACCGGCACGCCCGAGACTTTATCGACCGTATTGCGGACATGGGCTTTACCTACTGGCAGGTGCTGCCCTTTAATCCGATTGACGGAGCCGGAAGTCCCTATTGCTCCCCCTCCGCTTTTGCCGGCAACTACCTGTTTATCGACCCGCAGGGATTGCAGGATATGGGCCTGGCGACGGCGGAAGAAGTGGCGGCAAACCATTATGACGGCACGCCGTACACGGCGGACTTTGCCTTTGCCGGTGAACGCCGACTGGCGCTGCTGGAGCAGGCTTTTTTGCGCATAGACGATACCCTGGCGGCCAAGATCAAGGCCTTTGAGATGGAGAATCCATGGCTGACGGATTTCAGCGTATTTATGGCGGTAAAAGAGGCGGAGGGCGGCAAGCCCTGGTGGCAGTGGAGCGACCGCCACGCCCATTACCACACCTGTATTCAGGACATATTTTCCTATGAGAGCCGGGCGGCGTTTTGGAAATTTGTGCAGTACATTTTCCACCTGCAATGGGGCAATATCAAGGCCTACGCCAACGAAAAAGGCGTGGCTGTCTTGGGAGATATGCCCATTTATGTAGCCATGGACAGCGCCGATGTGTGGTCCGGTCTGCCCCTGTTTCTCATTGACGAAAAGACCTTAAAGCCGGAGAAAGTGGCCGGTGTGCCGCCGGATTACTTTAGCGAGAACGGCCAGCTGTGGGGCAATCCCCTGTACGACTGGGCGGCTATGGAAAAGGACGGCTACGGCTGGTGGCTTTCTCGCCTGGGTCACGCGCTGACCACCTATGACGCAGTACGCATTGACCACTTCCGCGCCTTTGCCAGCTACTGGGCGGTGGACGCCCAGGCAGAGACTGCCAAAGTGGGCCAGTGGCTGCCCGGACCGGGGATGAAGCTGTTTGACAAGGTGTTTGAGGTGTACCCGAACGCCCCCATTATTGCCGAGGACCTGGGGGTGTTTGGAGAGGATGTGGTGCAGCTGCTTGCTGACACCGGCTTCCCCGGTATGAAAGTGGTGCAGTTTGGCTTTGACCCCAACGGTGACAGCAGCCACATGCCCCATAACGCAGAGAAAAACAGCATCAATTATGTGGGTACGCACGACAACAACACCCTGCTGGGCTGGCTGTGGGAAGCCGGTGAACCAGAGCGCCGCTTTGCCCTGGACTATGCGGGCTTTACCGGCGACAACTGGGGCGACGGCGGCTACCAAAGCCCCGCCTGCCGCAAAATTATAGAAACGGTGTGGCGCAGCGCCTCCAATGTGGTAATCATCGCCTTGCAGGATATGTGCGGCTTTGGCAGCGACGCGCGAATGAACACTCCCGGCGTGCCGGAGAAGAACTGGCGCTTTCGCACGACGGAAGACACCATCGCCAACATAGACGGCGCCTATTTCCGCCGAATCAACAGCCTGTTCCGCCGCGCCTACCCGGTTTTTGAAAAATAACAGGGTCAAAAAAACATCTCCTTCATAGTATGTTACTGAAGCACTGCGGGGCGCCGGGCGCCCGGTGTGCAATAACCTATGAAGGAGTTTTGTTATGCCCGATTCGATCATTGATACCGGCGAAAAACGCATTAACGAGGCGGTGTGCATTGACACCAAGCGCATTTACGACAGCTGCGTAAGCAAGGACTGCCTGGAGGACCTGCGGGTCACCTTTTATGCCCCGGCGCAAATGCTGGTAGACAACGCGGTCACCGTCAAGTGCCGGGACTGCACCATTGAAGCTGTAAGCATTGATGTGGACGAAGTGCCCTTTGACAACGGCTTTTACAGCGTGGATGTTACTTACTACTTTAAGCTGACCTTTGACTGCTACTCGGCGCCCTGCACGGTGCCTATGGTAGCCACCGGCTACACCAGCTTTAACAAAAAGTGCATTCTCTACGGTAGCAGCGGCAATGTGAAGGTCTTTGTCAGCAATGTGTCCGCGGAGGCGCTGGACTGCCCGGAGGCCCCCCAGTACACCAACCCCTCTGCCAAGGTGCAGGCAGTGGACCCGGTGGTTCTGTCTATGGATGTGGTATGCAGCTGCGACTGCCGCGTGCCCTGCCTAACCTCCATGCCCAAGTCCATCACTTCCACCCTGGACAACAGCACCCTGCCGGAGCGCCCGGCCAAGGCTGTGCTGGTGACCCTGGGTCTCTTTTCCATCATCCAGATGGAGCGGGATGTACAGATGACCATTCCCGCCTATGACTACTGCATTCCGGAGCGGGAGTGCAACTGCAACACCGCCAACCCCTGCGAGACCTTCGCCGGCATTGACTTTCCGGTGGATGAGTTCTTCCCCAGGGACAAAGAGGACTGCTGCCCTTGCTGCACAGACAGCGGCAGCACCGGCACCCATACCGCCGACCATCGTAACAATCGCTAAGATTCAAAAAAGCACCGCTGACGGTCCCCCGTCGGCGGTGTTTTTTTCGTATTTTCATTGTTCGTCAAACAAGAAGTTCGCCCGGTCTTGATACTTGCCGTTTTTGAATGTAATTTCGTAACTCACCCGATTCGACCGCAGGCGCCATTTCAAGACGGTCACGGTATCGCCGTTCTTGCTCGGTTCCACACCATAATAGCTGACCGTAGACAGCGGCGCGATTTTCAAGCATTCTTCCAAGGTCAGATCCGGCGCCCGGTCATACAGACTTTTGGCCTGATCCATAGACAAAGGGCAATCAAATTCCGTATTCACCAGGCACTTGCGTTCGTATATGCCATCCTGATCCGTATCTTCCAGAATCACATGATACGGTACGCCCTCGTAAACGGTCTCTTCATTTGCAGCCAAGCCCGCCTCATAATCCGCCGGTGTATTTTTAGACTGCACCGGCAACTGCGTTTTGTCCAAAACTTCCATGGCCTGCTGTAAGGGTTCGGACTCCACACCTTGGCGGGCTCGTTCCCGCATAAGTGCGTCTACGCCGTTAGACACGCCCAACGACACCGCCGCACAAACAGTCAGTGCCACTAAAATGCGCCCGATCACCGGCATACGGTGGAAAATACCCTGCTGCAGTGTTTGGCTGTTGACCCGATGGATTTTGCCGGCACAGATAAAATCCACCACGGCCAGTACCAACGGCAGAAAAGACAAAACGAACTGCACATTGTACATCCAGTCCATATTCCAACCCCTCCACTGGGAGAAATATAGCCAAGGCGACACACCCTCAAGTGCAAAGCCCAACAAAAACGGCGTGTCCATAGCTAAAGCAGCCGGTATATCCAAAGTCAGACAAAACAGTAGGGTGAACAAATTGTACCATAAAAAATACTGCGTAATGCCACTGAAAACGCAGAACAACCCGTGCCCAACCAGCAGCACCGGGTCCTTGCACTTCCACGCCCAGCGAAAGGCCAGGGTGGTGGCTGCCAAAACAGCCAGCACATTGCCAAACAGCAAGGTATAAACCAGCCAATTCGGCATAACAGCATACAAAGAATACGACCACTGATTGCAAAACCCATACAGCACAGACAGCCCCACGCACGCCGCCAGGGCGGAAAAACCCAGCATCCGACCGGGCAAATTCCGGTGCAGGCGGCCCAGTTCCCGGGCCATCTCCTCCGGCGCGCCCATACGGCTCATTGCCATATTCTCCGCCTTTTCCCTCTCATATCCGGCGTCTGTATAGAAGCTGGTTTCGTCCTCTATATGATCTTCCAGCTCCCGCTGCACCTGGGCTTTGGTATACGGGTTGGAGACCAGCAGCAGTGCCTTGTGCAAATACTCTTCTTTTTTCATGCCCCACCTCTATGCAAACTCCAACACCCGGGTCACATCCCGCGTGTAAGACAAAAACTCCGCTTTCTTCTCGGCAAACTGGCGGCGGCCTTTGTCCGTTAAGTGATAATACTTCCGACGGCGGCCGTCCACCGTTCGCCAGTCGCTCTTTAGGCACCCCTCCTGCTCCAAAGCGTGGAGAATGGGATATAAAGTCCCCTCGCTCATTTGGAACACATTTTCGCTGCGGATCTCCAACTCCCGAATGATCCGATAGCCGTACAAATCCTTGCCGTCCAACACGCTCATCACCAATAGCGGCGTGCCGCCCTTGAGCAGTTCTTTACTGTAACGCATACGCACCTCCTAAAATCAATACCTTGGATTACAATGTATATCTCACGGTTACATCGTAACACAAGGTATCGATTTTGTCAACAAAAAATACCACCCTTTAAAAGAGTGGTATTTTTACGGTGGGGGCAAGCCCCCGCCCTACGATATCTTGGGACAAGAGATGCAGTAGGGGCGGATAGCATCCGCCCGCACGATGATCTTTTTCCTTTAATCGCCTTTACACCTTTTCCATTCTGGCGAAGTTGGCCATCAATTTCTTGGTGCCCGCACGGTCAAAGGCCACCTCCAAAAGGGTATCGTTGCCCATGGGCTGGGTAGACAGCACCACGCCGGTGCCAAAGGTCTTGTGGCGCACCGTATCGCCTACGGCGTAGGTGACGCCGGTAGCTGCCGGAGCGGCCTTGGCGGTCTTGGCGCCGCCGAACTTGTGGGCGTAGCTGCTCTTTTGGGTCTGCTGTCCCACCTTGGCGCCGGTAAAGCCCGCGTGGCTGCGGAAGGACTGAACGGTCACATCCTCCGTCACCTGCTCCGGGATCTCTCGCAAAAAGCGGGAGGGCATATTCCGGTTGGTGGTGCCGTAAAGCATACGCTGGCGGGCGTTGACCAAATAGAGCTTTTCCCGGGCGCGGGTAATGCCCACATAGGCCAGGCGGCGCTCCTCCTCCAGCTCCTCCTCGCTGTACATGGCCTGGCTGCCGGGGAAGATACCCTCCTCCATACCGGGGATAAACACCACCGGGAATTCCAGGCCCTTGGCGGAGTGCAGGGTCATCAGCACCACAGAGTCCTCATCGTCGTTATAGGAGTCAATGTCGGACACCAGCGCCACATCCTCCAAAAAGTCGGACAGCTCAAAGTCCTCGTTCTCCTCCTGGTATTTAATGAACATGGAGGAAAGCTCCTTGATATTGTTCAGCCGGTCCTCGTACTTCTCCGGATCGTCCTCCTGGAGATAGTCCGTGTACTTGGTCTTTTCCAAAATCTCCTGGAGCAAGTCGCTCAGAAGCATACCGTCCTCCAGGCAACGCTGGAAGTATGTAATCTGGGCGGCAAAATCCTTTAATTTTTGCGCGCTGCGGGCAGTTTTTTGGAACTCGTCTGCTCGCTGGCACACCTCAAAAGCAGAGATGCCCAGTCCGGTGGCGATCTCCGTAATATGGCTGACCATGGTGGCGCCGATCCCCCGCTTAGGCACATTGATAATGCGCTGCAAACGCACCGTGTCCGCCGGGTTGTTAATGAGCGCAAAGTAGGCGGTCATATCCTTAATTTCCTTGCGGTCAAAGAAGCGGTTGCCGCCAATGACCTTGTGGGGAATACCGCTTTTCGTCAGGGCAATTTCAATATTCCGGGACTGGGCGTTCATTCTGTACAGGACTGCGTGGTCGCTCATTTTGCGCCCGGCCTTTACATTCTTCAGAATCTCCTCCACAATAAAGGAAGACTCGTCTGCCTCGTTCTGGGCAGTATTCAGAATGATCTTGCTGCCGGCGCCTGCATCCGTCCACAGGCGCTTGCCCTTTCGATTTTTATTATTGGCAATCACCGCGTTGGCGCCGTCCAAAATATTCTGAGTGGAGCGGTAGTTCTGCTCCAGGCGAATCACTGTGGCGTTCTTATAATGCTGCTCAAAGGACAAAATATTTTCAATGGTGGCGCCACGGAAGCGGTAAATGGACTGGTCGTCATCACCGACCACGCAAATGTTCTTAAACTTGTCCGCCAGCAGCGAGGTGAGCACATACTGGGCGTGGTTGGTGTCCTGGTACTCGTCCACCATCACATAGCGGAACTGGTTTTGGTACAGCTCCAGCACATCGCCATTCTCTCGCAGCAGCTGCACGGTGTTGTAGATCATATCGTCAAAGTCCATAGCGTCCGCCGCCAGTAGCTCCTTTTGATAGAGAGCATAGCACTCGGCAATCTTGCCCTTACGGAAGTCCGCACCCACGGTAGCCCGGTACTCCTGAGGACCGATCAGCGCGTCCTTGGCGTTGCTGATCTCCGACAAAATGGCCCTGTGGTTCAGAAACTTGTCGTCAATGCCCAGTTGGCGCTGGCACTGCTTCATCACCCGCTTGCTGTCGTCCGTGTCATAAATGGTAAAGTGGTTGGTATAGCCCAGCCGATCCCCAAACCGGCGCAAGATCCGCGCGCAGCAGGAGTGGAAGGTGTGGGCCCAAATGGACTCCGCCTCCGGGCCGATGGCGTCTGCCAGTCGCTGGCGGATCTCCCCCGCCGCCTTATTGGTAAAGGTAATGGCCAGCACCTGCCAAGGCAGGGCGTAGCCGTCGGCAATAATATGCTGCACCCGGTTAACCAGCACAGTGGTCTTGCCGCTGCCGGCCCCGGCCAGGATCAGCAAGGGACCCTCGGTGTGCTGCACCGCCTGCTGCTGCATTTGGTTAAGTGCCATTGGTGTTCCTCCGTCTACAAAAAAATTACAAACAAAAAGGGCGCAAAATCCGGCAGGCTAGGCCCGCCGGATTTATCACCCGAAAATCAGTTGTTCCAGTTACTTTAACAAAGTGAGCATAATGCCAGCTGCTACGGCAGAGCCAATCACGCCGGACACATTGGGTCCCATGGCGTGCATCAGCAGGAAGTTGGAGGGGTTCTCTCTCTGCCCCTCTTTTTGGCTGACGCGGGCGGCCATTGGTACGGCAGACACACCGGCAGAGCCGATCAGCGGATTGACCTTGCCCTTGGTGAAGATATACATCAGCTTGCCGAAGAGCACGCCGCCGGCAGTACCCACGGAGAATGCGATCAGGCCCAGCAGCACGATCTTTAGGGTATCCAGGTTCAAGAATTTATCCGCAGAAGTGGTGGCACCTACGGACAGACCCAGCAGAATGGTCACAATGTTCATCAGCTCATTCTGTGCCGCTTTGGCGATACGCTCGGTCTGGCCGCTCTCTTTCAGCAGGTTACCGAACATCAGCATACCCACCAGTGCAGCCGCATCCGGCAGCAGCAAAGATACAATAACCGTTACCAAAATGGGGAACAAAATCTTCTCCAGCTTGGAAACAGGGCGCAGATTGCCCATCACCACACTGCGCTCTTTCTTGGTAGTCAGCGCGCGCATAATGGGGGGCTGAATGATTGGCACCAAGGCCATATAGGAGTACGCCGCCACAGCAATCGTACCCAACAATTCCGGTGCCAACTGGGAGGTAACGAAAATGGCCGTAGGACCGTCCGCACCACCGATAATACCGATAGAACCGGCCTGCTGAGGGGTAAAGCCAAGCAGGATCGCGCCCACATAGGTAAAGAAGATACCCAACTGGGCAGCAGCGCCCAGAATAAAGCTGGAGGGATTGGCGATCAGCGGCGCAAAGTCCGTCATGGCGCCAATGCCCATAAAGATCAGGGGCGGGTAAACACCGGCTTTTACGCCGAAATACAGGAAGTCGATCAGACCGGGGCTAAGCACGGCGCCGGAAGCGTCCGTCAACCGGCCGGCCATCAGGTCGATAAACTCGTGAATACTGGAGTAATGCACGGCCAGGTTGGCGCTGGGAATATTGGCCAGCAGCATACCGAAGGCAATGGGGATCATCAGCAGCGGCTCAAAGCCCTTCTTGATACCCAAATACAGGAAAACAAAAGCAACCACCAGCATGACAGCGTTTTTCCAGCCGCCGTCCGCTGTGAAGAAATAGGCGTAACCGGAGTTGGAAAAGATCTGTACAATGACCTCCCAAACCCCTCTTAAAATCTCACTCATTCATATACCTCCGTTAAAACGGGCGTGTGTTCTCTGCCACAGCGGCAGCCGCCCAGGGATTGCGCACACCCACCGGATTGGGGCGCACACGGCGCACGCTCTGTACCACAGCACCGGGGCCTTCGCTGGCCGCAACGGCAGCTGCAATCACAGCCACTACCTCGCCGGGAATGCCACTCTCCACCACCGGTGCAGGTGCGGCAGGCGCAGCCTTGACAGCGGGTGCAGACGGCGCGGAAGCCACAGTCACCTGGCTCTCCATAGCCTTTAACTTTTTCTTCTTACCACGAGTCTCTGCCCCGTGCACAATGGCGCCGAATGCCTTAAACACAAAGATCAGCAGCACCAAAATGCCCAAAACAATCACAATGCCGGCAATCACCACTGTGCTGGTGAAGGTAGCACTACGATCCGCCTCAATACCGGTAGCCGCCAGCAAAATTGAAGATAACGGGTTCATCTGATTAACCTCCAGTTACAATTTTCCAAATTAAAGATATTATAAATCAAAAGCGGCGCAAAAGCAATGTTTTTTGCAGCAGAAAGAAAAAAATTGCAAAACTTCGTCAAACTGTATAAAATCCGTGGGAAAGTCTTGATTTATTTTTAAGATCGGATATAATGATAGTGTACCAAAAGGAGGCGGACTTATGACTGAACAGACCTTGATCATTGCCATCTTGGTGGCGCTGGTGATCCTGTGGATCACAGAGACTTTAGGCATGCACCGCACCAGCCGCATTTTAGGCGGCGTTATTGACTTGGGCTTTGCCGTGCTGCGCTAAGTAAACAAAAGAAAATACATAGACCTACAAAAACAGCCGCTGCTTATTGCAGCGGCTGTTCTTTATTCTGTTATTCTTTTATGCGGCAAATGCGCATGGCATGCTTCTCCACCTTAAAACGCACTTCCGTATAGTCAAAATTCTCCCCATCGCAGTTACCCAAAAGCGGCCGATCGTCCACGGACCAAAAGCGACCGCCTACGGTGTAACCGGTATGCACCACATCCGGCGCATACTCGGCAGCCGTGCCGGCACTGTACCGCGGCACGATGGGCACAGCCTTCGCCAGGCTCAGCGGATCCACATAGGTAAAATCCAGCAGACCGTCGTCCAGCTTGCTGCCCGGCGCCGGACAAAAGCCGCCGCCGTAGTAGCTGGCGTTGCAGATGGCAAACAGGGCATATTCCATATTCTCCCGATGAAATTTATAGGGGTTGCCGTTTTCGTCCACACAGTCCAGTTCAACATTGACCTTGTAGCGCAGGGGCTGCATCATCACCGGCACCACGGCAATATTGTATGCCTGATGGCCCAGCGGGGGAATTTTGCCTGCGATCTTGCGGCCGATGGTCTCCACCTTGGTGTCCAGCCCATAGCTCATCACATTGATGCACTTTTCGCCGTTATAGTCGATCAGATCCAGCGGCTCCACCGTGTAATTCAGCTTGCCGGAGTACAGGCCAAAAGATTTGATCACATTCTCCACATTGATCTTTTTGGTGCCATAGACTTTCTTGGCAAAATCGTTGCCGGTGCCCAGGGGCAGCAGCATCATAGGGGTCTCTGTATGCGCCAAGCCGTTGGCAATCTCATGTACTGTGCCGTCGCCGCCACAGCAGACAATGACACAGCGATCGCCATACTTTGTCGCATAAGCCGTTGCAATCTCTCGGGCGTGGCCGGAATGGTCCGTCTCTTCCACAATCATCTCATCATCAAGAAGACGAAAAGCGGAGCGGATACGGTTGAAAATAGCCTCTTTGTCCTTATGGCCGGACACCGGATTCACAATAAATACATACTTCATCTGTTTTTCCCCTCTTTCACGCCGGGCGCCGTCAAGCCAGGTAGGCACCGCCCACCGGGCGCACTTGCAGCACATGGCAGGTGCCCTCGCCGAACACGCCCTCCAGCACGGTACGGTACTGCTCCAGCAGATCGTTTGGCACAAAGGCCTGAATGGTACCGGCAAAGCCGCCGCCGTGCACGCGATAAGCGCCACGATCACCCAGCACCTGGCCGCTGATGGCCAGCGCCAGGCTCAGCCGCTGATCCGTGGGGTTCTTGGTGGTAAACACATTTTGATTATACATAAAGGAGGAGCGGCCGGAGGCATTGATGTCTGCCAAAAAGCCGTCAAAATTCCCCTGCTCTAAACAAGCGACAGCGTCTTCCACCCGGCGATTGTCATTATAAAAATGAATTGCGCGGATCAATGCCCGATCATTGACCTTGGTTTGCAGCTCCGGCAGTGCGGCAAAGAAGTCCTCGTAAGCCACCTGGCGCAATACAGACTTGCCCATGGCATGCGCCACTGCTTCCATCTCGCTGCGAATGGCAGCGTAATCGTCCGTCAGATCCGAGTGGTTGCCGCCGGTATCTACAATGCACAGGCTGTGACCGGAGGCAGCAAAGTCATAATCCACCTTTTGGATCACCGGCTCTTGGGTGCTCTCAAAATCAATGGTCACAAAGGCGCCTACGGAAGAAGCCATTTGATCCAACAAACCGCAAGGCTTACCAAAGAATACATTTTCGCTGTACTGTGCCACCTTGGCAACGGTTACCGGGTCGATGCCGCCATCGTTGTACAAATAAGAAGTGATGGTCCCCAGCAGCACCTCAAAGGCTGCGGAGGAGGACAGGCCGGAGCCGCCCATCACATCGCTGGTGGTTACCGCATCGTAGCCGCCGACGGTATAGCCCAAATCACTAAGCCGCGCAGACACACCGCGCACCATAGCCGTAGAATGGCCAAAGGCGTCTGCGTTGGGGGCCAGATCCGCCAAATCTGCCACATTCATTTGGTGGCCGGCAGACTTAACCCGCACCACGCCGTCCTCGTTCTTGGAGGCAACGGCAATGGCGTCCAGGTTTATGGCCGCCGCCAACACCTTGCCGTGATTGTGGTCCGTGTGATTACCGCAGATCTCCGTGCGTCCGGGAGCGGACATCAGGTGCACTTCCCGGTCTCCGCCAAAGGTTTCTGCAAAGGTGGTCAGAAGTTCTATGTACCGGGACTTCTGCTTTGCCACTTCCCCGTCGGTCACATATACCCGGCGAAAGGCGTCATCCAACTGGCCGTCTTTGATTTTGTTCATCATCGCTTGTGCATTCATAATTGTACCTCTTTGATTTTATAATACGATTTTGTATTTTTCTTTTTCGCTGTATAGAAGCAGGGTTTGGTTCATCTGGCGGGACCGACGGCCGTAATATATATTAAAGGCCATACTGGTAATGCCGGAGAACCCCACAATGATCATCAACAGCGCAATGAACCGCGCCGAAAACGGATTGTACAGCACGGTACCGATTTTGGTATAAATGTAAAGCCGGGGCGCAAAGCCCAGCAGGCTCAGACAAATATAGTAAAGGAAGTCGTAGTGCATGGAGCCATAATACTTGGACACCATACCTAAAGGAATGGACGGCACCAAACGGGACACAAAGAGAACATAAGGGTTACCGTTGCCCTTAAATCGAATCCAGTCCCGAATAAAGCGCATTTGACGAATATTCAGGATCATACCGGCCCAACCGCCGCCGATCCAACTGCCTTCCGCGTATTTAACTGCGAAGAAGAACGCCAAAAACACCATATTGATCAGCATAGCCTGCCCCAACGGGAACACCACGCCGGAGATCACACACAGCACACCCATAGGAATCGGCAGCTGGCACTTGGCAACATACAGCGCAAAAATGCACAGAATGATCTCAAAATCCGAGTCCAGTCCTACAATGGACTCGTCCAGCCGCCGCAGCCAGCTGATGAGTGCGTCAAAGCGCACCTCCAACTCCGTGTGCTTATAAAGCGCCACAGCCAACAACACCAAAAGCCCCAGCGTCACCAGTGCGATCACGCCGGAAATGAAGTTGGTTCTGTGCCGTTTTTGCTGCTTCAACGGCGTCACCTCCCTTATCTGCGGAGGATCAGTCCTCCTGCTCTCTGAAGTTGCCCAAAAACTTAAAGCCCGGCAACTCGTCCGACAGCGCGCACAACAGGTCCAAGGTCACATCTCGGCGCACACTGCCCATAATATCCACATAAAAGAAATAGCTGAATTCCCCGTTACCCATGGGGCGGCTCTCAATCTTGGTCAGATTCAGCCCGGCCATGGAGAAACGGCCCAGCACCCGGTACAAAGATCCGGTGGTATGAGGCACTCGAAAGATCAGCGAGATCTTATCCGCATCGCTGCTGATCTGCATATCCTTGGAGATCACAACAAACCGGGTCCTGTTATTAGAAATATTCTGGATCTCCCGTTTCATAACCTGCAAACCGTATTTTTTTGCCGCAGTAGGTGAACAGATAGCGGCAATATCCCGCCGGTCGGACTGAGCCACATACTTAGCGGCCGCCGCTGTATTGGAATAAGTAATGCCGGTAAAGCCGAAATTCTCAATAAAATTACTGCACTGGGTCAGCGCCTGATGATGGCTGTAAATGCTCTCCACATCTTCATACCGGGTATCCGGGTGGGCGGCCAGGCAGTGCTCAATCTTTTCGTCTCGGGCACCTACCATAAAAAAGCGGTACTTCATAATCAGGTCATAGGACTCGTGCACACTGCCTGCGGTGGAGTTCTCCACCGGGATAATACCGTAGCGTGCCTCGCCCTTGTCCACTGCCTCAAATACATTCTCAAAATACTTATAATATTTGATGGGCACACCGGGAAATAGCCGCGCCCCGGCAATGGACGCATAGGCGCCCTCCACACCGGCACAGGCAATGCACTCACCGGGCGCCACAGCAATGGGGCCGTCCTGCAAGGCTGCCGTGATCTCTTTTCTTAAATCGGCGCCGCCGTCCATCATCTTGTGCTGGAGCGCACGGGAGGCGTCCATAGTAGCAGCAAACACAGTTTTGATCGTTTCGCCCCGATCGCCGCACTTGCCTGCCACATCATCGAGAATTTGGCGTTCCCGCTCCTCATTGAGCACGGGAATCCCCCGCTCCACCTTGTACTTGGCCACCTGCTCAGACACATCCATGCGCGCCATCAGCAGAGGAATCAGCTGATCGTCGATCCGGTCGATCTCTTTTCTCAGTTCCAACAAATCCATGTATTTCTATTCCTTATATTCTCTTACTTTTCGATTTTATCCTTGGATCAGCAAATCCATCAGCCCAAAGGCTACGGCAGCCTCTACCACCGGCACGGCACGAGGCACGATACAGGGATCGTGGCGACCGTGAATGGTCAGGGTCTCCGGCTCCATGGTCTGCAAATTCACACTGGGCTGTGGCTGACCAATGGAGGGCGTGGGCTTTATGGCCACCTGAAGCACCAAGGGAGCACCGGAGGTCATACCGCCCAGCACGCCGCCGTTATTATTGGTCAGCAGCGCCACCTTTCCGTCCCGGACGGTGTAGCCGTCGTTCACATCTGCACCAAAGGCGCCGGCAAAATCAAAGCCCAGGCCAAACTGCACGCCCTTCACCGCCGGAATGCCAAACAGCAGGGCCGAGAGTTTGCTTTCCACAGTAGAGAACATATTGCCCCCTACCCCCACCGGCAGACCGATGGCTGCGCACTCAATGCTGCCGCCCACACTGTTTTGTTGCAGCCGGGCAGCCTCAATCACTGCGCGCATATTTTCCTCCGCCTCCGGGTTCAGCACGGCAAACGTGCTGTGGCCCAAGCGGTTTAATGTCTCTTTATCAATGGAATTGGGGTCAAACAGGGCGTCCTTTACCCCGCCCACCTTGGCAATATGGGCGCCTACAAACACGCCCTGCTGTGCCAAATACTGCTTAGCAATAGCACCGGCAAATACCAGAGGTGCCGTCAATCGGCCGCTAAAGTGGCCACCGCCTCGCACATCGTTACGGCCGCCATACTTTACATAGGCCGGATAATCGCTGTGGGAGGGTCGAGGTACCAGCGCCACATTGCCATAGTCACCGCTGCGGGTATTCTCATTGGCAATCTCCATGGCCAGAGGCGCACCGGTGGTGCGCCCATTCAGCACACCGGAGAGAATATGGGGAATATCCTTTTCCAGCCTGGGGGTGGCGGTTTTGTCACGCCCCGGGGCACGCCGAGCCATATCCTTATAAATGGCGTCCAAATCCACCGGGATACCGGCAGGCAAACCGTCAATCACACAGCCAATGGCCGGACCGTGGCTCTCACCAAAAATACTCAGTTGTACCTGCTCACCTGTTACTGATGACATCTGCCTTACCTCCCAGTGCACAAAAATCTTCAAAAAAGGCAGGATAAGTCTTGTTAATGCTCTCTGCCTGTTTGATCACGCTGTCACCTGCAGCATACGCTGCCGCCACAGAAAAGGCCATCACGATCCGATGATCGTTGCAGCCGTCCACTGTGCCGCCCTGCACCGCGCCGGTGCCGTGGATCACCAGCCCATCCGGCAGTTCTTCCACCTGCACGCCCATGGCCCGCAGATTCAGCGCCACGCTTTGTAGCCGATCCGACTCCTTAAACCGCAGCCGTCCGGCACCGGTAATGCGGGTGGTGCCCTTGGCAAAGGCAGCGGTCACTGCCAGCGCAGGCACCATATCAGGAATATCCCGAGCATCAATCTCCGCCGGGCGCAATTCGCCGCCACAGCACCGCACAATACGGTCGCGCACTTCCACCCGGGCACCGAAGCGCTCCATCATAGCACAAACAGCTTTATCCCCTTGGGTAGAGGCCGGGTTCAGTCCGGCAATTTCTATCTCCTGCCCCACCGTGCCGGCAGCCATAAAAAACGCCGCGTGGGACCAATCGCTTTCTACTGTAAAGTCCACAGGCTTGTACTGCTGATTGCCCCGCACCAGGTAGCCAAAATCCGTAGGCCGTACCTGCACGCCAAAAGCCGCCATCACCTGCAAAGTAATATCAATATAAGGCTTTGACTCTAATTCCGTTGTTAAAAGAACTGCCGAGTCGCCGTCTAAGAGCGGCAGTGCCAGTAGCAACCCTGTCAGGTACTGAGAGCTGACGTTTCCGGCGATCTCATATTGCCCGGGTCGCAGCTTGCCGGTAACAGAAAAGGGTAGGCCCCCATCTGTCTGTACCTGCACACCGTGCTGTGGCAGCAGGGTGGCAAAGGCATCCAGCGGGCGCCGGGGCAGCCGACCGGCGCCGGTAAAGGTTACCGACTTGCCCAAAGCTGCCGCCACCGGGATCAAAAAGCGCACTAAAGAGCCGCTTTCGTTGCAAAAAATTTCGTCCCGCCCGGCAGCCAAATCCGCCAGCGCCTGAACCGTGGCTGCAATATCTGCCGAAGTACCCAAGGGCGCTACGGAGCCACCACCGGCCAGCGCACTGCAAATCAGCGCCCGAATGGCAAAGGACTTAGAAGGCGGCAGCTGCACAGTGCCTGCCAGCGGGGACGGCGTGATCTTTACTTGCATGCCCCACCTCCGAACATGGTTCGCAGGGTAGGCAGATCCACCGGATCAATAAAGCTGTCGCCGATCTTACGCAGCAGCACCAGTTTCATACCGTCTGCGGTGCGCTTTTTATCCGCCTGCATCGCGTCCACAATTGCATCAATAGAATGGGTATCCGCCACAGGCAGATTGTATTTTTGAAGTAAGGCTGCAATGCGGTCCGCCGTACCCGGTTCCGTCAGCCCTGCGCCCTCTCCGGCACGAGCCGCCAGCACCATACCGATTCCCACAGCGGCGCCGTGCGTCACCGTTTGATAGTTCCATAATTTTTCAATGGCGTGACCGGCGGTATGCCCAAAGTTCAGCAGAGCGCGCTCGCCCGCTTCCTTTTCGTCATGCTCCACCACCACGCGTTTCATATCCACACAGGCATAGATAATCTCGTGAATACGATCTTTAGCACTGGCCTGCTCCAGCAGGGCAAACAGCTCCGCCGAGCGGATACAGCCGTACTTGATCACCTCGCCCATACCGTCACTAAAGAACACATCCGGCAGGGTACGCAGCACCTGCGGATCAATCAGCACCAAAATCGGCTGGTGAAAGGCGCCGCACAAATTCTTGCCCATAGGCAGATCCACGCCGGTTTTGCCGCCCACAGAGGAGTCCACCTGCGCCAGCAGTGTCGTGGGTATCTGCACAAAATCAATGCCTCTCAAATAAATGGCAGCCGCAAATCCGGCCATATCGCCGCACACACCGCCGCCCAGCGCAACCACCAGGTCGCCCCGCGTCAGCCCCTCCCGGGCCATATAATTCACCATATTCAGCACGGTCTCCGGCATCTTGGACGACTCACCGGCGTCAAATACCAGGGTGCACACCTGAAAGTCTGCGCTCTCCAGCGCCTGCACCACCCGGTCGCCGTACAAAGGGTACACATTGCTGTCGCTGATCAGGCAAATGCGCTTGGCGCCGGACACGCGACGCACCAGGTCACCGGCTTGCTCCAGCAGGCCATCGTCAATGAGAATATCATACGGTCTGCCGGTATGTACTGTGATCTTTTGCATCAGCCGATCTCCTCCTTAATCCGGTTGCCCTGTTCCATCAGCGCCCGCAGTGCCGGCGCATCCTCCGCCTCAATGGCAGAGCGGAACTTTTGCAAATTGCCAACTAAGTCATCAATCTCGCGAATCAGCGGCTCCTTATTATCAATAAATAACTGGGCCCACATCTCTGCATTGATGCGAGCCACCCGACTCACATCCCGATAGCTGCCGGCGCTGAAGCCTGCGTGCTGGGGTGCCAAAGGGGACAACACATACGAGCAGGCCAGCACATGGGCAATTTGAGAGGTAAAGGCAATCATCTCATCATGGTGCTCCGGGGTGGTCACCACCGTGCGGGCGAAGCCCATATCCTCTGCCAAACCGATCAGCGCATCCACCTTGCGGCGGGGTGCGTCCACCGGAGTACAAATAAAGGACGCGTTGTCAAACAAGTTGTTCAGGCTGTTGTCATAGCCGGACACCTCACGCCCGGCCATAGGGTGGGCACCGATAAAAGTAAATGGCAGATCCTTATGCGCTGCCATTTGGCGACAGATCTTGGTTTTGATCCCGCAGGAGTCCGTAACCACACTGTCTTTCTTAAACAGATCCTTGTGCTCCAAAATGAAGGGCACAATCGCCTCCGGATAAAAGTTAATAATGGTAATGTCTGCCTGGGGCAGCAGTTCCTCCAAAGAACCGGTGGCGTCAATGGCGCCGTCAGCCAAGGCGCGCTGAGCCACACTGGGGGTGCGGTTCCAACCCAGCACGCAATGTGCCGTGTTCTTCTTCAATGTTTTTGCCAGGCTGGCACCGATCAGACCCAGCCCTAAAATCAATACTGTCATGAGAATTCCGTCTTTCCGTCCGTACCTACGGACCCAAAATCACAGATACTATAATAATATATTCCCTATCATAAGTCAAACGAAAAAGGCGAAAAGGCGCTCCTTTGGCTAAAAATGAACAGAAAAACGCCGCACCGAGTTGCCTCAGTGCGGCGAATTCTTTTTAATTCCAGCGCTTATTTGCCGAATACATCGTACTCAGAATCGTCAAACAAGTCGTTGCCCTTGTTATTTGAAGGGTCGGATGTCATAACCACATCCTCGGACTTAAGCTGGTACTTGCGAACGGTGATCACCGGTTCTTCATAACTTTTTCTCATCTTAAAGTCCCTCCTTCCTTAAAACTGCACGGTCTCGCTTACAGCCTTGTCAGCATACACGGTATAGGTCTTGCCGTTCAAGGTGTAGGTCACATAGGATCTGTAAGTCAGATCATAGGAACCGGACAGCGAAGTGGACTTGATGCTGACCACATACTGGCCGTAGTTATCATTTTCACCGGTGTGCTTGGAGGCCTTCAGACGCTTAATGCTGCTGTCGGTGCTGGCATTCTCCAAAGTCAGAGTCTTGCCGGCAGCGGTGGTGAACAGCATGCCGTACTCCACAGCCTTGGCATTCTCCGGCAGAGCAAAATTGCCGATCATGGAGAACTTGGTGCTGGCTTTTACAATGCCATCACGGGTGGATGAGGAAGCACCGTTTGTATCATTATCCAGCACATTACAGGTCTCCTGGTCTTCCAAGATACCTTGCCAATCGGAAAGGGTATACGCATCATACTCAGCATCTTCACAAGCACGCAGAGTCAAGGTTTTGCCGTAACCAACAATCACAAAGGTGCTGCGCTGAACAGTTTCTGTCTGGCCGGTACTGGGGTTCACATAACTACCCTCAAGTTCGCCCAGATACTTCACCCAAATCTCAGCACTTTCATCGGTATAAGTCACCAGATCATTGTAATTGAAAGTCTTGTTGATAACATTGTCTTGGTTTACATTCAGAACAGAGATATTAAATGTAGCAATGTTCGTCACATCGTACTGTGCGGTAATGGTGGTGTCACCGGTTACGTTAATCTTGGAACCGGCGGCTGCGCCGTTGTCATAACCGCTGAAGGTGTAGAATGCACAAGAGGGAGCGGTGGGCATGGTCACAGAGCCGCTGGTGTAAACCACATCAAACACATGACCGTTAATGCCGTTGACAAAAGTCACTACATAATTGGCCGCGTCGCTGTCCGCCTTCTCTGTGGTCAGATACGTGTTGCCCTTAACCACAAAGCCGTAGCTGGGTGCGGTGGTCATATACTTGGGTGCGGTGGTCTGGGCAACCTGCACGGAGTTGTAGCTGTAGTACCAAGCATACTTGGCAGCGCCGGTCTCCGTTTCAATGTCATCATTGGTGCTGATGGTACCGTCACCGTTAACTACAATGCGGGCACCGTAATTGTAAGTACCCAGCGGCTCACCGTTCAGGTACACAGTGTAGGTCATGGGCTGTAAGGACTCCAGCAATGCCTGGATGGCAGCATTCAGGCTGTTCATATCTTTGTAGGCAATACCCACAATGTCCTTGCCGTTGACCGTCACGGTCTTGTACAATTCAAAACCGGTAATGGCAGACAAATCATACGCATCGGAATCCTTGCCGTCCTGTGCCTTGGCCAATGCAGCCTCTGCTGCAGACAGATCCAGAGTTGAAGCGCTAATGCTGTATGCATTGACCTTTGCAGTCTCTGCGTCGATCTCAGTCTGCTTGTCGCCCATGGTAGCGGCACGCTGTTCTGCGTTGTAGTGGTAGTAAGTCAGACCCTTAATGAGCGCAGCCACGCCCTCCAAATCGCTGGCGGCATAGGTCTTGTCGGCCAAAGTCGTCAATTTGGCCACCGCTGCGTCCAGCGCGGAGAAGTCGGCATTATCCATTGTGGAGCTGTACTGTGCGGTGTAAGTCACAGCACCGGTCACCAGCGTGGAATCGGTGATCTCCGGATCCCAACCGGTAAAGGTGTAAGAGTAGCCGCCTTTCTTATAGTCGGTTACATCAACCGTGTCGGCCTGCGCCTTCAGGTTTGCACCGTACTCCACATTCTTAATCGTCTTGGAGGTATCGTTCCCGTTGGCATCCTTATAGTTAAAGGTCAAGGTGAAGGTGTTCAACTCCAGAGCGTTGTAAGCACGCAGCAGCGTGGTGTATCTGGTCTTCGCCTCGGTAAGGATCTCGTCCGCGGTCATCGTGTTATACGCCATCTGACCCTTAGCTTTTCTCAAAGCATCGGCAAACTTGGTCCAGGAAGCCTCGGTGTACTTGTTGCTGTCGGTCAGTGCGCTGCACTGGTCGATCAGGTCAAACAGATACGCAATATCTACTACCGTAGCGGTCACGCTGTAGTTCTGTACATCGTGGCGAAGTGTAGTCCAAGCGCTCATGGGCTGATAGCTCAGCCGGGTCACAGCACCCACATTGCCGGAAACGGTATAGATCTTCTTGTTGGGCAGCGTTGTGGTGGTCAACTTGGTAGAGGCGTTATCCTTCGCAACACTCATGGTATAAGCACCAGCATACGTGTTGCCGCCAAAGTTACCACTGCCGCCCTTACCATGCATAAACAGAACGTTCTGCGTACCCTGGTTATTAGAAGCCACGCTGGTGGCAATGTCCAGCACATTGGTGGACTTGTCATTAATTCGGTTACCGCTTGCATCCACTGCAAAGGCATCCGTTTTGTTATCTACCTCTACCGCGTACAGGTCCTTCAGTTCCCATGTTGCGGCAGCGGTACCGGAGGTCTTAATTGCATTACCGGGCTTAATGTTCTTCTTGGTTACATATTCGTCCACATCGGTGTCTTTCAAACTGGGAGTCTGACCGGCACCAATGGCACGAGCCACTAACTCACCGGTATCCCCTTCACCTGTAACGGTATCGTTCAAATTGAAGAACAGAAGCTGGTGATCGTAATCACGCCAGGAGCCGAAGAACAGCATCATGTCGCCCAAATTAAAGGTGGTGGCTTCATGGCTGGTACGGATCATAACCGCATTGTTGGGGAAGCTGAAGCCCAGCGCCACAGAACCGTTGATCTGTGTATCGTTAACCATACTGCCGCTGGCACTCTTGGAGTTAGGAGAACCAACGATCAGGTGCTCCGCATTGGTAGCCACCGTGCCGTTGGGCAGCTCGGTAAAGGAGATTTCCAGTGCGTCATAAGCAGTCAGAATCTTCTCCAAAACCGCAGTGTAGTCAGCCAGCAGCTGCTCCGGCGTGGTCATGTCTTTGCTGTCCAGTGCAGCCATCTCAAACTTTGCATCAGACACAGCCTGTACCAGCGCGTCGAAGTTTACATATTTGGAGCCGTCCAGTGCTTCATAAGAAGCCAAAATGCTGTTCCAACTCACATAGTGTGTTCCGCTGGTAATGTGCAGATCATGATTGATCCGCAGGGCAGGAATGGCAGCCAATACCGCAGCGGTCTGATCCGCAACGATCTGGGTGTTCTCATCCGTCTTCTGCAATGCAGCAGAGGGAACGCCGTAGTTCTCCTCAGTGCCCCAAACAGCCTTCTTTGCATTGGCGACAGCATCGGTCAGGTTGGCATAGGTGTCCGGCGCAAAGTAGGTCTCATACGCCTCCATGCCGTTTGCCTTGGTGATGGCTTCTACCAATGCGGTGGTTTCTACTCTGGAATTCTGTGCTTCCTCCAGCAGAGCATCATAAGCCTGCTGCAGTTCTACTGCCAAAGGTGTTACGGTGCCGTTAGGCTGATAACCGCTCCCCACAGCCATAATGGCGGTGTAGGCAGCCTCATACGCGGACTTAAAGGCGTTCCAATTATCAGAAGAATAAACACCGTTATCATTGCCGGCTGTGTAAGTAGCCTTGGTCAGGTCAATTACATTGCGCAGCTGATCGTAAGAGTCATCGTCTGCCGTCAGTGCACTTTGTGCGTTGGTCAGCGCCGTGCGGGCGTTGTCAATATCCGTAGCGCACTTAGACGCAGCCTCTGCAGTGTTAGAAGCAAAATTGTATGCGGTGCTGTCGGACGGATTGACAGATGCCAAAGCGCTGGCAGCCACCAGCAGGCTGCGCATATCCGCAGCGTCATTACAATAGTTTTTAATATTAGAGATGGTGGACTTGGCAGTGGCCAAAGCCTCTTTCACCCCGGCATAGTTGATCACATAGCCGTAGTTGTGGCCATCGTGTTTTTCCTGGCTACCGCCCTTATCGCCGGCCAAGCACTGAGAAGCAGCAATGATGGCTGCGCGATTCTTATCGTGGTCATAAATGGTGAAGCGGGTATCGATGGTGGTCAGCGGGGCGCTGGGGGTGCCACTGTAAGTCACAAAGCTGGAACCGGTGTTCTGCCTAGTGTTGTTTCTGCCGGCGGAATCACGAGTCCAATAAATGGGAGAATCAGAGCCGGAAGCAGCTGCCACAGTGGGAACCACCGTACCATCGGAAGACATAAACGGAATGTTACCGCTCTGGTTCTTCTTTACGGTCCAATTCGCAACCGTCAACTCCGGATTGTTCACATTCACGGCTGTAATGCCGCGAGGCTTTGCGTTACCGCTGTTATTGATAAGATACTCATTGCGGTACTCATAGCTGAACTGTACCGGTGCACGCAGCGGTGTGGTACCGTCATACAGGAACACATAGTCGTTCATAACGATTTTGAACCACTGCTTGGCGCCGTCATCATAGTACCAGGAGCCAACCACATCGTTAGAGAAACGCAGATTGCCGCCGTAGTACAGCAGCCCGTTGGCATAATCGGAAGCCACGGTTGCACCGCTGGAGTCCGTTACGGTAGCATAGGTCACATCGGAGGAGAGCACCGTCTTCTGCATCTCCGTCGTTGCGGTGGTCAATGCCTGTGCAGCAGTTCTTAAATCCTGGGACGCGTCGCCGCCATAGACATACATATCCCGCGCTTGTTTGGCGGCCATATACTTGTCGTAAGCCGTGGCCATATCCGCATAAATCTTGCCGTCCATAGCAGATTCGTATGCGTTAATAGCATTGTCCAGGGTGATCAAGGCGTCCGACTTTGCAGGGGTGGGACCCTCAGCAAGAGCGGTGAGCGGCAGAGCCGTCAGCACCATGATCGCAGCCAAAAGCGCCGATAAAAAGCGCTTGCCCTTTCTTGTTTTCATAAATCTTTTCCTCCTTATTCTGCAACCGGCAGGTACGCCTCGGTGCCCTGTGCATCCGTCCACCTTTCTGACCAAAAGGCCGACGGCAACGCGCCTAAAGACCCACCCAAATGCCAATTGAGAAAGAATTAACAATACAGGTGATGGGCATACTTCTGCCCATACATATATTACAAGACAATAATACCACTTATACCCCTGCAAGTCAAGGTGAATCCGTTGTTTTGCAGTCGTAAAAATTAACAGAATGTTCAAATTCCTTTTGTGCATAGTACACAAACAAAATGAGTAATTCGTGGATTTTGTCTAATAGCAGACAGCTGTCTAAAACCGCGATATGCTGTCTGCATATATGCTGTTGGAACAGGCTGCAAATTAAGCCGCCGTCCTTTTTCTGCCTTTTGCGCCTTCTGCAATCGCCTAAGGCACAGCAAGACAAAGTGCATACGAAATAGATACAATACTATATATGCGGTTATGCGGTAAGTTGCGGCTCCGATTATACATTTATGCACGCCAATTCCCAATTTATGCAGGATTTTCTTGTAATTTTATACAAATCATCCTGCATATTTTGCCGTTTTTTGCATTTTTATACGAATTTTGCCAAATCGCTTGCAATTCCAACCGGGAGTTTATATAATGGGTACAGTTTTTGAAACAAGGAGCGTGCTAATCATGGCAAAAGAAATTAAGAAGGTCGTATTGGCTTACAGCGGCGGCCTGGATACATCCATCATCATTCCGTGGCTGAAAGAGCATTACAACAACTGCGAAGTGATCGCCGTGTCCGGCGATGTAGGTCAGGGCACCGAGCTGGACGGCCTGGAAGAAAAAGCGCTGAAAACCGGCGCCTCCAAGCTGTATGTGCTGGACCTGAAAGAGGACTATGTAAAGAACTACATCTTCCCCTGCTTAAAGGCCGGCGCAGCGTACGAGGAATATCTGCTGGGCACCAGCCACGCCCGTCCCTGCATTGCCAAGGGTCTGGCAGAGATCGCCATCAAAGAGGGTGCAGACGCCATCTGCCACGGGTGCACCGGCAAGGGAAACGACCAAGTGCGTTTTGAGCTGAGCTTAAAGGCGCTGGCACCGGAAATGCAGATCATCGCCCCCTGGCGTGAGTGGAGCATTAAGAGCCGTGAAGAAGAGATCGAGTATGCAGAAGCGCACAACATTCCGCTGAAGATCAATCGGGAGACGAACTACTCTAAGGATAAAAATGTATGGCACCTGAGCCACGAGGGTCTGGATCTGGAGGACCCGGCCAACGAGCCGCAGTACCTGAAAGATGGTTTTCTGGAGCTGGGCGTTGCCCCGGAGAACGCACCGGACGAGCCCACTTACATCACCGTTCACTTTGAGAAGGGCGAGCCCACCGCCATTGACGGCGTAGAGATGAGCCCCCTGGCCCTGGTGGAAAAGCTCAACGAGCTGGGCGGCAAGAACGGCATCGGTCTGTTGGATATTGTTGAGAACCGTTTGGTAGGCATGAAGAGCCGCGGTGTATATGAGACCCCCGGCGGCACCATTCTGTACAAGGCCCATCAAATGCTGGAAATGATCACCCTGGATCGGGACACTGCCCACTACAAGAAGCTGGTGGCGGAGAAATACGGCGAGCTGGTATACAATGGCCTGTGGTTCTCTCCCCTGCGTGAGGCACTGGACGCATTTGTCAACAAGACCCAAGAAACCGTAACCGGCGATGTGAAGCTGAAGCTGTACAAGGGCAATGTAATGAACGCCGGAATCACTTCCCCTTACACCCTGTATGACGAGACCGTAGCCTCCTTTGGCGACGACGGCGGCGCATACAACCAGAAAGACTCTGCCGGGTTCATCAACCTGTTTGGTCTGCCGCTGAAAGTAAAAGCGCTGCTGGACCAAAAGCGGGAAGCAAACGAAGACTAATCGCTGACAAGCCTAAAACAACAGGGCGCACGGCCCACCGTGCGCCCTGATTTTTGCATTTTACAGAAAGCAGGAGATTATGGCACAATTATGGAAAGGCCGGTTCAAAAAGGAACTGGCAAAAGAAACCAACGATTTTAACGCCTCCATTCACTTTGACAGCCGCATGTATAAAGAGGACATTACCGGCAGTATGGCCCACGCCACCATGCTGGGGGCATGCGGGATTATTGAAAAGAGCGAAAGCGAAAAGATCGTGCAAGGGCTGAGCGAAATTTTAGCAGATATTGAAAGCGGCAAGCTGGCGATTGATCCGGCTGCGGAAGATATTCATACATTTGTTGAAGGTGAGTTGACCGCCCGCTTGGGCCAAACCGGCAAGCGGCTGCACACCGCCCGCTCCCGCAATGACCAGGTAGCGCTGGACATTCGTATGACCCTGAAAAAAGAGATCGACACCATTGCCGCAGACATAAAAGATCTGCTGGCGGTGCTGTGCAAAAAGGCAGAAGAAAACAAAGGTGTGATCCTGCCGGGCTACACCCATTTACAGCGGGCGCAGCCCATTACCTTCGGCCATCATCTAATGGCCTATGCCGCCATGCTGTGCCGCGATCTGGATCGACTGGCAGATGTAAAAAAGCGCATGAATGTGCTGCCCCTGGGCAGCGGCGCTCTGGCCGGCACCACCTACCCCATCGACCGGCAAATGGTGGCGGCGCAACTGGGCTTTGACGATGTAAGCGCCAACAGCCTGGACGGGGTGTCCGACCGGGACTTTTGCATTGAGCTGGCGGCAGCACTCTCTCTGGTGATGGTGCACCTGTCCCGCTTTAGCGAGGAGATCATTATGTGGTGCTCCTGGGAGTTTAAGTTTGTGGAACTGGACGACGCCTTTTCCACCGGTTCCAGCATTATGCCCCAAAAGAAAAACCCGGACATCGCCGAGCTGGTACGGGGCAAAAGCGGCCGCGTTTTCGGCGATCTGACCACCCTGCTGACGGTGATGAAGGGCATTGCACTCGCCTACAACAAAGATATGCAGGAGGACAAGGAAGCCATCTTTGATGCAGTAGACACGGTAAAAATGTGCCTGCACGCCTTCACGCCCATGATCGACACCATGACCGTGTTAAAAGACAACATGCGGGCGGCGGCAGCCAAGGGCTTTATCAACGCAACGGACTGCGCAGACTACTTGGTTGGCAAGGGCTTACCCTTCCGGGACGCGTACAAAGCCACTGGCGAGCTGGTGGCCCAGTGCATTGACCGGGGGCTGACCTTGGAAACGCTGCCCCTGGAGGACTACCGGGCAGTTTGCGACCTGTTTGACCAAGATGTCTACCACAAGATCAATTTGGACACCTGCGTGGCCACCCGTATTTCCGAGGGCGGTCCCTGTCCGGAAAGTGTGGAGCGGCAGATCGGCAAAGTACAGGCGTTTCTCGACAAATATCCATTATAAAATATTGGCACTCTCGCCTTGACTACGCCAAAGCATAGGTTTATAATATTAAGCAAAACCGGAGTACCGATTGAAAGTTGAGAACGATATGGACTACAAGATCATTGCAGACAGTTGCTGCGACCTGACCGATGAGATGAAAGACTGGGGCAACCTGGCTCTGGTTCCGCTGACGCTGGAACTGGGCGATTACCGCATTATGGACGATGAAAACTTCGATCAGGACGATTTTATCGCTCGTATGCAGGCACTGGGTGATGTGCCCCGTTCCGCCTGCCCCTCGCCGGACGCATTCTGTGCCGCCATTGCCGCGGACGACGCCAAAGAGGTGTATGTGCTCACCATTACAGACAAGCTCTCCGGCTGCTACAACAGCGCCCTGCAAGGGGTTATGCTCTATGAGGATGACCACCCGGGAGAGAAGAAGATCCATGTATTCAACTCCCTGGCCACCAGCGGACTGGAAACCCTAATCGCTTATGAGATCCGCCGCCTGAAGGACAGCGGTTTGCCCTTTGAGCAGGTAGTGGAGCAGGTAGAGGATTATATTCACAACCACACTGCGCTGTATTTTTGCCTGGAAAGTCTGGACGCGCTGAAAAATAACGGCCGTCTGTTCTCTCTGGCTGCCACAGTGATCAAGAAGCTGAAAATGAAGCTGATTTGCCAACGCAGCAGCGAGGGCACCATCAGCCTGGCCGGGCAGGACTTTGCCGCCGGGCGCGCCATTACCAAAATGTGCGACCTGATTGCCAAGGATGTGGAGGGCAAGGATCTAAGCCGCCGCACCCTGATCATCAGCCATGTGTGCTGCCCCGAGAAAGCAAATACGATTGCCGACAAAGTACGCGAGAAGTGCAGCTTCGGCAACATTATTATTTTGAAAGCCAGCGGGCTCAACTCCCTGTACGCCTCCGGCGGCGGGGTGATCGTGTCCTATGACAAATAAAAATCCATATTAAAAAGAAGGTAAGTACATTGGAAATCAAGTATGAGTTGACCAAAACACCGAAAGAAAAACCCACCGGCGCTCTGGGCTTCGGCCATATCTTTACGGACCATATGTTCGTCATGGATTATGACGAGGGCAAGGGCTGGCATGACGCCCGCATCGTCCCCTATCAGCCGCTGGTACTGGATCCCTCCGCGCTGGTGTTCCACTATGCGCAGGAGTGCTTTGAGGGTCTGAAGGCATACAGAACCCCCGAGGGCAAGGTACAGCTGTTCCGCCCGGACAAAAACGGTGCGCGCCTGGCCTCTACCCATGACCGTCTGTGCATTCCGGAGATCCCGGTGGAGGACTTTGTAGAAGCGGTCCGCGCTTTGGTAAAAGTGGAGCAGGACTGGGTACCCTCTGAGCCGGACACCAGTTTGTACATTCGTCCCTTTACCATCGCCACTGAGCCGGTATTGGGCGTAAAGGCCTCCAGCCAGTATAAGTTCATCATCATCTGCTCCCCCTCCGGCGCTTATTATGAAGAGGGTCTGGATCCGGTGAACATTTATGTTGAGGACGAGTATGTGCGCGCCACACCCGGCGGCACCGGCTATATCAAGTGCGGCGGTAACTACGCTGCCTCCATTATCGCCTCCGAAAAGGCACACAAGCTGGGCTTTGCTCAGGTACTGTGGCTGGACGGCGTGGAGCGCAAGTATGTAGAGGAAGTTGGCTCCATGAACATTATGTTCAAGGTAGACGGCGAAATCTACACCGCACCCACCGTGGGCACTGTGCTGCCCGGTATCACCCGCATGAGCTGCATTGAGCTGCTGAAGAAGTGGGGCTACAAAGTGCACGAAGAGCGCTTTACCATTGACTTTATTATGGATGCTGCCAAGACCGGCAAGCTGGAAGAAGTCTTTGGCACCGGCACCGCAGCCGTGATCAGCCCCGTTGGCGGTCTCACCTATGAGGGCGACAGCGAAGTGATCAACAACGGCGAGATCGGCGAAGTGACCCAAAAGCTGTATGACACCCTGACCGGTATTCAGTTCGGCAAACAGGCCGACGATATGGGCTGGATCGTACCAGTAGAATAATCCCAAACCAACCTACACCGGCAGATGTGCACCTACATCTGCCGGTTTGTTATCCTTATGAGAAAAATCAGCTATACCGTGCCACCGGCTCTGGACGGCAGCAGCGTGGCGGCGGTGCTGCGCAGCCACGGCTTTTCCACTGCACTGCTGCGTAGTCTGAAAAAGACATACGGCGCCCTGTGCAGGAATGATTGCCCGGTGCGTACCGTTGACCCGGTGCATACCGGCGACATTGTCACCGTAGAATTAAATACTGGCGGCGCCACTGCACCGCCCTCAGCGGAAAAGGCAGTAATCGTCTATGCCGACAGGGATATTTTGGTGGTGAACAAGCGCGCCGGTATGGCCATGTACGAGACCTACAACCACCACGGCAACGCCCTGTCCAACGCAGTGGCAGCCGCCGGATTTGATGGCCCGTTCCGGCCCATTTACCGACTGGACAAGGACACCAGCGGCCTGGTGGTACTGGCCCGGCACCAGCTGAGCGCCGCCAAGCTGGCCGGAAAAGTACAAAAGGACTATTATGCGGTGGTGCCCGGCACCTATACCGGCAGTGGCACCGTAGACGCACCCATTGCCCACTGCCCGGACAGCACCGTAAAACGACAGGTAGACCCTGCCGGCGTGCGGGCGGTGACCCACTGGGAAGCCCTGGGGCAGCAAGGCGGCCGCACCCTGCTGCGCGTGCAACTGGAAACCGGCCGCACCCACCAGATTCGGGTACACTTTGCCCACCTGGGCACACCCTTGGTGGGCGACAGCCTATACGGTACGGCGCCCATCGGCGCCCGCCACCTGCTGCACTGCAAGACCATACGCCTAATGCACCCGGTGCGGGAAGAGCCGGTCGCCTTTGACTGTCCCTTTCCGTCGGATATGGAGGAATGGAACCTATGCCTGCCTACTGCACCCACTACATCTTTGCCTGCGAGCTGCTGCCCGCCTTAACGGAACTGGCGGGTTTTGACCTGAACCGGGACGCAGTAATGCTGGGCACCCAAGGGCCGGATGTTTTCTTCTTTCACCGCATTGCCCCCTGGATGCCGGGCCACTCCCAGCGAAAGATCGGCTCTCGACTGCACCGCGCCAAGCCCGGAGATATACTGGACGCCATGGCAGAATACTGCACCCGGTGCAGCACGGAAAAGGCCATTGCCCGCTCTTACGCCTACGGCTTTATTCTCCATTACGCCCTGGATCGGCAGTGCCATCCCTTTGTGTACGCCAAGCAGCAGGAGCTGGCGGACAGCGGCAGCCCCCTGCACAAATCCGCCCTGCATAATATTGTGGAGATGAGCATGGACGCAGTGCTGCTCCACGAAAAGCTGCACATTGACGACCCTCGGTGCTTTGACACCGCCGTTACCGTGCCGGATGATCCGGCGGTGCTGGACGAGGTGGCCCGACTGCTGAGCTTTACCGTCTACCGGGTACTGGGCAAGCGGCTGCAACCGCAGGACGCCCGCCGCGCGCTGACCGACACAAAAACCATGCAACGGTTGCTGCGAGACGCAAACGGAAGCAAGGCCAGGATCGTGGGCGGCATAGAGACAATTTTGTCCCCCTTTACAGGAAATTTTCGTCTAACCTCTATGTTGCGGCCAAAAGACTTGGAAAAAGCGAAAAAATATGGTAATATAGAGAACAGGAACTGGCGCTCCCCTTACGCACCCGGCGTGCGCACAGAAAGCTTCTTTGACCTTTACCGACTGGCAAAGGCCCCGGCACAGGAAATGATCCGCGGTTTTGACCGGATCTGCGCCGGCGAAACCGACGGAGCCGCCGTCACCCAAAATTTATCTTTTTTAACCGGAGTGGAAGTAAAATGAAAAAAATTCCCAGCTTTCAAATCGATCACACCATTTTGGAAAAAGGCATCTATATCAGTCGCATTGACGATGATATTACCACCTATGACATTCGTATGCGCGCCCCCAACCGGGAGCCGGTGATGACCAACGCCTCCATGCACACCATTGAGCACCTGTTTGCTACCTATGTGCGCAATACGGAATTTGGCGACAACATCATCTACTTTGGTCCCATGGGCTGCCGCACCGGGTTCTATTTTCTCACCCGCAGCCTATCTGACAGCTACTGCATTCAGCTGATCAAGGACGCCTTTGCCTTTATTGCCGACTTTTGGGGCAGTATTCCCGGCGCTGCCATGAGTGAGTGCGGCAACTGGCGGGATCACAACCTACTGCAAGCCAAGGAGGACGCCAAGCAGTTTTTAGAGATCATTCAGGACTGGACCAAGGACGACCTGAAATACCCCACCAAAGACGAAAACTAAAATAACAGCATACAAAAATCCCGCTTGTTCACACAAGCGGGATTTTCTTTTTTGCTTATTTATTGCAGTTTGGCGGTAAAGTCCGGTTCGATCAGCGGCAGACCCAGGCGGTGCACCGCTTGTTTCACAAAATTCTCGCTGCCGGTATTGGGCAAGGGCAGCCCCAGGAACACAAAATTATAAATCACCAAGTCCTCAAACTTAGGCTCCATCTCGTTCTTCACCTGCACAGTGCCGTCCGGGTTAAAGCGGAAGGTAAAGCGCCGCTCATGGGCAGTCTCTATCGGGCGGATCCACAGCTTCAAACTGCCGTCCGGCTGCCAAGCCGCCTTGGAATAGGCAGTGTAATGCAGGTCTCCCAGCACCATGGCCGACACGCCGTAGCTGCCGTCCATACCCACTTCAACCGTGTTTTCATAATCCTTCTCCCGCCAATAGAAACGGGCGCCCTTCGGGGTAAATTCAAAGCGCATAGCATTGATCTTGCCCGGCTTGCGATACAGCATTTGCGTCACAGAAATGGACACCACGGAGGTGAATTCCGAGGTTTTGCAGGTCATCAGGCGACCGCCAATTTTTTGCTCCATTTCGGTATTCCGGGGCGTGGCAGGCAGATCCTCCACAGCGCAGGCGTCCACCGCCTGTTGCAGCGCCGCCTGACCCTGCGGATCCGCAGGCAGTGCCTCCGGCCCAAAAGCCTCTGGGAAGTGTTTCCAAAACACCTTCATAATTTTATAGTCCTCGGACTGGCCGCAGTTGAGCACCATCATGGCGTCATACTCCGGCAGGAAGAAGCAGCGCTGACCGAAAAGGCCGTCGCAGCGGTAGCTGTTGGGCAGCGGATTGCGCCAAAACTGGAAACCGTAGCCGCACATATTGTCAATATAACCGTCAGACACCGAAGGGGTCTGCTTGGCCGTAGCCTGCGCCACCCAATCGGCAGGCACCAACTGCGTGCCGTCCTTGTACTTGCCGCCATGCAGATAGGGCAGGAAGAACTTGGCCAGATCCTCGCTCTTCATATACAGCCCCCAGCCGCCGGCGTTGTTGCCCCGGCCGTCCGCTTCCCAGAAGGGCTTTTCAATACCCAGGGGTTGGAACATACGAGGATAAAGATAATCCACCATGGACATACCGGTAACCTTGGACACAATAGCGGAGAGCATAGAGGTGTTCTCACTGATGTAATTGAACCGGGTATCCGGCGGCGCCAAAAACGGCGCGGCAAAATAGCTTTTGATCCAGTCGGTGTTACCCTTCTCTTCAAACACGGTAATCAGCTTGTCGGAGCGCATGGTTAGGAGCATACGCACGGTCAGCGCTTTGTTTTGTGCGCCGTGCACCTTATATTCCGGAAAAAATTTGTACACCTTGTCGTCCAGGCTGAGCAGTCCCTCAGCCACGCAAAAGCCTACGGCCGTGGAGGTCACACTTTTACTCATGGAGTAAAGCACATGGGGTGTATCCGGTCCATAGGGCTTCCAAAAGCACTGGGCGAACACCTGATCGTGGCGCACAAACGTAAAGCTTTGAAGCCCCAAATGCTTCTCATTGATCTCGTTGATAAACGCGGCCACCGCACTGCTTTTTACGCCCACTTCCTCCGGCGTGACATGCTGCAACTGGCAGTCCTTTAATTTTTCCATAAAAATGTCCCCCTTAAATTCGGCAAAATAGCCATATCCGATTTTTATTTTACCGCAGGCAGCGCTGCAATTCAACCACTTTTTGTCAAAAACGCTACCAAAAGCCGCCCGATCCGCCGGATAAGCGGCAACCGAAGCCTTTTGTATTTTAACAGACAGTCCCAACCGGCAAAAAAACCACGAATAGCGGTTGCATTGTGGCAAATCTTGTTGTAAAATTAAGATGTGTATGCAATGAGAATACACCGCAAGATGAAAACGAGGGATTGGACCAAAAATGAAACATACGAAGGACGGCAAAAACCTAAATGCGCTGCTGCGTCGTGCCATGCTGGGCGTGCTGGATATTATGCTCTTTGCCATGGCAAATTGCAGCATCTGCTACCTGACCATGAGCGGCCACATTATGGCCACAGACTACAAATACATGATCTTCAACTACCTGCACTTTGGGCTGACCAGCGTGCTGTTGGTGGGGATCAATTCCGCCTTCGGTCTGTACCGCAGCGTATGGTACTTTGCCGGATCGGACGAGATCGTGAAAAGCTTTTTAGGCGCCTTAGTTAATGCCGTACAACTGTTCTTGTGTGACCGCTTTCTGTTTGCCAAGCTGCTGCACACCAAGGGTTACCTGCCCTACTATGCCTATATCCTCTTTTTTGTGTTGATGTTCGTTGCCACGCTGATCCCCCGGATCGGCTATCGTATTCTGCGCCGATATGTGCACAATCTGGTGGGCCGACGGAACGGCCAAAAGCGTATTATGATCGTGGGTGCCGGATTTATGGGCAACTTTATCATTGACGAGCTGCGCAACGATCACTACCGGGAGGGACGACCGGTGATCGCGCTGGACGATAACCCTGCCAAGTACAAAAAGCGCATTAACGGCGTGAAAATCGTGGGCATCTGCGACGACCTGCCCCGACTGACCGAAAAGTATAAAATTGACGAAATCATCTTTTGCATTCCCTCAGCAGCACCGGCGCGGCGGCGAGACCTGGTGAACCTGGCTATGGGCACCAAGGCCAATGTAAAAATCTCTCCCTCCGTGCAGGAGTTTTGGGAGAACGGCAACGGTGCCCAGCGGATTCGGAATGTGGAGATCTCCGATCTGCTGTCCCGCCCGGAGGTGACCCTGGACAAAAAAATCTGCCGCTACCTGATCGGCAAAACCATTTTGGTTACCGGCGGCGGTGGCTCCATCGGGTCCGAGATTTGTATGCAAGTAGCCCGGTACAACCCGGACAAGATCGTGATCTTTGACATTTACGAGAACTGCGCCTTTGAGCTGTTCAATGCGCTCAACGAGAAATATAACGGCGAGATAGATGTGTATGTGCGCATCGGTTCCGTGCGGGACACCAAGCGACTGGACGAAGTATTTGCCGAATTTCACCCGGATGTGGTGTTCCACGCTGCCGCCCACAAGCATGTGCCGCTGATGGAAGTCTCGCCCTGCGAGGCGGTGAAGAACAATGTGTTCGGCACCTACAACGTGGCCGTTGCGGCAGACAAATTCAAAGTGCCCAAGATGGTCATTCTCTCCACTGACAAGGCGGTAAACCCCACCAATGTGATGGGCGCCACCAAACGACTGACGGAGATCATCATACAGTATATGAACACCGTAAGCCAAAATACCCGCTACGCCGCCGTGCGCTTTGGCAATGTGCTGGGGTCTCACGGCTCCGTGATTCCCATCTTCCAGCATCAGATCGCCCAGGGCGGCCCGGTGTGTGTGACCCATAAGGACATTACCCGCTACTTTATGACCATACCGGAGGCGGCACAACTGGTGTGCCAGGTCGGCGGTTTGGCTCTGGGCGGTGAGGTGTTCGTACTGGATATGGGCGAGCCGGTGAAAATTATGGATCTGGCCAAGAACCTGATCCGCCTATCCGGCTTTACAGAAGAAGAAATACCCATTAAGATCACCGGCCTGCGCCCGGGCGAAAAGCTCTATGAGGAGCTGGCCATGGAAGAAGAAATGCAAGGCCGCCAGCGCACCGCCAACAAAAAGATTTTTGTCACCCAGCCTGTGGAGATTGACAAAGATCGCTTTGCCGCCATGCTGGAGGATTTGGCGAACATCACGCCGGAGACTGTGCGCACGGTGTTGATGCGCTATGTGCCCAACTACCACCCGGCTCCCCCGGAGCAGGGCAATACACATAAAGGAAATTAAGGAGGAACCCTATGCTTTATCGTACGGATTTTGACGAGAACGGCCGCAAGACCCTGTGCCAAATGGACGGGGTCAACGCCGATATGCTTATGGACATCTTTGTGCAAAAGCTGGCGCCCGGCGACACCCTGACTCTGGAAGAAGCGGAAAAAGAGTGTGCCGTGCTGCTGCTGTCCGGCCAGGTGACCTTTGCCGTAGGCAACAGCATAAACGAGACCTGCCGGCGCAAAAATCCATTTGAAAAGAAACCCTACGCCGTGCACTTTTGCCGGGGCACAAAAGCCACAGTTACTGCCATAGAAGGCAGCCAGGTTTTGGTGCAAATGACCGACAATGATCGCACCTGGGCGCCGGAATTCTACCACCCGGGCAACTGCCTGTACCAGGAGTTCGGCAAGGGTCAGTGGAACGGCACCGGGCACCGGATCGTCTCTACTATGTTTGATTTGGACAACGCCCCGCAGTCCAACTTGGTGATGGGCGAGGTGTTCAATCAGCCGGGGCGCTGGTCCTCTTATCCGCCCCACCACCACCCCCAACCGGAGGTATACTACTACCAGTTTGATCACCCGGAAGGCTTCGGCGCCGGGTTTGAGGGCGACACCCCTTATAAAACACAAAACGGTGACTGCCTGTGCATTCGGGGCGGCAACGCCCACCAGCAGGTCACCGCTCCCGGGTACGAAATGTATTATGTATGGCTGATCCGGCACTTAGACGGCGACCCGTGGGACAAAACCAGAATCTATGTGCCGGAATATGAGTGGCTTGCCAATGCGGACTGAAGAAAAGATCATTGAAAATTATACAGACATTCCTGCCCTACTGAAGAACTGTGGCGCTCGGCGCCCCTTTCTCTGCTGCGGCAAGAGTTTTGAAAAGACGGACGCCTTTGCCTACCTGAAAGCGCACTGCCACCTGACAGTATGGGACACGGTGCGCCCCAATCCCCGCTACGAGGATATGGTGGCGGCAGCCGAATTATGCCGCAAAGAAGGCTGCGACTTTATCATCGGCGCCGGCGGCGGTTCGCCCCTGGACAGCGCCAAAATGATCAAGCTGCTGATCACCAACCCGGGCGTGGTGGGCTACGAAGCCGAACTGCGGGACAATGACATTCCTTTTTTAGCCATTCCCACCACCAGCGGCACCGGCAGTGAGGCCACTCGGTACTCTATCTTTTATGTAAACGAGGACGAGAAGCACTCTGTCAGCCACCCCGGCTTTCTGCCCGGCTATGTGCTGCTGGATCCCTGCTTTTTGCAAACGGTACCGGACTACCAACGCAAGTGCACCTGTCTGGACGCCCTGTGCCACGCCATAGAAAGCTATTGGAGTGTGCGCAGTACCCCGGAAAGCCGCACATACGCCCAAAAGGCCATTCGCCTGTATTTTGAGCACCTGGACGGCTATTTGGCAAACACCCCGGCAGGCAATGCGGGTATGCTCCGCGCCTCCTACAACGCCGGGCGTGCCATTGATTTTACCTCCACCACGGCGGCCCACGCCATGTGCTACAACATCACCATGCACTGCCACACCAGCCACGGTCATTCCGTTGCCGCCGGGCTGGCAGAGATTTGGGACTATATGCGCATCCACAATGACCGGGTGAACGATCCCCGGGGTCGGGACTATGTGCTGGATAGCTTTGACCGAATCGGTATTCTGATGGGCGGTCAAAACGGTGCGGACGGTGTCGCCATCTTCCGTTCCCTTCTGGAGAGAATGGAATTACAGTCGCCTACTGCCACGCCGGATCAATGCGCCGCCTTTGCCAAAAAGGTGGACATCAACCGACTGGGCAACAACCCCACCAAGCTGACGGTAGAGGATGTGGAAGCCCTGTACCGCAAGATCCTGGTGCATAAGTAAAAGATAAAAGCCGGGTGGCTGATGGAAACACACGCAATATAAAATCAAAGGACCGTACACTGTACGGTCCTTTTTACATTTACAAATTCTATTACAAATCAAATTTGGCGGCCTTTTCAAACCCGGTTTTCACATCCAGCAGGCAGTCGTAATTATACCAGGGAGCCTCCCGCTCGATCATTTGCAGCAATGCCGGGCAGATCTCGGCGTCCAGGATCCACTTGGTAACTTCAAAATCCTCCCGAATATTCTTGGTAGGATAGCCGTTGAACATGAGGGAAAAATCCGTCAACAGCAAAAACACACCCTGCTGGTAGCGCATCAAATCATTGGTAGGAATACCGATCAGCTTGGCGCTGGGCGCGTTGCCCATTAAAACCATATCCTGACGCTCCCGCTCCATTTGCCGCAGCATTTGGCGCAGCCCGGCGGCGCCGCTTTGCATCAGGCTCTTAATGTAATCCTCCCGACGGCGGAACACATACACCTTGTAATCCTCCAGCCAGGCATTCGCCGTAGCTAAGGACTCGGTATAATCCCCTTCGTCCCGAATTTTTACCGTATAAAGTGCCAACGGCGCCGGATAGACCTGCCGGTTCTTCAGCGCAAAAGACAGAGAAACATACAGACTCTTGGTAAAATCCACAAAGGGCGACACATCCAGATAATGCTGGGAAAAAGCAAACAGCCGATACAGATTTTGCCGCGGATGCGGATCCATCACCTTCTCATACAGGTGCATATAGCTGCCGTCCCGGCTGTAAAAGTCATACACAAAATCCGCCGTCACCTTGGCCACCGCATCCCCATTGTCAAACAGGGCCTGCCGGTTGCGAAAAATGGTGGGGATCAGCGGTCGGGCACGATCGTCCACCCGCTCGCCGCGGTAGAAAATCTTTTCTTTGTTCTCCAAAAACGGCACTTTCAGCTGCTGCTCAAATTCTTCCATTGTGTGCACCTCGCGGCGCACCAGAGAAAAATCCACATCCAAAGCGTCAATGACCTGCGCCTCCCACTCGGCAAACTTATCGTCTGCAAAGCGGGTGCGCAGGTCTTTTTCCGTTTGTTTCGCTTTTTCTATAAAGTGTATCATCAGTGGGTATTGTTGTTAATGGTCTTGTAGTCGATATATTGCTGACCGGCTTGCGGTGCCTTGCCGGTTTTGGCCTGGATCATCTCAGACACCGTCACAATTTGATAGCCCTTTTTCACCAGCGCCGGTACAATTTTCTCTACCGCATCTGCGGTGGAGCCGTAAATATCGTGCATCAGGATAATGCTGCCGTCATAGGCACCATGCTCTGCCCGGCTGATAATTTGCGCCGGATTTCTTGATTTCCAGTCCTCCGTATCTACCGACCAGTAGGCAATGATCATGCCCTCTTTTTTGGCAGTGTTCTGCATGACGCTGCTCATATTGCCGCCGGGGCAGCGGAATGCCGTGGGCCGCTTGCCGCAGGCCTTATATACGGCATCTGAGCACTTGACCACATCCGCCTCCGTCACCGTCTTGCCGTAGTGATCGTGATTGTAGGTGTGGTTGCCCAGTTCACAGCCAAGCTCCAACTCTCGCTTCAAGTACTTCTTGGTGTTGTCATTGATTCGCGTACCCACCATAAAGAAGGTGGCGCGGGCACCGTACTTCTCCAACACATCTAAAATGCGGCCGGTGGAACCGTCAAAGGCCGGGCCGTCATCAAAGGTCAGGGCCACCATCGGCTTGTCCTTATCAATATTCGCAGGCAGTTTCACCGTCTCCGCGATCTGTATGCTCTTAACCTCGCTCCAGGGGCCGTACTTGGTGCTGCTGCCCACAGCCATGCTGCCGCGCATACGCACATAGTAGGTGGCCTTCTCCGTCAGCTTCTCCAGCACTGCACTGTTTTGACCGGCCTTAAAGTCCATGGTCTGCGCACCATCCGCACTGAAGTCCTTATCCTTTGCATACTGCAGCTGATAGCCCGCTGCTCCGGTATCCGTAGACCAGCGCAGGTTCATAGACCCCTCCGACAGGGAGGACGCCTCCACCTTAGGTGCACCGGGCAAAGTGTATGCCGTCATCTCCGGGCTGAAATCACCGGTATATTCCTTGTCTCTGTAAATCTTATATGCCCGCACCTTGTAGCGGTACACAGTGGCCGGCGTTAAATCCGTCAGCTGCACACGTGTGTTCTTTTTGCCCTCCACCGTCTTAACTTTATCAAAGGCATTTTTATCGCCTACGGATTGAAAAATCTGATACCCATCGGCACCCTTGACCCGGTGCCAACGCAGGGTGCAGTCCGTCTGCCGACCTTCTTCGGTGATCTCCAGCTTCTCCACATCCCCCACCGTCTTGGCCTGAACCACAGACACGGCGCCAAAGGTTGCGATTAAAATTGCCAAGACCAAAAACAGTGCCGTCACGCGCACTTTGTTTGCCATAACCAGACAACCTCCTCTCTTATAATCAAGTTGATTATATAGCACCCGGTACAAAAAGGCAACAGAAATTTGTAACTAAATTGTCACTCTTTTTTTGCCTTTTCTTGTGCATTTTTCCTTTGGTGTTTTTTGGCGTCAAAAGCCAGACAAAATTGCCGATTCGTCGCCCATTATTTTTTCCTTATTGACCGGTGCTTTCGTTCGTGTTAATATTATAATTATAATATTATAACTTATGCAAGGAGAAAGACGAACACCATGGAACAGATGCAGATTTTGCTGGCAATCCTGGTGCTTCTGCCCTTTGTCAGCGCCCTGTTGCTGGCACTGTGCGGCAGCGACCGTATGCGCCGGCTTATCGTCTATGGCAGCGCCGGCGTGCTGATGATCAGCGCCGTGGCCTTTGCCGTGTGTTTCTTCTCGGGGGAGAATTTGCAGCTGCGCTTTTTACAGAGCGGCGGGATCATTGACCATACCATGCTGGCACTGGAGGCCGGCTTTGCGGTGCTGATCACCGTCCTTAGCATCAAGTACCGGCGCTACTATGTGGCGGTGCTGTCCATTGTGCAAACAGTACTGACCTTTGTGTATGAACTGGGAGGCTATAAGCCTGCCGTACAGCCCTACAACCTGTTTGCAGACCAACTGACCGTGATTATGGTACTGATCATCGCCGTTGTAGGCACACTCATCACAGTATATGCAGTAGGCTATATGCGCGATTACCATAACCATCATAAGGAATATGCCGATCGGCGTCGCTTTTTCTTTGCCATGCTGTATGTATTCTTAGGTGCCATGTTTGGTCTGGTGCTGTCCAACAGTCTGTTATGGCTCTACTTTTTTTGGGAGATCACCAGCCTTGTGTCCTTCCTGCTGATCGGCTACACCCGCACCAAAGAGGCGGTGCAAAACAGCTTCCGTGCCCTGTGGATGAATCTGCTGGGCGGACTTGGATTTGCAGCAGCCATCTTTTGGGCAGGGGTGCGCTTTGAAGTCACAGACCTGCAAAGCCTGATCCTGTGCGACGGCAAGCTGGTGGTGGCGCCGGTGATTTTGCTGGCCTTTGCTGCATTGACCAAGAGCGCACAATTGCCTTTCTCCCGCTGGCTGCTGGGAGCCATGGTGGCGCCCACGCCCTCCTCTGCACTGTTGCACAGCGCCACGATGGTAAAGGCCGGTGTGTACCTGCTGATCCGCCTGGCGCCGGTGATGTACGGCACCTATGCCGGCTCTATGGTGAGCCTTGTGGGGGGCTTTACATTCCTGATCACTTCCATGCTGGCCATTACCGTCAGTGACGGCAAGGCTGTGCTGGCCTACTCTACCATCTCCAACCTGGGACTGATCGCCGCCTGTGCCGGTGTGGGCCGACAGGAGACGGTATGGGCCGCTGTTCTGTTGCTGATCTTCCACGCAGTATCCAAATCCCTGCTGTTTCAAACAGTGGGTGCCATTGAGAACGCCACCGGCAGCCGGGATATTGAGTCCATGCACGGACTGATTGCCCGGCACCCACGCCTGGCGCTGACCCTTTCCATCGGCATTGCCGGTATGTTTCTGGCGCCCTTTGGCATGCTCATCTCCAAGTGGGCGGCGCTAAAAGCCTTTGTGGACAGCGGCTCCATTATCCTGGTGCTGTTTATCTGCTTCGGCTCCGCCACCACTCTGTTTTACTGGACCAAATGGGTGGCCACCGTGCTTTCCTGGAACCGAAAGGACACCCGTCAAAAAAACACAACCTCCGGGGATCAGTGGACTTCTCTGCTCATTCACTCGGTACTAATGGTGCTGCTGTGCTTTGCATTCCCGGCAGTGTCTAAATTCGTGGTTACCCCGTACTTGGCCGGTGTGTACGGCCACGCCTCGGCGGTGCTGTCCAGCGACAATATTCTCATTATGATCATTATGCTGGTGCTGATCTTTGTGGTGCCTATGGTGACGATGATTCTGCTGCGCCGCTCTCACATTACCTTTGAAGACACATACCTTGCCGGCGTGAATACCGGCAAGCAGACTTATTTCTATGACGCCATGGGCGAGCCCAAGCACTCCTGGATCACCAACTGGTACTTGACCGACCTGTTCGGTGAGACCAAGCTGTGGAGCCCCAGCGTGGTGCTCTCCACGGCAGCCATCTTGATTTATACCGTCATTGCGTTAGGAGGTGCGGTGCGATGAGCAATGCTGCTGTTGCCGCCATCAGTGTGGCGCTGTATATTCTGCTGGCGCCGGGTGTGGGCGGTCTGCTGCAAGGTGTGGACCGCAAAGCCACCGCCCGTATGCAAGGGCGCCAAGGTCCGCCGCTGCTCCAGTCCTTCTACGATGTGGGCAAGTTGCTGGGCAAAGAAACCAAGTATATGAACCACATTCAGATCGTCTGCCATGTAAGCTTCTTGATTTTCGTTATTTTTACCGGCGCGCTGTTTTTCGGCGGCGGGGATCTGCTGCTGATCTTCTTTGCCCTAACCACCGCCAACCTGTGTCTGATCCTGGCGGCCACCACCTGTAACAGCCCCTATGCGGCGATGGGTGCCAATCGGGAGATGCTGCAAACCATGGCCTATGAGCCTATGGTGCTGCTCACCGCCGTTGGCTTTTATCTGGCCACCGGCAGCTTTAAGGTCAGCGACATTGTGCGGTCAAGCGGCCTGCCGCCGATTGTGTACCTGCCTGGTGTGTTTTGCGGGTTTCTGTTCATTCTCACCATCAAGCTGCGCAAGCACCCCTTTGACCTGTCCACCAGCCACCACGCCCATCAAGAGATGGTCAAGGGGCTGACCACCGAATTTAACGGCGTAACCCTCCTGATTGTGGAGGTGAGCCACTGGTATGAGAATGTATTTTTAATGGGCATTATCGCCCTGTTTTTCATCAACGGCAAGCCCTGGAGCTATGCGCTGGCAGCGGTGGCCGTGGTGCTGTCTTACTTTTTGGAGATTCTCATTGACAACACCAACGCCCGCCTCAAGTGGCAGCGTATGTTCAAAACCACTTGGGCGGTGACCATGATCATCGGGGTCATCAACATCTTTGTTTTGCAAGTGCTAAAGGGGGTATAAGTATGCCGAATGTAACCAAATCGCCGTGGATTATGCACTACGATGGCACCTCCTGCAACGGCTGCGACATTGAGGTACTGGCCTGTTTGACCCCCCTCTATGATGTAGAGCGGTTTGGGGTCATCAACACCGGCAACCCCAAGCACGCGGATATTTTGCTGATCACCGGCTCCGTCAACCACCAAAACGCGCCGGTCGTGCGCCAGATCTACGAGCAGATGAACGAGCCAAAGGTGGTGTGCGCCATTGGGGTGTGCGCCTGCAACGGCGGCGTGTTCAAGGACTGCTACAATGTGCTAGGCGGGGTGGACAAAGTGATTCCCGTAGATATTTATGTGCCCGGGTGTGCCGCGCGGCCGGAAAGTATTATTGACGGCGTGGTGCAATCCCTGGCACTGCTGCAAGAAAAAAGCGAACGCCGAAAGGAGGCCGCAGAATGAACCCAAGCTACACCATTGAAGATGTGGACATCAAGACCCTGTATCGGATGATGCTGGAGCACCTGCGCGCCGGCTTTCGGCTGGTACAGATCGGCGCCACCGGAAGAGAAGACGGCACGGAGCTGATCTATTCCGTTGCCAAGGACTACCAAATGGACAACTTTCGGGTATTTGTGGAGTCAGGTGAGATCATCAACTCCATCTCAGATATTTTTCCCTCCGCGGCGCTGTTTGAGAATGAGATCGCCGAGCTGTTCGGGGTGGATATTGACTGTATTAACCTGGACTTCCACGGCAAATTTTACCGAATAGACAAAGAAACGCCCTTTTGCAAGGCCCATATGGGTGAGAACGTAACCATCGTGAAAAAAACGGAGGGAGGTGCAGAGAATGGCTAATCGCACCATCGTGCCCTTTGGCCCTCAGCACCCGGTGCTGCCGGAGCCTATTCATCTGGATTTAGTCCTGGAGGACGAAAAGGTAGTTGAGGCCATCCCCTCCATCGGCTTTGTCCATCGGGGACTGGAAGAACTGGCCGGTCGTCGGGACTTCCACGACTATCAATATGTGGTAGAGCGCATTTGCGGCATTTGCTCCTTTAAGCACGGCATGGCCTATTGCGAGACCCTGGAGCAGATCTTTGGCGCAGAAGTGCCGCCCAGAGCCAAATATCTGCGCACCATTTGGGGCGAGATGAGCCGAATCCATTCCCACCTGCTGTGGCTGGGTCTCTTGGCCGACGCCTTTGGCTTTGACGCCCTGTTTATGCAGTGCTGGCGTATGCGGGAAAAAGTGCTGGATATGTTTGAGGCCTCCACCGGCGGGCGCGTGATCTTTAGCGTCAACACCATCGGCGGCGTGCTGAAAGATATGGACAGCGATATGCTCAAAAGCTTTGTTGCCATCTTTGACGATATGGAAAAAGAGTTGCACAGCCTTGCCCATGTTTTTTTGAACGATTACAGTGTGCAAAGCCGCCTGCGGGGCGTGGGCGTGCTCACCAAGGAGCAGGCGCTGCTGTACGGCGCCGTAGGGCCCATGGCCCGTGCCTCCGGCATAGAGATCGACACCCGCAAGCTGGGGTATGAAGCCTACGGCGATGCGGAATTTGATATCATCACCAGCACCGACTGCGACGGCTACGCCCGCTGCCGGGTACGCATTGGCGAGCTGTTCCAGTCCATTGGTATTATCCGCCAGCTGGCAGCCAAGGTGCCCGACTCCGAGCTGACCGTGCCCATCAAGGGGATGCCAAAGGGCGAGGCCATTGTGCGCGTGGAGCAGCCGCGGGGCGAGGCGTTCTATTATACGAAAGCCAACGGCACCAAGTTTTTGGAGCGCTTTCGTGTGCGCACCCCTACCTTTACCAATTTGTATGCACTCCTGCACATTTTGCCCGGCAGCGAGCTGGCAGATGTGCCGTTGCAGATCCTAACCATTGACCCGTGCATCAGCTGCACGGAGCGGTAAGGAGGTTCCTATGGCATTTATGGATTTTACACGCACGGCGCTGAAAAACCTGTTTTCCAAGCCTGCCACCCGGCAGTACCCACAGGTGCCCCGGGAATACCCGGCACGCAGCCGCGGCCATGTGGAAATTGATATGGACGCCTGCATTCTCTGCGGCCTGTGCAGCCGCAAGTGCCCCTCCGGCGCCATTACCGTGAACCGGGCTGCCGGTACTTGGAGCATTGACCGTATGGGCTGCGTGCAGTGCGCAGACTGTACCACCGGCTGCCCCAAGCACTGCCTGACCATGCAGCCGGGCTACACCCCGCCGGGGCCGAAAAAGCTGGTGGATGTGTACCAAAAGCCCCAGCTGGAGCAGAAAGAAGAAGCGGCACCCCAAGGCGGCAAGATCGTCAACGATATGGAGAAGTGCATTCTCTGCGGCCTGTGTGCCCGCAAGTGCCCCCAGGAGGCTATCACCGTGGACCGTAAAGAAAGCCGCACCTGGGTCATTGACCGCAGCGCCTGCGTGCAGTGCGGCGCATGTATTGATGCGTGCCTCAAGTTTCACGCCCTGTCCTTTGCCCCGGACGACGGCGCTGCCGGCACGGAAACCTATACCAAACCCGTATGATCACGAAAGAATATATCTTTAGCGGCATTGTGCAGGGTATGGGTTTTCGCCCCACCGCCCTGCGACTGGCTACGGAACTTGGAATCACCGGCACGGTGTGCAACACCGGCGGCCGGGTGACCCTCACCGCCACCGGAGAGGGCGCGGCGCTCACTGCCTTCGCAAAGCGGCTGTGCCGCGCCTTTTCCATCTACCAATATGAAGTGAATGAACTGCCGTTCCAGCCATTTCAGGGCTTTACCATCACCCACAGCCGTGGTGCCCGGGGTCTGCCTTTTCTGCCCCCGGACCTGGCCACCTGTCCGGACTGCCAACGAGAGTTGCTGGATCCCAAGAACCGGCGCTATCGGCACCCATTCATCACCTGTATTCACTGCGGACCACGGTACACGGTTATGGAGACCCTGCCTTATGACCGGGAACGCACGGTGATGGGGCGCTTTCCCCTTTGCCCGGACTGCCGGACGGAATACACCACCCCCGCAGACCGGCGCTGCCACGCCCAAACCATTGCCTGCCCCCACTGTGGGCCGCAGCTAACCATGGATATAGAGACAGCCGCCCAACTGCTGCGGCAGGGAGAAGTGGTAGCCGTCAAAGGCATTGGCGGCTATCACCTGTGCGCCAACGCTGCAAATCCGCCAGCCGTGGCAAAAATACGACAAATCAAACACCGGGGGCAAAAGCCCTTTGCGGTGCTGTTTCGCAATATAGAAGAAGTACGGCAGTATTGCCGGGTGAGCCAGGCAGAGGAGAAGCTGCTGCTGTCTGCTGCCCGACCCATTGTGCTGCTGCATAGCAAGCGACCGCTGCCGACAGAGATCACCTGCGGCAGTGACCGGGTGGGGGCGTTCCTGCCCTGCAATCCGCTGCAAATTCTGCTGCTGGAGGCGATCTCGCCCCTGGTGGCCACCAGTGCCAACATCAGCGGCGCGCCTATGTGCACAGACGATACACAGGTGCAGCAATTCGGCGTGCCGGTGCTGGGTCACGATCGTCCAATCCTGACCCCTATTGACGACTCTGTACTGCAAGTGACAGAGGGCAAACCTGCCTTTATGCGCCGGGCGCGGGGCTATGTGCCTTTGGCCGTTGAACTGCCCTTTGCCGCCAAACAGACCACCCTGTGCCTGGGCGGTGATCTAAAAGCCACCTTCGGCTACCACGCCGGGCGCTATGTGTTTCTGTCCCAACCCTTTGGCGACCTGGAGCACCCGGACTGCCTGGCTACCTATCAAGAAAATATAGAGCGCTTCGCCGCCCTGCACGGCTTTACGGCAGAAAAAGTGGTAGCAGACCTGCACCCGGGCTATACCGCCCGCCGGTTTTATACGCCGGATATGCAGGTGCAGCACCATATTGCCCACGCTGCCGCCGTATTGGCGGAGCACCAACTGACCGAACCGGCTCTGTGTTTTGCCCTGGACGGCACCGGCTACGGCACCGACGGCCAAATTTGGGGCAGCGAGGTATTTGACTTTGACGGTGAGCGCTTTACCCACCTGGGACATCTGCCGCCCTTTACCTGTCCCCCCGGAGACAGCGTGTCAACGGACGCCCGACTGTGCCTTAGCTGCTATCTAGGCACCCAACCGCTGGTGAACCGGGCGAAAGACGCCGGCGTACCCCTGCTGCAAAACAGCAGCGCAGGGCGCCTGTTTGACGCTGCGGCTGCCGCCCTGGGGCTGTGCGATACCAACACCTATGAGGGGCAATGCGCCGCCGCGGTAGAGCAAGCGGCTCGCCGGGCAAGCGGCGCTTATCCCTTTGACCCGGCCTGCACCCCGCGGGAGCTGCTGGAGGAAATGCAGTGTCAAAGGGCAGATGTGCCCGCCCTGGCACTGGGGCTGCACCACTGGCTGGCCCGGTGGATCCTGAACCAAGCCCAAGCCTACCGACGCAGCACTGTGGTGCTCTCCGGCGGCTGCTTTACCAACCAAATTTTGACCCGCTGCACGGCAGATCTGCTGCGGCGCAACGGCTACACCGTTTATACCGCCTGCAAGGTGCCCCCCGGTGACGGAGCATTGGCACTGGGACAGGCATATATATCGGCACTGGAGGAATGACTATGTGCGTTGCCGCTCCCGGCAAAATTTTATCCATCAACGGCACCACCGCCACGGTAGCATACAGCGGCAACCGGGTGCCTGCCAACCTGGGCGTTGTCAAAGCCCAAGTGGGCGACTGGGTGCTGGTGCACGCCGGGCTGGTCATCCAGGTGCTCAGCGAAAGCCAGGCCCAGGAGATAAACAACCTGTTGGCAGAACTGGAGACCCTGCTATGAACCTGCCGAACATTCGCCGGGCGCTGGCCGACTACCACGGTCCGCCCCTGACTTTTATGGAAATTTGCGGCACCCATACCGCCGCCATCAGCGAGAACGGCATACCCGCCATTTTATCGCCCCGTATTCACTTGATCAGCGGTCCGGGCTGCCCGGTGTGCGTCAGCGTATCAGCCTATATTGACCGGCTGTGCGACTTGGCCATGGAACCGGGTATGTGTGTGTGCACCTTTGGCGATCTGCTGCGGGTGCCGGGCAGTACCCGGGCGTTGGAGCAGTGCGTGGCTGTCGGCGGGCGGGTGCAAATGGTCTATTCTCCGCTGGAAGTGCTGTCTCTTGCCAAGGCGGAACCGGGCACCCGGTTTGTGTTTGCCGCCGTGGGATTTGAGACCACCGCCCCGGTGTATGCGGTGCTGGCAGACACCATTATGAAAGAACAAATTCCCAATGTGCAGCTGCTGACGGCGCTAAAGACCATGCCCCCGGCGGTGCGTGCCCTATGCAAAGGCGAAACGAAGATTGACGGTTTTCTGGCTCCCGGCCATGTGGCGGTAATCACCGGCGAAGGCCCCTGGCATCAACTGGCTGCGGCGCAAGGTCTGCCCTTTGTGATCAGCGGCTTTACCGGGGAGGAGTTACTATGCAGCCTGTACGCGATGGTTCACTTAGCCGGGCAAGGTGTGTGCAAAAACCTCTACCCTGCCGCCGTTCGACCGGAGGGAAACCCTGCGGCCCGAGCGCTGGTGGACCGATACTTTGAGCCTACGGACGCCGCCTGGCGGGGACTGGGCATTTTGCCCGGCTCCGGACTGGTGCTGCGCCCCCAGTACCAACATTTAGACGCCGGCAGTGCCCAACTGACCACAGACGCGGCGGCCCAAAGCGGCTGTCGGTGCGCGCAAGTGATCACCGGTGCAATCCCCCCAACGGCCTGTCCCCTGTTTGGCACGGCCTGTACCCCCGGCACCCCGCGGGGCGCCTGTATGGTGTCCGGTGAGGGCAGCTGCCACAACGCATATCTTAATCACAGGATGTAACCTATTATGAACATTGCTATTTTTGACTCCGGTATCGGCGGCCTGTCCGTTCTCTACCAGGCAAAGCGTATGCTGCCGGAGGCCCATTTTTTATACTATGCCGATGAGGATCATGTGCCTTATGGCGAAAAAACCAGAGAACAAATTTTAACTTACACAGATGAAGCGGTGCGCTTTCTCATAGACCGGGGAGCGGACGCCATTGTGCTGGCGTGCAACACTGCCACCAGCGTGGCGGCAGCCACCCTGCGGGATCGCTACCCCCTGCCCATCATCGGCATGGAGCCGGCGGTCAAGCTGGCGCTGAATCAAGACGATACCCACCGGGTGCTGGTAGCAGCCACGCCCATCACCATTCGAGGCAACAAGCTGAAATGCTTGGTAGAGCACTATGACGGCCACCACTTGGTGGATCTGCTGCCTTTGCCCGGACTGGTGCGCTTTGCAGAAAAAGGCATTTACTCCGGCGCCCAGGTACACGCTTATTTAAGCGAGCAACTGGCCGAATTCAACTTGGAAGATTACGCCGCCTTTGTGCTGGGATGCACCCATTTTAATCTGTTTAAGCAGGAACTGCGCACCTTGCTGCCGCCCCAAATGCACTTTGTAGACGGCAACGCCGGCACCGTGCGCCAGCTGATCCGCAGAACGGTTGACCTGCCTGCCACTCACGGGAGTACCCCGGGAGTCACCTACTTTGCCTCCGGGCGGCCGATCACCGACCCGGCACAACTGCAATTTATTCAAAATGTGCTGGCGCATTTAGAGAAGATGTATCCCATAGAATAAAAGGAGCCGTTATGGAAATTACCCTTGCCCACGGCAGTGGCGGCGCAGCTACCGGAGAACTGATCCGTACCGTGTTTGCCAAGGCTTTTGACAATCCCATTCTGCGCCAAATGGACGACAGCGCCGTGGTGCCCGGCAGCGGGCAGCTGGCTGTTACCACAGACAGCTTTGTGGTGCAGCCCTTGTTTTTCCCCAGCGGTGACATTGGCCGCCTGGCGGTGTGCGGCACCGTCAATGACCTGCTGATGCGTGGCGCCACGCCCAAGTACCTGACCGCCGGTTTTATTTTGGAGACCGGGTGCACCACTCAGGACCTGCGCCGCATTGCCCGGTCTATGGCAGACACCGCCGCCGAGGCCGGTGTGACCATCGTTGCCGGCGACACCAAGGTGGTAGAGGGCAGCGGCAATATTTATATCAACACGGCCGGCGTGGGCTTTTTGCCCACCGACACACACATTGCCGCCACTGCGTTACAACCGGGAGACGCTCTGCTGGTCAGCGGCGCCATGGGCGACCACCACGCAGCCATTCTCTCTGCCCGCATGGGCATGGACAATACCGTTCGATCCGACTGCGCCCCCCTGGGCGATATGGTCACCGCCCTGCTGCAAGGAGGCGTTGAAGTGCACACCTTGCGGGACATTACCCGGGGCGGCCTGGGCACCGTACTGTGCGAGCTGGCAGAGGCGGCAAACTGCGGCATAGAGATCGACGAAACGGCTATCCCGGTGCACGAGGATGTGCGTGCCTTTGCCCACATCTTAGGACTGGAGCTGCTGCACATGGGCAACGAGGGCAAGCTGCTGGCTGCCGTACCTGCCCACCAGGCGGATCGAGCGCTGGAGCTGCTGCGCGCCAGTCGCTACGGTGCAGAGGCCGCCGTCATCGGCACCGTAACGGACGGGGAGGGCGTGGTGGCACTGACTCCCATTGGCGGCAAGCGCCGGGTCAGCGTGCTGTACGGCGAAGGTTTGCCCAGAATTTGCTGATTTTGATTTTTTAAAGGAGCTTTTTATGATCTTGTACTACACCGGCACCGGTAACAGCCGCTATGCGGCGGAACTGCTGGGGCACCGGCTGAACGACACGGTTCGGGACTGCACCCCCTTTATGCAAGGCGGCACCACACCCCGGTTCCATTCCGTAACTCCATGGGTATTTGTTTGCCCCACCTATGCCTGGCAGATTCCCCATATTTTTGCGGATTTTCTGACCCGATGCCATTTTTCCGGCAGCAGGCAGGCATACTTTGTGATGACCTGCGGCGGTGAAATACACAACGCCCCGGAGACAAACCGGAAGCTCTGCACCCAACTGGGGCTGGACTATATGGGTACGGCAGAGATCGTTATGCCGGAAAATTACATTGCCCTGTTTTCCACCCCCAACTCGGCGGAAGAAGTGAACCACATTCTTGCCGCTGCGGTGCCTGCGCTGGAGCAGACCGCTGCTGCCATAGAAAGCGGCGGTCCGGTAACGGAACCGAAACCCACGGTGTTTGGCAAGTTTATGACCTATATCGTCAACCCGATTTTTTACGCCACCTGCGTCCATGACCGGGCGTTTACGGTGGACGACAGCTGCATCGGCTGTGGCAAATGTGCCACCCTGTGCCCCATGAACAACATTGAACTGCAAGGCGGCAAGCCTCGGTGGAACGGCCACTGCACCCACTGTATGGCCTGCATCAGCTATTGCCCCAAGGCAGCCATCGCCTACGGCAAAAAGAGCCGCACCCGCCGGATCTACACCTGCCCGCCCTATCGGCCGGCAGACCGATAATCAAAATTTTCAAATCAACCACCGCAAAACAACAGAATGAAGAATGCTCTTCTTAAGTTGCTTGCTATATATCTCTCTGTTTTTTCTTCATCCCCTGTCGTTCATGCAGAATATGAAAAGACAAATGGCTGATATAAAATTATCATGGAAAAAAGCAAATCATTTACAGCAAATAAAAAATCGCCACCCAAAAAGGTGGCGATTTCTCATTTGCAAAGCGCTTTGCACATATTAGGTGTTTCAATCAATCATAATACTTGTCCAATTCCGCATCGCAGGCAGGGTATTTTTTGATTTGCGGATGGTCGTAAACCTTGCCGCGAGCCACTACCATATATGGCTGCTCCAGGGCACGGAAGTCTGCCAGCGGGTCGCTGTTTGCGATGAGCAAGTCGGCGCACTTGCCCACCTCTACGCTGCCGGTCACATCACCAAGGCCCAGAATACGAGCGTTGTTTAATGTGGCGGTATAGAGCGCAAACTCCGGTGTAACGCCTACTTCCTTTTGGAAATAATGCAGCTCACGCCACATATTGTAATGGGTGGTGTACGGACAACCGGTATCTGTGCCCATACCTACCGGCACGCCGTCTGCCAACGCAGCCTTTGCGCCAAGCACCATATTGTTATACACCAAATCAGAGTTGTACTGCACCGCCTCGGTAATGCCCAGAGTCTCTCTTTGGAACTTGGCCATGGGCAGCGCCGGAGACAGGGTGCACACCAACACCGCGCCGCTTTTATGGAAGGCAGCCAGCTCCGTCTCTGACAAAGTAGAGCCATGCTCAATGGAATCCACACCATTGAGCACCGCTGTGCGTACCCCCTCCGGGCTTTGCACATGGGCAGCCACCTTTAGACCATAGCTGTGGGCGCGATCGCAGCAAGCCTTGATCATATCTGCCTGCATCATCAGCCGACCCGGCTCGCCTTTCACCTTGGCGTCCATCACGCCGCCGGTGATCATCAACTTAATCAGATCCACATTTTGGCCGTGAAGCTGATCCACCATGCGCACTGCGTCCTCCACCGTCTCAGCCGGATGGGTCACGGAGCCTACCATATGGCCGTGGGGCACGCCGATGGCATAGTTGGCTACTAACATTCGCGGACCGTCCAGCTTGCCGGCATGGATCCGATCCCGCAGCCGGGTGTCCAAATTATCCAGACCGCCCACCACGCGCACCGTGGTCACGCCGGACAGCAGGTCCTGCATGGCATAGGCGTGGCACATGCGCAGCACCAGCGCCCGGGACAAACCGGAGGACAAGGCGATTTTGGTTAGTCGATTGGTGTTCATGGGCTTGTTCCGGGGCTTGCCCCCCGCAGGCAAGTGCACATGTAGATTGATCAGACCGGGCATCAAATACTTGCCGGTCAGATCCACCACCCGGTCCCCCTTATTGGGTGTGATCTTGCCGATCTGTGTAATTCTGTCATTTTCTATTGCCACATCCGTGCCGGGGCGAGGCGTCATTTGCTCCGTACCGTCCAGCAGCGTACAATTTTGAAATACCGTTCGCATAAGGCTCCCCCTCATTTGTTTTGATATTCTCATTATACCGAACCGATAATCAAAAGGCAACCGACCCTTTGTGGCTCTTTTGTTGCATAAAAAGCAATTTGCCGCTTTTGTCGCGCAAAGGAAAGCGCCGCGTGCTGTATAAAAGCAAAAACACCTGTGTATCCAGTGATACACAGGTGCAGTTTTTATCCTGTTATTGCGCCGCTTTGGCGGTCATGGCCTGCTGATAAAAAGCAAGCGCTTTATCAATAGCTGCCGTGCCTGCCGGTTCAAAGGGCTGTAACACGCTGAACACATGGGGCAGCGACTGGTTATACTCCGCCTTAGCGTAGTCCTTGATCTCTGCCTGCACCCCATGGGCTTGCAGCACTTCGTACAATCGATGGGTCTGTTTGTTAGCCAGGGTGTCACCGCTGCTGGTGATCAAATACGTAGGCGGCAGCGCCTGGGCATAGTCAATGATTTGGTCAAAATCCATGTACGGATAAGTGGCTTTGTCTTTGTAATCCGTGCCCCACATGGGCTTGGTGTACAGGCTAAACAGCCCGCCGTCCCGCATAAAGGCCACCGGCGAGGTAAGCAGCAGCGCCGTCAGCTCCATTTGCGGATCCACTGTGTCAAAGGTTTTGCGCAGCTGGGCACTTTGCATCAGCACCGCGCTGTATGCCGCCAACTGCCCGCCGGCAGAGTCGCCGGTAAGCATAATATTCCGCATATCGCAAGGATATTGGCTGCCGTGGTCACGAATCCAGCGCAGCGCCCGGGCCACATCCTGCAGCTGCTGGTTCACCGTCACATCCGGCACCAGTCGGTAGTTAATATTAAAAACCACATACCCCCGATCCGCCAGAGCGGCGCAGTAGTGGTGGTTCAGCCCCTTTTCCGCATACATCCAGCCGCCGCCGTGAATGTCAATGATCACCGGCAGCTTAGCACCGGGCTGTGTATCCGCCGGGTACAGCACATCTAATGTGTGGTACAGATTGCCGTCCTCTATATAGGCCAGGTCGTTCACTTCCGTCACCGTAGGCGGATTCTGGGCCGCGTGCTTGGCTTTGTCGCCCCCATCGCAGTAGCGCCACACCATCTGCATAATCTTCACCACCGGGTTGCGCAGCAGCCCCTTGCCGCTGCCGTCGGCGTACTCCACGGTGTCTGAGGAGACCATACCGCCAATGTAAATCACATCGTCCGCCGTGTCCTTGCGGGGCAAAGTGCTCAGTTCAATAAACGCAATCGCCACCACAATCACCGCCAGCAAAACGCCGATCACCACAGCCCATACCTTCTTTCTGCTCTTTTTCCCCTTCGCCGCACCGGTCTGCGCCTGCACAGCCTTTTCTTTTGTTTCCATACCCATTCCCCCTAAAATGTCTATCTGCATTATACTCTATCCTGCCAATCCTGTCAATTTGTAGCAACGCTGCCAAAAGTCAAGAACAGCGGCATTTGCAATTTGGCAAGGGTTTTGGTATGATGAGAACAGAAAACGGTCGGGTTTAGAGGCGCGATCGATGGACGGGGGTACGGGAATGAAACCGAAAAAGCAATGGGATCACAAGTGGTACACGGAGGAATTTTTGCAACAACTAAAGGCCACGGCGGCGGTGGAGATGGACGGCGATCTGCCCTACATCACCAAATATGCACCGGACGCCGGTTCGCCAAATGGGATTGACCCGCGGCTGCTGGGCGGACCCATGGGCAAAATGGCGCGGTCCACGGGGCTGGTGCCAAATTTTATTCTGGACCGGGTCAAGATCCCGGTAACGCCGAAGATCTTGGCCGGATTCCGTGCCGGGTGTGACCGTGTTTCCTACGCCAAATGCGTACAGGCAAAGATTGAAGTGCGGGACAGCACCGTACCGGCGGCGGACGGTTATCCCATTCCCATTCGCATGTACAACAGTGCCCAATGTGCGCCGGGCAGCCCCTGCCTGTATTTTATCCACGGCGGTGCCTTTGTAGGCGGCACCTTGCGTCCCTATGACGAGGGGTGGAAGTTGTTTGTAGAAAAGTTCCGCATGCCTGTGGTGGCAGTAGATTACCGACTGCTGCCGGAGCACCCATATCCCACGCTGTACGATGACTGCTGCCGCGTACTGGAATGGCTGGGCGGCGACGGTGCCCGGGAGCTGCACATTGACCCAAGGGCCGTTTTTGTGGTAGGTGACAGCGCCGGCGGCAACCTGGCCCAAGGCTGCGCCACCCGCTACAAAGGCACCCACCGGGTGCGGGGACAGCTGCTGCTCTACCCCACCCTAAACCTGTTTGGCACCACAGACCGCTACTATCACCCAAAAGAAACAGACTACCACCCGGCGCCGGGACAGCAAAAGCTGGCTATGGGACTGGTGCGGCAAATGGAGCTGCTCTCTCGCTCCGGCAAGTCCTTTTTAGGTATTCCGAAGCCGGACGATCTGTGCAATCCCTACACCTCCGACCCGGCAGGGAACCCGCCCACTTTTCTCTCTGTGGGTGCGCTGGACTACCTGCGCAACGACACGGTGGCCTGGGCCCACAAACTGCACGACGCCGGCGTGCCCACCCGCTTGGTCATGTATAACGGTATGGGCCACGGCTTCTTAAACGCCATGGGCGTTTTCCCCCAAGCCGAGGACCTGCTGGACGAAATGGGCGCATTTATCAAGAATGTCTGTAAAAATCACTAATCACCCTTGACCGGTATGTGCACATATCGGTCTTTACTTTTATCATCTGCAACACCGCAAAAACGGCAGACAGTCCAAAATAACGGACTGTGTGGTCCGAACCGCTTGCGTACTGTCCCGAGCCATGTTATAGTAAGGACAAAGGAGGAAGATTATGGAATTTCAAATTGAATACCGTACGCAAACCACAGTTCAACTGGATTTGGAAAAGAGCCTGAAAATCTTTGAACAAAATCAAAAAAGCAATCGTCGATACCTGAAAATCATGCGGATTTTTCAAGATCCATCACAACCTTTGGACAGAGAATTTCAAAAGTTGTTTAACGGATTTTATCGTGTACGGCGCGGCACCGACTGGCAAGAAGCTTGCTATCACATTATGGAAATGCACCGCACCGACCCAAGCGTTACTTTCCCGCAGCTACTGAACGAACTGACCTACCACACCGGCAAAGTTGATTTTTCTTTTGCGACCAAAATACTGCATACCATCAATCCGCGTATGCCAATTTATGACAGCATCATCGCAACCAATTTGGCGCTGTGGAACAACTATGACGGTTCGGTCGATCGAAAAATGTGCAGAGCCATCGTCATCTACGATCAACTGCAACAGGCTTATCGGCAATTGCAAACCATGCCGGAAATGCTGCAATGCGTAGATGAATTTAGCCGCCGTTTTCCGGACTTTTCAAACATATCCACTTTGAAAAAAATAGACTTTTTACTTTGGAGCAATCGGGAGGAAACAGAAAATGAATAACGAAATGAATGATAAAATACAAAAATTTTGTGAAGCATGGGTTGACGTCGATGTCAGCGGAATTGACAGAATGAGAGCTCGGAGCAGGAAGCAGCGCCAACAGAAAAAGCAACGCAAATATATGCGCAGAAAACAGCGTCAGCTCAGATGTCTTGCCATTGGCGTAAGCGTAAACAAAAGCATTCAAAAAATGATCGACAACGCTTAATCTCTACACTGCACAGATTGCGCGGCAGGCATCTGTGATCAAGCGGCGCAAACAAGATCCACCTTCACGGCAATCGGAACGGTCCGATCCCATGCCGGTTGGGCGATAAACATAATGAACACACGCAAAAAACAGCCATCACCGTAAAGGTGATGGCTGTTCATTTGGTATTTATGAAGCAAACAGGGATTATTTCTCTGCGTACTTGTCCTCGCCGTTCCAGGAATACAGCTTGCGGATCTCGGCGCCGACTTTCTCCAGCTGATGGTTGGCTTCCATCTCTCTCTTGGCCTTAAAGTGTGCCCAACCGTTGTTGCTCTCGGTGATGAACTTGGAAGCGAAGGTGCCGTCCTGAATCTCTTCCAGAACCTTCTTCATTTCCTTCTTGGTCTCATCGGTGATCAGTCGCTTACCGGTCTCATAATCGCCGAATTCAGCGGTGTTGGAGATGGAGTAACGCATCTTGGCAAAGCCGCCGTTGTAAATCAGGTCAACAATCAGCTTCATCTCATGAATGCACTCAAAGTAAGCATTTCTCGGGTCATAACCGGCCTCAACCAGGGTCTCAAAACCGGCCTTCATCAGAGCGGTTACGCCGCCGCACAGCACAGCCTGCTCACCAAACAGATCGGTCTCGGTCTCGCACTTAAAGGTGGTCTCCAGAATACCGGCGCGAGCACCGCCGATACCGGCGCCGTAAGCCAGAGCAATATCCTCACAATGACCGGTAGCATCCTGATATACAGCTACCAGACAGGGTGTACCCTTGCCCTCTTTGTACTCGGAACGAACGGTGTGACCCGGAGCCTTGGGAGCGATCATGAACACATCTACATCGCTGGGAGGCACGATCTGCTTAAAGTGAATGTTAAAACCGTGGGCGAAAGCCAAAGCCTTGCCGGCGGTCAGGTTCGGTTCAATGTCCTTCTTATAGATGGAAGCCTGCTTCTCATCCGGGGTCAGGATCATGATAATGTCAGCGGCCTTTGCAGCCTCAGCGGTGGTCATAACCTTCAGGCCAACGCTCTCTGCATGCTTCCAGGACTTGGAGCCCTCGTACAAACCAACAACTACGTCCACACCGCTCTCTTTCAAGTTCAGTGCATGGGCGTGACCCTGAGAACCAAAGCCGATCACGGCAACGGTCTTGCCCTTCAGGTAATCCAGATTACAATCTTCTTGATGGAAAAGTCTTGCTTCTGCCATTGTAGTTTCCTCCTAAGAAATAAGTTTAATTGAAGTCACAGTGTTGTATGATGTCGCTGTGGTTTCTTAACAATTCACATTATATCCTGTATGATGTCTGTTGTCAATAGGCAATTTGATTTTTTTACAAATGCTCCATGGCGTGGAGAATGTGCAGCCGCATGGCGGTGCGGGCGCCCTCAGCATTGCGCTTCTTAATAAAGTCCATAATCAGCCGATCGTCGTTTAGATTATCAGCGCTTACATCCTTGTCCCGGGTCATGACGATCACGCCTTTTTTGATGGCATTGAAAATCACAGGCATAAACTGCTTCACAAACGCATTGTGTGTGGCATTGGCAATACTCTCATGGAACTTTTGCTCCTCTGCCGTGCGGTCCTCGCCGCTTAAAATCTTCTTTTCCACCTGCTCACCGTAGTAGCAAATAGCGTCAATTTCTTCCTGCGTTGCCCGCTGTGCAGCCAAAAAAGCGCAATCCGGTTCAAACATCAGTCGCATCTCGAACAGATCGTCCAAGCCGGAAGCAATATCGCTCAGATCCGCCGAGTCGATCACCGTATTGGCACTGACAAAGGTGCCCTTGCCCCGCCGAATCTCCAATACACCGCTGGTGGTCAAAATTCGAATGGCCTCCCGCAAAGTGGAACGACTAACGCCTAATTCCGCCGCCAGATCATTCTCATTAGGCAGCTTATCTCCCACCGTAAAGCGGTGCTTGGTCTCGATCATATTCAAAATCTGCTGTGCCGTACTCTCCGGCAGCATTGCCGATCTTGGCATATTCCTCACCTCTGCTCACATCATAACACAAGTTGTATGCAAAAGTCAAGGCGTTGTCTGACATCTTACAATTATAGAACTGATTTTCTGCCGTTCTTTGTTCACCCTGCACGAATTTGCCCTGCGGGGGTTGTAAATTGTGAACAAATGCTATATGATAAGGATATAAATAAGAGAATATATATAATGGAGCGTAAAAAATGAACAAAGCAACCCAATTACGATACAATATGGAGTCCCTATGCATCTATCAATTCAAGACAGACCCGGTGATGCACAGTTTACTGCACCTGCTGCGCAGCATAGAAGACGGCGAGGCTGTGCTGGAGGCGCAAAGTGCCTTTTTTAGCACACTGGCACCTCGAGACACGCTGCGCCGGTATATTTCCAAGTTGATCCTCACCGACGACAATGTATTCAGCAAAGCCGCCGCCGGCGATGCGGCAGACCGTCTGCACCCTGCAATCCTGGATGGTGTTAAAAGCGACCTTGCCAAGCTGGAGGCTATTGCCGACCTGACCCCGGAAGATATTCTGCATGCAGTAGAGAATAAGGACCTGCGGGAAGTGCTGGGCACCCTGCCCCGATGGGAGAACGGCGAAGCGCTGCCGCCCCTGAGCCAAAACTGGGCGGAGCAAACGGAGGCACTGGCTGCATTCCATAAAAGGAACGGCTACGGTCTGTTTGCCAGCTACGCCGCCTTTGAGTGGCGGGATCACGCCCTCTCCCCCATCTCTGCCACCGACCCGATCCAGCTGTCCGATCTAAAGAACTATGAATTGCAGCGGAGCCAGGTGGTGGACAATACAGAGAGCTTTGTTTGCGGACTGCCCGCCAACAACGTGCTTCTGTACGGTGACCGGGGCACCGGCAAAAGCTCCACCATTCACGCTATCCTGAATGCATACAAAGAACAGGGTCTGCGCATGATTGAGATCCCCAAAAGCGCGGTGGAGGAGTTGTCCCTGATTCGGGAGTACCTGGCGGACAGCCCGATGAAATTTATCATCTATATTGATGACCTAAGCTTTGACAGCCAGGACAACGCTTTTACAGAGCTGAAAGCGGCGCTGGAGGGCGGCCTGTCTGCCTGCCAGCCCAATACGCTGATCTATGCCACCTCCAACCGGCGCCACCTAATCAAAGAGAACTTCTCTGACCGGGAGGACGATGTAAACAAAAATGACACCCGCCAGGAACAACTGTCTCTGTCCGATCGGTTTGGGCTGACCATTACCTTTATTAACCCGGACAAAAAGGATTATCTGGACATTGTGGAAAAGATTGCCGCCGATCGTGGACTGCAAGTGGACGCCCAGCGGCTGGACGCTGCCGCCGAGCAGTGGGCCGTGCGCCGAGGCGGTCGTTCTCCCCGTTGCGCCCGCCAGTTTATCGACCATGTGGAGAGCGCTCTGCGCCGGGGCAAAGAATGGTAAAAATTCGTTCGCAAATTATTAAAAAATTTCATTTTTTGTTTACCGAATTCTAAAATTATGAACAAAAAAATCTGCTATGATAGCAGTATCAAAGAAAAGGAGCGAAAACAATGAGCAAAATTCTGGTAGTGGATGATGAATTAAACATCTGCGAATTACTGAAACTATACTTAGAGAATGAGGGCTACACGGTGTTTACCGCCAACGACGGCCAAGCCGCCGTGACCGCCTTCCAGCAGAAGGCACCGGATTTGGTACTGCTGGACATTATGTTACCCAAGATGGACGGCTGGCAGGTGTGCCGAGAGATCCGCAAGACCTCTTCCGCCCCCATCATCATGCTCACCGCCAAGGGCGAGACCTTTGACAAAGTGCTGGGACTGGAGCTGGGCGCCGACGACTATGTAGTCAAGCCCTTTGACGCCAAAGAGGTGGTGGCCCGGGTGAAAGCTGTGCTGCGCCGCACCCAAGGCAAAAATGACAACGCCGAGGAAAGCAAGAAAGTGGTCACCTATGACAAGCTGGAGATCAACATTGCCAACTATGAATTGAAAGTCAACGGCGTGCAGATTGACACGCCGCCTAAAGAGCTGGAGCTGATCTACCACTTTGCTTCCAACCCCAACCGCGTCTTTACCCGCGACCAGCTGCTGGACGAGGTATGGGGCTTTGAGTTTTACGGCGACTCCCGCACGGTGGATGTGCATGTGAAGCGCCTGCGTGAAAAGTTAGAGGGCGTCAGTGACAAATGGGAGCTGAAAACCGTTTGGGGCGTCGGCTACAAGTTTGAGACCAAGGAATAAGTAATGGCATTTAAGGATGTACTCGTCGGTAAAAAGCCGGTCAAAAGCAATATCTTTGCCAAATACTTCCTGCTGTTTGCCGCTATCTTTTTGGTCACTCTGACCGTGCTGGGCACCGCCCTGACCCTGATGGTCAACGCCTATTCTCAAAATGAACGCACCAATCTGCTGAAAGAGAATGTGCAAAGCGTATCCGGTACCATCAGTTCCTCACTGATCATGCAGGACATTAACAGTCGCTACAGCGTGGAAAAAGAGCTGATGTGCGAATCCTTGTATATTATTTCCAACTCTATCGACGCAGATGTATTCGTCTGTGATGTGGAGGGTAATATTATTCTGTGTAAGGAGCGGGCCTATTCCACCCCGTATTTTGGGGAGTTTACCACCTGCGCCCTGCACGACAGCTATTCCATCAGTTCTGCACTGCTGCAACGGGTGTACGAGACCGGCACCGTAACCGGGCGTATTACCGTACGCGGTCAAACCAATTATATTGTGGGCACCACCATCGTTAGCGACGGCGATGTGATCGGCTACACCTTTGCACAGACCCAAACCGGCGTGCAGTCCCTGGCACTGGCGGTAATCCGCATTTTCCTGCTCAGCGCGCTGGCCTGTTTGATGCTGGCCTTCATCTGCATTTGGCACCTGACCAAAAAGATGGTGACCCCTTTGCAGCAAATGAGCGCTGCCGCCAAGCAATTTGCCATCGGCGACTTCTCATACCGAGTCAAGGTGCGAGGCTGCGATGAGCTGGCGGATTTGGGCATTGCCTTTAACGATATGGCGGACGCACTGGATAAAACAGAAAGTTCCCGCGCCAGCTTTGTGGCCAATGTGTCCCACGAATTAAAAACGCCTATGACCTCCATTGCCGGGTTTATCGACGGTATTTTGGACGGCACCATCCCCAAAGAGAAACAAAACTATTACCTGGGACTGGTCAGCACCGAGGTGCGCCGACTGAGCCGCTTAGTGGTGGCCATGCTGAATATGAGCAAGATCGAGTCCGGCGAATTCCAAATGAAGCCCAATAACTATGACATCTCTGACCAAATCATTCGTATTCTTTTGACCTTTGAACAAAAGATCGAGAAGAAGAATATTGAGATCATCGGGCTGGAGGACCTGCAGCCCCAGTACATTGTGGCGGACCCGGATATGATCTACCAGGTGATCTACAACCTGTTTGACAACGCAGTGAAGTTTACCAACGAGGACGGCTTTATCAAGGTCACGCTGGAGGATTTGGGCAGTCAAATTCGTGTAAGCATTAAGAACAGCGGCGCCGGCATTAAGGCCGAGGAGCTGTCCCGCGTGTTTGAGCGCTTCTATAAAGTTGACAAATCCCGCAGCCTGGACGCCAAGGGCGCCGGACTGGGATTATATATCGTAAAAATGATGGTGGAAATGCACTCCGGCAGAATTTATGCCAAGAGTGAAGACGAAAACACCGCGGAATTCGTATTCACCCTACCCAAGGCATTCACCCCCGTCAATAAAAAAGGAGCAAAAGAAGCATGAGCGACTATGAACAGAACCCGATAAACGGCAGCCGGCCCCCGCAGGGGGACAGCCAACCGAACACCGGCTATACCCCATATCAACAACCGGGCACCTATTACACCCCGCCCCAGCCGGAGCAGCCCCAAACGCCGCCCACCGGCAACAACGGCACCACCTATCACTACGCTTACCACAGCGGCAACCAGCCCGGCGCAGCCTACAACGGCCAGCAGACCGGTGCCGCTGACCATACCACCCAGGCACAGCCCACCGGCCAGACTTACGGCACCCCCACAGAGCCGCCGGAGCCGGGCAAGCCGGAAAAAAAGAAGAACAAAAAGGCCATTACCATCGTGGTGAGCGTGCTGGTGGTGTGTGTGGTGATCGCCGTTACCGGCATTGTACTGGCAGCCACCGGCGTACTCTCCGGGGATAAGGAAGAAAAAACAGACGGCACCTCCACCTCTCAGGACAGCGGATCTGACACCCAGACCGTCAGCGGCGGCAGCGTGGCAACCAAGGACGACAGCGGCAACCTGACTGTTGCCGGCGTAGCCAAAAAAGCCATGGACTCCTGCGTGGGTATTACCGTCTATTCCAAGCAGAATTCCTACAGCAACTTCTACGGCTACGGCTCCAATAACAGCTCCGACAGCAGTGACGACCAGCAAGCCAGCGGCGAGGGCTCCGGCGTGATTATGAAGGAAGCGAACGGCAAGACCTATATTATGACCTGTGCCCATGTGATCGCCGACGGCAGCAGCTTTAAGGTGACCCTGAATAACGGCAAAGAATACACCGCCACAATGGTAGGTGCCGACAGCCAAACGGACATCGGCGTGCTTTCCATTGAAGCCACCGGGCTGCAAGCAGCCACCTTTGCCGACAGCAAAAGCCTGACCGTTGGCGAGCAAGTGGTGGCCATCGGCTGTCCCGGCGGTCTGGAATTCAAAAACAGCGTCACCAGCGGCTATATTTCCGCTTTGGATCGCCCGGTGGAAAGCTCTATCGGCTACGACAACGAGTGTATCCAAACGGACGCAGCTATCAATCCGGGCAACTCCGGCGGCGCGCTGTTTAACATGCAGGGTCAGGTGATCGGCATCAACTCCTCTAAGATCGCCTCCACCGAATACGAGGGTATGGGCTTTGCAGTGCCCAGCTCCACCGCTGTGGATACCGCCAACAGCCTGATTAAGAACGGCTATGTAGCCGGTCGCGCCAAGATCGGCGTCACCTACAACACCATTACCAGCTACAACAACGCTGATGCCATCCTCTCCGCCCTGACGGAAAAGGGCTTTAAGAACGCCAAGGGCACCATGGTCATCAGCCAAGTAAGCAGCGACTCTGACCTGGCCGGCAAACAGGTAAAACAGTACGATATGATCGTAGCCGTCAATGGCAAGACTATGACCTCCACCGATGTGATGACGCAGGTGCTTTCCGATAGCAAGCCCGGCGACACCATCAAGCTGACCATTGCCCGCATTGAGGGCAACCAGATCAAGACCTTTAAGGTAGACTGCAAGCTGATTGAAAGCAAAGGCAATTAACCGCGCATAAAAAAGGAAGTGCCGAACCGTAACGGTTCGGCACTTCTTTTTGTTATTGATTGCTTACAGCTCGGCGATCACTTCCACCTCGCACAGCACACCCTTGGGCAGGTCCTTAACGGCCACGCAGGAGCGGGCAGGCTTGGCGGTAAAGTAGGTGCCATACACCTCATTGAACTTGGCAAAATCCGCAATATCTGCCAGGAAACAAACGGTCTTTACTGCCTTATCCAGAGAAGTACCGGCAGCCTCAACCACGGCTTTCAGGTTCTCACACACCTGGCGAGTCTGGGCCTCAATGGTGGTGGCCTCCACATTGCCGGTGGCCGGATTAATGGCGATCTGGCCACTGGTAAACAACAAATTGCCGGTTTTCACCGCCTGGCTGTACGGACCGATGGCGCCGGGGGCGTTGTTGGTGCTTACATATTCCATAATCATTCTCCTTTATCTCAGTCGCAGACCTCAAAGCCTGCGCTTGTCAATGCCTGTTTGATAGACTCAATGTGGGCGTTGTCCCGTGTCTCAATCCCCAGTTTTAAGAAACAGTCGGTAATATTCATATCCAAATCCGTGCTGTCGTAGTTGACGCTGACCACATTCGCGCCCTGCTCCGCAATAATGGAGGACACGCCGCTAAGCTGGCCCGGCTGATCGGACAGTGCAATAGTAATGTCCGCCGTGCGGCCGCCCATCTTCAGCCCGCGCTCAATCACACGGGAAAGAATGGTCACATCAATATTGCCGCCGCTGAGCAGGCAGCACACATTCTTGCCCTCAATATCCGGAATTTTGCCGGCCATCACTGCCGCCACAGGCACAGCGCCTGCGCCCTCTGCAATGAGTTTTTGCTGCTCTAAAAGGGTCAGAATCGCCAGGGCGATCTCATCATCGCTGACGGTAACAATGCCGTCCACATACTGCTTAACAAGTTCAAAGGTGTTATTGCCCGGGGTCTTTACAGCGATACCGTCGGCAATGGTCTGCACCTTGCCAAGAGTCTCGATCTGATCGTCCTGCACCGCATTCAGCATAGAAGGTGCACCTTGCGCCTGTACGCCGTAAACACGCACACGGGGATTCATCTGTTTAATGGCAAAGGCCACGCCGCTGATGAGACCACCGCCGCCGATAGGCACCACCACCACATCTACATTCTCCAACTGATTCAGGATCTCCAGACCGATGGTACCTTGACCGGCAATCACATCTTCATCATCAAAGGGATGAATAAAAGTGTAGCCTTTCTCCTCTTTCAGCTCCAGCGCTTTTTTGTAAGCGTCATCATACACGCCCTTGACCAGGCACACCTTGGCGCCATAGCGCTTGGTGGCCTCCACCTTACTGATAGGCGCGCCGTCCGGCAGGCAGATCAAAGACTGAATACCATTCTTGGTAGCAGCCAGCGCCACGCCCTGGGCATGGTTACCGGCGGAGCAGGCAATCACGCCCCGCGCCTTTTCCTCATCGGTCAGCTTGCTGATCTTATAGTAGGAGCCACGGATCTTAAACGAACCGGTGACCTGCAAATTCTCTGTTTTTAAATACACATTTGTACCCGGGTGAATATTGGGCGCCAGGATCATATCCGTCTCACGGATCACCTCACGCAACACCTGAGAGGCCTGATACACTTTATCCAGCGTCAACACAAACATTCCTTCTTTCGACTCTATATATAATATAAGATTTTAATACGCTGCCGGGGTTTTGTCAACACTTTTTATGCCCGTCCAGGTCCACCGGCAGTTCCCGGTTGGCAGTTACCGTATCCGGGGTCACCCGGCAGTCCACAGCTCGCACTTCTACACCGGCATCTCGGGCGTCGCGCAGTGCCCGGCAAAAAGCCGGATCCGTCTCCCAGTTGGGTCGGAATGCGGTGCACCTGCCCATCTGCACAATGAGAAGCGCCATGGCACGGTAGCCCTGCGCCACCGCCTGCACCAGCTCTCCCATGTGCTTGGTGCCCCGAACAGTGGGTGCGTCCGGGAACACTGCCCACTCTCCCTGCCGCAGAGTCACGCCCTTCACCTCCACAAACAGCCGCTGTCGGTCATTTTCCGCATAAAAATCCAGCCGAGAGGCGCCAAAGCGCACCTCCGGTTGCACCAAGGTAGGCGACGACAAGATCGCCCCGGCGCGCAGTAGCTCCCCGGCCACCTGATTGGGCGCCGCCGCATCCATATTCACCAGGCCAAAGGGGGTCTCCACCGTCACCAGGTCGTAGGCGGTCTTACGATTTGGATTGCTGCTCTTTTCCAAATACACCGTAGCGCCGGGCACCAGCAATTCCCGGCAACGGCCGGTGTTCTTCACATGCACCGTCTCTAGCCTACCGTCCACCGTACAGTGGGCAATAAACCGATTGGGCCGCTCCAAAAACACCGCTTCATGAATATCTGAATACTGCATACATAAAGCCTACCCCACCGGCGCCCATTTGTCAATCCCCCGGCAGGTTTCCGCTATTTTCTATTGACTTTGCCGTTCAACTCCTATAAAATGGAAAGTGATATTATATGTTGGAGGACACCCACATGACCAAGATGAAAAAGATCCTTGCTGTGGCTCTGTGCGTACTGCTGCTGGGCAGCGTATTTGCCGGCTGCTCCGGCAAGAAAGCAGAACAGACCACGGAAATTACAGACGAAACCCTGCTGATCGCCTACACGGCAGACAACGCCCCCTTCTTCCAGATAGATGAAAAGGGCAACGCCAGCGGGTTTGAGGCTGACCTGATCGCTAAGATTTTTGACAGCATTAAGGACGACTGCAAAAACTACGCCTATGTGAAGGTGGAGCCGGGCTACCGCCTGGGTGAGGAGACCGCCTATACAGACAAGGACGGCAAGACCTATATTGCCTACATGGCCGTAGGCGGACTGCAAAAGAACGACGGCACCAACAACGAGGATTACAGTTTCACCAACACAGTCATCAGCAACCGAGTGGTGACCTTGGTAAAGAAAGACAGCAAGATTAAAGATTACAGCAATCTGGGCGGCGCCAAGCTGGCTGTGGTGAGCAAGGCAGCGCAGAATGCACTGGCAGATAACGCCGTGATCGCCGATCGCAGCGCAAAGACCACCACCGTTTACAAGACGGCACAGGCGGCCTTTACCGCTCTGTACCAAGATAAGGCAGACGCTGTGGTCATCGACGAGTTTGACCTGCGCACCTTGGACTTTGTCTTAGACGGAAAGAAGCAAGCCTTGTCTGACTGGACAACAGAGCTGAGCGGTCAGTTGGACACGGTGGAATACGCCTTTGCCACCGCCAAGTATGACCGACTGAAGGACGATATCAACGAGGCGCTGCTGGAGCTGAAAGACCCCAAGTACAACGACAAAGACGAATTCACCCCCATTGTGGAGCAATACTTTGGCTACAACGCCTCCAACTTCTCATACACCCCTGCAGACAAATAAGCAGCGTACATCACTCACACCTGTGGCCACCCCACAGGTGTTTTTTGTAAGGGAAGCATAAACAGAATTTGGCACCCCTTGTTGCGAGGGGTGACTCCCCGCAGTGCGGGGAGATGTCGCGTAGCGACAAGGGGACGGGCACCGGTTAGGTGCTGGCGCGCTTGCGCGTCTGAGGGGATAAAACAAGCTCTAATTGCCCTTGCAATCTAAAAAAAGAACCGCCTGACCTACCGGTCAAGCGGTTTTCCTTTTTATACGCTTATACAGGTATATACTCCACTGCGTCCACCGGCACACCGTCCCGGTAATACACCCGGGGCACCCGGCGGGCAATGCGGCAGGGCAGCTCATAATTGAAGCTGTGCGCCAGACCGGACACCTCCTCCATACTGAGGGTTTCGTTGCCGTCCGTTCCCACCAAGGTTACCGGCGTACCTACTTGCACATCGGGTATCTCCGTCACGTCCACCATAAACTGGTCCATACACACACGACCGAGAATCGGTGCGCGCTTGCCGCCAATGAGCACCTGGCCCATGCCGGATAAGCAGCGGGGATAACCGTCTGCATAACCCACCGGAATGGTAGCGACTCGGCGGGGAGATGGAGTGGTGTATGTACCGCCGTAGCTGATCTCCCGTCCCGGCTCCAAGGTCTTTACATGGCTGACCCGAGCCACCCAGCGCAGCACAGGCTGCAAGGGCAACAGGGATTTGTCCACCTCTTCCGAGGGATACAGACCGTACAAAATAATTCCTGCCCGCACCATATTAAAGCTACCGCCCAGGCGCATAATCCCGGCGGAATTGTTCAGGTGTTTAATCGGAATTTCTACCCCACGCTGCTCCAGCAAATCGCAAAACTGCAAGTACCGCTGCCGCTGGGCCTCCGCCTTGACAAAGCTGGTTTCGTCCGCCGTGGCAAAGTGGCTGAAAAGCCCCTCCGGGTAAATCCCCGGCAAATCGCAAATGGCCTTGCAAATATCCGCGCTCTCTTCATTCACCTGGAAGCCGATACGGCTCATACCCGTGTCCAGTGCAAAGTGAAAAGGCACCTGCTTACCCTGGCGCACCGCCTCCACAGACAGTGCCTTGGCTGCCTCCATGGAGAAGATCGGCAGTCGCACATTTTGTTCTACCGCCCGAGGAAAATCGTCCGGAAATACCGGCCCCAATACCAAAATGGGCAGGGTTACACCTGCTCGGCGCAGTTCCATCGCTTCTTCAATACAAGCCACGCCGTAAAAATCAAAGTTTTCTTCATACCGGCGGCCGATATATGCCGCACCGTGACCGTAAGCGTCCGCTTTAATCACACCCAGCAGCTTCGTATCCGGCCCGATCTTTTGCCGAATGGCGGCAATATTCGCCTCCAACGCATTTAGGTTAATTTGCGCTTGGGTTCTCTCATACATCTGCAATCACCTCCGCCAAAGGCGCAACGGCAATGCCATTCTCTGCAAAGGCGCTGCGCAGCGCCTGCACAAATTCCAGTGCACGGGCACCGTCGCCGTGAACGCACACCGAGTGCGCCACTACCGGAATATCCTCACCGGTATAAGCCGTCACTTTCTGTTCTTTAACCATACGCACCACCCGGTCAATGGCCGTGGCGGTATCTGTAATCATAGCGCCGGGCTTGCGCCGATCCCGCAGGCTGCCGTCCGCCTCATAAGCACGGTCGGCAAACACCTCGCAGCCAAAGGACACGCCCTGCTCTTTCGCTGCCTGTTGCAGACAGGAGCCCGCCGGAGCCAGCAGCACCAGCGCCGGGTCAAAATCCCGCACCGCGCGGGTCACCGCCCGCGCCAGTTCCAAATCCTTGCAAGCCATATTGTACAAAGCACCGTGGGGCTTCACATGCTGCAAGAGAGCGCCGTTTGTTCGGCAAAAGCCGGCAAGCGCGCCAATCTGATACAGCACATCCCCATAGGCCTGGTCCGGGGTCACCGCCAGCTGCCGCCGGCCGAACCCCACCAAATCCGGGAACCCGGGGTGGGCGCCCACCGCCACACCCTGCGCCCGGCAGGCTGCCACCGTGGCCCCCATCACAGAGGGGTCACCGGCATGGAAACCGCAAGCCACATTGGCAGAGGACACCAGCGCCAGTACCTGATCATCCGACCCGATGGTGTAGGCGCCAAAGCTCTCGCCCAAATCCGAATTCAAATCCACTTTATACATAAATCAAGCTCCAAAAAATCAATATTTCAGCATGGTATTGGGCACATCGGTAATGAGCATGTGCCCCGGTGCGTGGGTAATGGCAAAGGGCACCTTGGCCGCCATCACCGCTGCCTGAGGGGTTACCCCACAAGGCCAAAACACCGGCACCTCGCCCGGTCGAATGGTCACGCTATCGCCGTAATCCGGGCAGTGCACATCGGCAATGCCGATGGCTGCCGGGTCGCCGATCTGCACAGGCGCGCCATGCACGCGGGGCATGGCAGAGGTGACCTGCACGCTGCGCACCACCAAATCATGGGGAATGGGACGCATGGAAACCACCATATTGCCGTGGAATACGCCTGCAGGTTCCAGGGCCAAATTGGTATTGAACATGGGCACATTGCGCCCTTCTTCAATATGCCGCACCGGCACCCCCGCCTGCAAAAGCTCACTTTCAAAGCTAAAGGAACAGCCGATAAGAAAGTACACCAAATCGTCCTGCCAATAGGCGGAAATATCCGTTACTTCTTCCACCAGCTCCCCTGCCTGCCAAATGCGGTACTTGGGAAAGGCGGTACACACATCGTCACCGCGGGCCATGGCGCCCATTTGGCGGCAGCCCGCCTCGCCCACCTCTAAAATGGGGCAAGGTCGGGGATTGCGCATACAAAAAAGCAAAAAGTCAAAGGCCTGTGCCTTCGGCAAAATGCAAAGGTTGGCCTGGGCATATCCGGCGCACATGCCAGAGGTCTGGCCCTGTAGCTTGCCTGCGCTAATCAGCGCCCGCACATCCCGAGGTGCCCAATCGCTGTAATCCATTCTATATCCTCCTATGCCGAAAGGCAATATTTTTTACCAAAAAAGCAAATTGTCCAGCCATTTTTCCTGCTGCCGGGCGATCTTCTCTGTCTCTTGCACTGTAATGGGCACAAAACGCACCGCATCCCCCGGCCGTGCCTGCGCTAACAGCGACACATCGCAGCCAATCACCGTAGCGATCTTGGCATAGCCGCCCACCGTTTGGTGATCGCTCATCAGTACAATGGGCTGACCGCTGCCGGGCACCTGCACACTGCCCCGAACAATCCCGTCAGAGCAAATATCCACTCCGCCGTCTGCCGTCAGTGCTGAACCCTCCAGCCGCAGGCCCATACGGTCGCTCTTTGGCGTCACGATATAAGGCTTGCTGTAAAAATTCTTCCGTGCAGCCGGGTCAAATCGGGCTGCCTGAGGACCATCAATACACCGCAGCGTAAACGGCGGCGCAAAGGTCATCGGCGGAATATGCCAAGGCGTCGGATCGCCGATCGGCAAACAAAAATCGCCGGTGGTCAGCACATCGCCTGCTTGCAGGGCGCGACCGTCCAGTCCGCCCATTTGAATTTTCAGATCCGTGGAGCGGCTGCCCAACACCACCGGCACATCTATGCCGCCGGACAGTGCTAAATAGCACCGCAAACCGGTGCGGGCAGCGCCCAGTTGCAGACGGTCGCCACTGCGCACCCCATAGGCACGGTAATTTTCAATGGGTTTTCCATTTAATGTGGGGGCAAAGTCGCCCCCTGCCAAAGCAAAATAGCCATCTCCGACAAACCGGGCAGAAATACCGGTGAGCGTCATCTCCAGTACCGCACAGCCTCGGCAGTTACCCACCAGCCGATTGGCAATCTGCATAGAAGTTAAGTCCATTGCCCCGCAGGTGCAAAAACCCAAGTGTGCCACCCCGGTGCGCCCCAGGTCCTGCACAGTGGTCAAAGCACCGGGGGCGTCGATCATCAGTCGCATACCGGCACCTCCTCCACTTGTACCGTATAAGTGCCCGCTGCCACTGCCCGAGCGATTTCTTCATACTCGGCAGGCGAGATGGGCACAAAATGCACCAAATCCCCTGCCCGGTACAGGATCGGCTCCTGTCGCTGCCGGTCAAATACAGACACCGGTGTGCGCCCCAGCAGCTGCCAGCCGCCGGGAGAAGCCAGCGGGTACACCCCGGTCTGCGCACCGCCGATTCCCACACTGCCCGCAGGAATACAGGTGCGTGGGCTGTCCAGCCGCGGCGTATGCAGCCGAGGGTCCAGCCCCCCTAAATAGGCAAAGCCGGGCAAAAAGCCCAGCATATAAATCAAATAATCCGGTGCACTGTGCAGCGCAATCACTTCCTGCGCAGACAGACCGCTGTGGTGGCAAACAAAGTCCAAATCCGGCCCATAGTCACCGCCGTAACACACCGGCAGCCGAAACACCCGCCGCCGATCCTGCCCGGCCACAGACAGACTGTCCAGCAGTCGCCGCAGTTGCCGCTGCAATGCCTTTGCAGAAATCACCGTGCAGTCATAACACACGGTCAGATCCGCATAAGCGGGGATCAAGTCTGTAATCCCACGCAGGCCGGCGCTGCCAATGGCTCCTTGCAGGGCGGTGACCCGGCGATTGACAGCCGGGTCGATTCCGTCCCCCAAGTGCACGGTAAGGGCGCCCTCGCCGCACTGTAAAAAGGAATAGTCCATCGATTATTCTCCGTAATAGCCGTCAAAATAGCCCTTGGCAATGGTGTCTGCAAACCAGCCACTGGTCTTTTGCACCACCTTGGGCGGGTAGCTGATCAGCTCTTTCATCAACTTCACCAATGGCAGGTTGATGCTGCGGCCAAAGCCGTCTATGCTGGGAATATTGCGCCCATACATATCCAGAAGCCCGGCTCGCGCCGCCTCCTCCATGGCCCGCTGCTGCACCTCCTCAGACTGGAACAGATCTGCATTGCCCAGCAAATACGCCGTAGCTGCCATCATGGCATTGCAGCCCCAGTCAGAGCAAGTAGCAGTAATCAGGTTATCCGCTGTGCTTTCCACCAAAATACCGCCGCCGCAGGAGCATTCGCACTCACCGTCGTCTGCATGGGGCACATATTTGCGGATATGGTCGCCGATGGCCGCCATACCGATCTCGTTGCCCAAATCACCGATGGAAAGATTGTAAATGCCCCGCGCCTTGCAGGCGTTAAAGAGCACATCGCTCTTGGCCTCCAGCTCCGTTAAGCATTTGCCCACCGCGTTATGGTACGCACCCTTGGCATTGCGCCCGGGCGCCTCATTGGTGATCACCGCCGCCGGAACGCCTTTTGCCAGCAGCGCCTCTGCCTGGGCAGGCGCCTCTCGGTCGTCCTTGGTAAAGGGCACGGCGCACATGGAGAACGGGTATTCCTGCGCCTCCTCTACCGTGTCATACAAATGGAAGCCCAGTACCATGGCCAACCGCCGCACCGCCTCCATACATTCCTCCGGCACCACCAGTACCGGGGTGCAGTCAAAGGCTTTAATCAGAAAGCGCGCCAGCATCATAGAAGACACCATGCCGTCCGTCTCCGGCTGCTTCCAGGGCAACAGCACAAAGCCGGTGATGATATATACCAAATCGCCCGAGTGGATATGCGCCACCAGTCCCTTGGCCGCATGCACAGACAGCGGCTCTCCGGCATAGTCCCTAGCCGCCCGGTACAGAATACGGCACACACCGTACCCGCGCGGATCCAGGGTCATTAAGCTGTCCAAATTCTCACCGATATTATACAGTGTCAGTTCTTCATTGGTCATTGCAGTTGTCCCCTCTCGTCCGATTTAGCGGGCCGTTGCGTCCATAAAGTCCGCTACCAAAGCGTCCTGCAAATCTTTCAGCATCTGCGGCGCTTTACCGCCCACCGGTTGGCCGTCAATACTCTCTGCTGCCAGGCAGAAGGAACCGGAGGAGGACACGATGACCTCATCCGCCGCCATCATCTCTGCCACAGTAAAGGGCGTTTCATCTACTGCATAGCCCAGCTTCTTGCACATTTTGATCAAATGGGCACGCGCAATACCCGGCAGAATATAATGATCGGTGGGATGGGTCTTAAACACGCCGTCCTGAATAATAGACACATTGGAGTGCGCGCACTCGGTGACAATATCGCCCCGATGGAACACGGACTCATCGCACCCGGCCACCGCCGTGCGCTGCGCTGCCATACAAGAGGGCAGCAGATTCAAAGTCTTAATATTGCAATGGAGGAAGCGCGTATCCTCCGTGGTAATCAGATTGATTTTTTTATAGGTATCCTGTACAGAACAGGGGATCAGCACAATCCACAAATTGGCCGGTACTTTGTCCGGATCCGGATACGCGTGGTTGCGCATCGCGGTGCCACGGGTCACCTGCCAATAGACGAACTGCTCGCCGCAGTCCACCTTTTCCACCATCTCCGTAAGCAGGGCGCCCATCTCCGCCTTGGTCTGCGTCAGGCGAATACCCAAAAGTGCCGCACTGTTATAGAAGCGATCCAGATGCTCATCCAGCGCATAAATCACATGATTGCGGCTGTAAGTGGCATCATAGCAACCGTCGCCGAAAAAGCACACACGATCCAGCATAGGCACCTGCATTTCCTCCAGCGGGCCAAACTTACCATTGTAATAACCTAAATTCTCCATATCGCATATCCTCCTAAAAAAGACAATAGGGCACCAAAGCGAAAAAAGCTCCGTTGCCCTTATCCAATACTATATCACTTTCCAGCGCAAAAGTAAAGATGGCCGGAAGATAATCAGCACACGGCGTTTATCCAACTACCGTCCGACACTGAATTCCCCCCGTTTCCGACCAGGATCGTGCCCCTTTTGCAAAAGCCGGATACAGTATATCAGCATTTGTACGCAAAATTTGTCAAACCCTGCGGCAAACCGTCATACCTGGCAGATTTGTATAAAAAATCCACAAATTTCCAATTTTTTTCTCAATTTGGTTGACATTACGAGTCGAATTCTCTATTATTAGAGCTGAAACAGCAGAAAAAATGCCTGCAATGCCTGCTGCTTTGAAAAATGAAAGAAGGACGGAAAAATCATGCTTATTGAAGAACTCGCTCAGGAATATCGAACACAATATAATGTTTTGTGCGCCAAGATGGACGGACTGCGCCCACTGCTTTCCGTCTATGGCGGAGAGGATCTGTACCGCCTGCGCAGAAAGCTGCGCACCTACTACGAAATGGCCTGCGAATGCCGCCACATTGCTACCATACTGGAAAGCTACTACGATGAGGAGGACGGCGTATGACAGATATGATTGAAAACTGCTGCTTTGCCTCCCCATCCCAAACGGAGCCGGACACCCAAACCATCACCCGACGTGCCTTACTGGCCGTGTTGCCCATGGTGCTGGAACAGGAGCTGAGCCCACGGCAGCGCACCTGCCTGCGTGCTTTTTATGTAGACGGCAAAAGCCAAACGGAAATTGCCCGGAGGCTGGGTCTGTCTCAAGCTACGGTCAGCTACCATATCCATGCAGCAAAGGCGGCAGCCAACCGGCTGCTGCACTACTGCCAAATTGCCGTGGCCAAGGCCAATGACTGCTGGCTGGAAGCAGAGAACAACGGACTCTGATCCCTCTATCTGCACAGACGATACAGCAGCGGCAAGTCTGCGAACGCCCAGGGCGTTACCGCCGCCAACACCTGAAAAGCGCACCTGCACACGGTGCGCCGCAAAAAGAACAGCGCACCTCAGTTCATCCTATGAGGTGCGCTATATTTTGTGTGTATTTTTATGTATACATTAGAATGGCGATCAGGAAAAAGACGGCATAGAGCACCACCTGATGACCCATATAGACCCACAGGCTGTTGCGTCCCAGCCAGCACAGCACCCGGCTGTGGCGGCGGTAAAAAGGCGCCGGCAGACGGCCGTCCCGCACATAGGTCCCGGCAAAGGCCCCCAACAGAAATAAAAAGAACCAAGGGATCAAAGCAAAATAGTCGGCGGACCGGAAGCTGCTGTTAAAAAAGCCCAAGGGCATCAGCCAGTTGGTACGAAACAGCGCCGCAGGCAAATGCACCAAACCAAAGACCATGGTATGCTTCGGCTCACTGACCCCATAAGTCAAAAAGAACAGCAAACCGCAAACAAGCATGCCCAAACGTGGCGAAATCTTCTTTATCACCGGCAGCAGCAGACCGGTGAGGATCATGCAGCAGCCCAGGCAGGAAAGAATACCAAAGTAGATCTTCGCACCGGTCATGCCCATTAAGGGCAGCACCCAAACGGTAACCCCGGTGATCACCAAACCGCAGCCCAGCACCACTGCGCCTCGGCGTACCGGATTACGGGACAGGCGGGAACAAATGCCGGATATCAGAATAAACAGCCCCCAAAAGATAGGCTGCACGGTACACAGAGCGTCAAACACGCGGTAGCCCCAGGACAGCTGCAACACATCGCCCACATCCAAAAAGGCGTGGTGCACCACCATACAGAGAATGGCAAAGCCCCGCAGCTCGTCCAGCAAATAAATGCGGGGACGGGCAGATTTGGGCTGTTTTTGGCGTTTTTGTCTCACCGGAGCACCTCCTGTTCCAAGGCTTTGGGTTATTTTACCACAAAAGCGGCGGTTTGTACACGCAATTTTTGGCACACCGTGGCAAAGAATTGCGCTTTATAATTGTATATGAAATGGAAGTGTGCTATAATACGGTGAAGTCTTAAAAAATACAGAAAACGGCGATCCGCCGAGAGGAGCATGTATATGAAAACCGCTGTGGGCGAAGTGCAGGGCGAGGCCCTGACCCTTGTAAACACCACCAACACTGCCATTGCCGCCGAGTCCGGCTCGCTGCCGGTACTGGGCACCCCCTTTATGCTGGCCCTGATGGAAAAGGCCACCTGCGAGGCGGTGGCAGACCTGCTGGAGGACGATGAGACCACCGTGGGCACGGCCATGAACATTACCCACATCAAGGCCAGTGCCATCGGCGAGGTAATCACCGCCAAGGCTACACTGACAGAGGTGGACGGGCGCAAGCTCACCTTCCATGTAACCGCCCGCAACGACAAAAATGAGCTGGTGGGCAGTGGCACCGTAGAGCGCTTTGTGGTACTGGCGGAAAAATTCTTAAGAAAGGTCGAGGGAAAATGAGATTTTCTGCGGTAATCTTTGACTTTGACGGCACCCTGTGTGACACCGGCCCGGGCATTATGAACAGCGCCGCCTATGCGCTGGAAGCCTACGGCTTTGAAGTGCCCCGGGAGCCGGGCGCCCTGCGCTGCTTTATCGGGCCGCCACTGCTGGTGACCTTTCAGGAGCAATTCGGCGCAGATGCAGCCACAGCCCAAGCGCTGGTACAAAAATACAGAGAGCGCTACAACGGCGCCATTCTCAATGAGAGCATGCTTTACCGGGGTATTGTGACCTTGCTGGAGAACTTAAAAGCGGCAGGCATACGCATTGGCATCGCCTCCTCCAAGCCCAAGCGCTACATTGACCAGCTGCTGGCACACTTTACCATTGACAAATTCTTTGACGCAGTGTGCGGCGTGGATTTTAATACCGACTGCGAAAGCAAGGCCAGCATTATCGCCCGCTGCCTGCAAGAGCTGGGGGCCGCCCCGGAAAAGACACTGATGGTAGGCGACAAAAGCTACGACATCAACGGCGGCAAGGCCAACGGCTTAAAGACCGTGGGCGTAAACTGGGGCTACGGCAGCAAATTTGAATTTATTGAAGCCGGTGCCGATTTTCAAGCGGAGAAGCCCATGGACATTGAAGCCATTGCACTGGGCTTTTTTGAACAAACGGAGGAATACGGCGGCATTTATAACGGCCGCATTCTCACCCTGCACTGCGACACGGTGACTATGGTGGACGGCGCGGAGGAAAAGCGGGAGGTTATCGACCACCCGGGCGGCGTGGCCGTAGCCGGACTGACAGAAAACAAAGAACTGCTGCTGGTGCGCCAGTTCCGCTATCCTTACAAAGAGATTTTGCTGGAGATCCCCGCCGGCAAGCTGGAAAAGGGCGAGGATCCCTTTGAAGCAGGCAAGCGGGAGTTCAAAGAGGAATGCGGCGCTACGGCAGACAGCTACTTCTCCCTGGGAGAGGTGTACCCCTCCCCCGGTTACTGCGGCGAGATCATTCACCTGTACGGCGCGGCCGGGCTGCACTTTGGGCAGCAGCATTTAGATGAGGGCGAGTACCTGGATGTGGTGCGCATACCTCTGGACGAAGCGGTGCGCCGGGTAATGACCGGTGAGATCAAAGACGCCAAAACCGCCATCGCCATTTTGAAATTAAAGGAACGAATCAATCCATGATCTATTTAGACAACGCAGCCACCACCCGACCCTGCCCGGCCTGTGTGGCGGCCGTGGGCAGCATGCTCACCGACCACTTTGCCAATCCCTCCAGCCTGCACGGTCCGGGGATTGACGCCATGAAAGAGATCATCGCCGCCCGCAGCGCGTTGGCAGACGCTTTGGGGGTGGAGCGAGACACGCTGACTTTCACCTCCGGCGGCACAGAGGCCAACAATCTGGCTCTGTTCGGTGCAGCCTATGCCAACCGGCGGCGGGGCAAGCGCATTGTGACCACCGCAATAGAGCACGAAAGCATTATACAAACCGCCGACCAGTTGGAGGCAGAGGGCTTTGAGATCATTCGCCTGCAGCCGGACAAAACCGGCAATATTACAAAACAGCAGATTGAAAGCGCTATCACCCCGGACACCATTCTGGTCTCCGTCATGCGCATCAACAACGAAGTGGGCAGCATTCTGCCGGTGGAGTGCATTCGCCGGGCGGTACAAAAGGCCGGCGCACCGGCGCTGATCCATACCGACTGTGTGCAGACCTTTGGCAAGGTGCCCCTGCGGCCGGACAAGTTGGGGGTAGACCTGATGACCGTCACCGCCCACAAGATCCACGGTCCCAAGGGGGTAGGCGCTCTGTATGTGCGCAAGGGCGTGCGTATTCTGCCCCGCACCTTTGGCGGTGAGCAGGAGAAAAAATTGCGTCCGGGTACGGAGGCAGCGCCCCTGATCGCCGGGTTTGGCGCTGCGGTATCGGCACTGCCAGATCTGCGTGCGCAGAACGCCGCCGTCAAAGAACTGAACGCTTATACGAAGGAACGGCTGGCGGAGATCCCCGGTCTGACCTTTAACAGCGGCGACCAGGCCTCGCCCTATATCATCAATATTTGCGTCCCCACCTTTATGCGCAGCCAGACTATTATTCAGGAGCTGTCCGCCAACTACGGCATTTGCGTCAGCAGCGGCTCCGCCTGCGCCAAGGGCAAGCGCTCCCATGTGCTCACCGCCATGGGGCTGCCGGAGCAGGTGATTGACAAATCCATTCGCCTGAGCTTTAGCGGACAAAGCACGCAGAGAGAAGCAGACGCCTTTGTAGACGCGCTGCGCGACCTGGTAAAAAAACACCCAAAGGAGTAACCTATGCGAGAGATCGTACTGATTAAAAACGGCGAGTTGGCTCTAAAGGGACTGAACCGCAGTTCCTTTGAAGATGTGCTCATTAAAAATATGCGTCGCCACCTGGCGCCCCTGGGCACCTTCCAGTTTACCAAGAGTCAAAGCACCATTATGGTGGAGCCGGAGGACCCGGACACGGACCTGGACGACACGGTAGACGCGCTCACTCGCGTGTTCGGCATTGCCGCCCTGTCCCGGGCCGCCGTGTGTGAAAAAGATATAGAGGACATTGCAGCCACGGCACTGGAATACCTAAAAGAGCCGCTGGAGGACGCCAAAACCTTTAAGGTAGAGGCCAAGCGCAGCGACAAAAAATTCCCCATGAAATCGCCGGAGATCTGCCGAGAGATGGGCGGTCGTATTCTGCGCCGCTTTCATCATCTCAAGGTAGATGTACATAACCCGGACATTACCGTTACTGTAGAGGTAAGGGATCGCTACGCCTTTGTGCGGGGCAACAACCTGCACGGCGCAGGAGGTATGCCCACCGGCACCGGCGGCCGCGCGGCGGTGCTCATCAGCGGCGGTATCGACTCACCGGTGGCCTCTTATATGATGGCCAAGCGGGGAATCGAATTGGTAGCCGTGCACTTTGCCTCGCCCCCGTACACCAGCGAGCTGGCAGAAATGAAAGTGATGGAGCTGCTGAAGAAAGTAGCCCGGTACAGCGGCTGGATCACCACCTTTGTGGTGCCGTTTACGGAAATCCAGGAGCAGATTCGGGACAAGTGCCCGGAGGAATACTTTACCATTATCATGCGCCGCGTGATGATGATGATCAGCGCCCGCATTGCAAAGAGTCAAAACTGCCACGCCCTGATTACCGGCGAATCCGTAGGGCAGGTAGCCAGCCAGACCATGTACGCCCTGGCGTGCACGGACTGCGCAGCGGATATGCCGGTGTTCCGTCCCTGTATCGGTATGGACAAGGACGAGATCATCGCCATCTCCCGCAAGATCGACACCTTTGAGACCTCTATTGAGCCCTACGAGGACTGTTGCACCGTCTTTACCCCCAAGCACCCAAAGACCAAGCCCCGACTGGATGATGTGCTGAAAGCCGAAGCAAATATGGAGAATTTGGACGAAATGATGGACCGGGCCGTGGCCGGCGTAAAGAAAGTTGTGATCAAATAATGGAGCCGCGCAAGGATCCCAACGAGGAGATTGACCGCATTTTAGCCGACTTTCAGCAAAGCCGCACCCGGCGGCAAACAGAAGAGTCGGCAGAGCCGCCTGTTCCGGCAAAAGAAGGGAAAGCGCCGTCAAAAAAAGAAAAGCCCTCCAAAAAAGCAAAGCCGCCAAAAAAGGAAAAAGCGCCCCGCCGCCCGCTGAGCAAAAAGCAAAAGCGGGGGCTGTGGATCGCCTTGGTGTGCCTGGCAGTGGCTGTGGCGCTGGCCTTTGCTCTTCCCGCCATACAAAGCAGCCGCCAAAACGCCTACTTAAAGCCCTACGAGACCAAGTACGGCATTCACTACCCGGCGGGTATGCTGGAGCAATATTGCGACGCCTACGGCAAGGATCGGCAAATTGCCGGTTTTCTGACCTACGGCAGCAGCGGCGAGATCACCGTGTCCAAAACCAAAAATGAGACCCAGGCGTACCTGGATAACAACAGCGACTTTTTGCACTTTGGGTTTAACACCGTAATCTACGGCAGCCCACAGCAGCTGACCGGGCTGGAAGCCGCCTATGGCAGCGCCGCCGCCTGCAACAACAGCGGCACCACCCTCACCTACAATTCCCTGTTTGAGACCGGGCAGTGGCAGGTGGTAGGCGCCCTGTATGTGAACACCAAGGCCAAGGACGACAACGGCTACTGCTTCCCCTACAATGTGACCGGAAACATGACGGCAGACAGCTACAAGCAATTCTACGCCCGACTGACCAATCGTATGATCTATACCAGCAACCGCACCTTAAATCGGGCGGATCACCTGCTGACCATTGCCACGGACAGTGCGCTGCACCCGGGGTGGAAATTTGTGTTGGTGGCCGCTAAGGACGGCGAAGTGCGAGATGTGCGGGATGTGCAAACGCCACAGTACCCGCAGGCATACTTTGACAAGAAAGGGAAAAAGAACCCTTATGCGCCCTTTAACAAATGGTATCCGGAGATCTATGTGAGCAACGGCGAGCAAACCTCCCGCCAAAATAAAAAAGACTACCAAACAAAATAAGAAAAGCCCCGACGGAATTTGCATTTCGTCGGGGCTTTTTTCGATTTCTGTTTTAGATTTTCACATCAGCATAGATGGGATAGTGGTCGGACATGGCGTCCATCGCCCCATCTGAGAGAATCCCGTAGCATCGCACCTTGGCGGTGCCGGTCAAAAAAATGTGGTCGTAGGTAGGGGCAGAGGCTTTTTTGTTGTTGCCGCTTTTGGTCTTGGCGGCCAAGGCTTTGGTGTCCTGCATCTTTTTTGACAGGCGGCTGTAAATCTCCGGCGCATCATACACCGGGTCATACCCGCCGCCGTCCATGGCATTAAAGTCACCGCAGGCAAATACCGGACACTTATACTGTGCCGCCAAGGATTTGGCAAGTGCCGCGGCCTGGTCTGCCTGGCTTTCCATCACCGCCCGCTCCGCCTTTTCCTCTCCGCTGCGGATCAGGTCCAGATGGGTGGAAGATACAATATATTTTTCGCCGGACTGATTGTTTTGGAACAGTCCCCACACAATGCGGCGCAAGCGCGCATCATCCCCCCGGTCATAGGCCACATCGCCTTGCTCCAGCAGGGTTACCCGATCGCTGTCATACAGCAGACCGGTCATGCGTACCAGCGCACCGGTACGCACCGGGTACAGCAGCTTATAACTGCCCCGGTTCTGCATCAAACAACAGTACCACTGGTCGCTCATCTCCTGCACTGCCACCACATCCGGCCGGTAGGTGTCCAGCACCTGTAAAAACATTTTGGCCCGCTTGTGCGCGTCCGTGCCGCCCCAGCTCTCATAATGCACCAGCAAATTGGCACTCATAATGCGGGCGGATGTATTCTTGGCACGTTTGGCGTTCGCCTTGCCGATACTCTCCTGAAACTCCTCGCTAACCATATAATCCGACAGATCACCTCGGCTGCGAATCACCGCCGGCACGGCAATAGCCGTACTCACTGCTGCCACCAGAACCAGCGACAGCAGGGCGCAAAAAAAGCGCCGCAAAAATTTTCTCATAATCTTCCTCCGCAGTATGTTCTCCCTACCTATTATACACAAGCCGGCGTTCCATTTCCACCCTACGGCAAAAATAAAAAAGTATTGACTATTTTACTTAGGCGTTGTATATTTGTTATACTTATTATAGAAAGAAAAAACGGCGAGAATCGCCAAGTGGAGAATAACGATGATGGAAGAAACAAAAAAGAGCAAGTCCCTGCGCCTGCTGACGGTGTTGCTGTCTGTGGCGGCCGTAGCTGCCATGTTGTGGTGCGCGCCTTACTTTAAGGACGATTGGGCCTGGGGCAGTCAGGTGGGACTGGATCGACTGCAAAGCCACTTCACAGGTTACAACGGCCGGTATCTGGGCAATCTGCTGGTCATGGTCCTCACCCGCTCCCTGCCGGTGAAAATCATTTTGATGACCGCCGGGGTTCTGGCGCTGCCGTTGCTGGTAAGCCGCTTGGCCAACAAAAAGCTGTTTTTATTGTTCCCACTGAGCCTACTGGGTGTAGCTGTAATGCCCGCCGATCTGTTCCGCCAAACGGTGGTGTGGGCCAGCGGTTTTTCCAACTATATGCCGCCGGTGCTGCTCACCCTGTGCTATCTGCTGCTGGTATGGGATCTGTGGGATGACACAGCACCGGTACAAAGCAAATGGTCGCCGTTCTGTGCCTTGCTCATCGGCGGGTGCGGTGTGCTGTTTATGGAGCATGTGACCTTATACAACCTGGCGCTGGCAGTGGCAGTGCTGATCTTTTCCAAGGTCAAGCACCACAAGACCTATGCCACCCACTGGTGCTTCCTGGCCGGCGCTGTCATCGGTGCCGGAATTATGTTTACCAACAGCGCCTATGGCTTTATTTCTTCCGGTAAAGACCAATTCACCTATCGCTCCATGGCGGTAGGCGGCACCGTACAGCGGTATTTTGACACCATCGGCGGCAATATCATTCGTATTTCCAACTACCTGACCGAGTGCAACGCTCTGATGAATGTGCTACTGGCTGCGCTGTTTTGCATTGTGCTGCACCGCCTGTTTAAGAAGGGCGGCGTCACCAAGGGGCGCCGGGTGTGGCTCATCGTCAGTGCAGGAATATTGGTAGCCTATGCTGCTTATAGCTGCGTGCTTACCGTATGGGCCAAGATCGCAGGCGACAATGACGCCCGGGATGCCATCGACCCTGCGTGGCGCTTTACCTTTACACTGTTGTTTTCCATTGCGCTACTGCTGTGCATTCTCTTAGGCATCCAAAGCCGTCGCCGCAAGGGGCAGATGCTCTTTGCGCTGGTCAGCGTGTATGTGTTCTGCACGCCGCTGTTTATCGTAACCCCCCTGACCGCTCGCTGCTTCCTCCCCTGCTATGCCATGTTTATGCTGCTGGCAGCGCTGCTGTTTGACCTGATCTATCGAGATACTGCTGACAAGACAAGGGCCACCCGCACAGTAGGCGCCGTATTTGCCGCCTGTCTGATTGCGCTGGGTGTGTTCTATGCCACCGTCTTTGTACAGATCAAGGACTATTCCGTCGGTCGAGAGGCCTATGTGCAGGCACAGATTGACCGGGGCGAAAAAAAGATTTACCTGCCCATGTACCCGGCCTATACCGGCGATTATATTCGAGGCAGCACCCCCAAGGACGGCTCTGTTTGGGAGGAGCGGTACAAAATGTTCTACCACATTGACCCGGACATTGACCTGGTCACCGTCGGTCCCAACTCTCCCCAAGCCAAAGCAGTCCTGGCACAAGAGAAATAAACTCCGTTTGACGGTTCTATACCCACATTGAACCGCCAAATCCATAGAAAAAACGCATCCTGTAATTAGGATGCGTTTTTGTTTTGCTTATTTGCATGCAGCGCAGAGGTTATACATTGATCTCCACATCTACGCCCAGCAGGTCTTTTTCCTTAGCCAGAATGGGACTCACCACTTCGTTTAAGAAGTCGGCGGTCTGCTCCGGAGCACGGCCCACAAAGTTCTCCGGCTTCAGGATGGCCAAAATTTCCTCCTTGGTGGTCATAAAGGCCGGATCCGCAGCAATGCGATCCACCAGATCGTTCTTGCCGCCCTCAACCTTCACCACCGCACCGGCGGCCATGGAATGCTGGCGAATTTTCTCGTGCAGCTCCTGACGGTCTCCGCCTTTCTTCACCGCGTCCATCATAATGTTCTCGGTAGCCATAAAGGGCAGTTCGCTCATCAGGCGGGCGTGGATCACCTTGGGATACACCACCAACCCGGAGGTCACGTTGATATACAGGTCCAAAATCCCGTCCGTAGCCAGGAATGCCTCGGCCACGCTGACCCGCTTGTTGGCAGAGTCGTCCAATGTGCGCTCAAACCACTGGGCAGAAGCTGTCCATGCCGGGTTCAAGGCGTCGATCATCACATAGCGGGACAGAGAAGCGATCCGCTCACTGCGCATAGGATTGCGCTTATAAGCCATAGCGGAGGAACCGATCTGGTTCTTCTCAAAGGGCTCCTCAATCTCTTTCAGATTTTGCAGCAGCCGCAGGTCGTTGGAAAACTTGCAGCAGCTCTGAGCGATCAGCCCCAGGCAGTTGCACACAATGGTGTCCAGCTTGCGGGCATAGGTTTGGCCGCTGACCGGGAAGCAGGCTTTGAAGCCCATCTTCTCTGCGATCTTACGATCCAGTGCCTTGCACTTCTCGTGGTCGCCGTCAAACAGCTCCAGGAAACTGGCTTGTGTGCCGGTGGTGCCCTTAGAGCCTAGCAGCATCAAGGTGTCCAGCACATGGCACACCTCTTCATAATCCATGACCAGATCCATCAGCCACAAAGTGGCACGCTTGCCCACGGTGGTGGGCTGGGCAGGCTGGAAGTGGGTAAAGCCCAGGCAGGGCATATCCTTATACTGGTCGGCAAACTTGGCCACACTGGCAATGGCATTCACCAGCTTTTTCTTGATCAGCAGCAGGGCCTCCCGCATGGTGATCACATCTGTATTATCGCCTACATAGCAAGAGGTGGCGCCCAGGTGGATAATGGGCTTAGCCGTGGGGCACTGCACCCCATAGGCGTATACATGGCTCATTACATCATGGCGCACCAGTTTCTCCCGTTCCCGAGCCACATCGTAGTTAATGTCCTCGGCGTGCGCTTTCAACTCGTCGATCTGTGCCTGAGTCACATTCAGCCCCAGCTCGTGCTCCGCTTCTGCCAGAGCGATCCACAGCTTCCGCCAGGTTTTGAACTTAAAATCCGGGGAGTAGATATACTGCATTTCCTTGCTGGCATAGCGCGCGTTAAAGGGAGAATTATAAGTATCTGTCTGCATTAGTCCAGCCCTACTCTCTTCATCATCTCTTTGTATGCGTCCTCAACGCCGCCCAGGTCCCGACGGAAACGGTCCTTGTCCAGCTTCTCATGGGTCTTAATGTCCCAAAAACGGCAGGTGTCCGGGCTAATCTCGTCTGCCAGCACGATCTGGCCGTCTGCGGTCTTGCCGAACTCCAGCTTAAAGTCAATCAGTTCCACGCCGATGGAGGCAAAGTATTCTTTCAGCACATCGTTCACCTTAAAGGCCATGGCCTTAATGGTGTCCACATCCGCCTGGGTGGCAAAGCCGCAGCTGACTGCGTGGTAGCCGTTGATCAGCGGGTCGCCCAAATCGTCATCCTTGTAAGAGAACTCAATAGACGGCTGGGTAAAGTCCATGCCCTCTTCCAGTCCCAGACGCTTGCAGATAGAGCCGGCAGCCCGGTTGCGGATAATCACTTCCAACGGTACGATGGTCACTTTCTTCACAGCGGTCTCCCGATCGGAAAGCTCCTCCACAAAGTGGGTGGGCACGCCGTGCTTCTCTAAAAGCTGCATTAAGTAGTTGGACATTTTGTTGTTCACAACGCCTTTACCTACGATGGTGCCCTTCTTCAGGCCGTTAAAGGCGGTGGCATCGTCCTTGTAGTCCACAATCACGATGGTGGGATCCTCAGTAGCCCATACCTTCTTGGCCTTGCCTTCATAAAGCTGTTCTGTCTTATTCATAACGCATTCTCCTCTGCAAAAAGATTGGTAAATTAAAGGGTGTGTGTTCTTATTTGTTTTGGGCAAAGTAAGCCTTGATCCGCTCCACAGCTTCTACGGTCTTGTCCGCATTGCCGAAAGCAGTAAGCCGGAAAAAGCCCTCACCGGAGGGGCCGAAGCCGGAACCGGGAGTGCCCACCACATGGGTCTTGTCCAGCAGCAGATCAAAGAACTCCCAGCTGGTCATGCCTTCCGGCACCTTCAGCCACACATACGGGGAGTTCACCGCGCCGTAGCAAGTAAACCCGGCAGCCTGCATACCCTCAAAGATCACCTTGGCGTTCTTCTGATAATAGGCCAGGGTTTCCTTGATCTCCTTTTGCCCCTGCTCCGTGTAAACCGCTTCGGCCGCCCGCTGGGTAATGTAGCTAACGCCGTTAAACTTGGTGGCCTGGCGGCGTGCCCACATGGGGTTCAGGCTCTTGCCCTCAAACACACAGGCCTTGGGCACCACGGTATAACCGCAGCGCACACCGGTAAAGCCGGCAGTCTTGGAGAAAGAACGCAACTCAATGGCGCACTTCTCGGCGCCCTCAATCTCATAAATGGAATGGGGCACATCGTCCTCTACAATAAAGGCTTCATAGGCACTGTCAAAGATGATCAAAGCGTCATTGGCCAGCGCATAGTCTACCCACTTTTTCAGCTGCGCTTTGGTGGCGCACATACCGGTGGGGTTGTTGGGAAAGCACAGGTAAATCACATCCGGAGTCTCCTTCGGCAGATCGGGCATAAAGCCGTTCTCCTCTGTGCAGGGCATATAGATAAAGTTGCTGTAAAAGCCGTCGGCGTTCTTGTCGCCGCTGCGGCCGTCCATGGTGTTGGCGTCCACATACACCGGGTACACCGGGTCACACACAGCGATCTTGTTGTCTACGCTGAACAGGTCGCCGATATTGCCGCAGTCGGACTTGGCGCCGTCGGACAAAAAGATCTCGTCTTTCTCAATATTGACCCCGCGGGCAGCGTAATCGTGCTGCTGAATGGCATCCAGGATAAATTCGTAACCGTGCTCCGGCGGATAGCCGCGGAAAGTGGCCTCGTTGGCCATCTCATCCACCGCCTTGTGCATGGCGTCGATCACGCTGGGCACCAGCGGACGGGTCACATCGCCGATGGACAGACGGATAATATCTGCCTCCGGGTGCGCCTCCTGATACTCCCGCTGCTTTCTGGCTACCGTTGAAAACAGATAAGAGCTTTCAATCTTAAAAAAGTTTTGGTTGATCTTCATTATTCTAAAAAACCTCCTGTGTTTTATAGATCTATCTTGCCGCTAAAGACAGTGGTGGCCGGGCCGGTCATTCTGACGCTGTCCTGGGCCTTACCGCTCCAGCTGATCTGCAAGTCGCCGCCCAGCAGATGAACCGTCACCCGGTGGTCTACATAACCGCCCAGAATCGCTGCCACCGCCGTGGCGCAGGCGCCGGTGCCGCAGGCCAGAGTCTCCCCGGAGCCGCGCTCCCACACCCGCATTTCAATATTCTGCCGGTCCTGTACAAAGGCAAACTCTGTGTTGGTCCGATCCGGAAAGCAGGGATGGTGCTCAAACAGCGGTCCTACCTGCTCCAGCGGGAACTCCCGGGGCGAGCGGTCGATAAACACCACCGCGTGAGGGTTGCCCATGGAGACACAAGTCATTTTATACACTGTGTCGTGTACGGTAATAGGTACATCCACCGGCGGTTTGCAGTCCGTCACCACCGGAATGGCCGCCGGATCTAAAATCGGCGCACCCATATCCACACTGGCGCCCACGGCCACGCCGTCCTGCACCTGAATGTCAATGGTCTTAACCGCACCCATGGACGCAATGGTCACGGTGGTCTTGTCCGTCAGCTTGTGGTCGTACACATATTTTGCCACGCAGCGAATCCCGTTGCCGCACATAGCGCCCCGGGAGCCGTCCGCATTGTACATCACCATTTCAAAATCGGCGTTCTGCCCCTTCTCAATGAGAATGATGCCGTCGCCGCCGATGCCAAAGTGCCGGTCGGAAAGCCGCACCGCCAGCTGAGAAGCCAGGTCCCGGTCCATGGGCTGCCGAGTGCAGTCAAAGTAAATATAGTCGTTGCCGCAGCCGTGCATCTTGGTAAATTCCATCAGAAAGCCGTCCTTTCGTTAGCGAAAATCGTTGATGATCTTTTGCGCCAGGTCCGTAATCTTCAGCCCGGTGCGCATACTCTCCTTTTGGAGAAAACGGTGGGCCTGCAGCTCCGTCATATTCTGGGTGTTCATCAGCACCAGCTTGGCATTAGAGATCAAATCCTCATCCGCCTCCTTACGGCGGGTAAAGCTGCTTTTGCTGGAGACCAGCACCGCCACCGTTTGCAAAAACTCCTGCCGATCCAAGGGCAGGGTCAGGGTGATCAGGTTGCCCATATATTCTGTTTTGCCGTTCTTCGACAGTGCCACCACATCAAAGTCCGCAGGCAACTGCTCTGCCAAAGTACCGGCACCCATATCCCGCAGCAAAGAGGCACAGATGATCACGCCGGCGTCTTTCTCGCCGGCAGCGCCCAACGCGCTGGAACCCAGGGCACAAATATGCGACACCCGGAACCCCTCGCCAACCAGCAAGGCACGCAGGCGCAGTGCCACCTCTTTGTTCGGGTACGCAATAATGATGTCCTTCATCTTCCGCTCCCGTTCCCCCATTAGATAAAAGTTATTATACCATATAAATACGCCTGGGTTCAATACAAAATGTGCACAGTTGCGCCCTGTGGGGACAAAAATTTTTGTCTATTCTTTACAGTCCGAAAGATTTGTAACAATATATACAAAAAAGCGACAGATTTTTCAAATTCTTGTAACAAACTATACGAAAATCCCTTGATTGACCGGTGCCAATGTGTTAAAATGAGAATGACTACAACCGAATTGAAAAGGGAGATGATAGAATGGAACAACTTAAAGAAGAATATCAGCTGCCGGTCTACCTCTTCCACGAGGGCAAAAACTATGAAGCATACCGTTTCTTCGGTGTTCATAAAATAAAAAAAGGTACCTACGCTTTTCGCGTGTGGGCGCCCCACGCCGTGGGTGTGGCTGTGGCCGGTGACTTTAACGATTGGTCCGAAACAGCCAACCCCATGACCCCCATTGCACCGGAGATTTGGGAAGCGGTGGTGGACGGTGTTTCCAAGTATGACTGCTACAAATACGCCATTCAAACGACGGACGGTCGCCTGCTGATGAAAGCGGACCCCTACGCCGTGCACCAAGAGACCCGACCGGGCACCGCCTCCAAAGTCTATGACCTGCCCAGCTACAAGTGGACGGACAGCGACTGGTTTGCCCGGCAAAAAGAAGTCTCTGTGCTGGACAAACCGGTGAATATTTATGAAATTCACTTTGGCTCCTGGAAGCAGCACGAGGACGGCACATTTCTTACCTACCGGGAAATGGCAGACACGCTGGTGCCCTATGTAAAGGATATGGGCTACACCCATATTGAGATGATGCCCATTATGGAGTATCCCTTCGACGGCTCCTGGGGCTATCAGGTCACCGGATACTTTGCCCCCACCTCACGCTATGGGGTACCGGAGGACTTAATGTACTTTATGGACACCTGTCACAAGGCGGGAATCGGCGTGATCCTGGACTGGGTGCCCGCCCACTTTCCCAAGGACGCGCACGGGCTGTACGCATTTGATGGGGAATGCACCTACGAGTACAGCGACCTGAAAAAAGGCGAGCACAAGGAATGGGGCACCCGGGTCTTTGACTACGGCAAAAATGAAGTGCGTTCTTTTCTCATCAGTTCTGCCATGTACTGGGCCGATCTGTTCCACCTTGACGGTATTCGGGTGGACGCAGTGGCCAGTATGCTGTACCTGGATTACGGCAGAGAGCCGGGAGAATGGACCCCCAATAAGGACGGCGGCAACGAGAACTATGAGGCGGTGGACTTCTTCCGCCAGCTGAACAGCGCGGTGCTCACCCGCCACCCGTCCATGATGATGATCGCCGAGGAGTCCACTGCTTGGCCCATGATCACCATGCCCCCGGATGTAGGCGGCCTGGGCTTTAACTTTAAGTGGAATATGGGCTGGATGAACGATATGCTCCGGTATATGAGCCTGGATCCACTGTTCCGCAAGGGCAACCACGACTGCATTACCTTTAGCTTTTTCTACGCTTTTAGCGAAAACTTTGTGCTGCCCATCAGCCACGACGAGGTGGTGCACGGCAAGTGCTCCCTAATCGGCAAAATGCCCGGCGAATACGACGATAAATTCAGCAGTATGCGCCTGTTCTTTGCCTATATGATGGCCCACCCGGGCAAGAAGCTGCTGTTTATGGGCAGCGAATTCGGCCAATTCAAGGAATGGGCGTACAAAGAGGGGCTGGACTGGCTGCTGCTGGATTACGAAAAGCACCGCCAGCTGCAAGCCTTCTCTAAGGAACTGAACCACTTTTATACCGCGCACCCGGCGCTGTGGCAGATTGATTACAGCTGGGAGGGATTCCAGTGGATCAGCTCCGACGACAACAGCAACTCGGTGATCGCCTTCCGCCGCATAGACCGAGACGGCAAGGATCTGATCACGGTATTTAACTTCACCCCCAACGATCACGAGGACTACCGCATCGGCGTGCCGGAAAAGGGCACTTATAAAGTGGTCATGGACACGGCGCTGAAAAAATACGGCGGCACCAAACCCCGGCTGTGCGGCACCTACAAAACGAAAAAAATACCTATGCACAATATGGAGCAAAGCATCAGCCTGAAACTCAGCGGACTGTCTGCCTTGTATCTTGAAAAAATAAAGTAAGGAGAACCACTATGGCACACAAAACAAATGTTGTTGCAATGCTGCTGGCCGGCGGCCAGGGCAGCAGACTGGGCGTGCTCACCAAAAACATTGCCAAGCCTGCCGTACCCTACGGCGGCAACTACCGCATCATCGACTTTCCGCTATCCAACTGCGTCAACAGCGGTATTTACACCGTTGGCGTACTGACCCAATATCAGCCGCTGGAATTGAACGACTATCTGGGCAACGGTCAGCCCTGGGATCTGGACCGCCAAAACGGCGGCGTACATATTCTCTCCCCTTATGAGGCCATCGGCGGCGCCGAGTGGTATAAGGGCACGGCCAACGCCATTTACCAAAACATCAATTTTATTGAGAAGTACGACCCGGAATATGTAGTGGTGCTCTCCGGCGACCACATCTACAAGATGAACTACGCCAAGATGATCGACTTCCACAAAAAGCACAATGCGGACTGTACCATCGCTGTGCTGGAGGTGCCGTGGGAGGAGGCCTCCCGCTTTGGTATTCTGGCTACCGACGAGGACGACCGTATTTACGAATTTGCTGAGAAGCCGGCCCAGCCCAAGAGCAACAAAGCCTCTATGGGCGTGTATGTATTCAGCTGGAGCAAGCTGCGCCAGTACTTGGAGCTGGACGAGGCAGACCCCAACTCTGCCAACGACTTTGGCAAGAATGTGATTCCCGCCATGCTGAATGCCGGCGAGCGGCTGTTTGCCTATCCCTTCTCCGGCTACTGGAAAGATGTGGGCACCATTGACAGCCTGTGGGAGGCAAACCTGGATATTATCAATCCCAATGTAGATCTGGATCTGTCCGACAAAAGCTGGCGCATTTACAGCCGCAACCCCATGGCGCCGCCCCACTATATCGGTAAAAGCGCGGTGGTGGAGAACAGCTCCATCAGCGAGGGCTGTGAGATCGAGGGCAATGTGGATTACAGCGTAATCTCCTCCAATGTGACCATTGAGGCAGGTGCCGATGTGCGTTACAGCGTGGTGATGCCCGGCGCGCATATTAAAAAGGGTGCCAAGGTGTATTATTCCATCGTGGCCGAGAACGCGGTCATTCAGGCGGACGCCAAGGTCGGCGAAATTCCCGAGCAGCTGCAAAACCCGGCAGACTGGGGCATTGCCGTTATCGGTGCAGGCGCTACCGTCACCGGCAAGAGGGACATTGCACCCGGTGAAATGATCAAAAGCGGCGAGGAGGTATAAGCATGAACGGAAAATCTGTACTGGGCATTATCTTTGCCAATATTCACGAGGAGGCGCTGGATACCCTAACGGCACAGCGCACCATGGGCTCCGTGCCCTTTTGCTCCCGCTACCGACTCATTGACTTTCCCCTGTCCAACATGGTGGAGAGCGGCATTACCAAGATCGGCGTGATCACCAATGCCAACTTTCGCTCTCTGATGGATCATGTAGGCACCGGCAAGCCCTGGGACCTGAGCCGCAAGAACGACGGACTGTATCTGCTGCCACCGTTCTCCGTTAACTCCGCTACCATGTGGGGCAACCGAATTGACGCCATTTTCGGCAACATTCAGTTCCTGAACCAGTCCAACCAGGACTATGTGCTGATGAGCGACTGCAACCAAGTGCTGAATATGGACTACGAAAAGCTGTTTGACGCCCACGAGCAAAGCGGCGCCGATGTGACCATTGTCGGCGTGCACGGTGAAATGCCCACGCATGTTGGCTCTGTTTTGGTGTTTGACCAGGTGGCAGAGGACGGCCGCATTACCGGCATGAGCCTGTGCCCGGAGGGCCGGGGCGAAGTCTTTTACAGCTGCAACATCGTGCTGATGCAAAAGGCGCTGTTTGAGTCTTTGGTCACTGCCGCCCACAGCAAAAACGAAATTTCTTTCCAGCGCAATGTGCTGCTGAAGAATGTAGATCACTTAAAAATCCACGCTTACGACGCCAGCGACTGCTTTGTGGGCACCATTCAGTCCCTGCAAAGCTATTACGACATCTCCATGCGGGTGCTGGAGAAGGAGAGCCGCCGCCGTCTGTTCAATCCGAACAAGCCCATTTCTACCAAGGAGCGGGACGATATGCCCTCCCTGTACGGCCCGGATTCCGCCACCAAGAACTCTTTGGTGGCCGACGGCTGCATCATTGACGGCACGGTAGAGAACTGCATTATCTTTAAGGGCGTCAAGATCGGCAAGGGCGCCGTGGTCAAGGACTCCATCCTGATGCAGGACACGGTGATCGGTGACAACGCTAAGGTGAACTGCGTGATCGCAGACAAAGATGTATCCATTAAGCACTCGGTAGAGCTGAGCGGCGCGCCCAACTTCCCGGTGTACCTAAGCAAAAAAACCAGAATTTAAGGAGGCATATATTATGAAAGTTCTTTTTGTTGCCTCGGAGGCACTGCCGTTTATGGCCTCCGGTGGGCTGGGCGATGTGGCCGGCTCGCTGCCCGCCGCCCTGCGCAAGCGGCTGATCGGCTGCCGGGTCGTTATGCCCCTGTATGACAGCATTCCTCAGGAGCTGAAGGACCAAATGCAGTTCATCACCTCCATCTCCGTGCCGGTGGCCTGGCGCCGCCAGTATTGCGGTATTTTTGAGGCCAAGCACAACGGCGTGATCTACTATCTGCTGGATAACCAGTATTACTTTAAGCGGGACGGTATTTACGGCCATTATGACGATGCAGAGCGCTTTGCGTTCTTTGCCCGTGCGGTACTGGAGATCATTCCCGCCATTGACTGGAAACCGGACATTATTCACTGCAACGACTGGCAAAGCGCCTTAACGCCCCTGTATTACAGCTGCTATTATGCCAACCGAATGGGGTATGAAAACATTAAAACCGTATTCACCATTCACAACATTCAGTACCAGGGCAAGTACGGCGACGAGCTGCTGGAGGATGTGCTGGGCATCGCCCCGGAGGACAACAATCTCATTCTCTACGACGGACTGGTGAACTTTATGAAGGCGGGCATTGAGTGCGCCAATAAAGTGACCACCGTGTCCCCCACCTACGCCAAAGAAATCCTGGATCCCTGGTACAGTTACGGGCTGGATCCCATTTTGAATCAACGCAGCTGGAAGCTGTGCGGCATCTTAAACGGTATTGACACCGAGCTGTACAACCCGGAGACGGATAAAATGATCTGGGCCAATTACAGCAGTGCAAACTTTGCCAACAAGGCCAAGAATAAAGAAGAGCTGCAAAAGAAAATGGGCTTGGCCGTGCGGCCGGATGTGCCTGTTATCGGTATCGTTACCCGCCTGGTAGGGCACAAGGGCGTGGACCTGATGCAGGCAGTGCTGGAAAAGAGCCTGTGGGAGCGGGATGTGCAGTATGTGATACTGGGCAGCGGCGAGTGGCAGTATGAGAGCTTCTTCCGTGAGTTGCACGACAAGTACCCGGACAAAGTGGGCCTGACCCTGGGCTTTGTGCCGGATCTGGCACACAAAATCTACGCCGGTGCGGATATGTTCTTAATGCCCAGCAAAAGCGAGCCCTGCGGCCTGTCTCAGATGGTGGCGCTGCGCTACGGCACCATACCCATCGTGCGGGAGACCGGCGGGCTGAAAGATTCTATCACCGACAGCGGTGACGGCGAGGGCAACGGCTTTACCTTTAAGACCTATGACGCCTACGATATGCTGGGCGCCATCTACCGGGCAGTGGAAGTCTATAACCAACCCAAGGACTGGAAGGTGCTGGTACAGCGGGCGCTGAACTGCGATATGAGTTGGGGCAAGTCTGCCAACGAGTATATCCGTATGTACCGCTCTTTGCTGAAAGACTAAACACAGGCAAATAAAAAAACGAACACCGCACGGTGTTCGTTTTTTATTTGCCTTATTTTGTTTATTTTGTTTTCACAAAGGGATTAAAATGCTTGCTGCGAATAAACAACGGCACATATTCAATCACTAAGTTTGAATTTTCCAGGCCGTACCATTTGTCCGGCGAGCCTGCCATTTTTCTGATCTTGTACTTTAAGCGCACAGCCAGCTTTTGCAAATGGGATATGTCGCTTTCCGGCGCCAGGGTTTTACGAATGTGATAGAACCGAAAGCTGCCGGTGGTTGCGTTTTTGTAAATAGAATATTTCCGCACCTGTTGCGGCAGAGCGCCGGTGGCCACCAGATCTGAAATAATCTGACGCAGATACACATTGACGCGCTGGGGCACCTTAAAGCCTAACCGAATGGTGACAAAAAACACATAGTCGGTGCCGTAAGATTCCACCGTATAGTCTGAGGTGAACGGCTCATCCGTCACCTGAATGTGAATAAACCAGTAAGCGGAGGCTCGCTTCGGTCCCTTATCTAAGATGGAATATAGAATATCCCGATCCATATACTCCGGATCACTGTTGTTGGTAATATAGACCAAATTCTCACAAATTTGCGGCACAGACGCATCCTGGCGCAAAGCCTGAAGTATCGGCAAGTACTGCCGCATCTTCAACGGCACGCCCTGCATACGCTCCACCTGCGTGCCCAAGTACCAAGACAACATAACAACAAACAGCGCTGCCGCAATCAGCACGGCAAAATAGCCGCCCTTGAAGAACTTGGTTAAACTGGAGACAAAGAAGAACAGCTCTATAAATGCAAACACCAAACCGATAACCACAGCGGCAATCCGGCGTTTCTTTCTCTTAAACAAATAAACCGTCAGCAAAAATGTGGTCATCAACATAGTCACGGTAATGGACAAACCGTAGGCTGCTTCCATATGCGCCGCCGTCCGAAACAGCAAGACCACTGCGCAGCAACCCACCCACATAACGGAATTCACAAGCGGAATATACAACTGCCCTTTTGTTTGAGACGGATATGTAATTTGCATATGCGGCATCAGATCCAGGCGAATCGCCTCTGAAACCAGCGAAAACGAGCCGGTAATCAACGCCTGCGAAGCAATAATGGCAGCAACGGTACTCAAAATAACCGCAAAGGGGCGCATTTGCGGCGGCAGCATTTGAAAGAACGGATTCATACCGTCCATAGCCTGCAGCGCAGCATTGTCTTTGTTTGAAAGAATCCAGGCGCCTTGACCCATATAGTTCAGCAGCAAGCACACCTTGATGAACGGCCAGCTGGTATAAATATTCTGCTTCCCTACATGGCCCATATCGGAATACAGCGCTTCTGCACCGGTTGTTGCCAAAAATACGCTGCCCAAAATCATAAAGCCGGCTTTGTTGTAAGGACTAAACAAGATACGCACCGCATAAATGGGATTCAGCGCCTGCAAAATATACAAGTTGCCGCTGATATGCGCCACGCCGGTTATGCCTAAAAACAGAAACCAAACCAACATAATCGGCCCGAATGCTTTGCCCAGCAAACTGGTACCGGCTTTTTGGCAGGCAAACAAAACAGAAATAATAATCAATGTAATCAAGATGACACGATTTTGGTCATTATTCAGCAGTTGGTCAAAAACAGAAATGCTGTGCAAGCCCTCAATGGCCGTCGTAATGGTAACGGCCGGCGTAAGCACGCCGTCTGCCAGCAGCGCCGCACCGCCTAACATGGCCGGAATGACTAAGTACTTGCCATAGTTCTTGACCAAGCTGTAAAGTGCAAAAATACCGCCCTCACCGTTATTATCCGCCTTCATGGCAACAACCACATACTTCACGGTGGTAATCAGGGTTACTGTCCAAATAATCAAGGATAACGACCCGATGATAAATGCACGGTTCACCGTTTGCAAACCGCCGTTATTTTCGATAATAGACTTCAGCACATACATAGGCGATGTGCCAATATCACCATACACAACCCCAATGGTTACCAGCAGCATGGCCGGTGTAACCACTCGCTTTTTCAACGTCTTTTCTCTCATAAGATACACGCTTTCTGCTTTTTAATGCTCACTTTTTATTTACATCCACTTTTTGCGCTTAAAGACGGCTACAAGCACGCCAACCACAAGCGCAGAAAGCACAATCACACTGAAATATCCATATTTCCAGGTCAACTCCGGCATATTGCGAAAATTCATTCCGTACCAGCCCACGATCACCGTAAGCGGCAGAAACACCGCTGTCAACACGGTAAACAGCTTCATGGTCTCGTTCAGCTTTAAGTCCAGATAGGCCTGGTAAGCATCTCTCAAATGAACGATACTGTCTCGCAGCAGATCCACATTCTCCCGCAGACGCACAGCCTTGTCCGTAAAGATCTTAAAGTACCGCAGATCCTCTCGCTCAAAGATCTCGTTCTCGTTCTCCTCCAGTGCCTCGCCGATGTCGATTAGCTGCTCATAGTAGTTGCGCAAGACGGACAGTTCCTTTTTCTTATGCAGCAACTCCATGTTGAAGTCCGAACCGGCCTTATCCTGAAGCACATACTCCTCCATCCGGTTGATTTCAAATTCCGTGTCCTCCAGCGCCTTATTGTCACCGGACACCAAACTTTCCAAGAACGCATAGATCAGCTTTTCCAGCGTAATATTGGCACAACTGAACCGGTGAAGTGCGCTGATAAATTTGTTGCGGGTGGAGCAGTCCGCGTCGTTAATATCCACCAGCAGCAAAAAATTCTTTTTAACATAAAAGGCCAGGCAGTCCTCCCGGGCACGGGCATTGGCCGCGTCCGTAATCTTTAAGGTGCCAAAGCTGTAATCGTCGTACACCTCAATATTGGAGCGAAAATAGCGGTTCTCCTCCTTGCACTGCTGTACAGTAGAGGGACTAAAGCCGAACTTCTCATAATGGGCGTCCAGCTCCGCCAAGGTAATGTATGCCGCACACACCAAATTGGGGTCTCGATCCTGCGGCTCAATGGTGGTCAGTTCGTCGCTGTATTGGTAAAACACTTGCCGTACCTCCCGATTTCCTACTTTGTACCTATAAGTATATCCACTTTTGCCCAGCAGTCAAGTCAAATAAAACATTTATGCCAAAATGCCGTAAAGCAGAATTTGGATGAACCGATCGTAACGATGCAAAAGTTCTTGCCGCTCCCGCTCCATTCCGGCCGTATCGCCTTCAGCTTTCAAATCCACCACCCGGTGCATATACTGGATCAGCAAGTGGTTATACATGACCTGCATGGTGCTGTAAAGTTCCTCATCAGACACATTCACCCTTTCATGGGCTGTATGAATGATCTCCAGCGTCTTATCCTTCATACATGCATCAAAACGATGACTTTGTTCCGTGAGTCGGCTACGCAATGCTTCGTTGGTCAAATGCAGGCAATACCAAATCAGAGACAGCGCTTCCGGGTCATCATACCAAAAATCAATACATTCCTTGTAATACACATGCAAATTGGCAGCAACACCCTGCTCCGGATCCGGCGAAAATGCACATATACCTGCAACCAGTCGATCCACAATGCGTTGCACACAAGCCACAAGCAAATCGTCCTTGGAAGCGTAATAATGGTACAGCTTGCCCTTGGAAATACCATTCTCCCGACACAGCTGGTTCAGATTGGCATTGTCCGGTCCCTGTCGGGCAAAGCTGCGAATCGCCGCTTCTTCAATACATTCTCGACTGCGTCGATTTTTTTCTTCCTGTTTCATAGATTGTCCATTCCTTTATATACTAAGGCGGTCCGCTCTCCCACCGCAAAATCCAAAGCACACATCCTATTATATTGCGTCACAGGACAACGGCTAATTATTTATAGCATATTTCGTATCTTTTGTCCACTTTTTGCCTCTCCGCGATCCCTTTGCCTACAACATACAGGCTGCGCTTTTTCATAAACGATCTTTCCCTTCGTCGCCATTTGCGGAGGTTCCGGTTCGTTTTTGAATCCCCTGTCATTTCGGAGCTTCGTTTTCCCTATAATCATTGCAAGAATGCAAATATCAGTCCGCTTTTGCAATAAGCAAAAGCCACCGCCGGCAGATTGCTCTGCCGGCGGTGTTATTTTTATCTTTTATTCTATTGCTTACACCACAATGCTTAATCGGCAAGCACATACTGCTCAATGGCCTTGGCTACGCCGTCTGCGGTATTGGCCTCTGCCCGGTAGCGGGCGGCAGCTTTACATTCCGGCGCGCCATTCTCCATGGCAAAGGAGTAGTGAGCAAAGGCGAGCATGGGACAGTCGTTGCCTGCGTCGCCAAAGCTCATCACCTGCTCCGGCGCAATCTGCAGTTGCCGGGCAATACCCGCCAATGCCGCGCCCTTGTTGGCGCCGGGAGCGGTACACTCCAATTCATTAGGCAGAGAGGAAACCACCTCCAGCCCCTGGCCCTCCAGCACAGACCGCACCCAATCCGCTTGCTCCGGGTTCAGATCATAAACGGCAATACTCTCTGCGCCTTTGTCCGCTTTATCCAGCAGGTTCTCCTCCCGGTGCGCCTTGGCCATATACTGCTCCAAAACCGCATGGGGCAAAATATTACTGCTGTAATAAGGCAGACGGGCTTCTTCCAAATACATACCGCCGTCCCAATACACATTATAATACAGCGGCTGTGGCGCCAAGGTTTGCAAAATGCGCTGCACTGCCTTTGGTGGGATCAGCTGCTGGCAAATATGGGCATCGTTCTTCCGGTCGTACACCGCCGCGCCGTTGGAGTAGATCACATAGTCTACAAAAGGCACCTGCGCCGTTACATGGTCAATAAAATCCAAGGTGCGACCGGTGGCAATCGCCAGGCACACGCCCCGGTCGTGGGCCGCCTGCAACGCCGCCACCGTGCGGGGACTGACGGTCAGGTGGTCACCGGACATTAAGGTGCCGTCTAAATCTGTGGCAATCAGTTTGATGGACATAAACACGCCTCCGTTCTTCAAATACCGGGCATATTATAGCAAATTCTTGCCCTATGCGCAACGCAAAGCCGGGAAATCCGCAATTTTAGTTGACGAAACAAAGAAATTGTGCTTTAATTAGAGTTTGACAACCGCTGCAAACGCCACGCAGCACCTTTTTCCAACAGATGGAGGGATTCGGTTATGAAACGATGGGGCACCATACTCTGCCTTTGTTTGCTGCCCATACTGCTGTTCTCTGCCTGCGCAGAGGCCACGGCACAAGTTGATTTTGTTGCCAACAAAGATGTTAAAAAGATCTTTGACGATGTGCACACTGTAGGCTACATTTTGGACGATATTCGTAAGGTGGATTTCTACAAAGAAATGCAGCCCAACGACAGCTACACCAAAAAACAGGTAAAAAGCACGAAGCTGGACGCCACCGTAACCAAATATTACAGAAACGAGGACCTGGTGTACGCCGCATACGAAAAAGGCGGCAAGCAGATGACCGAGTGCCACCTGCGCTCCACCCACTCCAACGACCTGACCGTCACCTATACGGACGCGGATGGCAAGCGCACCGGCGTGTCCATTCTCTGTGAAGACGATAAGGGCAGCTACCGTGTTACCTTTGACCAAGGGCTGAACACCCAATCTCCCTACGGTGCCGACCGCTTTACCATTTGGATCTCGCCGGAGGCGGACAACGCCACCTTTAACAGCGAATGTACCTACGAGGCGGTCTACGCCGACGGCAAGCTCACCTGCACCTTGGTCAGCGCCAACTACTACGACAAAAAGGGCGGGTTCAAGCACTTTACCCACACCACGGACAAAAACGGCGTAACTCAGGAAAGCAGCCAGCCGATTTACAACAAATCCGACGCGAACGAGGCTATGATCGGCGACAGCGTAGACATTCTGCGCCATGTGGAAAAATGGGACGGCGTAGAGGCTGCACAGGTGCGTATGGGCACCCACGCCTTCAGCTACACAGAAAAAAAGGACATCACCTATTGGTACATTGACAGCCAAGTGCGCTTTCTCTTTAGAAATAAGGAAAAGGCCGCTGCTTTTAACGCCCGCTACGGCGGCAATGGGGTCAAGACCTTAAAGCACACGGACACCCCTTACGCGGTGAACTTCTCCCGGTGTAATTTACAGATCGCCTCCGACTGTACCTTCCCCGGTGACCAGAACCTGGGCGAATTTGCAGTGACGGACTTTAAGAACAATCCATACTACAATGTAACCTTTGACGCAGACGGCGTGCTCACCTCTTTTCAAAAAGTAAAATAACCCAATCGGCTCCCCTTGTGTATGCAAGGGGAGTTATTGCGTTAAAAAGGCATTTAAGCACGGGCGGATACTATCCGCCCCTACGATAAAGCCTTTACACAAGGGAGACAAAAAAGCAAATCGTAGGGCGGGGGCTTGCTCCCGCCGCAATTCTGTTTTTCCCCGGTAGGGGCGGCAACCTGCCGCCCGCCAAATTCCTCCGCGTTTGCCTGCGGCAAATCAACACACTTGGCTCCCCTTATTTTTTAAGGGGAGCTGGCGCGCTTGCACGACTGAGGGGATAAAAGCATAAGTAAATCCGCCCACTTTGCATACCCACGATGTAGGGTACGATGCCACATTGCCCCGCAAGCACCGCACAATTTGTCAAAAGAATATACAACCGGTAAAACCCTGTATGCACCCGCGTATTCAAAAGTTGCAAAAGTATTAAATTTAAGCCCCATCCTTGTAATTACAACGGGGATATAGTATAATATTTCTGCTATAACACCTGACCCTGCGTCAGATAGAAACGGTGTACAAGTGAAGATTTTAACCATTGGCGATGTAGTCGCCCGGCAAGGCTGTGACTGCCTGCGCCAGATACTGCCCGGCTTAAAGCGAGAGCTGGGTGCCAAATTAACCATTGTAAACGGTGAGAATTCCGCCGTGGGCAACGGCATACTGCCCGGCAGCGCCCAGTTTATTTTTGACAGCGGCGCCGATGTGATTACCCTGGGCAACCACGGCCTGCGCCGGCGGGAGATCTACCCGATGCTGGAAGAGAACGAGTTTTTGCTCCGTCCGGCCAACTACCACCCCTCGGCCCCCGGTCGGGGCAGCGTACTGCTGGATATGGGCGCCGTTCAAGTGGGGATCATCAGCCTGCTAGGTGCCGCCTTTATGGAGCCCATTGCCAACCCTTTTGACGCGGCGGACCGGGAGGTACACCGCCTGAAAGAAGCGGGAGCGCATATCATTCTCATTGACTTCCATGCCGAGGCCACCGCAGAAAAGCGAGCCCTTGGCTACTATTTAGACGGCCGTGTGTCTGCCCTTTTCGGCACCCACACCCATGTGCAGACGGCAGACGAACAGGTGCTGCCCGGCGGCACCGGCTACATTACGGACCTGGGCATGACCGGGCCCCAGCACAGTGTGCTGGGGGTCAGCCCCCAGGCAGCCATTGAAAAAATGCGCACCGGCCTGCCTGTGCGCTTTACCAACCCGGACGGACCTTGCGTGCTGGAAGGCTGCCTGTTTGATATTGACGAAAAAACCGGCAAGACCCGCAGCTGCACGCGCATTAGGAGGTAACCATGGGCAAGAGGAGTTTTGCTCTTTTGCTGGCGCTGGTGCTGACCGCCACCCTCTTCTCGGCGTGCACCAAAGGCACCACCGGCCAAACAGAGACCACCGCAAAGGCACAAACCACCTTTGCTACGGACAATGACAATTTCAAATTAAGCTACACCCAATCGGACAGCCTGGATCCTTTTGCCGCCAAGACCCAAAACAATCAGGTGCTGGCGGACTTGGTGTTTGAGAGTCTGTTTGACCTGGACGGCAGCTATACCGCCCAGCCCAACCTGGCCACCGGCTATGAATTTACAAACAGCACCACCCTCAAGGTGATCGTGCCCAGCGGTCTGACTTTCTCGGACAAGTCGGCGCTCACCGTCGCAGATGTGGTATACAGCTTTGAGCAGGCCAAGAACTCCCCCGCCTACGGCAGCGCTCTGCAAGGGATTCGCTCCGCCACGGCAGAGGACAACAACACCGTGGTGTTTACCCTGCGCCACCCCTCCCCTTACGGGCAAAATCTGCTGACCTTCCCCATTGCCAAGGCAAATGCCAAAGGCAAGTATCCCATCGGCAGCGGGCGCTATCGCTACAAATCCACCCAGAACGGTCCGGTACTGGCAGCCAACGTGACCGCCGACTTTAACCCCCACATCACCACCATTCACCTGGTGAACATTGCGGCGGCGGACTCCATTGACAATGCTGTGAATATCGGCAACATCACCTATGCCTATCGGGATCTGTCCGATAACAGCGCTAAGCGCATGACCGCCACCAAAAAGCAAATTAACCAAAACAACTTGGTGTATATCGGCTTTAACAACCGATCCGGTGCCTTTGCAAACGCCCATTTGCGCAAGGCCGTGAGTCTGGCGGTGGACCGCAACGCTCTGGCTAAGAGCGCCTATGCCGGCTATGCCACCGCTGCCCGCAGCGTATATAACCCCGCCTTCGGATTGGCAGCCAGCACCCGCCTGTTTGCAGAAGCAGCAGACACGGCAGCTGCCAAGCAGCAGATCGCCCTGTCCAAAGTCAGCGACAGTGCCTTAAAGATCACGCTGCTGGTCAATCAGAACGACAACCGGCTGGCCGCCGCCAATCAGATCAAAACGGCGTTGGAAGCAGCAGGTTTTACCGTACAACTGCACGTGAGCAAATTCAGCGACTATAAGGCGCGGATTAAAAATTTAAACTATGACCTCTATATCGGCGAGGTCAAGCTGCAAAACGATATGTGCCTTTACCCCTTCTTCAGTACCGACGGCGCTGCCCGCTATGGCATCAGCCAAGACAAGGGCAGTACGGCCGCCCTGTACCGGGACTACACCGCCGGCAAAACGGAGCTGGGCAAATTTATGCTCTCGTTTAGCGAGGAAATGCCATTTGCTCCCCTGTTGTACCGCAAGGGGATGATCTGCTACTCCAAGTCCCTGAGAGGCGATATTCAGGGGCAGTACGGCAACTTCTTTGCCAATATAGAAGACTGGTATTTTGGATAAAAACGCCCCGGCGTTTGCAATAAATCACGGAGGATATATTGATGATTAAATTTGAAAATCCAAACGGATACATTGAGATCACCAACGCCTATTTTGCCACCCTTGTAGGGCGTGCCGCTCAGTCCTGCTTTGGCGTGACCGGTATGGTTAACGGCAGTGCTTACGAGTCCATCGTCAGCGCCATCAAGAGCAAGGCCACCGGCGAAAAATTCAACCAAGGCGTGTCCGTCAAGAGCGTGGACGGTCAGTTGCAGATTGAGCTGCACATCTCCGTCTCTTACGGTGTCAACATCACTGCCATTGTGGACAGCATCATCAACAAGGTGCGCTACACGGTGGAGGAAGCCACAGACCTGAAGGTCAACACCGTCAATGTGTATGTGGATGCACTGAACTAACCTTAGAATGGGAGAACATCACATGATGATAACAGGACTTATGTTCCGGGACGGGGTCATCTCCGGCTCAAACAACATTGCCAACAACCGCCAGGCCGTAGACGCACTAAACATTTTTCCCGTGCCGGACGGCGACACCGGCACCAATATGAGTATGACGATCGGCGCTGCCGCCAAGGAAATGGCAGTGCTGCCGGAAAACTGCACAGTGGAGGAAGCCTCCGCCCGCTGCGCCTCTGCCCTGCTGCGGGGCGCTCGAGGCAACTCCGGCGTCATTCTTTCGCTGATCTTTCGCGGGTTTTCCAAGGCGCTGCGCGGCATGGAAGAAGCGGACGGCGCTGCCGTGGCCGCTGCCTTTCGCAAGGGCGTAGACGCAGCCTATAAAGCGGTTATGAAACCTACGGAGGGCACCATTCTGACCGTGATCCGCAAGGCGGCGGAAGCGGCGGAGCAAATCGCCGCCTCCAATAACGACGCCTGGGCCGTGTGCTGCGCAGCCATGGCTGCCGCAGAGGAAGCCCTGGCAAAGACGCCGGAACAGCTGCCGGTGCTGAAAAAGGCCGGCGTGGTAGATGCCGGTGGGCAGGGCCTGGTTCTGATTTTCCAGGGTATGGGTGCCGTGCTTGAAAAAGGCACCGTGGTGCAGCCCATTGCCGGCAGCGCCGTTACCCCGGTACAAGCCCCGGACAAAAGCACCGTGGCCGCCGCCTCCGGTGAGATTGAATTCGGCTACTGCTCAGAATTTTTGATTGAAAAAGATCGCCACGCCCCCCAGCAGGATCCGCTGCGGCTGCGGGCGTACCTGGAGTCCATCGGCGACTGCGTCGTGGTGGTGGACGACAGCGATATTATCAAGGTACATGTGCATTCCAACTGCCCCGGCGATGTGATCCAGGCTGCGCTGAAATACGGCCAGCTGATCAATATTAAAATCGACAACATGCGCTACCAGCACCGCAATGCGGAGGAGGGCGTAAAACAGAGCGAAACACCGCCCCAACCCACCGTAGTGCAGCCGGAGAATGACTACGGCTTTGTGGCCGTATGCGCCGGCGATGGACTAAAGGAACTGTTTACCGACATTGGCGCCGACACAGTTGTCAGCGGCGGGCAAACCATGAACCCCTCCACCGACGATATTTTGAACGCCATTATGGCCACCCCCGCCAAGACGGTGTTTGTGCTGCCCAACAATAAAAACATTATTATGGCTGCCGAGCAGGCCATTCCCCTGGCCAAGGACCGCCAGGTGCGGGTGCTGCACACCAAAACCATTCCCCAGGGGATCAGCGCTATGCTGGTGTTTGACGAAACCCAGTCTGCCGACGACAATCAGATGGCCATGATGGATGCCGCCGCCCATGTGGAAAGCGGTGCCGTCACCTTTGCCGCCAGAGACAGCGAGCTGGACGGCCGCCCCATTAAACAGGGTGAAATTATGGGTATGTGTGGCAGCAAGATCAAATTTCTTGGCGATGACATTGTGGACATTGCCTTTAAGACCGTTGACAAGCTGTTTAAGCGGGGCGAGCACGCCCTGGTGACCCTGATCTACGGTGCAGATGCCACCGAGGAACAGGCCCAGGCGCTGGAAAACCGCCTAAGCGAGAAATACGGCAGCGATATGGAAATCAGTATTGTAGACGGCGGACAGCCCATCTACTACTTCCTGCTTTCTGTTGAGTAATATGGACCAGTTTTTAGAACGCGATATTCAATACCTGAAAGGTGTTGGCGACAAAAGAGCCCGGCTTTTTCATAAGCTGGGCATATTTGTCGTGGGGGACCTGGTGCGCTATTATCCTCGCACCTATGAGGACTGGAGCGTGACCACCCCTGCCGCCCAGGCGCCGGAGGGCGCAACCGTGTGCGTGCAGGCCACCATGGTGACCCCCATGCGCACCCACCTGATCCGCAAGGGCATGACCCTCTACAAAGCGGATTTTACCGATGGGGAGACCCTGATCCATGTAACCCTGTTTAACACCAAATTCCTGGCAGAAAAGCTGCGTATGTACCAGGACTACCTTCTGCTGGGCAAGGTAGAGCGCAACTTCACCACCGTGCAGATGAGCGCACCCAAGATTGAACCGCTCACCGCCCGGCGGATCCACCCCATTTACACCCAAACCGGCAGCCTGAATGCAAACCTGATCGCCAAGGCGGTAGACTACGCCTTGGCACACATGGCGCCGCTGCCGGACACCCTGTCCCCCGCCCTGCGGGAAAAATACGGTCTGGAAGACCTGGACACGGCCGTGCGCAACATTCACTTTCCGTCAAATACAAAAGCGCTGGAAGCAGCCCGGCACCGGCTGATTTTTGAAGAACTGCTGACTCTGACTGTCGGATTGAAAAAACTTAAGGGGCGCAAGCGCACCCCCACCACCCGGGTCATTGAAAAAGACTGCACCTCTGCCTTTGCGGCCCGTCTGCCTTTTACCCTGACCGGCGCCCAGAGCCGGGCAGTGGCCCAGTGCATTGCCGACCTGCAAAGCGGCTATCCCATGAACCGACTGCTGCAAGGAGATGTGGGCAGCGGCAAAACCGCCGTGGCTGCCGCTCTGCTGGACACCATGGTGCAAAACGGCTACCAGTGTGCCCTGATGGCACCCACGGAAATCTTAGCCACCCAGCACTATGCCACACTGCAAAAATTCTTTGCAGGCACAAACACCCGCCTATGCCTGCTCACCGGCGCCTGCACCGCCAAGGAGAAGCGACAAATGAAGGCAGATCTGCTGGAGGGCAATATACACATTGCGGTAGGCACCCACGCGCTGATCCAAAATGATGTGGAATTCGCCAACCTGGGGCTGGTCATCACCGATGAACAGCACCGCTTTGGGGTGCAGCAGCGAGCGGATTTGGCCATGAAAGGTGAAGAAGTGCACACCTTGGTCATGAGTGCCACGCCCATTCCACGCACCCTGGCCATGATGATCTACGGCGATCTGGACATATCCGTACTGGACGAGCTGCCCCCCGGGCGGCAGGAGATCCGCACCGATGTAGTCACCTCCGCCTATCACGCCCGGATCTTTCGCTTTCTGCGTGCGGCGCTGGATCGGGGCGAGCAGGGCTATATCGTCTGCCCGCTGGTAGACGAGGGCGAAAGCGAGATGAAAGCCGCCACCGCCTACGCCGCCCAACTCAGCGAAACGGAGCTGTTTGGCTACAACTTAGGGCTGCTCCACGGCAAAATGACCCCCAAACAAAAGGACGCCGTAATGCAGGCCTTTGCCCGGGGCGATGTGCAGGTACTGGTAGCCACCACAGTGGTGGAAGTGGGCGTAGATGTACCCAACGCCACGGTGATGATCGTGGAGAACGCCGAGCGGTTCGGCCTGTCCCAGCTGCACCAGCTGCGCGGGCGCATTGGCCGGGGCAGCGCCAAAAGCTACTGCATATTGGTCAGCGACGCCAAGGGCGATACGGCCCGCCAGCGGCTGCTGACCATGAAAAAATACAGTAACGGCTTCAAGATTGCCGACGAGGACCTGCGGCTGCGCGGCCCCGGCGACTTCTTTGGCAAGCGGCAGCACGGTCTGCCGGAGCTGCGACTGGCAGATATGGTGGAGGATATGGACACCCTGCGCCTGTGCCGGGACTGTGCAGACACCATTTTGGCCGACGACCCCAATCTTGACAAACCGGAAAATCAGCCCCTGCTGACGGAAACGCAGGATCTGTTCCGCCGTAGCACCACATAAAAAAGTGAACAAGTCCGTAAAAATGGACAATAGAAAAAAAGCCTCCTGTGGTAGAATTAAAAAAACTACCATAGGAGGCTGTTTTCTGCTCTTTTGAATCAACTTTACAGAATACCATTTATCTGTTAAAATAAAACCGTAAACTCTGTATTTGTTTTGCTATCTGAGAGATAGGGCGTATGAGAAATATGAGAAAAGTGTAAAACAGGGAGCCATCCCCTGTTTTAAGTGCCCGAAATAATGATTAATGGGGAGGAATAGAGCTGTGAAAAAAAGTTTATTTGGATCGTCTTGTTCGTTGCTTTAGTGTTATTGTTCGCCTTTCTGTTCCTATGGCCGATCCAAGGCAGCTTATACTTAAATATGAATGAAGATGATGGCTTAAACAGCAGTGTATATGATCTTAGCACCAATCGGAGTAAAAAGGTCGTTATTGATGATTATAATGAAGTGATAGACTACTATCCTTTGACCAGTGGATATGCGGCGATCGGTGTGAATTATGTACCGGCTCAGAATGCAGCGGTTGATGGTCTTAAGAGTAAGTACGCTCTGGTCATTCATGAGGGAAAGCGTAACTTTTCTTATCCACTGGCTTCATCAGCCGGAATTATGTGTGTTTATGAAGACACGGTGTATTTCACGATTTATGGCGAGGACGATGTTGCCTCATGTTACTACAAGTGCAACTTGTCTGATTTTAGTATTGAAAAATTGCCAGACTCCATTAATGATATTTGTTCTGACGGCAATACGCTTGTTTATGTTGAAACCCTGCGTGACCATGACCAGGTGATCATAAAACAAGGGGGTAAAGAAAACGTGGCGCTTTCCACTGGTAAAGTCTTATGTGTGGATCTTTTGCAAAGCGATTTAGTCATTTCTTACAAGGATGGCCTGGATGAGAAATGCATATCCTATAATCTCTCTACAGGTAAGAGCACGACTTGTGGCAAAAGGAATGATAAACTGGAGTATGCAGCAACGCTCCATGGGCGTGATTGGTATATTTACAGATATGAATTTCTGCATAACGATTTTGGTACGCCGCGATTGGATATTATCGTTATGCGTAGTGGCCTTCGGGTGAAATTCTTATTCTTGTCACCTACGAAATTAGGTTCGGTTTATCTTTTGCGATGATTACATAGAACAGGGGACGGTTCCCTGTTTTACCCAGTGCAGGGAAGGGATGTGGACATGGATTATAAAACATACCCGTTTGTTTATGATAACAAAATTCGCCAAGCTGTTGCGGTAGCATTGTATGCCTTGATTACAACATTAGTTTTGGCCATTATAACGGTTATGGGTGTTATGCTTTGGCTGGTACTTGCTCCAACGATATTTCATGTAAACGAAGGAGCGGAGGGAAGTTTGGCTTATAAGGTGTTCTTCTTTGCGGGAATAATAGCGATTTTCTTATTTGATTTATATTGGTTTGTACAACCTTTTAGAAAACAATATACTGTTCTCGGAAGGAATAGTGTCTTGATTCATCGCAATGTATGGTTGGCTACCCAGTTATTACGCGGCATAAAAGATCAAATATTATTTGCAGATATTGAAAAATTTGACATTCCGGACAACTTGGACGAATTTAAGCACGATCCATTACCATGTGTTGTAACAAATCCGTCCCATGTGGTCAGGATATGGACAAGAAAATCTGTGTTTCCGTATTATGTAATTACAGATCAAGCGGATGCGTTTGTTGTCGAATTGTCTAAACGCATCAACGGAGAAGAGTAAAACAGAGGACGGTTCCTTAGAACAGGGGACGGTTCCCTGTATTGTAAAAGCAAACTGAATTAAAGCCAGGCAAAAGCAGCCATCGAATCATCTAAACAAGTCCATAAAAAATGGACAATAGAAAAAACAGCCTCCTATGGTAGAATTAAAAAATTACCATAGGAGGTTTTGTTATGCCACGGAAATACAGACATATAAAAGACGATGAGAAAGAGCTGATTGAATATAAAACAGGGAACCGTCCCCTGTTTTACCCTGTTTTACTTAAAATCTAATTTTTCTGCCAATTAGGCTGTTTTTGTACTGTCTGCACAATCCGGGGCAGTTCACCGAACGCTGTCTGCTTTTTTACTATAACGCTGTGGTAAAGGTGTAGCCCTGGCTGCGGATACTGTCAATGGCCTGACCCAAAATCTCCGCATTGGTGGGACTGACGGCGTGGAGCAGGAAGATGGCGCCCGGGTGGGTGCTCTCTGTCACCTTTTGCAGCGCCGCTGCCGGTTCCGCCACATTTTGGGTATCCCAATCTGCATAGGCAAAGCTCCAAAAGATACTCTTGTAGCCCAGCTCCTGTGCCAGCGCCAGCGTGTCCTCGCTAAACTCCCCCTTTGGAAAGCGGAAGTAAGTCATCTTGTACTGATAATTCTTCTCCATATACCGGTGCAGCACGGTGATCTCCTCTGTGGCTGCCGCGCGGGTCACCTCGTCCATAGTCAGGTGGCGATAGGTGTGGTTGCCCACTACATGGCCCTCGGCAATCATGCGCTTGATCAGTGCCGGGTTTTGGCTGGCAAAGTCATAGGTCACAAAGAATATAGCATGGACTTGCTTCTCCTTTAGCGTGTCCAATATCTTGCCGCTGTATCCGTTCTCATACCCCTCGTCAAAGGTCAGGCACAACTGCTTTTTATTGTCCAGCAAGAAGCGAGCGCCCAGCGCGCCAAACTGCTTTTGCAGCCGTTCCGGCTCCTGCGGTCTGGCGTGGTCGGTAATGTTGCCCGGCCCCCACACCACCTTTTCCTTGCTGTAGCTGCGGCTGCCCACATTGGTGGGGCGCACGGTGGTGTCCGCCGTTTTGGTTGCCGTGGTGGCAGAGGTGGTACTGGTGCCCGGATCGCCGGTTTGGTTCTCATTCTTTGCATTGCCCCGGCAGCCGGTAAACAGTACGGTGATCAGCGCTAAAGCCAGCAGCAAACTGCTGCATTTTTTGAGCATAAAAAAACTCCCCTTTCAGCAATAGGTTGTGCTGAAAAGGGAGCAAATTCACCTGTTAAATTTTGATTAGCGAAAATTGGCGATGTTTGCAAAAACTGCAAATCATTCGTTAATAATATTCCATCCGGCGCGCAAAATGCCCTCATCCTTGCCAATGCGGTTAAGTACATTCTCAATGGCCTCATCGTTCTTCTTGGCGGCAGACACATAAGCGCGGATTTTGGTATTGCCGTCGTCCGTCTCCGAGGACTCCAAATTGTGCAAAATAATATCCCGCGCGTCCTTCAAAGCACTCATTAAATGGGCGCGAATATCCACCTCAAAGTTATCCAAACAGGTCACTGAGATTTTGTACATACACTCATCTTTGGCCCGCTTTTCTTTATCATAGCTGCGCAGCTTGTTAATCTTGTTGCTCAGCGGATGCAGCACCAGGTGCAGCACCACCACAGCCGCTGCCACAATCACCGCATACAGCACCTTGGGCAGGGTGCACAGAATGCCGATGGCCGCCGTGGTCCAAATGGTGGCGGCAGTGGACAGCCCGCGAATGTTGGTGCCGTCCCGCAAAATCAGGCCGGCGCCCAAAAAGCCCACACCGCTGACCACCTGGGCAGCCACACGGGTCAGGTCCGTGCTGTCCTGGTGGATCACAAAGGAAAACGCCGTGTAGGCATACGCCCCCACACACACGATCACATTGGTAAGTATACCCGCCTGGTGCTTGGTCCACTGGCGCTCCAGGCCTACAAAGAAGCCCAGAATAATGGCCAGCGCCAGTCGAATGGAAAACCCGGACAACGCCGTAATATCCATCAAATGCGCATAGCGTTCCATTTTAAATTAAGCCTCCGCTTTCTCTTCTGCCTCCTGGGCAGATTTTTGTTTTAAGTAAGCATTGATAAAGCCGTCAATATCCCCATCCATCACGGCGGTGATATTGCCCATCTCGAACCCGGTACGGTGATCCTTGGCCAGGGTATAGGGCATAAATACATAGGAACGAATTTGGGAGCCCCAGGCAATCTCTTTTTGATCGCCCTTAATGTCCTCAATGCGTTCCAAATTCTCCCGCTCTTTGATCTCCACCAGCTTGGACTTGAGCATACGCATGGCCACTTCCCGGTTTTGGTGCTGGCTGCGCTCGATCTGGCAGCTGACCACGATCCCGGTAGGAATATGGGTCAAGCGCACGGCAGAGGAGGTCTTGTTGACCTTTTGGCCGCCGGCACCGGAGGCCCGGTACACATCCATCTTGATATCTTCTTCACGGATCTCCACATTCACATCGTCGTCAATCTCTGGCATCACTTCAACGGACGCAAAGGAGGTATGCCGCCGACCGGAAGAGTCAAAGGGAGACACCCGCACCAAGCGGTGAATACCCATCTCGCCCTTTAAATAACCGTAGGCATTCTCGCCCTCTACTAAAATCGTGGCGCTCTTAATCCCCGCCACATCGCCGTCCAGATAATCCAGCGTAGACACCTTGTAGCCATGGCGCTCGCCCCAGCGGTTGTACATACGAAAGAGCATTTCCGCCCAATCCTGCGCCTCCGTACCGCCGGCACCGGCGTGGAAGGTCAGCAAGGCGTTTTTGCCGTCAAACTCGCCGCTGAGCAGCGTGGACAGGGTCATATCTTCAACGCGCGTTTCAATATCCTTAACAGAGGCGGTGCAGTCGTCCAGCAGGGACAGATCGCCCTCCTCGTCCGCCAGTTCAATCATCACCAGCGCGTCCTCATAGTCGCTTTTCAGACTCTCATAGCCGGTGACCTTGGCCTTTAAGGAACCGATCTTTTGCATCACCTTTTGGCTGTTCTCCATATCGTCCCAAAAGTCCGGGGCGGCGCTCTCTTTCTCCAGCACCTCCACCTCGGCCTTTAAGCTGTCAATGGCCAGGGCTTCCTTTAAGTTTTCAATGGGCTTCTCGCTGTCCAGCAGCCGCAGCCGCAGTTCTTCAAATTCTACCATATCAACGCTCCGTGCAGTTCTCTGTATAAATTTATGATTATAACTGTAATATTATATATAAATCTCTGCTGCATTGCAAGGGCTTTACCGCTGATTTTACACCCGGGCACGGATTTTTGGCGGAATTGACGGTGCTTTCACACTTTGTTAAAGATATTTTAACCAAATCGTTGATTTATTGTGATATTCTAATGTATAATGATAAGAAAGCATATAGATTGAGGTACACAAAATGGCTTTGTATGAAAACAACAGCTGCCCGGTCTGCGGCAAGCAGTTCCAGCCGGGTGACGATATTGTTACCTGCCCGGAATGCGGCACACCCCATCACCGGGCGTGCTACCGGGAGCTGGGGCACTGCGCCCACCAGGCACTACACGGTGATGGCTATGCCTTTACCCCGGCGGATCCGCCTGCGGAGCAAAAATCAAGCGCGCCTGCCGACGATACCCACACCGCTGCCCCGGAGCAAAAAAAGAAATGCGTGGCCTGCGATGCCGAGCTGGACGGAGACGCCGTCTTTTGCACCCACTGCGGCGCTCGACAACCGGGTGCCGGCGAAAAGTATCGCCCGCCTATCCTGCAGGATACGACACCGGATCCCAGTCAATATCCGGGCACCATCGAGGGTGAAGCGGCCGCCGATGTGGCAGCGGTGGTACGCACCAACACCGGCTACTTCCTTTCCCGGTTCAGACGGAATAAAAAGGTCGGATGGAACTGGGCGGCCTTTCTCTTTGGCCCCTACTACCTGTTCTTCCGCAAAATGTATAAAGAGGGCACGGCGGCGCTGGCCATTCGCTTTGCCGCGTCACTGATCGTGCAGGGCGCCTACGCCAGCCAATTTGCCAAGCTCACCGACTTTATGAGCACCAACTACACTGCCCTTATGCAGGGCAAAATACAACCGGACGCAGCGCTGGTGGAGCCCTTATACCCGGCTGTAGCCATCATGATGGGCGTAGGGCTGGCGATCCACCTGGTGATCGCCCTGTTTGCCAATCGTCTGTACCACAGAAAAGTATTTACCGTGCTACAGACGGTGGATGATCGACTGCAGGACGGCGCCATCTTTCGTCAAGCGCCTATGCTACCGGAGCAAATGCGTCTGACCCAGGATGAAATGCGCCGCATGTATCTGTCCAAAATGGGCGGCACCAGCGTGTTTGCGCCGATTATGGCGTTTCTAATCTTGGATATGATCTCCGGACTGCTGTCCAGCATATTGTAAAAATACCGAACGAGGAAAAGAAAAATGAAAATTAAAAAAGCAATCATTCCCGCAGCAGGGCTGGGCACGCGCGTGCTCCCCGCTTCCAAGGCCGTGCCCAAGGAAATGCTCAACATTGTGGATAAACCCGCCATTCAGTACATTGTAGAGGAGGCGTTCGCCGCCGGGATCGAGGATGTGCTGATCATCACCAACCGGGGCAAGGGGGTTATTGAGGACCACTTTGACCACGCGGTGGAGCTGGAGCACAAGCTCTCTGGCGATCCAAACAAGGCGGATCTGTACCGAGATGTGCTGCAATGCTCTCAAATGGGCAATATTTATTTTATCCGCCAAAAGGAGACCAAGGGCCTGGGTCACGCGGTGCTGTGCGCCAAGAACTTTGTAGGTAACGAGCCTTTTGCGGTGCTGTATGGAGACGATGTAATCATCAGCGACGACCCGGTCACCGGCCAGCTTTGCCGCGCCTATGAGAAATACGGCAAGGGCGCTGTTGGCGTAAAGGAAGTGCCCACGGCGGATATTACCAAATACTGCTCCCTGGCGGTTGCGCCGCTGGAGGGCAACTGCTTTACCTGCACGGATATGATCGAAAAGCCCCGGCCGGAGCAGGTAATGAGCAACTACTCCATTCTGGGCCGGGTGGTGCTGCCTCCCTCTATTTTTGAGATTTTGGAGCACACCCCTAACGGCGCCGGCGGCGAATTGCAGTTGACGGACGCCATGCGCACCCTGGCGCGGCAAGAGGGCGTAGTGGCTGTGGACTACAACGGCACCCGCTACGATATGGGCAACAAATTCGGCATTTTGCAGGCCAATATTGAGGTGGGTCTGCAGCACCCGGAGACCGGCGCCCGCCTGAAAGAATACATCAAGAACTTAGCAAAGGAACTTTAATACTTATGATCAAACTGGAACGCACTTCCGTCACCAATTTTGACAATGCCATGCGCGGTGCCCGCAATCCCATGAACTCCTGGGGTCGTTACGACTCCTACTATGACGAAGACGGCAACTTTGTCTTTGGTCCCAACGATCTGAGCCTGGCCAAGCGCCTGTGCAAGGCCGGCACCGACCACCGCAAATTCATTCGTATGATCTTTGTCACCGTGGATGTAACCGCCCCCATGTACTGGTGGAAAGAGTATGACACCTACAAGGTGGGCACCGTTGCTAATTCCACCTCCACCATGCACAAAATTGCCTCCAAACCCTTTGAGCTGGCGGATTTCTCCGTAGATCACATGGATCAGCGGGGGCTGGACGCAATGGAAAAGGTAATCCGCACCCTGGAGCAGCTGCGCCTGGAATACCTGGAGACCAAGGACAAACAGACCTGGTACACCATGATCCAGCTGCTACCCAGCTCCTATAACCAAATGCGCACCTGCACGCTAAACTATGAGACCTTAGCCAATATTTATTTTGCCCGCCGCAGCCATAAACTGGACGAGTGGCACACCTATTGCGACTGGGCGCTGGAACTGCCTTACTTTAAGACCCTGATCGCAGATACAAAGGACTGACAACACCATGAACCAACAATACGATCCGTTCGGCAGACCCACAAACGGCGCTGTGCCGCCCAATAACGGTCAAACGCCGCCCGGTCAAAGCCCCTACAATAACTATAACAATCCCGGCGGTTATCCGCCCCCGGGCACCGGCTATCAACCGCCGTACGGCGCCTATGGGCAGGACCCTCGGCAGGCTGCCTACTTTCAGCGGGAGAACCGGCGTCGCCTGGCGCTGCGCTCCCAAAAACAGGAATTGCGCCGCTTTGGCAACTGCATTGGACTGGCGATTTTAGCCTACTTCATCTTACAACTGCTGTTTTCCCAGCTGCTATCTGTATTGCACCTGAAGGATATCTATGAAAGCTCAACGGTTTTTCAAAGCTGCTTTAGCCTGCTGTTCATCTCCGTTTGCAGCGTGGCGGTTCCCTTTGGCGTAATGGCACTGATCAACCGCCGCCGCTACACCGGTCCGGTGATCCCCACCCGCTCCCTGCGCTCCGGTCAAATGGCGTTATGGGTCAGTTTTGGTATGCTGTGTTGCGTGGGTGCCAACTTTGCGGTCACCTTTGGAGTGATCCCGCTGTTTAAGGCCTTTGGCTATGGGCTGACCTCCAACAGCGCCGGCGATCCCACCTCCGTTTTTGCCTGCGTGATCGCCTTAATCGGCACGGCCATCGTACCGGCTATTTGCGAGGAATTCGCCATGCGATGCTGCTGCGTGCAATTGCTGCGCAAATACGGCAATGGCTTTGCGGTGCTGAGCATCAGCATCGTATTCGGCCTGCTCCATGGCAATGTGATCCAATTTGTCTTTGCCTTTTTGGTGGGTCTGATTTTGGGCTATATCACCGTCAAAACCGACAGCGTAGTGCCTGCGATCCTGGTGCACGCACTGAATAACGGTATGTCCGTAGTCGCCAGCATTGTGCGCTACGCTGCCACCGACACGGCCGCCGACTCCGTCACCGTGGGTATGTATGTGTTTTGGCTGCTGGTAGGCGCTGCCGCTACCATTTACCTACTGGTAAAAAAGCAGCTGTACACCCCAAAAACCCAAGTGGCACCGAACCCGGAAGCCCCTACCTTTGGCCAGTGCATGGGCGCGTTTTTTGGCACCCCGGGTATGATCGTATCCTTTATTCCGCTGGTGGTATTGACCATCTTTTCCATTCAAAAGCTGTGATTTTATGACAACGGATCAACAATTTATGTCCCGGGCGCTGGAACTGGCCCGGCAGGCCGCGCTGGAGGGTGAAGTACCCGTTGGCGCCGTGGTGGTGCTGGACGGCCGGATTATTGGCGAGGGACGCAACCGGAGAGAGAAGAGCCGCAACGCCCTGTCCCATGCAGAATTAGAGGCCATTGACGCTGCCTGCAAAGCCTTAAACGGCTGGCGATTGTGGCAATGTGACCTATATGTCACATTGGAACCATGTCCCATGTGCGCCGGTGCCATCATCAATGCCCGCCTGCGCCGGGTGATCTACGGCGCCGCGGACCCTAAGGCCGGGTCCTTTGGCTCCGTGATCGACTTTAATTCCCTGCCCTATAACCACAAGCCGGAACTGACCGCAGGTGTGCTGCAAGGGGAATGTGCCGGTGTGCTCAGCGACTTCTTTGCCACCCTTCGGGCTCGCCGCAAAGCAGAGTCCGCAACCAAAACAGAATCATAAAAAAAGAACACGGAAGCACCGTTTGGCGCCTCCGTGCTTTTTTTGCGGCTTACGCCGCCGGGAGCCGCCCTGCACGCGGCTCAGTTCTACATTTGTCCGCTTATTTCATGGACTCTTCGTAGGCCTTGATCATTTTCTTACTATTATTACCTGCACGGCTCGTAAGGTTTTGAAGGGTTTTAGTGACTGTTGTTCCGGCTTTTAAGTGTATCTCAAAGCGTGTTATTTCCTCATCGGGATAGACCGTAATATCGCTTATATATCGGTCAACAAACGCTCTGTCGATTTCCTCACCGTCAATGTGCTTTTCCGCCGCTTTCAGTATGGTTTTGATTTCGGCAAGCTCTTTTTTCATCTCTCGTTCGGTTTTTGATGTTTTTTTAAGGGCGTTTATTTTTTTCTCAATGTCCTTGATTTCGTTATCGCAGTCGGCAGTCATTCGTATGAATTCGCTGTCGTCCATTCTTCCGTCAGCGTTGTATTGTAATAGCTTCGCTTTCATTTTCTGCCGTGTGATAAGTTCTTGGTTCAGCCTGTTAAGCTCGTCTTTATTTTCGTTTGTGTCAAGAACTTCGGACACAAGTTTAAGCACACACGCCGAGAGTTCCTCAATATGCTGTTGCCCCGATTTGAAAATGTCTTCGATAATCGGCTTGATTTCACTTTCGTAAATCGCTCGGCTCGGACAGCTTGACGCACCGTTTTTTATCTTGCCCGAGCATACCCACTTTGAGATTTTTTCTCCGCCCTTGCTTACTGCGTCCTTGCGATAGTAGGGCATACCGCAGTGCGCACATATCAGTTTGCCTGTCAGCAGGTTTTGATGCACCGTCTTGTGCTGTGCCGTGATTACATCTTGACTTCGCATATACAGCACTTCGTTTGCCTTGTCCCACAATTCCTCGCTTACGATTGCCGGTACTGTTTCACCGGTTTCGTCTTTATACATAACCCATTCTTCCTCCGGCAAAAACTTTTGTTTTTTAGTGAACAGGTCTGTAATTCGCACCTTGTTTCCGGCATAGTAGCCTTTGTATTTAGGGTTGCGTATGATGTTGCTCATCGTTGAGTGGGAGAGCATTTTGCCCTTGGAATTTCGTATTCCTTTTTGGTAAAAATGCTTTTCCATTTGCTTCATACTGAATTTTCCCGTGGCGTACATTTCAAAGAGTTCTCTCACAAAGTCGGCTTGCGTTTCGTCAATCATCAGTTTGCCGTCTTTTTTGATGTAGCCGTACATATTGTTTGTGCCGAGTACAGTGCCTTTTTTGATAGCCTGTTGATGACCGAACCGCACACGAGTAGAGATTTTTCTCGACTCGTCTTGCGCCATTGATGACATGATCGTCAGCCTCAGTTCGCTGTCCTCATCAAGTGTATTTATGTTGTCGTTTTGAAAATACACAGCCACTCCGCTTGATAAAAGTTCACGGGTAAAGCGAATACTGTCCAGCGTGTTACGGGCAAATCTTGACACCTCTTTGGTTACAATTAGGTCAAACATTCCTGCCTTTGCGTCCTCAATCATTTCGTTGAATCGCTCACGCTTTGCAGTCGATACGCCCGATATGCCCTCGTCAACATAGCCGTCAACATATTCCCAATTCGGATTTTTTCTGATGAAATCGGTGTAATATGTTATTTGGTTATCAAGTGAATTTAACTGAACATTAAAATCCGTGCTGACACGAGCGTAAAATGTTACACGAAGCGGCAGGTTCATAAAGTTGATATTTTCTTTTCTTATTCTCTCACGAGTTGAATATATATCCATATTTTTACTCCTTTCCAAGCAGACAATATCACAAATAATTTCTATTATCCAGCTTTATTTTACAGTATTTCACCCCTGCGTTCATTAGGGGATTGATACCTGTTTTGGTAATGTTTTACAGAGCTTTTCAGTTTATTTTTCCGTATCTGCGATTGACTTCCACGCTGATTTTTCCCATCAATTTGCGATAGGTTTTGTCGTCAATGGCATTTTGATTTAGCAGGGTATTTGCAAAATGCTGCATCCAAAGCTCCGTGCTGATTCTCTCATCGGCAATGTTTTGTGTATTGATTTTCGGCTCACTCCCGCTTGATTTTTCAATACTATTATTGCCTGATGCTTTAGAATTTATTTCCTTTGCTGCCATAAGGCAACACGCTAACTATGATTTTATATCTGCCTCCTTTAATTTGATTTGCCTTTCGTTGTAAATTTGTATTTCATATTAACCTCCTATTTTGCTCACAGGCTTTCACAAATCGCCTATCATAAATTCGTATGGCGAAAAGTTTTCATCAAAGATTTTGTTTGGCATATAGTAAACCTTGCCGTCGGTTTTGTAGTTTTTGTTTGCGTGCATAATTTTTATCCTTTCTTAATTTGTTTTTGAATCCACAACTTGAATTCATCTTTCGGTACAACAATTCTTGTGCCGATTTTTATTTTTGGAAAACCTTTTTCATTGACAAGCTCATATGACCTTGTGCGAGATATTCCAAGCACCTTTGCAACCTGCGACACCGATAACATCATCGGTAGCTCATCAAAACTTTTATAGTTTTCTTTCATTGCGCTACCTCCTTTCGTATTATTCGAGAGAATATTTTGCTGAGTGAAAAAGAAAAAGCGCTTAGAAAAAAATTCCCTCTACTATACGGAGAAAAATTACCATTTTGTTCGGGTGTTTTGCAAAATTCTTTACATCTTGTTTACATTTGACTTCATCATAACAAAAAATACCCCTCTATAATACGGAGAAAAATTCAAGTTTTGTTGATGTGTTTTCAGAAATAATATTTGAGTTAGTACTAAAATTTACTCGCTTGTCAATTGCAATGTTGTTTGTATTATATGGTTATGATATAATAATTATATTAAGCGTTTTACTAACTCGCGCAAGGTCGGGTATGGTGATTTGTGTGCCGTATGGTAATGGCAATAAAACATCTACCGGCTTTTGGGAGGACAGCACACGTCTGCCGGAGTATTACAATGGAACTTATGAATATTTGAAAAGCTTGGGAATTGAAGAAATTTAACGCTTGCTCAAAATTCTAAATTTGCAGAGGTACAATATGAAAATAACATACATTAACCACAGTGGATTTTTGGTTGAAACCGAGAACTGCTATTATGTTTTTGATTATTACAAGGGCAAGATGCCGAGGCTTGACAAAAGCAAGGAAGTTATCGTCTTTTGCAGTCATTTTCACCAAGATCATTTCAATCCGAAAATTTTTGAAATTCTTGATGATATAGGCGTGAATTATCAGGCTGTTTTGGCAAAGGACATCAGCAAAAAGAAGTATCCTGCCGGTGTGAAAGTTACGACGGCTTATCACGATCAAACCTACACTCTTGACAACGGCACACAGGTTACCACGCTTCTTTCAACCGACAGCGGTGTTGCCTTTATCGTCAAGACAAGCGATGGCATGATTTATCACGCAGGTGATTTGAACGATTGGCATTGGGAGGGTGAGACGGAAGCCGACAACCGCCACATGACCTCTATGTACCGTACAGAGATTGACAAAATCAAGGGCGCTCATTTTGATGCAGCATTCGTTCCCCTTGACCCAAGGCAGGAGAAACACTATGCCGACGGTATGCTTTATTTTTTGAAACATGTCGATTGCAACGCCGTTTTTCCTATGCATTATTGGAACGAGCCGAGCGTGATTGATAGGTTTATCACCGAATATCCACAGTATAAATCACGAATAAAAAATACAGAATCCGCAAAAGGAGAAGAAATATGAGCTTTAGAATGATTCATGAAAACTATAATGTTTCCGATTTGGATAGGTCGATTAAGTTTTATGGCGATGCGCTTGATTTGCACGAGGTCAGACGAAAAACGACCGACGATTTTATTATCGTTTATTTGAGCAATGATTCAAGCGATTTTGAACTTGAACTTACTTGGCTTAAAGAACATCCGCAGCCGTATGATTTGGGTGAATGTGAGTTCCATTTGGCATTTAAGGCAGATGATTTTGACTCGGCGCATAAAAAGCACGAAGAAATGGGTTGTATCTGCTTTGAAAACCCGGAAATGGGTATCTATTTCATCGAGGACCCAGACGGTTATTGGCTGGAAATTTTACCGTGATTAAGTTACACTATAATATAAAGAGTTGAGAAATACAATTTCTCAACTCTTTTATGTTTATGCAAGCAGTTCATTTAATTTTGAAACTATTTTTCCTTTTTCGCCGCTTCCTGTTGTGTTCAACCTTATTATGAAAAATGTTATGCGCCTTAAATAAAATAGACAATCTATCTTTAGGTGGAAAATCCACCAATAGTTCTATGACAAAAAAGCGAAAAAAGGTTTTGGGAAAGTCCGAAACGCTTAAAATGCAAAGTCAAGAGATTAATATAATTGCTAAAAAACAAGTAAATAAACTAATTGCTTTTTATAGTGATTATGACTTGTTTTTGATGTCGTATGATGTTGTTTGCATCACTTTAGAATTATCTTCCATTGACGCACCTCCAACAGTATTATGCGTTTTGTTCGTGCTGTTTATTACTTCGTTTTTTGCTGCCATAAGGCAACACGCTTGCTATGATTTTATATCTGCCTCCTTTAATTTGATGTACCTTTCATTATAGATTTGTAGTTCATATTAACCTCCGTTTTTTTGTTCACAGGCTCGCACAAATCGCCTGTAAGCCGTTTTTAGTTTTAGTCCGACGAGTTACTCTGTTTTTGAGCGAACTCGTCAATTTTTGCTCGCAGCGTTGCCTAATTTTTCATAAATAGGTTTATCATACCGCAACGCTCACGTGAATACGCAAGAACCTTGATTTTCTGCGAAAAACAGCCTTTACTGCATACGAATTTGGAATCATACGCAAAAGTATTACGATTTGAAAAGCCGACAGGCTTTGCCGGACGGCGTTTTCGGGCATTTCAATGCCCGAAAATCATACCCCTTTATCCTGCTTTAAAATCGACGGCTTGAAATTCGCCTCAAAATCGATCCAAAAGCCGCAGATTTTCATTAAAAAATCGTCGTTTTTTTCATTCACTTTTTCATTCCGGGCTTTTATATTGTTTATGCATCAAAAATGCAAAAGTAGAAAGCAAAATCAAATCAACCGATGCACAGTATAAATATTTGAATTTTTTTTGCCGTTGACCGAGCAGTGTTCTACATCAATCAAGCATTGATCCTCAAGAGATTTTATTGCTCGTCTTACACTTTCGTAACTCATATTGCATTGCTCAGACATTCTTCTTATTGACCAATAACTTTTTCCTTTTTTATCTTTTTTAGAAACCAAAAAACAATAGACCATAAAGTCACGACTGTTCAATTTATATTTTTCAAAAAAGTCATTTGGCATAATCCAAAATCTTCCGCTTGGAATTTTTTGATATAACATTTTTCATTCTCCTTTCTAAAAATAAAAATAAAGAACCTATACGCATCTCAAAATAAAAATGCATATAGGTTCATCATAGTTTTATTGAATTTTCTCTCCGCTTTCATATTAGCAAATTCATAATTTTCTGTCAAGACCCCTTGCAGATGAAAAAATAACTTGAATTCAAATTCAAACAGAGTTAACATCACCACAACCTAAAACGAAAGGTGGTGAGGATATGAAAGAGATGACCGAACTTAAAATGGTATATGATCTTGTGATTTCGAGAACTAACCCTCTTGACAATCCAAGATATGAATTACTTAACCAAGCTCAACGAAAAATGAAGGACGAAATTTTAAGTGTCATCAGACAGACCAATCCAAATTATCCTGAAATGGATTATGACGATGATGTGTTTAAGTATATCGTGCAGTTCAATGATGAGTATTGTATTGACGCATTTGCTAAAGGAATTTCGTTTGCTTTGAATTTCAAAGAGCAAGCTGAAAGATTTATGAATAAAAAATATGACTATTAAAAAAGGAACTCACTTCAAATCGAAGTGAGTTCAAAAATCGGGTTCAACAATATCTTCACCGGCTATATCATCAATGTCATCATAGTTGATATAGGTTCTGACAATTCGTAATCGCTTGAAGGTATTGTCTATCTCAGTAATTATTCCATCAGTATTTATATATCCGTCTTTAACATAGTGTTTGACGGTTACCATCATACCTTTTTTTAATTGGGCGAGTTTGAAGTTGAGAACATCAATTTCATAATCGCCTTTTATTTTTTTAGGTATAACTACTTTTTCTTTTTCTCTGACTAAGTCATAGTATCCTTTGAGAGCCGCAAAGGGCATGAACTGTTTTGCACGGTCAGCTTTGCTGTTCTTCTTCACCACTTTTGTGACCTCCTATCAATCCGTTTCTCATTCGCTGTGTTGCATTTTCCTGAAGGGACATTCCACGAAAGACAGCGTTCTTTCCATACTTTTCTTTAATGTTCAATATGGTTTTCTGCATTTTTTCTTCTTTTTCGGATTTATCAGGTGCAGTAAATAAATCAAACTGTTCAAAGCCATCAGCGGTCACTCTGTTGAACCCAATGCTGATTTTTCGTATCGGTATATCCCTGTGAGCTGATTCTTCGAGAAATTTAACGAAGGCTGCTACGAGTTTTTTGTAACTACTCGTGTAGCAACCGAGCTTTCGTGTTCCGCCTGTGCTTTTAACTACATCTTTAGAATATCCAATGTAAAGTGAAATCGAATCTGTTACTAATCCTTGTGCTACCAGATCAAGAGTTAGATTATCAACCATTTCTTTCATGACGAGCTTTGCATCTTCATAGCAATAATCTTTAAATAAGATTTGACCGTTTGACATGGATGTGGTTTTTGAATGGTAATTGTGAATGTCTGCAATAGTACAAGGTTCAATTCCTTTTGAGTGGTCAATTAAAAATTCTGCATTCACCCCAAATTCACGATACAATATATCTTCTTTTGTGTGAGCTACATCGTACATATCATAGATGCCATAGCGTTCTAATCGTTTTGCTATACCGTGACCTACATTCCAAAAGTCTGTAATAGGTCTGTGATGCCATAAAGTTTCTTTGTATTTTTCTTCGTCTAAATAAGCAATGTGTGATGTAATATGCTTTGCTGTAATGTCCATTGCAATCTTAGCGAGATACAAGTTTGTTCCTACGCCGGCAGTAGCACAGATATGTGTTTTCTCATATACAGCATTCATAAGCATTTCAGCGATTTCCATTGCTGACTTGTTATATAGAGTTAAGTAATCCGTTAAGTCAAAAAAGCATTCATCGATTGAATAAACATGAATGTCATCTTGACTGATGTATTTGAGATAGGTTGCATATATTTCAGCAGAATAATCCATGTACTTTTTCATTCTTGGCATTGCGGTTATATATTCAATTCCTTTTGGAATTTCAAATACACGGCATCTGTTTTTTACTCCTAAGTCTTTCATCGCCGGAGATATAGCAAGCGTAATACCACCATCGCCACGAGTATAGTCAGCTACTACAAGGTTTGTAGTGAATGGATCCAGTCCCCTCTCGACACATTCAACCGAGGCATAGAATGACTTTAAGTCTATACACGCATAAACTCTTTCTTTAGCCATATTCACACCTCGCTTTCATTAGTCTTATTGTATTATATCCATTTCTCGATTCTTTTTCAATCATTCTTTAGAGGGACAGATATTACAAAACTTTCATAAGTCTATTTCAAAATTTCTATTGACAAAAGAACATTCGTTCGATATAATTATATCACAACAGGGACATCTGTCCCTCACAATCATAAAGGAAGATGATTATCATGAGCGGATCTATTGACTTAGAAAACAAAATAGTTGACTTTATTGATTCCTATTATGATTTGCATGGGTTCCTGCCATCAGTCAGAACCATTGCAGACGGAGTGGGTTCAAATAAATCAACAGTACAACGAACAACTGCACGACTTCGTGAAGAAGGAATACTGTTTGACAGTAATATCGGTGTAGTTACTCAGCGTATTGATAAGTTGCAAAAAGATTCGGTAATGGTAGGTTTAGTAGGTTCTGTTTCGTGCGGTCCACTCACCTTCGCTGAGCAGAACATTTCCGAATACTTTACACTTCCTACATCATTGGTTGGCAAAGGAGAGTTTTTCTTGCTTCAAGCCTCCGGTGATTCCATGATTGGTTCCGGAATTGATTCCGGTGATTTGGTGCTTATAAAAAAACAAAGCACCGCAGAGTTTGGTCAAATCGTTGTCGCTCTTGTCGATAACGAAACAACGCTTAAAAGATTAAAGAAAAGCAAATCAACAAACGAGATTTATCTTCATCCGGAAAATCCAGATTACAATGATATCTATCTTGACTCTGATTTGGTAATACAAGGCGTTGCAGTTAAAGTATTAAAGGACCTATTGTGAAGGAGATGTGCTGATTGGACAGTCGCATTGTTTTCAGTGGTAGTCAAGATCGGTCAGAGCGAAGAAAAGTGTTTGTTGAGGTTACTCTCAAACAAGATGTTGATGGGCATAAAATTCCATTATCGATTAAATGGAAAAATGGAACTGTCTATAATGTTGATAAGCTATCAGATGTTAGACAGTTCAGTCCGGTGCCTACAGAGATTGAAACAAGATACACTGTTTTGATTGGTCAAAGACACACATATTTATTTGAGAAAAACAACAGATGGTATGTCGAAGCAAAAGCATAATTTTTTGAAAGGAAGCGAGTTAAGAAATATTTAGGTAAGTTTAAATAATTTTTGAATAGACAAAGATTTGAGTATATAGAGAATAGTGTTTGTGAATGATAAGGGCATTTATTTAAACCACCATAGAAGTGCAAAGGTCGCTCGCTTTTGAGCATATATAAAGTATTGCCGGTGTGGTTTATAACATCGGCTATTTTTTATACTCATTTACGGGAGCATTATAAATTTTGTATTTCGGAGGCTTTATTGCATGGTTAAAAAAGTAAAAGTCTTGTCACAGCGAGGTACAAGAATCTGTGATGTAGGTGAGACTGAAAACGGACGAATTATTTTAACTTTCAAAACCAAGGAAAAATTCGAAGATATATATCTCGATGAATTTGTTAAGCGTGCATCAAAAGCAGTTGATGAACAGTAGGGTTACAAAAAGAAATTCACTGCAACGCTTGTGATGCATAAGACTTGATTGAGCAAAATCGACAGGAATTGAGCCGTATCAAGTGATAATACGATTATTCGTGTTATTACTTGGTGCGGCTTTTTCTTTTGCGACAAGTTCTAATATAAAAATATAAATCACGACATAAATATGACATTTTATTTTTCCGTAATTTGTTATATTTAGTTTAGAAAAATAATATTTAATGCCGATATGCATTAAGGCATGGATACATAAATTGCAGATTGATTTTTTAATCAATTTACGATTGAGTACCCTTTTGTCTTTATGCCTATCTGTCGGTATATCTCAGCAGGGACTCAACGGGTTCCTGCTTTTTTTGTTTTCCGTGTCTTTCTGCTTAGGCGGAAAGGACAAGCATAATGAAAATCACTTACAGATTTATTGATGGAACAGAAACCATTGTGGAGGTCGCTGATGAAAATCTTGCAAAAATCATTTTGGATATGAACAGGCAAGAGGAATCATCTCAACGCAAAGTTAGATACTATGAGCGTTCTCTTGATTTTTTTGACGAGTTAGGAGTTCAACTTGGCACTTGTGACTCGTATGACATTGAAGGTGATGTTCAAGAAGAAATTGAAAAAAGAAAGCGAGTTAAGGAAGCCTTATCCCATTTAAGTGAAAAACAATTAAGGCGATTAAAACTGTATGCAGATGGAAAGACCTATCGTGAAATTGCAAATATAGAAAACACCACTCCAAGTGTTATTTTTGAGAGTATTTCTTCGGCAAAAAAGAAATTTTTGAAATTTTTTTAATTTTTTTTTGCAAAACACCCGAACAAAATCGCAATTTTTCTCCGTATAGTGAAGGGACTTTTTTTGAGACCTTCAAAATTTGACAATTGAATATACAGCTCAAAGGTACATTACTTATATTTCGAGCCGTTGTTTAAGTGCGCCATGATCTTAATTGGGAGCGATAAAACTGTAAATTAAAGCCGTATGCAAAACGGTGAGGCGAAGACAGATATAAGGGACAATGATACTTCCGTAACTCGCGGCTCGGTCACAAAGAAGACGGAGAGGTTAGATTCCTATGAGTTTGCTCGCACGCAAATGCCTTTCGAGTTCCCAAGTCAAGGGGTGTTGAGAACAAGTATTGACTATTAAATACCAAAAAGAATAACTGCCGTTATTTATTTGGATAACGGCAGTTGATTGCGGTTTTTGAAAGTTCTCATGTAGTTGGCAGTTTTGTTGAATCTCTCTCCGAAAAAAAGCGAACCGGGCTTTTATATTGTTTATTACGCAAAAATGCAAAGGTAGGTCGAAATAATACTTACGCATGAGAACTCCCAAAAGCTGCAGTAGCAGTTAAAAAATGAAAGGATGATGATAAATATGATTGTGTCTATTTGAGTTAATGAAAAGCATTAAATTTAAGGAGGTAATTGTCATGAGAGATATGGCAAGAATTTTATACAACATTTTATGTGATGTACCGACAGTTGAAGATATACAGTATATCGGCAACGCTGCGTACATCAACCTTGAAGATGGAGATATTCTAAAGATTTCTCTTAATAGCTCCAATGAAAACCATGTGTTTGATAAAATCAAACTTCGTTTTATCAAAAGAGACTTGGGAACACTTGATATCTGTTATTTGGAATTCAAGGAATATTTTTCGCCAGTGCGGATTGGCAAGGATTATTTCCTTTCCCCTGCCGTAAAGAAAAATGATAAAGGATATATGTGGAATGTTCTTCCTAATGAGAATGAAGTGGATATTCTTGTTGAAGATATTCTTTCATATATCTGCACATTCGAGTAAGGAGGATGTATAATGAATGAATTTTTAAGGCTTGAAAGAGAAGCTAAACGATATAAGGAGCAGTACCCTAAGGGCACTCGACTTGAACTTATCTCTATGGAGGATCCTCAAGCAGTTCCACCCGGCACAAGAGGTACGGTGCAATTTGTCGATGATATCGGTTCAATTCATATGAACTGGGATAACGGCAGAACATTAGCTCTTGTTCCTAAAGAAGATAGTTTTAGAAAACTCACGGAGCAGGAAATTGAGCAAGAGCAAAATGCTATGTGCGTAGAAGAAACTACAGACGATCTTGCTGACGAACAGTCTGATGGTCCTGTAATGAGTATGTGAGGTGATAAAAGTAAATATAAGGCTGATGCCTTATGGGTATCAAATATCTTGATATGTTTTCCGGAATTGGCGGTTTTAGATCTGCACTTGATAAAGTCGGCGGATTTGAGTGCGTCGGCTTTTGCGAAATAGATGAAAAAGCCAAAGAGACATACGAGGCAATATATGATACGAAAGGAGAATTGTATTTTAATGATGCACGAGAAATCAATCCAAATGCACTTCCCGATATCGACCTTATTTGCGGTGGATTCCCTTGCCAGAGCTTTTCTATTGCTGGAAAAAGAGGCGGATTTGAAGACACAAGAGGAACCTTGTTCTTTGAAATTGCCCGAATCGCTTCCGTTAAAAAACCTAAATATATGCTGCTTGAAAATGTACCCGGATTGCTTAACCACGACCAAGGCAGGACATTTCAAAAAATCATCAGTTCATTGGATGAATTGGGGTACGATGTCACATGGCAAGTGTATAACAGCAAAAATTTCGGAGTTCCCCAGTCAAGAAAGCGATTGTACATTGTCTGCTATTATCGAGAAAAAGTGCAAGGCGAAATATTTGCTTTCCTTGAAACAACTGCTTCAAATACTGTCCGATGCATCCGAGGAAGTGAAGGTGATAGAGTGTACTCCGTTGATGGTACATCAATTACTCTCACAAGCTCGGCAGGAGGATTTGGCGGAAAAACAGGACTTTACTTAATTCCTGTTATCAGCAACACAAAGCTTGGTTATCAATACGCTAAACCCGGTGATAGCATTGATATTGCATACTTAGGGCAAAAACAGAGGCGAGGTCGTGTAGGAAAGAATGAAGCACATACACTAACTACTACGCCGTCACAAACCTACTATTTCGTTGACATGAATGCTGATCCTAAACTCACTGAAATTGCAAGATGTATCACAGCAAGACAAAATGCAGGAGTAAGCAAGCATAAGGGCGAACATTCAGCGTTGTTTGTTTTAGTTGGTGAATTTAATGCGGATGAGTTTTCTGATATGTATGCAAAACTTCACGAATTCGTGGAACTTGACGAAAAGGAGAACAAAATTGCATTGCTGATTATTGTTGCCGATACTCAATGCTTTGTTGGTTTTATTCGCAGACTTACTCCAAAGGAATGTTGGAGACTGCAAGGATTTTCCGATGAACAGTATTTGAAATCACGAGAGGCAGGATTCAGTGATTCCCAACAGTATAAGCAAGCAGGAAATGCAGTCACCGTAAATGTAGTTGAAGCACTTGCGAAGCGAATTAAAATAATTGATGAAAGAAACAAAGGAGGTTTAAATGGCTAACGATATACGAAACATTTTAACCATCAGTGGCAACCAAAAATTGATTGACGAAATGCTCAAATCAATTCAGGTTGATGCGTTTGGCAGAGGTTCTATCGATTTTAAAAAGGTTTTACCGATACCGAAAGATTTGGATATACCCGAAGGTTCAGATACTCGTGAGGGCATTGCTCTTGTTAAGGACTTTCTTGATAAGATACCAAACGAGGATTTGAGTCGTGAGGGTACTTTTGATGATTTCATGGAATATTTGAAGAAATATGCAAATGGTTTGACAGAAGATAAAAAGGAAATATGGAATTTAGGCATAGCAGCAGTTTCAAATATTCACTATTATAACTCGGCTACTTGGTATGATTGGACAATTAAGAATTGGGGTACAACCTCGCTTGCATACAAATACCATAAAAGCGATAACCCTAACGAGCTTAATTTTTTAACAGCCTGGAAACCGGCGAAAGGAATTATCGGCAATCTTTCAAAACATTATCCCGAATTGACATTCACAATCAAGTGGGCCGATGAGGATTTCGGAGAAAACTGTGGAACTGAAACATATCAAAACGGAAAGGTTGTTTCGAGAGAACTACCTCATACAGATGTGTCAGCAGTTGATTTTGCGGCTGATATTTGGCAGATGAGTCCTGCTGAGCGAGGATTGGTTCTCAATTTATCGGGCAACAAATACATTTGCAGTAGTGTTGACGAATATTCCGTAGTTGAAATATTCGGAAAACCTGGTCTTTTCGCAAACGAAAGATTAACCGAAGACGATGTTCCCAAAGAATTACACCTTTATCATTTGCGTTATGACGATGATAACTGTGAAATGCAAACGCTTGAGCGTAAAGTAACTGTTAATCATGCCGGTTCATTGGTAACAGCCGAAGAGATTGACTTTGGCAATCAAGAATACATTGAACTTACTGATGAAAGTGACTTGAGTTTTTTAGGTGTAGACAGTGATTTTGAACATTTGCTGTCTGGTGATATACCTACTTTCGATACTTTAGATGAATATATTAACAAGGATGGTGGTCTTACATATGATTAAGGAAATCAATGAGCTGGATTTGCTCAAAATGAAAGATAAAGAAGGCTTAATTCTTCAAGGTTGCGGTGGTGACCTTAATGATTGGCTTCAAGGAATTAACGAGGATTTCACAAAACGAAACATTCTTATGAATAATTCCAAATTTGAAGATATCTACTCGTTTAAGTCGGGTGAAATTACAAATCTTTTATTCCCACTTGATAATGCAGATGTCAATATTCCTAAACTTGCAATGTGGCGAATCGGTACGCATGAGGTGTTTGGTGGCACTTGGTTATCAGATTATATAGACAACAGACTTTCTGATAATGAAGAAGTTGTTAATAACGAAAGCCAAGAAGCCATAAAACCGGATTGCGAGCTTATCGGTCAAGACAGCAATATCTTTAATCTTATGGGCATTGCGGCTCGTACTCTTAGAGAAAACGGTCTTGATGAGCAAGCAAAAGAGATGATTGACAAGGTTACAAATTCCGGAAGCTACAATGAGGCATTATTGGCTATCAGCGACTATGTTAATATTGTAGGTCCAGATGAAAGTGAAAATGAAGGGATGTGTATGGGATGAATAATCTGTTGTGTTTTGTTTTAGGCGTAATGGTCGGCGGTTCTGTCGGAGTCGCTTTTATGTGTTGCTTTCAGCTTAATCGAATGAATAAACTCAATGAGCAAATTGCATCGCTGCAGGCTGAATTAAACAAAAATGGTGATTGTAATGGAACCGTATGAAGCACTTGCTAATCGTGTGATTTCATTTACTGTTGAGGATTATAGGTGGGCACGAAAAATATTGCACCGATATACAAATCCACAGACAAAATCGCAAAGAAAAAAGTGTGCTGCGGCAAGACGATATATATACGATTTTCGTGTTTGTCACAAATCAGAATATTGGCATATTTTAACCGATGTTGATTTGGATTTGCTGTATAAAAGAGTTGTTGACGAATGCGATAAAAAATACGGAAAATATAACCCTGTGCTGAGACCATATAAAAACAAATAACACACAGAGCTTGCCCTAAATATTATGAACAGTTTTATGTCTTGGGTAGGCGGAAAGAAAGCTCTGCGTGAAGAGATTGTTAAACGCCTACCCCTTAACTATGGTAGATATATTGAAGTGTTCGGTGGCGGCGGTTGGGTTTTGTTTCATAAAGAACCTGACAAATTCGAAGTGTATAACGACTTCAATCAAAATTTAGTAAATCTATATCGTTGCGTTAAGGAAAAGCCGGAAGAATTGATTAAATGGTTAGAGTTTTCACTTGACTCACGAGCAGATTTTGAATATATGACGAATCGCTTAAAAGACGATGATTTGTCTGATTGTCAGCGAGCAGCATATTATTATTCATTGATTCGATACAGTTATGCATCCGGCGTTGACAGCTTTGGAAGTCAACCACACGATATGTGGAAGAACTTTCCCCTAATTCGTGCTGCACACGCAAGACTCCGTAATACAATTATCGAAAACAAAGATTTTGAAAAACTGATAGGTCAGTATGACAGACCAATCAGCTTTTTTTATTGTGATCCTCCGTATTACAATACCGAAGATTATTATGACGGTGGCGGATTCGGAAAGGACGATCACGAAAGACTTGCAAATACGCTTTGCAATATACAAGGCAAGTTTCTTTTGTCATACAATGACTGCCCTGAAATCAGAGAGCTATATCAAAGACCGGGAATTCTTATTGAAGGTATTACCCGAATTAACAACATCGCTCAACGATATGAGGGCGGCAAACAATATTCAGAACTTCTCATATCAAATTACGATACATCGGAGCGAATGAAGTCATACTTCCAATTTTCCTTGTTTGATCGTGAGATTGATGTGGACAAGATTCTGTCTGAAAAAATAATTTACCGAGGAGGTTAAAGTTAAAAATGGATAAACAGTATAAGGTAATTGATGACCGAGGCAGATTAACGATACCCCGATCAGTTCGCTTTTTAACCGGCATTACTGCCAACAGCATTGTGAGTCTTACTTTTTCAAAAGACGAGATTATCATAAAGAAAGAAAAAATTTGTGATAACTGTCAAAATGAAAAGGAAGGAAAAGAAGCCATTACCCTTGCAGAGTTCTTAAATCAACTACCGGAGGCGGAGCAGGATGCTGCTTTGATTCATTTACTCGTTGAGAGATCAAAGAAAAAAGGAGGATATGAAAATGTCGGACAAAATCCCTCTTTATCGCAGTTCTCTTAATACAGCAAGACATTGTAATGAGGTTGACATTTGGCGTCAAAGTGACTTAGAAAACTCACGCTGTGCAACCGCTATTCATAATGCAATTGATTGCAACTTTGCCGATAATCACCTGAATACTGATTTCATGAAAAGCATTATTGACGAGTTCGGCTTTGACCGAGTCAGTTATATTCTTGCCTGTAATATAAAAAGAGCCATGCAGGATGCAAGATATTCACAGGAAAATAAAAATTGGAGTGAGCTGATTGCCATCCCCGACAGCAATTTGCGAAATGAATATCTCATAAACAATCACCCTGTTCTAATCAATGCACTAATTGATAAAACTCGAATTGCTTTTGATGAGTTACATATGTTTTCGGCTGATGATTGCGAATCAATGGCAGGACAAGAACTTACAGGCAAAGTATTGATTCTGAAACCATCTATTCTTGCGGATGAATACAAATCCCCTGACAATCAGTTGTTTTTAGCAACAGCCGGCTTTGGATGTTCTCCAAGTTCTCTTGGTCGAAGTATCTATGGTGTCTTTCTAAAAGATAATGAATACACTTCATTCTATCGACAAGACTTTTTGGGTATAGCAAGAGATGATGTGGTACCTGATTGGGCAAAAAGCAAATTAGGAACGCAGGAGTCTGAATCGTTGGAGACGGTTCAGCAAATGTAAGGAGGATATATGAGAGTAAAAATCTATCAAATCAACGCAGAAAAGGATGAGAATGCAAAACGCTTCTCACCATTTTCTTATGCTGAGGAACATGGCGGTGTAAATTCCGACATGTATAAACAAGTGTATTTTGGCGATTTGGATACAGATGATTTAGAGGGTGTGTTTGCAAAGCTTAATGAGAGTGATAAACCACCGCTTTATCAAGGTACCAGTTTATCAGTCAGTGATGTAGTTGAGGTGTTTGACAGTGAAGATTCAAATGCAGATAGCAAATGCTTCTATGTTGATTCTGTTGGATATAAAGAACTTGATAATTTTGATACTTCACTTTGTGAAGATATGGATGGTGAAAAAGCAGTATATATTACACCGCATCATACACCGCTTGTTCTTAATATGCATATCAATGATTACAAAGATCTCAGCGCCGCTGTCGACGGTTTGATCGAACTGACACACCCATTTAATGATGAAGCTTGTGTTATCGGAAATGATGAGGCAAAGCTAATTGGCATGGATGGAAATCGAAAAATCGGACAAAGCATTTATGCTGGTCCTATTCTTATTGTCGGTGATAACGGTGATGAAAACTTTATACCGTTAACCGATAAACAGGCAGATTTTTATGCTGATAAATTCAAAGAAATCGAAAACATTTCAGAGGAAGAAGTGCAGTCGGATATGTATTGTACCTTTATTCCTTTGGAAATGAATTAAAGGAGGAATACTTATGTCAACAACTATTGCGGCACGAATTGATCGATTGATTAATGACGAAAGCAAAACCAAGGCTTATGCTACACTAACAATTAATGACACATTTGCTATTCATGGGGTTAGATTGATTCAAGGCAAAAATGGTCTTTTTGCCTCAATGCCCTCAAGAGCAGTAAAGGACGAGCAAGGAGTAACCGAGTACATTCCTTATGCAAATCCGATTACAAAAGAAGCGTCAGATGCAGTTAGAAATTGCCTTGTAAATGCGTATAACGAGACTGTGCAAGCACAGGCAGAGCTTGATGATTTGCTAAACTCAGATTTCGAGGAAATCCCGGACGAAGAATCATCGTTTGAACAGTCCATGTAGGTATATTTGGTAATATTGCTTGATTAGTCATAGTTCCTTTTTATCAATACTACTAAAAAATGGACCTTCCCCTATATTTCACTTGATTTATTCTCTGTTTAGAGTTAATGTACAGTTGAAAGGAGATAGATACATATGACTAAAAAGTTAATATTTACAATATCGTTTATCGTTTTATCAGCACTCATATTGGTAAGTTGCTCAAACAAAGCTAAAACGCCAATGCCGATTTCAGAAAGTAGTACAATATCCTCAGTTGAAAGTCAGTCCGAAAATGAAGGCACAACAAATACGCAAGTTCAAAAATTGGATGAAACTTCAAAGGAAAAATCTGTTTCTAAAGAAAATGAACAGAAGCCGTCTGACTCGGCAAAAGGTAATAATAAGAATACTTCAACCTCACCAAAAAAGAGCACTGATAAAACTGAAAAAGAAACACCTACAAGGACAAATGCCAAGTCGGTACAGTCAAGTTCTACAACAATTAAGCAGACAAGGAAAGAAACCACAACAAAAAAAGTTACTACTACCACAAAGCCGACAACCACAAAGAAACATACTACTACTCAAAAATCTTTTGATGTAAACCACTATGTAAGCTATGCAAAGAATTATGCTAAAAGTATCGGTTTAAATCTTGACAGCGGTTGCACGGATTGTTGGGATAATCCTATCAATGCAAATGCCAATTGTTCCAATATCGAAAGAGATATTAAGAGCAGACTGAACAGATATAAGAATGTCGAAGGATTTACTGATGTATGGATTTGGGCGGAAAGCACAGGAAATGGTAACTATAATATTTATATTGGCTATGCTTAATTAAAACTAAAATAACCATTGTTAAAACACATCGTTTTTCGGTGTGCTTTTTCATTTTCAAGGAGGAATTATCTAAATGAAGAAATTTATAAAACGAAGTACATCATTGTTTCTTGCAGTATTGATGTGCTTTTCTTCTCTTATTGGCGTAACTGCAACGGCGCACGCTGCCACTAAGCAGGATGTATATATTATTGACCTGCCGAGAGGTAAAGAAACAAACAAGGAACATTGGGGACATCCTGCATACGAGCTAATGAATGGTTGGAGCACCTTTAACACGGACTATGTAACCGTTAAAGCAATTGGCGATTATGAGGGCGATTCCTGTTACTGTATCGAACCCGGTGTTTCACTATATACGGGAGATAAACTTTCAAAGGAAGCAGAGAGCTTTTGGGACAATTATCCAAGTAAATATAATAAGACAATTGATCCTGACACAATAAAAGTTTATCTCGGAAGAATTATGCAGTATGGTTACACAGGCAAAAACTCAGTAGATTGGGTTTCTACGAATTCATCAAAAGCTGACGACTGTGCCAACCATCTCGCAACACAACTTCTTGTTTGGGAAACGGTAATCGGAGAGCGTGACGAGAATTTCAACCATGTTGATGCTACTAAACATGGCAAGCACAATATTAAAGAAATTATTTCAAGCAAACATCCGCTTAGAAGTAAAATTTTCAGCCACTATTCTCGCATTGAAAAAAGTGTAAAGCAGCATACAACTGTTCCGAGTTTTGCAAGTAGAAGTAAAAGCAAAGCAAGAAGCATTGAATTAAAATGGGACGGTAAGAATTACAGTACAACCATAAACGACACAAACGGAGTTCTTGCAAATTATGACTTTAGCGGTAGTGGACTTACATTCAGTAAATCCGGTAATTCGCTTACTATTACAGCAGAAAAAGCACCAAAAGATGATGTACTAATTACTGTAAATAAAAAGAACAGTCAGCGTAAAGCCGTTATCACATGGACTGATGAAAAAATCGGACCGCAAAGCGGACAGCTGCAAGACATCGTTACTTTTGGGCAGTCGGTTTCAGACCCTGTGAAAGCATACTTAAATGTTAAAGTTTCATTGGGTAATGCTAAGCTGAAGAAAGTCAGCGAAGACGGAGAGGTTGCCAATGTAAGATTTCATATAAGCGGTAATGGCATTTCTAAAGATGTAACAACCAATGCCAATGGTGAAATAAACATTGCCAATCTTGCACCCGGCAATTATCAGATTTCTGAATATACGGATGTCAAATATGTTCCGCAAGATACACAAACAGTAACCATTGTAAGCGGTCAGACAGCTTCCGTTCAGTTTTCTAATGTTCTTAAAAAATTTAGGGTTAATGTCACAAAACAAGACTACGAAAAAGGTCACGCACAAGGTGACGCTAAACTCAGCGGTGCAGTATATGGTTTGTTTAAAGGTAATGACCTTGTCGCTCAATATACAACTGACCAAAACGGTTCTTTTTTTACCGACTATTATGTTTGCGGAACAGATTGGACGATAAAGGAAATTACTCCGAGTGAGGGATATTTGCTTAACGATACGGTGTATAAAGTAGGTGCAGACCCGAAAGATTATACAGTTGAATACAATAACGCTCCCGATATGACAGTTATGGAACAAGTCATTAAAGGCAAAATCAGTATTATCAAACATACTGATGATGGTGAAACTCAAATCGAAACACCCGAAAAAGGTGCAGAGTTTCAAGTCTATCTTAAATCGGCAGGCTCATTTGTAAATGCAGACAAAGATGAGCGAGATACTATTGTTTGCGATGAAGATGGTTTTGCAAGCACAAAACTACTTCCATATGGCGTATATACAGTACATCAAATAAAGGGATGGGATGGCAGAGAAAAAATAACCGATTTTGATGTGTTTATCAATACCGATGGTAAGACATACAAATTCCTTATCAATAACAAGAATTTTGAATCGTATCTCAAGGTAGTTAAACTTGATAAGGAAACGGGTAAACGAATCCCATACGAAGGTGCTGCTTTTGAAATCTACGAAAGCAACAATCATAGAATTACAATGCAGTACACCTACCCTCAAGTAACATCAATTCATACCTTTTACACCAACAAAGAGGGATATTTAATCACACCTGAAAAGCTGCCGTATGGTGATTATACTCTTAAAGAAGTACAAGCACCGTATGGATATGTTCTTGACGATACTCCTATTCCGTTTGTAATTTCACAGGAAAACGCTTCAACCGATACTGGTGTAACCGTAGTCAAGGTCAAAGCAAAGGATATGGCTCAAAAGGGTGTAATCAATATTACAAAAACAGGAGAGATTTTTTCATCTGTTGAAGAAAACAAAGGCGTATATACTCCTAAATACAGCGTCGGTAATCTTAAAGGTGCAGTGTTTGAAGTCTATGCTGCCGAGGATATTACAACACTTGACGGCACGGTAAGATATGAACAAGGTGCTTTGGTTGATACAGGCACAACCGATGATGACGGTGTGGCTAAATCAAAGGAACTTTATCTCGGTAAATATACTGTGATTGAAAAGACTGCACCAAACGGATATGTTCATAATGCCGTTAAGTATGATGCTGAACTCACCTATGCAGGACAGAATGTTTCTGTTACCTCAATTGACCTTTCGGTGTATAACGAAAGGCAAAAGGTTTCGGTTTCACTTAAAAAAATTATGGCAGAGGACAAAACATTCGGTATCGGCAATAACGGTGAAATCACTTCTGTAAGATTCGGTATTTATGCCGGTGAAGACATTAAAGCAAATAACGGCAATGTTATTCCAAAAGACGCTTTAATTACCTTTGCAAACTGTGACAAGAACGGAAATATATCTTTTGATTGTGATTTACCGGTAGGTTTTAAGTGGTATGTAAAAGAGATTGCCACAGATAAGCATTATATCTTATCCGACACAAAATATGAGTTTGATACCGAATATCAAGGTCAAGATGTCAAGGCTATTGATATTAAAGTCAATAACGATAAAGCTATCGGAAACAATCTCATTTATGGTTCTGTTAAAGGCTTGAAAATTGACATAGAAACCCAAGAAACAATTAAAGGCGCAACCTTTGGCTTGTTCAAATCGGACACTACCGAATTTACAGAAGATAAAGCAATTTTAACTGCCGTTACCGATGAAAACGGCGTATTTGTTTTCAATAACATTCCTTATGGCGAATACCTTATAAAGGAGCTTAAGCCAGCCGACGGCTATCTTGATAATGAAGATGTATTTACCGTAACAATCAAAGATAACGAGCAAGTGGTTGAACTTACTGCAATCAATGATAAAGTGCCAGAATTAAAAACAACAGCAACCGTCAATGGCAAAAAAGAAGTCATCGCAAAAGGCGAAATAACTATAAAAGATACTGTTGAGTACAAGCATTTAGTACCTAATACCGAATATGTTATCAAAGGCACATTGATGGATAAATCCACAGGCAAACCGTTTATGGTGAAAGGTAAAGAGGTTACTTCAACTGTGAAATTCACGCCAGACAAAGCAAACGGAACTGTTGAAGTAGAATTCACTTTTGATGCATCTAGTATTAAAAAGTCTACTGACCTTGTAGTTTTCGAATCCTTGTATCGTGATAATGTTGAGATTGCTGTTCACGCTGATTTAAAGGATAAAGGACAAACTGTGACTATAGTCCCTCCTGCCCCTAAAACTCCTAAAACAAGTGACAATAGAAATCTTGGCACTTGGATTGGTCTTGGCGGTGTTGGATTGGGTGCCGGCATTGCAGCACTCCTGCTTAAATTAAAAATGAAAAAAGATGAGGACGAATAATGAAACGAGTATATATTTGTGCTCCACTTTCAGATAATCCAAATCAAGATGTGATTGAAGCTGTTCGTTTCGGCGAATATGCAATGAAGGAATGCGGTGCGGCTCCGGTCGTTCCGCATTTTTACATCTTAATGGTTAATCCAAAAAATGATAAAGAAACCGAGCAAAGAAAATTGGCTAATTTTAGTTTTTTATGGATGGTCGATGAACTTTGGGTATTCGGTGATTCTTGGACAGATGAAATGATGGAGGAAATATCAAGAGCTGAAATGCTCAAAATCCCAATCAGATATCATTCTGACAATAAAGTAAAATCAATTCTAAAGAAATATGGAGGTATATCAAATGAATAAACTTGTAAGTAAATTCAATAAAAAGCAGTTTGCGGTATTTGTAGTTACCCTTATATGTGTTTGCTTATTTACAGCTACAACTGTTTATGCAGCAGGCGATGTTTCAACAGCAATTACAAGTACATGGAATGCTGCTAAAGCACAAATCAAAACTGTTGTAAACAATGTTGTGTTTCCTGTGGTAGATACAATCCTTGCGATTCTTTTCTTTGTGAAAATCGGCACGGCGTATTTCGATTACAGAAAACATGGTCAATTCGAGTTTACAGCACCGGCTATTCTTTTCGCTTGTCTAATCTTTACACTCACAGCTCCACTTTATATTTGGGGCATCGTTGGCATGTAAATGAAATGAGAAGTAGACAGGAGGTGGACTTATGTTTGACTGGCTCGGAGATATAATCTCCGGTATGGGTGATGCGATAGGAAATGCCTTTACGGGCATTTCCGATTCAATCATTGATGCCATTCTAAACAGATTTATTCAATGGCTTTTCAAGTCAATATATGATGGGATTGCTAATTTCTTTACGCAAATTTCAAATATGGGTACAGAGATTTTTGATTTGTCATGGGTACAAGCTGTTGTTAAATTGTTCTCTTTATTCGGTTGGAGCCTATTTGTAGTAGGCGTTGTTGTATCTGCATTTGATCTTGCCATCGAATATCAAACCGGCAGAGCAAATATTAAAACAACTGCACTTAATTGGATTAAAGGTTTTATGGCAGTTTCTTTATTTACGATTACGCCAATTGAGTTATACAAATTTTGTGTTTCTCTGCAAAATACATTTGCTAAAGACTTGGTAACGATAGCTGCAGGAGAGCAATATGTTTCTCTCGGCAGCCTTGCCACTAAAGTTCTTGTATCCTCATTTAATCCTGGCGGAGCTATGATTTCAGCAGGATTGTTTGAACTTGTTACGCTGATTGCATTAGGATTCTGTGTATTTAAGATTTTCTTTGATAATATTAAGCGTGGCGGAATACTTCTTATACAGCTTGCAGTCGGCAGTTTGTATATGTTTTCTATTCCGAGAGGTTATGGTGACGGATTTAATAATTGGGTGAAACAAGTATTTGCATTGTGCTTAACCGCCTTTTTACAAACTACACTTTTGTTCCTCGGTTTGCTTTCATGGAGTACAAATATGCTACTTGCTATTGGTATTATGATGAGTGCTGCTGAGGTTCCGAGAATAGCACAGCAATTTGGTTTGGATACAAGCGTTAAGGTTAATGTTATGAGTGCGGTTCATATGGGAACATCTGCTGTTAATCTTGTAAAGGCTGTTGGAAAATAAGGAGGTAAAAATGAATTTTACAGGAATGATAAGTAAAATCAATCATATTATCGTTTCAGATCCAAGCTATGATAAAAATGTTTGGTGCAGATATGAAAACGATCATTTCAATGCAAATAACTGGACTGCTGATATTCAACTTCAAGATGTGGATGAGACAATTGAGGGTTACTATATCACAGGAACGGATATAGGCATTATGTTACACCATCCAAGTGTAAATGCAAGGATGGAGCAAGACAGAATCCGGTTTCCGTCAATTTACAAGTTAAATAAATACACTATTGGCATGGACAGAGCTTGCGTATCTGTTGGAGTTAATGAAAAAGCAAGTGAAATTGCAAATGAAAAAAATTCATCTGAATATGAAACAGCTCTTCATACTTTGACAGATGGACAATTCGGCACGGTATATGAAGGGGTAGATAAAAATGGAAACGTTGGCTTTATCCATATATCAGGCTACATCGACAATGATGCCGGATATACGAATTCTGATATCGTTAATTATATTACCAACAATCTTCAAATTAAGGATTTGACTCTTGTTGGTACAGAAGACGAGTGTATTCACGATGAACAAGGCATGGGAGGAATTTGATTGAAAAAACAGTATATCTATCCCCAAAACATGAGGGCGTCTGCAACTTTGTGGCTGTGGTCATTAAAGGATTTTGTTGTAGTTATAATCGGTGCATTATTTTCAGCTATTGTATTAGTAACCACAAAATTGATGATTCCGGCTGTACTTGTCGGAACATATGCTCTTTTATCAATTCGTGCGGACGGAACAACAATGCTTGATTTCATTAAATATGGAATCAAGTTTTTTATTTCAACACAACAATATTACGAATGGGGTTTGAAAGACGAAACACTCCCCAAACAGAATAAAACAAAAGTAGGTGATGAAAATGGCAAAAAAGAAAAGTAAAAATACGGTTCAAGACCTTATTGGTATTGAAACATTTACAAAAAGAGGTATAAAAACAGCTCACGGTGAGCTTGTTTATTACCTTATCAGTCCAACGAATATTTCTGTTCTTTCAAAAGAAAATATCGAAATCAAAATATGGCATTTAATGCAGGTATTGTCTGCTCAACCAAACATTGAAATTTCCTGCATTGATTCATGTGAAAGGTTTGATGATAATAAAAACTTTATGCTTGATCGACTGGCTAATGAGCAGAATTCAAGTGTTAGGAAATGTCTTGAAAAAGATATTGATTATCTTGACAACATCCAAATTGAAATGTCAACAGCTCGACAATTCATGATGGCTGTTCGTTTTAGAAAAGAAAAAGAAGAACAGAAATTCAATCAGATTAACCGAGTGGAAAAAGCAATTGCCGAACAAGGCTTTGAAGTTAAACGAATGAATAAAGATGATATTAAGCGCTTTCTTGCTATTTACTTCGGAGCTTCAATGCAGGGCGAATTGATTCCCGATGTTGACGGAGAGGACGGATTTGATGAAGAAAAACTCAAAAAGGCGGTGGTATAAAGTGACACAAGCAATTTTAACTGTAGTTATCATTATTGCCTTTGCTTTCGCTGCCTCTGTTTTTACATATCTCACTATATGCGGTGTACAGGATTCTAATGACCAAAAGGAATTTGACAAAATCGCACAGACAATAAATGTATCAAACAAAGATGATTCAAGCGATGAAACAAACGGAGTATATGAATTGATGCTTAAAAATAAAGATTGCATTGGTTGGTTAAAGGTTGCGAATACGGATATTGATTATCCTGTTATGCTTACCAAAGATGAACCGGAATACTATTTACGCCGTAATTTCAATAAGTCATATTCATATATGGGAACGCCTTTTATGGATGCCAACTGTAATATCGGTATTTCAAAAAATCTTATTATTTACGGTCATAATATGAAGAACGGCAAAATGTTTGCATCTCTTATGAAATTTAAGAACAAAGAATATTTTGACGAACATCAAAGCGTCGAATTCATCACACCTAATGAGAAAGCAATTTATCATATTATATGTGTTGCTAAAGTTAAAGCTGATGATTCATGGTATTCGTTTATCGATGATTTAGGCGAAGATGATTACAACGAAAAAATCAAGGAGTTATACTCAAAATCGTTGTATCGCTCAAATTATGAATTCGGATACAATGATGAGTTTTTGACATTGTCCACTTGTGAGTATTCTCAAAATGACGGAAGATTGATATTGATTTGTGTTAAAAGTTGATTTTAAGGAAGGAAGTGTGTATAATGATTAATGAAAATAAATTAGGAAGGAGCGTTGTTATGAACTACACTTTGATGCATAAAAACATAAAAGTAGCCGATTTATCATTAGACGAAGAAACCGGTTCAATCGTTAAAATAGGCGAAATATATAACTTTGCTCACCTTCCTATCGGTACAACTAAAGATAGCTTGTCTGCTGACAGAGCTTTGCTCAATAAATGGTGGACCGATCGCTCAATTCCTGCAAGCAGATCGGGTGTAAGAGATGCACTTGAAATTTTGCGTGTAAGCACTCCAAAACTGCTTTTGGCAAAATGCTATGGATTAAGCCTTTCGGATCAGTATTGGGTTAAGCCTATTAATTCTGATTTGGAATGGGAAGTCGTAAATTTCTTTGACAATGATTTTTCAGAAGATGTCGGTGATATTCTGTTCGGAAAGGCAAAGGATTCTGAAAATATCAGTTTGAATTCACCTGACAACACATCTGACGGTTGCTTAAAGAAAAGATGGAAAATAATTAATCAAAAGCGTTGTCTTCTTAAAGCAGGCAGTTTGCCATATGAACAACAGCCGTTTAATGAGGCTATTGCATCATTGATTATGGATAAATTGAATATAGATCATGTCAGTTATTCCGTTATGGTTGATGATGAAAAGCCGTACAGTGTTTGCGAAGATTTTATTTCAAGAGATACAGAACTTGTTACGGCTTGGAAGATTTTGCAAAGGTATCCTAAACCTAATCATTTGTCTGTTTATCAGCATTATATTAACTGTTGCAAATCTTTGGGCATTGATGACATCGTTGATAAAATCAATCAAATGATTGTAGTTGATTTTATTATAGCCAACGAGGACAGACACCTCAATAATTTCGGTCTTGTCAGAAATGCAAACACGCTTGAATGGATTGATGTTGCACCGATTTTTGACAGTGGCTCATCGCTCGGTTATGATAAAGTTACACCGAATATGGATAAACAATCATTGATAGTTTGCAAGCCGTTCAAAAAGACTTATTTTGAACAGTTAAAATTAGTCACCTCTTTTGATTGGATAGACTTTGACGCTTTGAAAAACATCGACAATGAAATACTCGGCATATTGAATGATGCCGATGAAAATTTAATTGATGATGCAAGAAAACAAAAAATCATATCTTCAATCAACCAAAGAATAGAATATATCCATAATCTTGCTATGGAAAAAACTTGGCAAGCCAATGACGACATTGCCGAAGATGTTGAAAACGATGTCGCTGAAGATTATTCATCATTTGATATGTCAATGTGAAAATTTAAATAATACTTATGAAAGACTATAACTCATTATTAGAGCTATGGTCTTTTTTATTGGAGGAAAAATGTTTAAGAAAAAGAATAAAGAATTAACCGAAGAAGAAAAGGAAGTAATTCGTACAAAATCATTTTTTGATATGATTCTGCCGTCTACAATAAAATTTTCAACAGACCATTATGTATGCGGTGATAGTTACAGATGTGTATGGGCAATCAAGGAATATCCGCCTACTACGGAAGAACTTGCTTTGTTTTCAACTCTTGCGGACAGAAACAATTTAACTATTCATTTGTATTCTCGCATGGTTGATGCTATTGAGCAGAGAAAAATCATACAAAATGCTACAAGAAAAAACAAACTTTCAACTGGTTCAAACGATGTTCAGGAAAATATTACAGCCGAGGGCAATCTTGAAGATGTTGTCAATTTGATAGCCGAACTTAGAAAGAATAAAGAGCCGTTGCTACATTGTGCTGTATTTCTTGAATTGAAGGCTGACAGTATGCAAAAACTTCGTGAGTTGCAATCTGAAATTCAAATGGAACTTACAAGGTCAAAGATGTCTGTTGATAGGCTTACACTAAGACAAAAGGAAGGCTTTTTAACTGTGTTGCCTGTCGGATACAATATCTTTAGAGAACAGTTTGAGCGTGTACTCCCTGCAAGTTCGGTTGCGAATTTATATCCATTTAACTATTCAGGCAAAACGGATCCTAAGGGTTTGTTTATCGGCAGAGATAAATACGGCACAAATATTCTTGTTGATTTTGATAGGCGTGCTGAAGATAAAACCAACTCAAATTGTTTGATTCTCGGTAACTCCGGTCAAGGCAAGTCATTCCTTTTGAAACTCATTCTTACAAATTTCAGAGAATCAGGCAAAAGAGTTATTTCACTTGATCCCGAAGCGGAATATGAAGAATTGACGAAGGCTCTCGGCGGTTGTTATATCGACTTTATGAGCGGCGAATATATCATCAACCCTCTTGAACCCAAGTCCTTTGGTGATGCCGATAAGGAATACGATCAATTCACACCCGAAGCATTCCGCAGAGTAACAAGGTTAAGTCAGCATATTGCCTACTTGAAAGACTTCTTCAGAGCATATAAAGACTTCTCGGATGAACAACTTGATACATTGGAGATTATACTTTCTAAATTGTATCAAAATTTCGGTATAACCAACTATACCGATTATGATAAGTTAAAGCCAACAGATTATCCGATTATGGAAGATTTATATGCTCTGCTTGAAAAGGAATACAAGGGCTATCAACATAATCAAAAGAATATTTATCGTGAAGAAACATTACAAGAACTTTGTCTTGGACTTCATTCTATGTGTGTAGGTACGGAATCAAAGTATTTCAACGGTCACACAAATATTATTGATGATACTTTCCTTTGCTTTGGTGTTAAAGGTTTGATGGATACCAATCGTAGGCTTAAGGATGCAATGCTTTTTAATGTTCTTTCATATATGACAAATGAATTGCTCGGTAAAGGCAATACTGTAGCTGCTATTGATGAACTGTATCTATTCCTTACTAATATGACGGCTATTGAATACATACGAAATGCATCAAAGCGTGTTCGTAAAAAGGAAAGCTCGGTTATTCTTGCGAGTCAGAATATTGACGACTTTTTAATTGAGGGCGTTAAGGAATATACAAAACCGCTTTTCTCGATTCCGACACATCAATTTTTGTTTAATGCAGGAAGTGTTGAACCAAAGGTATATATGGATGTACTGCAAATTGAAGAGTCTGAGTTCGAGAGGATTCGTTATCCCGAACGAGGAACTTGTTTATTCCGTTGCGGTAATGAACGATACTTACTTCAAGTTATCGCACCTGAGTTTAAGCAGATTATGTTTGGTAAAGCCGGCGGCAGATAATTTGATTGTTATTAAGGAGGTGTTTATATGGCAGTAAGTGCTGCAACAGTTGCTAAAATTACATCAGCAGTAGCAAGCGATAAAAATGCAAGGAAAGTTATAGGCGTCATTATCGGTTCAGTTATTGGACTTTTGCTTATTCCTTTGATTGCATATATGGGTATTATTGGCAATATGGATTCTATCGAAATAGACACCAACCAAGTACAGCAATCAATAGTTCAAAATATGTCAGCAGAAGAAAAAGCCAAGTTACAGCACATTGAGGATGTAATGACCGGTATATCAAAAGAATGCTCAAAGCGAAAACTAAAAAGTATTGTAGGTAAAAAGGCACAGGCGGTTTACGCTTGTGCCTTTTATGATGTCGAGAAGTCTGATAATGACTTTATTTCAAAACTTGTTGATTGCTTTGAACAGGCAAAGGACGACAACGAACTACTTAATATGTTGAATTCCGCTTTCGGTACGAATATATCAGCCGAGGATTTCAGTCACTTAATGTCTGTAATTTCAAATACCGTTATCGATATTGATTTGAGTAACACAGATAAGAATAATCTTGATTTAGTTAAATGGGCACAAATGGCTTATGAAAATAAATGGGGTTATGTTTGGGGTTCGCACGGCAATGTTTTAACCGCAAATGAACTTAAAAAACTTGAAAAAACATTCGGCTCTCATGTTACCGATAAAGAAGAATATATTAAGTCTCATTGGCTCGGCAGACGAACTTCTGACTGTGTTGGATTAATTAAAGGCTACGGCTGGTATGACGAAACAAGTGGAACTATTAAGTACGGAACAAACGGTATGAAAGATGTAACCGCTGACGGTATGTTTAACGCTGCTGTTGAGAAAGGACCTATAAGTACCATGCCTGATATACCCGGTATAGCGGTATGGCATCAAGGACATATAGGTGTGTATATCGGAAACGGATATGTGATTCACGCAGCGAATACATACGATGGTGTAATCAAAACTCCGATTACTTCAAGCGGCTGGACTCATTGGCTCAAAGTTCCGTATATTAACTATATTGAAAAAACGGAGGCCGATTCAAATTGAGTATTTCAAATGAAAGACAAAACGAAATTCTCGGCAATGTTCTTGATTGGTTTTCAGAACATTATGAGCAAGAAGAATTGCTCAACATATTACACGATAAACTTGGAATGACTGATAGTGAGATCGATTTCTTTGGATTTGATTTTGATAGCGATATTGAAGATAAAAAAGATCTCTCAATCGTCCATTTCCATAATGATGATGAAGATTATTGTTTGACAACTGATGCACCATTTTATCTTTGGGAAGCTGCTAATGCATATGTTAATACAATTAAGGATGTTAAAGACCGATGGAGTCTTGACAGTATTGCCGAAAACATTGCTGATGGCATAATGATAGATGAACGCATTTATCCGATACTTTGTAAGTCAATGGCACCGGATGGAAACATTGTATCTGTTGTTGACTTTAATCTTTCGGACAATGAATTATTTATCAAGTACAACAGAGATGATTTTTGGTATAAGTTTCATCTTAACGATATTTGCGATGCATATAATCAAGCAACATCAACACCGGGATTAAGTCAAGTAATGCAAAAGCGAATATTTCTTGAAACCATTGCTGAAAAGGATTTACAGATAAATCCGGATGAGACTAATGCTTTAGGCATTCCAAATATGTAAACGAAAAGCGGTATCAATCACGATACCGCTGATTTTTTATTAAGGAGGTATTATTTTGGTTATAAATACAGTTATGAGAAGAAAAGATTCTCAAGTTGATTTGCAAAAATGTGTAGTAGAAAAAGCAATTGAAATATCACAGGCGGAATTTTCGGCTTTGTGTAATGGCTTGCTTGAAGATAAGGATTACATATCAAAATATAAAGATCTTATGAGAATTGACAATAACGGGATAACACATTGTCTGCTTGTTTTAGGGTCTGATACCGAAGACGGAATTCTCATAAACAGCGAAGGCTATAATTATGCTCGTTATTCAGCATATATTCCTAATATTAAGCAGAACGTGACACTTGGACAATTCCCGGCTCTTGAATCATTCAATAAGCGAATGATTGATGTAACCAATAGCATAATGAACCAAGCAATTGCAAGCTGTGAAGAATCGGGCGATCCCGAATACAGAGTTGATATTAACAAATACAACCGAGTCGGAGAACCTGCCGTGTATCCTGCATTGATTGATGATATGCTTCGGGATTTAGGTAATGTCGATGAAACAATTCTATACTCCGATAGTATTGACTTAATGCTTAACAGTAAAGCAATTGACATCCCTTTTGATTATTCCGATGAGGATTTTACAGACATTGAAATTTTATGTGCAAGACATGTGCTTTGGCTTTATGGCGGTGAAGGTGAAAAAATGGATTTAAGTGGCAAGGCATTTTTGAATGTTGATTTTTCGGGCAAGGATTTGAATGGTGCTGATTTTGAGAATTGCAAGTTTTATCACTGTACTTTTGATAATGCGTCGCTTGTTAACTGTAATCTGCAAAATGCGTTGTTCAGTAACTGCTCTCTGTATAATGTAACAGCTGAAGAAGCAGAATTGCAAAATGCACGATTCTTTTCTTGTAACCTTGCCAAGGCATTTTTCACACATAGTAATTTCAAGGAAGCCGTACTTAAAAGCTGTCAAACAACAAGTTCAAGTTTTATGAATTGCTGTATTGAAAATATTGCATTAGAGGAAACGGACTTACCCAATGATGAAATGTTTGACAGCGAATCAGATTGGATTAAAAATGATATTCCGGATTTTGAGCCGAATATGTGAGGTGACAGTTATGGATAACTTGAATAAAAAGGCAAGGCTTATTGATGATTGGTCTTGGGTTTTATATGAAGATGGTTCGGGACATATCGAGAACTCAAAAGGCAAGCAATTTTGCAGTTTCGATTATACAACACAAGAGGTTAAGGACTTAAATAACCGATGGCAGTTTATGAATGAATATCCATACAGGACTCCGTGGGAAATGTTCAAGACCGATGTTGAAAATACGCTTGTTTCAAATGGTCTTGCTTCATATAACGATATTGTAAAATCAATTGCCAAGTTGGAGGAAAAGCTGAATATCAACAAGGATTTTCGATTATTTAATGGCAATCAATTTGTCGGTTGGAAATCATATTATGATTTGCCAAAAGTAGAAAAGGCATTATCGGATATGGAGGCTGCAATGAAAACTACAAACAGTTTTGATCTTTCAATTGCAGACAGATTATGCGATTCGTATCCTGAAGAGGCGGTTTGCTCAATGCTTACAGACAGCCAAAAAGAAATATTGATTTTGGGCGTAGAGTTTGAGCGTGATTTCGGCAATGATGTATCAGAAAACATATATGGGATATATAAGGCAATAACCGATGAAAATACAATGTTAAATGATACTCAACCTGAAATGACTATGTGAGGTGATGTTATGAAAAGGAATATATCCATTCCAATTGATGAAGAACGACTGACTACATTACGGATATATATGGAACAGAAAAATGTAGACCTTGAAGAGGAATTAACCAAGGCTATTGACTCTCTGTATCTAAAATATGTTCCGATAGCAGTTCGTGATTTTTTTGCTATGCGTGATGAAACTATGCAAGCGACTAAGAAAAAGAAATCAACGAAATCAGCAACCAAAAATGAGGAGGTATGAACATGAGTGATAGCGAACAAAAGGAAAGAATTGGCATCAGCATAGATAGTGTCACTCTCACAAAGGTGGACGCACAATTAAAAAAGTCCGGTGTGAAAAGCAGAAGTGAATACATTAATATTGCAGTTGATGCTTATCTTGATTTTCTAAATAATGAAACCATTCGTAATGTGGTTGCACCCATGTTTGAAACCGTGGTTAGTGCAAAAATCGAAGATTCTGAAAATCGAATTGCACGAATCATTTTCAAATTGGCTGTTGAGCTTTCAATGCTAATGCATATCACGGCAGTAAACGGAAATATAAGTGAGGCAAAAATGAAAGAACTTCGCCGACTTTGTACGGAAGAAGTAAGCAGACTCGGAGGGCAGATTTCCTTTGAGAATGCCTATCGTTTTCAGAATGAATAATGGCTCAGCTTATTGTTAAAAGTCCATATTTGCCACCGAATTCGACCGGTAAAATAGAGGGTTATTTACGATATATTTCAACTCGTGAAGGTGTTGAACAAATCAAGAAAAAAAATTCGGTGGCTTATTCGGATGAAGATAGAAAAGATATAATCAATGAACTGTTGAAGCTGTATCCTGATTCGGTTGATTTTCTTGAATATAAAGATTTCGAGAAAAATCCAAGCAGAGAAAATGCTGATGAGTTGATAACTCAAATCACGGAATCTCACGCTGACTTTTTTAGCGACAGAGGTACATATTTGAAATATATATCGGAGCGACCAAGAGTTCAAATTGTTTCTAAAACAGGCTTGTTTTCTGATGCTGAAATGGATTTGAATATTTCTCGTATATCAAGAGAAATATCAGAAAGCCAAAGCAATGTATGGACTCATATTATATCCTTAAAAAGAGAGGATGCTCAGCGACTTGGATATGACAGCGTTGAAAACTGGATACCGCTGTTAAGAAGCGAACGAAATTTCATAGCACAGCAAATGAACATTAAGCCTGATAACTTTAGATGGTATGCTGCTTTTCATAACGAATCCCATCATCCCCATGTTCATATGGTTGCTTATTCGGTTGAACCTAATGAGGCGTTCTTAAACGCTGACGGAATATCTAACATTAAAGGTGAATTAACCAAGCATATTTTTCGTCAAGATTTGATGTGTCTTTATGATAAACAAAACGAAAGCAGAGATAATTTACGACAAGTCGGAGAACAACAGATTTATGATATTATCAAGCAAGTGAATTCACGATTGTATGATAATCCAAAGATAGAAGCTTTGTTGGTTTCTTTATCGGAGTACCTTTCTGACTATGAAGGTAAAAAGGTCTATGGCTATTTCAGCACAAAGGGTAAACGCATAGTAAATTCCATCATAGATGAAATGGAAAAAGATTCAATAATTTCTGATTTGTATGAGACATGGTATTCATATAAAGAACAGATAATTGATATTTACAGCAATCAAAAGCTGGTTCGTGTTCCCCTATCGCAGAATAAGGATTTCAAGACGATAAAGAATGCTATTATAAAAGCTGCTGCCAATTTATCCATTGAACCGATTGATGAAAAAGAATATGAAAAAGACTCCATATTTCAGCCTGATATACCAAACGACTGCTATGTAGAAAAAGCGGAAGCAGTTGAGGAAACGGCAATCAATAATATTGTCACAGATAATGAAATCAAGCATAGCGAAGACTACCTTAGTTTAAAGGCAAGTGCTGAGCGTGGCAATGTATGGGGAAAATATAAAATGGCAAAGTATCTGCTTGATGATTCAAACTTGGAATATAATCCAACTTTGGCACTATCATACATGTACAAATCCGCTTCCCAAGGATTATCAATAGCCGAATATATGCTTGGCAAATTACTTATTGTCGGAGCGGATGTTGAGCAGGATGTTTTGACTGGAATTGCATGGTTAGAAAAAGCGGCAAACGAAAGGAACTCATTTGCACTATACTTCTTAGGCAAAACATATTTACAGGGCATATATGTTGAACAGGATATAGATAAAGCAATAACCTATCTATATCTTGCATCTGAGGAAAGCAACCATTTTGCCGAATACACTCTTGGTAAGTTACTCATAAATGGAAAAGTAGTTCAACAGGATGTTTCTGCGGGTTTGGATTTTATAAAGAAATCCGCAGATGGCAATTTCAAGCCTGCACAATACTACTATGGAAAGTTATTGTTTATGGGCGAGTTCGTAAATAAAAACATTCCTTTGGCTATAGCGTATTTGACTGCTTGTGTTGATGACGATGACAAATATGCATCATATCTTCTTGGACGAATATATCAAACCGAGCAAGGATATGTCGATTATAAAAAAGCTATTGAATACTTTGTTCATTCAGCCGATAACGGCAATGATTTCGCCTATTACCAGCTTGGCAAAATGTATTTATATGGTTTGGGTGTCGATTCAAATCTGTCACAAGCGGTTTCTTTATTGCAGATTTCCGCTGATATGAACAATCAATATGCTCAACTTTTATTAAAACGCATATCTGAAGGCAAGATCCATTCTTGCAGTTCTGCTTGCTTAAGTCTTTTTTATCAACTTGGTAGGTTATTCAAAAACAATGTAGATAATCGCCGTAAGGCAGACAGTATTAAAAATGACAAGAAGTTAATGAGTAAAATTCAAGAAAAGAAAATTGCTCACGGCTTGAAAATGTAGAAAAGTACATTTAATTGGACTGTAATCGGCATGATTATTGCAGAGATTTTTTGTTTGTGCTATTATTCAATCGTAGGGAGCTTCCGCCCTACATAAATGCTTAAATCCCTTATTTAAGCATAACAATAAGAAGTCATCATTCAATTGGTGACTTCTTTCTTTTTTTAAGGAGGTAAAATGAACGATATAAATATAATGCCACTTATCATGGCATTCGTTATTATGGCAGTTATTCTTGGCGGTATTACTATAGTCAGTCACATATACTCTCTTAACAGAATTAAAAGTAAGACAGTTGGAGATGGTCAACACGGAACGGCACGGTGGGCCACAAAGGCTGAAATTAGGCGTGCTTATGAGCACATCGTTTATACACCTGAGAAATGGAGGAAAGAGGCACAAAGGGGCGTACAACCGTCAACAAGCGATGGAAAGCCTCTGCCACAAGGATTACTTGTAGGGAGAGATAAAACAGGAGCTTTAATTGATACAGGAGATGTTCATGCACTTATGATTGGTGCTGCCGGTGTAGGTAAAACGGCGTTTTGGTTATATCCCGAAATTGAATATTGTTGTGCTTGCGGAATGTCATTTCTTTCTACTGATACAAAAGGTGATGTTATGCGTAATTATGCAACAATAGCAGAGAAGTATTATGGATATAAAATAAGTGTAATAGACTTGCGTAACCCTACAAGGAGTAACGGCAACAATCTATTACATTTGGTTAATAAGTACTATGACCTTTATCGTGAGAATCCAGATTCGTTGATGTATAAAGCCAAAGCTGAAAAGTATGCAAAGATTATCGCTAAGACAATCATAATGTCCGGTATGGATGGGGCCTCATTCGGACAAAACGCATATTTCTATGATGCTGCAGAAGGATTGCTTACAGCGACAATTCTTTTAGTTGCTGAATTCTGCCAAGCCGACGAGCGTCATATTGTATCTGTATTTAAAATTATACAGGAACTGCTTGCCCCTTCTAATATGAAAGGTAAAAACAAATTTCAAGCGCTCGTTGAGCTTTTACCGGATGAGCATAAAGCAAAATGGTTTGCAGGAGCAGCGCTTAATACTTCGGAGCAGAGTATGTCATCGGTAATGTCTACTGCTCTTTCTCGTCTTAATTCATTTCTTGACTCGGAACTCGAACAGATTCTTTGTTTTGACACCGAAATTGATGCAGAGGAATTTTGCAATCAAAAAAGTGCAATATTTCTTATTATGCCAGAGGAAGATCCAAACAAGTTCTTTATGATTTCACTTATCATTCAACAGCTATACAGAGAAATCCTTTCGGTTGCTGATGAGCAAGGTGGCAAATTAAAGAATCGCTGTGTATTCTTGTGCGATGAGTACGGAACATTACCAAAGATTGAATCGGCTGAAATGATGTTCTCCGCATCTCGTTCTCGAAGACTTCAAATCGTTGCGATTATTCAATCATTGCAACAGCTCGAAAAGAACTACGGCAAGGAAGGTGCCGCAATCATTGTTGATAATACTCAGCTCACTATATTTGGCGGCTTTGCTCCAAACTCTGTTACTGCCGAGTCAATGTCAAAGGCTCTTGGCAGCAGGACTGTTATGAGCGGTTCAGTCAGTCGCAGTGTTAATGATCCTTCACAGTCACTTCAAATGATTGAACGACCTTTGATGACTGCCGATGAGCTTAAATCAATGCCCAAAGGACAATTTATTGTTATGAAAACGGGCGTTTATCCTATGAAGGTAAAACTGCAATTATTCTTCAAGTGGGGTATTAGATTTGAAGAAGCATACGCTGTTAATGAACGAGGCAATCGTACAGTTAAGTATGCATCGTCAAAAAAACTAATAAGCAGTATACTTGAAAAATATCCGCATACTTCAAATAAAGAAAATCGACCGTATGCACCTCCCGGTGAATACAGTGAAAGTTCTGCACCGCCTGTTAGCGTTGCTATTTTGAACGCTGTTAAGCAAGAACTTGATAAACATGATACTGAATTAAGAACACAGAGTACATTTGAACAAATTAGAAATTCAATAAAAGCTAACTAATATTTGCTTTAATGTCCTCATTTTTGTACCACTAAATCAAATTAATTGAAATCACCATTTTACTGTGCTATAACAGAATTGTAAAAACTATTCTGTTAAGGAGGAAGTCATATGGCTAAAACTAAAATTAAAGCAAATTCGATTCAAGAGTTATGCAGTATTGCAAAAGCGAAATTACTCTTAAAATCAGAAGAAGATGTTGAGGTGAGTTGGACATCTGAATCTAAACGAATGAATGTAATCATTGAGGTCAAGTCATAAAAACGGAGTCTTTGCCGAAAGGTAAAGACTCTTTTTTCTTTTGCCATGAAACAGCAAGTGATTTTTGTTTACATATTTCTGCATAAATGGTAATATATAAGCACATAAATTAAGGAGGTAAAATTATGTTGAAACCTATGCGTTTGGAAGACTTAAAAGACATGGATTTAGACGATGAAATATTAGAAGACTACTCGGATAAATCCTCATTTAGTAATTACTCAAAATCTATTGCAATTAAAATAGCATATTTACTCGGTGTCCGGCAGGATTTTATATTTACAATTGATGATTCTGCCGAAGACATATTTAACGAGCTAACAGGCAACATGGATGCCACAATTATACGAGCGTTAAATAACTTGCGAAGCAATATTATTTTAAATTTCAAGCGAATCAGCCGTACAATTAGAATTTCTGCCAATGACTATCAGCCCATATATAAAATAGATATTTTAGAGAATGATTTTAAAACTTTAAAAAAATATAATATAGAAATTACTACAGGGCGACAGGATTTAAATGAATACTTAGAGAGAATCAATACTGAAATTCAAAGGCATATAGATTTTGTATCAACACTCTTTCCCGATTGGATTGAATTCAAACATATAAAATTCATGTTTAATATGCCAACTAATAAAATTAAGGAGGAGTCCGAAAAGTATCAAAGCAATCAAAATTATTATCCTTATAAAAGATATTTTTATTGGCGCAAGCCTATTGAAAGCGGAAACATTTTGATTTCCGATGTAAAATTACTTTATTTAATATATCAAAATGACAAAGCCTATTTTCAAGATGCGGATCGTGTAGTTGATGCAAGTGATAATGTAAAAAACAATATTAATCATTTTATAAATAACGGTAACAAAATCCAAATTTTTGTTGACGGCGAAAACTGCGATCCTTATCGCTTGGCTGCTATGTTTGATAGCCTTAAGGGTTATGAAATACAAAAGATTGATAAAGTCATTGTTTATTATGATGAACTCAACTCATCAAAGGCTTGGCTGCAACTTAAATTCTTTACATATAATGTAGAAGTTGAAACCATTGCTGTCGAGCGTATTAAAGAGGACAAGTCACTTGTAGATCACAAGCTCGTTGCCGGTGTTTCAAAAGCAGTATATAAGGATGAAGTGGATTCTATAATTCTTGCTTCAAGTGATTCGGACTTTTGGTCTGTTATCGAGGATGTTGATGCAAATTATCTTGTTCTTCTTGAAAAGACAAAATGTGGTTCTGACTTCAAATCACTTCTTTGGAATAACAATATTTTCTATTGCTATCTTGATAAGTTTATGACACCTGAAAAGGACAAGTTCTTTGATATAGTGTTCAAGAAAGAACTTGAAAAAGTAATTGCAAACTCATTTGTTTTGCCAAATGCAGAGCAAATCTTTAGAGAAGCACTTACGCAAACTCGTGCCTCATTATCGTCTACGGCGAGAGACCACCTTTACAACACTACAATGAACAATCTTAAGTTGGTGCTTAATAACAATGGTACTTTTTCAATAGAGATTGCAAAATAGAGAAATAAAGTAGTGGACTTTGCGTTTCAAACGACACCTCAGTGTAAGGTTCGAATCCTTATACCTCTGCCACAAAAAAGAGCTGAAAATTCAGCTCTTTTTTCTTTTACCCAGCCCTGATTTTTCAGGGCATTTTTTATTTTAGCCTTTTATATTGTTTATCCATCAAAAATGCAAAGGTAGCCATCAAAAAAAATAAAGCGATCTGTTTTAGTGCAGATCGCTTTATTAACATATAAAATTATTTACGAGAGTTTTCAATAAAAATTTTCTTTAATTCTTTATGCTCTCTATATAGGTTGGGGAATATTTCTTTAGTCAAACTATTCGTTAAGAGAGTATTGTATATATTTTTAAAACAGCTATCACAAATAGTTATACTTTCATCGCTTTTTATTGTAATCGTATAATTTGATTTCGTCCATCTTCCACACATAAAGCACCTATGTTTGCCCTCGTTTCGAGTTATTTTTATTAACCCAACCTCGGCTTTTTCTAATTTCGTATCTTTCACTAATTTCAACATTACTTTACATAATGCGGAATAGCAATCAAAGCAAAGTGCATAACTGAATCCGTCTACTCTGCCGGTACAGAAAAATGCCTGTGCTTGTTTGTTTCCGTGTAAAGAACATTTCAAATCATATAATGAGCAGTGCTGATTTACTTTCAGCCTATTTACCGGAGCAGCATTCAATAAATCAGGCATAACAACAAGGTTGTTTTTGTCTTTGATTCTGTTCCTTTTTGATAAATATTTGTTCATTCGGATAAGATTTAGTTCAAGAGCTTTTTCGTGCGGAATTACAGAATCTCTGGAATAGTTTTTATTTTGGTATTTTTTATTGAGCCAATAATGAGTTATGTTTTTCCATAAATGTGAACACTTTTTAAAACTTGTTTTGTATGTTTCATAATAAAAATAATTTACAGCATTAACTTTACGATAGAAACTCAAAAAATCTTCATCACTCATGACTATTTTGTAATCTAAAATCTTTAATTCATTTTGATCGTCATTGATTTTATTTACAGATACATCTATTTTGCTTTTGGTGATTGTCGAGATATGTTCTATTCCTTTGAGATAGCAATATAAAATTTCTTGCAAATTTGCACTGCAATATTTGCACAAAGATATAACCTTTTCTCCCTGATTAAATATGATAACCATTCCATCTGTTGTAGTATTACAGTTATTACACTTAACTGTTTCCTCAACTATATAGATAAAATAACTATGGTTTGTAAACTTAGAACTTCTCATATTTTCTCATCCTTTCATCGCAGTTAATTAAGACTTGCGTAACAAATTTTTATAGAGAAAATGCATTAAATCTATAGAAGCGTAAAAAAGCGTTTCACTTTTAAAACTAACATTTATATCAAATTAAATAAATAAAAAGTGCAAAATTATCGAAAAAATCGACAAAATTATAGTAAAACAAAAAGAATGAAGCTATAAATTGTATAGCTTCAGCGTGATAAACTTAAATATCAATAAAATAGAATATGAATATAACTGCGTGTTTTTATGAACAATAAAGACACACGCTGGATTTAAATATTAACACTCGTTAGATTGAACTTATTTGATACAGTATTTACAAGATAGATTTTTGTTATCTATCTTTTTAATATTATATAGTATTAAAAAGAAAAAATCAATACTATTAGTTGGTATGACTTCCTTATAGTGCGTGTAAGTAAAAACAAACACAATCTATACTATTAGTTGTTGAAACACACTTAAGGAGGTATTGAGATGAAACTTGATACAATTGGTAAGAATATAAGAAAATTTCGTGAAATAAAGAAATTGCGTCAAGAAGATTTGGCAGAAAAAACGGATTTGACAACTAATTATATAGGTATGATTGAGCGAGGAGAAAAAATCCCCTCACTTGAAACTTTCATAAATATATTAAACTCTTTAGGTGTTTCAGCTGATATGGTTCTTTCAGATGTACTTGATAATGGATATACAGTTAAGGATTCATTGCTTAATGAGAAACTTGAAAAACTTGTACCGGAGGACAGGAACAGAATTTATGAAGTAATTGATACGATGATGAAACATTCAAAGCAAATTCTTCCATAAATATTATTTTTCTCTTGTCGACAAATTTCTTGGGACTTCGACATAAATATTATGCTATAACTATAACTGTCAGTGATGATAATACACAATCAGTGATAGAGAGGAATTATAATATGGAAGAAATCTTAAAACAAATAGCATTAGAAAACCGAACAACAGTTGGTTCGGTAAAAAAAGAAATCGAGTTTGCAATTCATGAAGCGATGAATAATTCACAAACAGATTCAAAAAATTTTTGGAATGAACTTTCCTATGACGGCAAAGAACCGTCTGTTGAAACAGTAATTGCCGCGCTCGTATCACAAGTTATTTGCGAAATTAATTCGTAAATAGCATACAACTTTTAATGCTCTCACTAAGTATTTAGTGAGAGTATTTTTATTTAATTTACAATCCATTTGACTTGTCTGTGCAATTAATGATATAATCTTGTTGCCAGGAAAATTTCATATTCATAGTTTTCGGAGAACCAAGCGTGGCTTTTTATCTTTTGATAAAAACACACGCTTCTTTGTCATACGCTTGGTTTTTCCAAACTATGAAATTTTCCTGGCAGAAAGTTTGAAGCAAGTGTTTTTTGGGCGTAGCTTCGGCTACGCTCTTTTTGCTTTTCTGTGGTGATTTCAATGGATTATAAAAGCCAAACATGTTGTTTTACAGGGCATCGTGACATTGCCCCATATACGCCAGACACGGTCTTTGAACAGACGAAGGCTGTCGTTACCCTGCTCGTTTCTAAAGGTTTCAAATACTTCGGTACAGGCGGTGCTTTGGGGTTTGACACCATTGCTGCACAGGCTGTTTTGTCGGTTAAGGAAAGTCATCCCGAAGTTAAACTCATCTTAGTGTTGCCATGTGAAAACCAAACGAAATATTGGAAGCGACAAGATATTGATGTGTATAATGATATTAAGTCGAGAGCTGATAAGGTGAAGGTCCTTTCTGTGCATTACTATAACGGATGTATGCAAAAGAGAAACAGACACCTTGTTGATTGTAGTTCTGCTTGCATTTGCTTTCTGACAAAGCACGAGGGTGGCACGGCATACACTGTTGATTATGCAAAACAAAAGGGCCTTTATTTAATAAATGTTGTTGAAGAAATTGAAGGATAGCCAAGTTTATTTCTCGACTATCCTTTTCTTTTTCGCCACTTCCTGTTGTGTTCAATCTCATTAGTGGCAAGTCATATTTGGCGAAAATGTTGTCTTTTATAATATCCCTTTGATAAGATTATACACAAGGTTTTAGGAATCGTAATAAGAAACTTTGGAGTTTGAAGAGTGGCTTGAGAGTAGCTTTCCGAATAGAATCAAGAAAAACAAATATCTATAATTAACCTTACGGAGCCGTTCGGGTAACAGCTCCGTTTTGTTTTGAGTTTTTCTTGCTTTTCCCTTATAAATCCGCAATAATCATTGCTTTTAAGCGTTCTGTGTGATATACTAAACTTGTATAATTGTAACTATCTGAAAGCGAGGAAAATCTAATGGATTCTAACATCGAGCGCTGGTACTCAATGAAAGAAATATGCGAATATCTTGGCGTCAGCCGTGATACCGTACTTGATTGGATAGAAAGAAGAAATATGCCCGCAGCAAAAATCGGACGCCTTTGGAAATTCAAAGTCAGCGAAATTGACGCTTGGATGAAGTCCGGTATTGCAGCGGATAAATAATCAAATTTCGGAGGTGCAATATGGTACTTGAAAATAAATTAGGGCTTATCGATTCTGCCGAACTCGCACGAGAGGAAGAGCGAATCAGTAAAAAGAAAGCTGTTAATTTATTTGACTTTGCCATTCTCAAGCTACATTCTGACGGAACATATAAGACCTTAGCTGCTATTCACAAATACTTGTTTGAAGATATTTACGACTTTGCAGGAGAGCTGCGCACGGTCAATATGGCAAAAGGCAATTTTCACTTTGCACCGCTTATGTACTTGCAAGCGGCACTTGAAAATATCGACAAAATGCCGCAGTCAAATTTTGATGAGATAGTAGATAAATATGTTGAGATGAACATTGCTCATCCTTTTCGTGAGGGAAACGGTCGCAGCACTCGCATTTGGCTTGACCATATCTTGAAAACCGAAATCGGCAAAGTTATAGACTGGAGCAAGGTGGATAAAGAGGACTACTTGCTTGCAATGGAACGCAGTCCGATTAAAGATGTAGAGATTAAAGTGTTGCTAAAAGGTGCGCTTACCGACGAAATAAACAGCCGTGAGGTCTATATGAAAGGTATCGACTACAGTTACTATTATGAGGGGTATACAACCTTTAAGGCTGAAGAATTATAAAAACATTTCCAATACTTTGACTGATTCGGGGGGTGTAATCATTTGAAAACAGATACAATTGAAAAGATTGCGTTACAATTAATTGATAAAAACGACACAAAAGCTAAAGAAATTATCAACAGTGAATATCCGTTTGAGTATTCCAAGCGTTCAAAAAGAGGAGTTACGGATAAAATAAGATTTAAGCAGTGCATAAAAGATGGGTTTATTGACAGATACAGTGGCGAACGATTGGTTAATCCAGGTATATTAAAAGTAATTTCTTATTACTGTCCTAATGAATTTCCATACCAACAGCATTGGAAAATGGATGCCTGCCATATTGCATATTGGGAGCTAATTCCGTCAATTGACCACATTAAACCGATTGCTTTGGGTGGTGCCGACGGTGAAGAAAATTATGCAACAACATCAATGATGCATAACTTAATTAAAAACAATTGGACTTTAGAACAATTACAGTGGTCGCTTCATCCGCCGGGAAATATAAAAGAGTGGGATGGATTAACTCAATTATTTATATCTTTGGTTGAATCCGATAAGCAATTATTAAATGATTCCTACATAAAAAAATGGTATCTTCTTTCTAAAAAAGAAGATTTATAAAATATTATTCTTGAAAAGAAACGAGGTGCAAATATGGCGGATAAAAATTGGCAATTTGAGCTTGAAGAATATATAAAGCAAGGCGAACCCGACAAAGCCGAAAAAAGCGAAGCGTGGCAAACAGCCATCGGTTTGCAGGCTGTTGACGGGCTGAATACTTCTGACTATTTGTTAGACACCGCCAAAGAGCATATCGAGGGTAAAATCACCATTGACGAAGCGCAGAAGCGTATTCACAGTTACTATGAGCAGCGTTCTGTACGCACCGAAACGGAAAATGGAACCAAAGAAGCGGACATTGTTTCGGCAAGAATTGCAAAGTTGTTGGGAGAAAAGGCGTTTCAATTTTCTCCTGCTGAGTGGCTTTCGATTCATCGCAGATTGTTCGAGGGCGTGTTCAGTCACGCAGGACAAGTCAGGCAGTACAACATCACAAAGAAAGAGTGGGTACTAAACTGCGATACTGTTACCTATGCGGATTGGAACAGTATTAAGGAAACTTTGGACTATGATTTTTCCACCGAAAAACAGTTTTCTTATGAGGGCTTGTCGGTTGATGCGGCTGTAAAGCATTTGGCTAAATTTGCTTCGGATATTTGGCAAATTCACCCGTTCAGCGAGGGAAACACCCGTGCAACTGCCGTATTTATGATAAAATATATGAAAACATTCGGCTTTAGCGTAAACAATGATGCATTCGAGAAAAATTCTTGGTATTTCCGCAACGCTTTGGTTCGTGCAAATTACAATAACCTGCAAAAAGGCGTCCATTCAACAACTAAGTTTTTGGAAATGTTCTTTTCAAATCTTTTGTTAGATACGCATTACGAACTGAAAAACAGATATATGCACATTGATTATGCGGAAAACAATTCCCAAAGTATCAGCTCAAAAGTTCCAAAGTATCAATTTGATACTTTAGACTGCACTTTAGAAGAACTTGCAGTTTTAGAATTGGTCGCAAAGAACCCGACAATAAAACAGCAAGAGCTTGTAGAAGCAACTGGAAAATCGATTGCAACGATAAAGCGAATTATGAAATCACTGCAGGATAAAAACTATATCCGCCGAGAAAGCGGCAAGAGATATGGTAAGTGGGAAGTTTTAGTATTGTAGGTAATTCATTTTTTAGATGAACTTGATAAATTAAGTAATTAAAAAAAGAGCCGAGAGGGGATACTTTTTGGCTCGTTTTTGTGAATTTCGTTATAATATTTTTGACAAGTGCTTATATAATGATTTTTCATATTAAGTCATAAGTGCAAATAATAATGCAAAATAACTCCTTGTAGGTGCAAATAATGAATGATGTTGCAAATTGTCAGAAAAAGTCAAATATTATGTTGCAAACTCTTGAAAAACAATGAAAATTATGATGCACAGTTAAAAAGGCGTTGGAGTTTGATTTCTCCAACGCTTTTGTTTTATATTTCTTTCATAAAAATGTTATCGATATCACCGTCATAATTTTCGAGCTCATCGATCTTGCAAAATCCGTATTTTTCGTAAAGACCGATTATATTTGACGGAATATAAACTTTATCAAATCCAAACTTGCGAGCGTGATTTATTGCAGATTGGATAAGTTTTTCACTGATTCGATTCCCTCGATATTCTTCGTCAACAAAAATTGAACTTATCCAAGGAAAATAGCGATTTTCGGGATAGTAGTCCGTTTCAAGAAAAGTACAAAATCCGATAATATTATTACCTCTCAAAGCTATAAAAATAACTTCAAAATCTTGAAAATTATATTGTTCCAATAGCTTAGCTAAATGCTTACCGACATTCCAAGAGCAATTATTCGCATAGGAGATCGTTTGATTCCAAAGATTACTGTTGTTTTTTAGTTTTTCGATTTTAATTTCAAAATACTCATAACATGAAACGCTATAATTTTTACCATCACTCGCAGTTGTTCGGAATTTTCGAACAACTGAATTTTCTTCAAGCTCGCCCTCTTCAAAAATATTTTTAATATGCTCACTTACATTTGATTTGCTCGTTTGGTAAAGTTCACATAATTGTGCCTGCGTCAACCATACCGTTTCATCAACAAATCGAACATCAATTTTTGTATCGCCGTCATCAGTTTGATAAATAACTATTTCGCCTTGATTGTTATCTTTATTCATTTCTTTAAGATCGGTTTTTTGTTCTTTCATAGCGATTTATCCTCCTTTTATCATGGTACCATAATTGGCTTTTATATACAACATTTTCTTGTCAATACAATCTGGGGCAGTTCGTTTTTAGATGAACTTAATAAATTAAGTGATTGAAAAATGAGCCAAGAGGGGATACCTCTTGGCTCATTTTTTGTGAACACACAACACTTATTTAAATTTTGATGATTATTTTATACTTTATTGAATTGGCTTTTCATTGAAAAACGCTTGAAACCCTTGAAAACAGTGGGTTTTTATCGTAAGCCTCAATCATTATATGATTATGATACATAGGTGCTTACGAGGGCTGTTTTTCCCTAAACCGCTATGCAAAATTCGTATGTAATCGGCTGAAGTTGGTTATTTTTAGCCCAATTTGTACGCTGAAATTGCACAGTTCGTACAGGACACATTACATTAACCATCTGGCCGCCTACGGAACCAGCCTGCTTAGAAGTCAGGTCGCCGTTGTAGCCCTGCTTCAGATTTACACCCACTTCTCAGTGCGTATGTTTACATATTAAAATGCACTGATTTTGGCAAGATATTCGACTAACTCGCTATATCTTGTCTATTAACTATATTTTCTTGAAAATTGCCGATAAATCGGTAATGGATTGTGATTTTTTGCTTGTAAGGTACATTTTTGCCTGCGATTTTTTTGTTATCGGGCAGTACCTTTTCTTCGATTTCAATTCTCTCTATAAAGGTGCGAACGATTTCTTCCGTCAGCTCATCAATATGCTCATACTGTTTTACGAGTGCAAAGAATTTTTCATAATTGTTTGTTATCTCGTTTCCGTTTGACTGTTTGCGTTCAATTTCGGATAGCTGTTTTTTCAGCTTTGCAACTTCGTCGGACATTTTCGACGCTGTTGCATTCAGCACATCTTCCGATATTGTTCCCGCTGCATAATCGTTGTAGAGTTTCATAATGATTCTGTCGATTGTTTCGATTCTTCCCTTGATAGCAGATTTATTGTCCTCTGAATTTTCGTAAATATTAACTTGTCCCGACCTTTGAATTGCCTGTTTGATAATCTCTTTTTTGTCCTCGTCGGACAGAGAAATCAGCTGATTAAGGTCGGCTTTTATTATTTCAAGCAAGTCTGTATATTTTATTCTCGCTCCGTGTTCGCAGTGATTTTTGGAACGCTTTGGAATATTGTTGCACGAAAGATACCAATATTTCATTCGCTCGCCTTTATACACTGTTCCCGACGAACACATTGCACCGCCGCAATGCGCACAGAATGTTAAGCCGTTGAAAATGCTTGAACGGCATTTTTCATAGCCTTGCCAATTCTTTGTGTTCATTCCCATAAAGTAGGCGGCTTGGTCAAACTGCTCTTTGGTAACAAGCGGTGTGTGCGTGTTTTCTGTGATGAACCAATTTTCTTCCGGCACGGCAAGTTTCTTTTTTGATTTGAGACTTGCCTTTTTTGTTTTGCCGAGAATTGTGTGCCCAAGGTAAACCGGGTTTTTCAGTATTCGCTTTACCGTTGTGTAATTCCATTCATCAACAGCTCTCGCAGCACCTCTTTCACCGAAGTTATCACGGTAAAGCACACGGTATTTCAACGGTGTTATGTCACCGTTTTCGGTGAGCGCCGTTGCTATGGCTCTGGCAGATTTTCCGTCATGCGCCATGGCAAATATTTTTTGCACTATCGGAGCAGTTTTCGGGTCAGGCTCAAGCGCCGTGCCGTCCTTGTTTTTCATATAGCCGAACGGAGGGCAGGCACAGTATTCGCCTTTTGTCCTTTTTTGATTTATGACTTGCTTGATTTTCCGTGAGGTGTCTCGCAGATAAACATCGTTCATCGCAAATTGAAACGGAGCCATAATGTTAACTTCGTTCGAGTCGAAGTTGTCACTGATTGCAATATAATGAATTTGATTTTCGGGAAAATAGGTTTCTGCATAGTAGCTCGACTCGGTCATATCTCTGCCGAGTCTTGACAAGTCCTTGGTGATAACCATATTTGCAAGCCCGTCTTTAAGGTGAGCAATCATTTGGCTAAAGCCCGGTCTGTCAAAATTTGAGCCTGAGAAACCGTCGTCAACAAATTCTTTTACAATGGTAATACCGTTGTCCTCACAGTATTGCCTGACGATACTTCGTTGGTTTGTGATACTCGATGATTCGCCGCCGTTGGCCTCCTCAACGGATAGTCTGTAGTATGCATCGGCTAATTTCAAGTTCGTTTTCATTGGTGAAACCTCCTTGAAAAAAGGATTACATACCCAACACGGAGTATATCACAGGAGGGTTTGAATATCAATTAAAAACCTCCTTATTCTTTGCAGAAATATTTTCCTCTATCAAAGATTTAATATCTCTGCTCTTATCAAATATGCGAACCACTTCGTAATGACTGTTGTTGATGTCGTATGATGTTGTTTGCATCACTTTAGAATTATCTTCCATTGACGCACCTCCAACAGTATTATGCGTTTTGTTCGTACTGTTTATTACTTTGTTTTTTGCTGCCATAAGGCAACACGCTGACTATGATTTTATATCTGCCTCCTTTAATTTGATTTACCTTTCGTTGTAAATTTGTAGTTCATATTGACCTCCTATTTTGCTCACAGGTTTGCACAAATCGCCTGTAAGCTGTTTTTAGTTTTAGTCCGACGAGTTACTCTGTTTTAGATTGAACTCGTCAATTTTTGCTCACAGCGTTGCCTGATTTTTCTAAAACAGGTTTATCATACGGCAACGCTTGAGTGAATACGCAAAAGCCTTGATTTTCTGCGAAAAACACCCCTAACTGCATACGAATTTGGAATCATACGCAAAAGTATTACGAATCGAAAAGCCGACAGGCTTTGCCGGACGGCGTTTTCGGGCATTGAAATGCCCGAAAATCATACCCCTTTATCCTGCTTTAAAATCGACGGCTTGAATTTCGCTTCAAAACCCACTCAAAAGCCGCAGATTTTCGTTTTAAAAATCATAAAATTTCCAAATCAAAGCTTTTCATATTCTTTGCCGATAAACCCTAAAGCACGGTGCACTAAATCTTGTTGACCGTGTATAGATTGCTCTTTTGCTCGCCGCCGATAAACCGCTTCGAGATCGTTATGTACCCGCTGCTTTCAAGCGAATGCAAAACTTTTCTGCAAGTAGATGAACACATCGAACAGCTTTTCGCAATCATAGGCACCGACCAAAAACTTTGCCCCGCCGAGTCCTTTGCCCGAACGAGAAAAGAATAAACGATGAACTCGTTGGGCGATAACCGTTCATCAAAAATTCTGTTCGGCAAAAGAAAAAATTGCCCGCTGCAATTTTTACGCATACGAAAACCTCCTTCCAAATTATTCGAGAGAATATTTTTATAAAGTGAAAACCAAAAAGAAAAAGTGCTTAGAAAAAAACTCCCTCTACTATACGGAGAAAAATTCCCGTTTTGTTCGGGTGTTTTTCAAAATTCTTTACACCTTGTTTACATTTGATTTCACCATAACAAAAAATACCCCTCTATAATACGGAGAAAAATTCAAGTTTTGTTGATGTGTTTTTAGAAAAATTTATAAATTATTTTCACGCAAAAGAAAAATCCTCACCATACAGGCAAGGATTATCAATATCATTTTACAATTTAGATATTTAGTTTTTTAGTATATCCAACAGTTCGGGAATGTCGTTTTTCAATGTATCAAACACTACATTCAAATCAACATTGCCGTAATCGTGAACAATTCGGTTTCTTAAACCGGATATGGCACTCCATGGAATATCCGGATTTGAATTTTTGTAGTCTTCGGTTAAATTTTTTGCGTTTTCGGAAATTTGAATCATGCGAAACAGCATTGAGTCTAAAAGAATGTCGTTTTTAGAAAGCTGTTCTATATCAACGTTTTCCATATGATAAATTATAAATTCCAAATCGGAAATGATTTTATTTAAATAATAGTTGTTGTCTTTCACATTATCCATAAATTTTAATGCCGTCCTTTAATATTTCTTTCGCTAAATCGGGATTGTTATTTATTTGATTGATATCCAGTGCGTCAACTTTTTTGCAGAGTGATAACCGTAATTCCTCAACCAATCCAAAAAATTTAATACCCTTGATGTCAACACAAATCAGCAAATCAATATCGCTTTTTTCGGTAGCTTTTCCTTTTGCATATGAACCAAATAAATAACAGTATTCGGCGTTATATTTTTCAAGTATTGGCTTGCATTTGTTTTTGATATATTCAACAGTAACTATGCCGTGTTCCTCATCAATAGGATTTATTTCTTTTAGCTTTTCGATTATATAGTTATACTTGATTGTGCCCGTTTTTGTATCATCATTTTCATAAGTGATATATGAGCGTAAAGAAATTCCGAGCAGTTTTGCCGCTTGTTGTTGAGTTAATTCTTTCTCAATTCTCAAGTTTTTTAGAACATTCATAATTGCACCTCTGATTGAATTATAATGCAGTAATTGCACATTGTCAACCGCAAATGTGCAAATATTGCATTCTTATAGAAATATTATATGCAAAATCCGATGGCACATTCAAATTAAAATTATATTTTTATACTTGCAACTGATACTTTTTCAAGTTAATATGCAACACAATGTAATATAAAAAGATTTCTCGGAATAGACAGTTCCAAGAAATCCTTAATACTATTATTATATTATATTAATGTATCACAGTCAAATAAATTTGAATTTCAGAAGACGACTGTACAATTTTTTGGATTAGGAGTTGCAATATGGATAGCAGTTTTAAAAATGTATCGGCGCTTTGGCTTGAGGACAACAAACTTTTTTGGAAAGAATCGACTTATACAAAGTATCTTTTCATCTCAAAAAATATGGATAAAATAATTTGCGATTGTTCGCTTGAAAAGATTAACAGCAAGATTGTTCAGCAAACAGTCAATCAAATTTTGATTTGTAATGCAATGTCAATTACAACAATTAAAACATATATTTCTGTCATAAACAGCATTCTCTCTTTCGCTTATGACAACGACTATAAATGCGTTGAGCGTATCAAAATCACTTTTCCTAAAAAGCAAAAGAATGAGTTGAAAATATTAACTCAAAAAGAACAAAAACTATTAACAGCTTATCTTACAAAAAATATTGATTTAACCAAACTTGCCATACTTTTTGCACTATACACCGGTATAAGATGTGGCGAACTTTGTGCGTTGAAATGGGGTGACATTGATTTGTTTAACGGCATTGTTAGTATCAACAAAACAATGCAAAGAGTGCAATGTGATGACAAAAATTATAAAACAAAAATTATCATCACTCCGCCAAAAACCACAAATTCAAATCGAATGATACCGATACCTAAATTTCTCGTGGCTATCTTAAAATCGTTCAATCCAAAAAACGAAAATGCATATTTGCTTACAGGGATTGAAGATAAATTTATTGAACCACGGCAAGCACAAAATATTTTTAACAAATGTCTTGCCGATTGCAAAATTGACAAAATAAACTTCCACGCTCTTCGCCATTCTTTTGCAACTCGATGTATCGAACTTGGTATGGATTATAAAACTCTAAGTGAAATTCTCGGTCACGCTAATGTTTCAACTACGATGAATTTATATGTTCATTCATCACTTACGCAGAAGAAAAAACAAATGAATAAGTTAAATAATCTTGTTAAGATTTAATCGCACAGCATTTCTTGGAACTGTCTATTCCGAGAAATGCTGTGTTTATTATTTGTATGTAGGCGGAGAATATTATGAATGTTTCATTTGTATCATCGCAAGATATAATTGACGGAATTAACAAGACATTAAAAAACAAAACAGACGCTGTTATAAATATCATCAACGATAAATTAACAGTGTCTGTTTTTGCGCTTTTGGAACAAAACCTACGCAATGTAAAAGAAATCAATTTCATAATCAGAGATAGCAGATACTTGCCAAAAGGTGAAGAAGTATCAAGAGAATTTGAAATCAACATTAACGATGTATTGTTCAATTCTTATGACATAACGGAAAAGAATAAGCTGCAACATTTTTATCAAGCCAAGGCGATGCATAATTTTATAAAAAAGCATGTGAATGTGAAGCGTGTAACAAATGCTTGTTCTGTAAAAAGTAATTTGATTTGTATTGATGATAATTTTATGTTTACAGGTCAAAGTTCGCTTGAAATGCCGGATAAAAGAAATTCATCTGTATTTGCCGCAAACTTTGATGCTATTGTTACCGATAATGACGAAACAGGCAAAGAGCAAATTGCAAGATGTAGCGAAATGTTCAATCAGCTTTGGTACAACGAACAGTTTACCGTTTCTTATAAAGAACAACTTTTAGAAAGTTTGCATTTTGTTTATAAGGAACACTCGCCTGAACTATTGTATTACTTTACGCTTAATGAATTGTTCGGCAATCAGCTTGACCAAGGTGTTGAACGCTTTGAACGGGACAGCGATAAATTCAAGAAAACTGAAATATGGAATGCTTTGTATGACTTTCAAAAGGATTGCGTTGTGTCGGCTATCAGAAAACTTCAAAAATACAGGGGTTGTATTATTGCAGATTCTGTTGGTCTCGGTAAAACATTTGAGGCTCTTGCCGTAATTAAGTATTTTGAAATTGCTATGGATAGGGTGCTTGTGCTGACGCCTGCCAAGCTTTATGACAACTGGAATTCCTTTAGAGGTGATTATAAGGATTCATTTTTGCATGAATCTTTTAATTATAGAATTATGTTTCATACCGATTTGTCAAGGTATAAAGGCATGTCACGCTCCGGTCAGGATTTAAAGAAATTTGATTGGGGACTTTACGATCTCGTTGTTATTGATGAGTCGCATAATTTCAGAAACAGAAACGACAGATATGACGAAAATGATCAGCTTGTGATGACACGATATGCTCGTCTTATGCAGGATGTTATCAAACACGGAAATAACAACACAAAGGTTTTGCTTCTTTCTGCTACGCCTGTAAATAACAGCCTTGTTGATTTGAAAAATCAAATAAGTATTATTACTCGTGACGAAGATTACGCTTTTGAAGACGAAGGCATTTCAAGTGTTGAAAATCTTTTAAGAAAATCATCACAGGTAATAAACACTTGGGAAAAGAAACAAAATCATACAAAAGATGAATTGCTTGACGACTTGCCGTCAGACTTTTATAAGCTTCTTGAAATTATGACTATTTCACGAAGCAGAAAGCATATTATGAACTATTATGCTAACGGTGATGTCGGAACATTCCCCGAAAAGAATAAACCTATCACAATGCATAACAATATTGACACGCAAAACCAATTGCTTACATTCAAAAAGACAAATGAGCTTTTGGAATTGCTGAATTTGAGTGTCTACACACCTATGCGATATGTAAAATCGGAGTTTATGAGGGAATATATTGAAAAATATAATCTAAAAGGTAAGCGTGGAGGTAATATGGACTTTTCTATCCAATCAAAGGGTATGATTGTCCTGCATAGATTTAATCTCTTTAAGCGACTTGAAAGTTCGGTTTATTCGTTTGAAGAAACTTTGCACAGGCTGCTCGAAAATATTGACAAAACGATTGAAAATCTAAATAAAGGTACAACTGTTATACAGCAAGACTATGAGTATGAGGATGACGAATTAGTTTTAGAAAGCAGTAAATACGAAATCAATATCAAGCACCTTCGTGTTGAAGATTACATAAACGATTTGTACGAGGATAGATTTATTATCAACAACATTCTTGATCAGGCTCAGACCATTTTGAAAGAACACAGGGATGCGAAAATTAAAGAACTTGAAGAGCTTGTGGTAGAAAAAATAAATACGACTCCTTATAACGCAGGCAATAAAAAGGTGTTGATTTTTACAGCATTTGCGGATACGGCAAATTATATTTATTCAACTCTCGGCGAAAAATTGCGAGAAAAAGGCATTTACTGTGCAAGCGTAACCGGTAAAGGCGTTAGGTTAAATAATCCAAATGTTGAAAGCAACTTCAATTCTGTGCTTTGTGCATTTTCACCAATGTCAAAAATGAAAAAGCAGATTCCTGAAAGGGAGCAGATAGATGTGCTTATCGGTACGGATTGTATTTCGGAAGGTCAGAATTTGCAGGATTGCGATACGGTAATCAATTATGATGTTCAATGGAATCCGGTGTCACTTATTCAGCGTTTCGGCAGAATTGACAGAATCGGAAGTACCAATAAATGTATTCAACTTATCAACTTCTTCCCAGAAATGCAGCTAAACGATTACCTGAATCTTGAACGTAGAGTAAAAGGTAAAATGGTGCTTTCTAACCTTGTTTCAACAGGTGAAGACGATCTCTTAAATCCTGAAATGAACGATTTTGCATTCCGTACGGAACAACTTATTAAGATTCAAAATGAAGTAATTGATATTGATGATGCAAGCGACAGTATTTCGTTAACCGACCTGAATCAAAATGAATACCTGTATGAGCTTTCAGATTTTGTAAATTCAAATAAAACGCTTAAGGCTATGCCGAGAGGTATTTATTCCGTTACCGACGGTGAAGATGCAGGCGCTCTGTTCTGCTTTAAGCATAGGAACGAGAAAGAAAAGCCAAAGTCGGACAGTTCTATTTATCCGTTTTATCTTATTTATGTTAAAAATGACGGAGAAATTTTGTATACCAATTTGCAATCAAGAATGACCTTAAAACTTTTCAGAAAACTTTGCTACGGAAAAAAGGAGCCAAATATGGCTTTGTTTGAAAAGTTCTTTAAGCGTACAAATAATGCAAAGGAAATGAGCTTGTATTCCGGTTTGCTCAATAAGGGTATTCGTTCAATTCAAGGGGAAGAGGAAAAGCAGGCTGTTCAAACCGTATTTGATTTTTCCGGCTTTAATAATTCATTTGCCGATGAAACAGCAGACGATTTTGAACTGATTTCTTTTTTGGTGGTTGAGTCATGAATATAAATATACCCGACGAATATAAAGTGAACAGCAAAATTCCGATAAAGGAATTTATACCGAAATTTCTTAAACCTGAACAAAAAAGAAGAATACGAAACAGTATTATATCTGTAATCATTACGCATCAAATTGCAGGTCAAAAAATACCAAGCTTTGTTGATGAAAACAATAGATGCGAGGTTATACAGTTTTTTGATATTGAAATAGGCAATATGAAGGACGCACCGTTTGTTGCAAATATTTATCAAGCTGTTATTAAGTCGCCGTGCGTGATTCATTTTTATGACGCAGTGAGCGAAAGCTATTCTTTTGGACTGAAAAGGCTTAACAGGCAGGACGAAAACGAAATCGTTGTTGAATATGCTTTTATTACAAAACCTTTTAGCCGAGTTTTGCCAAGCAGTCAAAAGGACGCTTTGCTTAGCGCAATATCTTATGAAAATATAAGATGCAAGGTTAATAAACTGAGCTTTTATAACGAAATGTTTGTTAAGGCTTATGTTGTGCATAATGACACGGCGTATCAAAAAGCGTTTCAACTACTAAATACAAATTTGTGGTATGACGCCGATAAAACGGTTGCACTTTATTTGGCTTATAAAGATTTGGTTAGCCAAAAGTATATGCTGTCAAAATCAACAACACAGGCGGAGAAATTGCCTTATAACATAAAAATTAAAAAGAATATTGAAATACTTAATCAGTTTTTGGAGGAAAAGTAGGAGGCATAAGTATGGGAAAATATAAAAATGTACCTCAAGAAATAAATGATGTCGTAAGCGATAATATTAAAAAGCTTGCACAGCTTTTTCCGTCTGCAGTTAAGGACGGTCAGCTTGATATTGATGCTCTTAAAGAGGAATTGGGCACATTTGAAGAGGTTGGCAAGGAAAAGTACGAGTTTACTTGGTCCGGCAAGCAAAATGCAAAAAAGATTGCACAGCAGGATGTATTTGGCAAGACTTTGAAGTTCTGCCCTGAAAAAAGCAAAAATGCCGACACAACCGAAAATATTTATATTGAGGGCGATAACCTTGAGGCTCTTAAACTTTTAAGGCAGAATTATTATAATTCCATCAAGATGATTTATATTGACCCTCCATATAACACGGGTAACGATTTTGTTTATAATGATGATTATTCCATGTCGCAAGAGGAAAGCGATATTGCCGAGGGCGTTGTTGATGAATTAGGCGAACGATATACAAAAAACCAAAAGTCAACAAACAAATTTCATGCTAAATGGCTTAACGAAATGTATCCTCGCTTGAAATTAGCAAAAGATTTATTAACTGATGATGGTGTTATATTTATTTCTATTGATGATAATGAAGTGGAAAATTTAAAAAAAATAGCATGTGAAATATTTGGAGAATCAAATTTTATAGGACAATGGAATTGGTATAAGAGTGCTACTCCACCTAATCTTTCAATAAAAATAAAAAAGAATATAGAGTATATTCTTTGTTTTGAAAAAAATAAAAACTCTTTAAAGTACAAAGGCATACAAAAAACAAGTGCAAGTAGTAATGGTTTATTAAATCAAACAAACAGTATTGGTGTATTGAGATTTCCAAAAAATGTTGTAGACACAGGTTTAGCAGATGGCGTATATAAGGCAGGAAAATATGGTACTGCAAGTTATGATATTGAATTATTAGAAGATGCTGTTGTGGAATCAGGTATATTTATTAGCGAAGTGGTTTTAAAGTCTAAGTTCAAATGGGGACAAGAAAATCTTTTATCCGAGATCTCAAAAGGGACTAAAATCTCTATCCGAACAAATACATTTTCTCCATCATATGAAAAATCGGAATACGATCCTGAAGTTCCGCCAAATTTGATAGATAAATCAGTATATGTAGATACAACTGAGCAAGCTGGTAAATTACTAAATGCTTTGATGGAAGAAAAGGTGTTTGATTATCCAAAGCCAGTAGAACTTATTCAATATCTTTCAAATTTTGTATGTTTGTCAGATGATATTATACTTGACTTCTTCTCCGGCTCTGCTACAACCGCTCACGCAGTTATGCAACTAAATGCAGAGGATGGCGGTAATCGTAAGTTCATTATGGTTCAGCTTGAAGAAAAAACCGACGAAAAAAGCGAGGCACACAAGGCTGGATATAACACAATTTGTGAAATCGGCGAGGAGCGTATTCGCCGTGCAGGTGATAAAATCAAAGCAGAAAATCCCGATGCGAATATCGACATTGGTTTTAAGGTGTTTGAAATTGCAAACACAAATATAAAATGGAATGAACTTGAATTAAAAGATGAACAAATTGATTTTGACAGCCTAAGCGATACCCCTGATCAAATCGACTTTAAGCAGGGTACAAAGGATATTGATGTTGTATATGAAATTATGCTCCGTCAAAAGAATATTCCGTTGTCCTCAAAGATCGAAGTTCTTGATGGAATCGGCTCTCGTACATATCTTTATGCCGACAGCTATCTTGTGTGCCTTGAAACGCAGGTGACAAACGATATGATAGACAAGCTTGCTTCTCTTGACCCAACACCGTTTAAGTATATTTTCCGTGACAGTGCATTTAAGGATGATATTGACCTTAAGACAAACGCATTCCGCAGATTAAAGGCTATGGTGGAAAAACACGCAGGTGCAACAAAGAAAGCATACACTGTTGAGTTTATTTAAGGAGAATCGCTATGGCAGATAAAATTACATTTAACTTTAGTGATGACCTTGATTATCAGCTTAGGGCAATTAGCTCAACCGTAAATTTGTTTAAGGGTTTGCCGACGACAGACGCAAGTTCGATTTATCACTATTCCCGTAAGAGGCTTGAGGGCGATCCTGTTCGCAACAGAAACCTTGTGCTTGGCAGTAAGTTACTTGAAAATATGCGTTATGTTCAGCTTGACAACGACTTATTTGCTGACGAAAGCGTAACAGACGGCAACAACTTCACCATTGAAATGGAAACCGGCACAGGCAAGACCTATGTTTATCTTCGCACAATTTTGGAACTCTATAAGCAATACGACCTTAAAAAGTTTATGATTGTTGTTCCGACTGTGGCAATTCGCAAGGGTGTTGAAAAATCTATTGAACAGCTTACAGAGCATTTCAAGGCTCTTTACGGTGTGGATTTGTCTAAATACAGTTTTATTTATAACACAAACAACCCAAAGGAAGTCAGCTTCAAGCTTGTTGAAAGCAACGATTTAAGTATTTGTGTTATGAACATTCAAGCATTCAACAAGAGCAAAAACAAGATTCGTCAAGAGGATGAATACGGTCAGACTATTTGGGATGATATTAAATATATCCGTCCGATTGTTATAATCGACGAGCCGCAAAAAATTGAGGGTGGCAAGAAAAAATCAAAGTCGCTTGAAGCTATTGAAGATATTGAGCCTTTGTTTGTTCTTCGCTATTCAGCAACCCATAAAAAACTGTATAACCAAATTTACAAGCTTGATTCTTACGCTGCATATCAACAAAATCTTGTAAAAAAGATTACGGTTAAGACCGTTCACAGCGAAATACCAAAGAGCTATCCGTATATTCGCTATAAATCTTTCACAAAAGATTTAAGAGCAAGAATTGAAATATTCAGCCAAGACCAAGGCGGTAAAATTAGGTTCAAGTCTTTTGATGTTCTTGCAGGTGCGTCACTTGAAGAACTATCAGGCGGTTTGTCGCAATACAAAAATATATTTGTTGCATCTCAACCGCACAAGTTGCAACCGCTTTATATTTCTGCACCCGATGAAGATATTTATTTGGAACAAGGTCAAAGCAATTATGAATTTGAACCGAACGAAACGGTGAGAATTCAAATCAAACTTGCAATTCGCAGTCATTTTGACAAGCAGTTTGAGTTGCTTCGCAAGGGTAAAAAAATAAAAGCCTTGTCTTTGTTCTTTATTGATTCTGTCTCCAAGGTTCGTGACAATGATGCTCCCGACGGCAGAGGCGAGTATCTTCGCATATTTGATGAAGAATACCAAAAGGCAATTAAGGCTTATAAAGGTCAATTTGAAAAGTACAAAGAATATTTCCCTGATTACGAAAATGTGCAGCAGGTTCGTGAGGGTTATTTTGCAGTGGACAAAAAGAACAACGCTGTTGATGTTGCAGGCTGGGATTCCAATGTGAATGACGAGGATGTAAAGCTGAATGCAAAATCGCAGGAAGACATTGACCGAGGCGTTGAACTTATCCTTGAAAAGAAAGACGAGCTTATTTCATTCAATGAGCCTCTTGCGTTTATCTTTTCTCATTCGGCGTTGCGTGAAGGATGGGACAATCCTAATGTGTTCACTCTTTGCACATTAAAAGCGAGCGGTTCGGACATTGCCAAAAAGCAAGAAATCGGTCGTGGTTTAAGACTGCCTGTTGACATTACCGGCAACAGATGTATTGACAGCAATCTTAATGAGCTTACTGTTATTGCAAATGATTATTACGACCATTTCGCCGAAGTTCTTCAAAAAGATTTTAACGACAGTATGAACTTTAACAAAAATGAAATTACTGCCGATATTCTCATTTCAACTTTGAAAAATGCAGGTGTTCCAAAAGCGTTGGTTACAGCCGAACTTGTCGATTCGCTAAAAACGGAATTGATACAAAACGGTGTTTGCAATAAAGATAATGTTATTAAAAATACGCCTGAGCAAACTACAAAACTTTTGGACAAGCTTACATTCAGCGACGAACGCTTAGCCGAACATACAGAACTTATCAAAAAAGAATTTGTAAAATTGATGACTAAAAAAGGCAGTCGCAAGGTTGAAATTACAAACGGTGACAATGAACCTTATGAAAACAAAATCAGAGCATTTGTTACCGAGGATGAATTCAAAAGCGTTTATGCAAATTTGTGTGCTATTCTTCAAAAGAAAACAATTTATGTGACAGATATTGATAAAGATGAGTTTATTAGTTCTTGTCGTAAAGAAATAAATGGACTTTTAGAATATCGACATATTACAGATTCTTATTTAATTGAAGAATCTCACGGTGAATTTGACGATACTGATCAGTTCAAACTTTCTCACGATGCAAACAAGGACAGAACTGAAGTAAAGATTGGCGATGCAGAAAAGAAGTCAGATTTTGAAATCGTAAATTACATAATGAGTCAAACCATGTTGCCAAGACTTGCAATATTCAAAATCTTAAAGGGTATATTCAAAAGAGAATTGCTCAACGACCAGGATATACTTGAAAAAGCAACAGATAAAATCAAGGAAGTGTTCAAGAGCATTTCTGCTCAAAAAATCACTCATTATGAAGTGGTTGACGGTTACGAAACCGATTCAGGCAACATTTTTGAACTTGACACGATTACAGAACAGGATTTTGAAAAAGAGTGGAGAGTGTTCCATTCAAACCCAAATCGCAAAGCTGCAATCAATGAATATTACAAGATGGACAGCGAAGGTGAAAAGGAGTTTGCCGATAAGCTTGAAAGCAATGAAAATATTTTGATGTTTACAAAGCTTAAAAAGGGCGGCTTTGTAATTGATACTCCGTATGGCAATTATTCTCCTGATTGGGCAATAATCTGTCGCAAAGACGGTGTTGAAAAGCCTGAACTCGGCATTTATTTCATTGTTGAAACAAAAATCAACAAGGACCACGATGCTTTAACTCAAGTTGAAGTTAATAAAATCAAATGCGGTCAGCTTCATTTCAAAGCTGTGTCTGATTTGGTAAAGTTTGATTGGGTTAAAAGCTACGAAGACTTCAAGGCGAAGTTTGGAGTAAAAGAAAACGAAGTGTGATTTGTTTTATTTTTATACTTTGATACATATATATAGCCATTGTTCGAACCACCCGTTAAACGGGTGGTTACGATTATAAAATTTGGTTTAGGTATGAAATTAAATTTATTGCAACTATCCATATTATGTGATAAAATGTGTGTAAACGAGTGTAAATATGAAAGCTGCTTTTATAGCAAAACATAAGACAATTTTATGCAACGAAAGGAAAATTTCCAAACCGCCGATGAAAAAATGCAAATTTTAGCGAAGAAATGAGGTGATAAATAATGAGTAAAAATGTAGTTGAAAAATTTCAATACTTAAACGAATATGCAAAATTTAGATATGAAAATGAACTTCGCAGAGAAGATTCGATTATTCGACAGGCATCCCAAATGCAAACAGCTTTTTCTTTTGTGACAGCCGCAATGTTTATGGTTGCACCTATTGTGATTGAGTATAGCAGAAAATTGTCGTTGACGTTTTTTCTGATTGTTTTTTCATCAATTACAATAGCATTATTATTTAGTTTGCTTTTTGCAACATTAGCACAAAATAGAGAAATATCAAAAAATTTTGAGGATGTTTCTAATTTTATTAAGTATGTAGAAGATAATGAAAATTATTTTGGAACTGAAAAACAAAGATTAAAACACATAATTGATACATATGGAGATGTACAAAAAGATAAGGCTATTATAAATGATAAACGTGTAAAATTGATAAGAATATCAATGTGGATGTTTTATGTCGCTTTGGGACTGTGTGCATTTTGGTTTATTATTGCGATTTGCAAAACTGTGTAGGAGGTGAATAGTTTGTTTGAAAGGGAAAGCACTGATAAAGATTCTAAAATAATTCAAAAGCCATCAGAAAGTGAAAATTCAATTAAAGAAGTGAAAACTGCACCTGTATTGACAAAAATAGAACGATATTCTAAGCATTCTAACAGTAGTAATGATGAGAAATAAGTTAACAAATAATTTATATGTTAGAACTAAACTTAAAACAGATTGTAGACAATTAAATAGTAATTTGGTTTTGACTGATTATCAGTGTTAATAATTATAAAAGCGTTGAAGATTTTGTTTTCTTCAACGCTTTTTCTTATAGGTATATAGATTTTTTTGTTAATTTTATGTTTCAAATCTTAAAATAAAAGCTGAAGGCCCATTACGATAATCCAAATATATGCACAGGTTTTTGGAATCATAAGCAAGCCAACCTTTGGCTTTGTTTTGCTGAACAATGTTACAGGGATGTAGCAACCGAATGAAATGATGATTGCGGCAACCATTCTTGTCATATGGAGGTCGTTTGTGTTGCCTGAAATTGCGTAAAGAATGATTACACCGATGCCTGTTACTGCAAAAACTGCGTTTCTGATGACCGAAAGTTTCATATTGCCCTCGTCTGAACACCAGTTGTTTTGTGGAAGAACGCAGATTACCATTCTGATGATTGCGGAAATCAAAATCATTGCTTCAACTGCAACAGGTGCTGTCAATTCGGGAAATGTAAGCTTCCAGATATACAGCAAAACAATGTAGAATGCTGTCATTGTGATTGATGAAACCTGCAAGCCGAGTCCGAGTTGCCTTTTGATTTTGTCGTTGCTACCGTGAACTGCTCTGATAATTCTCGGAACAAGGTGGAATGCATCACCGCCGCAAAGTGTCAATGTCAACACGCCGTATAAGATGAACAAAGGATTGCCCTTTGAAAATGCGAAGAATAAAATACCTGCGATTAAGTCGAAAATCAAATATCCTGTGTCAAAAATTGCTTCCATAATATCGGGAATTTGCGGTTTGTATTTTTTGTTTGCCATAATTAAAACTCCTTTTTTACTTCAAATAACTAACATTCACGGTGTTGTTTCTTGTTTAAACAATCTTCTGCGTTATTGCAGATTTTTTCAAATATGTTTTTGAATGTTGCAATTTCCTCATCCGAAAATCCTTTGAGTACATCGTGGGCAAAACGCTTTTGCGTGTCGATACCCTCGTAAATTATGTTCTTGGCACTTTCGGTCACAAAAATCTCTATGTGTTTTTTGTTGCTTTCGCTTTGCTTCTTTTCAATCAAGCCTTTGTTTTCAAGCGATTTGAGCGAGGTCGAAACATGAGATTTTGTTGATTTGCGAATTTTGACAATGTCTGCTGCCGTGTTGAATTCGGGGTTGCCGTGCAAAAACATCAGTATATCATATTCCATTTGGGTCAAATCATACTTGTCGCAAATTGAACTTGTGAGTGATTCGTAATATTCGGTAATTGTTTTATGTCTGTCCCAAAAATGCATAGTATCATTCCTTGTCAATCGTTCTATTTAGAACCATTATAGCGTGTGATATATCGTTTGTCAATACATATATTTTTGCGATTTGTAAATCTGCATTTTATGATTGTTGCTATAACGAATTAACAGTTACGGTACAATGCATCTAAGTTTTAACAGAGAAGCCGGTCAAATGTTTCTTGTGAATGAAAATTCGCTGGATTTATAATTTCCATTATACTTTTTATTTACGAAAACGAGCCGAGATGTGCGTATCTCGGCTCGTTTTTCTTATGGGTATGTAGACCTTTTTTCGTTAATTTTATGTTTTTAATGTGTTTGACCGCCCACTATACATATTTTTCAAGTCTCGAAAGTGGCTTAAATAGGGCGTTTTGAAAAATTTTAATGCAAAAAAACACCAACCTCAGAAGCAGCTTCCATCTTAAAACGGTTCAGGGCTTCCTTAGCCTCGGGCACAACACTCTTGTTGCTTGCCATTGCGAATACACTCCTTTTTCGTAAACTTGCGTTTGCACCAATAGTGTATGTGTCGCAAAGACAAATAAAACTGAAAAATTTTTACAGTTGGCTGGCAACGAAGCGTTTCGTTTTGCCATCTGTTTTTTTATTTTTGTACAAATGACGCAGTCGCGCATTCGCCGGGAAACATTTGTTGTAATCCCACCCGGAGAGCGGCCGGAAGGGATAACCCACCGCTTTCTCGCTTAAATGCCCGCGGCGCTACGGCAAGTGCACGGTGCTAAAGTTGATGATGTGCTTATGAAATGCACGGCGGCGGAGTCAAAAGACTCCGCCGCCATATTGTACGCATTCTTTTTTTCGTTTATCTGATTACTGCACTTCCTGCACGGTGGTCTCCGGCTTCGTTGTGCTTTCCGGCTCCGTGGTGGTCTGTTCGGCGCCGTACACCTGAAGCACCACCTCGCTGCCCACGGCAGCAGTGCTTTTGGCATCCGGGGTCATACCGTACACACTCTTCACGGTGCCCTCTTTATAGCTGCCGTCGTTATAGACAGTCACTGTGGTCACCTTAAAGCCTTTTGCCTCCAACTGCTTCTTGGCCTCTGCCACATCCAGACCGCCTACATCCGGCACTTCCTCTGTCTGAATTCCCTTGCTCACCGTCAACACAATCTGCGTGCCCTGGGCCACACTCTCGCCCTTCTTCACGCTTTGCGCGATGATTACGCCTTCCGCTGCTTTGTCTGAATACTGGGCGTCATAGGTGATGGAAAACTGCTTGTTCCATGCGCCGTTGTTCTTAATGTCACTCTGGGTGTACCCGGCAGACACAAAGTCCGGCACAGTATAATTTACAGAGGAGACAGTCTGCGTGGTATTCTCTCTGCCATTCACCAGGCCGGAAAACTTTACCACATAAATACCCGCTGCCACGGCAGCCACAATCAGCACCACCAAAATAATAATGACAGCCTTATTTTTGCCGCCCTTGGGCTTCTCTGTCGGAGGGGCGCTGTGGCGCACATCCGGCTGGGGTGCAGGTTGAGACTTCGGCTCCGGCTGGGGCGGCTGGGCTGCTTCCGCTGCCTGGGCCACCACAGAAGGCGCCGCATTGAGCAGTTCCCGCAGACGTGCTGCGCTCTGTGCCCGGTTCTCCGGGTAGATCTGCAACCCGGCGCCAAGGGCACGAATCACATGGGTGGGAATACTCTCTGCGATCTTGTTGGGAATCATCAGCTTGTCATTGGTCTCTCTGGACGGAGCATCCGGCGGATTGCTACCCACCAGTGCCCGATAAATACAGGCGGAAAAGGCATAAATATCCGTAGCCGGGCACATTTTGCGGTCATTGTCGTACTGCTCAATGGCGGTATAGCCCTCGTTCAAATTAAATTCCAGATCCGACTGCACCGTATTGCACTGAGCGATACAAAAGCCCTTAAGACGCACCTTACCGTCCGGGCACAGCAGCAGATTGTCCGGCGTAATGGAACCATGGACCACGCCCCGGTCATGGAGTGCCTCCAAGGTGGTGAGCACCGGCATAAACATAATGCGCGCCTGCTCCCAAGAAATGTAGCCCTCCGGGGTGCGCAGCAAAAATTCCCGCAAGGGCACACCGTCCACCGGCTGAGACACGGCATACACCGTCTCGTTGGCAGGGAACACATCATACACCGGCAGTGCCGCAGCCAGGGTGCGCAGCTGCATCATGGTCTGCCACAAAGTGGTAAAAGACCGCTTATAGCCGTCAAAATTCTTACGAAAACGCTCCCGCACATGCACATCCCGGTTGCCCTCCAACCGATTGGCAATGCCCTTGGGCAGGAACTCCCGCACCACACAAGGCGCCTGCAAGGTACGATCATAGGCGGCATACACCGCAGCGTCGCTCTCCCAAGCCTGCACATGGCCCAGCACATACCGGTCCTGAAGCACCGTGCGCAGGGGCAGAAAGCTGGTGTCGTTCTCCTGATCGTTATCAAACCCGCAGCCGGGGCAAACGCTGCCTGCGGTCAGGGGCGCAAAACAATTCATACACAGTCGATCTGTATTTTCCAAAAAAGATCCCTCCAAATCAAGACCTTATACTATAGCAGTTTTATAATAACAGCCGGTTGATTTTTTGTCAACCGCACTTTCGTAAACAATCGGTAAACATCCCCTACCCCGCCGGTTGAAACCGCGCATCTTTTCGTGTATAATGAGGGGTACAGAACAAATGAACCGAAGGAGTTTTTGAATATGAATTTTAAGCAGTTGCCAAACGGCATGTGCGAGGGCTTTGCCCTGCTGAAAAAATGCGATGTAAAAAAGACCAAAAACGGCGCCGCCTACTTAGATCTTGTACTGGGAGACAAAAGCGATGAGTTGCCTGCCAAGCTGTGGGACTATACGGACAATGGCCTGTTTGCCCCGGATATGGTGGTCAAGGTGCGGGGCACTGTGGAGCAGTATAACGGTCGGGATCAATTCCGCATTTCTCAGATCCGCCCGGCAGCAGACAGCGACAACTACAACCTGTCCGATCTGGTGCCCGCCAGCGAGGTGGGCGGCGCCCAGATCTATGATATGCTGATGCGCCGGGTAAATGCCTTTCAGGACGCGGATTTTAAGGCCATTGTGTCCGGTATTATGGAAGACCATAAGGAGGCATTGGTGCGCTATCCTGCCGCCCTGCGGCTGCATCACGCCATGGTGGGCGGGTTGATGCTGCACACCGTGTCCATCGTGCGTTTGGCCGAATCCCTGTGCCAGATTTACCCCAATGTGGATAAAGAGCTGCTGCTCTCCGGCGCCATTCTCCACGATGTGGCCAAGACATGGGAACTGGAGGCGAACAACCTGGGGTTGGTCAAGGGCTACACCACCGAGGGTGAACTGATCGGTCACTTGGTCAAAGGCGCTATGTATATTGATGAAAAGGCACGCGACCTGGGCGTGGCACCGGAAAAGGCGGCACTGCTGGAACACATGCTATTGTCCCACCACGGTCAGCCGGAGTACGGCTCCCCTGTGCGGCCCATGTTCCTGGAGGCGGAGATTCTCTCTCAGCTGGACGCACTGGACGCCACAATTTTTGAAATTCACACTGCCACCTCCAAGGTGGAGCCGGGCAAATTTACCGACCGGCAGTGGGCGCTGGACAATCGCAAGCTGTTTAACCACGGCCGCACCACCACCGAGCACAAGGTTAACTTAGGAGAATAACGCAATGGAAGTAACGCAAGAAAAGTGGACAGAGATCACCGTCACCGTGGATACAAAAGACATTGAGACCGCCGGCAACATTGCCAATATGGTGGTGCCTTACGGCATTTATATTGAGGACTACTCTGCTCTGGAAGAGGAGACCATGGAGATCGCCCATATTGATCTGATTGAGGCGTCTCTACTGCAAAAGGACCGCACCAAGGGCATTATCCACATTTATATCAGCCCGGAGGAGAACCCGGCAGAAGCCGTTTCTTTCTTAGAGGAGCGGCTGCAAAGCGCCGGTATCGCCTACACCCTGGGCACGGACCTGTGCGCCATGGAAGACTGGGTAAACAACTGGAAAAAATATTTTCACCCCATGCCGGTAGGCGACAAGCTGCTGATCCGCCCCACCTGGGAGGACGCAGACCCCACAGACGGCCGCAAGGTGCTGCACATTGAGCCGGGCTTGGCCTTTGGCACCGGGTCGCACCCCACCACCCGCCTGTGTCTGGAAACGCTGGAAAAGGTGGTCACCCCCGGCGCTACGGTACTGGACATCGGCTGCGGCAGCGGTATTCTTTCCATAGCCGCTCTATTGCTGGGTGCCCACACCGCCTTTGGTGTGGATATTGACAAACTGGCGGTAAAAACCGCCAACGCAAACGCATTGGAAAACGGATTTGGCCCGAATCGGTTCACGGCCGTGGAGGGCAATCTGTCCGACAAAGTCAACGGGCAGTACGATATTATTGTAGCCAATATTGTGGCAGACATTATTATGCAGTTCAATCCCCAGGTGGCGCAGTTCTTAAAGCCCGGCGGCACCTACATTACCGGCGGTATTATCGATGTGCGGGAGGACGAGGTGCTGGCCTCTTTCGCCGCCAACGGCTTTACCGTACAGCAGCGATTCGAGGACAAAGGCTGGCTGGTATTTGTATTAAAGCACGAATAAATCCGGCCTCCACTGACCGAAAAAGCAGCCATCGGCAGTTGCAGACCCTACCGACTCTCTGCGCTGTCCGATTACATCACACACAAAAACGCCCTGTACAAGCTGTACAGGGCGTTTGCGTTGCCGTTTTTTATTTTGCCTTCGTGGCGATCTCCTGGGTAATACGGGCGATAAAGTCCTCAAGGCTGGAGGCACCCTCGTCGCCGTCCTTTCTGGAACGAACAGACACGGTGCCGGCCTCAACATCCTTGTCGCCGGCCACCAGCATATAGGGCACCTTCTCCATCTGCGCAGAGCGGATCTTAAAGCCGATCTTCTCGCTGCGGTCATCCACCTCGCAGCGAATACCGGCAGCCTCCAGCTTTGCCTTCACGGTGTTCAAATAGTCAATATGACGGTCCGCGATGGGCAGCAGCTTCACCTGCACCGGCGCCAGCCAGGTGGGGAACGCACCGGCAAAGTGCTCGGTCAAAATACCGATAAACCGCTCAATGCTGCCGAATACCACACGGTGGATCATAATGGGACGGTGCTTCTCGCCGTCCGCGCCCACATATTCCAACTCAAACCGCTCCGGCAGCTGGAAGTCCAGCTGAATGGTGCCGCACTGCCAGGTACGACCCAAGCAATCGGTCAGGTGGAAGTCCAGCTTGGGACCGTAGAATGCGCCGTCGCCCTCGTTGACCTCAAAGTCATAGCCAAGCTCAGTAATGGCGTCCCGCAGGGCCTGGGTAGCAATGTCCCAGTCCTCCTTGGCGCCCATAGAGTCCTCCGGCTGGGTGGACAGTTCAATGTGATACTTAAAGCCAAAGGTGCTGTACACACCGTCGATCAGCTGTACCACGCCCTTGATTTCGTCCTTGATCTGCTCCCGGGTCATAAAGATGTGGGCATCGTCCTGGGTAAAGCAACGTACCCGCATCAACCCATGCAGTGCGCCGGACAGCTCATGCCGGTGCACAATGCCCAGCTCGCCCATACGCAGAGGCAGGTCCTTGTAGGAGTGCATTTTGTTCTTATACACCAAAATACCGCCGGGGCAGTTCATAGGCTTAATGGCAAAGTCCTCGTCGTCAATAATGGTGGTGTACATATTCTCTTTATAGTGGTCCCAGTGACCGCTGCGCTCCCACAACTTGCGGCTGAGGATAATGGGGGTAGAGATCTCCTGATACCCGGCAGCCGTGTGGATCTGGCGCCAGTAGTCGATCAACTGGTTCTTGAGGATCATACCCTTGGGCAGGAAGAACGGGAACCCGGGACCTTCCTCCATAATGGTAAACAACTCCAGCTCCTTGCCCAGCTTGCGGTGATCCCGCTTCTTGGCCTCCTCCAGCATTTGCAGGTGGGCCTCCAGCATAGACGCTTTGGGGAATGCAGTACCGTACACGCGGCAGAGCATTTTATTCTGGGCGTCGCCCCGCCAGTAAGCGCCGGTGGTGTTGGTTAACTTAAAGGCCTTTACGGCGGCAATGCTCATCAGATGAGGACCGGCGCACAGCTCGGTAAACTCACCCTGCTTGTAAAAGCTAATGTGCTCGCCCTTGCCGGCGTGCTCGGCGATCAGTTCTACCTTATACGGCTCGCCTTTCTCCTCCATCAGCGCCGTGGCCTCCGCCGGGGGCAGCTCAAAGCGCTCGATCTCCGGATTTTCCTTCACGATCTTCTTCATTTCCGCCTCGATCTTAAGCAAATCATCGGTGGTAAAGGGTGTGTCGCCGCAGTCGAAGTCATAATAAAAGCCGTTCTCAATGGCCGGGCCGATGGTCAGCTTTACCTGGGGATACAGGCGCTTAACCGCCTGGGCCATAATATGAGATGCGGTGTGGTTAAAGGTGCGGCGGCCGTCCTCCTCATCAAAGGTCAGCACTTCAAAGGCGCAGTCGTCGCTGACGGTGGTGCGCAAGTCCCGCACCTGGCCGTCGATCCGGCAGCAGCAGGCTGCACGGTACAGACCCATAGAAATGTCCTTGGTAATGTCCGCCGCCGTCATGGGTGCGTCATACACCTTAACGGAGCCGTCCTTTAGTGTAATGTTCATAACAATTCCTCCAAAAAATAAAAAATCACCCTGCATACACAGGGTGAATGAAGATCCACGGTCCCACCTGAATTGCACAGCAAGATGCTGTACCTCAAGGCCCGGATAACGGCAGGCGACCGGCCGGTATTGGCGGCGCTCCGGGGTGGTAAGCGACAGCTGCACCGTGTGCCCTTGCAGCGTACAGGCACTCTCTGAAAAACGGCAAAAAAGCGGCGCTCTTGTCCCCATCAAAGCTTTCTCTGTTTCTTATGGCTTATAGTAGCACCTTTTACCGTCCCTGTCAACCGAAACGGCCGAATTTTTTGCCTTTTCCTCCGCCTTCGGCGCAAACAAAAACTTGACAGATACCATATATAGGTGTATTATTGTACAGAAGTTTTACATTTTGTTATGTAAGGCTTCTTTACAGAAATGCGTTAAAATGTAATTAAACTGTACCTTTTCTGATGATATTCGATTCGAGAGTTCCATCTCAAAAACGAGAAATTTATGCAGAAGGAGGTGCTGTTGATTATGAGTAATGTTGTGATTCCGGTGATCGTAGGCGCGGTTTGCGCCGTTGTTTTTGCCGTTTTAGGTTTCGTTTTGGGTGTGGCGCATCGCCGCAAGACCGCAGAGAAAGAAATCGGCTCTGCCACCCAAGAAGCCACCAAGATCATCAATAACGCTTTGGCCGAGGCAGAAGCTTCTAAGAAAGAAAAAGTACTGGAAGCCAAGGACGAAGTGCACAAGCTCCGCTCCGACGCAGACCGGGATATCCGCGAGCGCAGGAACGAAGTGCAAAGACAGGAAAAACGCCTGAACCAGAGAGAAGAATATCTGGACAAAAAAGCGGATTCCCTGGAAGCAAAAAATGATAAAATCAGCGAAAAGCAAAAAGAACTTGAAAACAAATTACTCGAAGTCGATGGCATCAAGAAAAGCCAGTTTGATATGCTGGAGCGTATTTCAGGTCTGACCCAGGAGGAAGCAAAAAATCAACTGCTGGCCTCTCTGGAAGAAGAACTGGACACGGAAAAGAGCAAAAAAATCCTCGAATACGAGCAGATGACCCGGGACCAGAGCGAAGTGCTGGCGCGGGAGATCATCGGCACCGCCATTCAGCGCTGCGCCGCCGATCACACGGCAGAGACCACCGTCTCCGTTGTGGCACTGCCCAATGACGAGATGAAAGGCCGCATCATCGGCCGTGAGGGGCGCAACATCCGCTCCATTGAGTCCATTACCGGCGTTGAATTGATTATTGACGACACACCGGAAGCCATCACCGTCAGCGCCTTTGACCCGGTGCGCAGAGAGATTGCCCGCCTGACCTTGGAGCGACTGATCCAGGACGGCCGCATTCACCCCACCCGCATTGAGGAGCTGTACGAAAAGGCCAAGCGTGAGGTAAATGCCACCATTAAGCAGGAGGGCGAGAAGGCTGTACTGAAAGCCAACTGCGGTTCCATTCACCCGGAGCTGGTGCGCCTGCTTGGTAAATTGAAATACCGTACTTCCTACGGACAGAGTGTGCTCAAGCACAGCCTGGAAGTGAGTTATATTGCCGGGCTGATGGCCGCGGAACTGGGTGCTGATGAGCGACTGGCCCGCCGCGCAGGTCTGCTGCACGACATCGGCAAGGCTTTGGATCACGAGATGGAAGGCAGCCATATTGCCCTGGGCGTGGAATTTGCCCGCAAGTATAAAGAGAGCGAAGCCGTTGTGCACGCCATTGAGGCGCATCACGGTGATGTAGAGTGCAAGACCGTGGTCGCCTGCCTGGTTCAGGCGGCAGACGCCGTATCTGCCTCCCGTCCCGGCGCCCGCCGTGAGAATGTGGAGAACTACATTAAGCGCCTGCAACAGCTGGAGGAGATCTCTTGCAGCTTTGAGGGCGTGGAGCGCGCTTACGCCATACAGGCCGGCCGTGAGGTCCGCGTGATGGTAAAACCGGAAGTGGTATCCGACAGCCGTATGCCTTTTGTGGCCCACGAGATTGCCAAGAAGATCGAGTCCGAGATGGAATACCCCGGCCAGATCAAGGTCAATATTATTCGTGAGTCCCGTGCTTCCGATGTGGCAAAATAACAACAAAAGGGACGGTCTTTCCGTCCCTTATTTTTTTGGGAGGAATCGCAATGATCAAACATATTGTATGCTTCAAGCTGGCTGACCCCACCCCGGCAAATTGCCAAAAGGCAGCGGAAGTGCTCCGCTCCATGGACGGCAATGTACCGCTGCTGCGTGGGATTGAAGTGGGGGTCGATGAGCTGCGCTCCGGGCGCTCCTACGATGTGATCCTGCAGGTACTGTTGGACGATATGGCCGCTTTGGACGCCTATCAGCAGGACCCGTACCACTGCGGCGTGGTCAAGAAACACATGCACGCCGTGGCAGAAAACAGCATTGCCATGGATTACACGGTGGAATAAAAACAAGATCACCGCTCCGGCAGATAGTCACAATAGGACTATCTGCCATTTTTTGCCTTTTTTTATCGTGGAAATAGACAAAAAATAAGTGCCATTTTTGCCGCTTTGCCGAAAATATGTCACCGTCACCGCCTTGCATTGACACGACCCCTCCAAAATGATAAAATGAATGTATCTATATAATATATAAATTTATATATAAAAGAGGAGCAAATTATGGACCAAACCAAGGAAATTGACATTGATCTGAAAAAGATCTTCTTGATGATGCGCAAGAAGGTCGTTTACATTCTGCTGTTCACCCTGCTGGGGGGCATTGTCGCCGGTTGCTTTACCGAGTTCTTTATAGACCAAAAGTACACCGCCAAAATCTCCCTGTATGTGTACAGTGATATGAATCAACTAAGCACCCAAAGTTCCATCAGTTACAACGACTACACTGCCTCCACCGCTTTGGTGAAAAGCTACCTTGCCGTGCTGGAGAGCGACGCAGTGCTGGACAAGGTAGCGGAAAAAGTAGGACTGACGGACGGCAGCACCATTAAGAACAGCATTTCCACTTCCCAGGACGAGGACACCAATGTGTTTTATGTGTCCGTCACCACGACCAATCCCAAAACCAGTCAATCCATTGCCAACGCCGTAGCGGAGGTGGCTCCCGGTGAGATTGCCCGGATCATCAAAGCCGGCGGCGCCAACGTGATCGACTATGCCAAGGAGCCAAAGACCCCCTCCTCCCCCAATATAAAGAGAAATATCTTTCTGGGGCTGTTAATTGCCTTTGCCGTCTCCTTCGTTTACTTCTTTGTGCGCGAGGCGTTTAACGCCACCATCACCTCTGTAAAGGATCTGGAGCGTGAATTTCAAATTCCGGTACTGGGCACGATTCCCCGCCTGGTGGCCACCCGCGACAAGCAGGCACCGCCTACAGACAGCGGCCAAATTGCCCCGCCGGAACCCCCTGTATCCATGAAAGGAGATGCGTAACCATGGCACTGAGACGCAATAAGAAAAACCCGGACGAGCGCGGGTTCAGCCGTAACGATCAAAAGAAAATGCTGGCAGCAGACACCCCCTTTGTAATCAAAGAGGCCTACAATACCATCCGTACCAGCCTGCTGTTTACCCAAAAGGGTGAAAGTTGTCCGGTATTCGTGGTCACCAGTCCGGACGCCAACAACGGCAAAACCATCAACACCATTAACCTGGCGATCAGCTTTGCCCAAATGGGCAAGCGCACCCTGATCATTGACTCAGATATGCGCAACCCCACCGTTCATCGTATGTTCAATATTCCGGTGACCAACGGCCTGTCTGAAATATTGGCCGGGCTGACAGACAACATCACTGTATCCAAGACCAATGTGGAAAATTTATCCATTCTCTCCTCCGGCAAAATCCCACCCAATCCGGCAGAGTTGCTGGCCAGCTCCAGAATGGATCTGCTACTGAGTTTTGTCAAGGGGCATTACGACTGCGTGTTTATCGACACCCCGCCGATTAACCTGGTAACGGACGCCAGCGCCTTTGCAGGCAAGGTCACCGGCTATGTGATGATCGTTAAGGCCGGCAATACGGACATTCCCGAGGTGCGATCCGCCGTTGACGCGCTGGAAAGCATCGGCGCGGAGGTGGTGGGCTTCATCCTCAATGACGCCACCCCGGACCGAAAAAAATACTACTCCTACTACAATAAATATGGCCGAAAGTACAAATACGGCTACGACTACGGTTACAGCTACAACTACAAATAAGCACAGGAATGATCAAACTTGAAAAAGTGGCAAAAAGTTCAGCAAACAAGTGAATATTTCGTCGATGGGATTGCACTGGTGCTGGCGACCCTGATCACCTATCTGGTATTTGGCAAAGGGTTGCACCGCATTTTGCTCTACACCGCGGACGAGTGGAAATCCTACTGCTTTATGATGTTTGTGGCCTACTCGGCCATTGCGGTCGGCTTTGCCTCCTCCATTGATCTGGCCAAACGGCAGCGGATAATGGAGCTGTTCGCTGTATTGCGTAACTGCTCGCTAACCTACATGAGTTTTGCGGTACTGTTGCTGGTGTTTAAGAATCCGATGATCGACTCCCGTTACCTGTTTATCGGTTCCTACCTGTTGTTCATCCTATTCTCTTGCCTGGGACGCTATGTGCTCAAGCGCGTGCTGACCAACAACTTCTCCAATTCCCGCAATGCCACGCTGGTGGGTGTGGTCACCACCCCGGACCGGGCAGAGCAGTTTGTGCAATCGCTGCAAGAGGACTGGACCAAACGGGTAGACGGTGTGACAATCCTACATGCCGATGCCTTTGCTGCCACAGCCTCCGTGGGTAACCCGGGCGCATATCGGGCCATGCACAGCCGCACGGTGGAGAAGCGCTGCTGCGGCGTGGCAGTTCTGCCGGATCTGAGCAGCTTTTTAAGCTGGGTGCGCTTGTCCTCCATTGATGAGGTGTACATCAACTTCTCCGGTAAGGAGGCCAACTGGTCTACGGAGAATCTGAATGCCTTTATTGAAGAACTGGAAGATATGGGCGTGCTGGTGCACATCAACATCCCCACCCTGGAGCAGTTTGTAGAAGAAAGTAAGTTTAACCACATGCGCTGCGATATTGTGGCCGGCTACCCAATGGTGGGCGTATCTGCCGCCGTGCAAAATTCCAAAATGCTGGGACTGAAGCGATTTATAGACATTATAGGCGCCATTGTGGGGCTGATCATTTCTGCTCCCATTATTTTGCTGGTGGCCGTTCCCCTGCTGCTGGAAAGCCGGGGCGGCCTGTTCTTTAAGCAGCAGCGGGTGGGCAGAAACGGCCGTCTGTTCTATATGTATAAGCTGCGGTCCATGTACGCAAACGCAGAGCAACGCAAAAAAGAATTTGAAGAAAAAAACCATATGCAAGGCCTGATGTTCAAGATGGACAATGACCCGCGGATTACCAAAGTGGGCCGCTTTATCCGCAAGTTCAGCATCGACGAGCTGCCCCAGTTCTACAATGTACTGCGGGGAGATATGAGCCTGGTTGGCACCCGCCCGCCCACGCTGGACGAATTTGAGCAGTACAGTTCTCACCACAAGCGGCGGCTGTCCATGCGACCGGGCATTACCGGGCTGTGGCAGGTTAGCGGCCGCTCCCAGATTGAGGACTTTGAAGAAGTGGTGCGCCTGGACTGCCAGTACATAGACAACTGGTCCCCCAGCCTGGATATTAAGATCCTGTTCAAGACCCTGGGCGTGGTGTTTACCGGCCACGGGGCACAGTAAGGAGGGCGACCATGAAAATCGCAATGATCGGTCACAAGCGCATTCCCTCCCGAGAGGGCGGCGTTGAGATTGTGGTTGAAGCCCTGTCCCGCCGTATGGTACAGCGGGGTCACCGGGTCACCGTTTATAATCGCAAAAGCCGCCATGTGGCCGGAACCGCCTTTGATGATCACAGCCACTTGCACAACCTGGATGGGGTACAGATCCGCTGGGTGCCCACCCCCAACAGCAAAAAGCTCAATGCCATTGTGTACAGTTTTTTTGCCACAGTGCGGGCGTTGTTCGGTGGGTACGACATCATCCACTTCCACGCAGAGGGTCCGGCGGCTATGGTGCCCTTAGCCAAGTGCTTTGGCAAAAAATGCGTGGTCACCATTCATGGCTTGGACTGGCAGCGAGCCAAGTGGGGCGGCTTTGCCACCCGCTTTCTCCGCTTTGGCGAGCGTATGGCCGCCAAGTATGCAGACGAGATCATCGTGCTGTCTGCCAGTATGCAGCAGTATTTTGCTGACACCTATCACCGCCAGACCGTGCGGATTGAAAACGGCATTGACCCACCGGAGACGGCGGACCTGTCCCTTCTGTCCCGCTTTGGACTGGAAAAGGACAGCTATATCCTGTTTCTCGGTCGCATTGTCCCGGAGAAGGGCATCCACTATTTAATCGACGCCTACCATAGACTGCAAACAGATAAAAAGCTGGTGATCGCCGGTGGTGCCAGCCACTCAGAGGAATATTTCAATCAGCTGAAAGCCAAGGCTGCCGGAGATGCGCGTATCATCTTTACGGACTTTGTGCAGGGCGCGCCTCTGGCTGCGCTGTACGCCGGTGCCTATCTCTACTGCCTGCCCTCGGACTTAGAGGGTATGCCCATCAGTCTGCTGGAGGCCATGAGCTACGGCAACTGCTGCGTCACCTCGGACATACCCGAGTGCACGGAAGTATGCGGTGACCACTGCTTTGCCTTCCAAAAAGGCAACACGGCAGACTTAAAGCGACTGCTGGAGCAGCTGCTATCTCAGCCAGACTTGGTGAAGTGCTGCAAGGCCACTGCCGCAGACTATATTTTACAAAAATACAACTGGGACCAAGTCACCGAGAGGACGCTGGAACTGTATGAACAGGTTAAAAACGCAAAATAGAACCCACTTGCAATGGGTAGACCACACCAAGCTGCTGGCCTGCGAGGGAGCCATGAGATGAACATTCTCTTTATTAACAAATTTCTGTACCCCAAAGGAGGAACAGAAACCTATATGATGGGACTGGGGGCGGAGCTGAGCCGCCGAGGCCACCGGGTAGAATACTTTGGTATGGAACACCGGGGCAATTGCGTGGGCAACCGCGTCGGTGCCTACACCAAAGATACCGACTACCACACCGCCAACCCTGTAAAAAAAGTGAGCTACGCTCTGCGCACGATATACTCCACCCACGCCCGGCGGCAGCTGCGCCGGGTGTTGGAGGATCTGCAGCCCCAAGTGGTACACCTGAACAACTTTAACTACCAATTGACCCCTGCGGTAATCTTGGAAATACGCGCCTGGGACAAAGCCACCGGACGACACACCAAGATCCTGTACACCGCCCACGACTACCAACTGCTGTGCCCCAACCACATGCTCAATCGGCCGGACACCATGGAGAACTGCACCGCCTGCTTGGGCGGCAAGTACACGCCTTGCGTGCAACACCGATGCATGCACGGCTCACGGGCTAAGAGCCTACTGGGCGCAGCCGAGGCTACCCTGTACCGCAAGGCGCATACTTACAAAGAGATTGACCGCGTGATCTGCTGCTCTGCCTTTATGCAAAGCCAGATGGAAAAGCACCCGGATCTGGCCGGGCGCACCCGGGTGCTGCACAACTTCTGCACCGTGCCGCCCCGCCCGCAGGTGAAAAAAGAAGACTATGTGCTCTACTTTGGCCGCTATGACAAAGAAAAGGGCATTGATACCCTTTTAGCCACCGCCAATGCGCTGCCTCAGCTGCACTTTGTGTTCGCCGGCAGCGGTACCATGGCAGAGGAAATTCAGCAACTGCCCAATGCCACAGATGTAGGCTTTTGCACCGGGGACGACCTATACCGCCGCATTGCCGCAGCCAAATGCAGCATTTATCCCAGCGTATGGTATGAGAATTGCCCCTACTCCGTGATGGAGAGCATTGCGCTGGGCACGCCGGTGCTGGGCACCAATATCGGCGGCATACCGGAGCTGATCGAGGACGGCAAGACCGGCGTGCTGCTGCCCCCCGGCGACACCAAGGCCCTGGGCGCGGCGCTGTGCCGCCTGGACCTGGAGCCGGAGCGACTGGCGGCCATGACCGCCGCCTGCCGGGCAGACGCCTTCCTCTCCGTACAGGATTATACAGACAAGTTACTGTCTGACTATAACGCATAAAAATCGAACTGAAGAAAGAAGATCAGTATGGCTAAACGAACTCTATACGGCACTGTGATTGTTACCTATCGGTGCAACGCCCACTGCAATATGTGCGACTGCTTTAAGGACCCCACCCGCCCGGAGGAAGAGATCACCCTGGATGATATTCGCCTGCTGCCGGAAATGGCCTTTACCAACATCACCGGCGGCGAGCCCTTTATTCGCAAGGACATTGGCGATATTGTGGAGGCGCTGTACAAAAAGAGCAACCGTATTGTGATCTCCACCAATGGGTATTTTACGGACCGTATCTTAGAGCTTTGCCGCCGATTTCCAAAAGTGGGCATTCGCATTTCCATTGAGGGGCTGCAACAGACCAACGATACCATTCGCGGCATTCCGGACGGCTTTAATCGGGGCTACTCCACCTTAAAGAAACTGGTGGAAATGGGGCACCCGGATGTAGGGTTCGGCATGACGGTGCAGGACCTGAACTGTGAGGACCTGGTGCCGCTTTACAAGATCTCCGATGAACTGGGCATGGAATTTGCCACCGCCACCCTGCACAATTCTTTCTACTTCCGCAAAACGGACAATAAAATTAACGACAAATACAAAGTGGCCCAAAATTTTGAAGCGCTCATTAACGAGCTGCTACGCAGCCACAGCCCAAAAAAGTGGTTTCGTGCCTACTTTAACCACGGGCTGATCAACTACATATACGGCAACAAACGACTGCTGCCCTGCGATATGAGCAAGGACGCATTCTTTATCGATCCATTCTGCGATGTGATCCCCTGCAACGGCATGGCAAAGAAAGCCGTCATGGGCAATCTGCATGATATTGGCGACTGGGACACCTTGTGGAACAGCGACCAAGCCAAGGCCGTGCGAGCCGCCACCAAGCAGTGCGACCGCAACTGCTGGATGATCGGCTCCGTCTCTCCCGCCATGCACAAGTACATTTGGGTGCCCGCCTGGTGGGTGGTCAAGCACAAGTTCCTAAAAGGCGGCAAATACGCCCTCAGCGAAAACGCCTTTATCCCGGAAGCGCAAAAGGAGTGACCGTCATGCAAGTGGTACTCATTCTCGGCGGCGGTATTGGCAAGCGCTTTGGCACCGTCCTGCCCAAACAATATAATCTTATCGACGGCAAGCCGGTGATAGACTATGTGATCGAGGCTGCCCTGCAAGCCCGCCAAACGGATCGAATCGTAGTGGTCTGTGATCCACAATACAGTAACCATTCTCGATATATGAACCAAGGACAAGTAGAGATCGTGCCCGGCGGTGCTGAGCGTTACGATTCTCTGCAAAATGGGCTGAACTACATTGAACGGCACTACGACTGCCAAAAGCTGTGTATTTTGGACGCAGTAGCACCCTTTGTCTACCCGGAACTGATTGACGATTATTTTGAACGACTGGATGCAGCAGACGCCGTGATCACCTGCCAAAAAATCACCGGCTCCTTGGGGAATTATACCTTTGATCCGCTGGATCGGGAGGACTACTATATTACGCAGTCTCCGGAGGCCTTTCGCTTTCCGCTGCTGCTGGCGCATTTTGACCCGCATTTTCCCTCAACGGAACTGGCCTGGCAACTACCGAAGGATAGCAAAAAATATTTAAACTTCAACTTTCCACAAAACACAAAAATCACATACGACTTTGATTTGGAATACGCTGCTCGTATGCTGCCCCATTACCAAAAGCAACGCAGCTCCGATGACCAATTGCCGCCGGGTGAACGGGTACTACTGGCGGTGCAAGCCCATATTGTGGATAATAGTGCTGCCCCGAACGCGGACTGGCTGCAACAACTGCCTCACCTGTATGACAAGTTAGCCAAACAATGGGGACTACAGTCCTTTGATGTCTATCACATCAGCACCTATGGGCTGGTGCTGGAGACGCAAAGCACAATCTATGGTGATGTGGTACTGAAAATGATACCGCCTTACACTGCGCGCTACCCGCGCGAAAAAGCAGCCTATCAACAACTGGCCGGGGACTATATGTGCCCGTTGTTAGCCACCGATGATGCCTGTTGTGCTCTGTTGCTGCGCCGCATTGCACCGGGCAAATACGCAGACTTTGACGACAATATCTGCCTGACCGACTTTTTCAATCGCGTGGTATGCACGGCCAAAGAAACGGTACGCCATCCGGTGTTTCCCGCTTACCGCGTAGACTTGGAAGCAGCACTGCAACGCAGCCGGACCGCGCCGTTTTTGACCGGATCACTGGAACAGGAGGTGCGAAGCGCCCTGGCACTTTATGACACGCAGTTCAAAAACAGCAAAACTTATTTGCTCCATGGTGATCTGCACCATTATAATTTGCTGCGCACTGCGGAAGGCTATCGTGCCATTGACCCCATCGGCTGCCTTGCGCCTATTGAATTTGAATTCACCCGCTTTATACGCAACGATATTTTACAACACCCGGGATTTGATCCAAGGGAAAGACTACAACTTTTGCTGCGGTACTTCTCTCGCTGGGCAGAACCGGAACGGATACAGGCAGCCCTGCAAATTGATCTGAGTCTGACCGCCGTAAACGCCACTTATGAGAGCACAGAGCCGGCTGCCGCAGAAACACAGCTGGCACTGTTGCAAATTGCAAAGGCAGGAACAAAATGAAGCCCATTCCAAAAGAAGATATACAGTCCTTAGAGCGTGACATTCTCTTTCAGGTACTGGACTTTTTTGAACAATACCACATTACTTACTTTACCAGCGGCGGCACTACCCTGGGCGCCGTGCGCCACAAGGGGTTTATCCCCTGGGATGATGATATTGACTTGTATATTCCCAGAGCGGATTACAACAGAATGCTGCAACTGGCAACCAATCGCACCATCGGTAAAAACATCCGTATCTACAAGCCGGGAGACGAAAACTACATTTATCCATTTGCCAAGGCGTGCAATACCAATACGCGCTTAAACGAGCAAAATGTGCGCCACAGAGAGCAGGACATCGGCATTTTTATTGATCTGTTTCCGCTGGACAAATTCTATGACGATCCGGTGCGCCGCAATCTGCTGATCTTGCATAGCAAGTGGCTAAACAGTCTGCTGGCCTCCGCCTCTGACCAAGTAAATTTAAGCCGTAAGGGCAGCTTACGCCGCCTGGCAAAAGATACGCTGCGTACGCTACAAAAGCCCCTGGCAAAAGCCATCGGCATTTCCAGACTGACCCGCCGCATTGACGCCCTGGGGCGGCACACTGCTAAAGCGGACTGCCACCTGGTAGGCGACCTGGTCTGGTGCAACGGCGGACGCGACTTTTACCCGGCAGAACATTTTGCCGCCGGCGTGCCCGGCACCTTTGAGGGGCGCACCATTCAAAACCCCATCGGCTACCACTCTTATTTACAAAAACTCTACGGCGACTATATGCAGCTGCCGCCGGAGGATCAGCGGGTCATGCATGGCTTTACCGGCTGGTATCTGGATGAAACAGGAGAAACCGAATGACCAAAATTGCTGTTATCCTTTGCTATTTTGGCAAGCTGCCGGAGAACTTTTCCCTGTTTGCGGAAAGCTGTCGGCGCAATGCTACCATAGATTTTTTGCTGTTTACGGACGACACACCGACCCACCTGCCGGAGAATATGCACCTGCACCCCACCACCTTTGCGGCGCTGCAACGCCGTGTGGCCGGGTGCTTTGACTTTGCCATTATCCTGCACACCCCTTATAAGCTGTGTGACTACAAGCCCGCCTACGGCGAAATTTTTGCGCCGGAGCTTTCCGGCTACGACTTTTGGGGCTACGGGGATATGGATCTGGTATTCGGCGATCTGCGAGCGTATTTTACAGAGGATAAGCTGCGAAAGTATGACAAGTTCTACGCCTTTGGCCATCTGTCCCTCTACCGCAACACGCCGAAGAATAATGCCGTTTACCGCCAACCGGTAGGTATGGATTACCGCAAGGCATTCACCACAAGAGAAATTGCCGTTTTTGACGAAATCAACGGCATCAGCGCCAAGTATAAGGCACTGGGGCTGCCCTTTTACGACCGGCAGGACTATGCGGACATCACCAAGGCCAGCGACCGACTGGCAATCACCGATGTGGGGATTACGGCAGATAATCAGCTGCACCCCAACTATACGGAGCAGATTTTTTACTGCGACCGCGGTCGGGTCTTTCGAGACGCTTACTGCAACGGCCAGTGGCTGACGGACGAATTTGTTTATATTCATATCAGCTCCCGCCGTCTGCCGCTGCATATTGACCCGGCGGCAGACACCTATTTTATCGGCAAAACCGGCTATGAACCGAAAACCGGGGTCACCACCCGGGCAGACATTGCCCGCTACAACGCTTTAGACCCGGCGGCGGACGAAAAGCAGCGCCGCCATCGGCAGCGGCTGGATCTGCGCCGCAAAATCAAAAAAGGTTTTATCCGTATAAAGGAACGCATTTGCAAATGAACATCTTACACCTGCAACTCAGCGGCGGTCCCGGTGGCATTGTGAGCCTGTGCCGCGATATTAACAAACACTCTGCCCATCACAATTTCTTTTACTTTCTTTTTGAAGGCGGTTCTATTGCCGATGAAATTGCCGCCCAGGGGGGCACAGTACAAGTGGCCACCGGCGCCAAGAACCACCCGCTGAAGGCGGCCACCGACCTGGTGCGCTACTGCAAAGAACAGCAAATGGATGTGATCGTGGATCATTCCGGCTCGCCCTACACCCGCTTTGTACATATTTACGCCGCGCGGCAGCTGAAAAAAGTGCGGTTTTTGCTATATCTTCACGCCAACGCCTATTACAGCGCAGACAAAGGAATCAAAGAATGGGTCTATGCCCGGCTGCTGCGCAGCGCCGCCCGGCATTCTGCAAAGATCGTAGCCATCTCTCACTCGGTGGCGGAAAGCTATCTGCGTCGCTACCACCTGCCGAAAGACAAAATGCAGGTGGTCTATAACGGCACGGACTTGCACCGCTTTATCCCCCATCCGGCGCATACAGACACACCCCTACGGCTGATTTATGTGGGGCGCATATTTAGGGACAAAGGCATTGACCTGCTGCTGGAGGCGCTGGCTGCCTGTCCGACAGACACACCCATCACCCTTACGCTGGTAGGCTCCGATCACGGCGGCTATACAGAGCAAATGCAAGCCCTGACCGCCCGGCTGCACCTGGAAGATAAAGTGCAGTTCCTGGGCAGCCGCACCGATGTGCCGCAGCTGCTGCAAGCGGCCGATCTGTTTGTGCACCCGGCCACCTGTCAAGAGGGATTTGGCATTACACTGATCGAGGCTATGGCCAGCGGTGTGCCCTGCCTGGCCTTTCCCAAGGGCGCCATACCGGAAATCATCGGACCGGAGATCGACGGCTTTTTGACCGAAGAAGTCAGTGCCGCCGCCCTGACTGCGGGGATCAACCGGGCGCTGGAACTCTTTACCAAAGCGCCGCACCACTGGCACACCCTGTGCAAAAACGCCCGGCAAAAGGCAGAACTTTTTTCCATCGAACGAACGGTAGCGCAGCTGGAAGCGCTGTACCAAGAACAGTAAAATTATGGACAAAATCGGAATTTTAACCTTTCATCGAAGTGAAAATTACGGCTCCGTGCTCCAAGCCTGGGCACTATGCCAACAGATCAATACCCTGCCCGGCTGCCAAGCGGAACTGATCGACTATTCCAACCGCGCGCAACAGGACCTGTACGCCCTGTTTCTGCCGCCTAAATCCGTTAAAAATATCGCCAAAAACCTGCGGGCCTGTTTGCTGCTGCCCTATCTGCTACGACGCAAGGCGGCCTTTCGGGACTTTATCGGTGCTCTGCCCAAGAGCGTGCCCATGCAAACCGAGGCGGATTTTGCCGCCCATCGGGCGGACTACCGGGCGGTGGTCTGCGGCTCCGACCAGATTTGGAACCCCGGTTCTCTGGATTTTTCCACCCACTTTTTTGCCCCGGACTTTGCGGCACAAAAAATCAGCTACGCCCCCAGCCTGCGCAGCGCCACTGCTGCCGCATTTGCCGATATAGACTTAAAAGGTCTGCTGGCGGACTTTGCCGCTGTGTCTGTGCGGGAGCAGGAAAGCGTGGCAGTAATTGAACAGTTGACCGGCCGCACCCCAAAGGTGGTGCTGGACCCTACCCTGCTGCCTGCGACGCAGGACTTTGCCCCCATTCTGGGCACGGCGCCCCAGGGTGATTACCTGTTTTTCTATTCCATTGATTACCCGCCGGAGGTGTGCCGCACCGTGCAGCAGACCGCCCGACGGCTGCACCTGCCGGTGTACATCCTCTTTACCGGCAACAAAACCTACCGTGCCCTGCCCTACGGCTTTCGCCTGGCGCGGCACCAAACCCCCGGCGACTTTTTGGCGCTGGTCAAAGGGGCCAAGCTGGTGCTAAGCACCTCTTTCCACGGCACCGTATTTGCCCTGCGCTTTGGCACCCCCTTTTATGCCCTGAAGGCCAAGCGGGGCGCCGCCTACTACACAGACCCCCGCATTGCCACCTTACTGCAAACAGCAGATGTGGCAGAGCGTTACCTGCCCTGTGATCGGGCGGGAGAGATCAACACCGCGCCCCTGCACCGGGACCCGGCCCTCCTGGACCGTGCCGTGGCAGAGAGCCGCGCATTCTTACAGGAAGGACTGACTGCCCGATGACCATCTGCCCGGAAGAGCGCTGCACCGGCTGCGGCGCCTGCCAAAGCGCCTGCCCGGCAGACTGCATTACCCTGGCACTGAACCGTGCCGGTGACCGGGTGGCGGTGATCGACGAGAGCCGCTGCACCCGCTGCGGCAAGTGCAGCCGCATTTGCCCGGTGCTTCACCCGCCCGTGCTACGCGAAAGCCGCACGGCGCTGGCTGCCTACGCAGTAGAAGCGCAGGTGCGCCAAAGCTCCGCCTCCGGCGGTGCGGCAGCTGTGCTGGCACGGCAAGTGGTGGAAAGCGGCGGCTGTGCCTACGGCGCGGCCTTTACCGCCCCCACCACGGTAAAACTGGTGCGGGTAGATGCACCGGCACAGCTGTCCCGACTGCAAGGCAGCAAATATGTGCACGCTGCCACCGGCAGCGCCTACCGCAAGGTGCAATCAGACCTGAAAGCCGGGCGGCAAGTGCTCTTTACCGGCACCCCCTGCCAGGTGGCGGGACTGTACGCCTACCTGGGCAGCGACCCGCCGGGGCTGACCACCTGTGATCTGGTGTGCCACGGCGTACCGGAGGCAGATACCTTAAATGCCTACCTGCAAACAGAGCTAAACCCGGCAGCCATCGCCCGCCTGACTTTCCGTGACGGAGACGGCTGGGTAATGAAAGCCTATGACCGGGACGGCGGCGTGCTGCGCCGCATGGATTTGAAAAACAGCCTGTACTATAACGGCTTTATGGAGGGCTATCTGTACCGCACCGGCTGCTACACCTGCCCCTACGCCACGGAAAAGCGGGTGGCCGACCTGACTCTGGGCGACTTTTGGGGCATTGGAGAGGAAACGCCTTATCCAAATGCCGCCGCAGAGCTGAAAAAGGGTCTGTCCCTGATCTTAGTCCATACAGATAAAGGACAAGCCCTGCTGAACGCCTGCGCCCCGGCGCTGGTAACGACCCTGCGCACCCCGGCGGAAGCAGTCAAAAAAAATCATCAGTTGCGCCACCCCACGCCAGACAGTCCCGCGGCCCGACGGTTCCACAACTTGTACGGCAAAAAGGGCGCAGCCTATGCCATTGCCCACTGCAATGAGAAAAAACGGCGCACCCTGCGCCTGCGGCGTGCCATCCGGCATTGTCCGCCACTGTTGGCCCTGTGCCGCAAAATTCCCAAACTGCGAGATAAGCTATGATCGGTATTCTCATTCTCAATTACAAAAAATACCAGGTTACCGCCGACTGTATTCGCTCTGTGCTGGATACCGGAGACGGTCTGGACTACCATATCTATGTGCTGGATAACGGCTCCGGCAATGACTCTATTGCCTGCCTACAAGCCCAATTTCCAAACAATCCCCGCATCACCTGGATGGAAAGCGCGGAGAACACCGGCTACGCCCGGGGCAACAACCAAATGCTTTCCCGCGCCCGCAAAGACGGCTGCACCGCTGCGGTGATCGCCAACAGCGATATTGTCTTTTTGCCCGGCACCTTGCAGCAGCTGGCTGCGGACATCGCCGAAGGGCACCCCATTGTAGGTCCTCGGCTGCAATACCCCAACGGACAGCGGCAAAACAGCGTCAAGCTGCGTCCCTACACCTACCGGGAATACCTGTGGACGGAAACTTATTTGCGCAATCTGGTGCCCAAGGCCAAATTGCAGGCGCTGCGCCGCCAGCCCGCTGCCCCGGGAGAGGTCTACTGGCTCTCCGGCGCGGTCTTTGCCGTAGACACAGCGGTCTTTCACCGGCTGGGTGATTTTGACCCTTATACCTTTTTATATTATGAGGAGTACATACTCTCTGCGCGGTGCAAGGCACAGAACATTGCCCTGTGGTTTGATCCTACGGTCACGGCGCTCCACTGCCACGGCGCCTCTGCCGGTGGTGCTACAAACCTATTTACCCGATTGGAGAACCTGCGCTCCGAGTTATACTTTCTCCACCGCTACCGGCACTGGAGCCGACACCGACTGGCCACCGTACGCCGGGTGCGCTGTCTGGAAGTGCTGTTTACCTTTGGCAAGGCGCACAAATGGGCGGATGCCTGCACCTACCTGCGCAAAAGCAAAATCCTGCTGAAAAAGGAACGAACGAATGAAACTTAAAGTCTCCACCAGTCCTTATACTTACTTTCTGTTGCTGATGACCATCATGGACACCGGCTACTTTGTGTTGCTGAATATTCCCGGCCTGCGAGACACCGGGTATGTGCGTATCGGTTTTTTGCTCATCGCTACGTTGCTGGCCATGAACTGCTATATCAACAAAAACATCTACCGTACCCTACAACCCTACTACAACTACCTAAATGTCTTTATCCTGTATTTGGTAGTATTTTATTTAGCCCATTTTATCTACGGTATGGTGCATTATACCCAACAGATCACATCCATTATCAATGTGTCCAACTACCTGGGTATGTTCCTACTGATCTATCTGTTCCTCTATGTGTTCCAAATGGACGGCGGATATGATCGGCTGATAAAATCCCTGAGCTGGATCACCTACCCCTATATGCTGGTCATCACCCTGCGTGCGGCGATCTATAACTTTGCAGGTCGGGATCTGATGCCCTACCTGGGTCACATCACGCGCTCCGGACGCCTGCGTTACAGCATTCCTGCCCTGTGCGGTGTACTGTTCCTCTATTATTTTTACAAACTGCTGCAAAAAGAAACCCTGATGAAACACAAGATGCTCTATACAGGGCTGTTGCTTTTTACCGCCTTTTACCTTTACTATATCTGTATGACCCGTATGTATGTGATTGCCTTTTTTCTGTCGGCACTGGTGATCTTCCTGTGCAAAAAGCGACCGAAAAACAAGCAGATCGTGATGGTCTGCGTGGCGATCATCTTGCTGGCAGTGCTGTACTTCTCCGGTTTGATTCCTCGGTTCCTGGCCACATTTACAGAGACTTCCGGAGAATATGGCGGCTCCACTCTGGCACGGCAGTACTCATCCAAATACTTCTCCGGCGTGGCAAAGGACCAGCCCATCTTCGGTCTGGGCTTTCTCTCTCCCAAGCGGTATGAAAACTTCTGGATCTACTTTGGGCCCTCCGGCACCGCCTATCTGGACGATCTGGGTATTCGCAATATGTTCTACCACTACGGGGTACTGGGCATCGGTCTGGTGGCGCTGTCTCTGGGGCGTATAATATACCTGGTGCTGCGACTGCTCATCTGCCGAAACTATCCTCGCAAGGCGCTGATGCTGGGACTGACGGCGTTTTTTGGCTGTCTGTGCGTATCCCTGTGTCCTTTTGATACGGTGCGCCTGCTGGGGCTGATCTTCACCTGGTCCATGGCGGAGTACGACGCCCGCCTTTACTGCTACCGACCCCGCAAAGCGGCGACAGAGACGGGGGGCGATACGCGGTGAAGGCCCTGTCCGACAATAAACAAACCACCATCAACCTGATTACCAGCCTGGCAGCCTTTGTGATCAATGCCGGGATCAGCTTTGTACTGACTCCGTATATACTGGAGAAGCTGGGCAACGAAGCTTACGGCTTTATCGGTCTTGCCTACGACTTTGTCAATTATGCCGGCATCCTTACTCTGGCACTGAACAGTATGTCCTGCCGGTTCGTCAGCTACGAGTACCACCGGGGCAATAAAGAAAAGGCAGATATTTATGTAAACTCCATTTTGGGTGCCAATCTGATCCTGGCCGGTGCCATCACGCTTTGCGCCGTGTTTATGGTTTGGAAGCTGGAGTACATACTCACCATTCCCAAAGAGCTGATGTTCGATGTAAAGCTGACCTTTGCCATCGTCTTTATCAACTACATTTTTGGCATCTGCTTCTCTGTCTTTAACAGCGGCACCTTTGTAAAGAACCGGATGGATCTGTACTACCTGCGCAACCTGTTTTCCTATGTGCTCAAGCTGGTGCTGACCATTCTGATCTTCACCTTGTTTGATGTGCGCATCTTCTTCATTGCGCTGACCACCCTCATTTGCAACGCTTATATGAATGTGGCCACTTATATTTTAATGCGCAAGCTGCTGCCGGACTTAAAGCTGAATCTGCACAAATTCAAGTGGAAAACCCTGTCCGAAGTGCTGCGCTCCGGGGTATGGAATTCCGTGCAGAGCCTGTCCGATCTGATGATCTCCGGGCTGAATTCCCTGCTGACCAACCGATTTATCGGCACCGCTGCCGGCGGGTATCTGCAATCCTCCAAGACCATTCCCAATTACATATTACAACTGGGGCAGCAACTGGCCCAAGTGTTCTCGCCGAAATTCACCATTCTGTACGCCCAGGGCGACTATGATCGACTGGTCAAGGAGGCCAAGCGCTCCATGCGACTGGTGGGCTTTATCATCTCCACCCCGGTGGCCGGGTTTATCGTCTTTGGCTACCAGTTCTATGCCCTGTGGCTGAAAAACTATTCCCCGGCGGAATTGCAGATCGTACAGACTGTGTCCGTTATTACCACCATACCATACCTGTTTAGCTGCGTGGCGTTCCCGCTGATTCAGATCAACACCGCCTGCAACAAGGTGCGCACCCCGGTTCTGGTGGCGCTGGCCGCCGGTATTGCCAATATCTTAGTGGTGTTCCCCCTGGGCAAAGCCGACGCCCTGACCCTGAATGTGCTGGCCTGCTGCACCGCCGCCTTTACCATTCTGCGCTACGGCGTATTCCAGCCCTACTATGCAGCCAAAATACTGGCCCGCAACCGTCTGTTTTTCTACGGCACGCTGCTGCGCAATGTGCTGGCCACCGTCGTCATCGGCGTGGTTCTGTATGCCGCCAAGGGGCTGTTCACCTACGGCAGCTGGGGTCACTTCTTCATCGCCATTGCCCTGTGCGGAGCAGTGGGATATGTGCTGGCTTTCTTCCTGTTGTTCAACCCCGGAGAGTACAAAGAGATCGTCCACATGTTTCTATCAAAAATGAAGAAAAAAACCGCATAAATGCAAACAGTGCCTGAGCCAAAGCTCAGGCACTCAGACTGTCGATAAAGCGGCTAAACCGCGCCTGTTATAAAGAATATAATAAATGTTTCGTAGGGCAGAGGCTTGCTCCTGCCGCGAGTATTTGATATCGCTATTGATTTGAAAAAGCGGCTTGAACTGGGTGTTCAAGCCGCTTTTGGCGCTTTTCGTCTTTTACTCGGGAACAGTACCGCTGTACGGCACCCGCTCGCAAAAAACGAAATTTATCTCGCTTTCTCTCGGTCTGTCAGCGTGTTTATAACTAGACTTCTCTACACACTGAGCGTTTATCTGTTTTGAATGTAGGCGTCAATGGACTTGGCGGCGATTTTACCGGCGCCCATGGCCTTAATCACGGTGGCGGCACCGGTAACCGTATCGCCCCCGGCGAATACGCCGTCCCGAGAGGTGCAGCCGTTTTCATCTGCCACAATTCCGCCACGGGCATTTACCTCCAGCCCACCGGTGGTGGACTTGATCAGCGGGTTGGGGGAAGTACCAATGGCCATAATCACGCAGTCCGCGTCGATCACAAAATCTGAGTCCGGCACCGGCACCGGGCGGCGTCTGCCGGTGGCGTCCGGCTCGCCCAGTTCCATCCGGATGCACCGCACGCCGGTTACATTGCCATCGTCGCTGCCCAAAATCTCTACCGGGTTGGTCAAGGTTTGGAACCGGATTTGCTCCTCCTGGGCGTGCTGCACTTCCTCCTGCCGGGCAGGGATCTCCTCAAAGGAGCGACGGTAGAGCACATACACTTCCTCCGCACCCAGCCGAATGGCAGAGCGAGCCGCATCCATAGCCACATTGCCGCCGCCTACCACGGCCACCTTGCGGGCGTGGTAAATGGGGGTGGTGCTGCCGGGCTGATACGCTTTCATCAGGTTGACCCGAGTCAGGTACTCATTGGCAGAGTACACCTCTTTCAGGCTCTCGCCGGGAATACCCATAAACCGGGGCAAACCGGCACCGGAGCCGATATACACCGCCTCAAAGCCGTCGTCAAACAGATCGTCAATGCTCATGGAGCGACCGATCACCACATTGGTAACAATCTTCACACCCAGCGCCTTTAAGCCGTTGGCTTCCAGCTCCACGATCTTCTTGGGCAGACGGAACTCCGGAATGCCGTACACCAGCACGCCGCCGGCAATATGCAGCGCCTCAAACACCGTTACATCATAACCCAACCGGGCCAGATCGCCGGCGCAGGTCAATCCGCTGGGCCCACTGCCGATCACGGCTACTTTGTGCCCGTTTTGTTCCGTTACGGCGGGCCATACTTTGCAGTGGCTGTTGTGCCAGTCTGCCACAAAGCGCTCCAGACGACCGATGCTCACCGCGTCGCCCTTAATGCCCCGCACGCACTTACTCTCGCACTGGCGCTCCTGGGGGCACACCCGGCCGCAGACTGCCGGCAAGGAGCTGCTTTCGCTGATGATCTGATAGGCGGCCTCAAAGTCGCCCTCTGCCACCTTGGCGATAAAATCCGGAATATGAATCTGCACCGGGCAGCCGGAAATGCAGGGCTTGTGCTTGCAGTGCAGGCAGCGCAGTGCCTCGTCCATGGCTGTCTGCGCATCGTAGCCGGTGGCTACCTCTAAAAAGTTCTTGTTGCGCACCAGTGGCTCCTGGTGCGGCATTTCATTGGCCTTTAAGGGATTCATCAGTCCTGCACCTCCTGTCGCAGCAGGTTGCAGTCCGCTTCCCGCTCAAAGTCTTTATACAGCGCAGCCCGTTCCATAGCCGCGTCAAAATCCACCAAATGGCCGTCAAACTCCGGCCCGTCCACACAGGCGAACTTGGTCTCACCGCCCACCAGCAGACGGCAGCCGCCGCACATACCGGTGCCGTCGATCATAATGGGGTTCATAGACACAACGGTGTGGATCCCGTACTTCTCCGTGGTCTTGCACACAAACTTCATCATCACCAGCGGGCCGATAGCAATCACCAAATCATATTGCTCACCGCTTTGAATCAGGCTTTCCAGGGCATTGGTCACCAGCCCCTTTTCACCTACGGAGCCGTCGTCGCTCATGAGCACATACCGGTCGCTGACCTTCTCAAACTCCTGCTGCAAGATCACCAGATCCTTGGTACGGAAGCCCACAATGCTGTGTACCTGGGCGCCGTTCTCGTGCAGCGCCTTGGCCACCGGGTACGCAATGGCGCAGCCCACGCCGCCGCCAACCACAGCCACCTTGCGGTAGCCGGTAACCTTGGTGGGATTGCCCAGAGGGCCTACAAAATCCTGCAAACTGTCGCCCACCTCCAGCCATGCCAACTGCTTGGTGGTAGCGCCCACCAGCTGGAAGATAATGGTCACCGTACCGGCGGTGCGGTTATAGTCCGCCACCGTCAGGGGGATCCGCTCGCCCCGGTCGTCCACCCGCAGGATCACAAACTGACCGGCCTGGGCTTTCTTTGCCACATAAGGCGCCTGAATTTCCATACGCACAACAGTCGGGTTCAGCACCTGCTTGGCAACGATTTTATACATAGAATCACCTACTTGAAATTAGACATTTTTCAGAAAAAACGCCGCATAACCCGTATGCAGCGTTTTTGATATTATACCAATTCCCGCTTATAAGTCAACATTTATCAGCCGGAAATCGGAATTTTTAAGAATTGTTAATAAATCTGCATTATTTTGGATGGGTTTTTTGGTGATAATTCCGCCCCTTGCCAAATGCTCCGGGGTGTGAAAGTCGGAGCCGGAAACCATCAGCTTGCCGTTCTCTTTGGCCCACGCCAGCGCCTGGGCGTTGCGCCGAGCGTCCGTCTTGCCGTTATACACCTCTACCCCGTCAATATTCTTCGGGTCCGTACGGCGAATACCCACACGGAAAGGGTGCGCCTGGTAAATGAGAAAGCCGTTTTGCTCGCACAGGGCTTTGACCCCCGGCTCCCACACATTCATCAGATTACCGGCGTTCTTGATAAACGCCTCCGTCACGCCGTAGATCAGGTAGTCGTTGGCGGTCCAGTAGTGGCGCAGCTCCATACCCAGCAGCACAGTAAAGCCCTCCGGGGCCGCCGCTTGCATCCGCCGATAACCGGACAGGTAAAAATCCGCCGCCTTTTGGGGGCACGCCAGCCGGTGAATCGGAAAGGTCATGGGGCTGTAATGATCCGTAACCACAATGCCGTTGTACCCGGCCTCCACATACATCTCCACGATCTTTTCCGGCTCCACTCGCCCGCAGCGGCTAACGGCGCCGGTGTGGCAATGTAGCTCATATTTGTATTCCATAACCGTGCCTCCCCTCCATATCTAAAAAATATTATATGCCCTTTTGCCTCTGCCGTCAATCGTGCCGTCTTTACAAAAATCAAGGAATATGTTATACTTCTTTTAACTATTTTGGTGAAAAAAGGAGTAAAAATGAATAAAGAGAAGAAAAACGACTTTCTGTTCTCCGTGGTGATACCGGTCTACAAGGTGGAGGACTATGTAGAGGAGACCATTCAGTCCGTTTTGCAACAGACCATCGGGTTTGAAAAGCACATTCAAATGATCCTGGTCAACGACGGCTCGCCGGACAACAGCGGTGCCGTGTGCGAAAAATACCGGGATCTGTATCCGGAAAACATCCTGTATATTGAGCAGGAGAACCGGGGCGTCAGTGCCGCGCGCAACAACGGATTGCAATATGCCACCGGGAAATACATCAACTTTTTAGACTCGGACGACAAGTGGGAACCGGATGCGTTTGAACAGATTCTGCACTTTGCCGAGAGCTGTCCGAAAGCCCGGGTATTCTGCGGCCGTATGCGCTATTTTGAAGCCACCACCGCATTCCACCCACTGGACTACAAATTTGCAGAGAGCCGCTATATCGACCTGAATGACCCGGAGGAGACCTATGCCCTGCACCTGCACATCACCTCCTCGGTGCTGCGCACGGACTTTGCCAAAGCACTGCAATTTGTGGAGGGCATGACGCTTGGCGAGGACGCCCTGTACCTAAACAGCCAGATTCTCCGTGCAGGCGGGTATGCCGCCGTGCGAGAGGCGCGGTTGAACTACCGCCGCCGACTGGCCGGTTCCTCTGCCATTCAAAACAAGGAACAAAGCCAGCGCTTTTACAGCGAGACGGTGGAGAAATTCTACTTTCCGCTGATCGACCTGTCCACAAAATTATACGGCAAGGTGGTGCCCTACATTCAGTCCCTGCTGGTGTACGACATTGGCTGGCGGATGCGCTACGGCCAGCCGGAGATCTTGACCGACGCCCAGTGGCAAACCTATTTGGACCAACTGCACCAAGCGCTGCAACCGGTGGAGGACGCCTGCATTCTCCGCAACCCGGTACACCGCAGCATCTTCCGCAAAGAGGCCATGCTACGACTCAAGCATGGACAAGAGGATGTTTTGACCGACCTAACCTATAACCCCAAGAACAAAAAGCTGTTCTTAAAGGGTGAAAAGGTAGTCCATATTCAAAAGAATACCAACAACTGCGAGATCTACAATGTGGAGCACAGGGGCGATCAACTGCTGGTGGAGGGGCGGATCCGCAAATGGATCGTAGACGCCCGCTGCACCACTAAATTCGTGTTGGCCTTTGCCGGCAAAGAGTACCCGGTGGAGCTGCGCATTTATCCCCACGACTGTGAGGAGACCATGTTCGGTGAGCGCTACCGGCACTATGAATTCTCTGTGCACATTCCCTTTGACAGTGCCTTTACCCCCGGGCAGACCCGCTGGGTGCGCCCCCGGCTGTACTTTGGAGACAGCAAGTGCGATGTGGGCACCGGCTACGGCGGGCGGCGGTTCCTGGCCACCAAGCTATGCGACTGTGCCTATCGCATGATCGACGGCTATGTGGTGCTGGCAACCCCCCAGGGGCTAAAGATTCAAAAGCCCAAGGATGAAAAAGCCACCCACCGTGCACTGGAACGCCGCTATCTGAAGTGGCTGTGGCACAACAAGCAAAAGCACATTGTATGGCTGCGGCTACTGTACTGGTTCCTGGCGCCCCGGCACAAAAAGCCCCTGTGGATCGTCAGCGACCGGGAGGAAGTAGCCGGTGATAACGGCGAGGCGTTCTTCCGTTTTTTGGCAAACGAACAGCCGGCGGATATTGACTATGCCTTTGTGATCAACAAAGGTTGCCCGGACGACAAGCGCATGGGCCGGTACGGGCGGGTGCTGCATTTTGGCACCCTGCGGTATAAACTGGCCTTTTTACTGGCAGATGTGATTCTGTCCTCCCAGGCCAACGACTTTATCCTCAATGCCTTTACCATTTGTGATAATCGCTATCTGCGGGATCTGATGCACTTTGACTTTGTCTTTTTGCAGCACGGGATCACTATGAACGACCTATCCAACTGGCTGCAAAAGCGCAATAAAAAAATCGACCTGTTTGTCACCTCTGCTCCGGCGGAGCAAAAATCCATCGTAGAGAGCAATTACGGACTGGAGCCGTCACAAGTGATCCTGACCGGTCTGCCCCGCTTTGACCGACTGGTCAGTGCCAAGGACCGGCGGCAAAAGCAGGTGCTGCTGATGCCCACCTGGCGCAAGACCGTGCAGGATATGCTGCAAAGGGACCCGGAGCATGCAGCGGAGCTGCTGGCACAGACCGATTTTTACCGATTCTATAACAGTCTGATCCACCACCCTGCCCTGCTGCAAAAAATGCGGCAGCTGGGATACAGCGGCAAGTTCCTGCTGCACCCGATGATGCAGAACTACACCGGCTGCTTTACCGGCAACGATGTGTTCCAAATCGCCACGCCCACCGACTACCACCGTTTATTCACAGAGGGGGCGCTGCTGGTCACCGACTATTCCAGCACCTTCTTTGACTTTTGCTACCTGCAAAAGCCGGTGATCTACACCCAATTTGATGAAGATACTTTCTTTGCCGGTCAAATGTACGACCGTGGGTACTTTGACTACAGGCGAGATGGATTTGGCCCGGTATGTACGGACCTGGACAGCACCGTGACCGCCATTTGCGCCGCACTGGACGCAGACTGTGCGTTGCAAGCGCCCTACACCGATCGGGTGGCCCACTTCTATGCCTACCACGACGACCAAAACGCCCGGCGTGTTTATGACGCAGTGCGCAGCTACCAAGCCAAAAAATAAAGCAAAAAGAAAAGACCTGAAAGGGCATACGCCTGTTCAGGTCTTTTTTTGTGTATCAATAGCCGTTGGATTTTAAGAACTGATAAATTCGGCGGCTGTTGTGGTTATCCCGGTAACGGAAATACTGCTTGGCCATTTTGCGGTACTTAGGCTTCATCTCAAAGCCCGCTGCCGCGTAGCTGTCCAGGCAGGGCACCAGGTCCTCAACCTGTGTAAACCGGTCGCCGGGCAGTTGGGTGGTCATATCCAAATACGAGCCGTGCACCTGGTTATACAGGTCATAGTCAAACTGGTAATACACCACCGGCTTATTTTGGTACAGCACATCCCAGCACACGCTGGAATAGTCTGTCACCAGCAGCTTGCAGCGCATCATCAGTTCATTCAGTGGCTGCTGTCCAAAAGGAATACAGGTGACCCGGGGACTGATCTTGTCCTTAAAATTATTCATATACCCGGCAAATTTGGGGTGCAGATAAAACACCAGACGGGTATGATTGCGCCGGAGCATCTCGTCCAGCGCCGGGTCCGTCAACAAAGCGGAATAATTTTTGTAGTAATCGCTTTGCAAGAAGGTGTCGTTGTCCACCTCCTCCAGCCAAGAGCGCCAAGTAGGCATCATCAGAATAAACGGATCGTCCGGTGTGGACTTGTCCTCCAGCACATCCCAGCGGGCAAAGCCGGTAATGGGCACATTCCCCGGCGCATAGCCAAACTCCCGCACCACAATGTCGTGCTCCGGGCGGGAGCAGGTGACAAAGTAGGTCATGGGGCTGCTGCCCTTTTTGCCAAACAGCTGGTCCACCCGCTTCATTGCCGTTACGCCATGCTGCAAAAACAGCTCTTTCTTTTTCTTAATTGCACGCCGCACAATACTGGGTTTGGATCGCCACACATACAAATGGGAGGTAGAGTCCGAGGAAATGCAAATGCGCATGGACAGAGTCAGCAGCATGTGCTTGAGACTCATAAAGGGCACCACCTGGCGGCCGTAACCGGCCACATTCTTGTAGTCCGGCTCCCGAGGGTCCATAATATAATAGATATGCCGCCGCTCCTTCTCCGGCAGGTGCTCCATACAGTATTTGAAGAAATAGTAGCTGTTGTCCTGGGCGGTCTTGCAGAACTTCTCATACACCACCCAGTTCTTTTGCCGCTGCCAAAGAGGACGGAACAACATATACAGTGTATAGGCAGTAATCTCCCGCAGGCGCACCGCCGCCGTGTCGTACTCGCACAAAGGGCGATAGCAGTAGCACAGCACACCCTTTTTGCCAAAATACGGGAACAAAATATGCCCGCTGCCGGCGTTTGCCTGGCAGTTGGTAAAAAAGAGCTTCCACTTCAGCCCCGGGTCAGCGCACCGCAACTTGATCCGGTGGGTACAGCCGTACTGCTCCACCTCCAGGCGAATATCCCAGTACACTTCCTTTAAGGGCAACTGTGCATTTAAGGGTAGGGTCAACTGCACCCGGCAGCCATCTCCCGCCGCTGTGGTGCGGCAGTCCAGGGGGATTTCAATCTTCTCCGTTAAAGAGCGATAAATCAGCTTGGCGCCTTGCACCTGCTCGCCGGCAGTATGGCGCAAATGCAGCCGGATATGGCACACATGGCCCTTACAGGACAACCCTGTAATTGGTGCTGACACCGGCATACTCTCCAAGATCACATCCGGCGTGCACAGCAGCGCACTGAGATAGCCGGTATTGGGATCCAAATACGGCAGCAGCGCCATGGGGGTAGGCTGCGGGGTCAGATCCCGCTGGGCAAACTGGTCCCGCAGCACCGAATCCACACTGTCGCGCATTCTTTGCAGCTGCACTTCTCCGTACCCGGCAGGCAGACCGAATGTATCCACATAGGGATTATAATAGTATCCCTCGCTGTCAAATTGATTGCTTTCCCGCTTGGCGGCAGCGTACTTATCCGCGTCGGTAAACACCAACATTTGGGTGCGACCGTCGCCGGTGTTCTCACCTACCAAGCCAAACAGACAGCGCCCCCGGTTATACAGATCCAAGCCCTCGATCACCGATCGCACATCGTACTGCACGGTAGAGCCACTGTTTGCAGGCAAATCCGCAAGAGACAGTATTGCCAGCTTGTCACTGAGCAGCGCCGCCTGCCGTGGCACAAAGTCCGCCGGGCAGGTGTAATCCACCCGGTAGCAGCCGTCCTTGCCTCCGCAGGCAGTCATCCCCGCCGGGCGCAAAGTCGCCGGGTCTGCGGCACAACCTACGGCAAAACAGCCGTAATCCCGCCGATAGTCCCCGTCCAACTGCAAATTAGGAAAGGTGCGCTGCATATCCCGCCGCCGCACCCGCCGCCGCACCGCGCCCACGCCCAGGTGGCAAAGCAGTTCCTCCACATAAGTGCGCGGGGTGGTCATGGTGGTAATCACATAAGTAAATTTGTCGTTAAATTCGTCGTGGAGCAAGGGGCTGATGTCCCGCTTGAACCACTTGCGCTCCAGCAGCGCCACCGTGTGGTCGTCCGCCAGGCGTGCCAGGGTCTCCAGATCCGGACGACCGTTCAGCGCCCGGGGATACAGCACCTGCCAGGTTTTCTCTTTGTTCTTGCCGTAGTCGATCACTTCCAGATCGCCGGAGTCGCCGGTAAAGGCCAATTTCAGCAGCTTTTCGCTAATATCCGGGCTGTCGTACTTTAAGAAAGTGCGGGAGTAGTCCGTGTCGCTGTAATCGTCCGCCAGGCATTCACCGTCCCGCAGACAGCGGCCCAGTTCCTTGGCCGAGGTGATCTTGCGGAAAGGCAGGTCCTGCACATCCAGGTACATTCCCCTGTCCGCGGTGTATTCCTTGTAGTCGTAGATAAACAGGATAATGGGCTTCTTGGTTAAGGAAAAGTCAAAGAACACGCTGGAGTAATCGGTGATCAGCGCATCTGCACAATTCAAGAACTCGTAGTTACTCACCTGCCGAGGGAAGGGGCGGATATGCCGGTACTTGCCCAGCTTGATCGCATCGTGCAAAATGGGGTGAAAGTTGACAAACAGCAGCTGCGCATCGGTCATGCTCTTGTCCAGCACAGAGAGCATGGCGTGCACTTGAGCGGCGTACTCGCTAGTGTCCACATCCCGGTTGCTGGTGCCCCGCCAGGTGGGCATATAGGCATAAACGGTCTTGTCCTCCAGCCCCAGCTGCCGGCGCAGGGAAGCGCCCTTCTCCGGCTCCATAAACACCTTGTTGCGGGGATAACCGGCCATCACCACCTTGCCGGTATACAACGGCTCCAAATTGTAATCCCGTAGGATCACATCCCGGGTAAAGGCGTTGGGCTGGGTCAGGTAATCCGCTTGCAGAAAATTGTGCTGCACATTATACATGGACTCAATGCCCATGCGCATTTGCTTACCCAGGGTCTTCAGCGGGGTGCCGTGCCAGGTCTGCATATACACCTGCCCGGGTCGCTTAATGAAGTAAATGGGCAGCGACGCATTGGAAAAAATATGCTGGGCGCAAGCCAAAATGTGGGTGTAGCGGAAAGTGGTCACATCCACCAGTTCCACTTGCAGTCCCGCCGCGTCCACAAAAGCTTGATGCTTCTTTTTATCCTCTGTGGCATAGAACACCCGGTACTGCCCCGGGTAAAGCCGTGCGATCTCTTGCGCCAGCACCAGCCCGGAGTCGGACACCGTTTGGCCATGGAAGGACTCGATGAGCACCCACTTTGGACGCAGACGGCAGTATTTTGAAAAAAAGCCATAATAAAACTTGCGCTTGGGGGTCTTGCTGACCAAACGGCACAGCCGCTTCTTGATCGCTTTTAATTTTTTTCGAATTCCAGCCATAATTTCTCCTGTTTTCTACCACTTATAAAAGCCACAAAACCCCGCCGAAAATCGGCAGGGTATATAATCAAGTCTGTTATTTTTTTTGGTCCCGACCGGGGGCGCCATCCGGCTCGTCCGGCAGCTGATCTACGCCACCCACCGCCTCTTGCAGGCCCAGGTCCTCTTTGATCTGAGAAGTGGAAATACCCGGTGTGCGATCCAAAAACACCAGCTCACAGTAGTCCTTCAAATAATCGAACTTGTCGCTGCCTTTCCAGTCGCCGCCCATGACCACCGTATCAATATGGTATTCCTGCACATCGTGGATTTTTTGCTCCCAGCTGTTCTCCGGGATCACCAGATCCACATAGCGAATGGCCTCCAGCATCTTCTTGCGTGTCTCATAGGTGTGGTAAGCCTTTTTGCCCTTTTCGGCGTTAAACTCATCGGTAGACAGCGCCACCACCAGGTAATCGCCCATAGCCTTTGCCCGCTGCAACAGCCGAATATGACCGTAATGGAGCAAATCAAAAGTGCCGTATGTTAAAATCCGTTTCATCTGATTCTCCCGTCTTTTCTAAAAAATAATCTTTTTTGTTATTAAACCACATTTGCACCGTCTCTGTCAAGCACCACACGCTCCACCACACGCTGTGCGGCATGGCCGTCGTCCAAATAATTGAAGCGAGCGTTAAAAGCGGCATACTTCTCCGCATACCGGGACTTGTCCGCCTCTACGGCGTGCAGCGCCCGATGCAGATCCGCCTGCGTTTCCACAATCGGGCCTGGCAAACAATCCAAATCAATATAAAATCCGCGAATTTCACCTGCATAACTGGCCAGATCGTACATATAAAATAGCATAGGCCGGTGCAGATTCGCATAGTCAAAAAACACAGAGCTGTAATCGGTAATGAGCACATCTGCCACCACATACAGCCGGTTAATATCCGTCACGCCGCAGGCGTCGTATACAAAGCCCTTGTATTTCTTAAAATCAAAAGAATTGGCCACCAAATAGTGGGCACGGAACAAGATCACATAATCGTCACCGAATTCCCGGCGCAGGGCGTCAAAATCCATGTGGGTGCGATACACATAGCCCAATTTGGCGTCATGCTGATTGTCCCGCCATGTGGGAGCATAGAGAATGACTTTTTTATCCATCGGCAGTCCCAATTCCCTTTTGATTTGCGCCTCATCCTCCGGCGTATGGTTAATCAAAAAGTCATTGCGCGGATAGCCCGCCTCCAGCACCGTGTCCGCCTTGCCCACCGCCTGCAAATTCCAGGCGGAAATGAACTTCTCCGCCGCAAAGGCAGAGGGCGCCAAAATATACTTAAACTTCTCTGCATCCACCTTGTATTTTTGGCGAATTTCCTCTTTGGAATTCATGGCATTGTCAGAAATGGAAATATCGTATCCTAAGCGCTTTAGGGGCGTACCGTGCCAAAGCTGCACATACACCTGGTCCTCCTTTGGATAAATATGGTCTGCTATCCGATAGTTAAAGAACCAATACTTTGCCCGGGCGCAAGCTTCCTCATAAGCCGGGGTGTTTACGGTAACCATATAAGTATTGGGGTGATCCAGCACATACGTGAATTTCTTCGGTTCCCGAAAAGCCCACACAAAAGTGTAATCCGCAAAGCGAGGATCGCTGCACATATATTCATAAATGGCCTTGGGGCTGTCGCTGTACCCCCTGCCGTCAAAGGTAGAAAAAAGCACCACCTTGGGATCCGTTGCAATATGTGCCGTGCGCTTTTGGTAACCGCCCATACGCTCATCCAGCAAAATTCGACGGCTGGCCTTGCGAAAAACAGCGCTGCGCTTGGCCACGTCAATGGCCACTTTTTTGATTTTTTTGAACGCTTCTGCACGCCAATCACGCTTATGGGGCGCATACAGCAGTTCTAAATTGTCCGTGTTATACCAAGCCATGGCTTCCTCTTCACTTTCACAGAGTCTATATACAATATTATAAATAGATAGCGGATAATGTCAATATTCTTTCTGAAAAAGGCAAATCCTGCGCCGGCGAATATAGACAAATTATGTAGTTTATGCTACTATAAAGAGCAGAGATTTTTTGCAACTTCCACATAGGCGGAGAAAAATATGACCAAACCCACTGTTACAATTGAACGCTGCCAACAGATCGGCCATCAGCTGAATCTGCAAGTGACCCTCACCTGTCCGGTGCCCCCGGTGTACCCCAAACTCAGCGTTGTCTTTACCTGCGGCGAACGCACCCGGATCATTCCCATGGCATTTACCGACAAAGACGGCACCACGCTGCACGCCCAAAAAACCGTGGAGCTGGCCTATGTGTTTTACGAGCCGCCGGTGGGGCAGCCCATGGGCATCACTTTCCTTTATACCGACGGCGTCCACGGCTATCAGCCGGTGGAACCGGACCAACCGTACCAAGTGACCTGTCCGCCCCGCCGGGCGCTGCGCCACTTTATCCACAGCAGCAAAAAAGAGAAGTTGAAGCAGTTGGCAGGGGCTTGCTTCTCGCTGCTGGCTCTGCCCTATCGACACTGCAAGGTGGAACCTAAGCAAGTGACTTTCCTTTCCAACCGCTCCGATCGATTGTCCGGCAATATTAAATCCGTCTTTTTGGAGATGACCAAGGTACCGGGCGTGGAGATCACCGTCCTGTGCCACAAGGGCAACCTGCTTCACAGCCTGCCGGTGCTGCGCCAATTTCTGCGCCTGTATGCCACGTCGCAGGTGGTATTTGTAGACGACTATTATCACCTGCTGTCTTATGTAAAGAAAAAACCGGAGGTGCAGCTGGTGCAATTGTGGCACGCCTGCGGTGCCTTTAAGACCTTTGGCTACTCCCGCCAGGGTGAGCAGGCACTGCCCCAAGGCTCGCCCAATCACCGGCAGTACGACTACGCTATTGTCAGCTCTCAACAGGTGTGCCCCTGCTATGCAGAAGGCTTTGGCATTGATTTGCAAAAGGTATTACCCCTGGGTTCACCTCGGTGCGACCGCTTTGCCGATGACCGATACAAGGCGGCCTTTACCAAGCGCTTTTATGCGGAAAATCCCCAATTAGCAGACAAAAAGATCGTGTTGTTCGCGCCCACCTTTCGAGGCGGCGGTCAAGGCAACTGCTACTATCCGCTGGAGAAATTCCGCCCGGACGATCTGCTGGATGCCCTGCCGGAGGACACGGTGCTGGCAACGAAAATGCACCCTTATCTAACCGAACGCCCCACCTGCCAAAGGGCAGAGCACGCCAACCGGTTTATTGATCTGACAGATCGGTATGATGTGAACGACCTGCTGTTTGTCAGCAGCGTACTCATCACCGACTATTCCAGCGTGGTGTACGAGGCGTCTATTTTGAACCTGCCCATGCTGTTCTATGCCTTCGATTTAGAAAGCTATTGCAAGGAGCGGGACTTTTACTGCGACTACGCCTCCTTTGTGCCCGGGCGCATTGTGCGCACCATGGAGGAACTGACCCACGCCCTGCAAACGGAGGATTACCAGCAAGAGAAAGTGGCGCCTTTCTACACCCGCAATTTTGACGATACCGCCGGAAAAGCCACCCAAAATGTGGTGCACTTTGCCAAAGAGCTGCTGCATATTCCCACGGATCACCTACCCCTATAAATTCCCAGTAACGGAGACTGTTCATGTTTAACTGCAAAATGATTATCAACCGCCTGCATATTGAGGACGCTCGTATGGAGATCGGGGTGGCCATCAACTGCCCCTTTGATGTGGATGTTTCCTCTCCCAAAGCGCGAATCCTGTTTGAATGTGACGGACAGACCCGCCGCCTGCCCCTGCGGGTGGTCAACTACTTTCGCCAAAAGCAGGAGGGGAGCTGCATTGTGGTATGCAACTATACCTATCTGCTGGACCAGATCTTTTACCACTTCCAGCCGGAAAGCCCGGTGACCGTCACCATTGACTTTGAGTACGGCCGCCACACGGTGCAAGCGCTGCCCTTTACCGTGTCTACCAATGTGCTCCACGAGAACCCGGGTTTGGAACTGCCGGAGGAATACATGGAGTACGAGTGCTTTGACGGCGCAGCGGTATTTGACGCACCGGACAATGAGTATGTCCCCCCGGCGCAAACCGGAAACCGCACCTACACCTTCGACTTTGACTGCGAAAACAGCGCCATTCTCCTTTTTTCGGAAAAAAAGAAAAACGGAGATCGACCCTTTGTGCAGCGCAGCCGTGTGCTGGTGCCCCTGTTGCGGTTTATCGACTTTGCCCTGCGGTGCCTGCTTGCCCTGCTTTTGCTGCCGCTGTTTCTGTTTGACGGCATTTTGGCCGGGCTGGATATTGTGCCCCGGCGCAAAACCGCACCCATTGAGGGTGTGGGCAAAAACATTTTTGTGCAGTTTAAAATCAATGTGTCTTCCTTTATTAAAACCAGCTTTAAGCGTGCCAATTTTGTAGAGAACATTCGCCGCCCGGTGTATGCCATCTACAACGCCTACTATAAGCTGCTGTGCAAAAAGGACGTCGTGCCCAATCGGGTCACCTTTATGTCCGGCCGACGGGACACCCTGGGCGGCAACCCGGAGTTCGTCTATAACCAAATCAAAGACGACCCGAATATTGATTTTCAGTTTTTGCTGTTCTCCGACCCTAACGGCCACTATAAAGCTAAAAATATGTTCCGCTTTGTCAAATTGTATGCCTCCTCCAAGGTGGTGATCGTGGACGATTACTTCCGCCTGCTGAATATGGTGGACAAGCGCCCGGAAGTGAAGCTGATGCAGTTGTGGCACGCCTGCGGCGCCTTTAAGACCTTTGGCTTTACCCGGCTGGGCAAGGCAGGCGGCCCCAAGCAAACGGACCCCAACCACCGCATGTACGATGTGGCCATTGTCTCCTCTGCGGAGATCGCCAAGCATTACGCCGAGGGCTTCGGCCTGTCCGATGACAAGGTGTTGGCCACCGGCATTCCCAGAACAGACATATTTATGGACCCACAATATGCCCAAACGGTGCAGGATGGGTTCTATGCCAAGTATCCCCAGCTGCGGGACAAGCGCATCATCCTCTTTGCCCCCACCTTTCGAGGCAACGGCCAAATGAGCGCCTACTACCCGGCAGACGCCTTCCATGTGGACGAGTTTATGGAAGCTTTGCCGGCAGATACGGCACTGCTGATCAAGTACCACCCCTTCTGCCCGGAGCGCCCGGTGATCCCGGAAGGCTACAAGGATCGGGTGCTGGATCTGTCCGACGAGGACGAGCTTAACGACCTGCTGTTCGTCACCGATCTGCTAATCACCGACTACTCCAGCGTGGTGTTTGAGGCGTCGCTGCTGGATATTCCCATGCTGTTTTATGCCTTCGATCTGTTTGACTACATCAGCAAGCGGGATTTCTATTATGATTTTGAGAGCTTTGTGCCCGGCAAAATCGTCTTTTCTCAACGGGAATTGACAGAGGCCGTCGTCGCCGGTGACTTTGAGAGCGAGAAAGTACCGCCCTTTAAGACCAAGTTCTTTGACCACCTGGACGGCCGCTCCAGCCGCCGCGTGGCAGACCTGATCCTGCGCTTCATCGGTGAGGAAGCGTAAAAAGCATACACTTTTACCCCCGGCTGTACAGCCGGGGATTTTTTTTGCCGTAAATTGGAAAAAAAGGTGGTACAAAACTTGGGTATTGCACGGCAAAACAAGTACAGAATAATAGGGAGATATTAACAACAAAGGAGATTAAAATATGAAAGCAACCGGTATCGTAAGAAGAATTGACGACTTGGGGCGCATTGTGATCCCCAAGGAGATCCGCCGCTCGTTCCGCATTAAGGAGGGCGACCCACTGGAGATCTTTACCAACGCCGACGGCGAGGTGATCTTTAAAAAATACTCACCCATCGGAGAGCTGTCCCAATTTGCCGGGCAATACGCCGAGGTGCTCCACAAGAACGGCTGCTCCCCGGTGGTGATCACGGACAACGACCATGTGGTGGCCGCTGCCGGGGTCAGCAAGCGAGAAGTGATGGAGCGCCGGGTGACCAAGGCGCTGGAGGATGTGATGGACGCCCGCACCCCACGAATCGCCAAGGCACCCGGCGAATGCCTGCAAGCCATTGAGGGCTACGACCGCCCCGCAGAGGTAGCCTACCCCATTGTGTACGGCGGCGACGTGTCCGGCACGGTACTGCTGCTGCAAGGGGAGGACGGCAACCTGCCAGACGAAGCACAAATCCGGCTGATCCAGGTAGGCGCCGCCTTTTTGGGGCGGCAAATGGAGTAAATCGAATTGTGCATTTTGCACAAAAAGTAAGTGCGTTTTTAGTGCATAGTAGCCAATACGCAGAAATGGCCAAAAAAGCCTTGCATTTTTGAAAATCGGGTCTATAATGTGTCACGAAAAGAGAAAAACGGACCCGAGGTAAAAGCAATGAAGAAACTCAGAAACAGCGCACGCGGTTATATCCTGGATATGTTTGCACAGCACCATATGGTGAAGCGCACCGTACTGTCTTTTCTGAGCATTGTGATTATGGGGTTTGGTACGGCTCTTTTCAACGTTTCCGGTTTCGGCGTAGACCCGTTCACCTCTATGAATATGAGCGTGGCCGCCGTTTTGGGGGTCAGCTTTGGTACCTACCAGCTGATCATCAACGCAGTGATCCTGCTGTATGTAGTTATCGTTGCGCACCGGGGACTGGTCGGTGTAGGCACCGTGTTCAACATGGCCGGCGTCGGTTACAGCTGTGAGTTATTCAGCAGCCTGCTGATGCCGATGGTAAAGCAGAACGACACTCTGTCAATTAGAATCCCCCTTCTCCTTGCCGGTATCCTCGTTCTCTGCTTTGCCTGTAGCCTGTTCTTCACGGCCAACATCGGCGTCGGTCCTTATGACGCCTTGGGCTTTATGCTCAGCCGCTTCGCCAAGTTGCCGTACAAATGGGTGCGGGTGCTGACGGATGTGACCGTGGTGTCCATCGGACTGCTGGTCAGCGGCGGCTTTACCGCCATTGCCCACGGCGACTTTGCCAGTATTCAAAATATCGGCATCGGCACCGTTATTACGGCCTTTTGTATGGGCCCGCTGATCAACTTCTTTAACAAGACCCTTTCCGCAAAAATCTTCAATGTAGACTATGCCCAGATCAGCAAAGATGTGGCGTTCTTTATGATCAAAGGCGCGATGCGGAAAAATTCTCTGGGTGCCGTTCCCGGCAACAACACCCAGTTATACAGTCAGGCTTACAGTCTGACTGATAAGTAAGATGCCAAGAAGGTTGCCTTCTCTCCCCCTTTCCGGGCAGCCTTTTGACATATATAATTTATGGCTTTTGCATAAATTTTTACCCCCCTTAAAAGAAGCGACACCGAATGCTATGTTCGGCGTCGCTTCTTTTTATACATCTTATCATACATACTGTACACAGACAGCATATAGATTTTTCTCCGTTTGAGGTATATGATGGAGTACAAGCTTAACTTGGATTTGCATTCTCATAACGGAGGAACTTCAAATGAAAAAAATACTGTCTACATGTTTATCTTTCATTATCCTACTTAGCGCAGCAACAAGTTCAGGAAGCTTCGCCTATGCAAAAACTATTCATTCTCAAGAAGATGCGGTGGCCTGGGCAAAATCCAAAGTGGGTTACCAAGTTGGCAGCGGCGAATGTGTTGCGCTGACTAAAGCATATTATGAATACCTCGGCGTTGCTTCAGTAAAAGGTAACGGTTGCGACTATGCATGGAATACATGCCCCAGCGGTTGGCAACGAATTCCCTATTATTCCGGCTTTGTGGCGCAACCCGGTGATATTGCTGTCTGGACATATCTTACAACCAACTATGGTCATGTTGCCATTGTTATCTCGGCTGACGCAAATGGAATGAATGTAGTCGATCAAGGCAGAAGTTATAATTACAAATGCCATAGTGGCAAGTTTTCATATGCCAAGGGGACCTTCTATGGTGTTATCCGACCGGATTTTGATTCTAAACCGCCGGTCATTTCGAATGTACAAATCACTTCTCTAAATAAAAAAGGATACCAAATCACCTGCACAGCCACAGATAACACCTCTATATCTACAGTCAAGTTTGAGACCTACAACAGCGATGGACTGGTAGATAGTGGATGTGGAACTTCAAACAACCATGTATGGTCCTACACCTTTTCAAAAGCCGCGTTAAGCGGATCTTATTATACGAAAATTACCGCTGTGGATACTTCTAATAACACGACAAGCACAAACACAAAATATGTTACCATCAAATGCCAGGTTGCAACCCCAACTATATCCACCTCCAATGTCTCCGGCGGCAAAAAGATCAGTATCAACTGTACTACGCCAAGGGCAAGTATCTACTATAAAACGGACAATGGAAAGTACAAAAAATACACGGGTGCATTCAAACTGACTGCCAGCAAAAAAATATCCGCTTATGCAGAAAAGTCAAACTACTATAAAAGCAGTACCGGTGTAAAACAAGTGAACATCGGCAAGGTATCCGCACCGACCATCGGTACAAAGGGCTACATTGGCGGTAAAACAATATCCATCAAAAGCAAAACCAAAGACGCGGTAATTTACTATAAAACTGCCAAGAAAGCGGACTACAAGAAATATACAAAATCCTTTAATGTCAGCTCAAATAAAATCATCTATGCCTACGCCAAAAAATCCGGTTATAAAAAAAAATCCGTTTCTATTTCTGCAACCGCCAAGCCGCAAAGCGTCCGTGCGACAGCGAAAAGTGCTTCTTCCGTTAAGGTCAGCTGGAATCAAGTAAAAGGCGCTTCCGGTTATTACATTTATCAGTCCACCAAAAAATCCGGAAAATATAAAAAAGCAGCGACGGTTAAAGGCAGCTCTTCCACCGCAAAAACAATTTCTTCTCTTTCCCCAAATAAAACCTACTATTTTAAGGTGCGTGCCTACACAAACGGTAAAAAAACAAGTGCTTACAGCAGCGTTGTCAGTGCTAAAACAAAAAAGTACACCGTACCGGATAGCAAGCTCAAGGGCGAATGGAAAATTCTAAGCAACGCTATATCCGGTGATGGCGGTGATTCCTATACTTTTACTTTTGACGGCAAAGGGAATGTTAAAATTCATGTTACCGGCTATAAGAAGGACAAGTCAAAAAAAGTAAAATACAAAAAGAGCGGAAATACGGTCACTTTCAGCGCATACGGTATTTCTTACAAGGTTGTTTACAAAGCAAATTCCAAAGTTCTCGGTTTTCAGCAAAGCGGCAAATCCGCCGTTGAAACCTATGCAAGTATACTTGTTAAAAGTTCAACCCGACTTCACGGCGAGCAAAGCGAGTTCAACAGTACCGATGAATTTCGAAGCACGATCCAGTACTTAAATCACACACAATGGAATTCAAAGTTCTTGGCCAATAAGTATCCGAAGTATAATCCTGTTCTTTTTGTCCTGACCTACCACCTGAATGATTGGGGCAACTACTACAACTTGGAGTATCGCAGCGGTTCGCCATATACAAACAATGGATATGAAGGGCTATGCGTTGTAAACAATGATTTATTTATCGCCGATTTTTATGATGGTGACCGAAAGATCCTCGTCTTTTTGGAAAAGCAAAGTTCAAATAAAATGAACGCCTTTATCAACAACAAAGGCACACTGATAATGGACACTTGGACAAAAAAATAAATAAAACAAATACGGCAGCCTGCTGGAAACAGAGCGGACTGCCGTATTTTTATTTATGATATTTAGAATGGTTGTTGATGGCGCAGGCCCGGTAGATCTGCTCCAGAAGCACCAGGCGGGCCAACTGGTGCGGCAAAGTCATTTTACCAAAGGACAGCTGCAAGTCGCCTGCGGCCTTTACACGAGGCGACAGGCCATACGAACCGCCGATGACAAATACCAGGTGGGAGCTTTGCTGGCTAAAGTCCGCCACCCGGGCCGCCAACTGCGCGCTGGACAGCTCTTGCCCCTCGATACAAAGGGGGATCACCCGAGCACCTTTTGGAATTTTTGCCAATATGCTGTCGCCCTCCTGCTCCAGCACTCGTTGGATCTCTGCCGGAGACGGATCTGCCGGGCAGCGGCTCTCCGGCAATTCCACCACCTGCACCTTGGAAAAGGCGGACAGCCGCTTTAAGTACTCGTCGCAGCCCTCGCGAAGATATTTTTCTTTTAGCTTGCCCACCGTCAGAACGGTTATGCGGATCATAACACCAGGCACCCGCCTTCCTGCTCCGGTGCAGCCACCTGCAAGCGGTAGTCTACCTCCGGCCGGGCACCCAACGCCGTCAGAGCCGCCACGGTGGTCTGGTATGCCAAAGAAGGCATATTGTTCTCCCGGCTCAGGTGAGACAGCACAAAGCGGGTGGTGCCGCTGCGCAGCAACTCCCCGGCAAAGGCGGCGCAGTCCGTATTGGACAAATGGCCGGTATCGGACAAAATGCGCTGTTGCAGCGGATAGGGATACGACCCGGCGCGCACCATAGACGGCTCGTGATTGCTCTCCAGAAATACCAAATCTGTACCAGGCAAAGCCGCTTTCGCCGCCGAGGTTATGTAGCCGGTATCCGTGCACACGGCAATGTGCCGCCCGTCCGGCATCGTAAACTTATATCCCTGGCACGCCACGCTGTCATGGCTTAGGGCAAAAGGCAACACTTGCAGATCCATAAAATCCCCAACCTCTGCAAAGGGGCGGGCGTCCACCTTCTCATTCAAATTGCCCTGGCGCGCCATCTGCTCCAGCACCGCCGGATGGGCAAACACCGGAATATGATACCGTGCGGCAAACACCCGCACACCGGCCGCATGGTCTGCATGCTCGTGGGTAACAAAAATGCCCTTGATCTCCGCCGGGTCCGCACCCACCTGGCGCAGCTTTTGCTCGCACCGCCTGGCAGACACACCGATGTCCACTAAAATTTGATTGTCGCCGCAGCCCACATAAATACTGTTGCCGCTGCTGCCGGAAAAAAGAGAACACGCCTTGCTCATTTTGTCTCCTAATCTGCTTTTATTTTATCCAAAAAAGAAAGGGTGGAACCCGGTCCACCCGTACTTTGTTTTTTTATCCTGCGTTTGCCGTGGCCGCACCGTCGTCGCCGTCGTCACAGGGCACCCGCCGAATATCGGCACCCAGGGCAGAGAACTTCTCTACCACATCCTCGTACCCACGGTCCACATACTGGATATTGGTCACCCGGGTTTCGCCTCGCGCCACCATACCGGCAATGATCATGGCCGCACCGGCGCGCAGGTCCGTAGCCTTTACGGTAACGCCGGTCAGCGCCGGCACACCCTCGATGACAGCCACCTTGCCGTCCACCTGGATATTGGCGCCCATACGGCTCAACTCGCCTACATACTGGAAGCGATTGTCCCACACACCCTCGGTGAGGATACTGGTACCCTCTGCCACAGACAGAAGCACCGCCATCTGGGGCTGCATATCCGTGGGGAATCCCGGGTGGGGCATGGTCTTTACATTGCAGCGGGTCAAGGGCTTAAAGCGGGTGATCCGCACCGCGTCGTCATACTCAATGATCTCCGCACCGGCCTCCTCCAGCTTAGCGCTGATGGACTCCAAATGCTTGGGAATCACATTCTTCACCAGCACATCGCCGCCGCAGGCAGCAGCCGCCACCATATAGGTGCCCGCCTCGATCTGGTCCGGGATAATGGAGTAGGTGCAGCCGTGCATCTTCTCCACCCCGCGAATTTTAATTACATCTGTGCCGGCGCCGCGCACATCGGCACCCATAGAGTTTAAAAAGTTGGCCAGATCTACGATATGCGGCTCCTTGGCTGCATTCTCGATCACCGTCAAACCGCGAGCCAGCACAGCTGCCAGCATCACATTGATGGTAGCGCCAACGGACACCTGGTCCATATAAATAGAAGCGCCGATCAGCTTGTCCGCCCGGGCGCAAACCATACCCTCAACGGTATTCACCTGGGCACCCAGCAGTTCAAAGCCCTTAATATGCAGGTCAATGGGCCGCACGCCGAAGTTGCAGCCGCCGGGCATAGCCACCTGGGCCTGCTTAAACCGACCCAACATAGCACCGATCAGGTAATAACTGGCGCGAAAACAGGAGGTCAACTCATAGGGCACGCTCTGGCATTTTAAGGAGCGGGAGTCCACCTCAATGGTGTTTTTATTGATCATTTTGATCCCAGCGCCCATACTGTCCAAAATCTTAATGATCAGGCTAACATCGCTAATGGCGGGAATGTTCTCAATCCGCACCACGTCGTCCGCTAAAATGGCCGCGGGAATAATGGCCACAGCTGCGTTTTTGGCGCCGCTGATATTCACCTCGCCAAACAGCTCGTGACCGCCTTCAATTATAAAATTATCCAAAAGGTGTCCACCTCTTTATATCTCTATCCAAAAGTAATGTTTGCAAAAACTAAAATCTTTATAAGTTCCAATTCATTGCAGATATTATAACAAAATCCGTAAAGAATAGAAACAAAAAGCACCGTATTTTATCCAAAATGTAACTTTTACAAAAAGGCCATATCTGTAACGCCTGTAAAAATCATCTACCACATCTTGTTGAAACGGCAAAATTCGTTGAAACAACGCAAAATCTTGCGCCCTCATTAGGTAACAAAAGGGTAACATAAAGGCCGCCGCTTGTCAAGGGGGCAACTGGTCGTTTTCCGCTTCAGCAAGACAAAAAAGCGCCCTGCCGCGGTAAAAAACGGCAGAGCGCCAAAGGCATTTATAAAATCGACTGCTGGTGATCGCCAACGCCACCGGTTAAAATAGCATCACAGGCAAAGATCAGCTTTTTCATATCCATATTGCCCGGCAGCAAATGGGCGGGAATCTCTATGACAGACAGCACCAGCCGGTAAACGGCGCTATCCCTGCCCACCGGATGGGCGGAGCCGTCCATAAATTGCAGCAGGATCCACTCCAGATAGGGCAGAATCGGCCGATCCGCCAGTTCTGCCGCCGCCCGGGCGTCCACATACCGACCCAGCCCCAAACGCCGCAGCGTTCGTTGCAAATCCCTCACCGTGCCGGTGCGCAGCAAACGAAACAACGGCTTTACCAATGGATACAGAGGCAGCAGCTTGCGCCCGGGCAGCTGCAAGGCGTCCAGCTTCTGGGCAAAATCCGCCGGAGACCCGGCAGACAGCAACCGCCGCAGCAAATTGCAAGCATGGTCCCGGGTGTAAGCCACCGCGTCCACCGGGCGGCCGTACCAGTCAAAAGTCGCCAGGTGCTCCACCTGCATTTGCACCTGCAAATCATCCGTCACCGTCACCTGTACCATAGGCACCGGGTAGCCGGACAGGGCGCCGACATTCACCTCGGTCAATTCGTTTCCAGCCGGAGAGCGGTAGCGATCCGTACGCTGCAAATGGCTGTGACCCACAAACATATAGCGCAGCCCTGCGTCTGCCAGCCGGGCGGTCACCGCCTCCCGGTCCCCTACGCAGCAGCCGCCGGTAAGCAGCGGGTGCACGTGAGGCAGCAGCAAATGGTGCTGCATACCCAGAACCAAACAGCCCTGTTCCTTGGCGCGGCGCAGCTGATCCTCAATCCACTGAAAATGCGGTTCCGTATAGCCGGCCTTGCCCCGACCGTTTTGGTCGTCACACAGCGCCAGCAGCCAAATTTTCTCTGCCAAAGGGATCACATAAGAGCTGATTCCCAAATGGGTGCGGTACTCGGCAATGGCCTGCCGCCCGCCAAAATCGTAATAAAAATCGTGAATCCCCGTGTGGGGCATGGTGGGCACATCATGGGTGACTCGGGCACCGGTAAAGCGCCGCGGGTTGCCGTCACAGCACCAGTCATGGGTGTTGGTGATCAGGTACACCGGCTTTTTCTCTGCCAAGGCGTACAGCTTCTCACGCAGCTCCCGGTGGCACACCATTTCACCGTCATTGGTCAAATCTCCCGCCAGCAGCACCGCCCGGGTGTCCGACCGGGCCAAATGGTCAAAAGCGGCGTCAATGATGGCGCCGCTCTCTGCCAGGCACTTTTGGTCCGAGCCGCTGCGCAGTTCATACGCCCGGCCGGAAGTGCCCAAAGTCTTGGAATAATAATGTAAATCTGCAAGAAAGGTGAATTTGTACATCTGACTTCCCCGTCTGTTTAGCCCTCTTTGGCCTCTGCCGCTACAGCCTCCTGGGCTGCTGCCTCGCCTGCCTGGGCGCGACGAGCCATAATGTCCTTAATCATCCGGCGGTGGCTATCACCGGTAATGTTATAAAAGTGCATGGGAATGAGCATCAGCGCATAGCCTACCATGGGGAACACGGTGGTCATCAGGAACAGCCCCAGCAGAGTGGAATGGTTCTGCAAGGTGGACACATCGGTGGTGTGCTCCACATAGCCGGTGCGGGCCAGTACCTGCAAGCAGATAAAGGAGGACAGCGTACCCTCCAGCTTGCCGGTAAAGCTCATAATGGACAGCATGGTGCCCTCTACCCGCTTGCCGGTTTTCCACTCCACATAGTCCACCGTCTCCGCTTCCATTTCTTTTTGCATCAGGTTCTTAAACTCCAGCGGGAAAGTAACCACGGCAGAAAAGACAATGACCATCAGTCCGGTAAGCAGGGACACGGACTGACCGGCACCCTTGTTCATAATGCCGTTATAGGTGCACAGGGCAAACAGACCGTTGAGCACAATACCCATCACGCAGCACACCTGGTAAAACTTCTTAGAGTCCGCCTTGCGGCCCAGCCGCTCAATAATAATGGGTACAAAGATACCTGCCAAAAACGAGCCGGGTGCCTTGGCAATGTCCAAAAAGCCGTTATACTTGGCGTTAAACAACGCGTCATAGGCAAAGTAGAAGGACGCCTGCTCGGACACCTTGATGATCACAAAGAAAATATTGCCCAGAAAGAGCATCAGCAGCGGCCGGTTGGTTACCAGCAGGTGCAAGCATTCTTTTAAGCTGGGAGCCTCCTCGTGGTGCTCCAACCGCTCTGTGGTGTTCTTAAAGGTAAAACGGGTAAAAAGAATAATAAAGAACGCGGAAAAGACAGCGGCTGCCAGATACGCCTTGTCCAAATTCTGGTTAAAGTACGGCAGCCAGGCGGCAAAGGCCACCAGTCCGGCAGGAATAGCCCCCAGGATCATACGCCCGATGGAGGCAACACCGTAAAGCTTTGTGCGTTCCGTGCCGTTTGGCGTCATACTGAACGCCAACGCCCCCATAGGCACATCAAAGGCGGTGTAGGTCACATCCAGCCCTACAAAGGCAAACACCGTCAGGGCAATCTTTGCCCCATAAGACAGGCTGTCGTTGCCAATAAAAAACAGCAGCATAAACAGCGACACGAAGTACGGCGCAAACTTGATATACGGCCGCATTTTGCCGTACTTGGTGCGGGTCTTATCTACAATCACGCCCATGATCGGGTCATTGATGGCGTCAAAAATACCGCAGTACAGGCGAATATTAGAGGCATGGCGCGCCTTAATATGCAGCACATCGGTAATAAAGAAGTTTACATACTTTGAGGCGGTCATGGAGGTGCTCATACCCTGGGCGCCACGACCCATGGCATAGGACAGCGCCTCTCGCCAGGTAATGTAGGTCTCCTCCCCCACATCTTTGGTCACGATCTTTCGATCGAGGAATGATTTGATCTTGTTCATTTTTACAGGCAGACGCCACGGCGCCGCCCCATCACCTCCGTTCCCGGCAAATACCGAGGATTATTTAATTTGTTCGATTTTATCGCCTCGCACAAAGAATACATGATCGGCAAGGTCCATCATCGGTTTATCATTCATGGAGTCGGTATAGAAGTTGTCAATATGCGCCCCCGGGTACAACTCACGAAAGATTTTCACCTTGTTGTCCAAAAAACACAGGCGAATGAACTTGCCGGTGTTTTTATCAATAGAGGAGCCCACATAGTGCTTAACCCCCAGCCGGCGCATCACCTCGTCCAGCAAAAAGTCTGTGGTGCCGCTGACAATAATATCGTCCTCCCGCTGCACCTTGGCGTACCAGGGCTTAATCTTGTGCATGTGGCTGTCCCAAAACTTCACCACATCTTCCTCAATGTGCTCTACCTTAACATAATATCCTTCCAGGAAGGAAGCATAAGCCTCCAGCGCTTGGGCCACGGTAAACAGGTGAAAGGCATCCTTAAAGGCGATCACCAGCAGTTTTGGCACATAGCGCCAAATTCGCGGGTCTGTGCGCACATAGTAGAGGATAAAGTCTACCAGCGTCTCGCCGTCGTAGATGGTATTATCAAAATCGTACACATTCATAAGCATATACCCTTTTGGTAAAGAACAGATACCGTTTTTGTTAAACCTGTGTAAAATAGGTGACAGGTGTCAACATGGGTTACATCTGTATTTTATCACAGATGAAAAGCAAGTTCAATCTTGACAAATGGCGCTGTTCGTTATATATTGGAATAAGTATAGCTAAAAAAAGAAAACAGTTATACAAATTCCAGAAAGAAGGCGCCGCTGGCAACGAAAAAGCGGCAAAAATCACTATGAAACACAGAAGTTACATTCACACAGACATTGTGATCGTCGGCAGCGGCGTGGCGGGCCTGTTTGCAGCCCTCTGCCTGCCGGAAAGCAAGAAGATTTTAATGATCACCAAAGAGGATCTGAAAGAGTGCGACTCTTACCTGGCCCAGGGCGGCGTATGCGTGCTGAAGAGCCTGGACGACTTTAAGTGCTTTTATGAAGACACTATGAAGGCTGGTCATTATGAGAACAACCCGGAGTCTGTGCGGGTCATGATCGAAAGTTCGCCGGATGTGATCGGCACGCTGATTAAACTGGGTGCGGACTTTGACACCAAAAAAGACGGCGACTTTGACTACACCCGTGAGGGCGCCCACCGCAACAACCGCATTCTCCATCACAAGGACGAGACCGGCAAGGAGATCACCACCACCCTGCTGTCCATTGCCAAGAACCGGCGCAACATAACTTTTATTCCTCAAACCACTATGATCGACCTGATCGAGCATGACAACACTTGCTACGGCATTGTGTGCGAGGATGAGTTTGGCGAGCGGGGCTGCATTTTGGCCCAGGACATTATTCTGGCTACCGGCGGCATCGGCGGGCTGTTTAAGAGCTCTACCAACTATCCCCACATTACCGGCGACAGCTTTGCACTGGCTATCAAGCACGGTGTCGCCTTGCAGGATATGAGCTATATTCAGATCCACCCCACCACCCTGTACAGTAAAAAGAGCGGGCGCCGCTTTCTCATCAGCGAATCCGTGCGGGGCGAGGGCGCTATTCTGCTTAACGAGAACGGCGAGCGCTTTACCGACGAGCTGCAGCCCCGGGACGTGGTGACTGAGGCCATTGTCAAAGAAGAAAAGAAATTCGGCACCGACCACGTGTACCTGACCCTGCCCAATATGACCAGCGAGGAGGCCCACAAGCGCTTTCCCAACATTTTTGAGGCCTGCATGGACGAGGGTTACGATATGACCAAAGACAAGGTCCCTGTGACCCCGGCCCAGCACTACATGATGGGCGGGATTCAGACGGATATTAATGGCTGCACCTCCATGCGCCACTTGTACGCTGCCGGCGAAACCGCCTGCAACGGGGTGCACGGCAAGAACCGACTGGCCAGCAACAGCCTGCTGGAGAGCATGGTCTTTGCCAAGCGGGCAGCGGATTTGATCGCCAAGGACAAGGAGGAGAAGCCTGCCTTTGATCCCCAGATCGACCTGGCGTCTTATCCGGACAAGGCCGGACGGCAAAAGGAATTCAAAGACCTGATTTTAGGTGAAATTAAGCGAAAGGACAAGGCTTTCTATGATAAATGGTGTAACGATGAAAATATGCGTGGATGATTACATTCTGCGCACCTTAAAAGAGGATATTAACGACGAGGATGTGTCCACCAACGCGGTGATGCCGGTGAACAAGCAGGGCAGCGCGCAGCTGATCTGTAAGGACGACGGCGTGATCTGCGGGCTGGATGTGTTCTTCCGCACCTTCCGTCTGTTGGACGATACCGCCCGCTTTGACTGCGCGGTGCAGGACGGCGACCGGGTGCAAAAGGGCCAGCTGCTGGGCACCCTGTACGGCGACATTAAGGCCATTCTCTCCGGCGAGCGCACGGCGCTGAACTACCTCCAGCGCATGAGCGGCATTGCCACCATCACCAGAGAATATATGGACGAGCTGGCAGGCTACGATACCGTGCTGCTGGACACCCGCAAGACCACGCCCAATATGCGCCCCTTTGAGAAGTACGCCGTTAAGGTAGGCGGCGCTACCAACCACCGTTACAATTTGTCCGACGGGGTACTGCTCAAGGACAACCACATCGGCGCCGCCGGCAGCGTCACCAAAGCCATTCAAATGGCTAAGGCCTACGCCCCCTTTGTGCGCAAGATCGAGATTGAGACGGAGACATTAGATCAAGTGCAAGAGGCAGTAGACGCCGGCGCGGATATTATTATGCTGGACAATATGGACACCGCCACCATGAAGCAGGCGCTCCAAATCATTGACGGCCGTGCCCAGACCGAGTGCAGCGGCAATGTGACCAAGGCCCGGCTGAGGGAGATCGCCGAAACCGGCGTAGACTTTGTCTCCTGCGGTGCCCTTACCCACTCCGCTCCCATTCTGGACCTGAGCCTGAAAAACCTGGCCCCAATCGAATAAGCCGATATTCCCCCCAAGGCCCCGGCTTTGAGGGGATTTTTTATACCTTGTGGCAATCTGCCGCCCCGGTACATACAAAAAAAGGCGTGGCCCGAAATGGGTCACGCCTTTTGATATGGGCAGGGATCAATAATTCTCCGCCTTCAGTTCAAAATAGGCCTTGGGATGGGCGCATACCGGGCACACCTCCGGTGCGGACTTACCCACCACGATGTGGCCGCAATTGGAACACTTCCAAATCCGGTCGCCATCCCGGCTGAACACCAAGCCCTGCTCCACATTCTCCAGCAACTTCAAATACCGCTGCTCGTGCTCCTGCTCGATCTTAGCCACGGCCTCAAACAGGCGGGCAATCTCCTCAAAGCCCTCCTCCCGTGCCTCACGGGCAAACTGGGGATACATCTCCGTCCACTCGTAGTTCTCTCCGGTGGCAGCGTCCTGCAAATTGGTGGCTGTGTCCGGCACAGAACCGTTATGCAGCAGCTTAAACCAAATCTTGGCGTGTTCCTTCTCGTTGTTGGCCGTCTCGGTAAACAACTGCGAGATCTGCACAAAGCCGTCTTTCTTGGCCTTAGAAGCATAATACGTGTACTTGTTGCGGGCCTCGCTCTCGCCGGCAAATGCCGCCATCAGGTTGGCCTGCGTCTTGGTGCCTTCTAAATTCATAACTGTATTCCTCCTAAAAATGTTTAAATATCCAGCCGTTTGAGTCGCGTAATCAGCAGCACAAACAGGCTCCATACCCCTTGGAAAATCAAAATATTCAGTGTGGTCAGCTGACTGTAACCGCCAATCACCGCCAGAAGCGCTACCACGGCAAAGCCGATGACGCAGCCAAAGGAGATCAGCACGGCCAGGACGGTCTGCATATCCTCTAAAGTCTCCGCTCCGCGCATCACGCTGATAAAGCCAAGAGCCGAGCCGTCGTGCACCGCGTCTGCCGGCGACTTCTCCACATGCAGGTCGCTGTACTTCTCAAACACCCGACCGCTGGAGGAATTCATCACCCGCACATACCCGGCTGGCAAGTGGAACAGCTCTGCCACGCTGTCCTCATTGATATACGGATCGCAGCTGTGGAGTAAAATGGTCATGCCGCTTTTTTCAAGTTTCTTCAGTGCGTGCTCCATCTTAGTATTGCCGGAATAGCTGACGATAAACATGGCCATGATTTTGCCGGCCACTGCCAAATACAGCGCCTTGCGCCCTTTGCGGGTGTATTTCTCCTCGTACGCCTGCTTGGGCACCGCAATGTCGTGATTGATCAGCAAATCTCGATTGCCTACCAAAATTTTCTTTTTATAAATCCAGGCGGAGGTGCCCATTTTGTCCTCATACAGCACCCCGTCCACCTCCGGCAAAATGGACTGCTTGCCTACAATCGCGTCGTCAAACACATACGCCAGCGGGCTTTTCGTCTTAATGATCACTGCGGCGGTCTGCAAAATCACATCGTCGATCTTGGCACCGTTAAACAGCTTTACTCCATGAAGGGAGCAGCTTTTGGGTCCAAACAGGTCGTTGGCCTCCATTACCAACGCCCCGGCGTCATTCACCGTACCGGCACCGGCAAAGCCGTTGACCATGGCCTTACGCTTAGCCAGCGCCCGGGATACGCCCTGCACCGTTGTATTACTGGCCAGCAACGACACCGCCGGCAGGGAAATACAAAGGGCGCAGGCACCGGCGTTCACGCCCATGCCCCAATTCTTGGTCAGCAGGGACACCGCCACCAGCAACGCGCCGCTAAGCCCCAGCATAATGCAGCCGGTGGTAGCGGCGATCCGATCCGCCGGGTCCTTGCTGCACCCGATCTCTAAATAATCCGTGGGAAAGTCCGTGCGCACGCTGCTCTTGAGCACCGGGTCGCCCTGAAGCAGTCCGCGGCTGATAATGGTGGCGTCCACCACATTGCGAATGGTCTCTACCGTGTACTTCTCCTGCCCGTCCGTGATAAACTCAAAATTCTCGATCAACCGGATCAGCAGCGCCCGGCGACCCATACCGCTGAGAAACAACGACAAGGTCACCGCACTGGGCAGGATCGCACCGCCGTCTACCAGCAGATCCGGGTTCAAATACAGCAGTACCGTATGGGCGGCAACAAGAATGGCCGCCACAGCAATGGGAAAGTCGTAGCGCACGCCGTTCTTAAAGGAAAAGCCCTGTATCAGATTGGGAATATTGGCCGCCAGCACCACACCGTACAACACCAGCACCGCAATAAAGTACGCGGTATTGGACGCCAAAAAGGACGGCAGGTACGCCGTATCCCGCAGCAGGGTCACTAAGAGCAACAGCCCCCCGGACAGCACGGTAAATACAATGCCGGTCTGCACAGCGGTCTTTTGGGCAAACAAGCGTTCCAAAATGGCGGTGCGCTCGTCCGCGTTGCGAAAATCGCTCTTGACAATGCGCCGCGGCCCCTCCTGGGCCTGTCCCTCCTCCGGGGCAAACAGGCGGAATTTGTTAACCTTGTCCCGGCGGCGCTCCTCCAAGATCCGCTCCGCCACATTCTCATCAATATTGGGCACATTCTCGATCTGGTCGTCAAAGCCCTCCAGGCGAATTTGGGCGCTCTCCTCCACCGTTTCCGTCTCCGGCTCCTCTTGCCGGGGCGTAGGCGGATTTTGGCCCAAAATACGGGTGTGCTCCAGTTCCTCCACCGCCAAAATGGTGGGGATCTCCTGCAGATCGGAGGTTTTGTCAAACTTGGATCGGCTTTTGATGGTGGCCGGTTTTTCTATGATCTCCGGCGGTTCCTTGGAATACACCCGCTCGCTGCCGGTGGTGCCGAAGAAGCTGCGCTTGCTGCCCAGGTTAGGCACCACGCCGGTCTTTTCCGTCAGGCGTACCGGGCGGGTCTTGTCTCCCACCGGGGGCACCGCCGTGGTTTTGGCGGTAGCCAAAGGCGCTGCCGGGATCACCGGGGTGCCTACCCGGGTCTTGTCGTCCACAGCCGGGCGCACTTGCGTTTTGTCCGTCACCGGCGCTGTCACCCGGGTCTTATCGTCTACGCCGGGTGCCGCCGTAACCGTCGGTTCTTTCGGCTGCGGCTCCAGCGGCGTTTGGGTAGCGTGGATCTTGTCGATGGCCGCCTCCGCCTTGCGTGCGGTTTTTTTGCGTATCTCTTCCGCCTGGCGCAGGATCTCATCTATGGTTAAATTCTCGCTCATACGCTCACTTTCCAATCAGCCCCAGGCGCTGCCGGGTTACTTCATATATCAAAATGCCTGCCGCCACGGAGGCGTTCAGAGAGTTGACCTTGCCCTGCATGGGCAGACTGACCACTGCGTCGCAATTCTTCTTCACCAAAGCGCTGACGCCGCTGCCTTCGCTGCCGATCACCAGCGCCACACCGCCGTCAAAATTCGTTTGGCACCAGGGCGTGCCGTCCATATCCGCCGCATACACCCAAATGCCCCGCTTTTTCAGCAGTTCAATGGTTTGATTCAGGTTACTGACCCGAGCCACCGGCAGGTACTCCAGTGCACCGCAGGCGGTCTTAGCCACCGTGTAGTTCAGCCCCACGCTGCGCCGCTTGGGGATCACCACCCCGTGCGCGCCGCCGGCCTCTGCGGAGCGGATAATGGCTCCCAGATTATGACCGTCCTCAATTCCATCGCACAGCACCAAAAAAGGCGCCTCGCCCTTTTCTTCCGCCCGGTCCAGAATGGTCTCCAGCGGTACATAATCGTGGGCAGACGCCACTGCCACAATGCCCTGATGATTGGCGTGGTCACACATGGCGTCCAGCTTTCGCCGGTCCACATACTTGACCACCACGCCCTGCTTTTTGCACTTAGCTACCAGTGGCACAATGGAGCCGGTGCGCTCGCCGTTTGCCACCAGCACATGCTCAATCTCGCGGCCACCGGCCAGCAGCTCTGCCACTGCGTTGCGCCCGATCACCAGGCCGTCTGTTGTCTGTTCTGTCTCCATTGCCATTTTGTCTCTCCGTTCTCGCTGTTTTTCTACAAACATTGTACCATTTTTGCGCCCGGGGCGCAACAGGCAAAAAGCGGGCGTGCACTTTGCAAAAGCGCACGCCCGGACTGTATCTTCTTTATAACCGCACCGTCACGCCCCTGGCGTTCAAATACGCTTTCAGCTCCGGGATCGGCAGTTCGTTAAAGTGGAACAGGCTGGCGGCCAGCACCGCGTCTGCCTTACCGTCGGTAAAGGCGTCTAAAAAGTGCTCCGCCTTGCCTGCGCCGCCGCTGGCAATCACCGGCACGCCCACGGCCTCACTGACCGCCCGAGTCAGCTCCAAGTCGTAGCCGGTCTTTTGGCCGTCGCAGTCCATAGAGGTCAAGAGAATTTCGCCCGCGCCGCGGCGCTCCGCTTCTTTGGCCCAAGCCACAGCATCCAACCCGGTGGGGATACGTCCGCCGTTTAAGTACACTTCCCATCCCTGATCCCGGCGTTTGGCGTCAATAGCGCATACCACACACTGGGCGCCGAACTTTGCCGAGGCCTTACTGATCAGTTCCGGATCCCGCACCGCCGCGGAATTGACAGAAATTTTGTCCGCCCCGGCACGCAGCAGCCGGGTAAAATCCTCCACGCTGGCAATGCCGCCGCCAACGGTGAAGGGAATGAACACGGTTTCCGCCACCCGGCGCACGATCTCTGTCATGGTGCCCCGCCCCTCATGGGTGGCGGTAATATCCAGCAACACCAGCTCGTCCGCCCCCTGGGCGTCATAAGCCGCCGCGCAGGCCACCGGATCCCCGGCATCTACCAGATCTACAAAAGAAACACCCTTGACCACTCGGCCGTTCTTTACATCCAGGCAGGGAATAATTCGCTTTGCATACACCTTATTCTTCCTCCCCGCTGATAAAATTCTTCAGCAGCTGCAAGCCCGCTGCTCCGCTTTTTTCCGGGTGGAACTGCGTGGCAGCCACCTTACCCCGCTGCACCGCGCACTGAATGGGTACGCCGTACCGGGTCACACCGGCCACTTCTTCCGGCTTAGCACCGTCCAAATAAAAGGAATGAACAAAGTAGAAGTAGCTATTCTGGGCAACACCGCGAAAAATGCCGTTTGTTTGCGTCAGCTGCACATCGTTCCAGCCGATGTGGGGCACCTTCAGTCCCGGCCCACCGGGAATGCGGCGAATGCCCCCGTCAAAGATACCCAGACCCGCAACGCCGGGGCTTTCTTCGCTCTCGGCAAACAGCAGTTGCAGCCCCAGGCAAATACCCAAAAACGGTCGGCTGCCATCTGCCGCCTCCCGCACCGTGTCTACCAACCCGCGACTGCGCATGGCAGCCATAGCGTCGCCAAAGGCACCTACCCCGGGCAGGATCACCCGATCTGCCGCCAGAATCTCTGCCGGATCGGCAGTAATGCGATTGTCTGCGCCCAGAAAGTTCAGCGCCTTTTGCACGCTGGACAAATTCCCGGCGCCGTAGTCAATAATTGCAATCATACCTTGCGCTCCCATCTAAAACTACTTTTATTTTACCATACCCGCGCCCCCGGCGCAACCGCTCCCCGGCGCCGCCCACCCGATTGCCGCCAAAATTCCGCCGCCAAATTCGCAAAAATGCGCCTATTTTGCACAAAAGAGAATTGACAAATCCGTCCCGGAATGCTACTATTGTACAGCAAAACAAAATACGGAGTGGTACCGAAGAGGTCATAACGGCATGGACTCGAAATCGTGGTCGCTACTCGGTAGCTCCCTGACCGGAATCCCTTGATTTT